>BNJU01005526.1_pt1 | contig 214218 bp, 272 predicted proteins | sample 8539281 | NCBI WGS metagenome assembly BNJU01 (sample SAMD00202456, study PRJDB9452) | human saliva metagenome | isolation source: human saliva | place: Japan
CAGCAGGTGAACAAGCACGCTCGTTTCACGTTCGTGACAGCTGACCGCCATCATGCTGAGCGCAGTACCTGCGGCTACGTACATTTTACATTGTCCGGCCACGGCCGTGTGCCGCATTTCGAAGGCACTCAGCCTGATTGGCCGAAAGGCTGGCGCGGCGATATCTGGTAATCGGTGTGGTGCGGGCCCGTTTACATCAGCATTAAACCCGCACGCAAAGCGGTATGCAACAGGCTGTATTCGGCTACGCGTGCCAGCTGGTCGCCTATTGCGCAATGCCCTTGCAAGAACCGAAGCGTCCGCTCAATCGCCGTTGCGTTTCTTAATCACCACGGTGCATGTCGAGCGCGGTTTTGCCAGAAACAAAACTACCACCAGTGAGCATTGGGCCATTCAGGGTCATTGGTCCCACATCAGCCGCCAGACGAGGGTCGCGGTCGCCACGCTCCATCATGGCTTTGTGCCGGGTTTATGTTCAGTGTTCGGGCGTTCCATCAGCTCGTTCGAACTTCTCTACAGAGTCAAAGATGGAGGCATATGGTAGTTACCGACACCCATGCACCGGGTCGAGGCACTCGCACATGTCCCAAGACCAAGCCCTGTGCCGCTGAGCTGCGTGAGGGACCCGTATGACGCCACACCATTACGCCTTCGCCGTTATCCTTTTTCAGGAAAAGCGTTGCGATAATTGGTTACTTTATCAGCATCCCTTGTATATGAAACAGACTTGCCGCTCTGGACAATCTTGTTACAAGCATCGTAGCAAAGCGATAATAATGGTTGGCATCGGCAGGGGCAAAAGCCCAGCAGACCGTCAAGTTGTGATGTCCCCACTGTGCAATGCTGCCGGCAAAAAGAGCTGCCCTGCTCTCTAAGGCATAGGCTGCCCATTTGGAAGCACGCCCCGTTTCCTGCTGTGCGGGAAGCTCCTGTGCGGCTTTTTCACACTCGTCGATGATGAAATCATACTGTTTCCTGCTGCTGCGCGGATAAGCACGGTTGAGTCGGCATCAATGGTTTGTACATCAGTAATAAGAGGCACACCGCCGTAACGTTTTACCATGGCAAAATAGCAGAAAGCGCGCAGGAAACGGGCCTCTGCCTTCAGTTTTTCCTTGTCTTCGAGTGTTGTTTTGTCGATGTTATCCATGAAACTGTTGAGGTTTCGTATCTGATAATAAGCGTTTCCCCACCACTGGAAATAGGTGTCGTTGACCTGGTAGCCATAGCGTTTCAGCGTATTGAAATCGGTTTGTGCACCAAAATTGTAGCAGGTTTCGTCGGCAAGCTCCATCGATCGCGTTGAACCTTCTATCTGTTCGCTTTGGCCCATCCATACGCCCCAGCTGTTATCGTCGCGGTTTAACGTTGCACCGTTCGGTTGAAGCCGAAGCAGGACGGTCCTGTACCATCACGGGGGTGAAGGCATACAGCTGTGCAAGATGCTGAAGTATTAGAGTTTCATCGTTCCATACCACCGCATCGGTATAGCGATCAGTGGGTGTCTGGTTCAACACATCCATGCACGAGTTGAACGATAACACGGACAATGCTGCAATAGCAAACATATCTTCGTTTTCATGACGTAATATTTTTTAATAATCAATAATGGGACCATAGGGTTAGAAGGAAAGATTTACACCAAAACTAACCGTATATTGCTGTGGATAGCCTACACCGGCATAATGGCCTTCGGACATTTCGGGGTCGACACCATATTTATTAAGGTTGCTCAGCGTGAAGAGATTAGTACCCGCTACGTACAGGCGGACGCGCTCTATACCTAAGTTTGCCAGAACCGATTTGGGCAAAGAATAGCCCAAAGCCACGTTGCGGAGGCGAAGATAAGAGGTGTTATGGTTGCGGTAATCGGAATAAAGCCAGTTAACTGTGGCTGTACCGCCCGGACGAGGAGTGTATGCCCACGGGTCGTTATTGTCTTCACGCCACATGCTTTTATATTTCAACTCGGTTTCGCAACCATCTAAAACTACATAGGTTGTGTAGCCCCATGCACCCTGTAACAGGCCCTGAAGATCGAAGTTCTTATACGACAGTTTGAAGTTGATGCCGTACATCCAGTGAGGGCACGTGCTTTTTCCAATGACAGTCTGGTCACGCCAGTTGATGACACCGTCGCCATTGAGGTCCTTATATTTTGCATCGCCGGGACGAAGCTTGCTGTTATCATTGTTCAGGGCATCGTATGTGCAATGCCAATTATTTATTTCTTCCTGCGAAGTAAACAGTCCGTCGAACACATAGCCGATACGACGGTCGGTATACTGCCCCTGCATGCGGTATAGACGCTCCTGATCGGGGTCGGTGTAATTGGCCTCATCATACTTGGCCCACTTTGCCCTTGCATACGAAATATTGGCACTTACATCATACAGAAAACCGCTGACCTTGCCGGCTGTGCCCACACTGAACTCGAATCCGTCGGTATTTATACTGTTCAAATTTTCGACAGGCAGGTTGGCTCCAAACGTAGAGGAACAGAAGCAGAGCGTTGTCCCGGGATGCCTTTGCGCCTGCGGCGGAACATATCAAAGCTACCGTAGAGCTTTCGAGCCCACAATCCGTAGTCGATACCTAGGTTGGTGATGGCCATGCGTTCCCATGTGAGGCCGGGATTAGGCAGTCCGGTAGGCAAAAGACCAGAGGTAAGCGTGTTGCCAAAGGTATAGGAATTGTCGTACGAATAACCCGTAAGGAAGGCAAAATTGGCCACGCCGTCGTCGCCCGAAGCACCATAACTCAGTCTGAGCTTGAGCAATTCAACAGCCTTCAGCGGTTTCATGAATGGCTCGTTAGCCACATTCCATCCCACTGAAACGCTGGGGAAATAGCCCCACCGGCTGCCTTTTGCATAGCGTGAAGAGGCATCAGCACGGAGAATGCCTTCGAAAAGATAGCGGTCTTTGAAGTTATAGTTCAGACGTCCAATCCAGCTAATACGGCCCACGGCAGCCGAATTGGAAGAAACATACGACGTTGTGGGGTCGCCTGCAAAGAACTCATCGAGGACGTACGACTTGAAACCTTCGCGGCTTCCACTAAATCCTCGAGTTGCGAAACAGGTCATATTCGTAAATGGCCTGAGCACTAAGGGTATGAGCTTCGTTAAACGTTCGGTTGTAATTCAGCGACAACTGCATGTTGGTATGGTTGTTATCTGAATTGGACATGCCCATGTGCATGGGGTCTTGCGACTTGCGAGAAAACGTGTATTCGTTGGTATCGGCGTTGTATGTATAAAACGACTGCTGCTTTTTAAACACTTTACTGCCGTCCTCGGTGTGAGAATAGGTAACCGATGCACGCGCATTAAGCCCTTGAACATACTTTGAATCGTACTTCAACACACCGTGGACAACGGTCATATTCTTCTTTAAGTTCTGATAACCACTTAGCTCTGTGTTCGTCCCAAAGATTGGACTTCCGTAGGTAATACCTGCATAAGCCAGCTTGTTTTCGTCGGGAAGTGAGAGCGGATATTGCGGATCGGCCGCATAAATCATGTCACGCCAGAAGTTGTCGGGGTTGCCATGCCGTCGCATGCCGCCGGATAAAGTCGCTGCTGTTGTAATATTTCAGGTCGATTGATGCTGTAAGGCGTGGCGCAATCTCAGCATCAACATTGGTCATGATGTTTAAATGCTCGTAGCGTCCGCCGTGTTTCCGGAGCAGAGTTTCCTGTCGTCCGTAGCCGATATAGCTGTAATATTTCAGCTTATCCGTTCCACCCGACACACTTACATTATGGTTTTGCATGGGTCGCATGGGAACGAACGCTGGCTCCAAACCAGTCGGTATTAAGATAATGAGGGTCTGTTCCCTTCTTGAAAAGCTCAATTTCTTCGGCCGTATAGGGTGCTCCGGCAGGGATTATTACCTCCGTAAACCCACACGTCGTTTAAATATTGTGCACGCTGTGCCGACGTTGCCGGCGATAATATGCGACGATCCCTGCCACGAAAAGCTGGCATTGGCATCAACGCGCATCTTTCCGGCAGCACCTCGCTTGGTAGTAACAAGGATAACACCGTTGCCGGCGCGGGCACCATATATTGATGCGGCACCGTCTTTCAATATGGAAATGCTCTCAATTTGGCTGGGATCCAGAGCCGACAACGACGCTTCGACACCGTCAACTATAATTAAAAGGTGCATTGAAATAGCGAATATACAGTTGCGAATCGTCTTGTCCGGGAATGCCTGACTCCTGTTTTGTAATCAACCCCGGAGCTGACCGCCGAGTGCATTCGTCACATTGCCGATGGGAGCAACGGTTATTTTTGTCGGTCTTGATTTGAGAAACCGGGCCCGTTACCGTTCCTACTTTCTGCACACCGTAGCCTACGGCCACCACCTCGTTGAGCAAATTGTCGCTCTCTTTCAGCACCACACTGATATGACGGCCCGCTTTTACCTCGCTCGTTTCGTAGCCCACGTACGAAACTACCAGCGTAGCCTTTGCCGGAGCCTGCAATGTAAAGTAGCCGTCAACATCGGTAACGGCGCGGTTATTCGTTCCTTTTTGTGTAACAGTAGCCCCTATAATAGGATTGCCCTGCTCGTCGATTACGCGACCCTGTGACTGTTTGCCCTGCTGTTGGGGCAACTGCCGGTCAACTGCAACGGCAGTTCGAACGGCTTCTGAGACATCAATTCTGGTTCGACCAGCATACACTGCTGTTCGTCATAACAGCCATGCAGGATATTATCATCAAACTCTTGACATTCATAGTATTTAAATTTTAGATTGTTACGCTGTAATAATGATATGATTTACCCGACGGAGCTGACAGTTTTTACCCGTTTCATGAGCCAGAACATATATACCCAAATAACAACGAGAGCGAAAACCGCAGCTACCTGTGTTTTAAAACCATCGGTAAAAAGTCCCAATAAAGGTGGAAGAACACCGCCGCCTACCGAGCCTACAATAAAGCAAAGCTGATACATCGTTGGCCCTGGCTGGGCATGTGTTTCATGGAAAGGGAGAAAATAATGGAAAACAAGTTGGCATACCCCAGACCGAAAACTACAATGCTTACATAGAACAGGGCCTATGTTTTGCTGATAACCAACAGTATCAGCCCCACTAATGCCGTCCATATACTGATGGTATAGAAGCGTACTTCGGCTATCTTCATCAGCAGAATACCGCCTACAAAGGCTCCCACCGTACGGGCAAAGAAGTAGACGCTGTTGCTTATCCCGGCATCCTGCAACGACAATCCGCAGCGCTCCATGATTAATCGGGGAACGTCATGATAATACTTACATCCACTCCCACCAATACTACGATGCCCAAAAAGAAAGCGAGGATATAGGGATCTTTCAGTAACGACAGGGTTTGAGCAAACGAAACCTCCTGCTTTTCGCTCGGTTTCGCCGGGAACAGGCGTCAGCCAGAGCCATACAAAAGCCAGCAACGACGTTACGGCATAAAAAATAAAGATAAACTTCCAGCCATAAACGGTCCCGGCTGCCCAGGCTACAATGATAGGGCCGAGGAAAGAACTTACGGCCTTTACAAATTGTCCAAGGGTAAGCGTTCCAGTTAATTGTTTTGGTGAAACCACGTTCGTTACCAGCGGATTCAGGGCTACCTGCAGAATGGTATTCCCTATACCTACCAGCGAAAAGGTAACAAGCATGGTGGCAAAACTATAATCAAGCAACGGCACTATCATGGCAAGCACCGTTACGCAGAAGCTTAAGGCAACCACTTTCTTGCGTCCTATACGGTTCATCAGCATGCTCGTGGGTATAGCGCACGGGAAAAACCATCGAAACATGACAACGAAATAAGGTTGGCTACGGAGTCAGTAAGGTCTGAAAAGTCTTGTTTTACGTAGTTATTAGCCATACCAATAATATCGACAAAGCCCATAACGAAGAATCCGAACATAATGGGCAGGATTCGCATCAACGAAAATGATGTATGTTTAACGTTTTCCATTTCTTCTGTTTTTTATGATTTCTCTACCTTTAATTCGGCTTCTATGAGCTGAATAAGGATGTGGATTACTTTAATATGTATCTCTTGGATGCGGTCGGAAAAGGCTGAACGGGGTGCGCAAACGGCTATATCGGCAACGGCCGACAGCTTATTTTCGCCTTCAGAAGTAAGTGCAACCACCTTCATTCCTTTTTCATGGGCTGCCTTTACGGCCCGCAGAATATTCTCTGAATGACCACTTGTGCTGATGGCCAGCAAAGGTATCGCCCGGCCTTTCCCACGCCTTCGACGTAGCGACCGTATATGTCTTCGAACGAAAAATCGTTGCCCCACAGGTCATATACGCCGCATCGTTAATGGCTATGGCAGGCAGAGGACGCCTGTTATGGCGATAACGACCCGTGAGTTCTTCGGCAAAGTGGGTGGCATCGCAAAGCGAACCACCATTTCCACAGCTTATTATCTTGCCTCCCTGCCCCAGTGTTCCGGCCATGATTCGGCCTGCTGTGGCTATGGCGGCGATGTTAGCCGGGTTCGTTATAAACGCCGTCAGCTCGCTGGTGAGCCTCCTGTAAACTTGCTTTAATGATATTTTCCATTACCCTATATCTTTTCATTTACATTCCTGCAACCGACAATGCGGCAAAGTCGCCTATCTGTTCGTCAAGCTCTGCCGTCCTTACTTCGCAAACCTTACTTGCACAAGGCAGGGCCTCGCGGTTGATAACGCGCTGCATGCCTTCTCTTAACAGATGCTCGCAACGGGTAAAAATGCTGCCAATGACGATGACTTCGGGGTTCAGCGTGTCTATAATAATCGATACTCCACGACCTAAATATTCGGCGGCTATGTCGAAAGCATGCTTCGCTACCGCGTCACCGGCCGATGCCTGACGGGCTACAAGCTGCGTGGTTATTTTGTCAAGACCGTCCAATTCACACCATGACACCTTGTTTCCCTGCTGCCATTGCTCCTTCACAAGCGTGCACGCTATCTGCGCTATGCCCCCGCCGCTTGTGAATCCCTCAAACGATCCGCGCTTGCCATAGCCCACAGGACCGAACTCTGCCAGCCTGATGTGGCCCACTTCACCCGCATTATCGTTGGCCCCACTGTACAGTTTGCCGTCGATAACAATGCCTGCACCCAACCCTGTACCCAATGTAAGGAACACCATATGGCGCGAACCGCGGCCTGCTCCAAACTTATACTCGGCCAGAGCACAGGCATTGGCATCGTTCTGAAGGTGCACAGGGATGTGCGTTAAGTCTTCTATAATCTTCACAATGGGTATATTATCCCATCCGATAAGGTTGGGAGGCGACATGATTATGCCTTTTTGTGCTCGACAGCGGACCGCCACATGATATGCCGATTCCTCTGGTATTCCCGGTGTTAACCCGTGTTTTTAAGCATTGCAGCTACGCTTTGGCAAATGTGATCGATGGTTTCGTTCACGTTGGTTGTCGCAAAAGCGGTCTTTATCAACCACTGTAAGCGTGTCGTTTTTCTCTACAACCGAAGACACGGCGCGCTTAGTGCCGCCAATATCTATACCTATCAGGTTTTCTTTCATATGCGTCAGTATTTTAATAAATTGTTATTTTTCACTTGCATCATTATATAGTCGGGTCTTCTCCATCCACTTACGGTAGCTGTTTAAGCGGTAAGGGCTTGCCATACAGGTAATGATTGCCATACGTCCGGCCGCCCACCTTATATATAATACAGAGTACGCCCTGCCCCTGTGGGGCTATAAGCTGTGTAACAGTGGCCTTACCGTTACGCGGAATGGTAAAATTGCCCTGGTAGATATTTCGTCCGCTCTCTACGTCGGTAACGGTAACACTGCCTTTTACTTCCCTGCGGGTATCGTTTACAGCCTTTTAAAAACCAATGAGCCATCGGCATTATCGTTCACAAACAGGCACACATCGCGCTCGGCTTCACGCAGGTAATAGTAGGCGCGCTTTTTGTTAAAGTAATAGTCAACAACAGCATCCGACAACAGTGGCCCAGCCATCTCGCAGGTTCCACCAGATGATACCGCTCTTGTTTTCAAACTTCTGGCCGCGCCACATCTCCGTGAAATACTTCATGGCTTCGGCCTGAACGCTTTGCGAAGCCATCACAAAGTCGTCCAGTTTACGAGGTATATCGCCGAAAAACGCTTTTGATCTGGTTCAGCATTAGTTGTTACGGTCGTAGGTTTTACCCCATACGGCATAGCGTCTACCGACTTAGTTACCCACTCGTCGTTCCATTCGAAGCCGCGTTTCCACGGGTAAACACTGTCCTTGCTGAACATTTTCTGCAGAGCTTTCCACCCCGGGCATCCGTGATAACCTATTTCACTGCAGAAAACGGCAGTGGCATCGCGGTAGAACGAGTCTTTATAGTATCCGCGGGGCCCCACAAATGGTTCTCGGAAGCAGGTTGTCGCCTCCGCCATGGCGGTAAACGTTCTCACTATAATAGGGTGAACTGGGCAGATAGGGGCGCGTAAAGTCGAACTCGTACAGCACCCTCGGTATTATCTCACGACTTATTCGGTCGCGATTGGGGTCGAAATGGAAATGGCGCAACGTCTGGTAGGCTATCATATCGTCCTCATTATTGCCCGACCACAGGGCCAGAGAGGCATGGTTGCGCAGCTTTCAACACCACGCTTTGCACCTCTTCTTCAACAGCCTTTACAAAGTCGTCGCGCTGCGGATAGAAGTTACAGCCATGGCAAAAATCCTGCCAAACCAGCACGCCAAGCTCGTCGCAGCGGTCAAAGAAGTGGCTATCCTCATACACATTTCCTCCCCAACACCGAATCATATTGATGTTAGGGTCGGCCACCATGTCCATCATCTTGTCTACATGCAGTGTGTCTCTGCTGTGCAGGGCGTCCAAAGGCACCCAGTTTGTACCGTGAATGAAGATGGGTTCACCGTTTACAATAAAGCGGAAACGGCCGGGCTTCTCGGCCGTATTCATATCATTGAGGTCGAGTTTAACCGTACGAAGTCCTATCTTCTGGCTGTTATCGGCCAGCACGCGCCCCGTTTCGTCAACCAGTTCGGCCCGTGCTTCATACAACGCTTGCCCGCCATAGCCGCGCGGCCACCACAATTCGGCGTGGTCAAGGCTCCACATACAGCGGAAGGCTTGCGTTACAACGGGTTTCTCCAACGTATAAACCACCTTGCCATGACGGCTCAATGTAAGGCGCGCCGTGACGTGGTCGAACCTTTCCATGGGCATTGACAGCTGCACATCAGCAAACAATTGTACGTTGCGCGTGGCGGTATCTATCTCGCTTACATAATAGTGAACATTGCGAAAACAGACGGGATTGATGACGCGCAACTCTACGTTTCGCCATAAACCGGCACTTACAAGGCGGGCATTATGTCCCAGCCGAACATGTGTGGTGCTTTGCGGGTATACGCTGATTCCTCTGAAGCAAAGCCGCCTATGCTGAAAGTGCCCAGCAAATGTTGCTGTGCCTCGAGCACTGGTGAGCGCAAAATAACCTGAAGCACGTTGTCGGCACCAGCCGGTTTCACAGCATCGGTCACGTCAAAGGCGTGTTCAATCATCATGTTTTCGGCCGAACCGATATGCTTTCCATTCAGCCACACGTCGGCTAAACAGTCAATTCCGCCAAACCACAGCTGCAAACGTTCGCCATCATTCAGCGCAGGCGTAGCGAAATGCCCTGCTGTAACACCACTGGTTTCCTTCCCATTGGCGCAGGCTGTTTACGTTATTGCCCACCATGGGGTTGGCTGTCAGCCCGGCCTTTTGCAGGTCGAGTTCTACATTTTCCGGTACGGTGGCATTGATGGTCTTACTGTTTACGTGCTGCATGGCTTCGGGCGAGCGCACGGCTTTCTCCGTTGCTTCCAATAAGACAGCTGCCATTGCCCGTTCAGCGTGTAGGAACGCTGCCCTGCGGCCATCATTGCGGTAACGCCTGAAGCCCACAAAAGTCCCGGCCAAAATAATCTTTACAAAACGCATGTCAGGTTTAATTCTTAGGTTTTTATTTGCCGGCGGCCAACTTTATACGATGGTGTCCGCCCGTAAGCTCTTGCTTTTTACTGCCTGTTATCAGCGTAGCCGATATGTTTTGCAGGCAGTTCTACATCAAGAATAATGCTGTTGCCCTTGCGCTTCCACGCCGATTTGATTAGGCCTGCAGGCGAGTTATACTCGGCCTTTGCACCGTCAAGCCCTTTCACAAAACGGGGCTGAAGCAACACGTGTTTGAAGCCGGGACACTGTGTATCGTACATAATTCCGGCCAGATACTGATACATCCATGCCTGCACATCGCCGAGGAAAATGTGGTTTAACGACGCGTCGCGGAACGCCGGCGACAATACCCACGTTTCGGGAAGCGTGGTAAGACCGCGCTTTATCCAGCTGCCCCATGAGGGTGACTCGCTGCGTGATGCCAGACGATAAGCCTGATCGGCATGCCCGTAGTCGCACAATACGCGCAGAATAGTCTTACTTCCGAGCATGCCACAATCGAGGGCATCGCCATTTTCGGCAATCATCCTACTCAGGTTGTCGGCTACACGCTGTGCCTGATCGTCGGGAACAATTCCCAAATACAGTGCAACACCCTGTGCTGCCTGCGAGCCATTCGAGAAGACACCGCGCGCAGGGTCGAAATATTTCTGCATAATGAGCTTCTGCAAATACTCCGCTTTCTGTTCATAAGGCGTTGCATCCTTGCCCAGAATACGGGCAAACCGGGCCATGGTTTTGTTGTCGAAGTAATAAAAACACGTCGTAGTGTAGTCGGTTGGCGTAATGGTTTTATAGGCTACCCAGTCGCCAATGCCGTATATCACTGTTTTGTCGGCATTCTCTCTGCGCTTTAAATAGTTGAGATATTTTTCACAGACGGGCCACATTTTTTTCAATGGGGCGTGTCTCCATAATAGTCATACAGCTTCTGTGCACGCCAAACATCACCGATGCCCACACAGGGCCTATCCAATCATCATATCCCCAGTCGGGCGAAGGCACGATACCCTGATATACGTCCCGAGTCATTCTGATTGTCTGATATGTCATCAAGCCACTTCTCATAAAACTGAACGCCGTCAAAATTCATCAGTGCCACGTCCATACTCATATGTGCATCGGCCGTCCAGCCGTTCTTTTCGCGTTGCGGACAGTCGGTAGGGATGCTCATTAAATTGATAAATACGATGCGATGGTGGCGTCGGATATTTTATTCAACAACTCATTCGAGCACTCAAAATGCCCGGTACGCTGCACATCGGTATGGAAAAACTCGGCCGTGAGGCTCTCTTTTGTCAGATGAACAGGGCGTGAACTGTGTACCTCGACATACTGGAAGCCGTGATAGCAGAACATAGGCTCGAGTTCTTGCCGGCTGCCATTAAGGATGTATGTGTCGGTCTGGAACTCCTTATCCGGCATAGGCGAGTAGTAACAAGCTATGTTTCGCATTTCCAAACGGCCGTCGCTGCGTTTCATTTCGCCATGCTGAAGCGTAAGCTTTGTGCCTGAAGGGCCCTGCACTTTCAGCTTGCAGAAGCCCGAAATATTCTGGGGAAAGGAATATACAAAAACGGTATCGCCCCACGATTGCATACTTGCGGCCTTTAAACGCCGGCTTATTTGTATAGCCGGCATTTTCTGAGCGGTCATCAACGGCGACGGAGCCGCTACCACCATAGCGCGTTGCCAGCTGCTGTCGTCGTAGGAAGGTTGCTCCCATCCTGTTTTTTCGAGGCGCGAATCGTATTTGTCTCCGGCGTAAATATTGTTGACAAGATAAGGTCCTATCGACGTTTTCCACGTGTCGTCAGAGCAAATTTCCTGTACCCCTGCCGTTGTCAAACTCAACACGCAGCAGGCAGGTCATACGGGCACGGTTGCGCCATCGTGCTGTATCAAAGCTCCAGGTGGCTACCTTTCCTATTGCGTTGTAGAAACCGTTACCCAACACGGCCGTAATAACATTGGTACCACCGTGCAGCATAGGCGTAACATCATACACGCTATACAGGTTGCGACGGTCGTAGTGGGTGTAGCCGGGTTCAGCAAATCGGCCGAAACGGCACGCCCGTTCAGCTTAAATGCGCCATAGGCGCTGCGCTGTAATAGAACCTTGCGCGCTTGATACGATGGCCGTCGATGTTGAACACCTTGCGGAACATGGGCGCAGGCTCGAAGTCGCGGTGGCGTGAATCGGTAATCCATACGGCGTGCCAGTCGGCCTGATTCATCAGTGCGGTTTCGAAAGGCTCTATGGAAGATTCAATCTTTCGGCCGCGACCGTCCCACACCGTCACGCGCCAGAAGTAGCGTTTAAACGATTGCAGGCCGGCATCACGGCAAACGGCACGCGAAATATCTGATGTAATTACGCCCGAATCCCACACCACAGACGCACCGTTACCGCGGGCAAGCTGCAGCGAATCGGTACCTACCACAACGCGATATTTGCTTTGTTGCAAGGGCTTTGCCGACTGGATATTCCATGTCAGGCGCGGCGAGGCTGCGTCAATACACAGCGGACGCACGCCATATTCGCAGCGCATGCGCGTAATTTGCTGTGCCGAGGTGCTGCCTCCTGCCCACAGCATACCAGCCGTGACGAGCATTTTGCAACAGGTTTCAAACAGGTTTTTATGACTTTTATACATAGGACTTTAGATTTGACAGGTTGTAGGCTTACTGGTTTAGTAGATTGTGCACCGCAAACTAACTTCTTCAGGCGGGAAGACTTCGTCGGCATGGGTTTGCCGATACTCAATATTCTTCAATAAAATACGTACGGCTTCGCTCGCAATCTCTTCAACAGGCATGCGGGCTATCTGCATGGAAGGGGCGATACACTGGAAAGCAGGCATGCCGTGAATGCAGGCAAACTTGTAGCCCGACAGGCTGATATGACGCGCATGAAAATACTCAAAGGCGGCCAGACACAATATATGGGTGGTGAAAAAGAAGCCCTGAACATCGGGATTATACCTGAAAATGCGGTCTAAAAACAGGAAATATGCCTTCCTTATAATCGCTGAAATTCACCTCGCCGTAAAGGCTGGCATCCAGACTTATGCCCGATTCCAACAGGGCACTGCTATATCCTTCGCGCCGCATATTCATGGTACGGAGGTGCGAATTGGTTGTAATGATGGCTATCTTACGGCAGCCGCGGGCTACCATATTGCGCACAAGCTGGTAGCTGCTGTCCTCGTTATTGACAATGACATGATTGGTTTTTATCTCGGAATAGTATCTGTCGAAGAGCACAAAAGGAAAGCGTTCGTCCATCAAACGGTCTATTTCAGAACGCGATATTTTCGTAGGAGCAAGCATCAATACCGTCAACCTGCCGCGACTTAAACATCTGTATCAGGTGCTTTTCGCGTTCAGGGTTCGACTCGGAATTGCCTATCATCACGTAAAAACCGGACTTTTCGGCAGCCTTTTCCAAATTACTTGCTATCTCTGAATAGAAAGAATCGGTAATATCAGGAATGATAAGGCCAATGAGTACTCGTCAGGCCCGTATTCAAACTACGGGCTATGAGGTTGGGCTGATAGTTCATCTTGCGGGCCATTTCGCGCACACGGGTCTGCATACCGGCGCTTATACCACGCTCATCACCCTTGCCACCGAGCACCCACGATACCGTAGTCTTCGATACCTGAAGGGCTCGGGCTATATCTTTCAGTGACGATTTCATATTATATTTCAATGTTTTCAAATGCTCTCCACGCAGCTGTTCACCCGCAAAAAGCGCTGCGGGTGAACAACTTTATTTTAATATATGTTCCACCAGCGCGTGAGATGGGCGCTCGGTGTAACCACCGTTATCTTATAAAACTTCGATTTGGGGCAGCTTGTTTTTTTGTCGATAGCGAATTTCCCTGCCGACGCTTTTCACGCTCCCCATCAGCTGCCATTCGTCATGGCCACCGCTGGCAAAAGTTGTTCGTTGGCGTTACATAAACTTCGGCCGTTTCGGAGGAATCGTGACAATCCCACGTCACCACAATCTGGTTATCATACTTGGTTGCAAACAGGTTGGTGATGCCCACGGCGTCCGTAGAACGACATGCCGTCCTGCTCAAAAGCCACTTCACGCGGAACCTCAAAGCCCATCCACTTGCATATATGGGGTTAATGTCAACCTGACTCAACGACCATTCATTAAAGTGGCCATTGACATGTCTGAGGTTTGTCGACATCCACACGGTGCGTTCACGTGAGGTTTGTCCGCCGTGCCCATAGCCATCGACGTAGCGTCCGTGGTCGGTTGTAACAATGACAAGCCACTCTTCGCCATACTTTTTTTCGCGGAATTTCACGGCATCCCACACTTTTCTGAGCAGGCTGTCGGTCTTCATCACATACTTATCCGAATAAGAGCCGCTGCCATAGCTGTGGAAAGCGTCGTCGGTATACCAGAGATAGAGCCACGACAAGTCGGGCGACTCGGTGCGAATGCTGTGTGCAGCATCGGCCGTTACACGGCAGTCGTAGTCGTAAACCTCCAGCATGTCTTTCTTCTTGGGAAAGCGTACCGAATCGAGATCGTAGCCATCGTAGGCATAATCAACCTTCAGGTTGCCGGCTTCAGGCTTGCCATCACCGAGAAGAATGGTGCGGTTATCGGTCCATCCCCGAATAAATTGCCGTTGTGACAGGACGCTTCTGGTTCTTCGCAATGCGGAAAATATTCCAGTAATTATAGTTAATATGTATGTTTTCGTTGCCCTGAACATTATGCTTGTTCATCCATGTTCCTGTAAGAATATTGGTATATCCTATGGCCGATATGGTGGGCGTCTGCGAGTACATGCGGTATTCGCCGCCACAATAGGCGCGATGATAGTGGCCCGTACGGGCAATGTCCATGATGGTGGGCGGCTGAAGACGCTCGATACAGTCGGCCGGAATGCCGTCGATAATGACAAAAAGGGCCTTGCGCGTCTTGCCCATTCCCGACAAAGCCGACAATAACATCGCTGCAAGTACAATACTTTTTATAGGTTTCTTCATTTTTGAGGTAGATATTTTTACTTAAACGGTTAACCAGCGCAAATGTAAGATTTAAGGTTCAAATATTATGCACGTATTAAGAAATATTTACGTTAATTAAACACGAATAACGTTTAATGTGTTTCCCGTTCCATCATGACGTCAGGGCCCATATAAGGCAGAACCATAATAATAACGGGCCATACGCGATAGCCCGAAAGGCACAGGCTTTCATCTTAACCATGTTAAGCAGTCGCAACTACATATACATATCGTAAGCTTTACAGGGTAAGCGAGTTGGCTTTACGGCACTATCGTTCTGCCTTTACGGCGTAATGGCTGTGCGATTACGGCGTAAAGAGGTACAAATATGGGGTTAAGCGGGTACGATTACGGCGTAAAGGCGACACGATTACATCGTAAAGGGGATGCAATTACGATGTAAAGGTCATACCATTACGATGTAATGGCTACACAATTACATCGTAAAGACAACACAAAAAGGCCCTGATCGGCAGGGACTTCAATATCGAAAACAAGTAAACAGGGTGTACACGATGACGAAAAATGTAATAAACTTTCTATTTTTTACATTTTCTAAAAACAACTTTACGGCTCGTATCGGAGCTGTTTTGCCTATATAAAAAGGTACAATTACGCCGTAATGACACCTGTTTGTTCATATAAAAACCGCCAAAACAAAGCACTATTTTTTTATAACATGCTTATAATAAGGTGTTTATAATTTGCTCATTTTTGCGATATTTCCAGCCGTCATGCCATCTGTTTACCCTACAACGAAATTCTGGAGAAACGACATAATGGCCTGCCGTTGATAACGTTTATTATATATTACGGCTATTTTTATTAATTAAGATTAAAATACAAACTTCTTTCTTTAAAAAAAGTTGTTTGCTATTGTTTTTCTTTAACATTGCAGCAAATCACCGTTTAACCGTTAAAGCAAACCCTGTATGACAAGGGAAAAACAAACGGAACGGAACAGACGTAAAAGCCACTGTTTATTACTAAAACCAAAATCCACGATGCGCAAAGAGAAGCGCTTTTTACCTTACCTGCAATAGTCTGAACACCATCAAACACATTTAAGGGGCTGCAAAAACCACAGCCGGAGCAGCACCCGAAAAGAAAAAAGTGCGAACAAAAGCACAACTAACTAAAAACGTATAACACTAACTCTTAAAACAACAGTATGAAAAAACTATTTACCTTTGCAATGGCTATCATGGCGTCTACAAGCCTGTGGGCCGTAAACGACGACATCGACAAGTATGTTGGCAACAATGCTAACTTCATGGGTGTGCTGTCACAGTCGCGCTGGTGCGACCATAACTCGGGCACTTCCGACCCCAAAGCCTATGGCGATTACTACCAATGGGGCAATATCCACACGCAGGGCACCTACAATGCAGCCTCTTATGGCAACATGTACACGGAGATAAATACCACCGATATTGCCGGATGGTATGCCAATCCACACTGCTGGGACGTAGCCATGTGCTATGGAGAGACCTGGCTTAAGTCGCCAACGAAGGCACAATGGGAGGAGCTTATGGAAACGTGTACATGGACATGGTCGGACGATGACAACGCCTACTACGTACAAGGTCCCAGCGGTTCCACCATCATTCTGCCCGCAGCGGGCTACAAGGACGGCCGCAACGCAAAGAAAGCAGGCACCGACGGCTACTACTGGACAACCACACGCAACGAGGCCAACACCAACGAGGCCTACTGTTTACACTTTACAAAGGATGTAAAAGAGATTATAACGATGGACCGTGCCCTTGGTTTGAGCGTACGTCCCGGCATACCCGGTTACATTTTTGACGAGGAAGCAACGGTGAGTCCAGTGCCATTGGGACAGTATAACGTTTTTGCAACGCTCAAAACAACGGCTGATGAAGACGAGTGGAGACCGTTATGTGTGCCGTTTGCCATCGCCAACGAGGCCGGACAATGCAATGTTGCCGACATCGTAAGCAAGATAGCCGTATTCAAAGGCATTGAGAATGGCGTTGCAAAATTTGAATCATTGGGAGCCGATGGCACCATAGCCTGCGGCACTCCATACCTTGTTCTGCCTGCCTCGGCATACAACAGTCCGATGGGAAACCGTCTGATTGACGGCGACGGATCGGTGAAAGCCGTTACCGAAGGCAACGCTACCTTCCGGGTGCATATCATAAAACAACAGCTCCGGCAGGGCATACGTGTTCAACGGCTACACATTCGGAGAAGAGTAACGGCTCGCTTGAGGTACTCGCCAACACGGCATACATCACCACTACCGACGCAAGCCTGCCCCCAAACACTGAAGTGCAGCGTCGACGGACAGCTGTTATCCGACCCCACCGGCATCGCCGTCATGAAGAAAAGATGGTGCTACCATCGATGTGTTTAACCTGCAAGGTGTTCAGGGTTAAGAGCCGGCGTAAAGGCCGAAAAGGCCCTCGAAGGTCTGCCATCGGGCCTGTATATTGCAGGCGGCAGAAAGGTTATCAAATAATCTGCACGGGCTGAACCTGTTGCGGGAAGCCCCGTTTGAAACGCTGAAAAAAGCTTTTTCATCATTCTATAAATGCGACATGTATAAGGCAATATATGGTTTTCATTGCGTTTTAGCCCAATAACTGTCGTAATACACACCCACAGCAAACAGCCCGTACGGTTGTATGCGTGGGGTGTTTTCAATTAAAAAACAATGCTATGAACATGAATAAGTGCCACATCCGGATGTTTTCGCTGATAAAGTACATCGGCGTCACGCTGCTTCTATGGGCCGGAATATCGGCAACGGCGGTGGCAGCCGACATGCAAATCACCATCTGGAAAAACAGGGAGGAGTATTTCTACGCCCTTTTCGGCAAAACCCGTGATAACTTACCATGAGACCGAACTGCTGTTGCACAAACGGCACTGCCGTTACGTATCCCGTGGCCGACGTTGAGCGCATTACGTTTGAAGCAGCACCCAGCGGTATCAATCCCATCACACAGCAGGACAGGGCCACAGCCTCATCACCGTCACGCCTGATGGCATAAAAATTGAAGGCACGACACCCCAAGAACCCGTAAAACTGTACACCATCGACGGCCGGTTACTGCATACGTTCTGCACCGACAGCCGGGGAACGCTCTGCATTAGGCTCGGTTCGGCAGCCGAATACCAACTGAGCGGCAAGCCGATTATCGTGATAAAAAGTCGCACAATCAACCCTGAAAAATCACCCTGCCATGAAACATTTTCTCACCATGTTCATCATGCTCGCAGCTGCCCCGGCCCTGCATGCACAAACCAAAATGATTATTCGCGACGTCAACGGCAACACAACCACCTACACGTTACAGCAAGGCGGAGTAATAGAATTTGACGAAGGGGGGATAGAAGCCGTCGATATGGGTCTGCCTTCAGGCACACAATGGGGCTCGTGTAACGTGGGAGCACTGCATCCCGAGGACGACGGCGCCTATTTTGCATGGGGCGAAAAGAGCGACAAAACGGTGTACAGCCTGTCGCAATACACCCTCTACGACCGTGTACACGGCACTTATCCCTATGAAGAAACGCTCGAAAACATCGCCGCTACCGCTTACGACGGGGCTGCATCGCAGCTGGGACAGCCCCGAAAATTCCTACAAAGGAACAGATAGACGAGCTTTTAAAGAAATGTTCGTGGGCCTGGAACACCACCAACGGCGTGGCAGGATACACGGTTACCGGCCCCAACGGCAACAAAATATTTTTGCCTGCCGCCGGGAAACGCGTTGACAGCAATACCGAGAACAAGGAACAACAGGATATTTCTGGGCTTCGGCCCTTGCCGACAGGAGCGATTTCGAAGCCTTTACTTTAGAAATCAGTACTGCAAAACGTGCTGTCGACTACGAGAACAGGTACTCAGGCCTGCCCATCCGTCCGGTAAAATAAACTGAAGCACGATAAAAGGAACATCTCTTTTTCCCAACTATTCCATTCGCCATACCCTACACATTCGTCTGAATTACGATGAAAAACATATTCTTACCATCGCCACGGCTGCCTTTTCTGTGCTTAAACACGGCAGCCCAAACCCAATTAGTTATCCGTCCTGCCAGCGGCGGCATGAAAGCTATACCCGTAAATTCCATTGCCCGCATTACGTTTGCCGACGACCGTTTGAGCGCCGTCGACCTGGCCTTGCCAAGCCATACGCTGTGGGCAAGCTGCAATCTGGGAGCCGTTTACCCCGACGAAAGCGGCGATTTTTTTGCATGGGTGAAGCCTCAACGAAAACAAGCTTCACCCAGCAAAACTATAAACATTATATGGCAGGCCATTACGTGAGCCTCGGCACAAACATTTCGGCAGGTCGCAACGACTGGGTAACCGAGGCTTTAGGCAGCCAGTGGGCCTTGCCTACGGCGGCACAGCTGCAGGAACTCGTCGATAACTGCACGTGGACATGGAGCCGTTACAACGGCACCAAAGGCTATACCGTTACGGGTACCAACGGCAACAGCATATTTCGCCCGCAGCAGGCAACATGCTTAATGGAGCAACCCACGACAATACAGGCACATGCGGTTTCTACTGGTCGGCCAATTCTGCCACCACGGTTTCGAAGGCGCAGTTTCTCGGCTTTAAAAACGGTGAACGAAAACTGCAGGAAAACATGCGCGATTTGGGCTTTTGTATTCGCCCCGTGGCCCATCAGCCCCAAACAAAAGCCCTGTCTTTAAACGTGGAAGCCCCTACAGGAACGCCCCTTCAGGGCATAGGCGTCGAGTTTGACCCTCATTTTCTCACCGCCTGTATGGCTAAAAACGATGGTGCCAGGCCTGCCGACTGGGACAGTATTATTGTGCCAAGGGTGAAGAAAATGCGCCCGCACAACTTCCGGGTATGGGTGCTTTCACAGTGGTTTGAGCCGGTAAACGACAACAACGACCCCAATACCACCAACTGGGATGCGCTGAATTTCAACACCCCCGAAATGCAGGCACTGTACAAGGAGCTTGATTTGGCCGAAGAAACAGGTGCTGAAGTGACACTCGTTTTCTGGGGAGCGTCGGCTAACACCGGATGGCGGGCGGACAAACAGGCAACTGGCTCTTCGTCCCTAAAGACTATAACGAGTGGGCTGAGAACTGTGCCATCCTTGCAAAACACTTAATCGACACGAAACATTACACGTGCGTGAAGATGCTTACCCCCATCAACGAGCCCAATTTCTACCCCGGTCACTGGCAGAGAATGACGGCAGAGGGCTACGCCTCCATCTGTCACAAGATAGCTGCACAGTTGCAACGCATGGGCATTGCCCATAAAATATCGCTCAACCTGAGCGATAATATCGACACCGACGTACAGTTTTTGAGAGAGGCCTGCACGTGGACGGCCGACGTTGCGGGCATATTCAACACCCATTGCTACAAGTTCGGCTACGAGAATACGAACGCAGAGATAGGTGCCTGGGAAAGAACCAACGTTGATTTAGCCCGTGCCGTGGGCAGGAAACACTTTGTAGGCGAGTTCGGAAGCAACCGAACCGTAGCGGCTGCACGCCAGACCGACATCGACTTTACAGGCGGGGCATACTCATCGACCGCCTTGTGCTGAACTTCTAAACAACGGAGCCAGCGGCTGCAGCTACTGGCAGCTCTTCGATTCCTGGTATAGCGCCTACGACAGCTACCCTTCTATGCAGCAGATTGGGATGTGGAGGTATGTAAAAGACGCTTATCGCAGCGAGCCTTACTACCATAAACTGAAGTACGATTACGAGCCGCGGCCACAGTATTACGCTTACAGCATGCTCACCTGCCATGTGCGTCCCGGTGCCATGACATACCCCATTGCCACCAGTCAGGGCAATCTTACGGCCTCAGCATTTAAGAACACCGACGGCAAATGGGTGTACGTATTCGCCAATCCCGATGATACGTCGTATACCATCAGCCTGAATAACAGCTATCGCAGCACGTCGGGCACCTTCGATGCCTACCGTTACCTCGCTGCCGAACTGCCTTACGACGACGCTGCTGCCCGTTGTGGACCACGTGAACGGTGAAACCATTTACAATATACAGTTCCTGCCACCAGCATTATTATGCTAAAGGAACGATAATAAAAGTTTCCGTGTGCTCGTGCCCCTGTTCGTTGAGCACGAGCCCCTGGGTTAGGGGGCTGGGGGTCTGAACCACTGCTCCCGAGCCCCCTGGCTAGGGGGTTGAGGGGTCTGAACGTGCGCTCCATGCCAATGAAATTATGGTATTTAGGGTCTGAACATACGCTCTTTATATTTCTCCGTGCGCACATTCCCCTTCCACCGTTTGTTTAACTCCCCTAAATCAATCCGTCAGAAAAATATAAACCGTCTACAATTCCTCCTTTTTTCATATATACAAGCCCCCTAAACAAGAGGGCTTTTCCGTCCAGACCCTATTGTTTTTTTATTCCCTTTCCGCACACTTATTTTTTTATCTTATACCCCACTCTTCCGTCCTTTTACATGGTGTACGGCAAACGTCATACAATGCGACAACGGCCGTGATACGATGTGTACTGCGGTCGTCATTCGCGCGTACTGCGACCGCCACCATTTTACAAAAACATGTTAAACGAGAGCAAAAGAAATTATTTGAACAATGAAAAACATAATAAAAACACGAAATTTATACTATATTTTGCAATTGTACACTTTTTATTTAATGATGTACAAATGAGACTCTAAACAATATTAAAACTAATTAACTACAAACCAATCGTAATATGAGAAAAAGTTATAATGTGCGCTTTCCTAGTCCAAATACTAATTATACCAGTACTAGCACAGGACAATAAAACTACAGAACCACCGTCAGAGAAAAATAGAAACAGTTTCAGCATCGGATTTAGAAAAAGAAGAAGAAAAAGGCTGGCACTATAGTAAAAGAGGAAGAACCTAACTCAGAACTACAAGAAGAAGATGAGGTTGAAGAAGAAGAAACACCTGAGACGGGGTCTTATTCAAGTACAGAATATCAGGAAAAATCTACAGTTAGCCAAAATAGTAATGACACATATATAGCAGAACAAGATAACAAAAACTCTAGTACTAAAAAGAATAAATCGTCATTCTCTGACGAAGACAAAGACACACTTATTAGGTGGTGTTTAATAATTTTTACGTTATGGAGTGTATACAAAATTATTATATACCGCTATAAGCGTAAATGTGATGATTGTGGCAAATGGAATTCATGAAAGTTATAAAAGAAGAACTAGTAGATCAGAAGATATCTTCTATAACTGAAATACGGAAAGTTAAAGATCGAGAGGAAATGTCATTCAATCTCGTGAGGTTGATGTTCCTGCTACCGTCTATACTTATCATATACATAGACGTTGTAAAACACTGTGGCTATCAAGACATCTTATCTAAAGAGGAAAAAGAAAGAATTGATAATTATGAAACAAAGGTTTATCAATTTAATTCATCTAAAAAAAGATAAGCGTCAGATTTTAACGAATTAAATTTAGTCCACAAAACATCTAAGACGGATCTTAACATATAAACGTAGCTTGTTATATAAGAGTTATAAGAAGTAGTGTATACATAGTCTCCTATACAACATAGAAACTACTCTTTGACGTTAGTTATAGCAATGGACAAGCTTTTGACAGCAACAATAACAAGCAGACTGAACCGAGAGCAGAAGACTTTCTATGTGTCTCTTTGATTTAGGAGCCGAGTAAATAATACAAAAATACAAGAGTACGCATGAGAGAAACTCAAAAGAACTCATATTCATACCGCCACCCTCTAGCTTAGGGGGCGAAAGAGCATCATGTTCAGCTCCCCCAACCCCCTAACTTAGGGGCGAGGAGCGGACGGAATAAGAGCTGTTTACCCTCACCGTAAGGCGAATTGACTGCAGGTCTTTGTCGCGCGAGGAGCTGCCTGTCATCACAGTGAAGGTGCCCGCTCAACGCCATACTCATGTTGGCATCGTAACAGGCGAGCGACTGCGGCGTAATGAGGAACGAAACCGTTTTGGTTTCGCCTGCCTTCAGGGAAATACGCTCAAAGCCTTTCAGCTCTTTTTCACGGGACGTGTAGCCGAGCTAACGTCGTCGCGTATGTAAAGCTGGGGCACCTCTTCGGCGTCAATGGTGCCTGTATTGGTTACATCTACGCTTACCCTTACGCTGTCGGAGGGCGATATGACCGATGCCGAGAGGCGTGGTTTTGAATATTTAAACGTGGTATAGCTGAGGCCAAAGCCAAACTCGTACAATGGCGACGTCTTGCCCGTAGCATATGGAAAACGGTAGGCACAATACTTATGGTTGTAGTAACAGCCAATCTGGCCTGCGCCTCTTGGTATGGTAACGGGCAGCTTTGCCGACGGCGACACCTTGCCATACAGTATTTCGCCTACGGCCTGTCCGCCATAAAGGCCCGGTTCCCACGCCTCAATGACAGCAGGGATATGGCTGGAAATCCATTCGACCGTGAGCGGACGGCCGTTCACCAACACCACAATTGTAGGCACACCCGTGGCTGCAACGGCCTCGACCAGCTGCTCCTGACGACCCGGCAACGTCAGTTCGTAACGGTCGCTATTCTCTCCACACGTCTTCTCTTTCCAATGATAGCGCATCGAATTTTCGCCAACGACAAGTATGGCAAGCTCTGCTTGTTTTGCCCTGCTGACGGCTTCGGCTATCTGCTGTTTTGTAAGTCCCCTGCACATTGCGCCCAACGTCCTGATAATCGACGGCGGCATCGGGGTCGGCTGCCTTATGCCCTTCGAGGATAGTAGACACATTTTCCTCGGGCTGCTCGAAGCTCCAGTCGCCCAATATCGACCTGATTGTCGGCGTTATGGCCCTGTTACAAATATCTTCTTATAGCGGCCTTTCTGCAGAGGCAACAGGCTGTTTTTCGTTCTTTAACAGCACCATACTGCGGCGCGCCATGTCGAGAGCGGTTTGCCCTGTGTTCAGGCGTGAACACCTTTTTGGGGATAGATTTCAGGTTGACAAAAGGATTTTTCGAACAGGCCTAACCTGAATTTCATCTCTAAGATTTTGGCTACGCGTTCGTCAATGGTTTTTATATCTATGCGCCCTTCGTTCAGAGCCTTCAACACACTTTCGGCAAAACCCGGCCCGTGCATGTGCACATCGATGCCCGCTTCAAAGCCCATGAGGTAGGCTTCGTCCTTTGTAGGCACCACCTTATGGAAAGTATTCAGCCGCTCACGTCCAGCCAGTCGCTTACAATAATGCTCTTTAAAGCCCATCTCCTTGCGCAGAAGGTCGTTCAACAACCATTTATTTCCGTGACAAGGAATGCCGTTCAGGTCGTTGTGCGAAGGCATAGGGTTTCGCATCCTGCATCAACGACCTCGCGAAAAGGCGGTAGAAACACCTCGCGCAGCATGCGATCGGACATGTCTGCCGGCGATCCGTTGATGCCGTTTGTGGTTAAGCTTCCGCCAATAAAGTGTTTTACACAGGCCAATACTTTGTCGTTACCGTCTATTTTCGACGTCTGCAGTCCGCGAACAGTAGCTTTTCCCATAAGCCCCTATGAGGTGAGGTCTTCACCAAACGTCTCACCAACGCGCCCCACCGCAAGTCACGCGCCACCTCTACGTTGGGCGCGAAGGCCCAGTGCATACCACAGGCACGCATCTCGACGGCAGTTTGTCGCGACATTTCTTCAACCATGGCTGGCGCAAAAGTGGCTGCCTCGCCAATGGGCGTAGGGTAAACGGTAGCCCCTTTGTACAGTCCGTTGCCGTGTAAAGCGTCAATAGCAATGAACAAAGGTATCTTAAGCCGGCTCTGCTGCGCCAGTGTCTGCAGGTAATTAGCCTCTTCGGCCGTTACCACATGGAGAAAAGAGCCGATAAGTCCCTTGCGCGTCATCTCGCGAATATCCTCAACCGTAACGCCGGGATAGAAGCCGGAGGCATCGCTTTTTGGCCAGTTCCTGCGGCGTAAGCTGCTGTTTAGCCCCTACCATATGGCTTATACCTACATACTGACACATCTGTGCCACCTTCTCTTCAGGGGTCATTCGTGCCATCAAATCGCTTACACGATGCTCAACCGGCAGCTTAGGGTTGGTATAATCGGGACGTTTTTCGGCTGACAGATGAAGGGCAAAGCCCAGAGATAATATAAAAAGAATGAGTTTGTTCATAACATATTGTTGGTTTATCGCATAACATATTTCCTGCCTCCCTGAAGGTAAATATCACCACGGGCGGGCTTCTGGTGAACCTTTACGCCGCTCAGCGTGTAGATACCCGGGCAGGCATGTGCAGGGTTTTCGGCGTGGCTGGCTGTTGTTTTGCCTATTGACGTGCCGGCATTTTCGGGTGTTCCCAGAACCTGCATTTCCCAAAGGCTCGAGCCCCATGATGCAGAGGCGCTCCTCAGCTGCTTGATTTTGATGTAGCGTGCCTTGACAGGCGAATCGAAAACATGCGGATCAGAGATATAATTACCTGCTGCCACACCGTCAGAAATGTAAGTACGGATATACTCGCCAAGCCTTTTGTCTTGTGAAACAGCGGGTATTGTGCCCCAGAGGGGGATGCCGTCGGCGCCCTTTTCGGTAGCCATGTATACCTCATACTGGCGTGCATAGTTCTCCCAAAGCGGACAAATCATGCTCACGGCATACGTTTTCCCGAGGTCAATCCACCAGCTGCATGCGCCCGTATTGTTGCCGGCGCCCCACCTTGTGCTGTAAATGCCGTCGACAGCCTTGTCGGCACCATACGCTCCCGTGGCGTTTTCGTCGGCAAAAGCCTTCACAAGGGCATTGTTTTTCAGCGATGCAATGTTGAGCCTTTCCCAGTCGACCTGAGCATTCAGCATGTAAGGGTCGGCTACTTTTGACTGTCCGGGAGCTACAAAACCAAAGCCACCCTGAAAGTTCCACAGGCAATGACCAACGCCATACTCGCGGCAAACCTGCGCCACATCTTCGATCCAGCGGAGCCTGCTCTGCACAGGCGTGCGGTTATAACAGCCGAATTCGCCACACCATACCTCCAGACCCAGAGCCTGCGCGCGCGTAACGGCCTGACCTATCAGGGCTTTTTATCTTAGCCTTGTCGAAGGTACGGCCTTCGTTATCAATCGCCTTCTGCGATGCTTCGCCTAACGTCTGGAAGTCGGTATCGCTTATCGTCAGGCCCGGATATTGCACGGGGGCCGTGATATGAGCCAGCAAACTCTGCCACGAGGCCTGATAATGGGTGAGCAGATGCGGGTTATAGAAATGGAAAGTAAGGATAATATTCTTGTCGTTGGCGGGAACTTCGATGAGCGGAACTTGTGTAACGTTGTTCCAAAGATTGCTGCCAATGACCACCTTACGGTCGGGTTCTTCCATACGAATGGCCGCAAGGGCTTTGGCTGCCAGCTGATTCCAGTCGGTCGCCGTGGGTGCAGTGGGTTCGTTTAACAGCTCATAGGCAAGCAGGTTATTGGGATATTGCTTCAGCTCGCCCTGTATTTGTCGCCATAATTCAACAAAATGCTGTTGTGCATTGTTGTCGTTCCACAGCGTCTTGCTGATAGTAGTGCGGTATCCGCTGTGGCTTGTGCTGAAGGCAATATCGTCAATCCACAGTTCGGCAGGGTCGTTATCGGCCTGATTGTAATGCGGCTTATCCGCTTTCCCTCCAGTTTATGGTAGGGCGATCCATCGGCCTCTATCCACTGGTTGGGCGTTTTTACGTCGTAACCCTGATAGGCAACGGTACCGTCTTCGGCCTCAAACTTGAACGTTATATACCCCGTTTTGTTCTTCCGAACCCTGAAACGCATATACTTAAAGGTTTTAACACCGGGGTTATCATCACCTCCCTGCGCTCTGCACCTTTCCAGTTGCTGGGCTCGGTTTGCGTAATGTGGAGCACTTTCTGGCTTTTTGCTAATGCCCGAAGCATCAGGATTACCGGCAATTTCGACCTGAATACCGCTGCTGCTGTTCGGTTTCCATTTGCCCGGCTGGCTGTCTTCAAAAATCGTCGACAAAGCTTTTCATGCTTCCGCTTGACGTATTGTCGTTAAGAATATGCAAGTCGACGATAACCTTTAAATTGTATTTTCTTGCCCATTCAACAGCCGTGTGCAGCTTTTGTAAAGCTTTCTGCATTCTTGCTGCCGTCGGCATTGAACAAGATGCTTTCGTCAACGGGAATACGGATATGGTCGTATTTCAGGCTGGAGAGCATCTGAACGTCGCCTCTTTAAACGAAATGTTTGCCTTTTGCGACAGCCAGTCGCCAATATTCACGCCCCTGTTTCAGGCCGAAGACTTCTGTGGTCTGAGCTCTTCCACCCTGCGGGCAGCAGACATCAGCATGGCAAGCACAAAGCCCTGCCATGCTTTTTATACCACTAGAACAAATTATAAAATTTATTCATGATGATTTAATCTGTATCGAAAAATTCAGGAAGTGGGCGCCACTACAACAATGTAGGCCTCGCGGGTAGTCTCATATTTCGGTGTCTTGACAACCAGTTTCAGATGAAAGCGGCCTTGTGCCGTGGGTACATAAGTGTATCCTACGCCCTTGTGTACCTCAACACCGTCGAGATACCACGTGCCTTCGCAATACTGAGAAGGCGTATATTGCACGTTAATTACAAGGGGCTTGTCGAGCGGTGTGCTAAATTCGCCCGAGCTTCCATTGGCCTTTTTCAGGCCACTGGCCGAAAATGCGCGGGTATGTGTCTTCTGTCAGCTCGGGAGTATTGATGTCATCGCCGCCACAGCTTGTGAAAAGGCCGCACGATAACGCCAGACCAAGCCATATAGAAAAATAAGTATTTCATGATCGTTATTTTGTTATGGGTTATACATATTATTATATAAGGTGTTCCCTTTTATCAGACAAGAGCATTTAGCCTGTCAGAAAAGAAGATTAAGTCTGCCAGAAAGGAAGATTCAATCCATCAGCCAAGGGCATTCATTTTGTCGGATAAAGCGATTAAACACGATGCCTTTTACTTGTCCCACCATACAGGTTTGTTCCAGTCGTCGGTGCCACCCAGGCGGCTTATAGCCTCATCGTAGCTGGCTTTATTGTACGAACTCTCAAAAACAGGGTAGCAAAGACGCAGCGGTGTGGTTTGCGAATCGATACACTTGGCACCGTAATCGGGCGACGGTTTCAGCACGGGATAGTCGCTTCTGCGCCAGTTGGCATAGCCCTCCCATGGGTTATTGAAGTGTAATATCCACAGCTGGGTATTTATTTTCTTCAACTGGTCGTCGAGGTTTCCGGTTACATTGTTGGCAGCGATGTATGTATTGATGTCGCTGTTGCTGAATGCAGGCGCGCCGTAATTTTCCAAGAAGTGGAACGCTGCCGTCACACCCTCCTTATAAAATTTGGCTACGGGGTCGCTGCTTATTTTCGGTTCCCCAGCGTGCTACCGCCTCAGCCTCGAGGAGTTTTGTCTCGGCATAGGTCATGATAACGCCGGGAGAGGTGAGCTTCAGGAAAATATTGTTCATCTGAGGACGACATTCACGTGCCAGATATTTTTTGCAAAGGTTGCTCCAATAGCCGCTCGGCCACTTGTCGTAATAGAAATATCCGGGGTCGACAGGCTGGAATTTGGCCTTCGGTGTGGCAAGCATCTCGTCGGTAATATCGCGTCGGCCGAACGGGTTGTTGGGCGAACTCGTCGTAATTGCGGCAATACACAAACAAACGAGGATCGTTTGTGCTCTTCAAACAATTGAAAAAGTTGAACAAATATACATCGACGGCGTGGCTTTACGCCCCTATCATCAGCTGCGAAAGCCCGTTACGGCGGTACTCATCGTTCGTCCAGTCGAAGCTGTCATACACATATCGCACCAAAGCTTCGTCCTGAGCCGACGACATTACGCCGCCATTGTTCTGTAATGCTTTCTTAACCTCTTCCTTTGCCAGCTCAGGAGCAGCTTTAACCATGCGCATGGCATAGCGAAGATGCAGCGAATTGGCCAGCTTTTTCCACTTTGGCAACATCGCCGTTAAAGATAATATCGCCCGTAACCTTGCCCGTAGAGGTAGCGTCTAATGAGTCGTTTGCCATCTGCAATTCGCTCATAAAGTCTTTGTAAATGTCCTCCTGACGGTCGAATTTAGGTAATACATTACCGTCGATATAACCGCGGCCGGCTTCAAAGTAGGGCACATCGCCGTATAAATCGGTCAGTATTCCCATGACGTATACCTTGAAAACGCGTGCCATATAGTGCAGATTGCGCTGCTTTTCATCCTTTGTACGCTCAACAACATCAACCAGATTCTTTACCGTCATGGGGTACATCTGCTCGTAAACATAACCCATATACTGGTTGTCCTTGAGGTATTTTCCGCCATAATTCGTCACACCCCAGTCGCCCATTAAGTATTGTGAGAAGGGCATGGCATACTTAAGGGCCGTCTCCTGCCATATCCAGTAGCCCCAAATCTGGGCTTCACACTGTGAAAACTGGTAGTTAGGGTCGACGTCCGACGATTTGGAGGGTTTGTATTCAATGCTTCAAACGCGCTGTCGCTGCACGAATTAAGCATCAGTGCCAGCATGCACAAAAATATAAACAGGGAATTTTTAATAATGATTTCATGGCATTTAGAATTTAAGATTTACATTTAATCCGAAGCTGCGTCTTGAAGGAAGCGAGCCGAATTCCAATCCCATTCCCGTACTGTTATTATAGTTTGAGTCGGGGTCGATGTTGGGAACGTTCTTGTATAAGTTAAATAAGTTGCGTGCTACAAACGATACCGAGAGCGCATTTACAACCTTTCCCAGCATCCTGCGCGGGAAAGTATATGAGAGAGTAAACTCACGAAGCTTCACGTATGTGTTGTCGTAGATGAACGGGCGCGCCGTCTGCGTGGTTACATAAGTCCAGTATTCCTGCGGACTTACAAAAAAATATCATTGGGCTTAAACGTGCCGTCGGGCTGCTCAATCACGCCTTTTGCCACATAACCACCCGTAGGATGCCAGTCCTTTGACGTCACACCGGCTGCCAATCGCTTCTCTTCCGACTCATACCATGCGTCACGACCTTCGAGCGTTTCTTTGTGTTTTCCCGTACTATACGCCGAGCGGGCCGACATAGAATAGAGGTCAGCTCCCACCTTTACGTCGAAAATGGCACCCATTGAGAAATTTTTGTATCTTACATTTGTGGTTAATCCACCTGTCCAGTCCCAGGTAGCGTTGCCCAATACTTTCAAATCGTGGGTCATTTTAGGCAGTCCGGTCTTACCGTCGATGATAATATCTCCGTTATCGTTGCGCAAAAAGTCCTTTGCCCATAATACATCCATAGTTCTCGCCTACCTTGGCAACCACCTTCACGCCCAGCCATCTGGCCGAAGCTAACTCAAATTCATCCACTCCGTTTGCAAGCTCTTTTCACCTTTGTTTGAGTTCTTGGCGAAGTTCACATTCAGGTCCCAGCTAAAGTCTTTCATTTCGATGGGGCGCGTGTTTAACACCACTTCCACACCGCGATTTTCAATGTCTCCGGCATTGATAAGCTGGTAACGGTATCCCGAGGCATACGATGTGTTCATGCGAAGAATCTGATCTTTACTGTTCTGGTTATAGTAAGTAAAGTCTAATCCCAGCCTGTTCTTCAGAAATTTCAGCTCAAATCCCAGCTCGATAGAGTTTGTCATCGTAGGCTTAAGATTCTTGTTTGGTATCACGTCACTGGAAATAGCAGCCATAGGATATTGGCCAAAGCTGTTGAGAGCCATCTCACAAAGTGGGCCTCAGCATGTAAGGACTGGTGTCGTTTCCCACCTTTGCCCACGAAGCACGCACCTTGCCATAGGGCATGATATTTTTGTCAACATGCAGCAATTCTGAAAAACAACAGGCTGCCTGATACCGACGGATACCAGTAAACATTGTTGTTAACGGGCAGCGTTGACGAGCAGTCGCCGCGCAAAGTCATGTCCAGAAAAGCGAAGTTATCGTAAGCAGTTCATGCTTCCATACACCGAGTTAATCTGCCGGCGGTATATTTCTTCCCTGATTGTTTTCTCTGTGAAGCTCTGTAACGTCTTAGCGTCGCGCATAATCATGTTTTGAGCCGTCACAACCTGGGTTTTATTGTCGGTTTTATACAGGCTTCCGCCGAGTGTTGCACCGTAGTCCCACTTCTTAAATTTACCTTTATAAATAGCCAGTAATTCAGCCGTGTACATGCGGTTCTTGTAGTCTTTTTGTCGAAAGCATACCGCGTTCGCGACCCGGCGACGTAGGATAGGCAAACTCTTCAAATGTAAAATAATTGATGTCGGTGCCGGCCGTTGCCTGCAAGGTAAGCTGTTTCAGCGGGCGATAGCGTATGACGGCCGAACCCTTATAATTGTCTTTCCACGACCTGTTCGTCATTTTGTGCAGCACCCAGTAGGGGTTTATATTGTACACGTCGCCGTCGTTCCAGTTATAATATTCGCCATTTTCGTCCTCATAATGCTCTTTTTAGCCATGCCTGATCGAAAGTAGTCGACAGCGTCATGAGGTTTTTCGCGATGTTTGCACGATGGTCGGCCACCGCCGGACGGTTCTTAACGCCCTCGTGCGTGTACGTAACCTTGAAATCTAAATCCGGAATTTTGTAATCGTTGTGTTGGTACGCAGGTTCAATGTGTTGCGCGCCATGTGCGTTTTTCGGTATTAAATCCTTGTCTCGCATGTCGGTATAGGTAATACGAACGCCCGTTTTTCCCGTCTTTTTATTCACAATAAGCGAGTTGGTTGTGTTGACACCCGTACGGAAAAAAAGCCGTCAATATTATCCTTAATAATTACATAAGGGCGTGCCACTCCGTCGAAATACGTCATCATCAGGCCCGGATCGATTCTCGGTCCCCAGTTTCTGTTCGATGAGAAACGGTCGTCAGTGAGCGATATTTTGCCGTCAGCCCCCTGCCCAAACTCATATTGAACGTCGTCCCATTTGGTGAGTTGTTTCTCAATTGTGGTCGTACTGTTCAGCTCTACTGAGAAGTCTTTCTTTGCGTCGGCTTTCTTAGTGGTAATCAAAATAACGCCACAGATGCGCGGCTACCGTATAATGCCGAAGCGGCAGGGCCTTTAAGTACCGATATGTTTTCAATATCGTCGGGATTAATACTCGATATTCCGTCGCCCAAATCGTAGCCACCCCACTGGTCAGAGCTTTCAAAAATTGGTGTTGTCCATGGGCACACCGTCTCATCACATACAGCGGCTGGTTGTTGCCTGTAAGCTCAGTACTGCCGCGAAGAATGACGCGCGTCGATCCCGACGGCCCCGTAGCGGTCTGGCTTACAGTAAGTCCTGCTACCTTCCCTGCGAGCGAATTGATGACGTTTGGTTCCTTAGCCTTCTGCAGTTCCTTGCCGCTAACCTCTCCCAGAGAGTAGCCAAGGGCCTTGCGGTCGCGCTTAATGCCAAGGGCAGTAACCACTACTTCGCCCAGCCTTTTGCGTCTTCTTTCAGCGTAATGGTCATTTCGCCTTTCTGTGTATCGGCTTTTACCTCCTGCGTTACAAAGCCAATATAGCTTACCACAAGCGTTGCCGAAGGGGCAACATTCAATGAAAACTTACCCTCCATGTTGGTAACGGTTCCCTCTTTCGCATTTTTCACCATCACGCTGGCCCCTATAATGGGGTCGTTACCGATGTCAACAACACGGCCTTTCAGCAGCCGGGCCGCAGTTTGCGCGTGCGCGCTACCTCCTGTTACAGTGAAGAAGGCCAATAGCATAAGGAAATAATAGATTTGTTTCTTCATACGTTTTGTTTATATTTAAATTGTTTTTCAGTATCGTATTTAGTTTACTCTCTTCTGAATTTTTTCAACAAAATTAAGACTTAACAGTCCTTGCAAACATTGGTTTTTGTCGGAAACCTTTAATTTCTGTCGTAAACATACATAAAATATTCCTATATATATAATATCTGTTAAGAAAAATAATGTACTTTTGCATCAACCACCTGAAAACAATATGAAACATCGTTTCCTGCTTGCCCTGCTTTTTCATCGGCATTTCATGCAGGGTTCTGCCCTGCCATAAAAGGTGAAATGTTTCACTGTCAGCCCATATCTGCCCGACGCGGACTTAGCAGTGACCGTGTGTTTTCGCTGTGCAAAGACAACCTTGGCCGCCTGTGGGCAGCTACAAAATCAGGCGTCGACTGTTACGACGGCACCCGTTTGCACAACTATCGCTTGTTTAACAGCGAGGTAGTTGAAGACGAAATGGGGCACAAGATAAGGCTTTGCAAGGATATAAGCCGTGGCATTACAGCCTACACCAATACGGGAAAGGTGTTTGTTTTCGATGTTTTTGCCAACCGTTTCAAGCTTCAGCTCGACCTCGGTATTGCGCTGCGCCGTCCCGTTTACCTTTATGCACTTACCCTGCACGGCCGTCAGGCCTTTGCCTGCACGTCGGAGGGTGTGTACGAAATTGATGCCATGTGGCACGACGTACGCCTGATTTATCGCGGCAAGGCATCGGATATTATCGTAAAATATGCTTATATCTATGTAGCTACCGATTCAGGAATATGCCGAATCTCAAGAACAAAGTATCCCGAAATTCGTTATATTTTTAAAGGCACGAGCATACAAGCGCTCTTCGTCGACAACCTTACGGGCCTGCTCTGGGCGGGTACACGGCATGGGGGCGTGCTGTTATACAACCTTCGTCAGGACCGTATGGTTGCCTCTCCCCAGCATGCTCCCATCTCTGATAAAACCTATCGTTGCATCATTCCTCACGATAACGCCACGCTATTGCTCGGTATCGACGGCGAAGGTGTGTTTGCAGCATCGCGCAACGGCAGCGCCATGTGGAAACTGTTATCCACTAACGGCCCTGTAAGCGCACGCTTAAAGTCGAACGATGTGTACGATTTGGTAACCGACGGCAACGGAAACATATGGGTAGGCACCTATACTGAGGGCATCATGATATGCAACTTGCTGAAATCAAATTACCGTATCGACCAGCACGAATCGGGTAATGCACAGACCATTATTAACAATCATGTCAACGCTGTGCTCGTCGACCGCCGTCAAAACCTCTGGTATGCCACCGACGACGGCCTCAGCATCTGCTCGCCCGGCGGCGTATGGCGCCATCTTTACAGGGGTAAGGTTTTTCCTCACACTGTGCCGAGGGCACGGGCGATAACGTCTGGACGGGCAGCTATGGAGAGGGGTTTATGGCAGCTCGACACATCGGGACGCATTGTGAAAAAGCTCACTACGGCCAACTCTCCGCTCACTACAAACCATATCTATTCGATATACATCGACCGCCAGAACAACCTCTGGACAGGCGGATTAAAGGGTACTCTCATGTGCATTACGCCGCAAGGGAGCTGCCGTAGCTTTGCAATCGACTATATTCACCATATTACCGGCATCGGAAACAACCGCCTCGCCATTGCCACGGCCAACGGATTTTATACCGTCAACAGCGACGGCACGGGCCTTTGCAAGCATTTCGACTATCCCAAACGCTACGGAATAAAGAGCAACAGCTACATCAACTTTATCGCTACACAGGATAAAGACCACCTGTGGCTGGCCACAGACGGCGGCGGACTGGTGCTTTTTAACCCGGCAACAGGCCGTGCAAAGGTGTATACCACGGCCAGCGGGCTGCCCTCAAACTATGTATACAGTGTGGCCACTGACCGTAAAGGCCGCGTGTGGACAAGCACCGACCACGGCCTTGCCTACATGCAGCAGTCGCGACATGGAGGGTACTGTATTCTCGTCGCTGAGCACACTGAACGAACAAGTAGCCAATTACAAACCCACTGCATTTTATAAAGCGGCCGGCGGAAGGTTCTTCTTTGGCAGCGACAATGGCGTGGTATCGTTCAATCCGCTGGCTTTTGGCAATTATCATTATACGGCACCCCTCCACATTTCAGGTTTCAGTGTGTCGCATCCGTCGGGTAAAGACTACCGCCTGCGCGACATTTCCATCAACAAAATGCTGCTTACAAACAGGGATATACACTTAAAACACGACGAAAATACGTTTACCATCTCGTTCTCTTCCATCTCTTTCCAGTATCAGAATGATATAATTTATACCTACCTGATGGAAGATTTCGACCACGCCTGGGCCGTACCCTCACGGGCAAACAGCGCCCGTTATACCAACCTGCCGCCGGGAAACTATACCTTCCACGTGCGCAGCATAAGCCGTAACACGGGTAAGCTTATCGGCGAAACAACCATTTCGATACACATTTCACGCCCATGGTGGAACAGTATATGGGCCTCGGCCGCTTACCTGCTGCTGGCATCGCTGGCCTTTTACAGCGCGTGGCGCAACTATACAGCGCGTCTCGAACGCCGCAATTTCAGGAACAAGCTGCAGTTTTTCGTCAATACCGCCCACGATATACGTACGCCTGTAACGCTTATTATCAACCCCTTGCGCGACCTTAACCGCAGCAACACGCTGCCCCAGCCCGACAAGCGTTTGCTGGAACTGGCGTTAAGCAGTGCACAAAAGCTCCATCAGTTTACCACCGACCTGCTGAATTTCCAGAAAATGGACATGCAGACGTACAGCGACGGCACCGACACCGACAGCCCCTGCAACCTGAACATCGTTCTCAAAGAGCTTACAACGGCCTGCGCCTGCCTGCTTAACGAAAAGGCCCTGCACCTGCGCCTCGTCCTCCCAAGGGAACAATGCCTCGTATGGATAAACCGTAAACAAAACCGATCACGTACTCGTATAACATCGTATCGAACGCGGTAAAATACAACCGTTATGGTGGAAAAATCATCATTGCTTATCAAAGGCCGCCACAATACGGTTATTGCCGTACGCGATACGGGCATTGGCATTCCGCCCGAATCGCAGAAAAAGCTGTTCACACTGTTCTATCGTGCCGCCAATGCCGTCGACAGCAACCACAGCGGCAACGGTATAGGGCTTGCCTTTGCGCGCAACATCATGCGCAACAACGGCGGCGACATCACCTTTCAAAGTCGTGCAAGGCAAGGGCACCACGTTCTATGTAACGTTTGCAAATAAACGGCAACACTGCTGGTGGCTGCCGCTAAGGCCGCATCGTAAAGGGCTGGTGGCAACAGAAAAACAGCAGTGCCGCACCACCCCTGCGCCTCAGCCTCCCGTCGACTGCTGCAATATGCTGCCGTCACAGGCCTCTGCCCTGCCGCAGGCAGAGGCAAAACGACTGATGATTGTTGAAGATAACGACGACCTTCGCTATTATCTTCGTCACATCTTTGAGGCCTGCTATCATGTGGTTGACGTTGCCGACGGCCGTCAGGCTCTCAGTTATTTAGAACACCAGATGGTTGATTTTATCATCAGCGACGTCATGATGCCGGGCATACAAGGTGATATGCTGTGCTGCAAAATAAAACAATCGGTAGCTACGTCGCACATACCCGTCATTCTGTTAACGGCCAAGGCGGGGCGCGAAAGCATGATAAAGGGCTTCGATTGCGGGGCCGACGACTATATTCTCAAGCCTTTTCGATACCGAAATTCTGCTGGCAAAGGTACACAACATGATGAGCAGCAGGGAGCAGCTGCGCAACAATATCATGGCGAAATACCAGTTGAAAGGGCATAACGACAATGCGGTTGCTGAAGCCGGCCATACCGGGAAGTAGCGCCATACTGAACGATATTGACCGCCAATTCCTGAACCATTGCATGACATTTATCAGCGACAACATGGAGAAAGCCGATTTTCAACGTCAACATGCTATGTCGCGAAATGGCCATGAGCAGAACCATACTGTACGAAAAACTAAAGGCACTGACCGCCAGTCGCCCGCGAACTCATCACCATTGTACGCATGAGCAGCGGCCCGCCCGCTCTCGAGGGGCATCAGGTACAGGAAGTGGCCATCAAAAACGGGCTTCACCGATGCGGCTTACTTCAGCACGGCCTTCAAAAAAATACTACGGTGTGTCGCCTTCGAAATATAAAAAGTCTTGTATGAGCCCCCTGTTAGGGGTTGAGGGTCTGAACGTCCCTCCTCCAACCTCTAATTACGTCCTATCGTGCCCCCCTGTTCGTGCACAAGCCCCTAAGTTAGGGCTGGGGGTCTGAACGCCCCTCCTCCAACCTCTAATTACGTCCTATCGTGCCCCTTGTTCGCTGTGCTCTAAGCCCCTAGTTAGGGGTTAGGGTCTGAACAACCCTTTCCCCAACCTCTAATTGCATCCTTACAAGGGCATATTCTGTGCACGAAAAAAACGTGCAGGGTATTGCCTGTTGCTTACTTCAGGCAAAGATGTAATTACGCTCCCTTTACGTTTACGCTTTATTTAATAGAAGATTACGATGGTTCAGTCCCCCAATCCCTCAACTTAGGGGGCACGTACACGATGTAATAGTCGTCGGGTGGCGGCCGTCAGCAACACATACCACGGCCGTCATACCATGCGTTCGGCGGCCGTCAACAACGCTGCTGACGGCCGCCGAACCTCAACGTTTCATCATAAAAAGAGGAACAACCAGATGGAAAGGGGACAGCACAATCATGTAAAAGCGTGAGAACAAGGCTGTTAATCACAACGCCTGCCATACTAAGGCTTTACCGTCAAGCCCCTCCGCGAAGATGAAAAACCGGCAAGGCCGACAGGATACAAAGCGTTAAGGAAAACAAATTTCCTAACCATACGGTAACATATTATGTTGTAACTTTTGCTGTATTTTTATTTCAGTGAAATACGGAAGGTGCAGACGGGTACAGGCTACCGGACGACAAAAACAGAATTGTTGCGTTCTCCAAGGCTGATACTCTATACTTTACGCTTCCCTGTCTTTCCTGTTTCATACCGCATAAAATATACAACATATGGATAACAACAACAGCAACCTGAAGTTAACGGGCAAGATTCTGGCAACGGGCATTATGTCGTTTTGCGGCGTGAAGCGAAACGGCCATGAATGTAACCTTTCCTACGCTCATGAGCGAGCTTGTTCTCTCGCTTGATGTGCATGGCAGATGTTTGCCCTTTCGCCCAACAGAAAGAGGCAGACCGATATTTCCGGCCAGTCGTAAACAACGTATCGCCAGCCTATAACACCGCTGTATATTAACCAGAAAGGGGCAGTGCAGCAGGGATGGCTGCACGATGGCGTTTCCCGTGTTACATCAAAGAGGGCTTTCGCCAAACCATCAGGTCAGGCAAAGCCCCTTAACATGTTTGAAAAACGGATGCAGGCTATTTTACAATTACCTTTCGGCGCTGACAATATAGATGCTCGGGGCCAGACCCGACGGCATACGGTCGCCGGCGGTGCGACCCTACAAGCCGTCCGCTGAAATCGTAAACCGCTGCCGATTTCGATGCCGCTCGCCGTCAACCCGTCGTACAGACGTTGCAGGATCGGCAGCAAGCACCACGTCGCAGGTCACAGGAGCATCGGCACTAGCATGCTGGCTGTGGCCGGTAAGGTAGCCGGGAGCCGATATTTCGGCCGTATAGGTACGCCCGGTCTGGATGACAGTAATGTCAAAATGGCCGTCAGCACCGGTAGTTCCCGTATACATCACGTCGTCAGAAGCCAGTGTTACCACAGCCCCTGCAACGGCATGGCCGTCGGCAGCCGTCACCGTTCCGCAGAACTTCTGCCCTCTTTCGGCCTCGAAAATAAGCCACAGGCATGGTGCGCTGATACCATGTTTTAGCAGCTTTCTAACGATATATCGCTCTGCGCAAGGTAAACAGCCTTGTCGAATCGTGAGTCGGAGACGTAATGAACATCCATGGAACTCGACCCGTCGGCGCTTGAATAGATGACCGTCATGCGCAGATTGCGTCCGTCATATTTGAATTTCTGGTCGAGCACAAAATCGAGTACGACATCGGCATTTGAGGCCGAACCCTTACCGTGTACAACGCGAAGGGTGCCGTCGTACACCTTAGTCATGTGCAAAAACAGAATCAACTTTCAGTCCACTTACGCTGTATTCGCCGTTGTCAGCAAACGGTGCGTCATCGGTATTCTGCAGATAAACCTTTACGCGAGCATCGTAATCGGTGCCGCTGCCTGAGGTATAGCCCTTGAAATACAACCGCGTAATATCAGAGCCGGCAGGCATACCTATTATATTTTTGGGTATATGACAACCGCTTTGCTGTTGGCATACAGCAGCGATGCGGGCGCACGACCCCGTGCTCGAGAGCGTAAGGCTGTCGCCAGCCCGCCATGTTCCGCGTGCCTTTTCGGGCTGATGGCCAGCGAACGGTATCGGATGTGTTCACCACATCGTCGTTAACGTTGAACACAATGCACGCAGGGGCCGTGAGCGCAGCATGCGGAGTAAACCGGAATATGAAGTCGGCCTCACCGCCTGCCGCCACTGTCTGGCTCTCTGCCCTCGCTACTGCCTCGCCGTTTACATAAAGACGGGCTGTATATGCCGACGCGCTGAGCGCCGAATGCTCTACATTTCGTACATGGGCCGTAGCGGTATATGGCGTGTTTACCGTTGCCGTGGCAGGCAGTGTACAACGGCTGATATAGAAACCGCGGGCAGCGTTGAGCGAGAAGTTCAGCGTACTGTCGGCCGAAAGCCTTACATTTTCGACCTCAAAAGGCATGTAGCGCCCGCCGATACCGACAGCGTATAGGCGTTATCGAGCTTGTATACCGTAAGCGAATAACGGCCGTCGGCTCCCGTCGTAGCCGTATAAACCACGTCGTTGCAGGTCAGTTTTACCGGAATACCGGCCAGAGCGCGACGGGTTTGCCTTGACGTAACAACGCCCGACAATACAGCAGGGTTGCGCTCTATCGTCAGATAAACCACAGGAGCATCGGCTGATGACGGCTTGTCGGCATCGGTAAAGGCACCCGTTGCATACTTATCGCGCATGATGGCAGAGCATAACTGGCCCGTGGCTTTCTTTGGTAAAGTTGAGCGCTGCGCCCTCACCCACCAGCTCGTTATCGAAGAACAGGTGCAGGCTGGTACCGTCGTACACGAAGGGAGAGGCCATGTTGATTTTCATAATTTCGGCCGTAGCAGTAGTCTTTTCAAAGTTATAGGGGCCGTTGTAAATGGTTGTCCAGCCGGTATGGTCGCTGAACGCATAGGGAAAACTGAACTTCTTTACCGTGCTGCAGCCTATCATGGCGTGCACTTTCTGTACGGCAGTTCTGGCTACCGTTCCCTGAAAGGCCACCGCCTTAATACGTGTTCCTGCACCGAAAGGCAGTGCTTCGGGCGCAAGTGCTATCTCGGTCTGGCTCAATGCGCGCGTACCGTATACGGGAGCATAGGTAGTTCCGCTCCACATTGAGGTTGAAGGCTTGCCAATCTGCACCACACGCTCGCCCGTTTCAGCGGCTACGGTGGTGGCAACGGTATCGGTAGAGAGGGTAAAGCCCGCGCCCGAGAGCTGAACATAAGCCCTGTAAGAACCTGCGGCATGAGGCGTATAATGGAACGAGAACGATGCCGAGCCTCCGGCAGGCAGACTTACTGCGGCGGCCGAATCAACCGCAACGCCATCAACAAAAAGCTGTGCACGGTAGCTCCCTTCGGCCTCATCTACACCCAGATTCTGCACGGTGACGGCATAATCAGCCCTGCTGTTTACTGCACCTGCGGCAGGAAGTACGGCCGACGACAGGTAAAGGTCGTGCCCCAAAGGCTCAGCATGCAGGCCGGCTATATCGTCGAGGTATACATGATCGCCCTCAAAGGCCACATACCAGCGACCTGCAGGCAGGGTAACCGTGTAGGGAATACTCTGGTAATACGCCCCCGAGCGTCCGGCACGAGCCTTGCTGAGGCGGTGGGTTTCGTCGGCAGCCGTGGCACTGAACGTATCGAGGAGCGTCCATTTATGACGGTTGGCCGATATGTAAACCTTTAAATTTCCTTCAAATTCCGTACCCGTGGCCGAACTGGCACTGGCCACACTAAACTGTAATTTGTCGCCGGCGCCGGCCCTTAGCTTCGGCGTAACCAGCATAGAAGGCGCATCAGGAGCCTTCAACGCATACTTATTGCCGACTATTAACGCGTACTGGGGGTAATAATTGGTGTCCCATCCTCCGGCAATAAAAGAAGAAGGAATGCGGTTATCTTCAAAATTGGCCGTCCAAATATCCCCGCTAAACGATGAGCCTGTGAGGTTAAGGACGCAGGTTGTGTCGCCCGAGAGCTTTAGTTCGCCCGTGCGAGGCCCGACGGGTGTAGCGGTACGCGTGAGCGTTACTCGGTCGAGGCATGGGCAGCAAGCGTGAAAGGCGGCATGACACTGGCCGTATAGCCGGCAGGCAACGCCAAAGAGGTGAAATGAAGCGGGCGTCCACCGGCGTTCGATACGGTGAGCACAAAGAGGCTGCCGATGCCGACGACCCGAAATTAATCCAGCTGCTGTTCTCAATGGCATAGCGGCCGTCTTTCATTTCAATATACCACGGGCAGGAGTAAGCACTACGGGCTGGGGCTTGTAAACATTGCCGCTGGCCGTTTCAACAATACTGAACGACGTACTGCGCGTGCCAAGCTGTGCGATATTAACCTGACGGGTTACCAGAATGGTATCAGAAGAAGCCCCCACGGCGATGTCGTGCACGATGGGGAACGATGCAAGGGTGTCGGTTCCGGCCAGCAACTTCAAGCTGTATTCGCCGCCATTGACCTTTATCTTGCCGTTGTTTTTCAGTACAACCTTCCATGCAAGCGTATAGTTGCCGTTGTCGTCGACATCGTGATACTCCGCCATGGCCGGCCTGCCACTTATAATAAGGTTGGGCTTAAAGGTTATTTCGGCCTGGTCGGCTGTAAAATTGTCGATGTAAGCCTGGTCTATTCGTATGCCGATACGCTCGCCGTTGAGCGACGGTATGACAAGCTGCGTCCACTCATTTCTTTTGGCCGACCTGGCCACAAGGATTTTGGCGCCCCTGATTAACTTGCCGCCCGCCTCCTTAATTTTATAGAACGACACCGAGCCTGAGGCAGAAGACAGGCGCGCATACAACGAAGCCGTACCCGTAATACGCGGTGTAACGAGCAGGTCATAGAAGTCGACGTAGTCGTCTTCATACCCTGTTGTACCGGTTTTGAGCGTTAACATAGAGCGACCCTGCGCCGTCATAGGTAGTTTTTGTTTCAAACGAGTAGGTAGGATAAGTAAGTTTTCCGTAACCGTTCATATCCTTACCGTCGGGCATGTGCGCCCATCCGTCGGGAGCTGCAGCAGGGTCGGTATACTCCCTTGCGCCGTTAAGAGCACCGAAAGCAGTATCAAAGTTGCAGGTATAATGACTGATTACTTCGGCGCTGATGTTTCCAAGGCTCAGAAAAAGCCCCAGCAAGACGAGATAAAATTTGTTCATAAGCACGTTAGTTTAATAAATATAATAATGTATTAACACTTTTTCGCCAACAGTAAGCCGTACAAGTACATGACAAAAATAATAACGCATTTTTGACTTGTTTCTTTTGCAAAAATAACAAAACATACATATACAAGCAAACAAATTGATGATTTAATGCTTAAAAATGTAACAAATCGAAAAATTTTTAAGCTAAAGAAATTGCGTATTAAGTTTTTATCATACCTTTGCAACCAGATTATAGAGTTTGTAACCCCAAAAATGTGCTTCACAATGATAAAAAGGCTTTTATATTGTTTTAGCATTTGGTATGCTGCCGTCAGAGGCAGCCTTGCCATATAGTGGGCACACGGTTTTATACAAACGATGTCAATACAGAAGAAGCCTTTAATACCCTCACGATTATCAACAGCAACGGCGATGACAACACATGGCGGTACGATTCGAACAGCCATTCGGCCATCTGCTACGGCATATCGTCGCACAATAACGACGACTGGCTTTTACTCAGCCCTTTCAGGTTGAAGCCGAAAGGTGTATGAGGTAACGTTTACAGCCCGTGCCGGAGGTGCTTCACAAAGCGAAAGCATGGCCATTGCCTTTGGACAGGGCACAAATCCAGCAGCTTTCAGCATGCTCGACAGGAATCTTCTGCTCGACTTTCGCGGCATTACACCCCAGTATTATTTCACGGCAAAGGAGACAGGAGCATACAGGGCCGGCTTCCATAACACGGCAGCACCCGGCAGCAACGCTGTGCTCGTAAGCCAGATAAAGGTTACGGAGGTTACCACACAGGCAGCACCGCGACCCTGTTTCGTTCCTTACGACCGCACAAACAGGGGCTGGTTTGCGACAGACGGTGCTCACCTTTACCACGCCAACACACAATATTGACGGCAGCATACTGACGGCTGACAAAGCTTGAGGTTTACCGTAACTTTGAATTGATTCATACCCTTGCCAGCCCGGCAGCAGGAACACGAATAACCTGGACCGACAGGACACCTGCACAAGGCAATAACCTCTACACCCTCATTGCATACAGCGACAGGGGAATGGGCGAGCCTGTAAGCACAACAGCCTTTTCGGGCGAAGACAAGCCGAAAGTGACAAACGTTCGCATAGGCAACGACGGTACACATGATATAATAAGGTGGCAGAAACCAGCGAAAGGTGCCAGCTATGGCTATTTTGACGCAGCCAACCGCCGTATAAAATATACAGGGTTGAGAACTACAAGTATCAGCTGTGGCTACCACCGAAAAGAACGATACGGCTGTTGTGTCGACAATATGGGCGGGCCGCAGCGCCTTATAACCTATGCCGTAACGGCTGTAAACGACGGAGGCAGAGCGACCCGACGGTATCGGACGAGGTTTTAACAGGCGACCCCATAAATTGCCCGTCAGAATAAAACTTTGAGGAGGCGATAAACTGGGTAAACAACGGCTGGACCGACAGTAAAACCACTACTGGTGGCGAAAGGAAACGGGCGGAGTGGTAATGTCACAGCACCAATAAGGTAATATGGTTTAAATTGGGAGGGAAGGACGGTGCCGACTTCAACTCGGGGAAATTAGACCTTTACATGCCGTAAAACCAACGCTTACCTCATACCGTTGCCCCTGAAAAGAATACACAAATAGAGGTAAATGCCATACTGCCTGACCTTACAGTGAAACGCCTTGACGTGCATGGCGAATCGACAAAAACAGTATACGGTAAGTCTGGCTCTGAAAGGGCTGAACAACGTCATCATACAGTTTCATGGCAGCTCAACAGCTGCCGACGTATGGGCCGGACTATACAATGTGAACATTGACGACCCCTACTGGAAAAACAATCTGGCAACAGCCCTGCATACGCCTGCCAGATACCCGGTGCACAGCCTGCAGAAGTAACGGCTGTGGTTACAACTACGGCACAAAGCCTGCAACGGGCTATACCGTACGCCTGTATGCCAACGACAAGATGGTGGCCGAAAGGGATGTTGACGAAACACTGGCTGCGAACGAAAGCCGTAAAACGGTTCTGACATTTACACCAACGGTGAACGAAGACAGCCTTAAGCTGTATGCCGTAGCCGACTAGCTCCTGGAGCAAAGCCCGAAGACAATACTACCGCAACCGTAACGGTGCCCGTAATACAGGCTCAGGTTACGCCCGCAGCCACGCTGTCGGCTCCACCATAACGGCACTGTGAACCAGCTTGCATGGAACAGTAGCCGACGACAAGACGACAGTTACCGGACGATATGGAAAGCTATCCTGCATTTTCACTGCCCGGCGACGATCACTATCTGGAATATGAATACCACATTGGCCCTCGGTACAACCACGATGCCGACAGGAATACTCGCTCGATATTTTCGGGATACCATTTCAACTGAGGAAGAGGCCTTGCTTTCATTACATTTAATGCCGACTCGGTGAAGTAGCCGATTGTAGTCGAACCGCCGCAGCAAAGACACTTGATGTGTTTCAAAGCACACAGCGGCAAACAGTTTTGCAGCATTTACCATGAACCAGGATATGGAGGGCAGCACAAGATGTCGACCGAGCACACCGCTCTCTCGGGCGATGACAGCATATATCTGTTCTGATAAAACCCTGAACAAAACAAACGGAACACCAAGCTTTGAGGTTGCCTCACTCAACTACCGACTCGCTGTATACCAGCTTCACACACGGTAACAGATACCGCGTTATCAGCATGAAGACGGCCCAATGGCAGAAGATGACCGTAAGTCTGCTGGGCAGGGAGCATGCTACTGCCATACATCATACCACACCTCTTAATATTAACCGTGTGCTCATGATTGACGATATTATATACGAAACAAGGAAACGGAACTGTTACAGGATACAGCGATAGCATGCGACGGCAACTACGTAACAACCGTTACATCACCTTCGTACACCGACACCATGGCGGCGAACATACTTACAATGTAACTGTAGTAACGGGAAAGGTGAATCGAAATTCTCAAACACAGCCTCTGTAAGTACGGGCATCAACAGCATGGAAAGTAAAGCTGAAGGACAGCATGACACTACTTACAATATGGCAGGTCAGCGTAACAACAGTTACAAAGGAATTATTATCAGAAAGGGCAGGAAATTATCAGAAAATAAGCATTACAAATTTTTCCCGTCCGCCATATAGAGCGGTACGGGCGTTGTCGTTGCATACGATGGCTTATCAGTTAGGATAACTATAATACAATATAATAATCTGAACGAATCATTTATGAAAAAGAAAATTATCTCTTTATATTGGGATGCCTCTTCCTGTTCGTCGGGATGGCACTGGCCGTAAATAAGATTACGGGTACCGTGGTCTCGCAAAGTCGACGGTCTTCCTATCATCGAGCGTCTGTCCAGATACAAGGAACAAAGACAGGCGTGGTGACAAACACAGACGGTAACTCACCTCGATGTACCGGCAGGCAAGAAACTCGGTCATCAGCTACATTGGAATGGTTACTCAAACCGTCAGTGCCAAGCAGGGAATGAAGGTTTCTTCGGGCCGACGATAACAACACAATTGGTGAGGTTGTCGTCCAGGTAGTCGTCGTCGCAGGACAAGCGAACCTTCTCGCGCCACAACAAAGATTAATGCCGCCGACGCCAAGATTGACGGTATGGCCGACATCAGCCGCTCGACGCGCCGCTCGGCCGTGGAGCGTGCAAAACGTGTCGGAAACATTCGGCACGGCACCGAAGATCATGCGTGCGCGGTGCTACCTCTATCTTCGGTAGCAGCAAGCCTCGTGGGTAGTTGACGGTGTGATTCAGGAAGACGTGGTTGACGCTGACGCCGACAAGCCGTCGTCGGAGACGCTACGCCTTTTATCTCATCAGCCATAGCAGGTTTGAACGCCGACGATATTGAGAGCTCAGATTCTGAAAGACGGTTCGGCAACATCCATTTACGGTGCACGTGCCACGGCCGGTGTGATTGTTGTAACCACTCAAAAAGGGTAAGGCAGGGCAGTCGCACCTTACCCATACGGGCGAATATACCATGCGTCTGAAGCCCAGTTAGCAGCAACTTCAACATTATGAACTCGCAGGACCAGATGGGAGTTTATCAGGAATTCACAGCAGAAAGGCTGGCTGAACTATGCTGAAACGGCGAACGCCATGAACAGCGTGTGACGGAAAGATGTATACATCGATCAGCTCTGGCAACGTATCAAGCGGCCAGTTCGGTCTGCCCAACACACTGGAAGCCCGCACTGCCTACCTGCGCAGCAGAATACCGCAACACCAACTGGTCTGACAAGTTGTTCTCAAATGCTATTATGCACAACCATTCGGTGAGCATGAGCGGCGGTACTGAGCAAATCAGACTACTGTGCATCGTTAAGTGCCATGTACCGATCCGGGCTGGACCAAGGCCAGTGCATGCAGCGCTATACGGCAAACGTAAATACTACTTACAACATTAACCGCCATCAGCGTAAACCTCATTGCAAACGCATCGTACCGCAAGCAGAAAGCGCCCGAACCATGAGAGCGAGGTTGACCCTGTACGGGAAACCGTTACTGACTTCGATATTAACCCCTACTCTGTACGCGTTAAATACCTACGTACGCTCGATGCTGACGAATATTACACACGTCAACTATGCCCGTTTAACATTTTCGGAGCTCGACAACAACTATATCGACCCTCAATGTAACGACCTTCGTGTACAGGGACGCATTGATCACCGCCCGCTGAACAACAACAAGCTGAAACTTTCGCTGTTGCTGGCAACAAAAACAAACTCGTCATCGCAGGAACATAACATCAAGGACGACTCGAACCAGGCGCAGGCTTACCGCGCAATGGGCACGACAGCCATCCGCGATGTCAACCCGTTCCTTTACAAAAACGACCCTGACAACATTTACGCGCTGCCTGTATCATCCTGCCCTACGGTGGTATCTGCAGAGCGTACAGACAACCGTATGGTTCGGCTGACTCACTGATTCACCATCGCTACAACGATGTGTTCAACAGAGACCACATTGTAAAAACTTCCTCGCCGGGTATGGAAACCAACTCCGTACGACCGCAAAACCACATGGTTCCGCGGATGGGGTTTGCAATACAGCAAGGGCGAAGTGCCATTGTATGCCTACAAGGTGTTCAAGAAAGGAGCCGAGCAAGGCACGCAATATTTCACGATGAACAACACCCATACGCGCCGTGAAGCCTTCTTTGGTACGGCTACTTATTCGTGCACAAAGGCCGCTACCTGCTCACCGGTACTCTGCGTTACGAAGGCTCAAACTATCTGGGACATGCCAACTCGGCACGCTGGATGCCTACGTGGAACGTTTCAGGCGTATGGAATGCACATGAGGAAAGCTGGTGGGACAAGACGTTTAAGGATGTATGGACAAACGCAACCCTGCGTCTGAGCTACTCATTAACGGGTGACCAGTCCGGCCAGCAACCAACGCACTTCCTACTTCACGAGCAAAAACCCATGGCGTCTCTGTCTTCTTCAGGAGTCGGGTATCGACGCTGGAGCTGGTAACGCAGGCACTTACTCATGAGAAGAAGCTACGATTAATGTGGGTGCCGACCCCGGATCTGTCAAAAAGTCTGCATTGATCTGTCGGCCGATTTTCACTGGCGTAACAACTACGACCTCGTAGGATATGCCAACACCGTACTTTACGGAGGATATGAACTTGCCAACGTTGCATCGATGAAGTCGAACGGTTACGAGCCCTGACAACACATTGTTCGCGTAGGACTTCAGCTGGACAACGAACTTCATCTACTCAGTATACGCACAACGAAATTACCGACCTTTACAGTCCGCCAAGATGATTTCTGCTCTGACGGTAGCGGTTATCCACTGAAAAGGCTCATCCTGTTCGTTCCATCTTCTAATACCATTTAGAGGGCTGAACAATGAAGCGCCCGCCTACATCTCGACCGTGACGGAAACGTTACCACAACAGGTATCTACTTCCAGACCCGTGACCCTGAGAAATTAAAGTTCCTGAAGCGATGAAGGACCGCAGATCCTACGACGACTGGCCCTTTGGCAACATCTTTCAAATACAGAATTGGTCGTTGAACGTGTTTGTAACCTATTCGTTCGGCAACGTAATCCGCCCGGATGACGTCTTTAGCAACTAGTATGATGACCTACTGCAATGACGAAAGAGTTCGCAAACTGCATGGATGCACGCCGTGATGAGAAGAAAACTGATATTCCTGTCATCTCCTCGAAGCGGCAGAACAAGAACGATACTCAACCGGAGTATGCTTCTACAAGCGCATAGCAACCACTCAACAGCACGTATTGCCAAAGGGCGACTATCCGCATGAATGGAGATTACATTACGGGCTCATCAGTTCCCCAAAAACACTTATAGCAATCGTGGGTCTTAATGATGTGTCTCAAGCTGCAGGCTGCACAAACCTCTTCCTGTTATAGGCGCTGACAAGAAGCTCACGGCTGGATCCTGAGTTCTTTAACACACAGGTGGTGCAGCGCCTTCACCCAAACAGTTCAGCCCTTACGCTGAGATTAGGTTTTATAAAAACAAGACTCCAACATTATGAAATCGAAGAAAAATATTATATAGCGCTGTTGTAGCAGTTGCCTCGGTTCTGACCTTTTTCGTCGTCAACGATTTCCTGACACGATGCCGGACAACCGTACTACAATGGACTCCGAGACAAAATTGCTGACCTGTTATCCAATGCTCTAGTCCCAGTGGTAACGATATTCTGTCAACGAAATGATGTCTGACAATACCGATTACTACGGTGCTACCAACCTTAACGGCAAAACCGTTTCAGGACGAAGTTTACTTTTGCAGGACGCTATGGAAACATCCAACGACGTCCTGAGAACTCGCTAGCTGCCAATACCAGTCGATTGCGCGGCACAACGAAGCACCTCGTTGACACTGACAAGCTGGAAGCAACCCATATCAGCAGCGAAACGCGTACAAAGCTCGAAGGACTCCGTGCCGAGGCACTCGTTGCTTGCATACGGCTCACTCATTTAGAATTAGTGACGAGTTCTCAAAGATAGTATAACCCTGCTACGGCCGACAAGGACCGTATACCGGTTTGCAAAACAGGTTGACACTTACCAGCAAACATACCGTGGTATGTTGCCGAGGTTTATAGGCCATCGACGAGGATGTTCGGCAGCGCTGCCGCTTGTAAACGAGTATTACAGGGTTCGAACACCATTTCACCGCACCGCCTGGTGCCTTTTGCTGCCCGCTTCTATCTTTTATTACCAGATGGGACAGTGGTAGAATGTAGCCAACCAGTACTCGGCAGTAAACCTCAGCAGTTCTGGCGACTGGCAGGTTATGGGCAATCTTGTTCGTGGATTGAAGCATATAATCAGCACTATATCGGTGCCGATTTAAGCTGCAACCTGATGCTTACCACAAAAACAGTCGGAAGTAGGAGTACTTTTTTGGCCCGCACATACTGAAAAGTACAGCCACGGCTCGCCATCTCGGCAAACATGGAAGACCCCAATGCACAAAACGTATGGGGCCCAGCCAGCTACTATGTAAAAGCCTTTCACATCGTGCAGGCAACAATTACGACACTCCGCTAGTAAACGTCTGCCCCACATGTCTCGAGCATACCGATCCTGTTCTGCAGACGGCGCGCACACACGGTTAACGTAGACTTTCTACCGACGAAACATTGCTTCTGCGCTGAGGCTTATACCATTCTCAAACAGTGGCGACAAGGCTTGCGCCGACCTCAATACGTGGATGCACAATATTGTACAAACCAGCACGACACTGACGCCACAGCTCATCGCGAACTTCTACAACAGTGTAGACTATTCGCAGGATGACGCCGCAAAAATGGCCTCAATGGTTAAGAAGCACCCTCAACTTACGTTCACAATTGATGCTGAAGGCAGTCAGCAGGAAACCATGTTACTAGTGTGTCTCGGCTTCCGCCGTATCGAAACCATACACCCGTGCTTGCGCTGGGACGACGTAAACCGTGTACCGTATCGTCATTCCACGCCGTACACCGGCACGCACACACCTCTAGTTACCGACCGTCTCAAAACCGACGATCCACGCCGCGCAGTACAGATTCCTTACTCAATCCGTCAGGCAGGGACTCGAGGCCAATCCAAGAAATTAATAGTACTGGATTATTCAAAGAGAAAAGAATGCTGTTTATACATACCCGTGTTGTAGGTGCAGGTATGACACTTTCGTCTTGCTCTGAGGACAAACTGAGTGAGGAAAAGTGTGATAAAACCTGAGGTCATCGCCAGACACTATCGGACAAATGGTCAGGTTAACTATGTTCAGCTTCCACAATATTGATTTCATGTGCGCCACTGACGACAAGGGAAAACCGATATGAATCATTACAATATACCTCGCGTCGGTCGGCCAAGCTGGCCCCACATCGTTAAGCATACTTGTATTGAGCGCGCGACCGTGTAGCGGGTATCAACTTTACACGCCAGTATTTCCTAAGATGCTTTACGCAACGGGTGAATTTTGAGATAATAAACAACAATACCATTATCCCGTACTGCTGAGGGGTGGAAAAAGATTTATCTGGCAGGTACTAACAACATCGATCAGTTCTTAGGCTCGCTTGATGACTCAAATACCCACTTATCTGAAACCATCCATCACGAGAGTTCATGTAACATTTTGAACCAGACGAAACCCTGCCGATAAGGCTTATCGATCAGATAAACTAGAACAACCTACCTTCTTCTGATCGACTGGAGCGCGAAGAGCGGCGCCACCGATTTCTGAAACGTGGTTATACTGCGCGCCTACCGCAGAAAGCAGGGACGCGAAGACATCGCCGAAATGTTTCTCTGTTATACGCCATTAATCCAGCAGAGCTGGTGGGATCTGTGCAAATGACTGAAGCTCGAAACGGCAGGTGCGCTGCAATTTATCTGGGCAAAAGAGTAGCTTTGATATTGTGCGTACCATACGTGAAAACGGAATGGAACAGGTCGATCTCGACGAGCTTTAGGCAGAGGTGCTGCGCCGCGACAACGTCACCAACGGCAGCGTAAGTCTGCATTGACCCCAGTATAAAACTAAATAAATTCGCAAACTGGAATATGAACATTATACAGATTTGCAACTTTTCGACTCTTTCTCTCCTTCCCGCCTTTGCCTTTGCAGTAATCGCGTCTGCAGTGACCGTGGAGGACTCTTTCGACGGGTCCGCTTCTGCACGCGCGTTGAGAACACTCAGCGAAGCAGCAGCACTCTTTCCAAAGTCTGGGTATGCATGCTGGGTACTGAGAACTTCCCCTGATGCCAAACCAGTAGCGGCGAGTGCGACATACGCCGAAGTTCCAGTGGCGATATCGCGTCATTACTCACAGCGAGCAGGACGGCAGCGATGGAAAATGTTGTTTCGCCTCACTCTGTGAAGAACGACGTCGACGGCCCGCATTACGCCATTCGATACCTACTAATAAGCAGCGCACGACCGCTGCGCCAAACGACGACAGCAATGTAGGCAAAGGGGCGACTTAATTTGTGATTGACTCGATAGGTGACGACCTTATCATGTCTGGCGGCAACCGTAATCAAAACACCATGTACCTGCGCAAACTCACCGAACCCGCTGCAAATTAGTACTGCAAAAAGGAACAAACAGCAGCCCAGTTTGGTCTGTTCAGCGGCAACAGGTACACTTGCAGGTCAGAACGTACAACCGTAATTCGACCGCGACAACCGTCAGGTTCTTATCAGTGACGGCACCAACGAGGTTCAAACAAGTTACCGTGTTACAGCTGATGGCATCCGTTTTTCGAGCCTGTAACCAGGCGGCAATACCGTTTCAGAACTGACATAGCGACAACAACCTTCCCTCACGGGAAATAACTAGTCAGCTGACCGCATTTACGACCCGGTCTATCATCACCCGTGCCATTGGCAGCATCGGTTCTGACGATAATGCCTTTTCGCGTACGCTGAACAACCTGGCCCCCATCTCGACCAGTTCAATATCACACATCGGCAAGCTGGCTTTACCGTTACGGCGTCGGCTCGAGCCCAGCTGTCAGCAACCGCCAACACTACGGGGACGCACGTCTGGCTAAAGTCACCATTACAAGGCAAAATGTCGGCAAATATAAAGTCGTTACTTAGCGTATCGTGATGACCATGAACGATATTATCGGCAATATTGTTTAGTTTTATGTCAACAGCGATAACCAGAGTAAACGCTACCGCCGAAATTGCACTGAACGGAAGTGCGCTTTAATCTCATCGAGAAGACACAACTTCGGTGGAAACACGACACCCACCTTCCCTGTTGAATTTGACCGGCTTCGGGATCGCTGGCATACAGGCAGGTATGCCTATTTACAACCAGCAGTTAATCGCCCATTCCTCGTCAGGACAGGCTGCTCAGGATACGTCATCAGCGCATTCTCATTTGCGACGGCTATGTCTCATACCGCAATACGGTTTACGGACCTGGCCTTTGCAGCTCACGACGATACCAACGGCACCTGGCGCACAGCTGGGTAATGAAGTTCCTGCAGAATATCGGCAACCATGCCAGAGGATTGGTTATCTATTTCATGAAAGTTCAGAACCCAACGTCGCGAGACGACACTTACGGCATGATTGACGAATGAAGAACTGCACCTCATTAAGACTCACCGCTGCCAGCCCCTGCGAGCCAACTTCCTGATGCCAGCGGCTGCAAAAGCCGCAAAAGTGCGTCAACCAGTTTAAAAAGTTACTTTACCAAAAATAAAGCATAACGCTATGAAAAATAACCAGCGTGCTGGCTGAGCTATCTCTGTTTTTGGCCATCGTTGCCTGCATGCGACGATGACAATGTAGGCAGCCAGTACGAGTCAGACCGTCATCACGGCATCCAACTTTAAACTTTCTCGGCCAAAGCCGATACCGTAGTGTAACCTTTACATCACCAACAGCGCGCTACGGTCTGTCCCCAACTTTCGTGGGCAACGGCTACCGCTGAAGGCAAACTGTGCAAAGTTACCGTGCAGGCAAACAACAATGTTGAGGGCTGCGCCGCACAGCCACCATCCTTAATGGTACCGACCGGTAAACGTAACCATCCAGCAGCTCGGCATGAACTACGAGCATAATGGCAAGCATTTCTTCATCTATAACGACCGGCGCGTACCGTTTTCATCCTGTCGCTGACGAAGCGAGCTAACGTACCAGCTCGTCAAGCGATAGCCGGGCCGTTCCCACACTCAGCAACTGGTAAGGTTAATGTAGCTGTTGCTGAAAAACAACGACTGCCACATCCGTCAGGGCTGAGCTTTGCATTGAAGCCGGACCGCACAAGGATACCATACAGGTTATTCAGGTGAGCTGAAAGATATTGTTGGAAAAGACTTCTGTTTTACAGGTTACGATCTCGCACTGTACACAAGTTCTACACGCAATATCAAGGAATTGTATTCTGAGATACAGACAAAAATTGTTACCGATGCACAAGGAAACTATTCTTCGAGTTCACCGATACCGACAAAGGCTGGTTGCTTCCTCATCGACTTTAATCCGAAACACTTTCCTTCGACATCAATGCCGTGAGCTGATGGGCAGATATTACAACCGTTATTTCATCTATTCTTCGGTCATCGATTACAGCTATTACAAACAGTTCCAGCAGAACAACCTGCTCCCCATACTCTCTCTAGCACCGGCGTTGGCCTCTATGACAGCTGTTCTGGGTTATAAATGCTCAGGTAGGAACAGTGGCACAAAGTTCTTCGACAACGACCGAAACGACGAACTGATCAAACAGCTACTCGATGACAAAACGGCTACCCATAAGGCAAAATGTCTTGCCGTTACGGTATTTCGACAAGAAGTGGGACCTTCAGAATCACGTGAAACCGAACCGTACCGGTGACCTGATGATGTACCTCCAGCCTATTATGATTGAAGGCGTCGTAGGCTCATGCCAAGCGTGCCCTCCTGCACCTGTTAAAAACAAAACATCAGCTCTACTCGTGCTTCGCAATCCTGAATTTAAATCTCCCGCCGAAGCCCCGGTTATAATATGAAGTTTATAATATAATTAATATGGCCTGAATATTTCAGCCATATTTTGTTCCTCACCCAATCTATACTATTATATCTTTTTACTTACTTACTATTATTATTATGACAAAACTTCTACGCTTAATCCTTCTTTTGTTGTATTATTTATTACCATAGTAAGTAAAGCCGACAACATTGCTAACTACATTCAAAAAGTTTGACATTGCCTTTTTCTACCACTGAACACGATTTTTAATAGGTTCAGGATGAACATTTGGTTGATGATTATGTCGATCGGTTATGTGCGCCACACCATCATACCGATAGAGGTAGGACATCCAGGCTGTCTTGAAGTTGGAAGCCAAAAATGACCGATTAGATTGGGGCAAGACCATCTGTTTACGACCTTTTAGCAACCCTCCCTGTCACAGGCAAGGTTACTATTATGGTAAAAAGGCCAACCTTGGTCAGATGGTGCTGGAGTTAAACTCTTTTAAAAGTCACCGAATCAGGCGGTAAATTGGTACGCGGTGAAGAAACAACCCTCTACCGTTTACGATCGTCAACACCACCGAGTTCCGTAAAGTTGAGCTCTTTCACCAGCTGGCACACGCGTAGGTATCAGAGGCTACTACACTTATTTGGATAACCTTACTGCCGAAGCTGCCGATTTCACACTCGCGTACGGACTCAGCATCATGTCAGTAAATGGAATGGCGGAAAATTTATCGACTGTGACGCTGACGGAAACTACAAGCTTTACACCTCGTTAACCTCAAGAACACGGGCGATTATACACTAAATGCTTCCACTTGGTTACAACTCACGTTAAAACGTAACGTTCTTAATCACGTATAGCCACACAAGCTATCACCGAGCTAAAACCCGCGACACCCGAATATAACCTCACTGCTACGCTGAACAAGCAACAGTATGAGCATTTTGATTGCTATCTTCAGAGGGTGTTACAGGCGATTCTACTGCCCTACCCTTTTGTTGTCCCTACCCCTTACGCACCAGCTTTCGTTTACGGGTGCTTACGGCGATGTACATTGACACAGGAAACCGCATTGAGTATGGCACATCACGCGGTAAGGTTACCGTCAACTTTATGATGAAGAACTGCGGTGCTCTACCACAGACCCTAACTGAAATTAGTACTCATCCGGCTTTACATCTTCCGTACAAGCTTTCATCACCATTGCAGCCCACGATAGTGTGCCTATTTCTATCTCGATGACCCTGACGTTGCGGGGCAAGAAGTATGGTCACATCACTATCAAAGGCAACAACGTCAACTTAAACCAATCTGAACGGTTATAGCGTAGCTCCCTGACGAGTATTTTGTTGATGTTGAAAACGATAGCATTCCTGCAGGTTTCTGTGCGCCTGACGCATGGCACACCACAAACTTCCCACAGCTTATTTACAGCATTAATCAAAAAAACAGCTTCTATTGCTATGATACGCACGGCCCATCAAAGCTTATCACCCGCTTATGGAGGTAAAAGCTGGTGAGAAGCTATCGTTCGAGGTGTCAAAAAGAGGATAATCGTTCGTATATTAACCTCTATATCTCGGCCGATCGCCACCATTGGACACGTATTGACTCTATTGAGCCACTGCGATGAGCGACCTGCGCTCCGTCAAAGTTGGACAGGCTCCTACTATGCCTTTTTAAGAAAATTGTCGATCGAAGGTGCCAGCAGGTCGTTGGTACATTGCCTTCGAGGGCGGACACTGTTATCTCGACAATATTTCTGGGCTTCAAAGCACCATTCCCAGAGGTTGATGCCTTTTATTATCATAAACCTCATTATTCCAACCACCGGACAGGTAAACACGTCTTACGCTTCATCAGCAACTCTCGAAGAACACGCTGTACAAACTCTACAGGAAGGGTACAAATGGCGCTTTATTTCGATAACAAGAAGGTTGCTGAAGCCGCATCTCCTGAAATACGTGTTTTAGGTTCTGCAAGAGGTTAAGCTTCAATTTCACACCGCACAAAGCAGGTACTCAAAGCGCCTCATTATAAATTTGAGAAAGACGGTATCGTCATCACCTCCGATACAGTAACCGTTACTATTGTTCCGAAACAACCGAAAGCGAGGTCGTTACAGGTGTCGCGAATGGCGTTGGCAGGGGTCTCCCCTTAACCTTTACCGCTTCCGCAGTGAGTCGGAGGTCATCTACTTGGCTAAAGACTTGCAAACTTAATCCTGGCACACAGATTACACGTCTCAGCTTCGACGGCACCAGTATGGCCGATTTCTCGCCTACTGTAACCGTGTGGCTGCAAAATACTGACGATTCGCTTTTCACCGAGCCTTATGCTTATACGCCATCTGAACAAATGTCGAAGGTGTATGATTTCTATGCCGACGTGAAAAAGGTTGCGATCTCTGATCCAACCACCTGCACGTTTTAGAGCCACAACGCTAAACCTTTCATACAGGCGGAAACCCGCGCAATGATGATGCACAGCTGCGATATGGGCGTTATGGTTGCCTTGACGGTATTGGTGCTATGACGCTTCCTAAAGCGTAGTATCGCTTGCGCCAACGACAGCGACCTATACAAAAGCTGTTATCAGCGTAAGCAGTACCAATCATGCACGTAGGTTTCACGGCTACTACTCGTATGCTGAAAGGTCGCGTTACCAACGCTGTTACAGGTCAGGCAATCCCTAATGCTACTATCACCGTGAAGAGTGGCAATGTGCTTTACACGGGTACCACTATGAGCGACGGTTCGTATGCCGTTCCGATTATTATAAGAGAACCTCACCTATCAGGTTGAAGTACACTCATGAAGGCTTTCTTCCTTTATCGAACCGATGGTATGTCGTTTACCGCTGCCACTGTTGAAAAGGACGTTCGTTTGAAGACGGCCGATGGCTTCTTTATTGATCAAATGAATGCGCCTATCACCGCTGAGGTGAACAAACCTTACACAGTGAGCGTTAAGGCTACCAACTATTTGAATCGCACACTTGCTGCAACCGATTACAAGGCACAGCCACATTTCGGTGCAACTACTGTAAAAAGAAACAACTGTTAACGTTGATAGCAAGGCTGAGGCAGCTTATACCTTCACACTTTACCCTCACGAGACTGGCCAGCAGAAGGCTTTCGTGGTGCTGAAACTTAACACTGGCAACCAAACGGTTTCTGATACCATCAACGTTACTCGTTGCCGAAGAGCAAACAGCACAGCTTGTACAGGTTGGCGACAGCACGAACATACAGGGCAATGCTCCTGTAACCATGAACTACAAACGTAGTCAAACCGAAACGCTTTACCCCTGCTTCTAAGCTTAATCTCACCAACGGCACACTGATTAAAGCTATAAGTTGGCGCGGCCATATTATAACATACAGCCCCAAAAACTACAATCGCGCGTGAAAAATATGGATTACAATGCCGATGAACAAAGCTACGGAGGTGCTTTCCACGAAGCTGACACAACACAAATGACACGTGTCTTTGACGGAACGGTTACCTACAAAGGTACTGGTATCGACAAAAACACTACTACTTTGCTTGAAGCTCAGTCTCTCAGCCGTTCAAATATGAAGGCAAGAGCATCAAGGTGGTTGTTATTTCTGAGGCCGATGATTGGATGACAGCGAACTTTGTATCTGATAAAGCACTCACTGACAACCGTTATTATCGTGCAACCGATAATGGTAAACTGTCAGAACAGAACTGGTATAAGGCAAGCTCTTATAACCCATCTGTACCTGTAGCATGGCTCGTTACTGACCCATCATGCACTGTAAGTGGTAAAATTATCAATACTACAGGCAATGCAGTAGTAGGCGCTACCGTTACGCTTACCAGCGATAACGTTGTCTACGCTGGAACAACACAGGCCGACGGCTCGTTCGCTATTACCGTTCGCCAACCTCTGCTCACCCATACCGCTACCGTCAGCCAACGGATATACCGATGCTACGGCAGCTGTGACCATTGGCGACGAACTCAACGTCACCCTTTCACCTGCTACGGCTAACGACATCAGCACAGCCGAAGCCAACACCAAGGCACGTATCGAATACTTCGACCTCAACGGCCAACGTGTCAACACACCAAGCGCAGGTATTTACATTGTGCGCGAGGTCAACGGAAAGACTCGAAAAGTTATCGTGAAATAAACCTACTGCTGGAATAACGACATGAGATCCCCACCCTCAACGGCAAAAACCGTTGAGGTGGGGATTGTTTTTGTGATGTCTTTCTGTCGTTTCCCAACCCACCGCAGCAGCGGCAGGCCGCCACAGCAGGTAACTAGGGACAACCGGTTACTCGCCTCAAAAATTCGGCTTTCATGGTTAGTTTGAATACGTTTACCGTCAGGCGGTAGCGGCCTGACGGCTCAACTGCCACTTGTTATCGGCACTCACCTCTGCTGCAACCGTGCAGCTGCCAGCACATCAGCATGGGGTTTAAGAGGATGTAATTGCTTGGGACCCCACTTCAGCTGCCCTTCTATCTTAAAGGCATCAGGCTCTTTAAACTCCGTGTGAGGGCAGCACTCGCCTGTCCAGTCCACACAAGGGTCGTCAGCGCTTTGTATAAAAGGGTTGCATGTGTTTGTTGTCCCAGCCTCTTTTCGGTTGTACCGCCGCCAATAAACAGCTCTCCCCACGGACGGAATATCTCGCCACGAACCCTCGCTCTTCTGTGTATCAACAAACACACGGTACAGGTCTTCGGTGAATATACCTGCTCAGCCGCACCCGCTTGTCCGGCCAGCAGTTTGTATTTTATTCCATTACAAACCAGCGAAGCATCGGTATCGGCCGGCGTAAGCTCACTTTTGTGGTCTTGCCTTTTTGTAATGATGTCGTGATGCGTGCCTCGCCGGCAACCAGCTTTCCTGCATACATAAAGCTGCCATCAGGCCTGCTTTCCAATTTCCCCTGCACACCGCCGGAACAGCCGTTCCTGTTATCCAACACCTTTATATCCCTGTGCCTCTGCAACCACGGCTGCCATCAGGGCTACTGCAATTGCCATTATTCTGAAACGTTTCATATCTTTTCTTTGTGTTTTGTTCATTTCTTCCTGATAAACAAACGGTATATTTATTCTTCACCACAGGCTATACTTTGTATCGGGCGATGCACCGCAATCACAACCGTAAGTTTTCGCGCAGCCTCATCATAATGCCATGCTCCGTATTGAGCGCATTTTGCCGTCGAGCTCTACGGCCGAAGGTTTCATAGCAAGAAATTTCACCTGATAATGGCGTACCGACGGCATACCCTTAAACTGCCCTGTGCGTGCATTTATGATTAGTTCAACGCCTTTCGGCAACCGTTTCGCTCAACAAGAGTACGTAAACTCGCCCTGCTGGTGGGAGCATTGTCGTTGCCTGCATCCTCATAGTACGACAGTTTCCCGCCGTCTCCGAACAGCCTCGCGATAAGCGTGTCGGGGCGCGTCTCAAGGTTCGTCACATGTAGAAGTATGGAATGATGGCACCGCCTTATAGAAATACGGAATTTCCTCCATGCTGTAATTATCGCTGAACGTTGTGCCACCCTCCGCAGCTTACTCCCTGCTGAACATTATACCATGTTCCTTCGGAAGCCATACCTTACGTGTCGTGCTTTATCCCGTCCTTTGAACGCTCTACAAACCGGAGCTACCAGAATATCATTACCAAACATATACTCGTCTTCGGTGCTGTAAGCCTTGCTTTCTTTCAGGCTGGTCGTAATAGCGGACGGCAAATGCTCACACCGTGTCGTAAGCCTCGCGCGCTGCATTATAAAATGTAGGGCATCGACGATAGCGAAGGTTCACCGTTTTGAGCAAAGAGCTGAAGTTTGGGTATTTCCAGATGCGGCGTTCTATACCTTCACGGTTCGTAGCATGGGTGCGAAAGATGGGCGTAAACACGCCATACTGCATCCAGCGCAGGGTACAGTTCCGGTCGTTATCGTCAACATTGATGCGTCCGCCAAGGTCATGTCCCCAGTAACCAAAGCATACATTCGATGCCGTAGCGGTAAAATAAGGCTGGAAGGCCAGCGTACCGAATGTAGAATAAGCATCGCCCGAGAAGCCGATAGGATAACGATGGCTTCCCAATCCGCCCCAGCGGTGGAAGATAACAGGACGTCTATCCGTACGGTTCAGGCGCATATCGTTATAGAAAACATGGTTGCACCAGAAAGTTTCACTAAGCCCTGGCACACGCGGATTGATGAGATTCTGCTGCCAGTCGAGCCACCAGAAGTCTACCCCCTGTGCTTCACGATGGCGAAGAATGTCCTTAAACATCACCTTATAAAACGCTACTGTCCTCCAATTTGCCGTATATTGCGTTGGTATCGGCAAATGCAGGTCGCGAACCATATCACCAAAATATTCCTGATCGCTGTTAACGCCATCGGCTGGGGTGCAGATTCAGCCCCACCTTCAAATGGCGCTGGTGCATAAAATCGATGAGTCTGCTCTGGAATAATCGTCTTGTCCCATGTCCAGCCGGGTCCATCCCTTCGTATGCCAGTCCATGTCGAATATCATCCGTCAAGCGGAATATTGTTCTGCTGGATTTCGGTGGCAATATCCACAAAATCCTGCTGTATAGCGCCGATATTTGCTGTACCAGTAGCCCAATATATAAAGCGGTGGTATTGGTACGCGTCCGCCTATGCGTGCATAGTCGGCCAGTGCCTTTTATATTGCGTGCCGTAACCCATGAAATACCAGTCAACGGCTTGCTTGTCCACAGGCTCTGCCCACCAGTCATCACCATCGGCCCCGGTGCTTATGGTCAGGGCAAACGTCGTACTGCCGTCGCCCCGCCGGCAAGCGGACTTTCATCTAGTGATGCTCCAGCCGCCCTCGACAGCAGTCCTTTTCGAGCTGCCCCGCTTATTGTCGCCCATCGAACCGTCGAGGGTTCGCGTCGTGCTTAAGGTTCATGGCATCGTCCTTACCCGGATACCATATTATGTCACGACCGTTCAGCTTCATTTTAATATTCAGCACCTCCGGGTTCTTGTCTGCGGCATTGATCACACCGCCAACCTTGTATCGCAGCGTCAGCGCGCCGGTTTTAATTTCGCCATACCACCCCTGTTACGTGCGTGCAGTCGCACGGGCAGCCTGCGGTTTACCACACCAAAGGTTGCACGGTCTTCAAAACGGCCGTCATGGCTATACTGTATACGAATCATCTCAGGGGTAAGCACGGTAAAACGTGCGTTACCGGCGGTGATAACGGCCTGCGCACTGGCCACAGGGTCATAGGTGTCGGCCTTTGCTGCATGGGTTATTCCTACGGCAAAAGCAAACAAGGCAAAATAGTCATATCAGGATTAATTTTTAGTAGTTTTCGCGATGTGCTGTCCGCACGTACATAAAGGTCGCGAACAAATCATGCTAACAAAATTAGTAAAAACAACAACACACAAAAATGATTGCGGCATAATCACCCGCCAGCCCTTGCTTTTTATCTGCTGCAAACCCGGTTTTCTTCCCCGGTTTATATGGTGAATGTACGCTCCCGCCAGCCCTGTGCCCTGCTTTTCTCGGCTGTTACATACATCCGTCCGCATGCTCCCGGCCCCGCCCTTTCCGTTGTCTGTACTTCTGCGTTATTCTGCCCTTTTACACTTTCGGCATCCGCCAACAAGCTGGTAACAGGAAGGCTGCAACGCTGTCACAATATTTGTGTAACCATCAAGTTTTAATGTTTTTGCATATTTTATGTGTATGCTGCATACGTGTTTTTGATACATTTGCCGCGAATTTGAATAAAAGGGTTGTATTAGGGTGTTTTTATAGCTGAAGAGGGGGCATTTTTCAACAATTTTGTCACGCCTCATATCGTAAAAGGTAATCCTGAAATATTGAATATAAACATAAGAGTTGTTTTATACATATTACAATACATCTAGTACCCGTAAAGAAGAAAATTGTTACACTTTTTCGTAAACATCCAGACTGCGTATGGTGTTGATAACGACAACAAATGCAATCATTACGGCTTCATGATCCGCAACAGGAAAGAACACGGGGTTATGGCAAACGGCAAAACCCTCATGATGCAAGAGACCAGAACATATAATCACACAATTACAAAACGTGATATACAACATGTATATCACACAAAAACAAAGTAATGATGAGAGATTTAAGGCATACGTCGTGCCTGGTGTGAAATGCCTCTCTGAAACGAGAGTTTGTTGAATAGTGCAAGCGGTAACGCGGGTACTATCATTCCGGTATTACGGGTGGTGATGCCAAGAAGAAAAGCTGAGTGGATGACGAAGAGGAAGACGATGAGAAGCTTTGAAAGGCAACAGCTTTGTTCGTACAGAACTTTGCAAGAGAGACAATGATTAAAAAGAACGCAAAACATCAAAACTCATGATGAACAAATTAACCATTAAACACCTGATGCCGTTTGCTGCATGTGCATGTGCAGCACTGGTAATGACAGCTTGTTCGAACAATGATGCGGCTCAACAGGAGGCTGATGCGCTTGTAAAGCAGAAGTGCAAAGGCAAGTTTTACGGGTACGCAAGGCAACTAGTAATACGCGCGCTACGACGCGAACAACAGCTACCTATACGCTGGGTGGCACAGCAAATGTAGCATGGGCCACTGCCGATAAAGTCTGAAGGACGATGGCACATATCGCTCAGAGCGCAGCGGCTGCTTTTTCCTGAACCCTGCAAGCAAGGTGCGTGCTACTTTCTATCTGCAATGCGGGCAGCTTTACGCAGGCCAGCGACGAGGTTCACTACACGGGCGAAAAACGGAACCAGTGCCAATCTCGGTAACCATTGCTACGGCACAGTCGCAGGCTACGGCCACTAATCTTCAGTCATCTTGGCGTGTCAGGCGATTGCGGTACGGCAACAGCCGCAAAGAGCAACGACGGTATACACTTTTACGCTAACCACAAGGCCAGCTACCTTTGCTTTGTTCCACGTTGTATGAACACTCGAACTCGCTCCGAATATTTATCTCTACTAAGATAACTGTTAAGGCCGATGTTTCATTGCAGGTGTGTAGGATTTCAGCGACGGTTCGCTCATAGGCAAGACGCCTCACAAGCAGTGCTCGAACACCATTACGCTGACAACGGGAAACTTTTCGCTCAATACTACCACTTCAGATGTGACAAAGAACGGAGCCTATGGTTATTGCCCCGCACATACAACTTTTACCATTACTTATGACCATTAGGATCCGACAAACCCTATTGAAGGAGATGTGTAAAAACTGTATCATCGTTCAACTGTGCAGAGGGTACAATGAACAATATTGGCGTGGATTGACAAGGATATCTCAAATACAACAGCGAATACTATACATGGGACGCACCTGTTGGCTACCATTATTGGAAGGATATGAGCAGTATCAGCCAAAAATTAATAAACAAACCAATATAACTTACACTCTCGAGAACAAACCTGATTTGCGTTGGCGCACGTTCTGTTGATGCCGAATGCAGCCAATCGCTCTGTGCCACCTGTCCTAATATCAATGAAATGACTGTATGTGAAGTATGGTGAGCCACATTGGGACGAAACGACACTGTGGACTTCGTGGACACCTTTTTACAATAAGGGCCTCTGGTTGAAGAAATCAACAAAGATTCGGATTCAGATCGGACAGAGATGCAAATGGTATTGATAGTAGAGTAACCTTTTATAACGGTACTTTCGAGAATACTACAATCAATCATAAACCCGCTTCAACAGCCGATTACTTCTATTTGCCATGTTTAGGCCGATACTATAAAGGCGAATTGGTAATAGGTAACCATGGTTTGTACTGGTGTTCAAGCGCAGGTATAAGTGGCTTGAGGGAACAAAGCGACTTCGGTACAGGAAGTTTGTACTTTCACAAAAACTATGTTTGTATGCACTTTGACTTATTTCCGTGGTCAAAAGCTATGGACACTCGACAACGTTCCTACACAACCATAAGGCTGATGTGCGGTAAATACGAATAGAGCAGATGATAAATACAACGACAAAAAGATGATTTGATCAACTGATGTCGGGGTAAAGAAAAGAAGTTAGGAAGCCACGTGGCTTCTCAATTGTTTTATTCTGTCATGAAAGTAGCGAAGCGGTGATGCTTCCTTTATTTTTACCCTGCTCTGTACCGTTTATCAGAGGAGATTATGCGCTGGCAGGGTGATGTCTTAACCCTTTTTAACCCATAACTCCTGTAACCCTCAAAAAGAATTGTCTTTTTATCGTTACTTTTCGCAATCCGGCAGAGGAGATTATGCGCTGGCAGGCGTTGTCTTAACTCCTTTTACACTCCTTAACTCCTGTAACCCTCAAAAGAATTGTCTTTTTATTACTACTTTTCGCACTCGGCAGAGGAGATTATGCGCTGGCAGTGGTGATGTCTTAACCTTTTACTCCTTAACTCCCTGTAACCTTAAAAAGAATTGTCTTTTGCTACTTTTCGCAATTCGACGAGGAGATAATGCGATGGCAGGGGATGTTCAACCTTTTACCCTCCTAACTCCTGTAACTTTTAAAGACTTGTCTTTACCGTTAGTAGAGGAGGTAAGGCTTGCGCGCCTGTTTAAACTGGCGAACATCGGCTTGCCAACGACGGCTGATGTCGGCAGCTGAAGCACCTTTGCTCAATCATGGTGCGAACATAAGATACACCAATAAGCTTCTCAAAGAAAGAAGTGAAGAACTTATCGCCCACACCGAGGTTGCGATATGCCTCAATAAGGTAGGTGAGGTCGAGCTTACGATGCCATATTTCTTTATCGCTCAGGTTGGAAAGGTCGCGTCCGAAGCAGCGCTTCGAGCTGCGGAGGGTTCTTGCGCCCTGCATGCTCTGCGGTGTAAAGCTGGTGTAGCCTTCATGTCGGGGTGACCGAACTGTTTGAACGGTTTTGTGGTGCCACGACCTAAGCTTACGTCGGTGGCTTCGAAGTAGCAGAGCGAGGGATAGAGATAAATGGATTTCATATCGGGCAAGTTGGGTGATGGCGCTACAGGCAAATGGTAACGCGTGCGGTGGGTATAGCCACGACAAGTAATGACTATTAAGTTGCACACTTTGCCACTGTCGAGCCATCGTTCGCCGTTAGCCGCAAGAGCCAATTCGCCTAAGGTCATGCCGTGAACAACAGGAATAGGAAGTCCTCCCACGCCCGACTTGTATTTCATATCGAGCAAAGGGCCGTCGACATAGAAGCCGTTGGGGTTCGGGCGGTCGAGAATGACCATTTGCTTATGGTGTATAGCACACTGGTCCATGATGCGCACCATGGTGATATAGTACGTATAGTAACGCAGACCAACGTCTTGAATATCAGTCACGACAACGTCAATACCTGCCATTGTAGCCGAATCGGGAACGCCTCCTTTGGCTCCGTAGAGCGAGAAAATAGGCACACCCGTTTGCTCGTCCACGCTACTGGCTACGTGTTCGCCTGCATCGGCCTTTAGCCGCGGAAACCGTGTTCGGGCGAGAAAATGGTTACTACGTTCACGCCATGACGCAGCAGCAGGTCGAGCGTCATGAGGTGCGAGCCATCGGGCTGCACAATAATTCCTGTTTGGTTTGAGAACAGGGCCACGCGCTTGCCTTCGAGCAGCGGAAGATAATCTTCGGGTTGGGCAGCGCCTACTACCACTTTTGGTGCGGCGTGCAGGCCTACTGTGGCCATGAAAAGAAGAAGAGAGAGGAGGTAACGCATAGGTATTTAATCATTGATGGCGCTTGCGGAACAAGAAGATTCCGAAGCGCCTAATGGTTGATAAACAGTGAAATTAACGGCTCGACTTGCGTAGCAGCATTAAACCAATAAAGGTAAAGGCGGCGTTGAAGATGAGAAGCTCGTAGCTAAACTTATATCCGTTGAACCATTGCTCAGAGTTTGTTTGCAGAATATAGCAGAGCACGGGAGCGGCAATGTGGCCACGCGGCACGAAACGGTCGCGTACTTTCCATTTCATGATGATGCCGAAGGTGAACAATCCCAGAATAGGGCCGTAAGTATAGCTTGCTAAGATGTACACGGCATCGATGACACTCGAATTGTTTAGCAGCCCAAACACGTATATTACAACGGCCATAAGCACGGCCATACCCACGTGAACGCGCTTACGAATAGAAGCTATTTTATTGTCGTCGTGACCTTTCTTGTCGGCGCCCAGAATGTCGATGGTGAACGATGTGGTCAGTGCGGTGAGGGCCGAACCCGCTGCCGAGTAGGCCGAAGCAAAACAAACCCTACGATAAATAACACGCCAACCACAGCAGGTAGATAGTGGCTTGTAGCCACGGCAGGGAACAACTTGTCGCCTGTTTCAGCAATTCCTGCACTGCCTGCAAAGGCATAGAGCTGCACGCCGAGCATGAGGAAGAGGAAGATGACCACCGTCTGGGCCATCACACTCAATACCATATTCTTCTGCGATTCGCGCGAATTGCGACAGCTTAAATTGCGTTGCATCATGTCCTGATCGAGGCCGGTGGTGGCAATGAGCGTAAAAATGCCGGCAAGGAACTGTTTGAAGAAGTAGCGCTTGTCGTTCACGTCGTCGAAGAAAAACACGCGGCTCATATCGCTGTCAGAGATGTTCTGCACCATCTGTCCGAGCGACAGGTTCATCTCTTTCGAAATAAAGAAGATAGAAAGTATCACAGAAAGGATAAGACATACGGTTTTCAGCACATCGGTCCACACAATACTCTTCACGCCTCCGCGAAAGGTATACAGCCACACCATGGCCACGGCCAGAACACCATTAAGCACGAAGGGCAGGCCCGAGAGGGTCGAAAACCAGCAGCCGCAGGGTTAAACACACGAGGAACAAGCGCACGGCCGCACCAAGCATCTTCGATATAAAGAAGAACCATGCGCCTGTTTTATACGAACGTAGGCCAAAGCGGTCTTCGAGATACTGATACACCGACACGAGGTTCATGCGGTAGAACAGTGGCACTAAGATAAAGGCGATGATAAGTTGGCCCACAAAAAAGCCCAACACCATTTGCATATACGAGAAGCCTTTTTCTGAACCATGCCGGGAACCGACACGAAATGTCACGCCCGATATGGGCGCGCAATGGTAGCTATGGCCACGATATACCAGGGCGACTTGCGGTTTCCGACGAAGAAACCGGCGTTGTCGGCCTTGCGGCCCGAAATATACGAAACGAGAAACAGCAGCACAAAATAGGCTGTAATAGTGGCAATGATAATTGCTGGGGTCATAAATTCTTCAGTATAGGTTTGTACGGGCAAAGTTATTGTTTTTTATTGAAACCGCATGCACAATGCCCAAAATATGCCCCTTTAAAGGCCTGTATTTTCAAGATATAAGTGGGTTTGAGAGGGGAAGAGATTCAAAAAGGAAGCAACTTTCTGTAAATTAATATAGGCAAAACAGACCTATTCTAAATTTTATGGCTATATTTGCATATGAATAGGAAGAAAAAGGAAAAATTAGGGCGATTTAGCCTCAGATATAGCCAAATATATCATAACTGCTGTATTAGTACAACGTGGTTTAACCGAACTGAACAATGGCAGTGGTATGATTTTATCATACCTATCATCGTTGTTATTTTGATAGTATGGATAGGATTATATTTGATAGACAATAACGACAAAAAGAAAGAAAGGACAATAATAGCAGCAAATATCATGTTAATAGCAGTTCTCGCTATGTTTATAGCATGGGTTATTTATTTCGCATTGAAGATAAAAAGGAAGAACAGAAGTAACATTGTAACATCATCGCAAGGGAATGCTAGACAAAGCATTCCCTTTTGTTTTTATAATAATTTGGCAAAAACACGTTTATGAGCTAAACGTAAAACCATTGTGGGTAAATGGCGCATACGTGTGTAACTTATTTATATACAGATAGTTGCGAAGTGCAGAAAAGCTACATGATTTAGTTCTATATTCGCAACCCGTTTACATCGTAAAGGGTCGGCCTTACGGCGTAAAAGGGAACGCGATTGTGCCGTAAAGGCAAAAACACTCACAAAACAGAGGGTTCCGTTAACGTTATTTATATACAAAAAGTATACATAATTTATCAGAAATGAATACCTTTGCAACCATATTTTTCACAGCACAAATGTGGCTGGATATGAAACCACGGAAACAGGGAGTTATTAGAAATCGACTTATTATCATCATTTCAATTAATGAATAAGAAAACATGACACTACACCCGCATGCGTTGCCGACATGCGGGTAAACCTTTCGGCACCGCTGACAACAAGCGTCCTGCCGACAGGCACGCAGGCGGGCAATAACAGCGATGCTACGAAAGAAGACTGGAACGAAGAAAACAAAATACGGGCAGCATAGGCGTTGGAGGCGACGAGTTCAGCGGCAACAACTGGTAGCATGCGGCCGGCATGACGCTGCCCGTACACCATGAAACAACACCGAAAAGCACAAAGCAACATGAAATATACATCACCCGGACATATCAAGCACACCCTTACGGCCATGCTTCTGCTGCTGGCAGGCATGACGGCTACGGTATCATGCAGCAGCATAACGACGACGACGCCCCGTCACAGGGCAGCAACAGCAACCCGAGGGCATTACCTTCAGCATAGCCCCTGAGCCATGGGAGGCTGAACAAAACACGGGGTTTGCTGCCACAAAGGCATCGGCAGCAGGCACACGACAGGGCGCAGAGCCGGTAGTTGTAAACCTTACACCCGATGTATCGGCCTGCATAAGCATTGTGCCCGACAGCAGCAACAACCGGCACAGAAAGGCCGACACGCGCGCCGCCACACGCAAACCGTTAGAGGCGGGCGTGTATACCATTGTTGCCTATCAGGGCACTGATGCCGCCCCTGTGAAGAAAGCCGAGCTGAAAGCCGTATGGAACGGCACCACTTTTACCGTTGACAACGAGCAGGCAAAGATGCGGCTCGACCCCGGTACTTACACATTTATATGCTTTAACGACCAGATTGAGGAGAAGAACGGCAGGCTGACACTGGCCGCCTACGACCGCGACAAGGTGCTTACAGACAACGACGACTACGCCAGCTACATGAACACCCTCGCACCCCACTACGACAACGCACTCGCAGGACGGGCTACGGCTACCGTAACCAACCACACCATCAGGGTACATTTTGTGCTGAGCCATCCGTGGGCACGCGTAAAATTTTTCGGTAACGGGGATATATTTAAAGAGCAATGCCGTCGACACCGACCATCGTTCTGGGAGGCACACCGCGAAAATATCGTACAACGCCCAGCTGGACGGCACGGTAACCATGACACCCCAACAGGGCGGAGGGGCCGCAGCCACAGTGCCAACACTGAGCGCACACGAGCTTAACCCGCTTACGCTAACACCGGTAAGCTATACCGAAAACGACGTAAACCTCACGTCGGGAGCCGAAAAACTGAACAACAAACGCGTGCTGAAGCTCGACAATTTTGTGGAATATCCGACATCGAACTTAATCAACTGGATGAACGGATACATGAATAAGTTTCAGGAATACCAGAGCGGCTACCTCTATTTCGCTGCAGGAACGCGTCTGAAACAGTACGAATGGAGCAACGGCCCCGTCAGTCTGTACCGGCAGCCCAGCTCATACGACAAGCTCTATGAGGCCGTACGCAATGCACTTCCCGAAACACTTAAGGCCAACAGCAGCTATAAGGTAATGATTCATGTGTCGTACAACTTCCGCTATCTCTTCAACGACGGTGACCATTGGTACGCTTGCCGAGAACAACAACTGGGCGCAGAAGGTGCCCGTAGCCATCGTAACGAGCATGAAAACGCGTACGGCCATGTCGCTCTATCCGACGGGAGGACGCGAACCTTTCTTCACCACCGACCCGTCAGGACACTTTAACCGCCGCTACTTTACAGAAGCAACGGCTCAGGAAATGGAGAATTACCTGAGCGGTTATCGTACCACATACGACCCCGCCTACACCGCCGGCGGCACTACTGCACACGCATACAACACCAACCTGACGGCCTTTTTACAAGGCCGCCCAGTATCAGCATTCCAAGGTAACGGCGGCGTGGATGCTGCACCCGTCAAGCGATGTAAACGACAGTATAGGCAAGTGGTATCTGCCCTCGGTGAGCGAATGGCTGAACGTTTACCGCGTCATCGGACACGGTACAGGATACAATATAGCAACGAAACAACAAACAGGACCGGTGTTCAACAATTGCTGAATGGCGAGGCACGCTGCTCGACATCGGCTTCAGGCAGGCAGAGCCAGCTTCCGCCAGCATGGGAACTACCAATGGAGCTGTAACGAAATTGAGCGTACACAGCCCAATAAAGACCGTGCTGTCTTAGTAGGATGGCATGGTAACAGCGATTTTATCTTCTGGAGGGACAATTACAACCAGGGTGTCATCATACCGTTCATCCATTTCTGACCAAACCGTGCCGAAACATCAACCCCAATAACACGGAACAGTATCATGCCGCCTATCGATTGCTAAAAAGACGCCCCTGCTCATGGCAGAGGCCGTTTTTGTAGTACATAGGAAAAGCAGGGTTGCTCACGACGACCTTCCTGCCACCAACGATATACAAGCCTTTTCCCGACGGTTTGGCAACGCGCTGACCGCTGAGGGTATAAACAGCACCGGCGGTAACGGCGCGGGACGACGACGTAACGCCCCTTACACCTGTAAGCACAGCAAAGAGCTTAAGCTGCGGATGAAGTACCCGTAAAGGTCCTATACGTTGCTGTCCCCAGCCCAGCAATTGTGCCGTGGCAGCAGGCGTACCGCAGCCAGTTGGCCATGATACTGCACCCCTCGGTTAAAGGTAGCATCGCGCGTAGGGCTGAAAACGGTGGTACCGTGCATCATCTTTGCACCGGCCAAAAGCATAGTTGTTGGTGAAGCGGCCGGCTGTAACGCATGCAGGATAGAACTTGTCCGCATACGCTCCACATGGTCGTTATTGCCCACAAGCGTGCGGGCGTTGCTGATACAGCCCTGCATGTAGTTGCCCCAGCGGTTTCAGACTTGCCGAGAATGCCGCCAACGGTACACCCCGTGCCGATACCGAACCGCAGAAATAGCTGTTTTCGATAACTACATTGCGCTCGGCGTTGGGCGTTTTCATGTTCTTGCCGTCATATTGGTAGCCTGCACAATGCCGCCTGTACCGAGGTCACGGCGTAGCCGACGTTACATTTACATCGACAAGACAGTTGCTAACCTTACCGAACGCATGTTACGGCCAGTCCGCCAACCTGAAAAGCCCGTGGCTGCACACGTTACTGTCTGTATTATAGACATTATCGACCTCACATCATACCGCTCGTGCCGAGATAACCGCTATAATGCCTATATGTGAGGAACTGTTGTCGCCCGATACATCGGCATTGACAAAGGCTACATTCTTTATTGGCGCGAACATAACACCCGCAAAGCTGGCATAATGCTCGTTATGGCAGGTAAAATTAGCATACATGCCTTGCCACTGAAGCTGACCTTGTTCTTATACGGGCTTTTCGGCATTGAAAGGCTTCAGTTTACGCCAGCCATATCAACATCGGCGGCCAGCTCAAAGAACACAGTGGTGCCGCTTTCGCTGAGCAAGGCAGTTTTTCATGTTTTGAAGCTCAGCAGCATTGGAAAATAAGGTAGGCGAGGCCTCGGTCAGCGTTTCGAGGGTAAAAGCTATCTATGAAACCCATGCCGTACGACACATAGCCCACAGCAAGTAAAAAGATCTTATAAATGTTTTATATTGATTAGGTTTATATGTAGTAACGCTCACTGTTTTTCTGTTCTGAGGAAAAAGCCCCGCACAAGGCTTTTCCCGTTGGTATGGTATTGACGGAGAGTTTTGTTCGGGAAATGGCGTCATTCCGCTATTCCGCCCTGTTATCTCACCCTTTTCGATGATAAGATGAGCCTCACAGGACGCCGTCCGTAATGGTTATACTTACGGTTATCCGTAGGATAGTTTGACTTACGTGTTCGTGAATCGCCGCGCCCCTGACGCACATGGTGGTCGATCCTCCCCCATCCAGACGAGGGCTAGCGGATTGAAATACTTAATGATGAAACGGTGGGGCTCGTCGGCGGTCATTCCTCGGCCTTGCCGCTCAACGTCCGTCGACGGTGATGAGCGGCAGGTCGCCGTCGCCCGCAAGGGCTACGTGACAGTACGCGGATGCCGCACCTGATGGCGGTCCTCGTCTTCATAATCGCACCATTGAGCCGGGTTGACAGCCTGTTCATGTCGACGAAAGAGGAGCTATGATTCTTGTAATCTTTAATTAACGACGGTGCACTGGATATGATATCACGGCCTTGCTGTATTTATAGTTGGCCGTTGCCTGTGCAGGGTTCGTGCGTGAAGAGAGTCTTATCTTCACCTCGCCGTCGGCATAGCTCAGAATTGCGCCTTCATGCTTCCAGGCACGCAGATGTGAAGCAGGAATGGTTACCTCGGTCATGTTGCTGCCTCCAATGCGAATATAGGTAGCATCAAGCTCATAGTTGGCGTTGACGCCGCCCATAACATCGCTTTCCCTGCTCGCGACGCGCATCGACAAAAGACGACAACGAGTCGGCGTTTACCTTGTAGGCAAAGTCGAGTTTATAGCGTTTTGACGTCATGTCTACCTCGAGCACGTTCACCGTTTGTGCCGCATTGCTCACGTCGTCGAAGGCTGTAAAGTTATACCATACACAGCCGTTATCGAGCGTATCGCACGTCCAGTGCTGCCTGTTAGGCAGTGTAGGCACCTTGGTATCGTAGGTAGTGGTATGGTTTTCGTCAGCGATGATGCGAACAACGGTTGTATCAATTCGTCGTATCGCGCTTGTCGGGCTGAGATGTCAAAGCTTTTGTCGCACGAAGCCGCCGGGCAGCAACAAAAAGCATACTGTATAACGAAAGTTTCTTCATAATCATGATATGGTATTTATTTGTTGATGTTTTGACATAATTATATCAGGCATTATCCTCAGTTTGGGTTCGGCTCCTGACAAGTCCCACAGCATGGTATCCCAGTGAAGGGCCGCCGCTGCTGCCGAGAAGGTAGACGGAGGCAGCTGTCCGTGATACTGCACGCCCTGCTTATTCAAGCCGTCGCGCGATGGCGTGAAGGGCGTTATGCCGTGCTGGGTATGGGTGCTGGCGCTGCCATAGTTGTTCGAAAAGCGGCCTGTGGTGATGGCAGGGTCGAATACTTGTCCGCAGATAATGCCCACATGGTCGTTAGCTTCCTGTAAGCGAGACGGCGTTGCTAAGACATCCTTGCAGATAGTTGCCCCAGCGGTTTTTCGCTTTTCCCAGAATACCGCCCACGGTACAAGCGGGTGCTGACACCGTTCCGCGGTAGTAACAGTTTTCAATGATGCAGTTACGGTCGGGCACTTCGTTCTTTAAATTCCTGCCGTCATACTCGTAACCAACGATACCTCCCGTGCCACGGTCGCCGCTTGTAGCTGATACAACGTCAGCGTCGACATAGCAGTTGGCTATTTTTCCATATCGCATATTGCCCGCCAAAACCCGCCCACATAATAGTCGATTCCCGTTGTGGTTACCCCGCCTTTACGGCTACATTCTCAACCTCGCCCCCAGTACCGTTCGTGCCTAGTAGCCTGCAATGATGCCCGTATGGTATGAAGCAGCATCGGCCTGATGTCGGCGTCGGTAAAAACCGTTACTCACGCGCCCATTCGGCACTTCCCTGCAAAGCTCGGATAATGCTTGTTGTGGCACGTCAGGTGGCTGATGGTATGGCCCTGACCGTCAAACTAACCTTGTTTTTGTAAGGAGCTTCCGAGTTGAACGGTGTCCAGCTGATTCCTGTCATGTCTATATCGCGATCCAATTTGAAGTAAACGGCCTCTCCGCTTTCCGTAAGTGCATTCTTCATATTGCTTAACTGGCGTGCGGTATTGATGACATACGGACTGGTTTGCGAGCCGTCGCCGCTGGCAAACATCTTATAAGTAGCAGCCAGAACAACGTTACCCACAGGCGTTTCGCCCTCGTGGTCGGGCAGTCTGTTCGATGAAGGCAGTTGGTAACGCCCTTGCTGGCATGCCACAGCGTTGTAACACTGCCGCCTGCCAGACACAAAGCATTCTCCATTCCCATGAGACAGGCCATTTCGGCCGCCTGAACAACCGACACACCATCGGCTGTTCCCGGTATGTTACCATCGATAGCCGCCATGATGATATGGCCCGAGGCATCGGTTCCCAGCAGTGTTCGTGCCGTATGTGTGGTGTCGGCACCATCAAGATTAACCGTTATGCCGTTCTGAAGCAGCAGCGGTCCGCCCTCAATAGCCGAAGCATACTGATGTCGCATGGCTGTTGTGTCGGCAGCAACAAAGGGTTTTATGCTGACGCTCACGTAGTTGCCATCGTTCGTACGGCAATTAACCTGCTGATGCCGCTGCGCCCCGTAGCCTGTCCCAGCACGCGGCCGTCAATCATAAAGATATGATACGGGATGGCCCGAAGCGTCGCATAAACCACCGTTCAGCGCAGAGCTTACCTTCGCTCTGAAGGCCCTGAAGGCTCGCTCAGTTCGGCGTTGGAAGCTGTACAATACTGATTTACGAGCTGCTGTTTTCGTACGTAGCGAAGGTTACCGTCTGACGGCTGTTCCACATCTTTATTTGCTGGGCCTGACGCAGTTGCACGCCATTGCCGAGGTTGTTGTTGGCCCATTGGCCTGCATAGGCCATCGAGTCAGTATTCACTTCAGTTGCTGGTTATATTTTGTCCTAACCAGTCGGCATAATGAGAATTGTCAATGTCGCCGCCACACGCCGAAAGCAGCAAACCGAAGGCTGACGCATAAACCTGTATTTTTAATATTCATACGTTTGAATGTCGTTTAGATTCGTTTAAAAGTTCAGACCGTCGTTCCAACCCGGTTCTGCCTGAGCTACCCTCTGTAAAGCATCCGGGTCGTTGGAAGGAACGGGATAGAAAAGCATAGTCGCGTTCTCGTTCCATGCAGTCGATGTATTTCGCTGTGTATAACAATGTTTCCGCGTGTTCCTCAGTGTCGAGATGATGTCCTTCTCAATCTCATATTGCGCGGGTGCCGTGGAGCTCCGTGATAGCTCGACGTGTAAAGGTAAACATCATCAGTGCCGTCATGGTCGAGGTCGTGAAACACGGGACCCGGAAATACATCCCGCGGAAGGGCTGATCAAAGTCTTTTCCTTCCTTCCAGCGCATGAGATCGTAATAGCGGAAGCCTTCCATGACAAGCTCAATAGTGCGTTCACGCCGAATCTCAAGGATGATACCCTTCTGCGGTCCCTGCTCAACATTGGGATAACCCGTAAGTGGAGCCTCAAGGAAAGGGTCGGGATGGGCGTTGGCCTGCGCCAGACTGATACCGGGCATACCCACGCGTTCACGAATGGGTTTGATGGAAAGGTCGAGGTCGGCCTGCGTAATGGTTCCCAGTTCGGCACAAGCCTCGGCATAGTTAAGGTAAACTTCGGCTGCGCGGAATATCGGCATGTCGTTCTCGCTGGTCCAGTATTGGTCGTACTTTACACCTGCCTCGTATTTTTATTAACTGGTATCCGGTTTTGGCAACACCCAAATCAGGCAGCGTTATACGGCCGTTGCTGCGCATGTATCCCGGCGTGCGGATGGTTTGTGCAAGACGTGGATCGCGGTCCTTACACTCGTCAAAGAACTGCATGGTGGCATAATTCGGACGGTCGGTAAAGCGCGTACCGTCTTTCATCAGATACGAATCGACAAGACGTTTTGTCACACCCTGGTTGGCTGTACCGGCCGAAACCTCGTAGCCCTGAGCGTTATGGTTCAGACCCAGTTTCGTACTGAAGTCGCGTGCCAGCACAATTTCGGTACCGTCGGCATCGAGATTGGCAAACAACTGGCGGTAAGGCTCTGCGCCGTTACGACTGATGGCATAGCCGCTGTTTCTGATAAAGTCGGACGATACCGCAGCACACTGCTTCAAATACTCCTCATAACCGGGCAGCCCGTGATACTTACGGAAAGTACCTTCAAAACAGCATGACGCGCGATTTTAGAGCTTCGGCCGTCCACTTTGTGGCTTCATACAGTTTATGTTCAGCCGGCAAACTGGCTATTGCATAATCTAAATCGGCCAGAACATGAGCCATAACGGTGTCCCTCGGGTCTTGCGGCTTATACAAATCCTTATCTGAAGAACCCAGCACGGCATCGTACCACGGCACATCTCCAAAGGCTTTCACCTTCTCAAAATAGAACCATGCACGGAACATACGGGCCAGACCGTCGTAGCGTCTGCGTGCAGCCTCATCGACACTGCTGCGAATGGGCCAGAAAAAAGTTGATATTGCGCAGCGTTCCCCATGTCCAGCCGCCATCCTTTTCAGGTATCAGGCGCTGGTTGCTGATGGCCTCGTTCAGGAAGGTTTGCATAACGATGTCGCCCGGGTCCTCATAAATGCTGTTGGCATAAGGCACAATCTCGGTGTATAACTGGTTGGTGGCCAGCCGAAGCTCCTTTTCATTCTTGTAGAATGTGGCGGGCGTTACCCGGTCTTCTGGAAAAAGGTCAGGCTTATCGTTGCACGAACTCCCCAGCCCCTGCGCCTGCAAGCAACAGCAGCCACGCCGAACCTGATGTCAATATATGATTGAATTTCATAACTGAAATATGCTTTTGAAGGTTTATAACGTAATATTAAGACCGAAGGAATAGGTTTTTGCATGGGATAACCGTTTACATTGCGATGTCCTGAGTTGTGACGGGGACTGTAAAACTAGCGCCGCAGGCTTTCAGGGTCGATATACTCAGAGTCGAGTCCGCTCAGGGTAACACTGAGTTCTCACCGAAAAGTAAACGCGCACGCTTTCAAGGTGAACGGCTTTCAACCACGTGCGCGGCAGGTTGTAACTAACGGTTAAATTCTTCAGCCTGAGGTAGGCGGCGTTCTGCAAATACATGGTATTGGGGCGCGTAAGCTCACGCGAACCGCCCGCCCCGTTTAAGGCAACGTAGCTGCGCGGGCGTGGAAAGTAGCTGTCGTATTGCTCTCCGGACCACACCTTTGAAAGGAAATCGGAGGGGATAAACGTCTGGTAGGGTCGCGAATAAGGCCCCCAGAAGAGATAGGTTTCTGAACCAGGATACCAGTGCTGCCGCACAACGCCCTGCCAGAGAGCCGATATACCTATGCCCTTCCAGCTTCGTCTACCTGGCGTTGTATGTCCAGCGGGGCAGAGAGTGCCTATGATACGCTGGTCGCGGAGCTGTTTGGCCGACAGCGACGGCAGTATCTTGCACGTCTCCGTCGAGGTCAACAAACTTCACATCGCCCGGCATGTAAGCCGTTGTCAATCACGCTGATGTTAATCATGCTGTTGAGATAGCTCTGGTCAACGGCATAATTGCGTGCCTCTTCATCGGTTTTGAAGAAGCCGTCGACCTTAAACCCCAGATGCCGCCAAGCTCAAGTCCTTCATAATAGTTGCCTACCGACTTGTCGGGATTGTCATATTTCGTAATTTTTGTTTTGCTGTCGGCAAAGCCCAGCGTCACACCGTAGCTTAAAGGAGAGCCATACAGGTTAACCTTATCGTTCCACGAGAGCGACAGTTCGTAGCCTTTTGTGCGCAGGTTGGCAGCGTTCTGGCGGGGTGACGCCGCGCCATACACATAAGGAAGCTCCTTGGCGAGCATAAGCATATCGTGGGTATCGCGAATGTATACGTCGGCCGTAAGCGACAAACGGCTGCCCAGCAGGCTTACGTCAACACCGGCATTGCAGGTGTATACTTTCTCCCACGTCAGGTCAGATGCATTGGGATCGGACACTGATGCGCCTGAAATGCTCTCTCTCCGCCAAACGAGTAGCCTATTTCTGAGCCTGAATTGATAACCCTGCACACAATCGTAATAGCCCACCTGCTGGTTACCCAGCGACCCATACGACAGGCGAAGCTTCAGGTTATCGACGGTTTTGCGCAGCGTTGCAAAGAAAGGCTCTTCACTGATACGCCATCCTGCCGAGAACGATGGAAAGACCCCCACGGTGAGTGCGCTGAAAGCGTGAGCTTTCCATCGTATCGTCCGCTAGCCTCAAAAAGGTAACGGCTCTTGTAATCGTAGTTTGCACGGTGAAAAACCCAGTGAGGCATAGCGACGTTTGCCGCCGGTGATGACCATTTGTTCGCCTTTGGCAGGTTAAAATCGCTCAGTTCCTCTGAAAGAAGGTCGTTGCGCTTTTCGCTGTTCGATTTAAGATACAGTGTTTCATAGTTGGTTCCGCCCGTCAATGTGACGTGATGTGCCTTGTTAAAGGTGTTTTCGTATGCCCCAAAAATGTTATAGCCATGGTAATAGCTGTTTTGTGCACGCTCAAAAAGCTCGTCATAAATATCGGAACGGTATTCAACAACGCCCGGTTCCTTTGAGTAAGTATGCGCACCGAACGGTTAAAGTTGGTATATTGTTGAAAATAGTAGGTATAATTGGCCGTAAGGGTAAAGTGCCCTGAGGGTGTAAGCACGCCTTCGAACGTTGTCTGGAAGTTGTCGTGTGCATCATCATTGCGATGCTTTCCATATTCAATAACGCTTGGTATGCCGTTAATGACCGTGTAACCGTCGACCATATGGGTAAGATATGTGGCCGTACCGTCAGGATTGCGCGGTGTATAGGCTGCCAGACCGTGCAGCAGTACCGACCTGAACAGGGCCTCGGCGTTGGCCTGTGCCGGGTATTTGTATGAGCTTTTAAAATAGGTTGTATTGTTGCTTATGCTCATCCAGTCGGTAACCTGCATCTTTAGCTTCGACCTGTAATTGAGTCGTTTAAGCGGTCGGTATTGTGGCGGTTAATACCCTGCTGGCTATACATTCCGCCTGATATAAACCATTGTGCTTTGTTATTGCCGCCATTGATGGTAACATTGTGCTGCCATGTAGGACGAGAAGTATTGAAAAAGTAGTCGAACCAGTTGGTGTTGCCATATGTTATACTGATTGTTCTTCATGACTACCCACGGACGCTCGGGATTTTCGGTGCGGTCGTTGCGCCTTATCCACAGTTCGTAGTAGTCTTCGTCGTTAAAAGTTTGTATAGTTCTTTCCCTGATAGGTCGAGAAAAACTTATCAATGATGGCTGCCGAATAGTATCCTCGTGTTTCAAAATCGTGCCCGGCCGTCAGTCCTCCCAGGCCAAACATGCCGTTATAGCTGATGTGTGTCTTGCCGTCGCGGCCGTTTTTGGTGGTAACTAATATTACGCCGTAGGCAGCACGCGCACCATATATGGCAGCCGAAGAAGCGTCCTTCAGCACACTTATCGATTCGACGTCGTACGGATTCACGTCATCAATACTTCCCTCTACGCCGTCAATGAGTATCAATGGCGACGAAGCTCCGCTGATTGACGCTATACCGCGCACGTTGATAGAACCTGATTTTCCGGGCATGCCGCCGTTAATGCTTACGTTTACGTTCGGTGCCGCGCCCTGAAGCAGCTGTGACATGTTGGCCACAGGGCGGTCGGTGAGGTCCTTTCCCGATACAACGGCAACGGCTCCCGTAAGGTTTACCTTCTTCTGTGTGCCGTAGCCTCACCACTACTTCGCCCAACTGCCGGTTGTCGTCGCTCATTTGTACGGCAATGCCTTCGGTACGGCTGCCCAGTTTAGCCGTTGCGGGCATAAAACCTATGCTGCTGAACTCAACCTTATCGCCGTGACGGGCCTGTATGCTCCACCTTCCCTCTGCATCGGTAACGGCTACTGTACCGCTCTCTGCGCTTCTTACCACGGCTCCCACAATAGGTTCGCCGTTGTCGTCGGTAAGTATACCGCTGAACTTTTTGGTATCGTTATGCCGTGCCGGCTGCGGTTTGCCGTCGTCCCTGCGGGCTGAAATAATAATTTTCCTGCCCGATGTTCCGTGTCACTGCCTGCGAGCCTACGATCTGGCGTACAGCTTGCTCAACTGTCGTGGCCTTTACCTGCACACGCTGCGAGGTATCGAGGTCGCCAACCTGATAGATAAACGAGTAGCCTTGCTTCTGAAGCTGCTCTATTGCCTGCCTTACGGTAGTTGAAGGCAGATTCAGCGACAAACGCTGTGCCTCGGTAAGTGTGCAGAAACACAACGTTGCCAGGGCAGTAGTAAAAAGTCGTTTGGTTATCATATGTATTGTAAAAAGGATAATAATTTAACAGTTTAAGGATAGCCCGGTTGCCGGTAAAGCCGTACTGACGCACCTTTTCAGAACAAAGGTATGAGGATGTGCGCGATGCGTACGTAGCCTGCCGCTACAACGCCGTCAGCATCTGTCCGGTAACATCATAAGGGCCTTGGTTATGAGGTTTTTATGTTTTTATATACTTACGATACGCGTGCACACGCCAGCACTTTATTATAGGGTTTTTGGGTTTTCTGCACTAATGACGATTTTTACAACATCAGGGTAGTGTGAGGCGTTATTTTTTAGCAACTTTTTATGGTGCCCTGCCCCGTATCAAATATATTTTAACACTTGCCACCACCCCCGTATATAGCTAAAAAGCACGATTACGGCGTAATGTCGGACCAATTGTGGCGTAAAAGACAAAACGATTACGCCCAAATTGTTTTTAACATTTATAATTTGCTGATTATCAGATATGTTATCTACACCGTAACCTTTTCACCTTTACGGCGTAAACGCTGGAGATTACATCGAATTGCGCGACAATTACATCGTAATCGGCACAATTACATCGTAAAGGGAAGACGATTACGATGTAAAGGAAGACGATTGTGCCGTAAAGGCAAAACCACTACAAAAACACCATTTCTTTGATGATTATGACCCTGTTTATCCTACGGTTTTATATGGTTATACCTGCCCTGAAAAAGGCCATTCATAATCAACATAGTTAAAAACATAATGTAAGAAAGTTTGTTGTCCGGCTTTAAATCTTTTTGCTATTTTTGTAACAATCAATACACTATATGAATGATCAGTGTCGCGAGACCTGAAATGCCTATATTTACTAAACATCAATATCTATTTATAAACCTTTAATACGATTCAGGCAAGGGCAAAAACCATGTTTCATCGTTTCCGATTTTTCAGCATCACGCTTATTATGTTATTATGGTGCACAAACTGTAAAGGCTGTGCATGCAAGTAGTGTTCTACCCGACAGTATTCCAATCACGGCACTGGGAAAGTTCCATATCCAGGGCATTGCCATGGATAAGGAAAAACGTTATCTGTATGTTTCGTACACCACGCAGCTGGTAAAGATTGACCGTGAAGGCCGCATTGTAGGTTCGGTAAGCGGACTTGCGGGCCATCTGGGCTGCATAGCCTTCAACCCGAAAGACGGTAAAATATACGGCTCGCTCGAATATAAGGACGACGAGATAGGCCGTAACATCAACGAAAAAAGCAGCAGAAGGCGCGAGTCGGCCACACAGTTCTACATCGCTTCGTTCGATGTGGAGAAGATAAACCGTACAGGAATGGACGGCCGTCGCGACGGTGTGATGACGGCTGTATGCCTGCCTGTTGTGAAGAAAATGTATGAAGACTCGGCCACTGTGAACGGTATTACAAACAAGCATGTGTATGGATGCAGCGGCATTGACGGTGTAAGCTTCGGCCCCAAATTTGGCAAAAGGGCGGCAAAACGTACCTGACGGTGGCACTGGGCATTTAGCGACCTGAAACGAACCGACAACGATTATCAGGTTCTGCTGCAATATCCGTGGCCCGACACGATGAACCATGCACGTCAGCTGGATTTAACCACATGCACAGCGAAGGACCGGCGAAGCCTGCGGGCGTATATTTCGCCTATACTGGCAATACGAGCTACGGCGTTCAGAACTTAGAGTATGACCCTTACTCCAACCAGTGGTTCATGGCAGTATATAAAGGCAGGAAGCCTGCGTTTCCCAACTATCAGCTCTATGCCGTCGACAACAGCGTAAAACCCTCAACGAAAACCCTCACAGGCTGCGGAGGCGAACGCGGTAAGGTTGTGGAGCTGAGCAAAACAGGCCTGCACGACGAGGCAACAGGTGTGTATGGCTGAACTGACTATGGAAACATGGGCATGCAAGCACTGGGCGACGGATACTTTTACTTTCCATTTCGACAAAAACCAACAAAGAGAAAAACGGCGGATGGCTGGAACTATGCCGTATAAACCCGAAACTAAAAACCTTGTAAAAGTAAGACAATAAACAGGTTGGAAACGAAAACCAACCACCCAAATACCTAAACCTTAAACCCAAAAATCACGAACAAGAACTTAGAGCTGGCCCTCGAAAAGGCCACTCAGACGCATGTCTCGTTCTCAGTGAAGGTGCAATTCAGGAAACTGCACGTGTGTTTACCAACTTTTTCCGTGGGAAAAGCCCCGTTGTTGCTGACCGTACCACGTTCGATGTTGCAGGAAAAGACGTTGACGCTATTCTGCAACATGCAGGCATAGAGACCGATGCGCCTGTTATCCTCGATTTCCCCGACATGCACGCCGAGTGGAAATATGTTGAAATGCTGGACAAAAACGCTTGCCGCTACCGACGCTGTACCCGTTGCTGCTGGCTCAGGAACCATTAACGCCCTTACCAAACTGTCGGCTTACCACAACAACGCCGTTATATGGTTGTGGCAACAGCGGCTTCAATGGACGGGTATATTGCTCTGGCGCTTCCATTACAAAAAGATGGCTGCAAGACAACTTTCCTTGCACGGCACCCATTGCAGTTGTAGCCGACGTGGATATTATATCAAAAGCCCCTGCCAACATGACGGCAAGCGGATACGCTGACCTCTTTGCCAGAGTGCCTGCAGGCGCTGATTGGATTATCGCTGACGCGTTAGGCATAGAGCCTGTTGACCCGGTAGCGTTCTCAATAGCACAGGACGGGCTGCAGAATGCGCTGGCAAACCCCGAAGGTGCGCGCGCAGGACGCCCCGGGGATATTGAAAAATTAATGGAGGGTTTGCTGCTCGGCGGCTTTGCCATGCAGGCCTATCCCAAATCGAGCCGGGACCGCGCGGGCCGATCACCAGTTTTCGCACTTGCTGAACATGCAGAATTTCGTGATGCCTGACGGCAAAGCGCCATCGCATGGTTTCCAGGTTGCGCTGGGAACACTGGCTTCGCTCTTCTTCTATCGCGAATTGCTCAATACGCCATAGAGGGAAATTGACGTAAAGCACGTGTAAAGGCATGGCCCGACCTTGCCGAACAGGAAGCCGAAGCCTTAAAGATGTTTCGAAGGAACAGGCTTTTTCCTACACTGGGCGCCACGGAGGTAAAGGCAAACATATACCAACCGTGACGGCCTGCGTAAAGAGCTGGCTACGTTCATGAAAAAGTGGCCAGAGACAGCGCCGTCGACTGGAGAAACAGCTTATTCCTGTTGAAGAAGCCATGCGGCGTCTGCGCCTTGTGAGTGCGCCTGTTAGCCTGAAGATATTGGACTGAGCCGCCAGAGCATGCGCGAAAACGTTCTCTGGCACAGAAAATACGCCGTCGTTACACCATCCTTGACCTGGCATTGCGCATGTGCAAGCTCGATGAGTGGACGGCAACCTTGTTTGGCAAGGACGGCATGTGGGAAATAAAGTAACAGCAATATAAAACCTTTGTATACATTTAACAGTCTAATCAATGGAGAAGAATCATCATGTAAGAAGAAAACGGGCGGCGGTATCGCCTCGTCATTTTCTTTTGCATTATTATAGGTACGCTGACCGTGCAGGCACAATCGCTCGTTAAGGGTACTGTAACAGATGCCAGCGCCACGCCGCTTATTGGTGTAACCGTACCAAAAATACAACCACAAAAGGCGGCACTGTAACCGATATGGACGGTAACTTTGCGGTGCCGCGCCGGAAAGGCGACATGCTGAAGGTATCGTATGTAGGCTATCTTACACAGGACCTTCGGCGTCAGGGCGGCCACATGGCCGTTACATTGCAGGAAAATGTCAGCTCACCGACGAACTTGTTGTGGTAGGTTACGGCGTACAGAAGAAGCGTGACATTGTAGGTGCCATAGACAAAGTGTCGGGCGATGTGGTTGAAAAACCGTGCCAACACCAATATCACGCGCTCCGCTGCAAGGTCAGATACCGGGCCTCACCATTACACAAACCGACGGTCGTTCTACTCGTGGAGGGGTATCCATATTCGCGGAAACGTCAACTCTATCGGTGCTGGCGGTTCGGCTCTTGTACTGATTGACGGTGTGGAAGGAAGCCTTTCGCAGGTAAATCCCGACGATGTCGAGAGCGTTTCGGTATTGAAAGATGCTTCTTCGGCAGCCGTTTACGGTGCGCGTGGAGCTTTCGTGTTATTCTGGTTACTCAAAAAGCGCAAGAGCTGGTAGAGCCGTTGTCAAATACTCTGGACAGATTTCGCAGGTTAAACGTACTGTAAAGTATGACGTGGTAACAAACGGTCTGCAATGGACTAACGATTTTTACGAAGCGTTCATGGGCTATCGTGGAACAGAGCCCAGCACCATTAACAATGTGTTCAATGCCAATGCAAGAAGCTGGAGCGACTGGTACGGCGAACTACAACGTCGTGATGCAAACCCCTTGCTTGAAAAACAGCGCACCAACAGCAGAGGTTACTATGAATATTTTGGCAATACCGACTGGCTGGGAGCTATTTATCGTGACAACAATTTCGCCACTCAGCATAATGTTTCTGTAAGCGGAGGCTCTGACCGTGCTACATTTTTATATCAGCGGTCGCTACAATGGGAAACAATGGTAGATTATAAGGTAGGCAACGAGCGTTTCAACAAATATAACGTTCGTGCCAAGGGTATGCTGAAGCTCAACAGCTGGTTACGCCTCGAAAACAATACCGATATATTTTTGCAAGACTATCGTGAACCTATCGTGATGTATGCCTACGACCGTAACAATCTGGATACCCGCATACCCATTCAGCGCCAGATTGAAACACAGGGATTTCCTGTTGCTACACTACGTAACACCGATGGCACATGGACACAGGCGGCTGTTTACACAGGCTTTGCCGGCTTTGCCGAAGGAAATTCCTGGCGCAAGAACAAGTGGGCCAATATAACAAACACAACCTCTTTGTTTGGAAACATCATCAAAGACGTTCTGTTGGCCAAAGCCGACTTTACTTATAAGCGTACACATCAGCGCAGAGAGCAGGTGGGTAACATTTATGATGCAATGATTTCGCCTGCTGAAAAGTGGTCGTGGGCAAATTATAACTATCTGGAACACCGATACTATGATACTGAGTATATGGCAGCAAGCGCAACGCTACCCATACTCCGAAACTTCGTGGCGGGCATTATTTCAGCGAGAGATGGGAGGCTGGAACTCGAACAGGAGCAGTATCGCTCCACGTTTAATGCGTCGAGGGACTGCTCCGAGCCGAACATGCCCAACTTCAATTTTCACCGATGGCGAGGCATATTATATTAATGATAACGGCTCGTACGACTGGGCATTTGTGGGTCTTTTTCTACCGTTTGAACTATAACTCGAAGAGCCGTTATCTAATCGAAACAAGCGGACGTTACGACGGAAGCTCCAAATTCCCGACCAATCAGAAGTGGAGTTTCTTCCTTCGGCATCAGTGGGCTGGCGCGTGAGCGAAGAACCATGGATGGAATCGTTGCGTTCAAGTTTCCTCGATAACTTTTAAATTGCGTGCTTTCTATTGGTGAAGCGGAACGGTCTGTTGCTCCTTGCGAGTACCTTTCAACCATGAGCATTATTCGCGGCACAAGCGTTATTAACGGAAAGCTTGCCAACTATACACAGGCACCGCAGACCATACCAAGCGGTTTGACATGGGAGAAGGTTGTTACCTATAACTTAGGTATCGACATGGATATGTTTAGGAATCGTCTTACCTTCTCTTTCGATCTCTATCGTAAGAATACAAAGGATATGTATGTGGTGGGAGATGAGCTTCCTGCTGTTTATGGCAACAATCCTCCAAAGGGTAACAATGCCGACATGCGCACCAATGGTTGGGAAGTTAGCATGGGCTGGAGAGACCGCATTATGGTGGCAGGCAGTCCGCTGAACTATCATTTGAAGGCTGCATTGTGGAATGCAAACAGCACCATTACAAAATATACCGCTACTACAAACACCGTTACCTCTTATTATAAAGGTAAGGAGGTGGGAGAAATATGGGGCTTCGATTGTCTCGGTTTCTTCCAGAGCAAGGACGATGTACTGAATTCTGCCGACCAGAGCTGGCTGCACAACTATAACCGTGCCGGTCAGGTATGGGAAGCTGGTGACTTAAAATTCAGAGACATTAATGACGATCATAAGATTGATATTGGCAACAACACGCTTGAGAACCATGGTGACCTTATTAAAAATTGGCAATACCACGCCGCGCTATTGTTACAGTATCAGCTATGGTGCTGAGTGGAAAGGTATAGGATTATCGATGTTCTGGCAGGGTGTGGGCAAGCGCGACTGGTATCCTAATACAGAGGCTGGCCTCTTCTGGGGCAGCTACGGACGTGTGTATGGTTACGATTTGCCCTCGCAAAATGCCTCAAACCGTGCAGGAGTTGATGCTGACGGAAACATCATTAACCCTGGTGCCTCACTGGCCTCGCTTGCGCGGATGATACATTGCCGAAGACGCCAAAGGTACGCTCGCTCGCACAAATAACCGCCACCTACAAAATGCTGCTTATCTGCGGTTAAAGACGATAAGCCTGTCGTACAGTTTCCCACAAACCCTTATTTCAAAGGCCGGACTTTCAAACCTGATGGTGTACATTTCAGGAGAAAACCTCCTAACCATCACACCTTTACATAAGTGGGCTAAGAACTTCGACCCGGAAGTAATCAGCGCTGGCGATGCTTCAGGCTGGAACGGACAAAAAGGGAACGGCAGGCGATGGTTACAGTTATCCGATGTTGAAAAAGTCTGTCTTTAGGACTTAATATTACCTTCTAATTAATAAACCTATACAGAAATAACAGCTTTATGAAAAAGATATGTATATGCCTGGCGTTTGTTACACTGGCCTTATGCTCTTGTAACGACTATTTGGACAAGAAGCTTATTTCCAAAATTGATTCGGAAAAGTTCTTTGCGAACGAAGAACAGCTGCAGCTTTTTGCCAACGGACTATATCTAAACATGACACCCGATGCTGAGAATCTCACCACAGGAGGCTCTACTTGCGACTATTTAGCCCGCAACACAACCAGCCCGTTGCTCGAAGAAAAGTTCACAGTTAACCAGATGTCTGGTTGGAATATTGGGCATGGAAAGACCTTTTTCCGTATAAATTACTTCTTAGAGCACATGGACAAGGCTGCATGTACGCCCGAGGTTATAAACCATTACCGCGGCATTGCACGTTTCTGGCGTGCGCTGTTTTATTTTGATAAGGTAAAAAGCTACGGCGATGTGCCATGGTACAACTATACCATTCAGGCCGACGATACAACCTCTTTGTACAAGCCTCGCGACAATCGTGAAATGGTGATGGACGGTGTTTTGCAAAGACATTAACTACGCTTGCGACCATATTATGAATCGTGCCGAAACAACGAGTTACGCCGTGGATGGCCCTCGCTATGAAGTCGCGCATCTGCCTTTTTGAAGGTACTTACCGCAAATATCATACCGTAAACCCCTCTACTGGCGAAGCATGGAAAGATGCAACAGCCCCTCAGCGTTTCCTGCAGGAGAGCATTTCGGCTTCTGAGAAAATCATAAATTCGGGGAAGTTCAAACTTTATAATACCGGCAAACCAGAAGCCGACTATCGCCATATTTTCCAACAGGAGACTCCTGTCAGGCAGGAGGTTATCTGGGCTAAGGAATATAGTGCCGAGCTAAGTTCTTATCATAACCTTACACAGTTGTTTGTTTCGTCGGGAAACCAGTCGAACCGGTGGTCGCCTACGCAGGAGTTTGTCAACACATACCTCAACCGTGACGGCAGCCGCTTTACAGATACTTCAGGTTACGAAACCAAAAACTTCGTACAGAACAGCACAAACCGCGATTGCCGATTAGCCCAATCGATGATGATGCCCGGTTATACCAAACTGAATAACAACGGTGAAAAAATAGAAACTACCCCCGACTGGAGCGTAACCATGACCGGATACCAGGTTATTAAATATAATATGGACGGCACTTTCTACGAGGTAACCAACCACAGCAGCAATGCCGTGCCCGTTATTCGCTATGCTGAAATTCTGCTCAATGAGGCCGAAGCCAAAGCCGAACTGGGCCAGATGACAAGCCATGTATGGAACAAAACCATACGTCTTCTTCGCGAACGTGCCGGCGTGAACGGACGTATTCCGACAACGGCCGACCCTTATCTTGTAAGCTATTATGACAATAAGGTAACCGATATGTGGCTTCTTGAAATTCGCCGCGAACGTGCTGTTGAACTGTTCTTTGAAGGGGGAGGGCTACGTTACGACGATCTCATGCGCTGGAAACAGGGCGAAATGCTGACCAAAAAGCTGGGATCTATTTATATTGGTGCAAAAAACACCGCCGTTGATACCAATGGCGACGGCATAAACGACCTTATTGTTGTCGACAAGATGCCTGCCAGCCGCAACCCAAACCTTACATATGTTGATTTAAGCAAGACACGTTTCTATACCTTTAAGGACGGGCGTCTATATGTTGCCAACAACAATGTATGGGAAGACAAGAAGTATACGCACCCCATCCCAACAGCTGCACGGGTAAAGAACCCCAATCTCGCACAGAATGATGGATGGGAATAATCCTGTAAAGAAATACGTTTGATTAAACATATAGAGTAAATGAATATGAAAATACATCGCATCATCAAATGTGGAGTGTTTATTGAACACTGTTATCGCTGCTGGTTTCGTGCAGCGATAACAACGAGCCGGTTCTTCTTGGAAGCGACGACCAGCTCAGTTTTTCGTCTTCGGGCGCCGACAACAGGTTTACCGTGTGTGCTTCGGGCGCATGGGAGATTACAACCGATGCCGACTGGCTCACGTTTAGCAAAAGCAAGGGTGAGGCGACGGCCATACACGCGAACAAATTATGGTTACAGCGGCCCGCAATACTTCTGCTGCACGCCGAGTTACATTTATGTTAACGGCAGCTGGTAAAACCCTTACCGTTACCTGTCAGCAGGAGGAAGGACATCCCTTCAAACTGGGAACTGCTTCGCTTTCGGCTTCGTTAGAGATTGGAAAACCGGCTGCAGGCGTAATGATTAACATTCCATACGAGTATGGTTACAAGGATATGAACCTCACCGTACATACCGTATTGAGCGGTGCTGGCGCTGCAGGCTTTGCAGGGTTAACGACCAGAATATCACCCTCGATACGGCTAGCGGAATGCTCTCTTCCTGTCACGGGCCGTCCAACCAGCGCTGGAAACCTCGTTATCACGGTTAGCACCAACCAAGGTGACTCTGATCCCGCTGTGTTAAATGCTGTGGTTAACGCTCGCATTATTCTTGAAGAGCACTTCAACCTCTGCATCTACGGTGGCGATTTTGTTGCCGATCAGCCCGGAACAATGCCTGCATGGGTCAGAGATGGCGAAGGAAAGAATGTTCCACCAGACCCACTTGGCACATTACAGACGCGCACACCCAAGCAGGATGGTTCTAACGACCTCTTTGCTACCATGGCTCATTCTGTACCCTCGTTTCGAAGGGACTTGCCGACTGGCACGGTACGAAGGTGTACGAACGCCCGGGCTATCTGAAGCTCGGTACGGCAAGTGCGGCAGGCAAGATAACCACACCTGCGTTCACTGCGCTTGGTACCGACCAGTGCGACGTGCTTGTAACGCTTAAGGTTGCTGAATGGGTTGAGGAAGAAGGTGGCAGCGGCCATCAGCTTAGAAGGCTCAGGAACGCTCTCTACCAGCAAGTACGTGTACAAACATGCACGTGCAACAGCCGGAAGCGAGTGGGAAGAGGTGCAGTTTGTCATCACTGGTGCGGCTGCCGATACACGTATTGTATTCACAACCAATGGCAACAGCGCTTCGCTATCGACGACCTTGTTGTATCAGTTAAATAAATAAACCCATATGAAATTCAATATTAAGAATATTTTTCGCTGTTAATACCGTTCCTTGTTTCTTTTCTTATGCTGTCGTGTGGGTCGGGAGGCGATTCGCCTGCGCCCTCTCCTTCTCCCGGTAGTGGCGCAGGGGGCAGCGCTTCTGAAACATTTAAGCCCGATGCCGGCAACGATCTCTACGGACAAATTACCGATAATCACGGCCGGGCACTGGCAGGGGTGGTAATAAGCGACGGCTATCAGAACGTGGTTACCAACGCTAAAGGCTGGTACCAGATGAAGCGTAATGCCAAAGCGTTATACGTAAACTATTCTATTCCAAAGGGCTTTAAGGCCAACGCATCAACGTTCTACAAAACGCTTGGCGCAACAACAAAGCAGTACGACTTTAAGCTTGTGAAACTGGCTACCGACGAAACCCACTTCAACCTGCTCGTGATGGCTGACCCGCAGGCAAAGAGCAACAGCGACGTTCAGCGCTTCCGCACCGAGACAATGCCCGATATTAAGAGAACCGTTGAAGCCAGCACACTGCCCGTTTACGGCCTTTGCCTGGGCGATGATGGGTTGACGAGGGCACCCTGAGCTACAAATTCTATGAAGGTACTGATGCAATCGACCTCTATGCCCGTTTTTGTGACCATTGGAAACCACGATAAAGTAAGCGGCAAGACGGGCGACGACATCACGAAAGCCTATCGCGATTGCTTCGGTCCGCTTAACTATTCATTCAACCGTGGCAACGTCCACTTGATTTGTCTCGACAATGTTCTCTACACGTCTACAAAGAATTACAAGGGCGGTATCACCGACGAGGTTCTGGCCTGGATGAAGAGCGACCTGCAGTATGTGACGAAAGACAAGATGGTTATCGTTTTCTACCATATTCCATGGCGTGAGACAAACAACAAGAACCGCGTGGAAATGATGAAGCTTCTCGACGGTTATGCCAACATTTTACTGCTTTCGGGACACTACCCATTATCAGGAAAACTTCCACGGTACAACGCCTTACAACTTTGCTGAACGCATTCATGGCGCAGCGTGTGGCGCGTGGTGGCACTCGAATATTTGCGGCGAGGGAACACCTAACGGCTATCAAATGTACGAGATTAACGGCACAAACGTTGTGAACAATTATTATAAGAGCACCAATTATGACAAGAGTTTCCAGATTCGTTTGCACCACGGCAACAAGTCGTGGGGCGGTTCTTACGGTACCTTCGGATACGGATTGGGCAGCGATTACATCGTGGCCAACGTGCTGGAACTACGATACAGGCTGGCAGGTTAAGGTGTACGAAGACGATGTTTTTCAGCGGTAATATGACGATGGCTTATGCCAATTTCTTCAACAATGATGCGTGGTCGCGGGCTTTATCACATCGGAACGCTGAATCGTAATCCCGTTAATTACAGTCAGATTTCAAAACACAGCTTTGTATATAAGCTCAAGAATCCGGGCGCACGCGTGAAGATTGTCGCCGTCGACAGCTACGGGAAACCAGTACGAACAAACCCAGTTTACCGAAACACTTGAGCGGCTTACATCTATAAATAACCGGTCATGCAAAAAATAAAGCCGAACAGTAACTGCATGGCAGTTATCCTGTATTTTCCGGCGTAACAGATATGGGGCTATTCTCAGCATGCCCTGTACCTGTTACGCCTTTCTTCTAAAATACAAACTGCTTTCCTGCACCCTTTGCCACGACGTTCATTCCCGACAACGGGCATACATGATACACCTCCGGTTATATTTTTGCAAACTAATTGACGATTTTTGTAAACCAACCGAAGTGTTTTTCATACTAACCCACGAGATTAAGAAACAGGCACCGAGTTGTTGGGAGCTATTTTCGCCAGCCAGCCTCCGCGTGCAATACGTATAAGGAAGATGATGCCGCGGAACGTAAGCTCAACGGCCATCGCTATCCACACCCCGCGCAAGCCGTAAGTCGAGGCCAGCGTCCGGGCAAAAAGGGTGAGCCTTACACACCACATCGACGCCAGATTCATGGCTGCGGCCTGATGGTATCGCCGGCACCTACGCACACACTGTAACTAACAATGCTGGCTGCAAAGAACGGTTCGGCGAAGGCTTCGATGCGAAGCACCTCCGTTCCCAGCTCACGGATAGCATCAACAGGCGACAAGAAGCCTATCATTTCGGGAGCAAACACATACATGATAAGCCCCATAAAGGCCATTACACCCATACCAACGCCTATCGTCATGCGGGCAAAGCTCTGGCATAACGCCTTACGGCCCGCACCAAATGTTTGTCCAACAAGCGTCGAAGCGGCGTCACCTATACCGTATCCCGGCATATAGCACAAGCTTTCGGCCGTAATTGCAAACGAGTTGGCGGCGATAGCCACGTTACCCAACGGCGCAACGATAAGTGTAGATACCACCTGAGCACTGCTCATCAGCACCGATTGTATGGCGATGGGCAGTGATATTTTCAGTGCATTTCTGATATAGCCCCACCCCATACAAATTTTGTCGTGTCGAGATTCAGGGGCCAGAATACGGTTCTTCCATACGGCACGGCGGGTCATCGGCACCACCGTCATGACATAAGCACATAAGGTTCCGAGCGCAGCACCCGTTACACCGAGATGCAAAATATAAATAAACAGGTAGTTGAAAGCCACGTCACACACACACATCATGATGCTCAGGAAGCTCGGTGTGCGCATATCGCCCGAGCTTTTCAGCATGTCGGCCATCAGATGATAAGCCATCATGAAAGGCACGGTAACCGAAAACACAAGGAAATATGACGAGGCCATGGGAGCAATATCGGCGCCTCCCTTTAGCCAGAAGGGCAGCGGCTTGTGAACTGCCACGCCTGCAAGCGCTATGATAACGCTGAACACAATACCGAAAACAAGCGCATGGCGAAACACCTGACGGGCACGAACAAAATCGCTGGCACCGATAAAATGGGAAACCTGCACCGCAAAGCCCCCACTGCTGCCGCACTCATTACCGAGCCAACAAGCCACAGCGTGCTCTCAATTAAGCCTATCGACGCCGAGGCTGCCGAACCCAGATGGCCTACCATGGCGGCATCGATGAAGAACATCATCACCATTGATATTTGGGCTAACATGGACGGAATACTCAGCTCTACGATGAGATTAAGCTTCTCACGTGTGCTCATTTCGTTCCCGTTACGTATGCGGGCTAACAGTTTTTCGGTTTTCTTTGCGTTCAGCATGGCGAAAAATTAATGGTGCAAAGGTAGCTGTTTTTTTACCCACAGCCAAAAATTACACGCCCTATGCCAACGGTTTTCATGAACGCATAAAGGCATAAAACAAGGGCAACTCCTGTACTGGAACTGCCCTTTTTACATGTAAATGTATGTTCTCTCAAATTTTATCGATCATGTCATTTCCTTGTTGCGCAGAGGGTATCAATCGTTCAGATTGTTGTTACCCATCCATTTTATGGCGGCTACTACGGCTGCACACATTGCGCAAATGGTTGTCATGTTCAGCATAATGGTTCTCTCCTTCCATTCTTTTAAAAGTTATCCCTGCCTGACGTAGCTGTCACAGCTGGTCGAAGCAGTAAATCTTGTCCTTAGAATCTTTCTAATGTCATAAAAACATATCCTCTTATCACAAGAGAATAGAGTTTAATCAAGTTACAAATGTTGATATAAAACCTAAATTTCTATTTAAAAGCTCTTTTTATTATGATGGGTGCAAAATTAGGACGAAAAAGGAAATATTGCAGCAGAACAAGACCTTTTTCACCCTGATTAGCATAAATGATGATGTAAATCAATTCAATATTTCCATACAATTATTGAAATAAGCCTATACCGATGTTAAGATAAGCGCATGCCGGTATTGCCGTCTGGCAGCCTGCCTCCCGTTTTATTTCGCGTGAAACCGCTGTGGTTCGTTACCATGTTTGTAAAATAAAAATACTGCTCCCGCACCCTGCAGGAACAGTATTTATAAAATAAGGGTATACCTTTTATATGATCAGCTGCCGGCCTATCTTACGGCACGTATGCGGAACGGTGGCAGCGACGCGCCACTGCGGGCATACGAAAGCAGCGTTATTTCGAACTTCAATACCGAGAAGCCCGGTATGCTCTTCGAGCCTGTTTCGCCATAAGCCAGTGTCGGGCATGTAAACCTCCCACGTATCGCCAATGTGCATGTGCTGAAGAGCCGTTGCAAAGCCGTCAACCAGACCGTTGACGGCCAGGTGTGCCACGCCCGACGTTGCCGGTGTAGTGCCTGAAGGCGACGTGGTATCGAAAACAAGACCGGCCGGATACGATGTCGACGGCAGCAGCTGACCCGTATAGCGTATGCTCACCGAATCGGTACCGAGCGGACTTCCCGACCCTGTTCCGGCCTGTTTAACGTGTGCAGCAATATAGCTGGTATTGGGCACGCTAATCGAATCAGACAACGTGTAGTTTCTAATCAGCTTCACGACGTATCGCCGCTGTTGATACGGCTCTGTGTTTCTGTAAAGAGCTTGTTCCAGTAAGTCTGGTTTTTATTCTTCCAGTCGGGATATTCCTCCTGTGTTTCGTCCGTTTCCGAGCAGGCGGTAAACAGCAATGGCATAGCCAGCAGCATGGCAGCCACGAGGCTTGCGTGCTGCGCACCACACCTCTACCGAGTTCAGGGAAATTTATTGTTTTCATCAGTCTACGTTTTAACCTTTTAACGCGCCTTTATGCTTTGTCAAGTGTAGTTCCGAGCCAATAAGGTAATGTCTTAACTCCTTATAACTCCATAACTCCCTTTAACTCCTTCTAAGTCTTTTTACTTTTTACCTTTTTAATTTTTTTACTTTTCAAAAGCTCTTTTATGGCTTTTGGCTGCTTTCTTCAGCACCGACGTAATGCTTACACGGTCCTCAATAATGCCGCGAAGCTCGCTTATATTGACGCGCTCCTGTGCCATCGAGTCGCGATAACGCAAAGGTTACTGTGCCGTCCTCGAGCGTCTGACCGTCTACCGTTACGCAGAATGGCGTTCCTATTGCATCCTGCCGACGGTAACGCTTGCCGATAGAATCTTTGCCTCGATGTGCGTAGTGAAGTGGAATTTCAGGTCATCAACAATCTCCTGTGCCTTTTTCAGGCGGTCCGTCTTTGTTCACCAACGGCAGCGGCACATTTGATAGGTGCCAGCGCTTCAGGCAAATGCAGCACCACGCGCGTCGAACCGTTCTCCAGTTGCTCCTCTTCATAGCTGTGACACATCACAGAAAGGAACATGCGGTCAACGCCAATCGACGTTTCAACATCGTACGGAACGTAGGCCTCGTTGGTGTCGGGGTCGAAGTATCTCATCTTTGTACCCGAGAATTTTTCGTGTTGCGACAGGTCGTAATTGGTGCGGCTGTGTATGCCTTCCACCTCTTTGAAGCCGAAAGGCATGCGAAATTCGATGTCGGTAGCGGCGTTGGCGTAGAACGCTAACTTCTCATGGTCGTGATAACGGTAGTTTTCATCGCCCATGCCAAGGGCCTCATGCCATGCCAGACGCGCCTTTTTCCAGTAGTTAAACCACTGCATTTCGGTGCCGGGCTGGCAGAAAAACTGCATCTCCATCTGTTCAAACTCGCGCATACGGAATACAAACTGGCGGGCCACAATTTCGTTACGGAAGGCCTTTCCAATCTGTGCGATACCGAAAGGCAGCTTCTGACGCGTTGTCTTTTGCACGTTCAGGAAGTTCACAAAAGATGACCTGGGCGGTTTCAGGACGCAGGTAAACCCTGTTCGTTGCAGCGGCCTGCGAACCGAATTCGGTCGAGAACATGAGGTTAAACTGGCGTACATCGGTCCAGTTTTTGGTGCCGCTGATGGGGTCTACAATCTCTTCATCAACAATAATTTGCTTCAGTTCGTCGAGGTCGGGCCCTTGCATGGCTCTGGCATAACGCTCATGAAGGGCGTCGCGCTGGCCTGATGTTCGAGCACGCGCGGGTTTGTTTCGCGGAATTTAGCCTCATCAAAGCTGTCGCCAAAGCGCTTGGCGGCCTTGCTTACCTCCTTGGCTATCTTCTCTTCGTACTTGGCAATCTGATCTTCTATAAGCACATCGGCGCGGTATCGCTTCTTCGAGTCGCGGTTATCTATCAGCGGATCGTTGAAGGCATCGACGTGGCCCGAGGCCTTCCACACCGTGGGATTCATGAAAATAGCGGCATCGATGCCCACGATATTGTTGTGCAGCAGAACCATCGAGTCCCACCAGTACTTTTTAATATTGTTTTTAGCTCCACGCCGTTGGGGCCGTAGTCGTAGACTGCCGCCAGTCCGTCGGGGTAAATATCCGAACTTGGGAACACGAATCCGTATTTCCTTACAGTGACTTACAATCTTCTTGAAATTGTCTTCTGCCATGTTTCTTATCTTGTTTTTTGAGCGATAGCGAAACAAAAACGTGCTTCACCCCACCCCGTTAATCTTTCTTTTTTGATATAATTCAGGGCAAAGATACTATATTTTTTTCTATCATTACGGCGTAAAGACGGTTAATCTTTCAGATTAGTCGGGTTATTTTTCTCTGCCTTTACAGCATGGCGGCTGCGCGTGCAATCTGTTTTAACCGGGCCGTAAGGGTTTTTATTACAATTATAGCAATTATCTTCGCATAAAAAGTCATTAAAAACATTTTGGCCTTACCGCACAGGACAAAGGCAAAGTCAACTGCCCGTATGTTAAGAATGAAACGTAAACGCTGAACCAAACAAGCGTTATTTTGCACTCTTCCCTATTTTTGTCGCGCAGCCGTTACGCCATAAAGGTCGTTGTATGGCGGCCGTCATCAGCACTGTCGACGGCCGTCACACCCATCGTTCGGCGACCGTCAAAAATGCGCACGGCGACCGCCGAACACTCAGCGTTACACCGTTAACGCGCAGGATATACAGGGTAGTGGCACGAAGATTGCGGTAGTTTTCGTCGGGTACAAGCCCCCTAATTCGTGAGTACGCGCCCCCTAAGTTAGGGGGATGGGGGTCTGAACAATGGCTTACAAGCTCTTTTGTTCGTGAGTACGCGCCCCCTAAGTTAGGGGGTTAGGGGTCTGAACAATGGCACACACTGTGGTAGTATACCGTAAACACCAGTGCATCCTTCGCGCTGTAAAAGGACAGGGCGGATAACATACGATATAAAAAGGCAAGAACGTTGTCGGTATTGCACATGAAGTGCGACTGTTCAGACCCCCAGCCCCCTAACTTAGGGGGCGCGAGCACACCAACAAGGGGCGCGAGTGCGGCGGTTCAGACCCCCAGCCCCCTAACTTAGGGGGCACGGGCACACCAACAAGGGGCTTGCACACCCGAACCTCCCCAATAATTTGGAATATTAGGAAACATTATGTATCTTTGCATACAGCATACCATTACGTAACTGATAACGAACTAACGCATAGATACACATGTCAGACGACATTAACAACGACAACGACAAGGATATTCGCGACGACGACGAACTGCAACAGCAGGACGATGACCTCGCCATGGACGAACATTCCGACTATACTCCTGCCGACCGCTTTGACGCATCGGCCGTGCATCACCTTTCGGGGATGTACAAAAACTGGTTTCTTGATTACGCCTCGTACGTGATTCTGGAACGCGCCGTGCCCCATATCGAGGACGGACTGAAGCCTGTTCAGCGGCGCATTCTGCACACCATGAAGCGCATGGACGACGGACGCTACAACAAAGTAGCCAACGTGGTGGGCGAAACCATGAAGTTTCATCCGCACGGCGACGCATCAATAGGCGACGCCTTAGTGCAGCTGGGGCAGAAGGATTTGCTCATCGACACGCAGGGAAACTGGGGCAATCTGCTCACGGGCGACCGCGCAGCGGCACCGCGTTACATCGAAGCGAGGCTGTCGAAATTTGCTCTTGAAACCGTCTTCAACCCGAAAACTACCGACTGGCAGCTCTCTTACGACGGCCGAAACAAGGAGCCTGTGACGCTGCCCGTGAAGTTTCCGCTGCTGCTTGCGCAGGGTGCAGAGGGCATCGCCGTGGGCTTATCGTCGAAGGTGTTGCCGCATAACTTCTGCGAATTATGCAAGGCTGCCATCAGCTATCTGCGCGGAGAGGAGTTTCATCTTTACCCCGACTTCCCCACCGGCGGGGCTGTTGACGTGGCGAAATACAGCGACGGGCAGCGCGGTGGCGTGGTAAGGGTGAGGGCAAAAATTGAGAAACTGGACGCCCGAACGCTTGTCATCCGCGAAATTCCGTTCTCAAAAACGGCGGCATCGCTGCAGGAATCAATTACAAAAGCCATCGAAAAGGGCAAGATAAAAAGCACGCAAGGTTATCGACATGACGGCGCGCGAGGTGGAAATTCAGGTGCAGCTGGCACCGGGAGTATCGTCAGACAAGACCATCGATGCGCTGTATGCGCTTTACCGACTGCGAAATAAATATATCGCCCAACTGCTGTGTGATCGAAGCCGACCGGCCGCAATTCCTCACCGTCAGCGACGTGCTGCGCCATTCGGCCGACCGTACAATGGGCCTCCTTCGCAAGGAATTGCTCATTCGCAAGGGCGAGCTGGAGGAGCAGTTGTTCTTTGCTTCATTGGAGCGTATATTCATAGAGGAGCGCATGTACAGGAAAAACGCTTCGAACAGGCCGCCGACCAGAAGGCCGTTCTGAAATTCCTCGACGAACAATTCGCCCCCTACAAGGAGAAATTCATACGTCCTGTAACCGACGATGACTACTTAAGGCTGCTCGAAATAAAAATGCAGCGCATCCTTAAATATAATAAGGACAAGGCCGATAAGCTCATGGCCGCCATCAAAGCCGAAATAAAGGGCATTAAACACGACCTGAACCACATGACCGACGTGACCATTGCGTGGTACGAACACCTGCTGCAGACCTATGGTGCAGCCCATCCGAGGCTCACCGAAATTCGCAGTTTCGACACCATCGACACCGCAAAGGTGGCCGAAGCCAACGAAAAACTGTACATCAACAGGCAGGACGGGTTCATCGGTACCGGCCTTAAGAAGGACGAATTTGTATGCAACTGCTCCGACCTCGACGATGTAATCATCTTCTATCGCGACGGTAAATACAAGGTGATTCGCGTGGCCGACAAGATATTTGTGGGCAAAAACATTCTGTGGCTGCAGGTGTTTAAGAAGAACGACAGCCGCACCATCTACAACGTTGTTTACCGCGACGGCAAGGGCGGACCCTGTTATATCAAACGCTTTAACGTGACAAGCATGACCCGCGACCGCGAATACGACCTCACAAAAGGCAAGGCCGGCTCGCGCGTAATGTACTTTACGGCCAACCCCAACGGCGAAGCCGAGGTGATAAAAGTGACGCTTGACGTTGACCCTGCGAAGAAAAAGCAGAACATTTTTCCTCGAAAAAGACTTCTCAGAAATTGCTATTAAGGGGCGCACGGCACAGGAAACCTGCTCACGCGCAAAGGGGTTCACCGCGTAGTATTGAAGAGCCACGGACGCTCTACGCTGGGCGGACGAAAGGTTTGGTACGATGCCGATGTGCGTCGACTGAATTACGAGGAACACGGACGCCTGCTGGGCGAGTTCAACGACGGCGACAGCATACTCGTTATACTGGACAACGGCGACTTCTACACAACGAATTTCGACCTCAACAACCATTTTGAAGACAACATCCGTACGATTGAAAAGTGGGACGCCAACAAGGTATGGACGGCGGTAATATTTGATGCCGACAACCACAATTACCCGTATTTGAAACGCTTCCAGATGGAAGCCGCCAAGCGTCCGCAGAATTATGTGGGCGACAACGCGGCGAGCAGGCAGGCCCTTCTCACCGATACTGTATACCCTCGTCTGCTGGTAACGTTCGGCGGTGCCGACGCAACGCGCGCGTCTTTAGAGGTTGATGCCGAGAGCTTCGTGGGCGTAAAGGGCTTCAAAGCCAAAGGCAAGCGCATTACAACATGGCAGGTTGAACGCATCGAAGAGCTTGAACCGCTGCGAAAGCCCGAGCCGGAGCCTTCGGAAGATGAGGGCGACGACAACGAGGATACGGAGGAAGAGAACCTCGACCCTGATGCAGGCAAGAGTCGCCAACAGGTAATTGACGAGATAACAGGACAATTATCGTTGTTCCCCAATGAAGATATGCAGAAGTAAAATAAGTGGACTAATCGCGCTATTGGGACGTCAGGGGCCTCAGCCCTACAACGGCGTGGGCGCAAGATGACGCAGCCGTTGACAGCACTTCACAAAACATTGAAGAACTGTTGCAAGCGCCGTTGTCGTGCATTGGCAACATTTCGCCAGGCTTTAAAGCCACTGAACGCCGCAACATGCTGATGGCAGGCGCGGCCAACAGTCTTGATACCTATCTGTCGCCACTGACTTATCGCGGTACTGAACTGCGCTTTACGAGCCAGACTGTGCACAACAGGCCCGGACGAAACTGGACTTATTCGCTCACCCATGGGCTGCGACTGGCTCGCGAAACCATGCGTACGAACGACGGTGTGCGCCTCGAAGGCGGCTACGATGTAAGCTGTTCGTGGCAGCGTAAAATTGTTAACCGCACCGTTGGATATTGGGGACGCCTCCTGGTGACGGCGGGCGCGGGCGTCGATGCCACCGTGGGCTTTCGCTATAATGCGCAGAACAGCAACAACCCTGCACAAGCCGAGGCGGCCGTTTGCTTCACACCGGCCATGGCTGCCGACTGGCGTTTCTTCCGGTAAGCCCCAAAAGAGGTCGTCGCCGCGCGCTGGGCCTTCGCTATGAAGCCGCTGTTCCACTCGTGGGCATGATGTTTTCGCCCGCCTTTGGCCAAAGCTACTACGAGATTTTCTCACGTGGAAACTACGACCATAACCTGTGTACGATATGGGTTGGCAACGCGCCCTCCCTGCGACAGCGCCTGCTTTTCAACTTCAAACTGCTCAAACGCCGCTTCTTTATCGGTTATGAGGGCGATTACAGGCAGGCCAGGGTAAACGACATTAAATACCACCGGTATACAAATGCTGCCGTTCTGGGCTGGCAATGGTGAAATCTTTCAAACATGACAAAGGCTTTTTCTTCTATGCGTAGTGCCGCTATCGGTACCTGTATGCTGCTCACAATGCTGCTGCTGCCGTCGGCATGTATCACCGAACCCGAGTATAACGATTCGCCACGAGGCAATTTTGAGGCACTCTGGAAGATGATAGACGAGCACTATTGTTTCTTTCGCGAGAAACAAGTAAACTGGGACAGCATTCACCGTGTGTACGCACCGCGCTTCAACGACGCCATGACCGACAGGCAATTGTTTGAGGTTCTGGACAACATGCTGGCCGAACTGCGCGACGGCCACGTCAATCTTACCTCGTCATTCAACGTGGCACGCTACTGGGCTTTCCACGAAAGCTACCCCTCTAATTACAGCGACACGCTCATACGACGCTATCTTGGCACCGACTATCAGATAGCGTCGGGACTGAAATACCAAATCCTCGACGACAACATCAGGCTATATTCGCTGCGAAACATTTTCAAAACAGCATCGGGCGACGGCAACCTCGACGAAATACTGTTGGCCCTGCAACCCTGCAACGCACTGATTATAGACCTGCGCAACAATGGCGGCGGCCTCATCACTTCGGCCGAAAACTGGCGGCCCGCTTTTACGAACAGGCCCGTAGATGTGGGTTTTGTGCGCCACAAGACAGGGCGTGCCCACGACGCGTTTTCGCCCATGCAGCAGCAGGTTCTCAACCCGGCGCGTGGCATCAGGTGGCAGAAACGCGTGGCCGTGCTGACGAACCGCATGGTATTTTTCGGCCGCCAACGAGTTTGTAAAATACATGAAATGCTGCCCCTTGCAACGATGGTGGGCGACCATACAGGCGGCGGCGCGGCCTCCCCTTCTCATCTGAGCTGCCCAATGGCTGGAACGTGCGCTTCTCTGCCTGCCCAATGTTCGACCGTTACGGCAACAGTACCGAAGACGGTATTGCACCCGACGTGAACGTTAGCCTCAGCGAAGCCGACTTTCTGCGCGGTACCGATACCATCATTGAGGCGGCACGCGAAGCTTTAAAAGAGAAAGTGACAGGGTAAAAAGGAAAAGAATTACTTTTTATACCTAATATCTGTTCTATCTTTAAACATTCATCCTGTAAAATGGCTCGAAACCTTCGATTCTGACCAACTAATAAAATCTTATATACCCTCTGATTCGTTAAAAACGAACCGGCTACCTTTCACTAATTAACAGGCGATGGAGCTTACTACTCAACAAAAAGACGTATTCTCAAAAGTAAAAGCCTTTATGAAGAGCGATACACCGATCTTCATATTACGAGGTTATGCAGGAACCGGGAAAACGACAATGGTAAAAATTATTGCCGATTACATTTCGCAAAATAACAAAAAAGAGAATACCGTACCAGGAGAAACCGGGCCGCTTCTCATGGCACCGACAGGACGGGCAGCCCGTGTTCTCACACAAAAAACAGAGTACAAAGCGTCAACTATCCACAAAACCATTTATGGAGACAATGCTATCGTAGTGAAAAAAAGTGGAAGATGTTGCCGACTCTCACTTCAAATTCGTTTTTCCTATCCGCAAGCATGAGCTTACCGAACAAGTGGTAGCTATCGTCGACGAGGCTTCTATGGTGTGTTCGCGAAAGGTAGAACACGAACTGTTTATGTTTGGCAGTGACAATATTTTGGACGATTTGCTCGAATTTACACGTCCTCATTACGGTGGAAAAATAATCTTTGTGGGCGACCCTGCAGCTTCCTCCTGTGGGCGAATCGGCATCAAATGCACTGAAAGCCGATTATTTTGAGGGGCGCGGCTTAAAGGTTATGGAAGCAGAACTGACGGAAGTGCTCCGACAGCAGGGCGAAAGCGTTATACTAAAAAATGCTATGATGATACGCAATATCTTAGAAAAGAAAAGCGTAATTATTGGGTGTTTTGAAAAGAAAAGAAGAACGATGTTGAAGCCATACCGCCAGAATGTTTCCTGAAGAAATACATTGAATATCGGAAAGCATCGGATAAACACGACAGTGTTATTATATACTACTCAAACAGAACCGCCAGCAAGTATAACGAAGAAGTACGTACAGCTTTATATGGTTGCTCTGATTCGCCACTACAAATAAACGACATTCTCCTTATTTGTCAAAATAATTATAGCCTCGGACGCATGAATGGTGAGTTTGTTCCTGTATTAAATGTGGGAAAAGGGTCGCCCAGTCGGCTCCCGTTTACGTTCAATCGGGCGGGCAAAAAGCAGCGTGTTACCATCAATATAAACTTTATCTATGTAACCGTTCTCAATGACATGGGTGTTCCTGCCCAATGTTTACTGATTGAAGATTTACTGACAAAGCGACAGGGTCCCGGCCTTTCTATCGATGAGAATCATGCACTTTATATCAACTTCTGTATCAGGCATCCTGATTTGAAACAGGCACAAAGGAATTCGGCAATGCACTTAAAAGCTGACCCGTTTTACAATGCTATAAGGGCAAAATACGGTTATGCCGTAACAGGACATAAATGTCAGGGCGGAGAGTGGGGAAAGGTATTCGTCGACTATTCTGGCCGTACGGGGCTTGATAACGATAGTCTTCGCTGGGCCTATACAGCCACAACGCGTGCTCAAAAAATGCTTTATTTCACCAATCTGCCCCATATAACGCCCTTCTCCAGGTTTCGAATCGCCCCCATTGAGCGTTGTAAGAATATCGATGCCGAATGTCGTGTGACAGGTTCTGTGGCAGCAACACCTTTCCATACCGATGAAACACCCGCCTTTCTTAGGGCTAAATACTGGGTGCATTGTGCGTAATATGAGTATTCGCCTTACAGAATACTAAGCGTTATCAGCAAACCTTATATGGAAATATATCATATTCAGACGCCCACTTCGACCGAAAGGTTTGACATCCACTACAAAACGGGCGGCATTTTCCCACCTGCCAGGCCTGTATCGTATAACGAACACACGCAGCTTATTATGCTTATGCTGAACGATGAGAGGCAAATGCCCTTCGTCTTCAACTATAAACCATCGGACGATATTCGCGAAAAGCTCTACAATATGATACGATCGGCATGCGACAGCCTGTCGGTACAGCTCACGAATGTGGTTGAACCACACACGATTACTGTATTATTTATTATATGAGAACGTGTAATACCTATTCTTATTTAAAGGTTTACATCGACAAAAATAACTTGTTACCTACGCCCGAGCCCATGTCAATGATTGGCAATGACGATACCGAACTCGGAGCTGTAATAAACGAAATAAAGAACCACATGATTGAATAGCTTATGTCATCAATAAAGGACATCACCACAATGTGTAAGGCAGGCCAGACCCATGAGGCCTACGCTCTTGCCAAAGCCGACATGGAGCAGCAGCTTCCGTGGGCCCAACGCGAAATGGGATGGGTGTTATACTATTTCATTAAGCACGATAGCGAAACACCTGACTATACGTCGTTGCTTGCTCATCTCGACGAGCTGAACACACTTACACAACTAGCGTTACTGACGATTCTATAATTTTTGAGAGCATTTTTGTTCAAAATAGCAATGTTTGTAAGGTTACATGTAACACCCACAGGGGCTGATTCGCCGGCTAAGCTTTCTGCCTTGTTCGCGCGTTTACGTCAGTACAGCTTCGAATCGTCAAAAGGATACTCCTTTCTTTTAAAAAGCTTCATCAAATGTGACACATGGCATGAAATGAGAATTTCATCGAATGGTGGGACTTGAACAAGCTTACGCCCGATGATTATACGCCATACCACTCTGACAATGGACGAACCATCATGTCGGTTGCCGAATGTGCTTTCATTGCCAAATCAAAAATATTAATTCAGCAGAAAGACAAAAACCGTATCGAAGCGTTCCTGCCTGAGCTTGACAAACTTATGGATACGCATCCTGAAATGACTTATCCCGGTTATTTCTATGGTAGGCTGTTGCTGTCGTTAGGCCGCAATTTTGAAGAAACTCTCAACATCATCGTGCCGTTTGCTACGAAAGAAAGTAACCGAGTTCTGGGCGTGGCGGCTCTAAGTGACATCTTTATCAGAGAACCCGACAAGCAATTAGCATGCCCTGCTGCGTGCCGTACACTGCCATACACAAGAGAAGTTTCTCGGCGAGGTTCGCATGAAACTCACTACCCTCTATTTGCGGAATAACCAGTTTAATCAGGCAAAATACCAAATCGAAAAAGTTGAACAGTGTTACAATTCCAACGGCTGGCACCTGCCTTATGAGGTTGACAGCTGGACCCGTCAACCGTGGTATGCCTCGGCTACTGCAAGTAACGAAGAGCCAGCAGGGCTTTTAAGGCAGTCACCAATCATATGATTTATACCGGCATCCACGAAGCAATAGCCATCGTTACACATGTTGATGACAAGACGCGAAAGGTGACAATGGTGTACGATATGAAGAAAAGCATGTCACAAAAACTGCAGTTAAAGGTAGGGCCAGGGCAATACTGAAGATCGACTACGTCATAGACGACAACAAAAACCTCGTATTCTGGACGCAGAACCCGCTCTTTTCCCCGAACAATCTTGGCTATGCCAAAATAGTTAAAGGGCACCGTTGTAAAACTTAAAGACAAAGATTTCGCTTTTCCTTAAAACGTCATCCTCTGACTTTTTCATCGCTCCACAAAAGTAAAAAAATATAATTTAGAAGACAAAAGAAGCCATAAAGAGGCCTCGTTGTTTATGTTACAATAAGAAAAAGAGGTATGGACTGGACAACCGTGAGCACAAACAAAAGGGTAAAGCCAGTGAAGAACTCGTCTCAGCTCCCTCACTCCTGACTTCTTAAGTCATGGAAATATGGTCTTAACTCCATAACTCCCGGCTCCTTAACTTCTGAAAAGAGGCTTTTTAATTTCTAAAACAAGCAACGTGAAAACCCTTTTTACGCTTTTACTTTCTGCCCTTTTGCTTTCCTCACCCTTATTGTTTTACTTTTTATCTTTTTACTTTTAAAACTTGCCCCACCCTCTAATTTTTACTTTTTTTAATTTTTACTTTTCATCGCATTATGCTCACCATACACAAACTTATTTCCGACCGTTTACATTCCCGCATCGCAGGTGCAGGCTACACTGGCAGCTGCTGAAGGCGGGATGCACCCTACCTTTCATCAGCCGCTACCGCAAAGAAGCCACAGGAAACCTCAACGAGGTGCAGATAACGGCCATTGACGACCTCGACACACAGCTCGACGAAGTGCAGAAACGCAAGGAAACCATTCTGAAAACCATCGAGGCACAGGGCAAGCTCACCGACGAACTGCGCCGTCGCATCGAAGCCTCATGGGATGCAACCGAGCTGGAAGACCTCTACATGCCCTACAAACCACGGCGCAGGACGCGTGCGCAGGTGGCGCGGGAACAGGGGCTTGAGCCGCTGGCCACCCTGCTGTTATTGCAGCGTGAGCCTCACCCCGAGGCGTCAGCGCGCCGCTTTATCAATGCCGACGTGCCCGATACAGCCGCTGCCCTGCACGGCGCACAGACATTATTGCCGAGAAACATAAGCGAAGACGAGCGTTCACGACAGCTCGTACGGCAGGCCTTTGCACGGCAGGCCGTCATCACCGCGCGCGTTATCGAGAAGAAACGCCATGACGACGGCGCACAGAAATTTGCCGATTACTTCAGTTTCAGCGAAGATTTGCGCCGCTGTTCCTCCCACCGTCTGCTGGCCATGCGCCGCGGAGAGCAGGAAGGTTACCTGCGCGTGGCCATCACCATTGACGACGATGCCTGCATATCACGGCTGCAACGCCTGCACGTGCACGGCACAGGACCGTGCCAGAAATGGGTTAACGAGGCCGTGGCCGACGCGTACAGCCGGTTGCTGCGCCCTTCTATCGAAAACGAATTTGCCGCACAAAGCAAGACAAAAAGCCGACTCAGAGGCCATCGATGTTTTCAGAACAACCTCCGTCAGCTGCTGCTTGCCCCACCCCCAGGGGCCGAAACGCGTCATGGGTGTCGACCGGGGATACGAACAGGATGCAAGGTTGTCATCGTCGATGCACAGGAACGCTCGTCGCCCACGACGTGGTGTTTGCCACAGGACGTCAGTCGGAGCCGCGCCGACTGGGCCAGCCATCGGCCCTCGACCGCTTTACCAACCTCGCCAGACGCTATCATGTAGAAGCCATAGCATGCGGAAACGGCACCGCCTCGCGCGAAACGGCCGACATACTGCGGCAGATTCCCGACATACCCGTGTACATAGTGAGCGAAGACGGCGCCAGCATCTACTCGGCTTCTGACATAGCACGCGAGGAGTTTCAAACGAAGACGTCACCGTGCGCGGTGCCGTGTCGATAACACGACGCCTTATCGACCCCATGGCCGAGCTGGTAAAGATTGACCCTAAGAGCATAGGCGTAGGACAATATCAGCACGATGTTGACCAGACACGGCTGCGACAAAGGCTCGACCAGACCGTAGAGCTGTGCGTAAACGCCGTAGGAGCCGACCTCAACACGGCATCGGTGAACCTGCTGGCCTACGTCAGCGGTGTAGGAAAAGCCCTTGCACGCAACATCGTTCAGTACCGAACCGAAAACGGTGCCTTCACTTCGCGCTCTGCAATTAGGAAAGTTCCCCGCCTCGGTGCCGCAGCATTCAAACAGTGTGCCGGTTTCCTGCGCCTGCCCCACGGACGCAATCCGCTTGACGCCACGGCCGTACATCCCGAAAGTTACGCCATCGTCGAACGCATGGCAGCCGATTGCGGGTGCACCATATCGCAGCTTATCGACAGTCCCGACAAGCGCAGCCACATCGACATCAGCTGGTATGTAACGCCCACAACGGGCCTGCCCACGCTGAACGACATCATGGCCGAACTGGAAAAAACCCGGTCGCGACCCGCGAGGACAGGCAGAAACCTTCAGCTTTGACGCCCGTGTGCATACCCCGAAGACCTTATTGCAGGCATGGAACTGCCGGGAATAGTAACCAACATCACCAATTTCGGCGCCTTTGTAGACATTGGTGTGCATCAGGATGGGCTGGTACACATCTCGCAAATGGCCGACCACTTCGTACGCGACCCCAACGAGGTGGTAGCCCTTCAGGCGCAGGTAGTTGTCGAAGTGATAGACGTTGACCCTGAAAAGAAAGCGAATAGCACTGAAAATGAAAAACGCAAAGCATTAAGAAATCAGGAACCGTTGCTGTGCGAAAAACCCCACAGCAGGCAACGAAAACTCTTCTTTTACCCCAAAACGGGCGCGGAAGCGTGAAACAATTCCTGTACGGAGACATGAAAACATAAGCCGTGGAGAGCAGTGACAGGGGCGCAGAAGGACAACGACCGGGACGCAGAAGCGGCAGCAATACCACGGCAGGCCGAAGCAGCGAAATCGCAAAGACCGGCCTGCAGGGGCGGCAAGGGTACACCTGCATGAACTATGGGGAAAAGGGAAACAGGCGTAACAAAGATGTCATTATTTTGTCTAATCAACGTCATGGTCCTGTAAAAGTAAGATCTTTACGCCCATATCCCAGCACCGTTCCACCGCAACCAGCACTCGTTTCCGTCATACACCATCACTCTCTGCGCACACAATGTCATCGTATAACGGACGTCAGCAGCGCGTACGGCGACCGCCACACAAACCAGACGACGACCGTCAGCAATGCGTACAGACAGCTGTCAAACACCAGACGTTACATTCTTTTTCCCCAGATACAATACGCACCCAATCACGTAACATGCTGACGCCAGAGCGTCAACATCAGGCTTGTATCCACCTCCATCGGCAGCAGTATGCACACAAAGCCAGCGTTCGTGTGCAAAACAAAAGAAAAATACAATGATGCGGAAAATGAAAAAAGGTAACAAACACCACAATGATGCAAGTCTCCTTTTTCCACAGAATACCGACATTGCAACAGCCGCCGCCATTCTGGTTTTTATCCTTTCAGCACCGAAACTTTCACGTGTCTTTTCCCCATATTACCGCCCGCTTTCCCATTTATTGAAACCTTACCTGCAAATTCAGCTTGAAACAAAGCTCGTCCGAGGCCGTCCTGTAGAGCCTGCCAAACTCATATCTGTTCGTCGGGGCCGTTTCCAGTTTTGTGTTGCAAAACAAATAATCTTCGAACAGATTACGATCATAGAAATGATAACAAAGCACGTCACCGTCGTCCTTTACCACCAGATAGCCCCCGTTTGCCTGATATTCTCCGTTCCACGGTGTGTGCGGAACCATTCCCAAAGCCGACGCTACCAGAAAGCCCTTTATCTTATGTATATAATACTGCTGGTTGTAAGACATGTCATATTTCAGCGGATTCAGACCTGAGACACGTTCGGTAAGCTCCTTCAAACTCTTCGTTTTGCCCTGGTTTGCCTCAATAAGAACATGTGCCATTATAGCAGGAAGGCTGCTGTCAATCAGTATAAAATTGTTGCGACAAATGGCATCATCCATCCGCTTAAAGTTGAGCACGCCCCCCAATTGCCGTATTTTCCCTACCCTATCCTTTATTTTATTAGAAGTGTCAATGGCGTTGACCGCCTCAATTTCAGTATCCGTGAAGTGATGACCGGCCACTGCAAAGGTGAAGTTGGTTGTTTTGCCTGCATTAAACAACGTTGATTTTCCACCGAGTTGCGATTTGATACTGAATCCCAACACAGGCGACATCCCCGTGCGTAAATCGCGTATAACAATGGTAATATCCTTTTTCTGGGCTGAACCAGCCTTTATACTTTGGCAGTGAATATCGTTCATAAAACCGTTCTGTTTCAGGGATAGCAAATGTGCCTTTTTCCTTACGAATAACAGCAAGCAGGTTACAAGCCTGTTCCAAAAAGGCCGATACGGGTTTGCGTAAAAGCAGTTCTCCTTCCTCCGATACGATAACAATATCGTCACTTAACGTATATTCGTAATGCCTGTTCTGCTCATCACGCAACACCTTCAAAACCGGATAGAACAAGTTTTCCATTCTGTTTAAGTCGGCATCGCCCGCATAAACTCTCCCCTCACCCAATAATTTAAAAAGCACATACAGTTCGCTCCATTCTCCTTTATTAGCAGTTTGTCCCATAAAATAAAAATACAAATTTATATTATTCCCCAACATTTCCAATTCCTTTCTTGCAGTAGCCTGAACAGCAGGTATAGCAACCGAATTGCCGAGTGCTTATAAGCTGACGCATCGGAGACAACTATCCTGAACTTATCAGGAAATCCCTGTAAGCGTGCCCACTCACGAGGTGTCATCCTGCGGATGCCATCCCGATTCACTTCTCCTTTAATATGCGTAATAGGGACTGAAGTTTTTTAACCTGTTATCGACTATAAGATTACGCTCTCGTCCCATACCTCCTACAACGATGGCATTGGCAACACCATTCGTATCAATAATTTCGTAACCAAAACCATGCCCTGCAGCTTCGTGCCGTGCCCTGTGACGTTTTTAAAGTTTCTATATAAACGGTAGACAGATAATACTTTACTGATGGCACTTCCTTTTTCCATAACGTCTCTGAATTTCGGCCGCAGCAAACCTGTTGTCTGAGGTTCAGGATACTGGAATTTTGAAATATCAATCTTTAAATCTTTACGAAAACCTATGATATAAATACGCTCACGGTGCTGCGGAACGCCAAAAATCCATAGCATTTAAAATTTGCGGGGAACAACATCATAGCCTGCATTATCCAGATGTGTCAGGATAGTTTTCAACGTCCGCCCTTTATCGTGAATGGCCAAACCCTTTACATTCTCCGGGAAAAAGCCTTTGGCTGGCGACTTCTCAGAATATTTTCAATCTCAAAAACAATGTTCCACGCGTCTCATCCTTGAAACCCAGCCGTCGGCCTGCTGTGGAGAAGGCCTGACGGGAAAAGCCTCACACAGAATATCGAACTGCGGGGTATATAACTCTTTGTAGATTCCTTTGTTATATCGCCAAAGGCATCTCTCCATAATTGGCAAAAGTAGGTTTCCTGCGCTTTCGCGTCAAACTCTGATGAATATACACACTTTCCCCCAAGTTCTGAAAAGGCAATCCGAAAGCCTCCGATTCCTGCAAACAAATCGATGAAAGTAAATTTCGGTTTTGGCTGGGAGGAAAGGGAACGCGAAAGAAAATCGTTGAATAAATTATACTGCAGGAGTTCTCGGAAACAGTAGAGATATAAGCATCAGTCAATGGTTCGTCATGAACTGTTTTGTTACGTCTTTGCTTATGTTGTATAAAAGCTCCGTATTGCTAATATAATTTCTTCTTTCCTTTCTTCTGATATTTCATCTTTACAATTATGCAAATACTGACTGAGAACAGCCATTTGGTTCTCAAAAGACGTTTCGCCATAAATCTTTATACCCTCTTTGTTACCTCTTCAGGGAATGAAGACAATGGAATTCTGGTATTTTTAACTCTTTTGTCATTTTATTTCAGTTTCTTTATTGCAAAGATAGTTCTTTTTAAAAGGAAATAGAGGCATCAGGAAATCAAAAGCTTTATGACGGTATGCTATTTTGATACAAAGCGGAAAGGAGTAAAGGAACCTTTCGGATAAATATCATAAACAAAAGGGGAACTGGATATGGGTAAGACTAGAAAGAGGGGATTAAGAATTAACGCAACAGAGATCAACATCGAAAAAGTATTCAGAAGTCGTAGAACGATGTTGTAGACCGCTTATAAGATTGGTGCCGTCATCTTTTTTATGAGCAGAAAAACAAATGGGGAATGGACGAAATGCAGACTATCACAGGGGCAACAGGCCGATAAGACCAGGGCGAAAAATAATTGCGTTTCGTACATACGAAACAGGTATGTACTTGTAAGGTTTTTTGCACCACAGCGTATTTCCACAGGATGGTGAAAACAAACCGTGCTGAAAATTAGTTGGAAAAGGGAGGCTTCAAAACATATTTTTTTCATAACTTCGCGGCATCGGCATAATGCCGGCAACCGCAAAAACCATCAATTATATCACAAGGAAGCCGGCACGATGCCGTCAGGTTACAAATAAACAAAAGAAAAAATCGACAATGACAAAAGAAAAGTTTTTCGGATTAATGGGCTGGGTAGGTACAGTAACGGCAATATTGATGTATGTTTTCTATTTTCCACAGATTATGGACAATTTAAATGGTCACAAGGGTTCGTTTATACAACCCTTCATGGCCGGCATAAACTGTACGCTATGGGTAGCATATGGCTTGTTCAAAGAGAAGCGCGACTGGCCCGTTGCCATCGCCAACACGCCGGGAATTATATTCGGTTTCGTTGCTGCCTTTACGGCATTGTAAACACTTATTTGAACAATACGGATAGCATGCCGGTGGCAAACGATAAGCCACTGCATGCTATCTGTATCTTAACATATCGCTATCACGCTACCCTACCATCCTCGCCTACGCAATAACAGGGCGTCATTCTTATTCTAAGCCTTTGTTATTCGTTTTTATTTTCTTGCCTGCATCAGTATGTTTTAGCTTTTACGGCCAATAGTTAGTGGTAAAATATTGTTGTAAAAGCAACGTCATATCCTCGTAATCTGTCCAGAACAGCAACAGCTGTTCAGTTGTTGCTGTTGATTAAATTTACCACAACCTTTACCATTACGTCCTTTTCTGCAGTGCGACTCTCGGCTATCATCAGCGTGAGCGCTACCAAAGTGTTGTCGGCTATGCGTTTTGAGCCGTCGCGTCGGTATAGTATTCCGTTGTTGTTCATGAACCAAAGGAAGAGCGTGGCTGCAATACGCTTGTTACCATCTGAGAACGAATGGTTTTTGGTAACAAGGTAAAGCAACATCGCTGCCTTTTCTTCTACGCTGGGATACAGCTCTGCTCCGTCAAAGGTTTGGTAAATTTGGCCGATAGAACTTTTAAACGAGTCGTCCTTTTCGTTGCCAAACAGTGTTGAGCCGCCGAACTTATCGCGCAGCAATTCTATCTCGCTCATGGCCCCTTCATAGGTAGCACGGAAAGGCTCTTCGCGCGTAGTCTTGTCAATACTCAGCCGTTGGTAGTCGTAATTATCGAGGTGTATCGAGGGCGTAGCTGTAATCAACAACTACATCGAACAGCGCATGGCTCGTCATTGTGCCTGCTACCTGCTGCTGTACAGTTCTGCCCACCACCTGTACCAGCTGTCGAAGCTCCGAAATTTGCTGTTTTCTGATTCGCTCGTTGACGGCAAAGCCTTTAATTAAGTATTGTTTCAATACGCCACTGGCCCACTGACGGAAACGCACACCGTGCTTACTGTGCACACGATAGCCCACAGAGATGATGACATCAAGGTTATAATATTCAACCGACCGACTCACAAACCGTTCGCCTTCTTTTGAACTGTCGCAAATTTTTGCGACAGTTGAAGTATCGTTTTCCAGTTCTTCCTTCAGTGCATTATTAATATGTTTGCCTATCGTTTTGACGTCCCGGTCGAAAGAGTTCTGCCATTTGCTGACGATTTAGCCATACTGTTTCTTCCTCTAATTTAACGTCAAGCTGAATGCGTCCGTCCTCACTTTGGTAAATAACAATTGCGTTGTTCTGGTTGAATTGTTTCGACATGATTACATGATTTTTTATGATAATCTGACGAAAATACGTTCTTTTTGCCTTTATGTCTGAAAAGAAAGGTTTGTCTGTTTATATATTAAGTTTAGTGGTTCAGACCCCCATCCCCCTAACTTAGGGGCTTATACACACGAACAAAGGGGTACGAGCCAGCGGTTACTCGTCTGCATCCACGGCCGTACTATCGGCAACGGCGGTATCTTCCGCCACACGGTGTCGTCGTTGCCCTCTGCTTCGTCTATCCCTTCGTCCACATTGCTAATGTCTTCATACTCACTGATGTCTATTTCGCTTACGGGTTTCAGGTTGCCCCAGACAGCAACCACATTGTTTTTCTTCATATAAATAAAGGCCCGCTTGCCGTTACGGAGATTGAGCACTACGGCACCATCGTTTTGTTTGGCAACGGTTCCCATGCCCTTAAACCTGCTTGCAATTACCTTATAAAGCTGATGCAGCTTGCCCCGCATGCGCCCGTCGTTGGAAATACTTGAGTGCGAAAACATGCGGACTGACCTTATTCCACACATATCCCGTGGGAATTTTCTCGTCGTGATAATAATAATAGTCGTAAAATTCGTAGTCGATGACGCGCTTTGTACGATAGGTTTGCCGGCTCAATTTGCCGTTAAACGTAATGGAAAACATTCCCCTCACGCCGTCAACATCTTTATAAAGCATCACCTCATCTTTGTAATCGAACCAGTAAGGCGAATGGGCAGCGTGTTCCTTATCGCCGGTAAGCATACCGAGCGCAGCTGCTTTCCTTACCACATCACGGGGCGACGACGTATAGTTGAAACCCATAATGCCGCTGGGGGTAATTTGAAACGCACTGACAAGGGCCTGCAAATCAACATAGTCGCTTTCAATATACGTGTCACCTGCTGACAAGCCAACTTCTACCATATCGGGCAGACTCTTCCAGCGATTCGCCTTTTTGTCGATGATAGAACATTGTTTATCGTTGAGCTTTACGAGGGTATGGTTGCCATCAAAAATCGAAAACGGGTATATATCTTCGTAAGTATCGTTGCCCGTTTGTTCATCTTTTTCGTTGACTAACTTATATTCATATCCATCATTTTTCGACGTTTTGGCAACAAGACTGTTGTCATCAGCATAATAAAGAATATCGTATTTTGCCCGGATTAACGACTCGCCCTTAAGCGTCATCAAGCCCCATGCCTCGCCGTTCGAATAGGTAAAATTGTCGCCGTGCACCATACCTATTTTCTTAAACTTGTTGGAAGGATTGACCACATACTGGCCTTTGTCGTCGATAATGCCCCATATTTCCTTGCCGTCGCGCTTTACGCTTACGGGCGGTTGCCCTCAACGAAAACCGATCCAAAGCTTTCGTATTTGTCATAAAGCAAATTCAAACAGCTGCTTATCGCTTGTTGTGATAACCGATACTTTAACCTTGCTTTTCTGTTTCTGGCCTGCAAACTTCTTGTATTTGGCGTCGATAGCAATGAATTTGCCGTCGGAGCACGAATTAATTCCACAGTAATGCGGTTTGATCACGCAGTTACCGTTGTCGTCAATGGCACCATAGAGCGAATCGTTAGTCATGAAAACGGCATAGCCTTCGTTGAAAGCGTATACCCCATTCACCGTCTTGCCCTCTATTTTATCGAGCACTTTTACCGTTTTGCCGTCGGTATCGATAATAGATACCGGCTCATTTCGCTTCGAAACCAGAGCGTGTCCGCCGTTAAAAACAGAGACATGCTTATACTCATCGCCTATTTTGTTTTAGGTTGTTCCGAAGCGTCGTACATCTCCCAGAAGCCCGATTTGTTTTTTACAAAAAAGCGGTTATCGCGCACAGCCGTAGGCTCATGCTTAAACTCTTCCTTAAACAACACCTTGCCATCCATGGCTATCATTCCCCACTTGCCGTCCTTAGCCTCTTTGAAAGGCACATGGGTAACAGGGTCGCTGGAGGTGTTTGAACAGCCGCTTAACAATGCCGTCATCACGACAGCACACCATAAAAACAATGATTTTTTTCATATAAATGGTTTGATAAATTAATTTTATATTTCCAGCCTGTCCCATGCGTTCGTATAATCGTCACATGCCATTGCTTCCGTGAGCATAGAGCCTTTTGTAGCCTTGCCCGCTGTAAATGGCTGGTAAAAACATGCGAAACGTGTAAACTAATGCCTTACCGATGCAGCTGTAATTGCTGCTGCTTACAAATTATTTTTAGGTTTAATCGACAGATATTGCAATAGGCAAAGTTAAGGGAAAAATTCGTAATTGCATGAAATATTTCTGCATATTTTTTCATTTTGATACAAGAAAATGTATGGAAAATGAGGATGTATACAAGCCCCCTTGCTGGTGGGTACAAGCCCCCTTGTTCGTGAGGACAAGCCCCCTAAGTTAGGGGGTTGGGGGTCTGAACAACCTAATTCCATGTGCAACACCGACAACGTTCTTCCCTTTTCAGTATTGATATTACCCTCTTCAGCCTTTTGTCGTGCGGGGGAAATGATGGCGTTCACGGTTTACTACCACAGTATGTGCTGTTGTTCAGACCCCAACCCCCTAACTTAGGGGGCTCGAGCGAACGAATTAGGGGGCTTGAGCACTAAGAAAACAACCGTAATGTCCATGCCTCTACCCCTGCACAACGCACCCGTTAACCCTGTAAAACCTCGCTGTGCGGCGGCCGTCAGCGCTGCTGACGACCGTAGAACGACAGGGGGTGACGGCCGTCGTAAACGCTAATGACGACCGCCAAACGGCAACCTATAAGCCAAAACGCAGGTCGACTAAACAAAGGAACAGTTTGGCAGAAGGCTTATTTCGTACGTACAATACGCAATTCTTGTGGCGCGCCTCTATGGCCCGGTTGAGAGATTGGGGTTCAGGAAGACAGAATTCCGGGGGAGTGACCTGTAAAAAGTGTGTTTAAGGCGAGAGAAAAGACGAAAAGGGCAGGGCCCGGCTATGAGCAAAAGCTCGCGTACACAGGAGAGAGATTTGCTCTCTGTGCACGCGGGCTGTAAAGATTCTAAAATGATTGTAGAAGAAATGAGGATGTTCAGACCCCCAGCCCCCTGACCTCTAATTAGAAAAAGATGCCACACCTCTAAAATCAAAGGTAAAATATGTTCTTTTTGTCTTTATGTCTGAAAAGAAAGGTTTGTCTGTTTGTATATTAAGTTTAGTGGTTCAGACCCCCAGCCCCCTAACTTAGGGGGCGCGAGCACACGAACAAGGGGGCGCGTCCTCACGAACAAGGGGGCTCGAACAAAGAGATTACCGATTACCGGATAACCACCTTACGGGTTTTTCCGTTTTCGCGCACCATGTAAACGCCCTGGCGCAAGCCTGTAAGTGCAGTGCCTGCAAAGCGTCCGTCGACGGTGTAGACGGTAGTTTTGCCATCCACGGAGGCAGCAATGGTGCTGATTCCGCTGGCAGTATCGGGTACGGTTATCTTTACACCGTGAACATATACCGTGTCGCGGTTGCCGTTTTGAAAGAATACATAGATGGGTGCATCGCTCTTAATGGTGGTAGGATCAGTGCCATTGTGCAGGTTTTCCAGCCCTGTCCATTCCTTCACACCAGCGCCGGCCAGCTTCTTAAACAGCGAATACACCTGAATAACCTTAAAGCCTTTGTCGCTGTTGAGGGGATAGATGTTGCCGTCGTTCACAAATTTAAAGATGTCGTTCTGCGCATTTGTAGTTGCCGTAAGGCGGCCAATTATCTTGGAATTGCTCGACAGGCAGATGCTTAACGTAGCCAGGGCAGGCAGTTTGAAGGCTATTCCGCCGCCGTTGATGGCACCAAAACCCTTGGCCGGGGGCAGAATGATGGCTCCGGTATGTGCTCCGGCCGTACCCGTTTCGCCGTCGGTTCCGGCACCTATAATCGTAGGGTCGGCGGTTGTCTCGGGATAATCGGGCTGCTGATCGGCGAAAACCTTCTGGATGGGCTTGCCGTTGACATCAATTCTGAAGGCTACCGGGTCGGAGGCATCGATGTCGCCTACATAGGTATCAATCACGCTCTGCGAGTTAAACCACAACCAGCCGTCGGCATCGGTTACGGTAGCGGGAAACAAGTTTTTTGTAGTTTGTGCACCTGCCGACAGAAAAGCGAAGGCAAGTGCTGCTAAAGTAAATAGTTTTTTCATGTTGAAAGTGTTTATAAACGGCCCCTCTCCCTAATCAGGAAAATTGCGGAGGGGCAGCTTTGTTATCATTATTTATGTTGTTTTATGCTGTACTATATTTTTTTTCCGGGGGTAACCGGCTCTGCTGCTCGCCTGTTCCGGGCGTGCCAACGGCCCTGAGAGCCCTGCGAAAGCGGCGGCGGCATGTACCGGCAGCAGTGGCACGGCTCTACTAAAGCGGCCTCATCGCCCGTCCCCGTCAGCGGCATGCAGCAGCTGTACTGCCGCCATGCCGTTGTAAAAAGGCTATACTTCGTTCCAGCCTGGGTTCTGTTCGATGCCCTGATAGCGCACTTCGGCCCATGGAATAGGGAAATAATACTCCTTGGTTTCGAACTTACGCACGCGCGCCCGGAAACCTGTTGATGTTTACCGTACGATAGGTTGTATTGCCTGCACGCACGGTAACGGTGATGCCTTTCAGCGGATTGGTAGCACCACTGAAGGTTTGTTCGGCCGTTCCCCAGCGCATCTGGTCCCAGTATATGGTTTCTTCGAAGGCCATTTCCACGCGGCGTTCGCGCACAATATCGTCCCAGGTGAGGGCCGACAGCGCATCCATGTGGACGCGTGTACGTATGCGGTTCACCATGTTGAGGGCGGCAGCGTTGTCGCCCAGGCGGAAGCACACCTCGGCATAATCGAGGTAAGCCTCGGCCAGACGCCATATGATATAGTTCTGTTTCGACGCATAGGTGTCGTTGTCGTCAATAGATTGCGAGGCGTCGACAAACTTGCCGAGATAGTATCCCGTGCGTGTTACGGCTGCTGTTGTAGACGAACCGTAGGGCGTTATGTCGGCACCGGCCTTGACGTCGGTCGTAGCCATGTCCATGATATGTCCGCGATATTCGCAGCCGTTGTAGAGAACGTTGGCATAAAAGCGGTAATCGCGGTTGTCGTAAGGATGCAGAGGGTCGTAGACGGCACCGCCACGCATGCCGTATTCGGCCACATGGTTTTGTGTAGGAGTGTATGCAGCCGTCGTCCCTGTGAAAGAAGGGGCAGCCCGCATCGCGGTCTAACGTATGGCCAAACTTATTGGCATAGTCGCCGTCATCGGAGTGCTGCACCTCCAGTATCGATTCGGAGGTGTTCTTTGTAGTGAATATTTTGCGGTATTCGTCGCGTATGCCGTCCTGTGTGGTGGCTGTAACGGGCACGAGCTGATAGCGGTTCAGGGCAAACAGCTCGTCGTAGGCAGCGCGCGCCTTTGCAGCATGGTTTGCGACTGGTCGCCGGTAAAGCCGAGATAGCTTTTGCTTTTGTTCTGGAAAACCGGACTTGAGGCCCACAGATACGTCTTAGCCTTGAGCATGATGGCGGCGCCGCGCGTCACGCGTCCCACGTCGGAAGCACCGTTTGTAACGGCTAAAAGGCTGTCGGCCTTGCCGGCTTCGGCCACGATAAACGACACCATCTGCTCATAGGAAGCACGCGGAAACTTTTCGGCATGGGTGAGAGGGTCGTGGGTATGGTCAATTAAGAGCACGCCTCCGGAGCGTCGCCACAACATATAATAATAGTAGGCGCGGAAAAAGTGGGCTTCGCCCTCCACACGCTGGCGTTGTGCAGCATCGTGAACCTTGTCCTTGTTTTCGAGAAACAGGTTAATATACTGTATTTGTGTATAACAGCTTGTCCAGGTGTTGCGGGCCCATTGTGTAACGCTTTCTTCGTTATCCTTCAGTATATCACCGTATCCGGCGTTGTACCAGTCGCTTTTACCGTTGCTCAGCTGGTCGGTAAACCAGGGCAGATAATAGCGCGAAATGCTCTTGAACAGGGCCGTACTGGGGACGTATGTCTTAAAGCCCGTAGTTCATGTTACGATACCATGTGTTTACATATTCGTCGAGCAACATGGGCGATTCCCACGTCTTGTCGTCCGAAATCTTGTCGTTTGGCGTATCGTCGAAGAGGCTGTTTGGGCTGCATGCTGCCATCATGAGGGGCAGCAGAGCCAGTAATGCTTTTGAAATTATATTTTTTTCATATTGCGAAATTCTTGTTTTTGTCGAATCAGAAACCTAAGTTAAGCGTTACGCCAAACGACCGTTGTATGGGGTATCCGCGCAGCGATTCAGGGGTCCATTCCTCGAGATTGGTAATGGTAAACAGGTTGCTGGCCCGGAAAGCAAGGCTTGCCGACGTGGCTCCTGTGTGCTTAACCATGTTGCGTGGCAGCTGATAGCCTATGCTCAGCATCTTTAAACGCAGGAAGTTACAGTTCTGAATCCAGAACGTCGATGCGCGACGGTTGTTGTCGTTACTGGTTACAAACTTGATGCGCGGGTAACGAGCGCCGGTGTTATCAGGCGTCCACGTTTCGGTTAAATGGTATTTCTGGAATTTCTGCAGCGTGCCGTTGTCGAGCGTGTACGATTCGATGATATTCTGCTTATCCCATTTCGCCCACGAAGAGGGCGTTTACAAAACCCTTTGTACGATGCGCCCAGACGAAAAGCCAGGTCCATATCGGGATAAGAGGAATTTTTGACGTACACCTGGTCTTCAGACGTGATGCGATGGTCGCCATTCTGGTCGACGTATCTGATGTCGCCGGGGGCTAATGTGGCGTTACCCGCTCCGTCCTGGTCTACTCCACAGTTGTCAGATTTCGTCCTGCGTCTGGAACAATCCCGCTGCCTCGTACATGGTCCATACCAACGAACTGCGGCCCTTTCTTCTCAAATTGGGCAGCTGTGCCGACTCGTCGCCATAGTCTAAATACTTGTCTTGTGTTTTCGAAAGCGTGATACCCACGTTGTATTTCAGCTTTCCTACGGTGTTACGATGGTTGATTGTGAGGTCCCATCCCCAGGCTTTGAGCTTCGCAAAGTTAATACTCGGCACGTTTCCCTCCACTCCTGTCGACGGCGGATAGATGTAATCAGGAGCTGACGTAATTTTATCGGTTTCGTAACGCACGTAGTATTCGCCCGTGACGCTGATGCGACCGCCCCAGAATCCAAGGTCGAGGCCGAAGTTCCAGTCGTGTGTTCGTCCCCACGTCAGGGCAGGATTGGGGTATCCGCCCGTAGTAAGGATAAGGCCCGGACGGAAGTTTCCACCGTGACTGTAACCCATGTTTGTCGACTCCTGGAACGTTTTCAGGTAAGAAAACGAGTTGACGAGGCCGTCGTTGCCGAGCCATCCCGTAGAGGCGCGCAGCTTAACATTGCTGAGAATATCCTGTTTCCACTGGCGGAACCAGTCTTCGTTCGACATGGCCCACGCTGCCGAGAACGAAGGAAAGAATCCCATCGCCGGCTCGGTATGAAGTTATTCGACCCGTCTACGCGAAAGCTGAACTCGGCAAAATACTTGTTACCGTAGCCGTATTTCGCCCTTCCGATGAGCGAAGCACGCTGGTTGTATATTTCGTTGCCGCTGAGAAGGGCTTTCTGTGCCGTACCCATAGTTTCGGGATAGATGCCCTTATCCTGGTTGGTTCCGTTCATATACTGGTTGTGTGTGCACGCTGGTAATTGGCCACGAGTGTGCCCTCAACGTCGTGCTTCTGTGCAAATGTGCGCAGAAATTAGCTCCCATTTCGTAGAGCTGACTGTCGAAGAAGGTATCGGCTCGGCGCAACGATACCTTAGCAGATAGGATATACTGTGTTGGGGTCGGTGGCGTAGCTGTTGGCCGTTGCGTCGTAGGTGTACAGCGTTACGGGGCGGCTGAAGGTGCTTTCAATGCGGTGATTGTCGTCGAAGGTGCCGCGAATATAAGCCGAGAGGCCTTTTACCCATGGCACATCCCATCGCAGGTTCACCGTCATGGTGTTCATCTTGCTGGTGCTTTTTGATATATCCTCCCAGACCGTAGATGTTGATAAGGGGTTGCCTCAGTTAATACTTGCCAGGTCGCCGTTGCTGAACCGGTATACCTGAAGGGGCGAATACGAATAGGCTGCCGTAAGCGTTGAGTAGCTGCTGTTTCTTTGAACGGGTGCGCGTTCCTTCCTCCGAGAACGACAATACAAGGCCCTTTGCCAGTGTTGCATCCAGTTTTGCACTATACGTTAAACGGTTACGGCCTATGCCTGTGTAAATACCCTTGGCATCGGCCAAGCCTGTTGACAGATAGTAACGCACGAACTGGTTGCCGCCTGTCACCGAAACGCTGTGGGTTGTAGAGTAGCCTGTCTTGTCGAGATAAGCCATATAGTCTTCGTCGCCATACACATTGGGTGCGGTATGGTTCTTAATTTCCTCGAGCTGTGCATCGGTGATATTTTGCGATTGTCGTGCCCGGGGTATTGTCGACAGCGCGGTTTCGCAGCAGGCAAAATCGTAAGCGCCGAGGAATTCAGGATTGCGTGTCGACTGCTCTACGTTGTACTGGCCGCGGTAGTTCACATGTACTTTCTGGTCGCCACCGGCGTGTTTGGTCTGCACCAGCACCACACCGTTTGCGGCTCTTGCGCCATAAACGGCAGCGGCGGCAGCGTCTTTGAGAATGGTTACACTCTCGATGTCGTCAGGATTCAGGTCGGAAAGAGCGCATCTCACCGTCGGACGTGGTAGTGCCGAAGCGTGGAACGCCGTCGATAACCAGCAGCGGAGCATCGTTGATACCGCGCACACGGATGTTGGCTTCGCGCGCTGTGCTGGGGTCGCCACTGGCTTGCATCACCTGCAAACCGGCTACCTGCCCGGTCAATGCCTGGTCAAGGTTCATCACTGGCTGCATGGTAAGGTCTTCGGCTTTGATGGTTTCTATCGACCCTGTCAGGGCCGACTTCTTCTGAATACCATATCCAACCACCACCAGTTCGTCGAGCGTCTTCTCGTCGTTCGCCATTTTCACACTCAGAGGCTTGCCTGCCGTGACGCTCACCATTTGTGTTTTCAGGCCCCACGCTCGATATAACGAGGGTGGTTTTACCTGGGGAACCGAAAGCGTAAAGGTGCCGTTGACATCGGTTACGCCTGCTACCTTCCCGTCCTGGGTTTTTACTACGGCTCCTATTACGGGCTCGCCGTCGGCATCTACTACGCTACCTGTTACGGTTTGCTTTTGTGCCCATGATGTGGCCGCGATGCCAAGGGCCAGACACAGTGAAATGATTCTTGTCCGCATAAATGCTCACGTAAAAGTAAAAAAGTAAAAAGGTATAAAAGTAAAAAGGGCTGCACGCGCTGTTCTATGCTGATATTGAACTTTAAGACAGATTGGAAGCCGGGCGGAAAAAGATTATCTTCTGTCTGCATTATTTGTACAACATAATTTTTAATCGCATAACCGATTGATGTAATTACCGGTGCAAAACTACTCGACTACTGCAATCATATCAAATTAATTCGCCGTGCTACCGTCGTTTCAAGAAAACTCGTATGCCTCTTCTCTGTTTATCTTTTTACACTTTTACATTTTTCTATTTTAGTTATTACTTTATTTTCCAATTGCTTTTGCCTTTGCGTAAAGCTACTTTAATTCCTATTCTTTCATTTTTATATTTCAGGAACAGCTTTTTACTTTTTAATTTCTTGCTTTTACCCTCTGCACAGCCTTTTACTTTTTAATTTTTACTTTTTAATTTTAAACGCTTCCCTTTTACTTTTTGAGCAACTTGTTAATCGTTAAAAATCTGGTATTCGTAGAAAGCTTTTTGTGGCTGCATTGCCAATGGAACGTTTGGCCGTGAACAGGCTGAGGCGCGGCGAAGCTGACGCAACATCAGGGGTTTGTAAACCTCGTCGGGCAACGACGGCAGGCCGTAGTTGATACGAACAAAGCTTGTTTTGGGGGTCGGTATACTCGCAGGGGCGGCAGGTCGCGCTGCTCCATGTCGGATGCTATTATTATAATAGGTGTCGCCGTTATCGGCCAGTTTCACGAGCGATGCCTTTTGTACCGTCGGCCTGAATACCGCTGGCACGCGCAAAAAGGGCTACGGCTTCGCTGGCCAGTTTCAAGTCGGCGTCGGTCAGTGAACGACCTTGTATCGTAGGCTTAAACACCTCGTTGAAGGCGTCGTCAACGTAATTCGTCACACTGTAATTGCGCTGTGCATTGAGCTTATGGCCGTCGTCGATGCGCTGCAGGCGCGTCGAGGCGAACAAACCGTTCACTACTGTGTTCTCGAAATTAGTGCGAATTTCGTCGGCGCGGTCAAATTTCATGAGCAGTTTCTGTGGGCAAAGCCACGATTTATAGCTGCGGGCCTGTGCCACCAACCATGTCATGGCACGGCGCATACCGGCTTTATCCACATATTCTACGGCCGGAAAAGTGTCGCCCTGGCGCACTTCGTGGTATCTTACACCGCCAATATACGGCAGCACATGGCCCAGATGGCGGGCATACTGCGACACGAGGCTCTTGTACATATCCTGCATATACGAATAGTCGGCACCGCGTTCGGCCGTCCATTTTCTCCAGAGTTGCGCATAATAATCTTCAGGTTTGATATGGCGTAATTGCCGGCTTTCACGTGGTCGTTGCCCAAATCCTCGGTCTGTGCACTTACATCTACCGTTCCCATTACCTGCTGCGGTCCGAACTCGTACATCGCATCGCCGGCCTTTTCGCGTATCCATTGCGACAGAAACAGGCTTTTCATCGTCCATTGTCTGCGCTCCCTTTATCAGCCGGTAACCCCATTTGATGGCGTTAATATCCTCAACACCCAGTGACGGGCGGCGTCAGTTTCACGCCGCGTTCCATATCTCCGGGCTGGGCAATAAAGTTGTTACGGGCATAGTCCATAATGCTGGGCGTGGTGCCATACTTCTGTGTAAACGACGGGCTGCGCAGGCTGTCCACGGGAAATGCAAAGCTGGCGCCCATGTTATGCATCAGTCCAAGCGTGTGCCCTATTTCGTGAGAAGTGACATATCGCATCGATTCCTTCATCACCTCGTCGTCAAATGTTTTCTTGTGCGTGCGGTAGTCAACGGCCCCCGTTTGCACAAACCTCCAGTTATGCAGCAGGCTGATGACGTTGTGATACCAGATAACGTCGGCCGTCAGTATCTCACCCGTGCGCGGATCCACATAGCTTGGTCCCATGGCATTGGCGGTTTCGGTAACGGCATATTTCACACAGCTGTAACGCATATCGTCAGGATCGAATGCCGGATCGTTCTTAGGATAGTCGCGAACCTGCACAACGTTCTTGAAACCGGCGGCTTCGAACGCGGCGTTCCAGTCGAGAATGCCCTGCTTTACCGTGCTGCGCCACTTCTCAGGAAAAGGCCGAATCGACATAGAAAACGATGGGCTTCTTCGGCTCTACCAGCTCACCGGCGAAGTATTTCTGACGGTCACTGTCGCGCGGTTCGATGCGCCAGCGGTGAATAATGCTCCTTTCGTCAACGCGATCGGCCTGCGAACTATACACCTTCTGGTCGGTCGAGAAATAGCCTACGCGCCTGTCGTGCATACGTGGACGCATCAATGTGTCGGGCGCACGGTAAAGAGAGCGGTGCATTACCACCGAATAGGGCTTGTCGTTGCTCGACAGCGAGAAACGTGAGCAGGGTTTTTATTTCGATATTCAGCGGGAAATTCTTCACCTCGCTGATGCCTGATGCGTCGCTCTGATAACTGCCCTTCAGCCCCTTCGAGCCTCCGAAGAGTACCGAAAGCGGATTATCAGGCTTGATGGGACTGAGGCTTTTTCGTTGCTCCAAAGAGAGTTACGTCAATCAGCACACGTCCGCCCCAGCTGCGCGGCAATCTCAAACCCCTTCAGCACCGGGTCGGCAAAGTTGGTACGAAACGATGCCGCTATGGGATCGTCCTTAACCACCACGTTTCCCTGCTGAACCAGGTGCAGCATAACCTTTACACTGTCGCGGCTAAAGCGCACAAGCTGGGGGCGGTCAACCATCTGGCCGGCCACATAATCGTGTGTATTGCTCGTCTGCGCGATGCGGTTCGACAAAATATACGGGTGTTTCAACGCCTGTTCGTCCAGCTCAAAATACAGCTTGCCGTCCTTCTGGTTCAGATAAACGGGAAACATGCCGTCCATACGGCGCGCTCCCTTCAGCGTGCGTGTCCAGTCATCGGTTTTCAATTTCGCCACCAGCGCGGTGTCAACGCCGCTTTGCGGTCTTTTTCTTTCTGGCCGTAGCCGGCACGGGTGCCACCATGGCAGAGGCTAAAATAACGAGTAAAAGTTTCTTCATTCGGATGTTTTAACTTGACAATTTCAAAAATAGCTCCGTAATATTATCGAATACAGAATATTCCAATATGCAAAAGTAAGACTTTTCATACTAAATAGGTACGCGAAGATTGAGAAACTTTTCAATATGAATGCAAAAACTATCATAAAACCATCATTTCTGACTATTTGTTTGCTTTTTGTATGGCCTGAAAAGTATCAACATAAGTAATAATTTATTACTTTTGCCCATGAGAACGACGCAAGGGCGTGGAAAAGACATACGCATTGTATGCAAACCGTTGCCCAAACCGTCTGAATTCACCCCGCGGGGGCATCGTCAAACTTTAAAAACCTTTACTTATGGTTCTAACAACAACACCCACTATTGAGGGTCACCCCATTCTTGAGTACAAACAAATTGTAACGGCTGAAGCCATTATCGGAGCCAATGTATTTAAAGATTTCTTTGCAAATCTGCGTGATACTTTCGGCGGTCGCGTCAAAAAGCTACGAAAAAGTGCTACGCGAAGGCAAGCAAACGGCTATGGCCGAGCTGATGGAAGCCGCCAAAGCCGTTGGGGCAAATGCCATTGTAGGGCTCGACATCGACTATGAAACCGTAGGTGCGCGCGGTTCTATGCTCATGGTAGTAGTGAGCGGTACCGCCGTGGTTATTGAATAAAAACAAACTCATGGCTGAACGGTAACTGTGAAGTTGCCCCATGAGAAAAATATAACAACTCTAATTAATGGGCATTAGGTCTGTATTTTCATATGGTAAGAAGAGCCACGAGAAGCTGAAAGCACATGCTTAAGCCGTGTAGTGGCATGCGGGGCGGGGATAAAAGCCTACAATCCACCCGCCCCCATTTTTGTATTCTCGCACACCTTTGCCCGTTTACCGACGCATTGAGAATAAAAAGGCTCTCCAAAAGTACAAGCATACACTTTTGGAGAGCCTTTTCCATACCTCCCGTTGCTGTATTTTATATGCAGCACACGGTTGTTGCGTACCATAAATGCCAGGCTCGTGTACAGCCTGTTTTTATATTATACACGCGGCAAACGGCTTATGCCGATGTTGCCTTTGCAGCCCGTATGACAACGGCAAACCCTACAAACCATTGAAAACAGCATGCACGGCAATATAAGGCCCTAAAACCACAGCAAACGGCACGCCCTTCGATACCGCTTTACGTCACAAACAAAAACAAAACAGGCACGAACCGCGTTGGTTTCGTGCCTGTTTTGTAAGCATTTATTTAATATTCTGGAAATCTGAATAAACAGGGTCTTTAGCACTTGTGCTTGTTTCGTCCCAAACAGGACGTATAGCACGGGCCTGTCCTTTACCGTTAAGACCTCCCAAAATCCATGTATTTGGTCCGAAGAAGAAGTCGTCAGAGGTTCCCAAACGGTTGGTTAAGACCATATATTGACCGTATGCTCCTAAACCATAACTCATGTCACGGTAGCCTATATCGTCTTGATGAACCATACGACGGCCTGTAATTGGCAGGAACAAACCTTTGTTGGCACGTACAAGTGCCGTAACATTGGTGTACTTATAATATTCTTTTACCTTTGTTGGGAAACCTTTAACGCGTATGCTTCCGCTCGTTGTAAAGTAGCCGCCATACACAACAGTACCCTTGTCGGTGTAGCAATAAGCTGGAATTGCATCTGCTTCATCGTACAGAGTCTTCATTTCTGTCTTGTTCGGTATACGATATTTCTGATTGTTATTCATCGTATGATACCAAACAATATCACCAAATTGTGCCTGGCTTCGGTCTACTTCCCCAATAATAATACCTTTTCCGGGCATAGAATTTCTTGGTAGAAAGATCTTGGTCACCATACTGACCAGAACCCAAATTCAATGCTTCGGAAATATCTCCATAGCGGAAGAGGTCTAAGTCATTGGCGGTTTGCGTAGGCGACGACTCAAATTGCGACGACTGTAATATACCTCCTGAGCTAACCTCCGTGCGGTTATTGCCCAGCATTACCGCGCGGCGCGAAACTCCACCACTGTGCAGGAGCAATACCCCAATAGCCGCCATTTTCAGGGCCATAGTGAATAAAGTTGCCCGTTGCCCATTTTTACGCCCTGTACCTCAACGTAAGGTTCACGCTCTACTTCCTGCATTTCCAGCAGGTCAGAATGGTGTACCCTGTTCACGTCAAAGGTTAAAGAGGCAAACTCTTTCTTGTAACACGTGTTGCCTACATAGGCCATAACCAGCACGTTTTTGTAGGTTCCGGGTAACATCGCCACGTAAGTGTACTTGCCTCCTGCCGACGAAATTTTTGTGCCCGCGGCAGGATTGATGACAATATTCATGCTTTCGTCGGTGAGGTTGTGCTCTTCAAACTTGCCCGTTCCCAAATTAAACACATCGCTTCCCTTCACATTCGAGATGTAAACCGAATCGATATGGGTCAGAATCTGGTTGTTGTTATCGGTAAAGCGCAGGCCCCATATCGAAATAATACGTTCCATGCTGCCTATGCTTACGTTTACATTGGTACCCTGAATGCTCGACGGCCTCACCTTTTTCCACTGATAATCGAAACGCCTGCCGATGGTTTCGGCCGTTCCGTCCTGCCGTGTCATATTCAGTTCTACACGATTTGTAATATTATCGCTGGCGTCATGGTAATAGTCAGTGTTACTCTCCTTTCGTCCTCGTTACAGGCGTAATGGTGCGCGAAGAACCTGTCGAGGCCACGCCGGGATAGAAGAAACATAGGTCGTTACTGGTTTTCAAACTGCCCGAACGGGGCTTTATCTCACCCTTGAAAAAGGCTCCCTTGCCCGCGCCCAGACTTTCAATCATGCTGTAATCGGCCTGTGTGCTGCCGGTACTGTCGGCCAGAACAAATGCTATCATTTTGTCGCCGTCGAGCCATGTAGATGTCAGTCCTCTGGGATTGTCGCTGCTTATGCCCAGTGCTTTGGTTGAACCAGCCACGGTTGGTGCTGCTGCCGCCTCTACGGTAATATGGTAGGTGCGCAGGTTTTCATTGCCGGCCGGCGTCTTTTCCAGCTCATCGTGCTGGCAAGCCGTAAACAGAGAGCCTGCCGTTATGCAAAGGGCGGCTGTCAGAAATTTTGTATTGTTCATCATCTTTAAATGGTTATTTCTGTAAACCACACGCCTTATTCGGCACTGTCATCCCACGTATGCTGTTTTGCACCACCCATACCTGCAAACGGGTTCGGCGTAGAGCCGTTGCCTCCCGTAGGGTCTCCACCCTCAACAGGGTTGGTAGTGGCTGCACTGATGGTTAATAACTGTTCCTCAATTTTTTAAGCATACAAACGTTGTTGCAGGCTTCGAATAAAATGTTTTTTCTGCATCATAAACCTATATCTCACTACTATTTTTGCCTGTGATAAACACGGCAAGCAAACAAAAACCTGAGTTTGCCAGCCCTTTAAAAACAACTACCGATAATATCGAATGCAAAAGCTAGGCGGTTTGAGTAAGTCCATCACAAACGGCATGTTCGCTATTTAATATTTAATAACACACAGGGTGAATTTTTTTATATTTTTTTAATTATAAGTGTGCTAACAAGGGGGTGCTCCTGCTGCATGAAAATACCGTGCCAGGGGTAGTTTTTCGCCGAATATGCGTGTATTTCGCACGGCAGCATTGCGCAAATCATTATTTTTCAATACCTTCGTAAGCTCATCAACACGATATTTTCATGAACACCTCCAGCCATATTGCCGTCATAGGCGGCGGCGCAGCGGGTTTCTTTGCTGCCATAACAGCCCGGCAAACCAACAGCCACGCCGAAGTGGTTATTTTTGAAAAGACGAGCCGCGTGCTGACAAAAGTGGGCGTTTCGGGCGGCGGACGATGCAACCTGGAAAAGCCACACTAATTTGACCCACCCTGGCAGTATTTCTAGACCCAGTAGGTTAAAATAATGAGACCCACCTCACTAAAAATAAGAATGACCCTTTGAAACGCTAGTTTTTAGGGTCATTTTGTAGTTTTGTGTTACTGCCCCTGCCGGCATTAAAAAAACATAAACTATTATTTATATGACAAAATTAAAGAATTTATTGCGCTGTTACGCATCTGGTATGGGAATAAGAAGTATTTCTAGTACTTTCCATATATCTCGTAACACCCTCCGCAAGTATGTCCGTAAATTCCAAGAAAGTGGCTTTGTCCATGGAGCAAATTCTGTCGCTTTCAGATGATAAGCTGGCGGACTTGTTTTTCAGATGGGCATTCTCGTAACCGTCCGCCTTCTGCTCGCAAGTTGGAGTTAGAGGCACTTGTTCCTGATTATGTGAAACGGCTTAGCAAGAAGGGTGTTTCTATCTTTATCTCTTCACACGGAGTATCTCAAAACTCATCCTAATGGTTACCAGTATTCTACTTTTCAAACACGCAATCCATGCCTACAGATGTCAAACACGAGCCGTAGGGACATGTAGAGCACCTTGCTGGCGATCAGATGTATATTGATTATGCAGGTGATAAGCTAGAGATAGTCGAAGAACAGACGGGTGAGGTGCGGAAGGTAGAGGTTTTTGTGGCTACCCTTCCATGCAGTCATTACACCTATTGCGAGGCAGTGTGGTCGCAGAAGAAGGAAGACCTATCGTTGCTTGCGAGAATGCTCTTCATTTCTTTGGTGGTGTACCCAAGGCTGTTGTGCCTGACAACTTAAAATCAGCCGTTATCCGCAGTGATCGTAATGAGCCTGTTATCAATGACGACTTCGCTGCTATGGCTGAATTTTATGACATGGCTGTTTATCCAGCTAGGTGCGCCGTCCCCAAGGACAAGGCACTGGTTGAGAATGCTGTAAAAGCTAATGTATCGGTCGGTATATGTAGATATTGAAGGGCAAATTTTCCATAATCTAGAATCACTTAATGTTGCTATACGCACATCTTTAGAAGCATTTAACAGCCGTAGATTGAGTGGGCGTAAGGAATCCCGTCAAGAACTATTTGAGGAAATGGAAAAAGATTTTCTTCGTCCTCTTCCTACCGCTCGCTATCAGATGAAGTCTAGAAAGTCTGCTACTGTCATGGCTAATAGCTTCGTTATGCTAAGAAAGCATAGTTATAGTGTTCCAACAGAGTATATCGGCAAACGTATGGAGCTTATTTACGATAATGACAATGTTCAAATCTACTATGGGTTAAATTGGTTACCATCCATCAGCGAGATGATACTCCTATACCTACTCACAGAAAAGATGCACATAATCTTCCCGGTCATCATGGTAGCTTTGAAAAGGATTTGGAGGAAATATATCAACGGGCAGGGCAAATAGACAACATCCTTCTGCTTTATCTCAAGGAAGTCGCTACGCAGATGAAATATCCACCAAAAGCCTTCCGCTCTTGCCGTGGTATCATGTCGCTGGAGAAGAAGTATGGCATGGCTCGTCTAGTAGCAGCTTGTAACTGTGCCTCGGAAGGACGACGCTATGGCTATAATGAGATAAAGGATATACTACAGAAGGGTGATGATGCTCCCTATATATCTATGGATGAAGATAATATGGAGCTATCTCCTGAATATAAAACCAAAAACTCATAAGAACATACGAGGCAAGGATTATTTCTCAAAGCAATTATCCAATAATAGCAAACAATTAAAGTAAAACAACTATGGAACTAAATAATAATAAGACAGCACCTATTGTGCAAGAAATGGATAAGAATCAGTTATCTCTGATTTAATGCATAGAATGAGGCTTACGGGTATGGCAACTGCCTTTTGAAGAAGTCTAACAACTACAATTGCAGATACGATGACACCCAGATGCCTTTTTATCTTGGCTCTTATCTCGAGAATGGGACTATCGTTCTGCAGCAGCCATTGAAAGACTCATAAAATCAGCAGGGTTTAGATATAAAAACCTATCCTGAGCAAATAGATTATAATATCAATCGCAACCTTAGCCAAAACAAAATGGAGAGAATACTCTCACTTGATTTTATCAAGCAAGGACGCAATATATTTATTACTGGTTCATCAGGAACTGGTAAAAGTTTTATCGCTACAGCTATAGGCTATCATGCTTGTAAAAATGGTATTAGAACGATGTATGCTAACATGTCAAAGCTGCTGGGGACACTTAAGGTTGCCAAGAACAAAGGAACGTTAGAAACAGAGCTAAAGAAGATAGAGCGATGTCGCTTGTTAATCCTCGATGATGCCTTCCTTGTACCTGTAGATGCAAAAAGAGCGTCCTATATTACTTGATATTATAGAAGATAGGCATGAAAGGAAGTCGATTATCATATCTTCTCAACTTCCTGTAGACAACTGGTATGATGCAATAGGCGACCCTACCGTGGCAGATGCTGTACTAGATAGAATTGTGCATACCTCATATCAAATAGAACTAACTGGAGAGAGTCTTAGAAAGATAAAAGCAAAGAATATTACCAAGTAATAGCGAAATAAAATGACCCACCCGACCAGGGCATTTAGTGGGTCAATAATAAATCGTTTTACTGGGTCTAAAAATACTTTGACAGGGTGGGTCAAATTAGTTGGCTTTTTCACCCGGTGCCCATCTGATGCCCTGAACGGGAACGAAGGCCTTCGGCTTCACTTCCTCCATCTGAAGCAGGTCGGAATGGTAGGCCTTGTCGGCGTCGAAGCTCAGCCGTGCAAATTCTTTCTTGTAGCATTTGTCCCTAACATACACCATCACCATGACGTCGTTGTACTGGTCGGGTATCAGTGCCACGTAGGTATACTTACCTGCTGCCGACGATATTTTACGGCCGGCGGGAGGGTAAGCACAATATTCTGTGCCTCGTCATCGGGATTGTTGCTGAGGAACTGGCCCGGTAGTGAGGTCGAAAAACGTCTGTCGACTTTGACGTTTGAAATGTATACCGAGTCGATGTTTGTGAGGATACGGTTGTTGCTGTCGGTAAATCTCAGTCCCCAGAAAGCCACTACACGCTTCATGGCACCGATGCTGATGTTGAGGTTTGAGCCGTCAACCCTCGACGGACTGGCCTTTTTTTCCACTGGAAGTCGAAACGCTCGCCGATGGTCTCCGGCGTGCCATCCTGCCTGAAATATTCAGTTCTACCTGCGAGGTTATGTTGTTGGCGGCGGCATGATAGGTTTGTTGACCATCCTTGGTTTCGGTTACGGGCCTGATGGTTCGCGACGTGCCGAGGGTGGCTTTGCCGGGATAAAAGAAGGCGATGGCGGTTGAGGTGGTGAGGGGTTTGTTCTTGTTTGCCGAGATGCTTCCGGTAAACAGTGAGCCTCTTCCCTTGCTTGCACTGAGAAGTTTTGAATATTCGGTGCTGCGGTTTGCGCTGCCGTCGGCAATGACAAACGCCCTTACGTCGTCGTTTTCAGTCCACTCTGAATGGAGGGCCTTGAGGCTGCCGGGCACCGTTGACAGGGCACGCGACGTGGGTTCCTGCGGCTGGGCCGCGGTGGCACTGGCGGTAACGTGATACACCTGCACGCTGGTGGCTGTGGCAGATGCGCTGTCGCTGATGTCGTCGCCGCAAGCCGTGAGCAGCGATACCGAAAGGCCCGTGAGGGCTATCCATAATATTTTTGTATTTTTCATTATCCTGTTTGTTTTTGTATTATGAAATAAGTTGTCAGCATCGGGGAGGATGCGGGGGGCAATGGCGGCGGTTGCGCCCGGCCCTTTTTCAACGTTTGTAACTCGTGGGCAGCAATGTGCCCGAATGTTCGGCGGTAAATACCGGATGTGTTTTCACGATTTCTGCGAGCAGCGGGCAGCGCGGTGCCCTGATGCTCTGGCGGTGAAATACCGGTTGCGTTTTAAAAACTTTGCGAATCGTCGGACACGTTTTCCCAAAAGGCCCTGCTTGGCATTTCCAAACTGACTAAAGGGATTAGGCGTAGAACCATTGCCGCCGGTGGGGTCGCCTCCCTCCGCAGGGTCGGTGGTGCTGCCGCTTATTGTGAGCAAAGTTTCAGTGTTCTCCATTCGCACGCAAAGGGTGCAGGGTTTGCAATAATTCTCTTCATCATCATTTTGTCGTCGTTTGCCTGAGCGCGCCCTGTCCTGAAAAAGAGCGCGTCTATATGATTTATTTTAAATTGTGTTATCCTGTGGGAGCTTATGTTTTCCTTATCGAAACATACCCCTTTTATTTTGGGAGTGCAAAGGTACAATTATTTTCCAAAAACTTTGTAATGTTTACAAATCAATAAAAGTTTTTTAAGAAAAAACGTACTTTTTGCTGCCTTTTCTACACAATTTCATGCCCTGATGTGCAAGGAAAATTCCTTTTTCTACCTTTACAGGCGGCAGGCGGCGGCACATGCTCGGGCTCTTTTCTGCCGGCACGGCGCTGTTTTACCGCCAGAAGGAAAGCAGAAAATGTCTGCAAACAAGCTGCAAAACCATTTGCTGCCAGGTGGACGGCATGCGCAGCCGACGAGGATGCCACCGGTTTCTTTAATGTATCATATAATAACGGCTCCTGCCATACGGCATCTGGCGAAAGCTGGCCGCAAGATAAAAGCACGGCTATGTGTAGTGAAGGCTTCCGCCATACCTGCATCCGGAGCAGGGACACGACCCTGCATTTACGATATATGACATCGGTTTTGTAGGTTATTATTACGGCGTATATTAGAAAAGGAGACTGGAATTTCCCAATATATCATGTTGGTTTTGTCATGGAACGGGAGGCGTAAAAGAACAAGAAATGCAAGCTGCCGTAACCAGAAATTGCAGTACAGGCGCTGCGATGACAGCACAAACGGTACACGGCAGCACGGCAGCAAGCGGGTAATTTCGGCACTATCGTGATGAGATTACGGCACTATTGCGATGTAATTACGGCGTAAACAGCCCTGTTTTTGACGAAAAAGCGGCTCGATTACAGCGTAAAGGCCCAACGATTACGCGTAAAGCCCCACGATAGATAAAGCAAAGTCGACGTAAAGACCCGACCATTACGAGCGTAAAGACTCGACAATTACAGCGTAAAAGCGTAACGATAATACTGTGGTAGCAGCGAAAATTGAACCCCCACCCTATGATAGCAGGGTATAATGACGGGAAAAATAATAAATAAAAGGAGAGTAAGCATACAACGAACCGCAGCCCACACCGTCATGCCGATACGTCATAGCAAGCGTGTAATGACACGTTTTGCAGCACGATGGCAGCCGCTTCCCAACAGCATGCAGCCACAACACAGGGGAAAAAAACGAAGAGAACCGGAGAGAAAATCAACGATAACAACAGTCGGAAAAGCCCATATTAATAACGTAGTTATTAATACATAGCAAAATAAATGTAAAGGAAAAAGAGCATACTCCCTATTTGTCGCCAAAATGCACGTCGAGAAAAAAACGAAAATATTCCCTATTTGTCGCGCAAAGTATGTAACAACCTGTATAAAAGCATGATATAAAACAAACAGAAGTAAGTATAAACCTGCATCCTTTTACTTTTGCAGACAATAGAATAAGGAACAAAACAGATTAATAATGTAAAGTTTTAATCATAACAGCCATAAGAAGCTCCCTATTTGTCGAACACATGTTCCCAAAAATGTCGCCGAGGTTCAAAAATATGTTCCCTATTTGTCGCAACAACCTTACTAATTTGTCGCACTAATATTCCCTATTTGTCGCACCATGTTACTAATTTGTCGCAGTTTGCATGCGGTAATTATTGGTTATCAGCAGGTTACATTGCCTCTACTAATATATGATACTAATGATATTACTAAAGATAATCTAAGCACTTGAAAATTTTAAAAATAAAAAGCAGTTTTTCTCTTTTTTTGATTCCTTTTTTTCTCATAAGCATCTCCCATGCTGTGCGTTTTTCTCTTTTTTCTTGCGTGTACCTCTTTTTAATTTTTGCCCTACGTTTCTTTTTTATTCCTGTGAGCCTCTCTTTTTTCTTTTCGAGCTTCATTTTTCTTTGCGTATTCGTCTTTTTCATTTGTTCTCTTTTTCTTTCAGTGTCCGATTTTCTTCCTTCCCTATTTTTCCATGTTTTCACGCCTTTCTTTGGGTTTCTTCTTCATTTTTCGTTCCTCCTTACCTTTTTTTCGCATTTTTCCAGCTCCATTTTCAGTATTTTTCCGCTTGATGACCTGCCTGCTGCTGCTTTTTGCTGCCGTTTGTTACTTATTTTTCCGTTGATATTTACCTGTTTTTGTCGCCGCGCATCCCTTTGTCGTCGCATCTTTCATGATTTCCCCCTTTATATTTGTACATATTTAAATATAAATATATTGCGATAAATAATTAAATATATACATGTATTTAAATATGTGTTTATACAAATATTTAGCTAAACAAATACTTATATACTTATATCTTTAAATAAATATTTGTGCCAAACACCCTATTTAGTCTGTATGCTTCGTGTAAGGGCCGTAAATCATTATATTTTAATATCTATATATTATTATATGTTTTACTTGTATATATAATTATCTGTTTATATCTTTAATTATCTATGTGTTTATATTAATATTTTAAAATATGGATAATTAAATATATTAGTAAATAAACAAATATACATTTTATATATGAATATATCTACGAAATATATGCTTAAATAAACAATAAGATAATTATATAAACACGTTTTAATATGTTTATATCTATAATTAAATATATAAATAAATTTATGCGTATTTATCTGTTTATATGTTTATTTATTTCTGCAAATACTTGATTATGAGGAACTTATTTTTGCTATCCGTTTGCTGGCTTATGTCTTTTGATACGAGCCTTGCCCTGTGTTGTTCTCCTGTCCCTGCTGCGTATTTGTTGGTATAAATAGATAAAAATGAGAATAAATTAAAAATATGAATATATAAATAATTGAATAGCAAAAATATATAAATAAATAAAAGCATGAATAACTCTAAATATAAATATATAAACATATGAATAAGTAAAAAGAATAAAGAATTAAAAAGTATATAGAAATATTTGTGTATATAGATAAAAATGCCTATATTTGCAAATATAAAAATTGATTCATATAAAAAAATGTGTTTGTATAAACGCTTGAAAATATGAACAAACACTTGTTTCAAAAACAATAAACGATTATATAATAAGGTATGAAGAACCATAAGATAGTGTTCGCAAACCAGAAAGGCGGCGTGGGAAAGTCGACGTTGTGCATGCTCTTCGCCAATTATCTGGCATGGAAAAAAAGCAGGATGTGTGCCTCATTGATACCGACTTGCAGAAAACCATCATGATGCAGCGCAAGAAAGACCGCGAGATTTACGAAGACATGGAAGAACCCTACACCGTACAAGACTTTGACGTGCAGGACCCCGAACTGATGCAACAGCTGATGGAATCGGCGTCACAAACCGAAAGGTTTCGTGCTCTTTGACTCGCCCGGTAATGTATCGGAAGACGGACTGGTGCCCATGTTTACAGGCGCCGACTTCATTATCTGCCCCTACGAATATGAGGAAAAGACACTCGACTCGACGGGAACGTTCATACAGGTCATCAATGCCCTGAGACAAACAACACCTGAAATGAGCGCACGACTGTTCTTTGTTCCCAACCGTATTGACGTAAGAATTGGTACTGCCGACGAGCTTCGCATGTGGAAACAGACGGACGCCATCTTCAAACAGCTTGGTTCGGTAACGCCACGCATTACGGCACGAGCCTCGTTAAAGCGCATCAACACCTTTTGAAATAACCGCTCCGCAGCGCGATGCCGTAAAGGCAGCGTTCGACTTTATGATACGGCGCATGAAAGACGATTAGGCAGCACTCCCTCTCCTGCTCCCCGCACCGTACGCCTTACAGCCGTTGCCAAAACAGCATTTGCAGCAGCCTGACAACGGGGAAAACAAACAAACTCCCCATGAACAGACCACAGCAGCGGAGCAAATACAAATCAAAGAACAGATAAAAAAATATAATAAAAAGGAGAGAAATACACCACAGACGGTATATAAATATATAAATAATTAAACGATTAAAAATATAAAAGTATAAATAAATTTTTCAGATATTTATTTCCCTTATCCATGTCCACACCGTCATACCACGCTGTAACGGCATGAGAAGAAGAGAATACTGGAAAGCTAAAATCCGTTTCAAAACTATGGCAAAGAAAAAGACAAGCGTTCTCCTTCCGGGAGGAATCCAGGGATTAGTGCACGACCTGCAGAACGGAAAAAGCAATTTTTGCACCGAAAGTGATTGAAACCACCGTTGGCGACGACGATGACGAGCCACAGACGCTGAAAGCAGAAGAAAACACGACAAAAACGGCAATCGCCGACAAAAAAACGTGAAAACTTCTGATACACAGCACAATAATACACCTGAAGCTAAGGAAGAAGGCATACGGCAAAACCACACAAAACCCGAAAGGCCATATGGCGAATATGTTGATAATGAGCCAAATAGCGTAGAGGACAGCCTTGTTGAAATTCAGCCTGCAAAGGCTGCCGTTTCAGCGCACAGCCTGCAAGCAGTACGGCTGCTCCCAAAAACGCCGAAAATGAAGCCCTCTGAAAAATGCTCCCCTGTACGCGGCAGGAAGCCCAAGGAGAACACCATGCGCGAGTATCATATCGTCAAGGACAACTCGGCCGATTCGTGGGAACTGTTCCTCGATATGGCTACACAATACAAGAACGGAGGCGGCAAGCTGGCTACCATTTATATTGATGAGAGTTTGAAAAACGTGCTCGACCGCATGAAATATGCCGGACAGGAGAAGCTCTCTACGTCGGCCATCCTCTCCAGTATCGTTGCCCGCTTCGTGTATGATCACGAAGATGAAATCAAAAAGGTGCTGTATTCCGATTTGATGTAAATCGCAATGGGCCCTGCGTCAGGCACAGTATCTTCAGGCAGGCAGTAAAATGATAGTGAGCATACTGCGGCATTGCAGTTATGACAATGCAGGAAACAGAACAGTTTCCTGAAATCAATTACAGCTCATACCGGTATGGTTTTATACAGGTATGAGCTGATGTTTTGATACAGGCCGGCGTTTATTCGGTGCTCGCTGGGCGAGTCGGCGGGGTGCCGGCATAACGATGTGCTAAAAGAATGAACGGTATATATCGATAAGTGTGGAGAGCTGTTGCAGCTTTGTGTCGATAAGCTCCATCTTACAGTCTAACTGTTCGCGCTCGCTGTCGATTACTTCCAGATAGGTTGCCCTGTTGTTCAGGTATAGTTTCTGGGCTGCAGAGACGGCCCTCACGAGCGCATCGTTCTGCTTTTGCTTGAATTGCTGGAGCAGTTTAAGATTGGAAATTCTGGATTGCAGGGTATTCGTCTCAGCGAAGGCAGTAATCAGCGTTTTGTCGTAATTATACAACGCCTCTATCTGGAGGGCGTCAGCCTGCGAGAAATTAGCCTGAATAGCCTTCTTGTTGATAAGCGGAGCCGTGAGTCCGCCGATGGCATTGAATACCAGCGACTCGGGTAATCTGATCAGATATTTGGGATTAAAGGCATCCAGTCCGATGGCAGCAGATAGATTAAACGATGGCAGAAACTCCTTTCGTGCGGTTTCTACGTCCCATCTGGCGGCCTTAAGCTCGTGTTCTGCCTGCACAACATCAGGCCGCTTCAGCAAAAGTTGCGCCGGCAGAGAGTACGAAACAGCCGGCATTGGAAAGTTCTGAAAAAGTCGACCTTTGTGCGCGTTATGGTCTGTGGAAAACGGCCTGCGAGCAGGTTCAAATTGTTTCTCGGTTTCGACAATCGACTGGCGCAGCAGGTATTCATCGGCCTGTGCTTTGGCCAGTTCGGCTTCGAACTTCTCTACGGCCAGCTGTGTATCGGCGTCGGCTTCTTTCTGAATACGTGCAATTTTTACGGCGTTTTTCTGCAGAGCGATATATTGTTGCATCACGTCAAGCTTATAGTCGAGGGCCAGCAGCATATAATAATTTTTCGGCCACATCGGCTACGAGCCTGCTTTTTACGGCGCGTTGTCCGGCCTCAGAAGCGAGGTAACGCTCCACGGCTGCTTTCTTTCCGCTGTTTAGTTTGTTCCATAAATCTATGGTCCAGTCTACTTGTATCGACGGAGCTAAATCGGGTATTACGGTTGGTATCTGGCGGCCGGGCGTTATATCAGTGCCCACATTGCCGGCTCCTTCAGCAGTGTATCGTCCTACCTTTGAAACGCCCGCTCCAATATTTGCCGTTATGGAAGGCAGCAGAGCACCCTGTTTTGAGGCAATGGCACTTTTGGCTTTGCCAGCTCCTGTAACGTAATCTTCAGGTCGCGGTTATTTCGCAGAGCAGTATCTACGAGAGCCTGGAGAGCAGAATCCTGAAAGAAGTTCCGCCATGCCGGCGATATGGTTGTGCTGCTGTCGGCAGATAGTGCAGGCAGCGAGGCCTTAAGCGTATCGCGGGGCAGGGTAGCCTGCAGTGTCTTGCAGGCGGCAAGAACCAGCAGAGTAACCATAATGGCCAGTACATGATGTATCTTTATTGCTTGTCGTCATGAGAATTTTCATTTAGCGGTTTGTTCGTATAGCGTTTGTCCTTTTCTTCACTCAGCGGCTTGTCTTTCTGATAATGTACCAGCTTTTCGGCCATTCCTGCGAAGATATAGTACAGTCCCGGGATGAGCAGCAGCCCGCCCAGCGTACCGATAAGCATGCCTCCCACGGCAGCCGTGCCGATGGTTCGGTTGCCCACGGCGCCGGCTCCCGAGGCAAAACACCAGTGGCAACAGGCCGGCAATAAAAGGCAATACTGGTCATCAGGATAGGGCGGAAGCGTGCTACGGCAGCCGAAATGGCCGCCTGTTCAATTCGCTCTCCCGCATTCTTGCGCTGAACAGCATACTCAACCATCAGCACGGCGTTTTTCCCTAACAAACCAATAAGCATGACCAAAGCTATCTGGGCATAGATGTTATTCTCCAGTCCGCAGACCTTCAAAAAGAGGAATGCGCCAAAGATACCTACCGGCAGGAATATAATGACGGGCAGCGGCAGCAGGAAATTCTCATATTGGGCTGCCAGAATAAGATAGACAAAGACAAGGCATACCACAAATATGATGATCGCCGTGTTACCTTGTTCGGCTTCGTCTTTTGATATACCGGCCCAGTCGTAATCGTATCCTTTGGGCAGTGTGCTCTGTGCAACCTCCTGAATAGCCCGTAATGCCTGACCGCTTGAATAGCCGGAGGCCTGTGCTCCTGTAACTTCCGAGGAATTATAAAGATTATGTCGCGTAATCTCACTCATGCCATACGTTTTTGAAAGCGACATGAAGTCGGCATCAGGCACCATTTGTCCATCTTCGTTCTTACTGTAAAGCTGCAGCAGGTGTTCCGGGAAATCACGATATTGTGGAGCTGCCTGCACAATTACTTTGTAGGGTTTTCCAAACCGAATGAATCCCGTTTGATAATCAGAACCTATCAAAACCGACAGGTTATTCAGAGCCTTGCCCGGCTTAACTCCTTTTTGTAAGGCTTTTTCGTCGTCAACATGAAGCATGTACTGGGGGAAACTTGCCGAGTAGAAAGTAAAGGCATTGCCAATTTCAGGGCGCTTGTTCAGTTCTTTTACAAAACTCTTTGCTCACGCGCTCCATTTCATGATAATCGTTTTTTTCCCAGTTTTGTCCAGCAAACGAAGCTCAAATCCGCTGGCAGCACCATAGCCGGGAATCGACGGCGGTTCAAAGAAAGTCGATGTTTGCCTGCGTAATGCGTGCGCATTTCTTTTTCCAGATCGCTGATAATTTCCTTTGCCGTTCGTTTGCGGTGTTTCCAGTCTTTCAGGTTAATCAGGCAGCTTCCTGAATTGGCACTCGTCCCTTCGGAGAGAATTTCAAAAACCTGCCAGTGACGAAACACTCTCAACGCCCCTCTTCCTTTTTCAGCAATATCGAGCAGCTGCTGCGCTACGGCATTTGTACGTTCTATGGTAGCACCTGGGGGAGTTTCAATCACGGCGTAAATCATTCCCTGGTCCTCTTGTGGGATGAATCCTGAAGGAAGCCCCATGTTTATCCAGTATGCCAGTGCGCAGAATGCCACAATCACAATCATGGTAAAAGCCTTCAGGCGCACGGTATGCCGTATGAGGCGTTCATATTTTCGGCTGCCTGTATCAAATCTGGCGTTGAAGTGTTGCAGGCTTCGTCCTATGAATCCTAATTTTACATGGTTCTCCTGTTCCTTGGTCAGGATAAGTGCGCACAGAGCCGGAGTAAGCGTTAGTGCTACGAAAACCGGAGAAGAGAATGCTCGATGCCATCGTTATTGAAAACTGACGATAGAACATACCCTTCGGGGCCACCCATGAAAGCTACGGGAATAAATACGGAGGCCATGACCAGAGAAATGGCGATGATGGCACCGCTAATTTCCTTCATGGCCTTTTCGGTAGCTTCAACAGGTGAAAGCCTGTTGCGCGACATTTCAACATTAACGGCCTCAATTACCACAATGGCATCGTCTACAACAATTCCAATTGCCATGACCAGGGCAAAGAGAGAAATCATATTCAGCGTTATATTGAAAGCCAGCATTGCTATGAAACTGCCCAACAATGATATGGGGACAGCCATGATGGGGATAACGGAGGCGCGCCAGTCTCCCAGGAAAATAAACACCACGATAGCCACTAACACAAAGGCTTCGAACAAAGTGTGTATCACTTTCTCGATACTTGCATCCAGGAATCGGCTAATATCATAGCTTATTTCGTAGTGCATTCCCCTGGGCATGTCTTTTTGCAGACGGCTCATGGCCTCCTTAACTTTGGTAATAACGTTGCGTGCATTGCTGCCATAAGCCTGTTTAAGGGTAACGGCAGCCGAGGGCCGTCCGTTCAAGGTTGAGTAAATATCGTATACTTCGTTTCCCAGATGAACGTCGGCAATATCCTTCAAGCGTACAAAACTACCATCGCTGTTGCTCTTAATGATGATGTTTTTATACTCTTCCTCTGTGGTATAGCGTCCCGGATACTTCAATACGTACTCCTTAACCTGTGGACGCAGTCCGCCGCTTTCGCCCAGCTTTCCCGGTGAAACCTCTATATTCTGGTCTTCAAGAGCATCACTCACGTCGTCGGTAGACAGGCCGTAGGCAATCATCTTGTCGGGATGCAGCCATACGCGCATCGCATAATTGCGCGTACCGAGAATATCCAAATCGCCAACGCCGTCAACACGCAGCAGCTCTGGAGATATGTTGATGTCGAAATAATTAAAGAGAAATCCCTGGTCAACCCTGGGGTCGTCACTGTAAAGATTGATATACATCAGTATATTAGGCTCTTCACGTGATATTTTAACTCCCTCGCGTATAACCTCCGGCGGCAGTTTGTTTGTAGCCGATGATACTCGGTTCTGCACGTTCACGGCATCTACATTGGGGTCGGTGCCCAGCTTAAACACAACGTTAAGCTCGGCCTCACCGTCGTTTCCGGCATCGCTTTCAATATATTTCATGCCGGGAACACCATTCAAGGCCTGTTCCAGCGGAATGATAACCGACTTTACCAACAGCTCGTTATTGGCTCCCGGATAATCGGCAATTACGTTTACCTTAGGAGGAGAAATGGAAGGAAACTGTGTAATGGGAAGATTGAACAGCGACAGAATTCCAATAAAGGCAATGACCAGTGATACAACAATCGACAGCACTGGTCGGCGAATAAATATCCTGAACATTCTTAATCAGCGTTTAGTTTATCCAACTTCATTGATGCTTGTGGAGAAATAACCGACAGGCGAACCTTGTCTCCATCGTTTACTTTCTGTATGCCGTCAATAAGATAACGGTCGGTAGCCTTCAGTCCTGAGCCTACGACGTAGGCTCCCGTCAGTTCAGCATCAATCTTAATAGCCCGCTGATGTACAATGTTGTTTTTGTCTACTACAAATACATATTTGCGGTCTTGCTGTTCATAAACGGCTTCCTGTGGAATCAGCATGGCTTTCTTTTTCTGGACAAAAAGTTTGATTGTGCCCGTTTCGCCGTTTCGTAACAGATTGTCAGTGTTGTCAAAACCAGCACGAATTGCGATGGTTCCCGTTGAGCTGTCAAATTGTCCGCCGATGTCCAGTATCTTTCCTTTTGCCGGGAACACGTCACCATTAGCCAGCACAAGCTGCAGCGGGGCTTGCGAATATCGCTCGGATGAAGGCGGAAATCCAGATAATCGGTTTCTGAAATATTGAAGTAGGCAAACACCTTCCTGTTGTCTGACAAGTCAGTAAGCAGGCTTCCCTCATCTATCAGACTTCCTGTTTTGCCGGGTATGCGTCCCAGAATGCCCGCAAACGGAGCACGGATAATCGAGAGCCGCTTGTGCAGCATGGCCAGCTGATAATCGGCTTCGGCTTCTTTTAGTTTCGCTGCTGCCATGCGCTTTGCATTATTTGAGAGCACTTTGTTATCCGTTAGTCTGGTTACATTCTGCAAATCTATTCTTGCCTGCTCTGCGGCAGCCCGTGCCTTGGCAATCTCTTCGTTTGCTCCGACAATTGCAATGCGGAATAGAGGCTGGCCGGCTTTTACAAACTGTCCCTCGTTAACATACACGTTCTGCAAGATACCCGCTTGCTGTGAACGTATTTCTATATTTCGTTGTGAAGCGATGTTTGCAACGTACGAACGTGGCAGAGAGATGTCTTCTACTAATGGTGTGGTTGCTGTGTAAACGGTTTTTACCTGATTTTTCTTTCTTTGATTGACAAGCGCAAAAGAAAAATAAGGCGGCGAGACAAGTCAATTGAAATAAATTCCTCATGAATTAACGTGCGTACAATGAATTATAAATGCCCTTTAAATATGGTGATTAGCGGAATTGTTTTAATATAAATGTGTTGATATACAAACAATTACAAACAAAAAGTCGTTATGATCGCCGGGGGCAAAGTTACTGAAATATTCAATACAATATATTACTTCAGCAAGTTTTTTTGCTGTAATAACAGTAAAATATCAAACCTGAGCCTGATGGAGCACGACAAATACCAGCAGTATTTGTTGTGCAACAGATTCAACAACAGGGTTTAGTTGCAGGGTAGGGCAGAGGGCTTATACCGATGTATAAGGGTCGCCGTTATGTCGTTGCAGCTCTTGTTTCTTTTTCCCTTTTGGAATTGATTTGTATGGGGAAAAAGGCAAATATATTTCACGTTTTTAACCAACATTGTAACCAAATCGACAGTTACCTTTTGTGGCCCGAAAAGCTGATAGCTACGTGCCTGTCCCAATTATTTTTACAAAATATTTTTATCATACATTTAAAATGAAGAAGGTAATCAAATCTAAATGTTATGTGCCTCCTTGCTGCACATTTATTCAAATGGAAAACAGCTGCTGCCTCTGCGATGCGTCAAACCGGCTCAATTCTACCGAAACCAAGGAAGAAGAATGGCAGCCCGGAGGAGTAATAATTGACGAAACAATTGAAGTTTAATACCATGAAAAAAACAAAGCAACATCTGTTACATTTAATAGGAGCCGCGCTTCTTTTGTCAGCCTCTCAGGCATTTGTTTCATGTTCGAACGAAGAAGAATCAGCTGCGAATAATGAAATATTACTGAATGGCGAAAAGCTCTCTGTCCACATAGGCGAAGAGGCTTTTCAAGGCAGGTGCCGAACTGCGTGCGTCTGCCCACCGTGCCGATACGACCATTGATATGGGCAACGGCATTGTTGCCGAAATGTCGATAGTTCCCGACCGTACCGCCCCGAGGGTGATGTCGGCAGGCACCCGTTCCACAACATTGGCCGACGGACACTATACCATTTATGTGGTTGACGCATCGGGTGCGCGCCTTACGGGTGCCGACAAGGAACTGTCAGGTACGGTAACTGGCGGCAATTTCGTCCCCGACCATAATGTCAGCATGAAGTTACCTAACGGCACATACACCTTTGTATGCCATAACGATGCCGTAACCGAACAGGGCGGACAGCTGAAAATTAACAGCAGCTCCATGTCGTCAGCGTGCCCTATGATAGGAAGCGTAACCAAAACCATCGGCGGAGGCATGAACGATATTTCGTTTACCCTGAAGCATTACGCCGCACGCGTTCAAACTATTGTCACAACCTATACGGCTTATGCCAATATGGATGGCAACTCAACAACGCTGTCGTCGGCCAGCAACGGGCTTACCGAAATGAGTCTTTCGCTCAAAGGCGATGCACCAGTCCGCGCAGCCTCAGGAACAATGATTTATTCAGAAGCCGGCGCAAAGCAGTTTGAAAAGGTGGGTGCGCAGGCCTACTCGAGCGTGGTAAAGCCTTTCCAGACACAGAGCAGCTATGCTTACATTGCGCTTGCTCCGGGAGAGAATATTCCCGTGAATGATCTTCAGTATAATTTCAATGGTAAAATATACGGCAAGCCAATTAATCACACTTTTTCTGAATAAGGCGCAGCTCAATCCAAACTATTCCTATTCTATCAAGCTTACCTTTAAGAGCAAGGACCCGCTGCTGCTTTTCCGAGGACGGAACAGTAGGGTATAGGGTGATAAAACACCAGCGCGCATGCCAATTGGTGTGGTGACAGTAGAAAAACCAGCGATACCGAAGGTACAGCAATAGCATTAAGGGATACTCCAGCCCCCGCAATACAGTATATTCAAAGTGTAAGCGCCAGTTATCTGTTACCATATACAGATCAAGAAGAGGGTAAGTTGTTTTCGAGAAACAGTGATGGCTATATTTTTACCTATGGTTCGATCTATGAAGATGGAACACGCTTTTGCGATTACTTAGAGGGTAATAATCTCCAGTTCCCGCCATCGGTACCAATGTCACAGTATGTGTTAGGTTATGATGCTATGTCCCTGCGCAGCGTGACGTAACAGTGTATAACCCGGGCGTCCCTACTCAAAAACGTGGGCAAATGGTTTATTGCTACTGGTGAGTCAATGGCGGATGCTTTTCGGCCGTCTGGCAAAAATAGATGAAACCGAATTCTGAGGTTAGATACCGATGAACAAAATATTGAGTATGGACAGTCTTATTATAATAATGATCTGCCATCTACCCTAATACTACTATAAGATGGCAGGGCTCGAAAAGATCGATGAAATATTCATAGGCTTGGACGGAGACCCTCTGAAGGGTCTTTATAATGTAGCAGGAGGATTTACAAAGTTAGGAAACAGTCCATTATCTGTTTATCCGAGAGGATGCTATATGCCCGACGTGGACACAGGATCTGTAATCTGTACCCAGCCCGTATTCGTCCGTTTGTTCATTTCTAAGAGCCTGCTGAATATCGTCCGTCTGTTTACATTGGGAGACAGTGACGGTGCAGAGTTGGCTGTGTTAACAGTTGATTTGTTTTGACAGGAAAAGGCGGGCTGCATGAGTCCCGCCTTTCTCATTGTTGGAGTAGTACAAAAATGGGTCGGCCGTTATGTCTGCGAGGTTGCGACAGTGCTCTTGTTTTATGAAATCACATAACCTCCGGGATTTGCGGTATAGGCCCGTTTTCGCGATTCCTGCGCACCCAGAACTTACGGTGTATCGGGCGTATGAGGTGCGGTATACAGCCCATTTTCACATGATTCCTGCGCACCTTTTAACAGAAACGAGGTGTGTTGTATTGCAGCGCGCCCGGCATGGTAACATCCTGCGTTTTGAAAAGTTAAACAAGCGTGAAAATGATGGTGAAAAAGTGTTGTGTGGCGCACACAATTGTTTGATACAAGTCAAAAATAAGCTTAAAAGACCGTATTTCAGATTGTAATTTTTGCAGATATGTGGAAGGCTTACTAACTTTGCACCAGATAATAAGATAAATTAGTTAGTAGATTTTTCATATAGGTAGTTTTTAGGTTTTGATAGATTGTAGGTTCAAAAAGGTTATTAGTTTTTAGGTATTAGATTGATTATTTTCAGGTAAATACAGTTTCGATGTTGGATGGTGGCTTGACGCCGTGAGGCGAAACCCCAATCTGGCTCAAATGGAATGAAAGACAATTTTGAAAAGAGAAAGAGCGGGATTTAGTCTGAGCAGACTGAATCCCGCTTGTGTATCAGTAACAAATGATAAAAGAAGATTTTGTGGTTTTATCTATTCGCTATTCATATATTATATTTTGATCACGCTTATCATGAAATCATCTGTAAGCTGTATTGTTGATTCGAAAATGCCGTTCTGGTGCGGCCTTGATTCTGACGGCATTGCCGTTGTTGTGTAGAGCCGGTCAGGCAGGCTGGCGTAGCGTGCTGACGGTCGCCGTACGCAGCGTGTGACGGTTGTCGGCAGCGTGTCTGGCGGCCGCCGCACCATGAGGTTTGTTCCTGAAGTTTCTCCCCATGCAGGGCTTTTTCCACTGTACAAAAGCCCCTGAGCCGGAGGATATGAGGCTGAATCGTGCCCGCACAAGTGTAGGGGTCTGAACCACCGCTCTTGCTGTTTCTTCTCCGTGCTCCCGTGCCCCCTGAGTCAGGGGATGGGGGTCTGAACCGCTGCTCTTTTCCCTCCGTCCCTGTATTCTTGTACCCCGTCTCCCTCAAAAATATCCTGATAACGGTTATGGACGGGCTGCCCTATGCCCGTACCTTAATGATAGGCAACCTGCATTCCTTTTGTGTCTGCACCGCAGGAAGCTCGCGATGGTCATGCCGTAGAGCCGATGCAAGGTGATATATATATGTGGTGCGGAGTTATGGCTCAGTGTAACAGGAAAATTATCGGGGAATAATGGCACGCGGGTCCCGAGATGACGATGTGTAATTGATATAATCGGCCTATTTGTCGTTGTAATGCCCCTCAACCTCCAGCACATAAACCTCAACAATGTCTTCGCAAACATCGTAGATGATGCGGTCGTGGGCCGTGACGTACGCCGCGACCACGTCATATCTTCCCTGCCTTTCAGTGGTTCAGGGTGGCCGAAGTCCGGTTTAGGGTGTTCCAACAGTTCTTCAAATATCCCGCGACATTTCCTTTTTCAAACAAGTCGGATTTGACTTTTCCATTTTGCGATTACCTTGTCAACGCCGCGCGAAACCCTTATCGTGTAAGTCATAAAACCGTCGAAACAAGCGTCAATATCTTCACTGTTTTTGAGCTGCAACGCACCTTTCGCCCTATATTTCCTGCCTTGCCTTTTTCTATTCTTGCGTCGCTCGGGCGTGATAGTAAGGTCGCCATCCTCAGTCAGGCACGAGGATATACGCCTGCTGTTCCTGCGGATACGCTTTCTCGCTCGGTCGGCGTGTCGAAGACGTGCAGCCCGACGACTTCTGAATTCTCTGGATGCAGGTACGTGCGCCATAATCTTCTCTCTCGGCAAAGATAGGTGGTTTTCGGCATAAAAACAAAGTAGTAAGCGCACCGTGGTACACGCATCATTTATTTCTACCTCCTTTCTGCCTCTTTGTCCGTGCGTGCTCAGTACTCCCTGAGTCAGGGGATGGAGGCGAACCGCCGCCCTTTCCAAACACGCTTATGTTGCCTGCACACTGCATGGCGCAGACCGCTCTATTCTCCTGCTTTTCACTATAAGAAAGTTGTGCAAAAACTCTGCGCAAACTCCTGCTGGAAAAAGCCACACTAATTTGACCCCACCGGCAGTGTTTTAGACCCAGTAAGGTTAAAATAATGAGACCCACCTCACCAAAATAAGAATGACCCTTTGAAACGCTAGTTTTTTTAGGGGTCATTTTGTGAATTTTAATGTTACTGCCCTAGCCGGCATTAAAAACATAAAACTATTATTTATATGACAAAAATTAAAAAAATTTATTGCGCTGTTACGCATCTGGTATGGGAATAAAAGTATTTCTAGTACTTTCCATATATCTCGTAACACCCTCCGCAAAGTATGTCCGTAAATTCCAAGAAAGTGAAAGCTTGTCCATGGAGCAAATTCTGTCGCTTTCAGATGATAAGCTGGCGGACTTGTTTTCAGATGGGCATTCTCGTAACCGTCCGCCTTCTGCTCGCAAGTTGGAGTTAGAGGCACTTGTTCCTGATTATGTGAAACGGCTTAGCAAGAAGGGTGTTTCTATCTTATCTCTTCACACGGAGTATCTCAAAACTCATCCTAATGGTTACCAGTATTCTACTTTCAAACACGCAATCCATGCCTACAGATGTCAAACACGAGCCGTAGGACATGTAGAGCACCTTGCTGGCGATCAGATGTATATTGATTATGCGGGTGATAAGCTAGAGATAGTCGAAGAACAGACGGGTGAGGTGCGGAAGGTAGAGGTTTTTGTGGCTACCCTTCCATGCAGTCATTACACCTATTGCGAGGCAGTGTGGTCGCAGAAGAAGGAAGACCTTATCGTTGCTTGCGAGAATGCTCTTCATTTCTTTGGTGGTGTACCCAAGGCTGTTGTGCCTGACAACTTAAAATCAGCCGTTATCCGCAGTGATCGTAATGAGCCTGTTATCAATGACGACTTCGCTGCTATGGCTGAATTTTATGACATGGCTGTTTATCCAGCTAGGGTGCGCCGTCCCAAGGACAAGGCACTGGTTGAGAATGCTGTAAAGCTAATGTATCGGTCGGTATATGTAGATATTGAAGGGCAAATTTTTCCATAATCTAGAATCACTTAATGTTGCTATACGCACATCTTTAGAAGCATTTAACAGCCGTAGATTGGTGGGCGTAAAGGAATCCCGTCAAGAACTATTTGAGGAAATGGAAAAAAAGATTTTTCTTCGTCCTCTTCCTACCGCTCGCTATCAGATGAAGTCTAGAAAAGTCTGCTACTGTCATGGCTAATAGCTTCGTTATGCTAGAAAGCATAGTTATAGTGTTCCAACAGAGTATATCGGCAAACGTATGGAGCTTATTTACGATAATGACAATGTTCAAATCTACTATGGGTTAAAGTTAGTTACCATCCATCAGCGAGATGATACTCCCTATACCTACTCACAGAAAGATGCACATAATCTTCCTGGTCATCATGGTAGCTTTGAAAAAGGATTTGGAGGAAATATATCAACGGGCAGGGCAAATAGACAACATCCTTCTGCTTTATCTCAAGGAAGTCGCTACGCAGATGAAATATCCACCAAAAAGCCTTCCGCTCTTGCCGTGGTATCATGTCGCTGGAGAAGAAGTATGGCATGGCTCGTCTAGTAGCAGCTTGTAACTGTGCCTCGGAAGGACGACGCTATGGCTATAATGAGATAAAGGATATACTACAGAAGGGTGATGATGCTCCCTATATATCTATGGATGAAGATAATATGGAGCTATCTCCTGAATATAAACCAAAAAAACTCATAAGAACATACGAGGCAAGGATTATTTCTCAAAGCAATTATCCAATAATAGCAAACAATTAAAGTAAACAACTATGGAACTAAATAATAATAAGACAGCACCTATTGTGCAAGAAATGGATAAGAATCAGTTATCTCTTGATTTAATGCATAGAATGAGAGCTTACGGGTATGGCAACTGCCTTTGAAGAAAAGTCTAACAACTACAATTGCAGATACGATGACACCAGATGCCTTTTTTTATCTTGGCTCTTATCTCGAGAATGGGACTATCGTTCTGCAGCAGCCATTGAAAGACTCATAAAATCAGCAGGGGTTTAGATATAAAAACCTATCCTGAGCAAATAGATTATAATATCAATCGCAACCTTAGCCAAAACAAAAATGGAAGAATACTCTCACTTGATTTTTATCAAGCAAGGACATAATATATTTATTACTGGTTCATCAGGAACTGGTAAAAAGTTTTTATCGCTACAGCTATAGGCTATCATGCTTGTAAAAATGGTATTAGAACGATGTATGCTAACATGTCAAAAGCTGCTGGGGACACTTAAGGTTGCCAAGAACAAAGGAACGTTAGAAACAGAGCTAAAGAAGATAGAGCGATGTCGCTTGTTAATCCTCGATGATGCCTTCCTTGTACCTGTAGATGCAAAAGAGCGTCCTATATTACTTGATATTATAGAAGATAGGCATGAAAGGAGTCGATTATCATATCTTCTCAACTTCCTGTAGACAACTGGTATGATGCAATAGGCGACCCTACCGTGGCAGATGCTGTACTAGATAGAATTGTGCATACCTCATATCAAATAGAACTAACTGGAGAGAGTCTTAGAAAGATAAAAAGCAAAGAATATTACCAAGTAATAGCGAAATAAAATGACCCACCCGACCAGGGCATTTTAGTGGGTCAATAATAAATCGTTTTACTGGGTCTAAAAATACTTTGACAGGGTGGGTCGAAATCAGTGCGGGCTCTCCACCCGCCCGTTATATATTTTTGTGGGGTGAAAACGCAGATGGTCTGCATGACAATGACATGACGGGCGCTGCTTGTTTTTCAGCCGGCAGGCTACCCTCACAGCCGTACAGGGAATGAGGCAGAGGGCCGCCGGAAAAAGGGAGAGGGTATCCGCCGCAGCGTTGCGACAGACAATGCCCGGCATCGCAAACCGCTTTCCTCGACCGCTAAAACTGATACCGATAAAACAATGCTCAATCCACCCTGCTGCCTCCGAATGCCCGGACAACAGCACGAACAACGACGGCAGCTGCAGCGAGTTTACCGCTACCGCCGAGTGCGACGTCATGGCGCAGCCGCAGCATCATGCAAACCCTGAAACCGCTTCGGCAGCGGGGCGCAAAACGGCCGGCGCAGCGGAAAACCACCGGTAAAAACGGTAACGGTATACGGGTTCGGGAACGCCTTCAGCGCAGCACTATCTGTTAACATTCTATACATCTATCTTAACACTTATGGCATCAAAACGACTCTTTACAACGGCCCTCGGCCTTGTGCTTCTGTTCATTTGCGGGGCACAGCAGTTGTCGATGAACCCGCAGTCGCGCTTGGCAACGGCAGGCTGCTGAGCAGCTGCAAAGCGAGGGTTACTCGCCTCATTCGCTACGGTGGCGTACTTCAAACATGTCGCATGGCGTACACGTTGACGCGCGAGTACATTTCTGTCAACAGGCTGTCGTGAGCAAACTACTCAGACGGGCAGGATGTTTGCGCACCGTTACGGAAACAAAAATTGATTGTAGATTATGCCGCGGTGCGGCACGCTAACAACAGCGCAAGACTGTCGGGCAAACCTTTGGCGGACGTGTTACCGATGCCGCCGGAGAGCCGCAGCAGGAGCGGTTTATAAAGGTTAAAGGTACGCAGCCGTGGCCGACGCCGATGTGCAAGTGGACTATTCAGGCCCGGCAGAACGACGAACTGGTATCTACCAGTCTGCGTTTCACTCGACGTGAGCTGGGCAGCAAAACCACACGGGCGTACAAAGCGTGAAGATGGACGACGACAACAGAAGCTTTTTGAACGAGGTCAGTGGTGGGTTTACGGCACGCAGAAGAGAGCTAAACCCCACGGGCCTGCCGTCGCTCGGTCGACTTTACCCGTCAGTCGTCGCGTCCTGCCAACAACGGCATCGCAGGCCCTTGCCATCTGCATGGCCGCCGGTGTTCAGGTGCTGCAAAGCTGGGCCGTCCGAACTCGGAGGGCTTTCGGTATCAACGCCGCGGTATAGAGACGCTGAGCGATGCGTCGCCGCTGGTGCTGGTGAGACGGTATGGAGATGGACCTGCCGATCGGTAGACCGGCGATATTGAGAGCATCTCTGTGAAAAGATGCCCGCTTCGTGCGCCATCTACGGTAACCGCGGAGCCCAACGGTGTTATCCCGGTAACGACAAAAACAGGACAGGCCGGCAAGGTAACGGTGAACTATTCGGGACGTTTTTCAATCAGCACATCGCGTCTGGTGCGCTTTCGCGGATACTGCGCCGACTACAGCGGAACGGGTGAAGTGCCGGTACCAACGTAGGCTCGGGCACACTTTATCAGTGACGACATCATCAAACAATGGCGCGACGCCGAGGCTGACCCCAATGGCACTGCGGGCAAGCGGCTGGTCCTCACTACGTGGCTTACCCCAATACCGACTGGTATGACGCCATATACAAGACAAAGGTTGTGCGTAGGAACATTCGCTCTCGCTGCTGGGAAGAGCGAAAGCCGTACGCTTGCTTACAACCTCGGGCTTACCTACCGATAACCCGGGAATGATTTGTGCAGAAGTGGTCGGGCGTAAAGAAGTATTTTGTAACCTTAATTTAGTGTCGGATGTAACCGAAATTCCCGCAGATAGGCGCACACATGTGGCTATCATACCGACCAGCAGCGCAACGATGTGGGTAACCTTTACGGCGTGGGCGTTCCTGAAATCGGTGCCCGGCGTGTATCCTTATTACGACGGTCATTACGGCGGCGTGGAATCGTCGGCCGAAGACGGCGCCGTCAACCAACCCGCTGCTTATCCTGAACGGCAACGGCGATGCCTACCACAAGCACAGCCAGCTTTATACAACGGTGTTCGGACGGGTGGGTTCCCTTGAACGACTTTACGTTCAAAACCGTTTTCGAGATACTGATTATTATATGCGTCGCGACAAGAGTACAGCGGCGGCAGCGCACAGGAGTTGTAACAGCTTCAGCGGGAAGCGATGGTAGTGACGTTGCATCAAAACGACCAGATTCACGTTTACATTTATAATAACCACCATTGCCAACTGGAGTGGACCCGTACTCCTGAACTGGGCCCCACACCTTTGCACGCGGTACACGACGTAGTGCGCTGGCGGTTTTCGAGGAAAGGCTTGTTCTACGGCACATACATTGATGGCCAAACCAAGTGCGGCGTTATCGACCCCACCATCACCGATATGTGTCAGCGTTACCAACAGCGGATTGGTGCTAAAGGTGACGACCGATCGCCTGTCGCCGCGGCTATGGTCTCGCGTTTGAACTACGCCTTTCGATTCGAAAATATCTCACGGAACTCGATTTCCGTTGACGACGGTTTCAAAGTGCGCGTTTTGCTCCCAAAAGCAGGTGGTGGGCTTCTTCCCCTGCTTCGGCGAGGCTAGCGCGTTTCAGAGGAGAAATTCGCGAAGAACTCGTTCCTCAGTTGCAATTGGATAACCTCAAATTGCGCGCATCGTAGCGGCAAGCTCGGTAACCTCGGCTGTTGACGATTACGCGTTCCAATCCGGTATGAGACGGGCTTTGCCGTTATGGGAGCAAGCAGGTTCCACGCTTCTATCTCGCGCCAGCCGCTCAATGTCACATTACATGAGGAAACAACAAGGAACCCTCGAGATTTGGGCCTCGACTTCCAGTGTGAACAATCGCCTGAGCGGTGTGCTCCGATTATTACAACAGGCGTACGACGGGAATTCTGCACAGTCCTTCAATAGCTCTTACCTATGGAGATGAGGCTTTGCCCTGCAAAACCTTGCAGAGGTAAGCAACAAGGGTTTTCGAAATGACGCCCGCTGGGACGATCGCATCGGCGACGTGACGTACGGCGGTGGGCCGTTAACGGCAGCACATGGAACACCAATCGTGTGGAGAAACATACAGGGCGCATGGATACACGGACGAGCCAACCAGGACCCGATCCAAATAATACATCTCGAACCTCCGGTGAGGTGTCGATCGGGCTTGAGTCTGCAGCGCATTGTCGAAGGACATCAAATGAATGACTCCTGCCTCAGAAAGCCTTTATCAGGGAAGCGGAAAAATACTAATGAGGACGGCACCGTGAACAAGGCAGGTGGTCCGCGCGACGGAATGGTCGCGCACAGAAGAGGATATGAAGTGGCTGCGCGCGATGGCAGCGGGCAGGCTATAAGTTCATGCGCAAGCAAACTATTGCCAAAAACGGTGCATATGGTATGGCGACCAGGTTCTGAAGATGCCAACGGCGACGGCGTGGCGGCGGCGGCAGTTACGACAGACATGCCCGTGGAGCCGTTCCAGTGTGCCCAAGTTCACCTTTCGGTATTCAGGCACACGCTGAATGGAAGGGCATCGACTTCAATGAACTGGGGTGGCGCAACAGGCTTCAGCACTTTACTGGCGCGGTATGGTGGACAGAACCCGTGGGCATTTAGTGTACGGTTTTGCAAATACCGAAGAAGGCTGCATACGACCATTACTTCTACGGTCCGCTTAATCCGTCCGACGCCCGCACCAATCTACCCGTCGAAGAACCCGCGTCTTGCGCCTCACCAATCCGGGCCAGACCGACCAGTATGCACTTACGCTGAGGCCTCTATAACTGCGATTTTATCAAGCCGCGTAACCTTACATTGGCCACACCCTTTCCCCCAACTCATCTCAAAACATTAGTGCGCACGAGTATCCGCGTGCGCTTCTCGGTGAGAATTTGCTCACAATCACGTCGTTCCCGGGTCTGGATCCCGAGATGCGTGCAGGGGCGTGCACACCACTATGCGCTCAGTTCTCATTTGGTGCAAACGTTTTTCTAAAACCTCAGACGTCGAAAACTTGATGAGATACATATAAAATATGCCTCCCACGCCGTCGTTGGCTGTGGCCGGGCTTGCAATATCGGGCTGTTCAGCCGATTTTCTCGATACCAAGCCGACGAACCGCGTGAGCACGAGCAACGTATGGACCACGCGCGAAACATGGCCAGCAGTGTGTGGTAAACGGAGCGTACGAACGCTTCTATTACGAGTATACCGACCAGTGGGGAAAGCTTACACTCGACGTGTATGCAGAACAATGCGACCTCGACGCCAACTGGGTATCGGGCGATGGAGCCATGGTAGGCGGCGCCCCTACGGCGTCATCGGGCATATTTTCTTATTGGTGGAAGCTGTTCTATGAGAGATTTCACCGTCGCGGCAACGTTATCGTGAACCTCGCTCAAGTGCCTGATATGCCGGAAGAAGAGAAAGCACGCGACATCGCCGAGCGCAAATTCCTGCGTGCATGGGCTTCATTATCGTGCCAACTGTGTGTGGCGAGTACCCATTTACACCGAACCCGTTGAATATGGCAAGGCATACAAAGGCTCGCTCTCACCGAAGAAGAGGTTTGAACTGATCATAAAAGACTGTGCAGAAGCCATCGACGAGCCGTGGCCCTTCCTGAAAAATATGGTACGCGACGCCAGTACGGACGATGTAACACGCGCCGGGTGCCTCCCACTTACGCGGACAAGTGTATCTCTGGAAGAAAGAATGGGCGCAGAAGCCGATTTTACGCCATTACTACACACGATACGGCCTCTTCCACGATGCAAGTCGATGTTCAAAAAGGCCAACGAGGCGCAACGACGTAGTATATTTTCCAGTATCAGTATACCGACGACCCGGGCAAAGGCAACGATTTCAGCTCAGGCCTTCGGCAACAGAAATACCGTCGATTTCGCACGAACAGCTTCATATTCCGAGATCTCAAAAATTTGTCTCGACTCTTACGGACGTGGGCCGTTGGCAAAGCCTTTCAATATCGGTCGATGTGGATACCCGGCTGTTCAGCCGCGGCACCGGTGGAACGTTCGGTTTATTACCTTCGCGACGGGCATGGCTCCCAACGCTTCAGGCCCGATGGCATCGAAGCTGAGAAAGGGCTGGCAAGCAAATGAAAGGCGGCGGTTCGGATGGCGACAAGTGGCATGCTACGGGCAACGTCACGCGTTCGCCGCGTGTACGACGCCACGCGACCCGCGTATGGGCATGAACTTTGTACGCTATTCCAACCTGTGTGGGTGGTTGCGCGTTGAAACCATACCTCTGCCCTGCGATGGCTGCGCATAGGCGGTTGCCGACACGCTGACGCGCCTTTTCGACCTGCGAACCGATACAAACGACCGCTACTATTACCTGTGCGCGCAAAGTTCGTTATCGAGGGACGCGAAAGTCGTACCATGATGGGATAGCGACATCGATATTCCCGTGTCACGCTATGCCGATGTGCTCTGTGCTGCGCCGAGAAGCGCTGAACGAGCAGGAAAAACAAACGAAGCCGTTACCTATGTCCAGCATGGTGCGCGGACGAATACCGCCTGCACTGCTCAATTCAAACTCGTATACCACCGTTACCGGGCAGGACAACATGTCAGTCGTATACGTAACGAAGTACGGATGGGAGCTTTCGTAGGCGAGAATGCATGTATTACAAGGAGCTTCGCTGCAGCTGTGGCTCGACAAGAAGTTTGGAACCAACCGTGCTACCGCTACATCTGCCGAGCTGAACGGCGCTAACGGTATGACCGAAATTTGGGGAACCAAGCGCTCTGCCCTCAATTTCCTCGGCGACTACATGCAGCGATGGCCTGTTCCGCAAGAAGAAATAGAAAACGAAATCCTAACCTCGTGCAAAACGAAGGATGGCAATAAATACTGAGAGTTAGCAAACCAAGTAGAGGAGTGTAAGCGGCCGATTTCGACGACGTTGACCGAGACGAGACAAGAGGTTGGCATTGATCTTTCCGTGCTGGACTCGACACCGTCTCTGATTAGCAAGTAATTGTGTAGGCTGACTTATCTCCCGTACTATTTTTCAAAGATAAAAAGCAAGGAAAGAGAGTGGTAAAACATCCCGGCCGGTTCCGTAACCATGCCAACAGCATTTTAATGCCCTACTTCTCGTCACAACGCTGCTTCTTTCCATATTTTCCTCATTTGCGTCTTCAATTATACTCTAATTCTTTAATTCTTTAATACTTCTAACGCTTCTTTCATTTTTAATTCATTAATCCATTACATCTAAACACATCATTTTACATTTTTACTAATACTCCTCATCGCAAGTCTAATTTCTTTTAATTTTGTACTTTTGCACTGCTTTTACTTCTTTGCTTTTAATTTTTACTTTTAAATGTCACGCATCTTTATGCTCTTTTCGCTCACCGCAGCCCTTTCATCGTGTGGTTCTGCAGGCGGCTAGTGAATCCTGTTCCACCCCATCCCGGGCGGGGAGGAGGCACGACAACCGTTCCCACACTGAAGAAAACGTATACGATCCCGTCATCCGCAGCAGCGTTCCCGACCACTGTGATTAAGGCCGCCGACGGATTCTTCTACCTTACGGTACCGAAGACATACGAAACGTGCCTGTTTTCAGAAGCAAAGACTCGGTAAAGTGGACAGAGATAGGTGCAGCTCAACGATGCCACACGTCCTTCGAACCTCCCGGCGAGGGAAATGATGGGCTCCCCGACATCAACTTCATCGGAGGCAGATATGTTCCTACACATCTATTGGCGTATGGGGCGACGACTGGCCAACCAGATACGCGCGTTGTAACGGCGAGCAGCCCGCCGGACCGTTTACCGACCGCGGCATTGTCATCGACCGCACGCAGGAAGTAGCCAACAGTCATCGACCAGTTCTTTATTCAGGACGGAGGAAAAACACTACGTTCTGGGGCTCGTTCCACGGCATTTACGGCATCGAACTGTCGGAAGACGGACTCTCCATCAAGCCTGGGGCCGAGAAAGTACAGGTGGCAGGCACACGATGGAGGGCACATATATCCACAAGCGCGGCCGCTACTATTACCTTTTTGGCTCGGCAGGCTCGTGCTGCGAGGGAAACAGAAGCACATACCACGTTGTTTACGGACGCTCTGAAAACCTTTTCGGACCGTACGTTACGAAAGACGGACGGCGCATGCTCGACGGAGCCTCGGAAACAATGCTAAGCGGCAACAACCCTTTGCAGGGCCGGGGACGACAACGCCGAGTTCATAACCGACGACAAAGGACAAACATGGATGCTGTATCATGCCTACGACAAGAAAGAACCTGACAACGGCCGTCAGGGTGATGTTGAGACCCCGTCAGTGTGGGCCGACGACTGGCCTTATATCCAGTGGGAGGCTCACCCTTCATCTGCACGAGGCACCTGTTTTTCAACGCACAATAAATGCTTAACAACACCGATTATTTATTTTTAAACCCAAAGTTATATGAAAGCAAATTTACTCTGCAGCTTACCGGCCCACCGTGGCCCTGTTTTTCGCAGGCACACTGACGGCATCGGCCGACGATTCCTTCACCGTACAAACCATCAATGGCGTTATTTACGCACGTGTATAGCGACCACGCAACGGTTTTCGACATCGATCGCACGGCGCCAATGTGCCCGAAACCGTGAACATCCCTGTGAAGCAGGCGGGACAGCCCGTCACCGAAATTCAGGGCGACGCCTTTTAACTACCAGCACTTTGTGCAGCACACAGAACCACGAACCTCAAGGAGAACGTGGCGAAACATCATATGTCAACGTGCCCAGCACGGTAACCACCATCGGCGGCTGGTGTTTCTTCATGGCTCCCAACCTCGAAACCGTAACGTTTGCCGAAGCTCGCAGCTGAAGAGCATCGGCCAGTCGGCCTTTGAAAGCCTCGCCCTGTCGTTGCAGAAATTCTTTGTTCCGAAGAGCGTTACCAGCATCGGCTCGCACTGTTTTAAGGAATGCAGCGGTCTTCGAGACGGTTGTCTTTGAAGAAGGTTCAACGCTTACCGAAATCAAAGACTTTACATTTTCAGAAGTGCGTTCTGCTCAGCTCCATCAACGTTCCCAATACGGTTACGCGCATTTGCAACGAGGCTTTCAAGCTCGATGAGTCGTTAACGGCCCTCCCTGCGGGGCTCATACGTTTGTAGGCGAGGCTGTGTTCTGCGAATGCTCGGGAGTGGAGACCCCTGTCGTCGCTTCCCAAGACGCTTACAACGGTAAAATGGGCTGCGTTTGAGAAAGTTCCGATGAAAAGTGTCGTCATACCGAAGGGCCTTTGTAAACGTTGGTCCATGGTCGTTTAAATCAACGGGACTGGAGAAAATCTACTCGAGTATGACACAACATTCCCCGAAGTGTTGCTTTCAGCGCGTTCCACTGACGGGCGACGGCTTCTACGGTCATGCGTGAGAACCTTCCGCGCTACGGGATACTGCAACAAGCTGGTGGCCAACATCCTCGACGTAATTAGTGACAACAACGGCGGCAGCGTGGTTACCGGCGCAGAAGGTTGACGACGCAAACCGCGCTCGGCATCGGTGGCGTGCAGGCCGACAACACCCCCGCACGGCAAAAGGGCGTAGTACGCCCAGCGGCCAGCGCCTCCGGTGCTCAGAACTCGCCTCGCCGGCATCTATATCGTTGACGGCCGCAAGCTGGTGGTGAAATAATTATTCCAGAATCTCTTAGGTTTTCTTGCAGACAGTTTCCGCGTTTATGTCGTAAAACACCCTCAAATCTATCGTGGAGCTGATCTGCTGACGGCCGTCGTACGCGCGTGTATGGCGGTCGTCAAACGATTATGCGGCGGCCGTCAGCAATGCTGTTGACGGTCGCCGAAAACTGGGTTTAAAGGTAAAAAGGAGGAGGATTAAAGCTGCATTAAAGAATTAGTAAAGAGATAAAGGTAAAAAGTAAAAGAGTAAAAAGCTAAAAATGATGTGCAGAGGGGTAAAAAGGTAAAGGATTAAAGAATTATGGATTTAGGAGTAAAGAATGAGGGTAAAAAGCAGGGAGGGACTTTAGAGAGAGTAAAGAATTAGTAAAGGGGAGTTATAATTTAAAAACCGTAGTGTAAAATGCACAAAACAGAATAAAATTTGGATATTTTAGTAAACCTTTTGGTTGTTTTGTTTTTAGGTTTACCTTGCAGCGATTTTATATTCAAGGTTTTTCACAATCATTATAGTTTAAGGAAAAAGAGAGAGCAAGTGCTGTACATACAGCTAGAGTATGTTGATGCTGAAATCATATTTGCCTTATGAGCTTCCAATATGAAAGAAGTTGTGTTAACACAACTAATTTCAGTAGTTATAAATATTTTATTACTCTCTCTCTCTCTCTCTCTCTCTAATATAATACTATTATTTATTTTGCATATACACGATAAGTACATCGTACAGGCAACAGGCTGAGGACTTTGCGCGTTCCTCTGCCCTGCATTGTGCAAGCCTCAGCGAACCTTAAATATGAAAGGAAACAACAGTGAAATTTAATTCACGATATAAAACTAAAGAAAAATGAAAACAAGTAAACAAACGTATGTAAAGCCTACGTGCGTAAATGTGCACGTGAAAGCGTAAAGCTCGCAGGCCAGTGGTAATGCCGATACAATTGGTGTTGGTGGCAGTGGCGGTGATGCCAAGCGTGGCTTTCTTTGAAGAAAAATGAAGACGAGCCAGTCAGACAACCTTCGTACACTTTGGTGTAGCTTCTTCTTCGACAGGGATGAGAGAACAGGACGAGTAAAGAACGACAAAAAGGTAAAAAGACGAAATAAAATGAAAACAATGAACGCAATTAAAGTTAACGATGCTTTTGGCTCATCATAAAGCTAGTTTACGGTAGGCTGTCAGCCAGCGACGACACCATAGAGAACGAGACAACAGGCTGGCAATAAAATGCCGGCTCATGCAGTTGTGTTTAGCGGTGAGAATGAGGCTCGGCCTGAATATACCCGCACACACTAAGCAGCCATGCAAAGGGCAGCGAAACAGCGGTTGAATGGGAAAGCCTCAGACCATGTTTTGGGTAAAAGGACGATGCAGGTGCTATCAGAAAAAGTATGGTTACTGTAATTCCTAACCGCAAAATAAAGCCATTGCTATGTTTGGCTTTAACTAATGGAAGCTACGGGAGCTAATCATTCGGTGGTTTATACAGGTAAAAAAACAGCACGTCGGCAACAGAGGTTGAAATTAAGGCTGAACAAACGCAAACCGTTACCAACAGCTTTGCACACCTTTGGTGAGTCGGGTGATTGTGGCGTGGCAACAGCAACAGAGCCAGACGGAACATACCGTTTAAACTTGAGCATAAGGCGGCTTTATATTTTGTATTTATCCGCGTATTGAGGAGCACGATCGTTTGCAGAAGAACGTAAAATTAACCAAGATAGTACTCTGTTTCGTCATCAGGGCCCCTATTGCTGGTGAGTGACAGACTCTTTTCTACGGGTACACTTGGCAGCACGCCAACGAAGCGATGCAAGCAATACCATAACGCTTACCACACTTCAGGCGAAATTTCACGGCCACACGTGTTGATACCTCTTATTAGCGCGATTGTTCGGCACACATACGTTGGTGTGCAAAATATTATATTACTGATCCAACGACCCAGTAAGTAAAGTTGTAATTAAAGATTTGGGGTACAATGACCTTCACTTCGGTAAATTTACCGATGTAACTGCATGGATAAACAAAGCATCTTATAGAGTATAACGCTATTATGCTTGGGATGCCAAAAACCATGTTGGTATGGCTATGAAAGCGTTCAGCCTTACTACTATAGGAACTTCTAATCCTAATTATCCTCAACCGGGCGATGAACGGTATGAGAATAGCCTCTGGGGCGACGGTATTAACAATCCGCTTTTTACGCCAAATGCTCCTCGTCATGTCCCTACGATGAACGAATTGTCGTGGTATTTTTATGGAAGGGTGATGCGAGATGGGATTCAAATGGTGCCTACGTGTTTAACGGACAGCTTACAGCAAGGTCGTGGTGTTTGGTTTTAAAAAGATGGAAAAATTAAAGCTGACAATGCCTCACTGGTTGCAGGTGCTGGTGATGTGAAGGCAATGGGACGTAATTATGGTGACGCCTATCATGATTATAGTGCAAACCATAATGTTTATATATTATACGCAACTACCATCTAACACATAACAACAGAAGAAGACCAGATAAATTATTTCTTTTGTACCTTTCTGCATACCAGTATATGCGGGTGGAGTGTGTTTGTCTAGAGAGGAACTGCCTATTGGACAACAAATCGTGAGTATATGTTTCATGCGCTGACTAATGACTTAGGAAATGTATGTGTTTTGGCTATCCTGAGGGTATCTTTAGGCTTGCCTGCGGTTCCAATGCTTTAATATTGCAAACAGAATTATCCCACGCTTTACATTTGTAATGCGTGGATAATTGTTTTTATCAGCTTCAACACTCAGATGACGGGTATATCATAACATACAATACGCATATTATGATATACCTAGCTTAGTATCACACCCTTTTATATAGGGAACTCTTCTCATTGCTGCTTTGCGCCGTCAGCTTTTTCCCTGTTTTGTCGCAGTGCTTTTATCTGTTTGCCTGCTGCCTTTTTCCCGTCGGACTATTTGCTTTTTACTCGCTTTGTCGCTGTGCTATGCGCTGCCGGTAGCGGTTGTTGATGATCTAACGGCACGGTTTCGACGGTGACGTTGCTCGTGTCTCAGTCCCAGAGCCTGCTCGTCGTTGATGCCGAAACGGCTGATGACGCCATAAAGACGGAGCATGATATTGTCGGCAGGGCTTACCACGGTTGAGGCATAATAGAGGCGGTGGATGACGATAAAAGTGGAAGTCGCCCGCAATATTGTGCCTGCGAAGCGAGGGGTAAGAGCTGCGAATATCGAAGTTGTGGTGCGCAATTAGTCCCTCAACAATTTGTCGCAGATACAGTGTCATCAACGGGTTTACGCGGAAGCCTACGCGTATGTTGATGGCATAAAGCGTTCCGTTATCAGCTCGCGGCAGGTATAATCAGAGCGTGTCGGGAGCGTCGTCGTAGGTATCGAGGAAATAGTGGTCGGCACTGCCGGTTTGCGTTTGTTGATGATTGAGTAGATAAAGCTGTCTTCAACCATATCGTCGCGGTCCGACTGCCGTACGAACACCGTGTTTGTGGCGTATTTCGGTACTGGGTTTCGTCGGCCTTTCGAGGTCGCTGATGATGTCGAGTAGTCGCCAGCCGTTTGAATTTCAGGTATTTTTGCCGGATGTTCCATGCGCGATACCAGATGTACATCGTTGTTCCTGCAACGAGAGCCAGCAGCAGTGTAAACCATCCGCCGGCATAAACTTGCTGACATTGGCCAGCAGGAACAGGGCCCCATGCCCCGTGTAGGCCAGCAAAACAGCATACCACGGGGCGTGGCGCAAAGCGTTGCTTTGAGGTATACGGCCAGCATGCGAGGGTGGTGGTAATCGCGGTGATGGTGATGGCCAGCCCGTAAGCGGCCTCCATATGGGCCGATGTCTGGAACAGCAGCACCGTTATGACGCACAGTACATACAGCAGATTGTTGATGCGGGGGATGTAAATTTGTCCCTTGTCGGTCGACGGGTACTTGAATTTCATGGCCGGCCAGAAGTTCAGATGGACGGCTTTCGCTAGAATATTGTAAAGCATCCGCTGATGAGAGCCTGACTGGCAATGATGGCTGCTGCGGTGGCCATGATGATGCCTGGTATAAGAAACCACTGGGGCATAATGGCGTAAAAGGGGTTTGTTGTGGCGTGGATATTCTCAGAGTGGGCAATGATGTATGCCCCGCCCCATGATGACGATGATGAGCGGCCCCTGACGAATATCCAGCTCACGGTAATGTTGCGGCGTCCACAGTGGCCGAGGTCGGAGTAGCGGGCTTCAGCACCGGTGGTGCGACAGGAATACGGCGCCCAGAATAAGAAAACCATTCAGGACTTGTAAGCGGCAGATTGACGGCATAATACGGATTGAAGGCCTGATGATAAGCGGGAAACCCGTCATGCCTGCGATGCTAGCACGCCGAGCATAGTAAACCACGCCAGCATAAACGGTCCGAAAATGCTGCCTATTGAACCGGTACCGAAACGCTGTATGAAAAATATGGCCGATATAATAGTAAGTACAATAGGCACGACGGGCACGCCGGGTGACAGCTCGTGCAGGCCTTCGATGGCCGATGTAACGGTTATTGCCGGCGTACATGCGTCGTCGGCGATGAGCGTGCCTCGCCCCAGCATGGCCAGAATATACAGCCATCGGCTGCCGCGTTTGCGTATAAGGGTGAACAATGCCAGCACGCCGCCCTCGCCAGTGGTTGTCGGCACGCAGCGCTACTACCACTATTTGAGCGTGGTTTGCAGCGTCAGCGTCCGATATTACACGATACGGCACCCAGAATATAAGCCGTATCGTAGTGGGGATTGGCCCTTAAAATGGTGCGCATAACGTATAGAGGCGACGTTCCTATGTCGCCGAAGACAATACCGATAGCTATCAAAAGCCCCATCATTGTGAGCTTTTTACGGGTGGCGCAAGCTGAAATCACTGATATATTTATTTGTTATCCGCCCGCAAAATTACACAGAATAACGCTTCGCACGGGGCTATACAGGTTTAAAAAACGCTAATAACAGCGAGGCCGGGACGGCAGAGCGGAGTGGAGAACAGTGCAGGCTTTGCGCTGCCTGATACAATTCTTTGGCTTTTTCGGCACTTAATATCTCAATCTTTTCTTATCTTTGTAATCTGAATACATTATTATATTATAACCTGAAAAAATAATCATGAAGAAGCATTCGTTGCGTTCGCTGCTTTTCGCTGCCCTTGTTTCGCTGGGCGGAAACATTCAGGCCCAGCCTGGACCACAATGGCTTAATGACGCCTTATTTTATCAAATATACCCTTCGTCGTACGCTGGATACCGACGGAAACGGCATAGGAGACCTGCCGGGTATTGCGTCGAAGCTCGATTATATCAAATCAATCGGTGTCAATGCAATATGGCTGAATCCGGTATTTGAATCGGGATGGTTCGACGGCGGCTACGATATTATCAACTTTTACAAGATTGATCCGCGCTTCGGTACAAACACCGACCTGGTGAATCTGGCTGATGAGGCCCACCGGAGAGGGCATAAAAGTATGTCTTGATTTGGTGGCAGGACACCTGAGTGACAAGTGGAGTGGTTCAGACAATCGCGTGAAAAAGACCCCAACGGGAGTACAGCAGACTACTATATCTCGGACCGATACCATATCGGCAAAGGATAAAGCGACATCGCAAGGCGCCATAAGCGAAGAATCCCGCTTCGAGCACCATAGGACGATATGTGAAGCCGACGCCAAGAGCGAAATATTACGAGAAAACTTTTTCGAGTGCCAGCCTGCACTTAACTATGGCTTTGCGCGAATCCTGACCCGTCGCATCCCCGGGAGCAGGGTATTGATGCGCCCGGACACAGGCTGTGCGCCGCGCACTGCGCAATATCATGGCCTTCTGTTTGATAAGGGTGTTGACGGATTTCTGTAAAAGCGATGGCCTCAGTCGCTCATTCAGAAACGACAAGGACAAGGTTGAGACGCAGGCTGTGGCGCGCGAAATGCGCAGCGGAAAGACGAACGCTATCCTGAAAAGGTGTCATCTCTTGAGTGGAGCGACCCTGCGGTGGCTATCCCTGCGGGCTTCAACATCGACTTTATGATGCAGTTTGGCGTGAAAGGCTATCCGTCACTGTTCTTCGCTGGCGGGCACACCGTGGGGCAAGCGCAACGCGAATTTGGCAACTGTTACTTTTGATATTGAGGGTCGCGGCACGCTGTCGCAGTTTGTCGAAAAACCATACCTCACGCCTACGAGAAAACACGTAATCTGGGATATATTGCGTTGCCATCGGCCAACCACGACCAACGCCCGAACATTGGGCACACGGGATACCATGGACCAGCTGAAGGTAGCGATGACCTTTTTCCTCACCATGCCCGGTGTTCCATTTATTTATTACGGCGACGAAATTGGCATGAAGTATCTGCCCAACCTCGAAAGTCGCGAGGGAAGCAACAACCGTGCCGGTGCGCGTACGCCCATGCAGTGGGCAAAGGGCGTTACGGCGGGTTTCAACATGTGCTCCCGACAAGCTCTATTTCCCCAATAGAGATACCGACGGCGGCAGGCTTACGGTTGAGGTCTCAGGACAAGGATAAGGGTTCGATGCTGAACTATGTGCGCCAGCTTACAGCTCTTCGCCACGCTACTCCTGCACTGAACAACAACGGTTCGTGGACGCTGTTGAGCGACACTGTGCAGGCATATCCCATGGTTTACAGCAGGTCGGACGGAGCAAAGACACATCGTGGCACTCAATCCTTCAGAAAGGCCGTGTCGCGCCGGCTTCCTCTCACGGTGAAAAATCGCGCACGGCTGTCTTTACGGCAAGAGCAAACTCAAAAGGCAAACTGTATTGCAATGGGGCCTCGTGAGCGCAGCAGTGATAGAAACGATTGAAAAGTGAGCAGTAAAAAGGTAAGTAAAGAGCTACGCTTAAAGGCATTAAAAAGAATTAAAAATAAATCTAAAGAGTTGCGTTGAAAAGGAGAGCCGAACGAAGGCGTTTTTCAATTTATTTTACACGACAGCGTATGCACTTGCGCTTTCGAAACCCGAGTGTGATACAGAAATTGGGTCTCGGTTTATGCCAGCTACTTCATTGCCATGATGTTGAAAACGAAAGCATTAACGTTTTTAAACCCTTCATTGCCGACCTTAAACCTTTGTTTTTAGTTTTATATCTCTAATCTCAAGAACTTAATGATTAAACTTAATATGATGGAAAGAAAATTATTATTCAACATCGCAATACGCTTACGAACGGCGTACTGACGATGATTTTTGTACTGGGAATGTTCCTTTCAGGTATTGCCTCGCTGCTGCACGCAAGCTCCGGACAGGCTCAGCTGGGCGACACGTCAGCCACCAGTTACCGGCTGATGTCGCCTCGACGGAAGGCTCGTGATGAACTTTACGCTCAACGCAGACGGTCGCCCCTTTCTACGACCTTTCCTATAAAGGCTACAAGGTTATCAAGCCCTCGTCGCTCGGATTAGAATTGCGAACCGAAGGACAGGTGGCGTATGCCGCATCGGCTACCAGCGAATACAAGCGCGAAAAACGTGACGACAGTATGGCCAATTTGATGAGCGGCTTCACCATTGCCGATGTAAAAACCTCTACTTTTGACGAAACCCCGCAGCCTGTATGGGGTGAGACGCGCGACATCCGCAACCATTATACCGAACTTTTTCGTGGCTGTGAAACAGCCGTTGTGAAGCGCGGACTGAACCTCCGTTTGCGTCTTTCATAACGACGGACTGGGTTTTCGCCACGAGTTCCCGTTGTCGAAGAACCCCACTCACTTTTACCATCAAGGGAGTGAACACTGCAGTGGCCACGCCCGCTGACAACACGGCGTGGTGATTTCAGGCGATTACGATACGCAGGAATACACCATACCGAATCGAAACTGAGCGAAATTCCGTTATTCAGCCCAAGATTTTTCGAGAGCAATGCGTCGCAAACGCTCATCGCTCCTACCTGTGTGCAGACATCGTTGCAGATGAAAACACCCGACGGACTGTAGTAAAACCTTTCACGAGGCCGCCCTCGTTGATTACAGTTGCATGCACCTTAACCTGAACCCTGCAACGCTGACGTTCGAAAGCTGGCTCACGCCCGATGCCCGTGGTGACAAGGGATGTATGCAGGCACCATGCCAGAGCCCGTGGCGTACCATCGCGGTAAGCGACGACGCACGCCGATTCTGGCATCGAATCTTATCCTGAACCTCAACGAACCCCTGCAAAATTGAAGACACCCTCGTGGATTCATCCTACAAAGTTTGTGGGCGTATGGTGGGAGATGATCAATGGCAAGAGCCAGTGGTCGTATACAGATGAGCTGCCTTCTGTGCAACTCGACAACATCGATTACACCAAGGTGAAGCCGCACGGACATCATGGAGCCACAAACGAAAACGTGCGACGCTATATTGATTTCGCTGCCGAAAACGGCATTGGAGAGGTGCTTGTAGAGGGCTGGAACACGGGATGGGAAGATTGGTTCGCCATGAGAAGGACTATGTATTTGATTTTCTTACGCCCTATCCCGACTTTGACATCAAGGCTCTCAACGAATATGCTCACCGAAAGGTGTAAAACTTATCATGCATCATGAAACATCGGCCTCCGTTCGCAACTACGAACGTCATATGGAAGCCGCTTATCAGCTCATGAACAAATATGGATACGATGCCGTAAAGAGCGGATACGTGGGTAACATACTGCCCCGTGGCGAGCACCATTACGGACAATGGATGATAAACCATTATCTGTACGCTATTAAGGAAGCCGCACGTCACCACGTGATGGTTGACGCACACGAGGCCGTTCGCCCAACGGGGTTGTGCCGTACATGGCCTAACCTCATCGGCAACGAGGCTGCACGTGGCACCGAATACGAAGCCGGCGCAGGCAATCATGTAAACCATACCACCATCCTTCCGTTTACACGTCTGCAGGGTGGCCCCATGGACTATACGCCCGGCATATTTGAAAATGGACATGAGTAAGAACAATCCGAAGAACCATTCACAGGTAAAGTCGACCATCGCCCGCCAGCTTGCCCTGTACGTAACGATGTACAGTCCGCTGCAAATGGCGGCCGACATGATAGAAAACTATCAGAAACACATGGACGCCTTTCAGTTTATCCGCGACGTTGCCGTCGACTGGGACGACAGTCGCTACCTCGAAGCCGAGCCCGGCCAGTACTATCACGGCTGCCCGTAGGCCAAAGGCACCGATAATTGGTTTGTGGGTTGTACCGCCGGTGAGCAGGGACACACGTCGAAGCTGAAGCTCAACTTCCTCGATAGAGGCAAATACGTCGCCACTATCTACGCTGATGCTCCTGATGCCGACTATAAAACCAATCCGCAGGCCTATACCATCACGAAGAAAGAGGTGACGTCGCGTACCGTCCTCAACCTGCGTGCAGCAAGCGGCGGCGGATATGCCATAAGCATTATTAAAAAGTAAAAGGGAAAAAGGTAAAGAGTAAAACCTTAGAGGTAAATAATTAAAGATTAAAAATTAAAGAGTTGCGTCTGGAAGTATAAAAATTTAAGGGTTTCGTGATGGGGTCATGCCCTCTGATGGGTGTGACCGCGCCCTCAAATCGGGTGAGTTCGGCACTCAGAGTTAGGAGTCAGGGTCTGAATAGCTGTAAGAACTTTCCACTACTTCCATAACGCGAACGAGATTACGGCACTATTGATCCGGGATTACGATGTAATTGCGCAACGATTACATCGTAAAGGGCCGGAGATTACATCGTAAAGGCAACGCGATTACATCGTAATGATAACACGATTGTGGCGTAAACGCAAAAGGGGTACCATGTGGTGCCTTTGTTGTTTTATCACTGTAGAAACCTTCAATTGTATATTATAATATATATATGAGTCGATGCTTCTTCTGTTGTTTCGCAATACAGGAGCTTTCAGCCCGTACCCGGAAAGCTTTATCATTCTGTCTGCATGATTTAATTGTCCTTTTCGGCTACTCTGCACGCCTGCCCTGTAGGGTTATGGTACTACCAGCCCTGATATTCCGCCTCCCATCCCTTATCCCGACTTTTTCATCCCGTTAAATGGTAGGTGTGGGGTAAATATGCAGAGATACTTTTTCTGTATAAGCATAAATTTTCGAGGTTTAATAGGCACTACACAACGAAAATAGTAATATTTTCTTTCCTTTATAGACGTGCAGCTATGACACAATCTTTCCTTTCGTTTTCGCAGTATATTCTGTCAATAATTATCTGATAACGAGTGCGTAATAGTCTGTTCTGCTCGTTATCGTTCAATATTATGTCCGGATATCTTTTAGCGGATGTATTTATTTTATTTTCGTCCTTTCTTATCCTTAGTTTGGTGTTTTATTTTTGTAATTATGCGTCTTTTAATAAAAATCATATAAATATTTTTGATATATAAAAGTTTTATTTAATTTTTGTGGCATATCTCGACTACGTATAAGAAATGCGAGAGAAATCTACTCTATTAGTAACGTCTAACCAAAAAGCAATGACCATGATGAATTTCAAGGTTCAGGAGTTCGGTGCTTTGGTAAAGCACCTGTTACAGGCTGTGCGGCTCTGCTGCTTTCAGCTGTTCCGGCTGTTGCCCAGAATATTGTAAAGGGCACAGTGAAAGATGCTTCGCGAAGCGCCTCGCGTGAGCATTACACTGAAGCGGCCGACCAGAACGGGGCCGTAACCGATTAATGGCAATTTTAGCACTGATGCCTCTGGGGCGACAAGCTGGTATTTACCTATGTGGGCAGCACTCTCCCAGACCGTTTCGGTGGGAGGTCGCCATTATTGATGTACAGTTGGCCTGACGACGAGTCGACCCTTAACGATGTTGTCGTCACAGGCTGCGTGGCAAGGCACGTAAGGCCTCCGCTTACAGGTGCCGTATCGGCTGTGCGTGGCGACGAACTGCTGAAAGCACCTTCTACAAACGTATCGAGCCTGCTGGGCGGCCGTATGCCCGGTATTACCTCGGTGCAGACATCAGGTGAACCCGGTGCCGATCAGGCGTCGTTGCGCATCCGTGGTTCTGAATATGGCGTGCTTTATATTGTTGACGGCGTGCCAAGAAGCATTGACGACGTCGACCCCAACGACATCGTGAGTCGGTATCAGTGTTGATGATGGTGCGGCAGCTGCCGTGTACGGACTGAACTCGGGCGGTGGTGTAATCATTATTACCACCAGGAAAGGCTACGACGGAAAGACGAAAGTGAGCTACGACGGCCAGTATGGTGTGTCGGTAAATGCCAATTTCCCACAGTTCATGAACGGCCCCGAGTTTGCACATTATTATAATATGGCCGACATGATGGACAAGCTTTGCCAACGGTATTGTTACCGACCGTTCGCGTATCAGCCCGTCTTTACGCTCGATAACATAAGGCAATGACCAACGGCATCTGACAGACGGATGGGGATGACGTCAATTATATCGACAAGGTATTTGGTACGGGTACCAACATGAAGCACAACGTTACGCTGCAAGGTGGTACGGCCGACCACCATTACTTTGTGGGAGGAGGTCTTGCAGCAGAACGGCAATATCGATAACTTCACATTACTGCCGGTATAACTTGCGTGCCTAATCTCGACAGTAAGATAGGACGTGACTGGAAGGTAGGTGTAGGTCTCGTAGAACAGCAGGCCGTCAGATCAGACTTCCGGCTGCGCATCGGGGAGGAGCCGATGACGGAACAGGTGGAGCAGGAGAGGTTGGATGGCTGTCGATTAGCCACCGGGCTATCGCTGATGCGCCCTTATCTCGCTCCCCAGCAGTATGACGGCCATCCACTGTCTATTCAAATAATGCAGCAGAGCTGACAGTCCGCTGGCTGCAATGCATAATCCCAGGCTACAAAAAGACGCGCTCTACCGAGCTTTCGTTCAGAACTTTACGCTCGAATATCAGCCCCATGGCTCAGCAGGCCTTTGCGCTAAAAGCCACCGGCGCTTACGATTATTCGACGTCGCAAAACAAGAATCTCGATACTCCTATAAAACCTATGCTCAAACACTACAGCCGGTGTTCCCTCATGGCACTGCTCGACGACCCTGCGCAGTGCATCGGAAACGCTGAACCATCTGGTGAAGGCCAGCATACAAGTGAGCAGATGGACGGACAGATCGGAGCCGAATACGACCGTCTTTTTCGCCGCCACCATGTAGATGCCATGTTGATGGTTGAGGCCCGTGACACTTAAAAACCAATTCGCTCGGCGCTTATGTTGACCATGTTCCATTTGCCGAACTGCCCGAGCTTTCGCACGGAACTGAGCACTCAAGGAAAGTCCTGTTTCAGGATATAGCACACATATTCGTCGGCGGTTACATCTTCAGGCTAAAGTACGACTGTCGCCAACACTCTACCTTGCAGAGCTTAGCGGCCGTTGCCGATGGCAGCTACAGTTCAGCGGTAACGCCAGTGGCAAGCGGTGATTCTTTTCCTTCGCCTCGCTTGCGTGGCGCGTGACACAGAAAGTTCATGCAGCCCGCACTGTGGCTGGCTTTAACGATTTGAAGGTCTGCGCGTCAGTCGGGCATGCTTGAAACGACAGCGGTCTGCCTGAATATATGCGTATCTCGGCCACTTATGCACAGGGAGGCAACCGCTTATTGGCGGGACGGCGCTGAAAAACACTCCATACGAGCGGTGTTCCAAACCTTAATCTGACGTGGACAAAGATACGTTCGTCGAACGTTGGCTTCGATGCCACACTATGGGATGGCAAGCTTTGGCGTTGAGTTCGACCTGGTTCTACAACTGCACAATTACAACATCCTTACCCAGATGGGAGGCAATATGGCTCCGTCGATGGGAGGGTATTTCTCGACCTACGAAAACTATAACCGCTATGCCAACTACGGTATTGAGTGGACGCTTTCACACCGTAACCACTTTGGTCTGGGCGGTCATCCGTTCAATTACAACGTAGCTTTGAACATGACCTACGCTACAAACAAGTGGCTTCGCTATCCCGACAGCCCCAATACGTCACGCCAGCTTAGGTGGTTGGCACGAACGTTGACGCTGTAGAGTGCTGGATAGCTGACGGTTATACCGTTCGGAAGAAGAGATTGACAACTCGGCATGGTATGGTTCACGCTCCCCAACGTTGGCGATATTGCGCATCGCGACCTCAACGGTGACGGCAAAATTACCTGGGAAGGCGACAGAACGCGCACAGGAAAGAGTAACCGTCCGCGCTACATGATGGGCTTAAACCTCGCCGCTAACTGGAACGGCTTTGACGTTAGTGCACAGTTTACTGCGGGCTTTAACTTCAGTGTGTCGCTGCTGGGTACCTATTATAATGGTGCTGACGATAATACTGTTTGGTCGCAGACGTTTAAAGAGGGAGCCAATTCTCCACTGTGGCTTGTACAGAACAGTTACAGCATTGACAACCCAACGGGTAAATACCCGCGCATAACCCCAGCAACGTGAGCCATGGTGGTGCAAACGGTCTGGCTACTACGTTCTGGATGAAGAAGGGCGACTACGTTCGTCTGAAAGATTTTCAGATAGGTTATACCCTCCCTGCATCGATCACAAGGGCTGCCGGCATCGACCGCGTGCGCCTTTTTGTAGAGGGAAGCAATATCTTTACCCTGACGGTCTGCCAGCGGCATCGACCCCGAGTCGCCCTCGTGTCAACAACGGATACCATCCGCAGCGCACATTCCCTCGGTGGCATCAACATCACATTCTAACAATACAAAAGACGAATCATGATGAAAGCAAAATATTTAGGCGCTCATTCGCTGGCCGCCCTCATGACGCTATCTTCCTGCAACGACTTTCTTGACATCAACCCCTACCGACAAGGGCAACAAAGAAGATTGTATGCGAGAATCCTGCATACGCTGAAATGGTGATAAACCATTATGCCAATATTCCCTGACCTCGGTCCATAGCAGTTCCTATCGGTGTGCGGCAGGCTCACTGAAGGTCTTACCGACGAGCTGCGTATGGAAACATGAATTATAACAGCCTCTGCTTTATACCCAACGAGATAAGTTACGGCGGCGTTGTGCCGCCCAACCATGTTGACGTTTACATGGGCGTGTGGGACAGACCCATGCAAAAGCAGTAAGGCGTGTAATGAATCGTTTGCTGACCTTTGCTGCTGCAAAGTTCAGCGATGCCGATAAAAACGTTTCGAAGGCGAACTGCGCTTTTTCCGCGGTATGTTCTATTTTGAATTGTTGAAAACGTTACGGCCGCTATCATTTATAAAGACGACCTTCACAAATCAGTACGAACAAAGCGTTGGACAGTGAGGCCGACTGCTGGAAGTTTGTGTACGACGACTTTGAAGTTTGCTGCTGAAAATTTGCCCGTCAATACTTTCTGCAACGGGCCGCCTTACAAGCGGTGCAGCCTCGGTGCCTGGGCATGTCGCGCGCCATGCCTCATGCCAAAAACTGGGCGGCTGTAAAGAGGCCGGCGACGCCATCTTTGCAATGGACAGCCTCACAGCCACTTATCCCGAAGCCTTTAAGTCGGCAACAGCGAGGCCATTTTCCAGCATACCCTACGACGCTGCTTCAAGCATCACCCACAGTTTTGACAGCATTATGCTCCCGGTGGCGACCATACGCTGGCAGGTTTAACTCGAAACACGGGCGGATATGGTCACACCTTCACAGGACATGGCTGAAGAATATGAAAAGGCTACCGGCGGCAAGCCCGACTGGACACCGTGGCATGTGGCAGGCGGCACAAACCACAACGCCACCCCTACGACCAGCTGGAGCCGCGCTCAGCCACTGTTCTGTATAACGGTGCAGCGTGGCGCGACCGCACTATCGAGCCTTTTCGTGGGCGGAGCCGACGGTTGGAGCCAGTGGCAGGTAGAGCCAAAGGCCGATGGACGCACAAACAACAGGCTACTATCTGCGTAAGCTTTGTTGATGAAAAACACGACTATGCTGTTCTCCGTGCCAGCACACAGCCATTCATTGCATTTCGTCTTGCCGAGGTTTATCTGAACTATGCTGAGGCTTGTTTTCCGCTTTGGGCGATAATACAAAAGCTCATGAATATATTAATAGGGTGCGTACACGCGTAAGCCTTCCCAACGTCAGCGGGTTGTCGGGTGACGAGCTTTTTGCTGCCATTCGCCACGAACGCAAGGTAGAACTGGCTCGAAGGTCTGTACTGGGATATGCCGCTGGAATTTGGCCACGACCCAGCTCACCGGCGTGCGCAGGCACGGACTTAAAGTAGAGAAACAGGGCAAAACGGTACGCTTTAAATATACCATGTAAACGTTGATAACGAAAACCTTAACTTCCTGCAAAAATGAAACTGCCTGCCGCTTCCTACGAGCGAAATCAACAATAACAAAAGAGGTTTCGCAGTTTGCTGAATGGCAGTAAAAAGGAAAAGTAAAAGGTAAAAGGGTATAAGATAATGTTTGCCCGCCTTCAAATAAAAAGCCAATTATTCACTTGCTATTCCTTCAGATAAAAACAATAAAAATCATGAAAAAGAAAATCATATACACCGGCGTTTGCTTGGCAGCAGCGTTGTTTCTCGGCAGTTGTTCAGAGGAATTGTAGAGCCCACCGCGCAACGCTCGGGCATTACCAGCTTAGCAGCCTATTTACATCGGGCCCAAACGATGGGCAAACTGGCCATCGACTGGAAGGTTGATGGCAAACGATGCCACCACCGATTGCGTGATTCCTGTTCCCTGATTATTACCCTGAGGAGAGTGATAACACCACCGAACAGGCTATGTCGAAGATGAAAGTAGTGGCCACGCTCGCTAATAACCGCAGCATTGACCCGCCTCTTAACGGTGCTCGACCCGGACGAAGAAGAATCAGTTTACCCACACCAATCCCATGGTGAACAGAAGCAGATAACCATCTCGGGCCAGATGATCACGGTCGGACAAGTGTGGTATCCATGCCTTTTACAGTCTCCGGCGACCCTCACGGGCATTATAGACGAGGACAACAAAACCATATCGATCGGCACGTTTGATAATTTGAGTGCCGTAACGGCCGAGGTAACGCTCTCGCCGCACGCCACAATCAGTCCCTGACCCGTCGCAGGGCACATGACTTCATTACGCGCGTTCCACTTCACCGTCACTGCCGACAACGGTACGTCGAAAGCCGACTATACCATAGTGAAACGCGTGCCGCAGAAGATCGAAAACGGTTATCGTCCGGGTTCAGAAAAAGAAGCTTGAGAAACGATATGACCACATTAGGTGTGAGCAATTTAATACCATTCATCCCTACACTGGCTTGTATTGGCAACTTTGATGAGCTGAACCTCGGCGATGGTACCACACCAGTATTTTAAAAAGAGCACTGGTACTCTCGTGGGCCAGATTAACTTGGGTGCTGCTAACGCTTCGGGTGCTATACGCGACGTTTCAGGCAACATGATTATTGCAAATCACGCTGATAACGGCCAAACACTGAATATTTTATCGTACAGCGACGTTACACAGGCTCCACAGTTGTTGCTCAGCTGCGCAATACGCTGGGTGTTGCTGCTGGCGATCGTATCCACGTTCAGGGCGACCTCGATGGCGATGCTATCATCACCGTAACTCCTTACAGCAGCACAAAGGCTATCCGTTGGACAGTTCAGAGTGGCGTTGTAGGCGCACCACAGGAAATTACATTCGCTGGTGTTAACGCTTGGGGCGCACAAGATGCTTCGTCTAAGGTCGTAGCCCGCTCGGCAAACACGGCCGACGGTTGCTTCTTCAGCTATTATGACGCGGGTAATTGTCCTACCTATTACGCACCATCATGGGCTGCACCACAGCGCTTACTTACTGCTAACAGCAACGGTAAAGGTTGGGGCTACAACACCGGAGCCATTGATGCCCGCGACTTTAACGGCGCACGCTATCTCGCTGTGTTCGAAATGGGTTACTGGCCCGGCTGGGGTCTGCCAGGCACTATTTACTTGTTCGATGCTACTAACCCAACAAGCGTTAGCGGAAACATCAACACCAGTAGCGCGCTGAAGAGCAAACTCACGATGTCTGACCTCTACGGCACTGTAGGATATGCAGCTGGTGACCGTACGGGCGACGTGCTTGTTACACCTTCTGAGGACGGATATTTCATGTACATATTCTATGCTTCGAATACCCACCTGTCGTTTGGAGGCTATCAGATTGACTGTATCAAGAAATAAACCGCCGCACAGGTTTTCACAAAACTTACAGAAACGATGAAATTTAACAATATTCATCTCTCTTTATTAGCTCTTGTCGCATGCTTCGTAACGGGTTTGTTTACGGCATGCGCCGAGAGCCACGAGAATACACTGACCATTGAAATGGGATAAGGGGACGTCAGCTCCTGACGGTGAAACCGCAGGCAAGCCACGTTATATGTGGATTGACGCACCGGCTAACTTCTCACGCTTTGCCAATAGCAGGGAAAATATTCGCGAAGACCTTAAGAAAGCCCGCGACTGTGGCATTACACACGTCGTGGTTGACGTGCGTCCCTATACGGGCGACGTACTGTTTAACAGCACAACCGCACAGCCGGCTACGCAGCTCGACTACTGGGAAGGCTCACAGTATAAGTATTTTCAGCGCACGGCTACGTGGGATTATCTGCAGGCATTCATCGACGAGGGCCACAAGCTGGGCCTGAAAGTGCTTGCGGGTATGAATACTTTTGTGGGAGGTTGCATGAACAATTATGGGCTTGGAGGTCAGGGAATGCTCTTCCGCGATGCGTCAAAGAAAAGCTGGGCCACCGTATACAACCGCACTGAAGGTCTTGTAAACGGTATGGACCTGCCACAAACGGCCGACAATTATTACGCAACGCGTTTCTCGACCCCTGCAACGACGAGGCGATGTACAGACGTACCTGTTGAACATTATCTCCGACCTGCCAAGTATAATGTAGATGGTATCGTGCTCGACCGTTGCCGCTACGACAATCCCGCTTTTCCGATTTCTCCGACGCATCACGCGCCAAGTTTCGTACCTACGCATGAAGAACAAAGCGTCACAGTTCTCAATTTTCCTGCTGACGTGGCAAAAGGCTGGACAAACAACCATTAGCGGACAGCCCAAATATTTTAAGGACTGGTTAGCCTTCCGCTGTAAGGTTATCCACGATTTCCTTTCGCGTGTAGTAAATAAGGTACATGCCATAAATAGCAAGACAAAAGTGGGTGTTTATGTGGGTGCATGGTACAGCACCTACTACGAAGTGGGCGTTAACTGGGCCAGCCCCAAATATGACCCGCAGGCCGAATTTCCACACGGGCCAATGCCGACTACCGTAACTACGGCTATGCACCCTTGCTCGACTTTATGTTACTGGGCAGCTATGCTCCTGCTGCCAATGTTTATGGCAACACAGAATGGACTATGCAGGGTTTCTGCCGCCAGGCACGTGAGAAACTGAAGGGCGATGTAACATTTGCAGGAGGCCCTGATGTGGGTAACCCCACAGGCTTTGAGAACGGTAATCAGGCCGCAGCTGTTACACAAAGCGTTGATGCTTGCATAGGCTCTGCCGACGGATATTTTATCTTCGACATGGTACATGTACGGCAGTTTAATTATTGGGACGCTCTGAAAAAGGGTATTGACAACTATCTGAAAACTATAAAGAAATAAAAACCATGATGGAAAAGAGGGATTATTTAGAACAGTGGGCCGCGAGATATAAAAACGACCTTACAACCAACATTATGCCTTTCTGGCTCGAAAACGGCGTCGACCGTGAACATGGAGGCGTATACACCTGTCTCAACAGGGACGGATCGCTCATGGACAGCACCAAGAGCGTGTGGTTTCAGGGCCGTTTTGCCTTTGTATGCTCGTTTGTATACAACAACGTTGAAAAACGGCAGGAGTATCTCGATGCAGCACGAAGTGCCATTGATTTCATTGAAAAATATTGCTTCGACAACGACGGACACATGTACTTTTCGGTGACGGCCGACGGGCGTCCTATCCGCAAACGCCGCTATGTGTTCTCTGAAACCTTTGCCGCTATTGCCATGAGCGAATACGCTGTCGCTACGGGCGACAGGCATTATGCACAGCGCGCCCTGCAGATTTTTGACGATACGCTGCGCTTCCTCAACACACCGGGCTATCTTGCACCCAAGTTTGAACCCGAGGTAAAAATGCAGGGACACAGCATTGTGATGATATTGATTAACGTATGCTCATGTCTTCGCCGTGCCATTGACGAGCCACGGCTTACAAAAGCAAAATCGATGAGAGCATTGAACGACTTGAGAAATACTTCATCCATCCCGAATTTAAGTGTCTTCTTGAAAGCGTAGGGCCTGAAGGAGAATTTATTGATACCAATATCGGTCGCACCATAAACCCCGGCCATTGCATTGAAACATCCTGGTTTATTTTGGAAGAAGCGCGCCACCGTGGCTGGGACAAGCATCTTACAGAACTGGGCTTAAAGATATTCAACTGGTCGTACAACTGGGGATGGGACAACGAATTTGGCGGCATAATCAACTTCCGCGACTGCCGCAACTCCGCCGCCGCAGGACTACTCGCAGGACATGAAGTTCTGGTGGCCACAGTGTGAAACCATCATCGCATCGCTGTACGCCTATCTCGCTACCGGCGACGATATGTACCTCGAACGCCACAAACAAATCAGCGACTGGACATACAGCCACTTCCCCGACCCTGAAGGACGCGAGTGGTTCGGCTATCTTCATCGCGACGGTACGCCGGCACAGATGGCAAAGGGCAACCTTTACAAAGGCCCGTTCCATGTACCACGCATGATGACGGTGTCGATAATGCTCTGCAAGGCTATCGCTGAAAAGTAGAAAAATAAAAAGGGAAAGGCATAAAGGGCTTTGCAAAGAATGATAAAAATAAGAAATTTAAGAGCCGCCCTTTTTATACAAATTCTAAGAGCTAATTGAATAATCATATAGAAAAAGCGCGTGAGCGTAATAGGTTAAGGTAGACAAAACATTTCGAAGCATGCAGCATCCATAAGGAATTCACTTGGGCTGCATGCTTTTTATGTAATGAGGTATCATATGCATATCTCTGTTTGATATAAATAATGCAATGACACAGGTGCTTTTTCTGGTAAAAACCTCCTTTTGCTCACGCTGCTGTTTGTAAATAACAAAAATAGAGGGTTTGTTTGCAATTTATAACAATTTGTGCTAATTTGTAGCATATTGCAACTTGTGTTATCAATAAGAAAACTTTATGAAATTAAAAACCGCTACTTTTTGTGTATTCGGCGCATTGTTATGCGCTTTGCCCGCAGGCTCGCAAGGGGTTTTGCACGACGTTTTACCCGTCCAAAACTCTGCTTATGCAGCTGCACTCCCTTCTTCTGATTTTAAAACACCATCCTCACACAGGGTAAACAGCCATGTTCATGCAGCTGCACTCCCTGCTTCTGATTTTAAAATGCCATCCTCGCACAGGATAAACAGCCATGTTCATGAGGCTGTAACCTCGCTCTCAACGCCGCCGGCGGTGCGAAAAGCGCCTGCACAGGCGTCGCCTCTGTCGCCCCAATGGAGCACCAATTTTACGAAACAGGCCGACTTCGACCTCTTTACCGTCATCGATGCCAACAACGATGCGTCGCCTATGACACCGGGAAGTTCGCTCCTTAAGGAGGCATGGAACTACTCGTATAACAAGCTTTATTTTTACAGCGACAAGCAAAAGGCCGACGATTACCTCGTATCGCCCGCCTTTAACCTGAAGGCCGGCCATAGCTACAAGGTGAAATACAAAATAAATTGTTTCCGTCCGCATAAGGCCGAAGTAAAGTTTGGCACGGCCGCTACGGTGGCCGGGCTTACCGAAACGGCACTTGCCGAGCAAACTTTCAAGGGCAAAACCACGCTCGAGGCTACGCTGAACCCCGCGGCCGACGGTGTTTACTACGTGGCCCTGCACTGTTTAAGCGAAAAGGCAGGGTATAATATGTATCTCGAAAACTTCTCAATCGAGGGCATGACATCGCCAAAAGTGCCCAACACGGTGCAGGATATGGTGGTAACACCCGACGCATCGGCCGCGCTTAAAGCCACCATTTCGTTCACCGCACCATCGCTGGCACAGGACAATACCGCCCTTGCGAGCCTCTCGGGCATACGCATTTTCAGTGAGAAAAAGCTGTTAACCACCATCACCGACGCCGTTCCCGGCGGCCATGTAGCCTATACCGACGAGCAGGTCGACTCGGCAGGTATCAGGAATTATACCCTCATCGCTTATAATAGCTTTTGGCGATGGCGTGCCTGCAACAACGTCGCGGTGGATAGGGCTCGACGTGCCCTCGGCACCGCAAAACCGTCATCTTGTGGCGGGTATTGACCAGTTGTCGTTCAGTTGGGACGCGTCGGTGGCGACAAACAAGGGTGTCATATTCCCCGAAAAAATTAAATACAACATTTTCGACGTCGCCAGCACGGCCGGAAAATACCATGTTTCCAACGCGTTAGGGTCGGTAACGGGCCAGACTACGTTCACAACGGCCATGCCTACCGATGAGGGCGAACAACATTACCACTATCTGGCCATCGAAGCTACGAACGAAAGCGGCTCGTCGGGCTATTTTATCTCTACACCCGTACTGCTGGGCGAGGCCTACAAACTGCCCGTGCGCGAAAACTTCCGCGACGCTATGGTCGACCATTGGTGGGGCACGTCGCAAACGGGTAACGGCAAATTGTACAAGCCTGTGGCCGAAGCCGCGCTTACTACTGAGGCCGATGGCGACGGCGACGGGGCAAGTTTGTATCTGCGCACCGTCATGAACGACAGCGTAAACTTCTATTCAGGCAAAAATATCGCTGGCCGAATCGGCGAACCCCGTGCTCAGTTTCATGATGAAATCAGAGGTCGACCAAGGCACGTTCTATCCCTTTGTGTTGCTGCCCGACGGCACTAAAGAGCACCTTGCAGCCCTTCCTGTGAGCGTCGATACGGGGTGGCGCGTACTGAATTATTCGTTGGAGAAATACAAATCGCAGCGTTGGATTGAGATAGGAATTGCCTTGTCCGACCCCGACGGTGCCACGGCCCAGCTGGTTCGCGGATAATGTCAACGTGGCATCGAAGGCAACCACCGACGTTGCCGTTACGGCCTCGGCCACAAAACAACTTACCAAGGGCGAAGAGGCGACAATACGTGTAAAAGTTGACAATTACGGGGCTTCGCCTCTATCGGCCTATCGCCTGAAGGTAACCGTGGGCGGGCAGGTAGTTGCCGACCGCAACGTTACCGAAGTGCTCCCTCAGCTGGGCCACCATAAGTTTACATTTGCCTACGCTACCACCCCTGTCGACAAGCGCGACAGCCTGAAGGTTGAGGTAAATGTTACGGCTGCGGGCGATGCTGACAACAGCAACAACAGCGTTGAGGCCCTTATTGTGCAGAACAATCCGCAATTGGTGAAGGCCGAAAATCTCAAAATCACCACAGCATCGGGCCAGAATCAGCTTACGTGGACGGCACCGTCGAAGGTAAAACAGGTTGTCGACGACTTTGAAAACTATACACCCTGGGCCATCGACAACATCGGCAAGTGGACATTTATTGATGGCGACAAGGCCAGCAATTCGGGCCTTGTTGACGAGTATCACCTTTATTATGAGAACGAGGGAAAGCCGTTTGCCTACATCGTTTTCAACCCCTCGCAGTATGGCGAAAAGGGTTCTGTTGCCGACCTTACGCGCATTTATCCGCGCCTTGCCACCCATTCGGGCAGCCAATGCCTTGCTGCACTCTACGGCTATGTGCTCAATCCGTCGACCTCCGACTATGATTTGGCCAATGCCGACGACTGGCTTATCTCGCCCGAACTGCCTGGTGTAGAGCAAACCATTATGTTCAGTGCCAACAATTTCTACGAAAACGGAACGCATGAAGGCCAGCCTTACGAGTTCGATTACCCTGAAACGTTCGACGTTCTTTACTCAACGACGGGCAATAACATCGCCGACTTCCTGAAAACAGGCGATACCCATACCCTCCGGGGCGGACAATGGCAGAGTTTTATGGTGCGTCTGCCACAGGGAACGCGCTATTTTGCCATACACCATAATCGAAAGCGCAGCAGGATGCCGACGGATACGTTATTTCGCCCTATCTGTTTTCTATCGACGACGTGTTCTACACCGTGGCCAACGAAAAGGTGTTGAAGTATAACATATACCGCGATGGCGCGTTCGTTGCCAGCTCCCCTACACCCGCTTACAACGATACCGACGACGGTCACAGTCACCAGTATATGGTAACGGTGGTGTACGAGGCAACCTTGAGAGCAATCCCGTTGAAGCAGATACGACTACGGGCATCAGGAATATGTCGCAACAGGCTGCCGGTAGCACCGTAGTGGCGGTTTATACATTGGATGGAAAACGCGTCAGCACTGATGTCGCACGGTATCTATATCGTAAATACAAAGATGGCTCAGTAAGAAAAATGGTTGTGAACAACCGTCCGTGGTATGCCTCCCCTGCCGTGTTCGGCCGTGCATGGCGGGGCAGAGGCAACGCCCTTGCGCGCGCCGCTGGTACGGCTTTGCTCGGCCTGCCTGCGAAGGCATGACAGCGGTATTCAGTCCCGCTCATGAGCGAAAAGGCGGTGCAAAACAGGGTTCTCCCGTGTGTGCACCGCCTTGTTTTTATCAGGCTTTCTTCGCCATTTGATATAAAAAAATACACACTTTCGTGCATAATTATAAAAAAACTACTATCTTTGACCCCAGTAAACTATTATCAATAAAAACCTGAAAACTCAGAATTATGATTAATTTATTGTTACAATCAAGTGCAGGGTATGGTGTTTTGCCATATTTGTATTCCTCATTATTATTGCGGTCCTCATCTATGCGCTGTTTATCGTGGTTAATGCAGCCAACCAGCGCGAGGGCGCAAGCGTTCCAACCGCCGTTATTTTAAGCCTTGTGCTCACCCCTGCAACGGGTTTCCTTTATTGTTTGTGCTTCCCGTCGAAGGTTGAGTGCGAAACCCTGGAGGTGCTTCGCAACAGGCAACAGGCACCCCGTAACCGAATAATTTTGTAGCACAATACCCTTATTGACAGCAGCGTATGTTGCTCATCCATGTTTTCATTAGCATTTTGGGGGCTGGCTTACACGCCGGCCCCTTTTGTTTTTTGTTGAAATAGGCTTGGCAGAGGTGTAAATTTTGTTGTGTTTTCTGATGGACGCAAGCGTGGTTCATTGCGTTTGCAGTATCCCTGTTTTTTAGTTTTGCACCCCTTTTCTGTGGGTGAAGTACGTGTTCAGCACGGGTCAGATACCCCGAAAGCGTGTAAAACCGTATGGACTTAACGTTTGCTGTGCGTGAGGTTTGCAGCTGTTTATAAAAACAAATGTACGAGCTGCGGCACCTTTCGGTGCCTTTGCAGCTCGTACATGATGCCTGCATGTGTGCGCCTGACAGGAATCGAACCTGCACTTCGCGAGAAACTAGATCCTAAGTCTCAGCGCGTCTACTAGTTCCGCCACAGGCGCAATAGCAGGTGCAAAGGTACGCAAACTAAAATGAAACGACGGTGTGAATATTTGCTTTTTATGCAAAAATGTGCAGAAAGGTCCTTTTGTACTGTTTCCCGTAGCGTGTGGTGGTGGATAATTGTAAAAAATATTGCTGATGGTGCAGCGCATAAGAGCCGGCGGTTTGCGGTGTATTGTTGCGGCGTTTGCGTGCCCGTTGTCGCCGGTTGTGCATGTAACGCTGAGTGTGCGGCGGCCGTCGGCAGCATGGATGACGGTCGCCGCACGCAGGGTGTGACGGCTGTCGGCAGCGCGGCTGACGGTCGCCGTACAATGATGTTTTGCGCGCAGAGGCAGACCTTGTGCGACAAAAACGGGATTAGTTTACGTCGCAATGCAGGCAGGAAAAAGGCGATGACGCAGGCAGGAAGGGGGCGGTAGCGAAGTATAAAAAGAGGTGGAAACGGAGCATGAAGGAGGTGAGACAGGACAGGAAAAGGTGGAAACAGGGTCGCACGGAGCTGCGCCGGCGGTGCATCGGCATAAGTGGCAGACCTGCTTTGTGGCGAAAAATGTATATAAAAAATCGCGAAAGTGCGAAGTGTCATTTCACCGATAGTTAAACATTGGTAAAAAGAGGTTGATTTTGAAGGTTTCAGCGTGACAATTTATTTTTGTGTGCAGGAGCGAAGTCCACAATGGACGACAGACGATGAAACTTTTAAACAAACAAACAAGCATCAGCCTGCACGCTGAACAACGAAGAGATACGGTTCTGCCGTCGGCCGGTGCCGGTTCGTACGGCATTGAGGCACGGAAAGGAGAACGCGGGGGCAGTAACTGTAAATCGCAGTGGGGTGGTGACGGCGGTGTGATAACTTAATAATTAATAATTTAACCCTTTGACAAACTGTAACATGAAGAAGATTTTAAAAGATGAGTGGTATGTAAAAATGCCAATTGTGTGTGAGGATTTATGGAATACCGAGTATCACATGCTGAGCTTTTTCGGCGAGATTATCAGTTGGGAGGAGCAGCCCGGACGCTATCCCCGCTGGAACGACAGCGTTGATCAGCCTCATGGAGGTGGGTCTCCATGTTCTGGCCCGTATGCGCCGTATTCAGGACCCGGCAACGGGTCGTCCGATGACCATGCGCGCCATAGCGACGAGGCTTTGCCGCAATCTGCACCGCCGCTGTCCGCAGAATATCTATGCCGTTGCAAGGCAGAGCCTGCGGTCGAAACGTCCCGATGTGGTAACTTATTACACGCGGTTGAGACTGGAGGGCGGCGTAAGTCTGTCGTCGTTTGTTGATACGGTAGAACCTATTTTCGCTGCCGCGGCTCGACAGTTACCGTGGCGTTTTTTTGACGGAGGAAACTACAATGGATGAATTTTTAGCTTGTCAGGGAACGACGCCGCAGGCGCGAAAAGGCCATGAAATGTATGGCCGATGATGTACAATGGCTCCTTAATCAGCCGGCAGGGTCGGTGACATGGGACAGAGTCAGAACGATTTGATAGACCTTATAGACTGTGTATGGGCCATGCGTGTGATTACAGGCAAGGGCGGTAAGCTCATGACGAGGAAGGCAATAGCCGAAAAGGTGTTCGCCACTGTAGGGACGAACGTGCCCCAAAAAGGCTCACGCAGGCCGTGGGATGTACTGCAACAGGAGGCTCCTGAGCACAGCATGATGCGGAAGTACATGGTTAAAAAGTAAAAATAAAAAAAGTAAAAAGAGTAAAAAGGGGGGTAAGGGTAAAGAATTAAAAATAAAGAATTAAAAAGCTGTGGTTAAGGGTAAAAATTAAAGAATTAAAAAGAGTAAAAAGGGGAGTTAAAGGTAAAGAAGTAAAGGGGAGAGAGGTTGGAGATGAAAGGAATTAGAGGTAGTGCAGGAGGATAAGAGGATAGGATGCGGAGGTATTGAGGCGGCTGTTCAGGGTTAAGCTCTGTTGGATGAAAGCTCGGGGACCGCGTATTTCGTACTGGGATGTCTGCAATTTTCAAGGCAATGGGGTCTGCTTCGTTATTGTGTTCGGTGTGTTTCTATATTAGGATATTTGCAATTTTTCATAAAAAGATACTGGCTGATAAAAATGAGGTGCAGGGAAGTTATATTAAAAGGAGCTGCGAAGCAGGGGTGGAAAGTCATGGATGCCGCCGTTCCTTCTGCTCCGCTACTGTTCTTTGGGTTTGCCGAATGGGTATTATGTTGCATGGGCAATGCTGTTTCCTTTGGTTTATCACAGCCCATTGGCTTTGCCAAACAGAACTTGCGGTGTATCGGGCGTATGACAGACGACATCCCAAACGGGTTCTTTTGGCATGGCGACACGGAAATTATGTTGCATGAACAATGTTGTTTCCTTTGCTCCGCTACTGCCTATTGGCTTTGCAAAACAGAACTTATGGTGTATCGGGCGTATGGTAAATGCCACCCTTAATGGTTTCTTTGGCATGGCGACACGGGTATTATGTTGCATGAACAATGTTGTTTCCTGCTCCGCTACTGCTCATTGGCTTTGCAAAAACAGAACTTATGGTGTATCGGGCGTATGACAGACGACATCCCAAACGGGTTCACCTGCGTTGTGAAACAATACTTACGGTTTGTCATAACTCTGCATTTCCTGTCTCCTTGTGCACAAAAACAGTTAGCGTAAGCCAGCTGTCGTTACATAACCGTCCTTTTTATTTTTCTTAGTTCTCGCCCTTTGCGCTCTTCTTTTTTCCCTTTTTCATTCCTCCTTTTTCCTTTTTACCCTTTTACTTTTTACTTTTTCGACTCTCTCCTTTTACTTTTTAATTTTTACTTTTTACTTTAGGCGTAGCCCTTTACTTTTTAATTCTTTACTTTTTACCTTTAATCTCCCTTTTTACTTTTTACTTTTACTTTTTACTTTTATTTCTACCTTTGTATTGAGATGGCTTGTGTGAGCCATTGGTAAGATACTACCCTAAGGGAGAGAAAAATCGTCTTTATAGGTGTATACCGTCCACCCGTCAGCCTTAAACCGTTAGCAGACATACAGTGCGGTGTATACCTTTTGCGTCGTAACTATCTCCTGTGGCGGCGTCACGAGGCTGGCGCAGCATCATACTATCGTAAACAATGGATGATAAAGAACTGCTGAAAGGCATACGACAAGGGCGGGAGGAAGCTTTCAAAATGCTTTTACGAACGGCATTATGGCGTGCTGTGTAGCGTGGCTCAGAACTACGTTGGCGACAGCTTTATGGCCGAATCGTTGGTTGGCGATGTCATTGTGAGGTTGTGGGCCGACCGTCAGCGTGTACACATTGACCGTTCGCTGCGCATGTATCTGATGAGGAGCGTGCGTAACGCGTGCCTCGATTATATCAAATCGCAGTATCACCAGCGTGAGTTTGCCGCCTCGAATATATTGAAAGGTCGCTCCACGAGCTTTATGTGGGAAAGCCGTTGCCGGGTAGTCTGCTCGAAAAAGAGCTGGAGAACAAAATACAGGAGGCTATGAAGGCTATACCTTTAGAGTCGCGTCGCGTGTTTATGATGAGTCGATTCCACGACATGTCTTATACGGAGATAGCCGGCGAACTGGGTATTTCGGTCAACACGGTGAAATATCATATCAAGCAGTCGCTCGTTATCATGCGACGAGAATTGCAGGAATACACGGTTGAAAGGTAAAAAAAGTAAAAGAGTAAAAAGTAAAAGGCAGTAATTAAAGGTAAAAAGTGAAAAATAAAGAATGAAAAGGATTGAAGAATGAAAGGGGAAGGAGTTAGAAGATGAAAGAATTAAGGGTAGTGCAGGAGGATAAGAGGATAGGATGCGGAGGTATTGAGGCGGCTGTTCAGGGGTAAGCTCTGTTGGATGAAAAGCTCAGGGACTGCGTATTTCGTACTGGGATGTCTGCGTAATTTTTCAAGGCAATGGGGTCTGCTTTGTTATTGTGTTCGGTGTGTTTCATATTAGGATATTTGCAATTTTTCATAAAAAGATACTGGCTGATAGAAATGAGGTGCAGGAAGTTATACTAAGAGGAGCTGCGAAGCAGGAGTGGAAGGGCATAGAAGCCGCCGTTCCCTCTGCTCCGTCACTGCCTATTGGCTTTACAAAACAGAACTTATGGTGTATCGGGCGTATAGCAAATTCTATCCCAAACGGGTTCTTGGCATGGCGACACGGGAAATTATGTTGCATGGGCAATGTTGTTCCCTTTGTCTCGCTACGCTCTATTGGCTTTGGTAAAACAGAACTTACGGGGTATCGGGCGTATGGCAAACGCCACCCTTTAATGGGTTCTTTTGGCATGGCGACACGGAAAATTATAGTTGCATGATCAATGTTGTTCCCTCTGCTCCGTCACTGTCTATTAGCTTTGCAAAACAGAACTTATGGTGTATCGGGCGTATAGCAAATTCCATCCCAAACGGGTTCTTTGGCATGGCGACACGGAAATTATGTTGCATGGGCAATGTTGTTTCCTTAGCTCCGCTACTGGCCATTGGCTTTTGCAAAAACAGAACTTATGGTGTATCGGGCGTATGGTAAATGCCACCTCAAACGGTTTTGCCAACGTTGTAGAAACAATACTTAAGGCTTTGTCACAACTCAGCATTCCCAGTCTCCCTTAGTGCACAAAAACAGTTGGCGTAAGCCAGCTGTCGTTGTATAACCGTCCTTTTATTTTCTTAGTTCTCGCCCTTTGCGCCTCTCTTTTCCTTTTTCATTCTCCCCTTTACTTTTTTACTCTTTAATTTTTAATTTTCAACTCCCCTCTTTTTAATTTTTTTACTTTTTAATTTTTACTCTTAAGCGCAGCCCTTACTTTTTACTTTTTAATTTTTACTTTTTCCTTTCATGTTATTTTTCAGAACAAGATAAGCTTTCGGTTATGCTCGACGATATTGTTGACTATCTTACGGGTGCTGCCACGCCGCAACAGGCTGACGACATCGACGCCTGGCGCAGGCAATCGGCCGATAATGAGGCCCTGTTTACACAGCTCAGAGAGATATGGTTCTCGGTAACAGCTGCACAAAAAGACAGCTACGACAGCGAGGCTGCCTTTGAAGCGTTCAAGCTTAACGTGGCGAAGCTCGGGAGAAGACCGCATTTAGTGGCAGAAAAACCATTGTCGAGGCACAGGCTCATGAAGGTTGCCGCTGTGGTTGTTGCCCTTGTTGTAACGGCTGTTGCGGCATGGACCGGCGGCTATATGGGGCGTGGAGGCAGAGAAGGACATATTATTGTGAGTGCACCACAAGGCTCGCAGACCGTAGTTTTGCTCCCTGACAGCAGTGAGGTACGTCTCAATGCCGGTTCAAAACTTACGTATGGCCAGAACTTCGGCTCCGATAACCGGTTGGTTTCGCTCGAAGGAGAGGCCCTCTTCAGCGTGCATCATGATGGCGGTAAGCCTTTTATCGTGAAGTCGAACGACTTTGAAGTGCGCGTAACCGGCACGAAATTCAACTTCCGTAACTATCGTAACGATGATGAGGCTGCGGTGGTATTGCTGCGCGGTTCGGTGGCCATCGACGACGTAAACAGTCATCGCCAGATGGCGGCACTGACGCCGGGACAGAGCTTTGTTTATAATAAGCCTGCGGGTACGGCCCGTATAACGGCCGTCGATACGGCGCGTGTGGCACGCTGGACGCATGGACAGCTGTTCTTTGATGAGAAGCTTTTAACCGATATTGCGAAAGATATGGAGCGCACGCACGGTGTAAACGTGGTGATAGAAAACGACGGTTTGCGCACAAAACGCTTCTATGGGTCGTTCGCCCTGAGCGACAGTCCGGCTACTATTATGCGTACACTGGCCATGACGGGCGGCATACGGTATCGCATAGAAGGCCATACCATTATTATTTATTAGCGCACAGGGCAGACTCTGTTTACGGGGGCGCATCGCAGAAAAAGCGGTGCGCCCCTTGTTTTCAGGTAGTAAAGGCGTTTACATTTTTTCAGTTGCGCAATTTGTTGAGGAGGTACACCTCAGTTTATGCTGGGGTAAAGGCAGGACGAGGAGAGAGGTTTTTCGTTGCTATAATATAATAAGGTGAGGCGGCAGCGACCAGACGGTCACAAAACAGGTTTGAGGGAGGCGAAGATGAACGTCAGGATGCAGCTTCTGTGCTTTTTACAAAAAGGTACGCAGCATGGTGTTGCAGCATAACGAAATGGACGCTATCTTTGCACCAGTCATTCAGCGGAATAAATGGATCCAGTTTCTACACGATTGACCTTAAGAAAATCACATTTTTAACCATTAAAAAGAAAAACACAATGAGTATTAGATTTCGAGTTATGCAGAACAAGATGAAGGGAACCAACAATTTTGGCAAGTGGTAGTGGCCGTGCAACGGTTCTCGATGAGGTGAGCACCCGCAACCTTGCCGATGAAATTTCCCATTCAACAACTGTTACCTATGCCGACGTTCTGGCTGTTCTTACCGAACTTTCACGTCAGATGAAAAGTCATCTTCAGAACTCACAGCGCGTGGTTCTCGACGGTATCGGTGCGTTTAAAGTGGTATCAGCACCCATCTTGTTGAGAAGAGCGACAAGTTTAGCGTGGCCAACATTAAGAATTACCGTATTGTCTACACCCCTGAACGCCCTGTTTATGGCTACAGGCTACAACGAAAAGGGACACCGTACAGGCAAGTTTATCAAATCGTTGCTGGCAGGAATCACGGCCAAGCAGATGCCTGTTGAGGCCAAGGCTGAGCCTAAAGTGCCCTGCCCAGCCGGCCGGATAACAGCTCGCGTAGCCAGTAAAACACATGTTTAACCTCAAATAGAATACCATGAAAAAGAATGAAATCTGAAGTTTGTAGTGCAGACACTTATCAGCGTTCTTACGGCCCTTGGCGCGGCCTTCGGTCTGACGTCGTGCCGGTAAGCCTGCCGTTAGCTGCATGAAACAACAGCGGGCATAGCCCGTAACCTCAATTCTTCGCCCCGTGACTTCGCGCAGGTCACGGGCGAAAAGGATATTTAAAGGTAAAAAGAGTAAAAATTAAAGAAGTAAAGGGCTGCGCTTAAAGGTAAAAAGAGTAAAAAATTAAAAAGTAAAAAGCTGTGCAGAAGGGTAAAAATGTAAAAATAAAAAGTAAAGGAGAAGGATTTGAAGTTAAAAAGGAAAAAGAGTAAAGAGGTAAAAAGGAAGAATGGAAGGGCGATTCAGGAGCTAAAAAGAAAATGGATGGAGAAGAAAGAAGGAAAGGGTGATGCAGCGTAATGTAAATATTTGTTATTTTTGGGAGTATAAGCATACGTATTAGAAAGAAAAATGGTAATTTTAGCATATATATTACTGCTGTATGATAAATGGAAAAGGTAGTATGATAACGTTCGTTGTCACGGCGATAGGGACCGTTTCAAATTCCAGCAACAGGCAGATGGTTGCAGGGGTAATAGCGGTATAACCGCTCTTTGAACCGATGATGAGCCGTAACCCCATACGAAATGATGCGAGAGAACGGCTCATGATATATGAAAACAACATGCTTAAACCACTAACGATGCAGCGTTCCTTACGGGAAAATGCGTTGCGATAACAGATAAAACCCAATAACAGTCATTAAAGCAAAACGAATGTATGAAAGGCCGGGACAGAATGTACCTTGTCGCTCCTGGTATTTTAAATCAAAACTTGAAAGGAAATAAATGATGAAGAAACTAACAGAAAATAATAGTTTGGAATCGTTGGCGTTTTGCGCGTTAATCTTTCTTTTCGCCATCCAGCCGGTTTTCGGACGTATCGGTGTGGCAGATGATGTAGTATGGGTACTTATGGTCGTTTGTATTGCCGTAGCATTGTTCGGATTTGTGCGGCATGTCAGGACCGAAGGTGCTGCCTATATCAACAGGCTCTACTCTAAAAACCCGTGCAGTTATTTCTCAACTGCGTGCTGCCTACTGGGACTTGTCATCAGTTATTGTCTCAATACGCAGCTGGTTGCCTTCTGGATAGTATTGTCTATACTGGACATTAGCACCTCATCTGATACCTGAAAATGCTATACAAAAGTAGGTGCTTCACAGCCTGCTGCAGGAACAGGTAAAGGCTGGTGCCGGAACTTATAAACCGTAATGCCCGGGTGTTGAAGGTTATTTGCAGCCTGCCCGGCATCGATATTTTACATTGTATATAACAGAACCGTACGATATACCTTGTGTAAACCGTGCGGTTCTGTTGCTTAACGACATCGCTGCTTCTTTAAAAAGCTACTTTTTTTGTGCCATTTTACGCAGAAAAAAAGAAAAATAATGTGAAAAAGTATACGAAGTTGAAAAATAATTTTTAACTTTGCAGGTAGAGAGAGTGCTGTAATGCACCTCCATCTGTTTTAAACCTGACGTTTGATTATTCGAATCATTTATAAACCCTAAAAATTAAATATGAAGCAAACTCTTGGAAAGTTATCCATGCTTTTTCGCTTTTTCGGCAGCCTTGCTACAATTGTCGAGCTGTCAGAGTGAAGAGTCGGCGCCACTGGTTCTACAACCCTTCGGAGCCGGTAAAACTTACTACTTTCTATCCCGATTCGGGCATGTACAAGGAGCAGGTAATCACTTGAAGGCACGAATTTTTGGACAGGATGTATCTAAAATCAAAGTTTATTTCAACAACTCTGTCGCTCCCCGTCATCGGGTCGACAGGCTCAATGCTGTGATGTAACGGCACCGCGTTTGCCGGGCGATACCCTGCCGTTTGTCGGTGGTGGTAGGCAGCATTGGTAGTGTTTGACAAGCCGTTTATCTACCACGAGTCAATTTCGGTAACCACCATAGCGGGTACAGGCCAGTGTGCAAAGCCCACAGCGGGCGACCTGAACACCGCTACCATGCCCCTCGCTTTCTGTGTGTTGACGGCGATGACAACATATTCCTCGTGAGTCGCGGCCATAATGGAGGGCTCTGAAACCGAGCGAATTATGCGCATTGACCAGCAAGACGGACAGGTTGAGATAGTAGTTCCCGAGAATGGCAATGTGCCTTGTGCCGACCCTGTGACGAATGTCATTACCATTCCTACCGAAACCACGGTGGGTTCGTACGTATCACTCGACCCTGCCGAAATGTGGAGTCCCCGCCAGCGCGAGCTTATCTGGCCGGCAGGATATGCTGTTCCCAGAGCGGATTTAAAGCACTGTATGGTGGTTAACCCCAATGACGGCTGCATATACACACGTTATTATTACGGCGACATTATTAAAATTAATCCCCGTACCTACGAGGTTACACCTATTTATAAGACGGCTCCCGGCAACAGCTACGGTCTGACATTCAGCCCTTTGCACCCGAACATTCTGTATATGTCGTTCTTTAACGATGCCGGTACGATGGCAAACAGCATAGCTTCCATCGATGTAACGCGGCCCCGACAGCACTATCAGCGCCTCTCGAGCAGCAATACCAGTGGCGGTCACCGCGACGGTATGCTGGAAAAAGCGCAGTTTCATAACCCCTGTCAGATTTATTGTGATGCACAGGGGCTACATGTACGTAGCCGATAAAGACAACCATTGTATTCGCCGTATATCGCCCGAAGGGATGGTTGAAACCGTACTCGGCGTGCCCTGGTACGGCCGGTTACTGGATGGTTCGAAGAAAGAAGCCCTCTTCAGAGAGCCTACGGGTATTGGTATAGGCAAGGACGGCTCGGTTTACGTGGCCGACTGGGGCAATTATCGTGTAAGGAAGCTGACGATTAATTAATTGAAAGGAGTCAGGGAGTTAAGGAGTTAAAGGGAGTTAGCCAATACTCTCACGACTCGAAAACTCTTTTCTTAGGAGCCAGTAGTTATTTTCTTAGGAGACAGTAGTTATGGAGTTAAGGAGTTAAGACAATACTATGACCTTTCCAAAATGCTGATAAGGGATGGAACAGAAGAAATGATGTGAGTACCGCATTGACGGAAACGAAACGAGTTAATGACATAAAACAGACAAATGTCTTCACTCCTCCTAACTCCTTCACTCCTGACTCCTGATAAAACAACTTCGTAGTTCAGACAAATGTCTTAACTCCTTCTAACTCCTTAACTCCCGGCTCCTGATAAAAATAACTCCTGACTCCTATAATAGATTCACCTAAAAACAAAAAAACAATATTATTCATGAGATACCATTTTTTTACTTGTATCGTTGTTGCTTCTATCCGCAGGACAAGTGGCGGCACAGACGCGAACGGGCGGACAAAAGACACAAACGGCACAAGCAGCAAAGAGCAACGAGCTGACGGTTTCGGGTATCGTGAGCGATAACGACGAGCCGCTGATAGGCGTTGCCATCAGTATTTTGGACAAACCCGGCATGGGAACCGTCACCGATGTGGACGGTAAGTTTACCATTAAAGCCGAACGGGGCGACAAGCTCGTGTTTTCGTATACCGGCTTTAAAAAGCGCGAGTATGTGGTAATGGGCAATCAATCCGACCTGAAGATGAAGCTCGTTGCCGACAATAAGCTCGACGAGGTTGTAGTTACAGCCCGGGTTTCACAGCGCAAAATATCGACGCTGTCGGCCGTTACCACCGTCGACCCGCAGGACCTCCAGCGTCCTACCACCTCGGTGGCGAACCTGATGGGCGGCCGCGTGGCCCGCGTCATCACGTCGTTACGCAGCGGTGAGCTCGGCAAAAACATATCCGACTTCTGGATTCGCGGCATAGGGACCTTTGGTGCCAATGCGTCAGCACTTGTACTTATCGACGGTTTGGAGGGTAATATCAACGACCTTGACCCGGCCGATATTGAAACTTTCTCGGTGCTTAAGGACGCATCGGCAACAGCTGTATATGGCGTTCGTGGTGCAAATGGCGTTGTGCTGATTACCACAAAACACGGTATGGCCGACAAAATACAGATTACGGCGCGCGGCTCGGTAACCCTTAACCAGCTGAAACGACTGCCCGATTATCTCGGCGCTTACCAGTATGCACAGCTCGCCAACGAAGCAAGGGAGGAACGAGGAGAGACGCCTTTGTATAACGATATGGCGATGAATATCATCAAAAATCGCCTCGACCCTGACCTTTATCCCGATGTAAACTGGCGAAGGAAACGGTAAAGAAAAACATCCCGGAGCAAAAACGCATACATCAGTGCACGTGGAGAGTGCCAACGTTGCACAATATTTTTATAAGTCTGGGTGCCAATATCGAAGATGCTGCATATAAAACCGACAAGAACAGTCCGTACGCATCGAATGTAGGCTACAACCGTTATACCTACCGTACCAACCTCGATTTGAAGCTCACACCGCTTACAAAGGTATATTTCGGCACCGACGGAACGCTGATTATCAACGATAATCCAGGTGTCTCAAACACCGATTATATATGGGATGCACAGGCATATCTCAACCCGTTGCTGCTGCCCATGGTCTATTCTAACGGCGATATCCTGCCGCAGGAGCCAATGCACTCACCTCGCCTTACATGTCAATTAACCGCCGTGGGCGCCGCAGCGATCAGTGAGATAGAGTGTAACGCTCGCTGTTGACGGGACCTGAAGTTTATCACCCCCGGCCTTCGCATTCGCTTTCAGGGAGCTTATAACATTAACACCTATTATAGTGAAAGCAGGCTCATACAGCCCGCACTTTATCAGGCCGTAGGCCGCAACGCCGACGGCTCTTTGAACACCGTTTTGCGCATAGCCAGCCAGGCTGCATCGTTTAAAAGAGCACCAGCCAGTACAGAAAGTACCACTTTGAAAGCACACTTAACTACGACCGCGTATTTAATCATGACCACCGTGTGTCGGGACTGCTCTATTATTATATGAGCGATGCCAAGAATTCGAACGATGCAAACTCGAACATGAGCTCCATACCGTTCCGCTATCAGGGCATATCGAGGCCGCCTTACCTATGGTTATAAGGATACCTATATGGTTGATTTGAACTTCGGTTATACCGGTTCGGAGAACTTTGCAAAGGGTCATCGCTTCGGCTTTTTCCCGTCATTGGCCGTAGGATGGATACCTACTAACTACGAATTTGTACGCAAGGCCCTACCGTTTATGAACTTCCTGAAGCTGCGTGCCTCTTACGGAACCGTAGGAAATGACAAGATTACACGCAAGCGTTTCCCGTATCTTACCATTGTGCAGCGCCTTAACAATATACCTTTCGGCTCGTCGCGGGTTGAGACACTGCAGGAAAGCTATATCGGTGCCGATAATCTGAAATGGGAAATAGCCAGAAATTCGACTTCGGTATTGAAAGCCGCTTCTTCAATGAGCGCCTTAGCCTTTGTTGTAGACTTATTTCATGACGAGCGCAGTAACATATTTCAGCAACGCTCTCTCATCCCGGGCTATGTAGGATTAACGTCAAATCCCTTTAGCAACGTAGGCCGCATGGTGAGCTATGGTGCCGACGGCAACTTTCACATTCAAGCAGCGAATCAACAACGATATGGACTTTAGCGCTGCGCGGTGATTCTACCTCTGCGCAATGATGTAAAGAACTGGGAAGAGGATGTGCCGGCATATCCCTACCAAAACGTTTCGGGCTACCCTATGGTGTGCAGCGAGGCATGCGGGCTCTGGGCTTGTTCAAGGACCAGAAGGATGTGAGTCGAGCCCGCGACGAGACTTTTGGCTCTTACGGTCCGGGCGATATTAAGTATCGTGACATCAATGGCGACGGACTTATCAATGGCGACGACTACGTGCCACTGGCCTACAACGGCGACACTCCGCTGCTTATGTATGGCTTCGGAGGCGAATATCGCTATAAGAATTTTACGGCAGGCATCCTCTTTAAGGGGCGCGGCCGCACTATGGTAAAGCTTATGGGCTACGGCTATGTGCCCTTCTTCGAAGGACAGTATGGCAATGTGCTCAAGACAGTAGCCAATCCGCACAACCGCTGGATTTCGAAAGAGTATGCCGCTGCCCATGGCATCGACATGAGTCTGGCCGAAAATCCCAATGCCATTTTCCCGCGCCTTACCTACGGACAGAGCGGAAACAACTCGCGTTCGTCCGATTTCTGGTATCGAAATGCGTGGTTCCTGCGCTTGCGGAGGTAACGCTCAACTATACCATGCGTACAAAATACCTGCGCAGCATTGGCGTTTCGGGAGTCGACTTCCAGCTTATCGGCTCGAATCTGTTTGTGTTTGACAGCATCAAAGAGTTTGATCCCGAGCAGGCTTCTTCCCGTGGTCTGGTTTATCCCATACCTGCAACCTACACCTTCCAGCTGTATCCATTTCTGATATTACGGTACGAAGACACAATTTTTCATAAACGAATAACGAAAAATGATGATACACAACACCTATAAGAAAATTATCGTCGGCCTGCTGCCCCTTGTCGGCTTTCGGCCCTCGCTGATGCCGTCGTGTAACTTTCGACGTAGCCGACAACTATTTTTCAGACGAAAGTAAGCAGCGATTCCATCTTTTGCCAACACACGAAACGGTGGCTTACATGTGGGATATTTCACGAATGTTCCCGATGAGGGCAATCTTATTGAGGATCGCCCAATACGCTCGGCCTGCTGGCTACTGATGAGGCTTTCTCCAACGCCAAGTCGGACATCACAATGAAGTATGTTACGGGCGAGATTGATTCCAGCCTCGGCATTCTCGAAAACACGCTACTATAATAACTTCTAAGGCTATACGCCGCTGTCAACACGGTTTTGAAGAACATTGACAAAGTTCCCGGCCCTGTCAGTAGACGACCGTCGCGACATGTTAGGGCTACACACTTCATGCGTGTCTACGCCTACTCGCACTTTTACTCGACTGGGTCCCACGCTGCTGCTGGGCGATGAGGTTATTCCCAACAACGAGGAACTGAAAACTATAATCGTGAGCGCGGCACTTATGACGATATGTCGACTATATCTGCAACGAGTTTGAAGAAACAGCCAAGGTCTGCCCTGCAGCAGTCGATAGCGACTTCGGTCGCCCCACACGCGGTGCAGCATACGGCTGATAGCCCGCCTGCGTGTGTATCGTGCCAGCCCCGACCTACAACGGTAGGCGATGAGGCACGACGCTGTTTCAGCAACTGGAAACGCAAGTCGGACGGAGCCTTTCTACATCAGTCAGACCTACGATTTAAAAGCGCTGGGCCGTAGCTGCAGCAGCGTGCAAAGCGCGTGATGGACATGAAAAGAACGGCAATTCCGCTGTATCGTCTGCATACCGTTGAAAGCTCATCGGAGACACCTGCTCTCCCAACGAACGTTACTTCGACCCCGATTATCTGCTGCCTGGCCCGCAGGTGCGGCCGAGTATCGACCCTCTCCACTGTGTGCAGATATGTTTAACGGCGAAGATGTGATACCAAGCAATCCCGAATGGGTCTGAGCGATACAGTAATGACCTTGCTTCCACACGCAGATCGTTCCCTCGCACATCTTAACGGCTGGAACCACTACTGTATCAACGCAAAAGGTAATCGATGCTTACCGCATGGCCGATGGCCGTAACATCGATAGAGTCGACCCCACAATATCCCTTGATTCGAGAGCGGGATTTACCGCATCGCAGAAGAATTTCTCAGGCTACCGCCTCAACAGCGGCGTGTACTAACATGTACAATAACCGCGAAATGCGCTTCTATGCTTTGTGGGCTTCAGCGAATGCTTCTGGCCTATGACGTCAACATCGACGGTAGGGCGACTACAAAGCAGACCGTTACCGATTACGACTCGCCTGATGGCAAGCAGAGTAACACGGTCGACTTCATCCGCTTACGGGTTATGTCATCAAGAAATTCATCAATCCTACCGGATGCCCGTGGCGGCACAAATGCTAAGCGTTTAACCAAAGCCTATCCCGCGATACGCTATGCCGACATCCTGTTGATGTATGCTGAGGCTCTGAATCATCTCAACCACTCATCACCATACAGCTTGATGGCGAAACCTATACGCTTTCGCGCGATGTCACGACGAAATGCGCAGAGCTTCAATCAGGTGCGCCATCGTGCCGGCCTGCCGAGGCATGTCGATGGCCGAGGCTGCCGATGTCGACAAGGTTCGAAGCTTATCGAGCAGGAACGCATGGTTGAATTCTCTTCGAAAACGAACGTTACTGACGTTCGCCGATGGGGAGAGTATGCGCAGGGCTGCGGAGTCGGTGACGATGACGGGCATGAATATGGACGGTACAAAAAGCCACATTCTATCAGCGCACAGTGCCCAATTCTAATCGCGTTGGCAGCCGCGTCGTAAACCGAAAGATGATGTTTATGCCCATCCCTAACTCGAAATTCGCAGCTTCCCGCCATGTCGCAGAACCCGGGATGGAATTAAAAGAGTGAGACAGCCTTTTCTCTTGCGAGTAAAAGGCAGTTTCTCAAAAGAGTTAGGAGTTATGGAGTTAGGAGGAGTTAGACAAATGTCTATGCAACCTTTAAAAATCCTCTCCACCCAAAGTAAAAAGGTATAAGAGAAATAGTTTATCAAAGGAGTTAAGGAGTTAAGGAGGTAAAGGAGTTAAGACTCACTAGGAGCAAGGAGTTCATGGAGTTAGGGGAGGTGAGGCAAATGTCAGCAAAACCTGAAACTCTGCCCACCCAAATAAAAAGTAGCAGATATCTAAAATAAAGAGAAAAGATAAAAAGAGAAAGGTTGAAATTAACAGTAAGACAACTGCCATGAGTAACTGTCTTAACTCCTTAACTCTAACTCCTGGCTCTGAAAAACAACTCTATCTCCTGAAATAAAAATCGATTGACCTCCTGAAAACGAATTTTTAAACAACGATTTTTCCCAATATGAAAGCGAAAATACTTTTATGTCCGCGGCTTTTCTGATTGGCTCGTGCACGAGAACGAAGTGTTCACGAAAGAGCAGTATAAGCATGTCTTTTTCTTTCGTAAGCAATGCCGACCATGTCAGCGATAAGGTGTTCAACCTGTCGGATACGGCCCGCGTTGGCTGCATAGCCTTGTCGATGGGTGGTTCAACAGACGCAAACAAAGACGTCACCGTTAATATTGTAAAAAGCACCAGCGTGCTCGAAAATTATCAACGTAGCACGGTTTGATAACGCCGTCGACAAGTATGCCCGACTGCTTCCTGAGAGCCATTATACCATGGCATCGATGACATTTGTTGTCAAGGCGGGGCATACACAGGCGTTATTCCCTGTTACCGTAAGGCCCGAAGGCCTGTCGCTCGACAGCACATACTATCTGCCTTTGCGCATACAATCGTACGACGAGCTGCGAGGCAAATCCGCCCGTAACTACGTTTTCTACCATGTTCGCATCAAAAGAATACGGGCCGCTGCGGGCGGAGACCAGTTACAGTATGTCCGAACTGCGTTATACAAACGGCAGCACAACGGGGCTGGCTGTGCCGGAACAAAACCCTTACCCCATTGGCGCAAAAACAGTACGTATGATGGCCGGCAACGAAACGTTTGACGAAAAGCGCTGCCCTCGACGAGTTCGCCGTCTCTGCTCGATATTAACGACGACGAGAACGGTACAGATAAAGGCCTCTTCGCGACATCGAAGTGAATTGCAACTGTCGGGCGATGCCGACTATCCCAACAAGTATTTTGCAGAGAATACAGCCAACGATATTAGTATGGCAACTTTCTTTTGCATTACAAAATACAAGTCGGGATCCGACTGGTACGAAATAAAGGAAGACTTCGCACGAAGATTATCGACGACAAACAGTAACCCTCAAATTCTTTTCATGATGAAATCAGCAGTAAATATTTTCGTTCTCGCGTTCTCCGTGCTGGCTCTTCTGTCGGCCTGCGACAGCTACGAGCGCGAGGAGGTAACCCATGAGATATTCGTTAACAAGCACGAACTTACCCTCACCGTAGGCCAGACCGATACCCTTATCGTCAGTCCTGTATCGGGACAAGCCCGGTGGACGAGTGAGTCGGCCGAAATAGCCACCGTCGATAACAACGGTGTGGTAACGGCCGTAGCACCCGGAAACACCACCGTTGTGGCCGAAAAGAACGGCTCGCGCTTCGCTGTCGAGGTAACCGTAGTGGATAATCATCCCCTTACTGACATTGAATTAACCGCTACCCCGCCTCTTTGGCGTCTATACCGTAAGCCTTATTCCCGGTGCCATGCAAAAGGTATCGGCGTCAACCGTGCCTTGTAACGCCAACAATGTATCGCGTGCCGATTATGCCTGGTGGTCGGATAACGACGCTGTGGCTCACGTATACGACGACGGAACTATCAGCGGAGTAGCCGAAGGATCGACGGTAGTTCACTACCGCCGCGGCACCATCACCAAAGATATTAACGTGTACGTATCGCTCACAAGCTCCCTTCAAAAGGCCCTCATGTGCTGAAAAAGTCGGCACCATTGGAGCTTCTCTCTCGACTTCGACTTTGGAGGTCCTGAGGTTTGACTGGCACGACGCCAACCCTCAGAATCAGGAGGCAGCAACTATCGCGCGGATAACGGCGACGATAACGGGCGCGGCGTTGATATTGAAGGCTCATCAAACATCGGCTATACATCGAACGGCGAATGGCTTATCTACACAATCGACGTGCAGGATGGCGGTGTTTACAGTCTTGATTTGTGTGTTTCGGGAAGCGGTGGCACCATGCACTACGAGGTTGACGGCGTAAACGCTGCGGAACTATCAATGTTGCCTCTACAGGCGGGTGGGAGACTACCGCTATAACGACCAGTTCGCCACGCGATTTACGACTTACGGCAGGCCGCCATAAGGTGAAAGTGGTGTTCGATCGCGCTAGCATACAACGTAAAGGCCATAGCAAAGTTTACATATGTCGATGACCTGTAAACAGCATTGCTTCATTACAAAACTCCTGAGCCTGCAAAGGCTCAGGAGTTTTTGTTTGGAGGAATATGAAGGTAAGATACTGCGTTTAAAGGGAAAAAAGGAAAAGAGAGGAAAGGAAAAGAGCGGACCAGAGGTCATGTAGACGTCGACGAGGGAGCTAGCTGTTCCGAAGAGCTGCACGGAGATGAGTATGGCGGGGGAAAGGTCGTAGGCGGTGTAGTCTAAGAGTATGCAAAGCTCTTCGGGCAGGTGGTTCACGGCCTCGTCAGCGGTGGCGGGGGTTACGCAGAGGGTGCGGCCGTCGGAAAAGCGGAAAACGGCCCTACAAACGCTATAGTCTACCTCGGCATAGAAATCGGCTTCATCGGTGGCCATGTGGATATAATAATTATCGTGCCAGGAGCGGGCATGGACGTCGTTCAGGAGTCGGCAGAGCGGGGCGACGAGGTCGCGGGTGAGCTGCGAGGCAGATATGGTGACGGCTGCTTCGGCAACCATCCCCACCGGTTCGGATGTGTCCAAACTCAAGTCGGCCGACAGCTCGGCGAGCCGTTGGCGCAAGGTTTGCATCTCCGCATCGAACCATTCCGGCGCGCCCGTGGGCGGAATCTGTAAGAACGAGCAGAAGAACTGATAGTTGTGCTGACGCCGGTTGTACGAAATGTTAAGGCTGGTGTCGACAAACAGCACGTGCCACCAATGGTCACTGTAGGCCCTGCAGCCCATGGCGCCCTCGGCCGCACGGGACAGCGGCGGCGCATCTGCCGCCTCTCGCGGCTCCCGATCATCTCGTCAGCGACGCTGAGACCAAACTCACAGCAAGGCCGTGACAAAACAGGCGACGGCGAGCGGTAGCTACTAAGATAATAGGGGTCGAACCGTATGATGCCGGCCAGCGACAAAAGGTATTCTGCGGAGAAGAGAACCAGAAAGAGGAGCCCAAGAATGGCTATATAGACGGGGAAAGGCATTGAAAGGTAAAAAAGTAAAAGGGTAAAAAAGTAAAAAGGGGCATTGAAAGGTAAAAAATTAAAAGAGTAAAAAGTAAAAGGCGGTGCCGAAACGATAGTTTGAATAAGATAATTCCTGCCCCATAATAATTTGGGGGCAGAATTATCTTTTCGTTCTGTGGCAGAAATTTATAGAACCATTCGGCCAATGGTGAAGGCAACTCAGCAACCCTTCGTTATATTGAAGGTTTAGAGAAGAAAAGCGAATACGGTTCTTCGGCTGGTATTTCTTTGTGTAAACAGACAGGCTTTTGCGCACTGATACATTCTCTGCCTTTACCTCTATCGGAATAATGCCTGCATCCCACTGAATAACAAACTCGACCTCTGCACGGCTGTCCGGCGACCAATAAAAGGTATGTCGTCTCTTAAAAGAGATAAGCGACTGCAAAACGGCATTTTTCGGCCATGCTTCCTTAAATTCTGTATAATTGCTCCCTGAATTAAGAAGAACGGTTGCTGGCAGTCGGGCAAGCCGTCTTAATAGTCCACAGTCGCAGGCATAGACCTTAAAGGCCGACAAATCAGCGTATGCAGTAACAGGCATACTGGCTTTTGTCATATTGAAAACCCTGCAAATCGTCCCGCATCTTCCAGCCAGAAGAGCATCTTCATGCAGTCTTTCGACCTCGCCCCAGCCTAACCACCTTGTATATAAACTTACGATTCTCCTTTGCAAGCTGCGAAGGCAGCGAATGCCAGATGGCATGAATACGTGGAATGTCTTTTGTTTCGGCATATTTGGCGAAGTCTAATTCGTAAAGATCAGAATATCCTGCTGCACCTTCTCCATGGTTTCTATGCTTTTATTGTCTCATAGCTGATAACGGCTTCGGGCATTCCGCCGCAAATAAGGTATCGCCGGTATTCTGTATTCAGCTTATTCAGTATAATTTCGGGTAAACGACTGGCTTCTTTCAGGCTGTTTACAAAGTCGAATGTCTTTTCATCGGCTGTCCTCAGGAACTCTTTAAAGGTAATGGGGTACATTCTCATCACGCTTACCTTGCCTACGGGCACAGTCATTCTGCGCCTTTTTACGGCTACGCCAAGCAAACTCCCCTGCTGCAATAATGTGAGATGAGCGCGTCTTCGTAGAAATACTTCAAACTGTTCAGTGCTTCTTCACCTCTTGTATCTCATCAAAGACAATGAGGTGTTCTGCCCGCTACGATGGGCACTTCGGTATAGAGTGCGAGTTCCTTAAGTATTCTGTCTGGACTTTTTGAAGTCTGGAATACAGATTTCAGTTCAGGTTGCCTGTCAAAATCAAATTTTTGCACAGTAGTCAAAGCCCTTTGCCGAACGTTTCCATGGCTCCCATGTCTTGCCAATCTGTCGGGCACCTTTCAGCAATATGGGCTTGCGGTCGGAGCATCTTTCCATTTTCTAAATGCTTCTACAATGTCTCTTCTATCTCCATAAGCATTTCTAAGCGCAGAAAAAGTGTGGTAAAAATACACTTTTCTGCAGTTAATACTGCAAGATAGGGTTTTAAAGGTAAAAGTAAAATTAAAGAATTAAAAAGGCTGCGCTTAAAGGTAAAAAGAGTAAAGGGTAAAAAAGTAAAAGGCGGTGTTTAAGGTAAAGATTAAAAATTAAAGAGTAAAGGCGCGCTGAAAATTAAAAGATCAAAAAGTAAAGAGTAAGGGCGGTGCATGGGGTGATGGGATGGCATTGATTTGCAGCGTGCTTTTAACTGTGAGCTTTCCGGGTTTACGACCACAGGGTGAGGGCTACGATGTAACGCCAGGGTTGGCGGCCGTCATACGCATGTGCTGACGGCCGCCAGATGACGTGTGACGACCGTCAGCAGCACTGGCGACGACCGCCGAACAACGAGACATCACGGCGTAAAGGTGTGTAATATCGCAGGTAACGGGTTGTCGTCATGCTAACAGGCGGGGAGGTGACGTACCGCTTGTTTGCCCTTTGGTGTAAACATGAATGCCCAGTAACATACAGGCAGGGGGTGACATTCCGCTTGTTTGTTCCCTTTACGGTAAACGCATGAATGCCCAGTAACATGCAGGCAGGAGGTGACATACCGCTTATTTGTCCCGTCCTTCGTACACAGGAAATGAAAGGAAGCGCGTGTGTTTGACGGGTCGCGTTGTTTTACCTACTGCACAATGGTTTTGTACGGTTCGTCCGGCCAGATTGTGGGCGGGCAGACGAACCTTTTATGTTATAAAAATTTTCGTTCATCGGCCGATGCAGGTTTATGGTAAAAATGCGCGTTTTCCTGCCGATGACGGCACTAACGCAAACGGTTTTTCTGCTATTTAAAGAGATGCCGAGTAGCATCTGGCGTTGAGCAGAGAAGAAAACTTTTGGGATGGTGCAAAATATATACCGAAAACACTTGCACGCAACGATATTTTTCTTAACTTTGCCATCTTATGCCAACGGCATGTGCTGACGACAACGCTTGCCCGATGACCGCCTGCGGCGCGAACCACGAAAAGAAACGACAAATATGATGAACCTGTTACGCGAATTAAGGCGCCGCGATCATAAGCGGATATTGGGCGGTATCGACATTTTTAAGTATATCGGACCGGGTCTTCTCGTTACCGTTGGCTTTATCGACCCCGGCAACTGGGCCAGTAACTTTGCCGCAGGCTCCGAGTATGGTTACGCCCTTCTGTGGGTAGTAACGCTTTCTACCATCATGCTCATTGCCCTTCAGCATAATGTTGCCCACCTTGGTATTGTGACGGGGCTGTGCCTTAGCGAAGCCGCCGTGAAGTATACACCCTCATGGGTGAGCCGCCCTGTGATAGGAAGTGCGGTTCTTGCCAGCATATCTACCTCGCTGGCAGAGATATTAGGTTCGGCCATTGCGTTGCAGATGCTCTTCGGTGTGCCCCTTGTGTGGGGCTCGTTGATAACGGTTGTGGTGGTGTCGCTGCTGTTGTTTACCAATACTTACAGGCGTATGGAGCGTGCAATCATAGGTTTTGTGAGCGTCATCGGCCTGTCGTTCATCTACGAATTGTTCCTTGTCGACGTCGACTGGTTTCAGGCTTCGCGTGCGTGGGTGGTGCCGTCGGTGCCCCATGGCAGCATGCTCATTATTATGAGCGTATTGGGAGCTGTGGTCATGCCGCACAATTTGTTTCTGCATTCGGAGGTAATCCAGAGCCGTCAAATCAATCAGGAGGGCGAGGCTTCGATGGAAAAGGCCCTCCGTTACGAGTTTTTCGATACCCTTTTCTCCATGATTGTGGGGTGGGCTATTAACAGCGCCATGATACTTCTGGCCGCTACCACCTTCTTTCAGCATCATACGGCAGTCGACGATCTGGGGCAGGCCAAACAGCTTCTCGAGCCTCTTCTGGGCGCTAATGCAGGTACTGTCTTTGCCCTGGCGCTGTTGCTGGCCGGCATTTCGAGCACGGTGACGAGCGGAATGGCCGCAGGAAGCATCTTCGCAGGCCTGTTTAACGAACCCTATAACGTGCGCGACCCCCACTCGATAGTGGGTATTGTGCTGTCGTATGGCGTGTCGTTGCTTATCATTTTCTTCATCAGCGACCCCTTTTACGGTCTTATCATCTCGCAGATGGCGTTGAGTGTGCAGTTGCCTTTCACCGTTTTTCTGCAGGTATATCTCACATCTTCGCACCGCGTCATGGGCAAATACGCCAACCGCAAGCCCAACGCCGTGTTCCTTTATGCCATAGCAGCGGTTGTCACCGCACTGAATATATGGCTGTTCTACGAGTCAGTTTCTTCATAACGCGTTCCGCAAAGAGAATGCGTTATGATGAAAACAGGAGGCAAGAGTTAAGGAGTTATAGGGAGTTATGAATAAGGAAATATGATAAAAAGGTAAAAAAGTTGAACAACTTCGTATTGTTTCGTCCGAAGTTAAGGATACAAGTGTTTGGTAGTTAGAGTATTAGTCCTGCCTTTCCTCGTCCCAGTGTATGCGTGAAACCGATTTTGCCAGATTCCTGAACAGATTCTATATCATGTTGGAAACAGGCATAGCCGTGCTTCTATACCACTTTTTATATGGATGTGAAACGGTCACCATTTTACATCTAAAACCTTCTTTATATTAAGGTGAAACAGGCATTTGTCTTGCTCCTTAACCTCCCTAACCCTGTCTCCTTATTATTTTCACCACTTTTGAGTATTGCTCTTCCCTTTCTGCCTACCTTGCAACCGCTATCGTGCCGGTGCGCGTGAAAATGCTACTGGTGGTGACGCCTAAAACCTTGCAGGGCTGCCTTTATTTATCAAACTGCGTTTTGGTGAAGAAGGAGGTAAAGGGCCGAAACCTTACGATGAAAACCCATCATAAAAACTAAGAAGTGTTGTAAACAGCCTCGTCATAAAGTGCAAATTAATCCAAAACCTGCGGTGCATTCCAAACACTCCTATCCGCTACGGGCTTTGTATTGTCAGGTAAGGTTGTTTGCTGTGGTGGCAAGCGCCGGTGCCTGCGTGTTGGCTGAGGCTCGTGCGCCAGCCTCTCGCACTCTTCGAAGTTACTTTAAGCAGTATCTGAGCAACAGGCGAACCTTTATCGGGCCGCTGTGCGTTGTGGCAAGGTGCAGTAAGTTCCCGCTATTACTGATGCGGCAGGGCCGCTGCGTGCAAGTTCGATCATGGCGCGGCAGGAGCAGCAAAGGCCGATGTTTCCATGCGGGCTGCAAAAGTGTATCGAAGATGGTTACCGTCACACCGGCAAACCCATCACCATCCGCCTCAGCGACGACCCGCTGCCAGCTCGATAATAGTGCAGAGGTGACGGCAAAGAAAAGGCATACCAACGCCCTTCAGCAATCGCCGGCTATAAGCTCGGAAACGCTCGAGCGCGGCGGTGCCACGTCGCTGGCAAAACTGTTGGAAACCGTGCCCGTGCAAAGCCTGGTAAGCGCGGGTAACACCATTGCTAGCCCGTGTATACAGGGCGCACACAGCAGCCGTATTTTAGTCACGAACAACGGTGTGCGCCTGGAGGTTTTCGAGCTGGGGGCTGACTCGCGCCTGAATTAGACTATACCGGTTCGAGTATGGTCGAAGTGGTGAAGGAGCCGAATGGTATAAGGTATGGCTTCGGAAAAGCAGCGGGCGGTGGAGTTTTGCTGAACGATGCCGAGCTTCCCCACGGCCAGAAGCGTCTGCTTTCCATGGGCGGCAACGTCAATACAGGATATGATACCACCAGCACGCGCGTGAGCACTATCGGCCAGCGCTGAAAGCGTGATACGAAACCTTTGGCTTTGCGTGTTCACGGCATGGCCACACGCGGAGGCGACTATCGTACGGCCGACCACGTGCCCAACAACACGGGTTATAACACCATCAGCCTTGTCGGCACAGGCCGGCCATCGCGGCCGGAAGTTTACGGCACCGCTCTCACAAGCCCCACTATCAGCGCAGCGGCGATGCCATATTGCTGCCAGCAAAATTTCGGACCTCACAGCGCCATCAAGTTGCCTCGAATACGGCTGGCGGTCGCCCGAAACCACCTTTTCCCTTCCTATCGCATAAAGCTTTCCAGCAATCGCAAACACGTCACGATGAAAGGCGAGGTAAAATGGAAACAGCAAACGAGAATCATCACCGCATTGACTTTATCGCCGTCGTTCTGCAGTAGTCTGCGTCAGGAGTTTAGAGAATCGCAAAAGGCACAGTGGAGCTGGATTCTGCACACAGGACCTTGTCATTTTGAAAAACAACGGCTTCCGATGTAGCTGTGGCATGCCCGCTGGAAATTGTGGAAGCGACGACCGACGCCGGTGCGTCGAACACTCTATCAAACCACGGATTCGCTACCGGTCGAAGCCAACCGGCTCTGTTTCTCAACTTTAAGCGCAGCTGCTCGATGGCGGTTATTTCTCGCACAAGCGCACACCCGTCAAGCCGCAGATGGCCTCTCGGCATGCGGTATGACTCTTTCGTAACGTCTGGCACGCACAGCAGCCCGAGCAATTACACCGACATGACGACGACGAACTACTACAGCACTTTCACGATGAGCCCGGCAGGCCACCACCAGTCTACAACGGTAGACAACGACGCCCGCGCCAATATAGGCTGGTCGTGGCGTCCGCCAGACATTACGAACTTTATTCTATCGGCCTGCAAGACGGCCTCTACTGGGCCAGGGTAAATCGGCACCCGCCAGCGAGCGCGGTTGCAAGCTCGCGTGGCGGCACACGCGCCATCGCAACACGTGGCTGTCGGTAGAGCGAGCCTTTTCTCACCAGCGCGTCAACAGTTAGGTATATACGATCGCACAGGCGCAGGGCATGCGACAGGTTCCACAATCACCCCAGCGGTGAGCACCGGAAATTTATTTATGATCGTGATACCGTGCGCCTCTTACGGTGGCGGCGGTGACGAGCGTAACGGCACGTCTCACGAAGCGTCTTTTCGCCAGTGCAAAAGGCGAATGGATATTCGCCCGCAACCTCACGGTCAACGACTGGCTCGCCGCTTGTGCCGCTCGACAGGCACGGACTGTCGGCCAACTACGACATCATGCCGGCAAAACAAAGCATCGCGCCACGTTGCTCGCCGTCGGGCACATACAGCCACCAAGTCAAAACCGCTCGATCCCGGATATGACCTCGTAAGCGATTCGCGCCACCCGCCTATACTCTCCTTTAAACGGCACGGCCGACTTTTGCCGCCGCTTCGCACGCCGCCGCCGAAATTGGGCGATTGCGGGCGAAAACTATCCTCAATAATTTGAGTATAAGGAGTATACCGACCGCTGCGCTATTACGCCCACGAGCGCGGTGCCAACTCTCGCCCGAATCCTGCTCACTTTCTAAAAACCGTTATAAGATATGTATATTTTCAAAACCATCACGAGATACCTGTGGCTCGCCATGGCGGCTACCCTGCGTTGCTGGGCGTTTACAGGCTGTTCCTAATGAGCAGGTTGACAGCTTCTTTCAAGAAAATAGTGCAGGCCCTCCGTCGTCTACGAACGCGACGTAAGGCCACGAGCAGAGAGACGCTGCGGCATGCCATCCTGCGAATGGGCTGTTGGAAAGGCGGCTCGATCGCGTAGGGACCCGACGGCACCGACTCTATAACGGCTCGATACACCATCGCATTGTCGGCGGCGAACCGCTGCCGCCGCCCGTCACGCAGCAGGAAATAGATATGGCCAAAGCGGACGACGACGACAGACGACGACCATACCACCGAACGCACCCGCTCGACGCCAGCTGGTACGCCAGATGAAATATGCCACGGACTGGAGACTGAAATACTACGGATCAGAACGGCATGCTCATCAATCATCAGTTCTCAGGATACCTTTGGTACCAAAGACAAAGAGGGCACAGCACCTCGATGAAGTGAGCGTTGCCGCCGCTTGTACATCAGCATTTCTTCGGCATTGGCAACCCGTCGCCTCGGAAAAACAGCACAACGGCCGGGTGACGCACACGACTGCTGTAATTAGCCTCATCCGCGCACGCCTCTCTACGCCGCAGTTTTCGCCTACATGACCGCTATACCTTCCGCGATAAATCGGGCAGTGGCGAGCCGGGCCACCAAGTTCTCAACGTCGAACATTTTCGCTGACGGCTTTTACGCCCGCGCAATAAGGTGGTGCGATGACGCTCACGCGGCATGGAAAGCCATTGAAATTTCGGGCAAGCCGAGGCGTAAACCCATGTGACTGCGCCTGCCCGATTTGACACGTATATCGCCTTATATAAAACCATCGATCAGACCCATCTTAACGAGATAACGCCCGGAGATATTCACCCACGAATACTGCGATACTGACCCCGCTGAAGAGGATGCGCAAGCTGTTTACAGAGGCTTATAACGACGATTTTCAGTCGCACCCTGTATCACCGAAGCACCGCGCAGCGTTACGGGCCACACGGTAGATCGCTGCGCCGGTGCGCAGCTCCTGACTCGGTTCTGCCTCTGATCGTTTGGCTTTAGGCATTATGCGTTTCCATAAGGCCGATGTGGCGTTCGTGTTGCAGGGTGAAAATATGCCACATTCTGAACAGTACGCTGACAGCGTGGGCGAATCGAAAAGCCTGCTAAATATATTAATGCCATCAATAGCGAGAATGGAGATCTCTGGGACTTTCGAATCCGATCGCAGCCAGCTGGGACACAGTCTCGACATCGATGGTCCATATCGGACAGCGCAGTTATCGGCAATACCGCTGACGGACAGCAGCGGTGTGTCCGACGCCGATGCGCTTTAGGTCCAGAGGCTGATGGCAGAACGCCTGTGGCGTGGATGCTTACGCAACCGCGCTGACCTTCGCCCGCCACCGGCTGGGGAACATAGCAACCATGCAAACCACCCCACAACAGCATATGAACCCTATTGAGGATACAGCAGGCTGCAGCCGCACAGTTGCTGCTGTGCTGCCTGTACCTCGTGCGTTACGCTGGTGTGTCGGCAACGTCAATGCTGATTATGATCGACAACCCCCTCGGCGGGTAGCCGTTCGAGCGGTGCCGACCACTACGTTGAGAGCCTTCGAAGGTGAAAGTAGCGGGCGGCGAACGCACCCTCGACCCGCAGGCTTTCAATAACTGGGCAACCTGCTCGCCATGTTTAGCGTAGCTGGCCACCGCGTCGGCGACGGAATGATGCATCGGTAATCTCTCGTTTATCAGAACGCACCGTGAGCGTCAGGAAGAGTTTGCCATGAGTACATCACACACTGCCGGGTCAGTGGCCTGTTGTTGACATAGCCAGTCGCCAGAGCACCGTTACCTTTCTTGAGCAAAAACGAGGGCAACAGGGCTGACTCTATCCGGTATCAGGCGGAGCTGAAGCGATGTGCTGCAGCTCTACTTTCGGACAAAACGGGCCGTCTTAAATCGATGATAGATGGAAGATTCGGATCGAATACTCAGATATTTTCACCGTGAGCGGTCGCTCGATCATGAGCGGGTAATCCTCACCAGCGTGTTATGAACTGCCGCGGCACTCGGTAGCCTGCACACAACAGGTATGGCGATCGAAACGGCAGGCACCGCCGACCCCACGCCCGTGCTCTTCGCCCTTTTTGCCAGCACACACACATGGAAAGAGCGTGCCGATGTAACGCCGAAGATTTTGTATACACCTATCGCGACACATGGATACAAAATGCAACGCCGACGGTGCGCGTGAATTGTTCAACCAGCGCCTCGCTGCCGCTTTACAAGAGCCGATGCTGACTGGGCCGTTGCTGCCGTACGACCAGCCCTCGCGTGCCTGAAGGGCTACTTTAACTTTGATATTGATGCCGACGAAAACGACGAACGCCATACCGAATGGCCTTTTGAGATAACGCGCGGCGCGGACCTCGCCACGGGCGAAACAGGGCTGATACATCGCGCCTTTCATAATTTTTGCCGCGTTTTACCTC
>BNJU01001184.1_pt1 | contig 213756 bp, 282 predicted proteins | sample 8539281 | NCBI WGS metagenome assembly BNJU01 (sample SAMD00202456, study PRJDB9452) | human saliva metagenome | isolation source: human saliva | place: Japan
GGTTTCCTTGGATCCTCCCAGAAAAGGATGTGATGAGGCCTGCCTTTTCCGCTGTCTTGGAACTCAGCCCCAAGAGAATTGTCTATGTAAGTTGTGATCCGGGAAGCCTGGCAAGAGATATGAAGTATCTAGGAGAAGGTGGATATGCGCTGGAGAAATGGGTGGAATTGATAACTTCCCCAGGACAGGGCATGTGGAGACAGTAGCGTTGCTACAAAAAGAGGAATCGTGAAAATCCTCCATTTTAGGCAGTTTTACAAGCATTTCGTGTTTGTAGAAGATTTCGATGGAGGAAGAAAAAGATCCTAAAAATCATGCTGATGTGAATGTTTGTATTGATATACTTTCTCATGATATTATGCGTGGTTGGAGCGATAGCTTCATTTATCCAAAATAAAAACCATACTGGGTATAGAAGCATTGTTTTTAGGATTTTTATTTAGTCCTTATGGAATTCCGATGCTTGGTGCAAGCATTATTGCGTTTCTTCATGTGGTCAACAAAGGATAAAATCAATATAAAAAAATTTCATTAATGGTGGCAAAAGACGATGGTAAAACTATCGTCTTTTTTTCTTTGTGAATTTTAGATAAAAAGAATGGAATAGGACTGATAGAAAGAGTCAGAGTTGGTCTTGGAAAGCCCAACATTATCTATGTGAAAGACTTCTTAAGCATGCTGCAAGAAAAATCAGTAGTACAGAAGTTCAAAGATTTAACTTCTGAAGTAAAAAATTTTGCCTTTCATCAGCACTTTTTTGAATAAATTCGTCAAGCTGCTGAACGGATTTAATCCCATGTTCTCTGATGAAAATAACGCTGAAGAAAATGCCAAGATACTTTCTATCATTCATAAAAAAACTTTGACACCGCTACGGTCATAATGGAATGTATTGCAAAGATGTGGGTAAAACGAGAAGGGGTTGAAAAATCCATTCAGCAAACCGGAGCCAGATTCGTTTTCGGTGCAGACAGCTTTGATGATATAAAGAATATTGCTCAGGGGTTTCATAAGATTAAAGATGACAACATATTATGTGGTATGCGTGTTCTTATGCCTACATTAAAGCTAATCGACTAGCTTCCGATTGCGAGGAAGATCACGCAGAAGATTCTTGTTTTTAGTAAAGATTAAAGCAAACCACAGTTTGCATAACTAACAATTTAATAAAAACTAACACAGAACAGTAAATCAAAAATGATATGTACCCAGAATTCTGGACACATATTTATGAGCCAGGCTGAACACATGGAAGAGAAAGAGAGCCTTTATTAAGGTTTAGGTTAATACACAAAAATTATTTACAGATCCTTTTAAAGAGTTGAAATGGTGTAATGACATTAATTAAAGAGGCTCTTTGAAGAGATAGTTATACAACATTTCCGCAAATTCATTAATTACTTTTTTTCTTTGTTTTGTGTTTCATCAGGATAAAAAGCTAGTTCATGAACTATACTTTCCACAGTTGTATGAATTATAAATGATGCTGTGGAAAGGTCTTTTATCTTGAGATTTGGACTATAAAATTCAAGCAATGAGAGAATTTTATTTTGTAGCAAATATGCGATAAGGCTTTTTCAAGTTCACGAAAAGCATCGCTTTGATAAGAAAAGAGCCGTAATTTTCTTTTTGAAACAATGTTAGATAACTGTGACTATCTAAGATAAATTTAATATTTTTTTAATTATTTCAAAGAATGAAAATTGTGATAAATCTTCTGGAATGATTTTTTTCTAAGATATTTGAATAAAGATCTTTTACAAGCTCATCATAAATTGCTTTTTTATTTGGATAGTAGCTATAAAGCGAACCAATGGATACGCCCGCAGTTTTTGCAATTTCATTTGTACTTACATTTGCATAATCTTTCTCTGAAAAAAAGGAGAAGAGCAGTATTTTTATGAGTTTTTCTTTTCGATACTTCTTTTTTTGTTTCGGTATTCTAGTATTCTTTTGCTTTGATTCTTTACTTTTCATAACATCTCCAATACGCAACAGTGGGTATTAAATTTTTTTGTAATAACGATGAGTCTCTCAATTAAAATCTTGTACAAATCTATATTTTACAGACTAAATTAATTAAACGAAAATTTTTCCAATATAAATGTATCATGTTCATTAAAAAAATCAAGAACATAATACGAGCGACTGCTCATATTATATTGACAAAGCAGCAAAAAGAAGCATTATTAATATGAGTTATAGCTCACATTAATAATACGCTTTAATAAGCCATATACTTGCAATAACAGGCATCTGACGTGACTAAGAGCAATGGGAAAACCCAATATATAGTTTAAAAAAATGATGTCATGCAGAAAGGAGAAAAAGATGAGTTTTATTCGTTTTTCAAAATGTAACAAGAGAATATCATGTTGGAAGCAATGTAATAAAGGCTCTGAATAATGTGAATTTAGAAATTAGACAAGGTGATTTTACAGTGATTTTAGGACCTTCCGGTTCAGGAAAATCTACTTTTTTAAATCTTCTTGGAGGTATGGATTATGTTACGAGAGGAGAGATTTATGTAGGAGAGAACAATATATCAAAAATTTACCAATAAGGAACGCACTCTTTATCGTCGCAAAGATATTGGTTTTGTTTTTCAATTTTATAATCTTATACCGACTCTTACAGCTTATGAAAATGTAGATATGGTATCCAAATTATCTGATGTTTCCATTTCAGCTGATGAAGCATTAGAAATGGTAGGATTGAAAGACAGAGCAGAAAACTTGCCGTCTCGCTTATCGGGAGGAGAGCTTCAGAGAGTATCCATAGCAAGAGCTCTTTGCAAGAATCCTAAGCTGCTTCTTTGTGATGAACCTACAGCGGCTCTTGACAGCGAAACCGGGAAAAAGTTTTAATTACGCTTTGTTCCATGGCAAAAGATTATGGCCATACAGTAGTTTTGGTAACTCACAATGCTGCAGTGGCACCTGCGGCAGATAGACTTATCAGACTTAGAGATGGTGAAGTCAGTGAAATTATGGATCAGAAAAATCCTATTTCTATGGAGGAGGTTTTTCTGGTAATGAAATATTTAAATAAAAAAATTTATTAGAGATATAATGCAACAGTGGAAACAGTTTGTGTCGGTACTTATTATGGCTCTTATCTCGGTTTCGATTTACTGTGGAATGAGTTCAGTGTGGACTGGGATGGATGAATCATATACTGATTACAAAGAAAAAAACTAACTTTAGCAGATGCTTATATCGATGGGGTAAATATAAGCGATGAAGATATCTCAAATATAAAAAAATTGCCTTATGTAAATCAGGCTGAAGGATCAATGTTTGTTAAGTTTAATACGAAAATTGATAATGAAGATTCAGAGCTTTATATTAATTCATTTACAAGCAGCACTAAAAACTCATGAATCCGCTCCTTAGAAGCGGGCACCCCTAAAAGATGATGAAGAAGGTATATGGATTGACGAAGATTACGCCAAGATACACAATCTGAAAGAGGGTGATAAGATTGTACTTGAGTTTAAGGGGATTAAGAAGAAAGTAAAGATTTTTGGGGACTGTTCTCGATGCAGAAAATATATATTTTATTACTTCTTATGCAGAAACAGTTCCGGATCATAAACGACACGGTTATGCTTATATAAGTGAAAAAAATATATAAATAAAATTTTTGGGAATAGTATCTTATAATCAAGTGAGACTTGATTTACTGGAAAAACCGGTTTCCAAGTCAAAGCTGGAAAAAGATATTAAACGGATAATGGGAGATTCTTTTTCATCCGTAGTCATGAAGGAGAATAAAATTTCTATCACTCAGGTTGATGAGGAAATAAATCAAATTCACAAAATGGCGATGCTGTTTTCAATTGTATTTATCTTGTTATCAATTTTATCAATTTATACTACGATGAGCCGTCTTATAAGTAATCAGATGGTTCAGATTGGCACACTTAAATCTTTAGGATTTTACGATAGACAAATTTATTTTCACTATGGAGCATATGGATTTTTGGTGGCTATCATAGGAAGCCTTGTTGGGGTGATTTTCGGATATACAGTGGTGGCAAATCTTGTTATGGATATAAAAAAAGGCGACACTAACGCTTCCTATATGGAAAAAATCCTTTGGCATAGATAGTATGATCTTGATTGTACTGATTCTCACGGTTTGTACCCTTGGCTGCGATTATTACTACAAGGAAGGTGGTTAAAAACAATCCTTCTTTTACAATTAAAGGCATGCTCGATAAGAAGTCAAGTGGTCCCGGAATATACAAAAAATCAAGATTGTCATATGATTGGCTTTGGACGCTCAGGAGCATTCGCATTCATCCAATCAGAACATTCATGAGTATAACTGCAATCGTGGGAAGCATTGTATTGATGGTTGCCGGTTTTGGGTGTGGATTCTCTTTATAGTTCATATCAAGATGTTTATAATAATGAATTCTGTTATAAGTATATTGGACAGGTATACGGAGAATCTTATAATAATTTAAGTCGCAAATTTAATTCTTTTGATGTTCAGTTTGCACAGAGTGAAACGGCTGATTTTTCTTTCCACGGAATTGAAAAATCGGGTTCTCTTTTAGTGCTTGATTCGGGTGACAAAATTAGAATTTTTGACGCAAAATCAAAAAGAAAATCAGGATAGAAAAAGATGAGGTAGCAATTGCTTCTCAGTTGGCAGAACAACTTGATGTTAAAGTTGGAGATAAGATTGCATATAAGACTAAGAGTTCATTAAACGAGCATAGGGTTACTGTTACGGCAATCGTGGATGCAAAGATCCCTCAAGGTATTTTTATATACAAAGATAAGGTAAAAACTTTGAACCTAACACAATTTATATAGGAGATAGTGAAGCTTATGAACAAGCAAAAAAAGAAGAATCAATAAGCAATATAATATCTATAAAAAAAGCAACAGGACAACATGAAGGAGATGATGGATAGCGTTCATTCAATTATGTATATATTGATTGTGGCAGCATTTGTATTAAGTGTCGTTATTCTATATAATCTTGGTATCTTGTCATATCTTGAACGTTATCGTGAATATGCTACAATGAAGGTCATAGGATTTAAAACATAGTGAAATTATGGGAATGGTATTTAAGGAGAGTGTTCTAAATCTTTTGACTGGATTTGTTATAGGAATTCCTTTGAGCAAGCAGTTCTTGAAGTTATATATAAGAGTTGTTTCCATGGATAGTATGGAATGGACTCCCTTTATTACTAAAGACCATTTTTGATAGTTATATTCTGTGTTATAGGATTTTTCTGTTTTAGTCAATTTGGTTGTTTCTATGAGAATAAGAAAAATTGACATGGTTGGAAGCGTTAAAATCTATTGAATAAAGGGAGACGGTGAATATAGGGGTATTGTATTAGAAAAATAATTAAAAATTTTTCTAAATTAAATAAGTTATATAGTATTTAGGTAATAGAAACAAATCCTATTGCCTATTTTATGTATGACGGGCATGCCGTCAGTCTGTGGTGAAAGTCCGCAAAGGGCGTAGTTGCCGACGAACTCCATAGTGACTTGCAAGATTCACATCGTGAGGTGTGGACGAGAAGAAGCAATAGCAAAATCGTAGCCTGACGAACAGAAACCTAATATCAAGGCTTTGCATAACGACAGCAAAGTGGAAATCAGCATTATTGCCATAGACAATAGAGATTATATTTCTTTAACGGATATGGTTAGAAATATTGAGAACGGTTCTGCTTTTGATTGAAAAAGTGGCTCAGAAACAAGAATACAATAGAGTTTTTTTAGGTATTTGGGAAGAAATGTATAACACGAATTTTAATTCCCCGAATTCGAGGGAATTAAAAATGAAGCAGGATTTAACCGTTTTATATTATCGGTCGAGCAATGGGTGGAAAAACTAATTCTATAGGTATCGTTGCGAGAGCAGGAAGATATGGTGGAACTTATGCTCATAAAAGATATAGCGTTTGAGTTTGCTTCTTGGTATCGCATACATTTTAAATTATATTTAATCAAGAATTTGAACGCCTAAAGGAAGAAGAACAAAAGAAGTTAGGATGGGATATTAAGAGAAATTTGGCAAAAATCAATTATAGAATTCACACAGATGCCATTAAAAACAAACTTGTACCGGATAAACTTTCAAAAGAAAAAAATCAATTTTATTTATGCAAGTGAAGCGGATATTCTTAATGTTTCTCATGTTGGAATAACAGCTAAGGAGTGGCGTGATGAAAAATCCGGATTTAAAAAGGCAATATTAGAGATTATGCGGATATATCACAGCTTGTCTGCCTTTCTAATCTTGAGAATCTTAATGCGGTATTTATAAATGAAGGCATGAGCCAATCTGAAAGATTGGAAAAATTAAATGCAATAGCTATTGAACAAATGAAGATACTATCTGAAAGTGAATCAATTAAAAAAATTGAAATAGAGTAATAATATTTGGTATATAGCGAAGGTGATTAGAGTAAAATCTAACCGCCTTTTTTGTTTGAAAAAGGAGATATAAAAACATGGATTACAAAACAATAAGGGATAGGATTGAAGATATTTCCTTATCAATAACCTTGATTTTTATCCTGTAAATTTTTGCCTTTCATCAGCACTTTTTGAATAAATTCGTCAAGCTGCTTAACGGATTTAATACCTTGTTCTCTGATGAAAATAACGGATTCTGCCATCGTATTCAGAGTTGAAGATGATATGATTATGGATATGCCCTTTATCTATATGCGTTGATAAGACAAACTCATATTCATCTTTTAGGATTTTTACATAACTCAAGACCGATTCGGTGTGCCATTTCAGGCGTGGCTTCTCCCTAACAAGCAAAAATTTATAAAAAAAGAAGCAGACCCCGAAGGGCTGCTTCATCAATTTTTCCCTAAGTATCCGTACATCTTACCGTGCTTGCTACAAAAGAATGATTATGGTAGCAAGCATTAAGCAAGTTTTAAATGTATATTTTATATTATACCAAATGAGGTAAGTAATGTCATCAGAATTGAAAAATGCTTTTAATATGACAACATATGTCAAGTTAATATGATATAATAAATATAGGAGATGTTAAGACGATGAAAGATAATAGGCTATTCAGGATACTATATTATATTTTTAGAAAAAGGGAAAAGTTACAGCAAAGCGAACTTGCTGATAAATTTGAGGTATCAGTCAGAACAATTTATAGAGATATTGACTCTATCAGTAGTGCAGGTATTCCCATTTATGCGTTGCAAGGAAAGGGCGGCGGAATAGAAATTGCTGAAGATTTTTGTGCTTAGTAAATCATTGCTGTCCGAAAATGAGAAACAGCAAATTATGTCAGCTCTTCAAGGATTGGATAATACCGCAATACAGCATGAGAATGAGCTTTTAACAAAACTCTGCACTCTTTAAAATGAAAAAAATACCAGTTGGATAGAAGTTGATTTTAATAATTGGCAAAACAATAAGATGTATGAAAAAACATTTAATGATATTAAATCTGCAATTTTAAGTAAAAACATTATTTCATTCACATATTTTAGCAGCAATGAAAAAGAAACAAGTAGAAGAGTTAAACCCGTTAAACTACTTTTTTAAGAGTCAGGACTGGTATCTATATGCTCTGTTTACTTAGAAATGATTTTAGATATTTCAAATTGTCCCGGATAAAGAATTTAGAAATCCATACTGAAAAGTTTGATGACAACTTTGAAGATGCAATACTCAAGAAAGAAATGCCACACGAGAACACAGTGCATATAAAAAGTTAAGTTTGATCGTAAAGTTGCTTTTCGAGTATATGATGAGATAAACGGAGAAATCATAGAAGACGATGAGGGAAATTTATATGCTGAAATAGAAATACCGAATGACTATAATTTATTCAATTATATTTTTTTCTTTCGGAGATGGGGCAGAAGTATTAGAACCGAAAGAGATACGAATGCAGATTAAAGAAATGATAAATAAAATGGCAGAAAAATATATAACTGACAAATAGTGTCAAGTATCCTCCTGTATAATTTAATGAACCAAGATGCAAAGGGAGGATTGGATAATGAAATATGAATGGAGAAAACAAGAAAAGAATCTTTTATGGTGTGAAGCAGACACCTATCATTGTAGAAGTGCCAAAGCAAAAATTTATTTTGGCAAAAGGTAAAGGAAATCCGAATGAAGTAGATTTCTCAGATAGAATATCCGCATTATATTCTCTTGCTTATGCCATTAAAAATGATGTTTAAAAATGCAACGAAAAATAAAACTGATAACGAGATTGCAGATTTTACGGTATATCCATTAGAGGATTTTGGAAAAAGTAAATGGAGAAGAGCTTGATAAAAATAAATTGGAATACACATTGATGATTAAACAACCTGATTTTTATTACACAAGAGATATTCACAAAGGCACTTGAGAATATAAAAAAAGAAAAAAAGCCTGACGCATTGTATGATGAGATAAGTTTTAGAAAAAAATAGAAGAGGGTAAAATCTATTCAGATTTTACATGTTGGAAGTTATGATGATGAGCCAAAAATCATTTGAACAGATGGATGAATTTGCAAGAAAACGTGATCTTACAAGAATAGGTGATTTTCATAAAGAGATATATCTAAGTAATAAAAACAGGACATCAGAAGAAAAGAAAAAACCATATTAAGATATTCAGTGAAATAGGAGGAATTTATTATGCCAAGACCAACGTCAAAAATGATTTAATGACTGCTGCTAAGGAAAACTATGAAAAGCTAAATTTACTTATTTCAAAGATGACAGAGGAAGAGTTAAACACACCGTTTGATTTTTCAAAAGAGGAAAAGAAAAAGAAGCCCATTGAAAAGAGATAAAAATCTAAGAGATGTTTTAATCCATCTCTATGAATGGCATCAGCTTATTTTGAATTGGGTACATTCCAATCAAAAGGGAGAAGAAAAACCATTTTTGCCTGAACCATATAACTGGAAAACTTATGGTGATATGAATGTGGAGTTTTGGAAAAAACATCAAAATACTTCTCTTGAAAATGCAACTAAAATGTTTCATAAATCCCATAGCGATGTTTTACAGTTGGCTGAAACCTTTACAAACGAAGAACTTTTTTCAAAAGGTGTATATAAATGGGTTGGAGGGAGTACGCTGGGTTCCTATTTTGTGAGTGCGACTGCAAGTCATTATGATTGGGCAATGAAAAAGCTAAAGGCTCATCAGAAAAACTGTAAGTCAAAATAATTGGGGTAGTAAAGTGCATTTTACAAAAGCAAAAGGAATACTTTCTTCAAAGAATGGAATGAATTTGTTCAGAGGTTGTACTCATGGCTGCATTTATTGCGACTCAAGAAGTAAATGCTATCAGATGAATCATAAATTTGAAGATGTAGAAGTAAAAGAAAATGGAATCAGTCTTTTGGAAGAGAGCCTAAAACGAAAGCGAAAAAAATGCATGATTGGTTTGGGGTCTATGACTGATCCATACATTAAAGAGGAACTTAAACTAAATTATACAAGACAGGCACTTGAGATAGTAAATAAATATGGTTTCGGCATAACGCTTATAACAAAGTCCGCTAATGTTTTTAAAGGGATTTAGATTTGTTTAAGAAATAAATTCAAAAACAAAAGTGTGTAATTCAAATGACACTAACAACTTATGATGAAGAACTTTGTAAAAAGATAGAGCCAAATGTTTCAACAACAAAAGAAAGGGTTGAAGCATTAAAAAAATATTATGTGATGAGGGAATACCAACAATAGTTTGGTTAACTCCGATACTGCCATTTATCAACGATACGGAGGAAACATTATTGGTATTTTAAATTATTGCAAGGAAGCAAAAGTGTTTGGAATAATATGCTTTTGGTATGGGAGTTACACTCAGAGAGGAAATAGAGATATTTTTTATTCGCAGTTAGATAAAAAGTTTCCAAAGCTGAAAGAACGATACATCAGAGAATACGGAAACAATTATGTAGCAAAACAGCGTAAACAATAAAAACTAATGGGTGTATTTCACGAATTCTGTGAGCGGAACGGTATCGTTCATGATAATGATGCGATATTTAACTATCTCAATTTATTTGAAGGTAAGGATATTTCAAAGCAACTTAGTTTTTGATGAAGTTTGACCTACCATATAAAAGTAAAATATTACAACTTTTTGTTCTTGAAATTTGAGATGGCAGGTAGTATAATATAACTAAGTTATATTTGGAGAAAGGAGGAGTAAATCGTGGCTAATGGTGATTACGAAGCAACTCATAAAAATATTGGATTGTGGAAAGAATATTTTTAAAAACACAAGGATTTGAAAAAGCTAATTTAAGAGCAATCTGCAAAGCGGCGGGTGTAACTACAGGTGCTTTTTTTATGGTCATTTTGAAGATAAGGAAGCTCTTTTCACCGAATTAGTAGAGCCAATCGTGAATCAGATACAAAGTTCTTATGCCATGTATGAAGATGAGAGTTTTGATGTTTATAAAAGAGAAAATCATATAAAGAAAGAAACTATTTCAAGATTTTTGGAATCAAAAAGCACAAGGTGCTATTAAAATGGTTCTATATTTCTTTGAACATAAAGATGCATTTGAATTACTGGTCTTTGGTTCTTATGGAACAAAATTTAACAACTTTTTAGACGGAATTATTGAGAAAGAAGATAAAAAAATCACTTTGAAATTTTTAAGTATGATATACGGAGCGGATCATGTAAATAATGTGATAACTAATAGAGGAATTCATCTAATCAACCATGCGTACTTTTTATGCATTATCGGAAGTAGCAGTTCATTCTAAAAGTAAAAGAAGAAGTGAAATTGAATGCAACTTTGATTTCGGAGTTCTTTAATGAGGGATGGAAAAAGATACGAGGAATATAGACAAATTTTTTACCCGAAACATAACTTAGTTATATTTCGAGATCTCAGAAGAATAAAAAAATAAAACCGGATATTGTTTCTGTATGAAAATAGAAATATATCGAATTGAAAAACAAGGAGGACAAAATTATGAATTTAAAAGGTATTGTAAAAAAATAGCAGTATTTTTCTGTTATTGGGTTTGTATTAACAATGGGATTAGGTTTTTGACAGGATCGTTTGGGATGCTTCCAAGTTTATATTTATCATCAGCCCTGCCAACAATTATTGTAGCACCGGTCTTTGTTATTATGTGTAAGCAGGTCGGGCAAAGAGGTACAGCATTTTTATACTTCCTATTGATGGGTGTTTTCTATGTTCTCATGGGAATGTGGCCAGTAATTGCTGTTTGTGCTATTGCAGGACTTTTAGCAGAACTTGTAATTGGTAAAAAGGAAAATTATGAGAATAAGAATATGAAGATTGGGGCTGCGTTTGGAGCAGGTATGTTCATATATTCCTTACATGCTATGTATTTTACGTTTGTATTTGGCGTAGAAGGACTTACAAAGCAATTTCCAAAGATGTTTACAACCGATTACGCAACATTCCTTTACAATTTTTACACACCTAAAAATATCTTGATTTGTTTATTGATTGCAATTGTGGCTTCAGTTATAGGTGCCTATTTTGGAACATATATTTACAATAAATTTTTTTAGTGATAGGAAGAAAAAGTGTTTTGTAGAGATGAAAAATAATATAAACAAATACCAACTATCAGACAAAATCAACCCGCTTACTATAGTTGGGTTGATTTTTGCTATTTTCTGTTGTTTTAACAATAGGAGAACAAACCCAATACTTATTTTTCCCTTATTTTTGTTTTAGGACTGTTATCCTTATTTTTCAATTAAAAAGCATTTAGAACAATATTTTCATTGCTTATAGTATGGGACTTATTTATTTACTAAAACCCCATTTAGGAAAATGTTTTGATTGGTTCTATATATACAATGCTACTTATAGTGTTGAAATTTGCTCCACTTTTTCATCTTGGGAAGAGTTCTGTCTTCATATAGCTCTTCGCATCTAATTGCTGCATTTAGAAAAATTGGAATTGATGGTGGAATAGGGTATAGGAATCACAGTATTTTTTTCGTTTTATTCCGGAAATCTCTATTAGGATGAAGGAAATAAATAATGGTATGAAAATTAGAGGATTTAAAGCAAGCATTTTCAAACCAATTAGAACATTTGAATTATATTTTGTTCCTCTTATGTATAAGTGCATAGACATAAGTGATACCTTAACTTGTTCAATTATATCAAAAGGAATTGAATACGATGGGGAAAAACAAGTTTTCATGAGGTGAAAATTACATTTATTGATATCTCAATGATAGTAGGAGGGATGATTTTGTTGAGGGGTGAGTTTATGGAAAATATTTTAGAGGCAGAAATAAGATCCTTTCATTATGGAGAGGAGTTGATATTAAAAATTTAAAAATGTCTATAAAGAAAGGCGAAATTGTAGTCTTAACAGGTCTTTCTGGATGCGGAAAAACAACACTTTTAAGATTACTAAACGGGCTTATTCCATCCTTTTATGATGGTGATTTTGACGGAGAAATCAAGATTTTAGGGAAAGATATAACGGCATATAAAAAGGGAGAGTTAGCTAAATATATTGGCAATGTATTTCAAAAATCCTAAAAGATCAATTTTTTGTGATGTGGTTGAAGATGAAATTGCTTTTAGTTGGTGAAAATTTAGGGTTAGAGAAAAAATCTTAAGAGAAAAAAAGTTGACGAAAGCAATGCAGTTACTTGAAATAGAGTATCTAAGAAAAAGTCTATCTTCGAGTTATCAGGAGGGAAAGGCAAAAAGGTAGCTATAGCTGGAACTCTTATCTATGATACGGATATTATTTTTTTGATGAGCCATCAAGCAGTCTTGATTACGATAGTATAAAAACACTTCAGTGAAATACTTCTCAGATTGAAGGCGATGGGAAAGACAATAATTATAGCGGAACATAGGGCTCTATTATTTTAAAAGAGATTTTTAGCAGATTGATTTATATAAAAGACGGTACAATATGTGATATTTTTCCGAATGGGAGTCTTAGTAATAATAAATGTAAGGAGCTTGAGTTAAGAACGCTTAATGAAAGAGAATTGGTATCAAAAAAAGAACCGATTGTGGCTAAAAGCTACATAAAATTAAATAACGCCTGTATCCATCAAGGGAAAAGAATCTTGATAGAAAACTTAACCTTGAGATTGGTGAGGCGAAATAATGGGAGTGATTGGGCCTAATGGTATTGGAAAAAGTACCTTAGCAAAAGCATTATGCGGATTATCTGAAAAATATTTAGATGTCAGCTATGGACAGAAACAAAAGGAAAGGCTTAGAAACTCGTATTGTGTATTACAAGATGTAGATGCTCAGATTTTTTTAGACACAGTAGAAAATGAATTGATATTTTGTAAAGATAAAAACTCGGAAAGTGATTTAGAAAAAAATACGAGAATATCTAAAAGATACAGACCTGTGGCATAAAAACCAATCATCCGCAGAAATTATCCGGTGGACAAAAACAACGATTGGCGATTATTACTTCGTTTTTATCCGGTCGTAAGTTGATAATTCTGGATGAACCAACATCAGGTCTTGATTATAAAAAGTATGAAAATTATGTCCGATTTAATGACAGAAAAAGCAAAAGGAGATTCCAATTATAATAATTACTCATGACTTAGAGTTGTTATTTAAAACCTGTCATTCCGTCTTAATGCTCGGCGATAAGGATTATAAAAAAATATCTGTAAAGGGAAATGAAGCGTTGATTATGGATTTTATGGATAAAAAGGAAATTTATTGAAGGAGAAAAACTATGTTAAATAAGGTTTTTGAATATGCAGGTTCGCATAAAAATCAATTCACTTAGCAAGTTTTATTATGCTTATTAGTGTAATTATGGGTGTGCTACCCTTTCTATTTGCATATCAGATTATCAATCCACTTATTTTAGGTGAGCAATTAGAATTTGAAAGATTTGCTATTTTATTGATCAGTATTTTAGTTTGTTTAGTGTTGCAAGCTGTCTTAGGAGGTTTAGGTCTTAATGTATCCCATAAAGCAGCATACAACACGCTGCTTGGACTTCGAACATCCTTACAGAAAAAAATGGAAAATCTTCCATTGGGTATTGTTGAAGAAAAAGGGACTGGTACAATCAAAAAAATGTTTGTGGATGATATTGGCAGTTTAGAGGTGCTTTTAGCTCATTCACTTCCTGAAGGAATAGCTAATCTAATTGTACCTATTATGGTTTATGTTTCAATGTTTTTTATTGACTGGAGATTAGCGTTAATGTCATTAGCTTCTATTCCGGTTAGCATTCTTGCAATGATGATTATGTACTCTGTAGGTATGAAACAAATGGGACCATATTATATGGCAAGTGGAAAAATGAATAATACCATTATTGAGTATGTAAACGGTATGGAAGTTGTAAAAGTATTTAATAAGCAAACAGAGTCTTATGAGCGCCTTTCTAAAGATATCAGTAATTACAGAGATTATGCACTCGCTTGGTATAAGACGGCATGGCCATGGATGGCGTTATACAGTGCTTTACTTCCATGCACGATTATTTTAACATTGCCGCTTGGTGGTTACTTTGTATACATGGGCTATGCAAGTCTTTCTAACTTAATACTGATATTATGCCTTTCTTTAAGTATAGGATTACCACTACTGAAAGCTCTTGGGTTTTTACCAACTATGCCACAGTTAAATTATAAGATTTCTGCTTTAGAACAAGCCTTAAATATGGCTCCTTTAAAACAGGGAGAAAATGATTTTAAGGGAACAGGGCATACTATTTTATATGACAATGTTACCTTTGGCTATCAGTTAAGCAAGATGGGAGAAAACGGACAGCCTGAAACCTATATTAAGAATGTTATTCATAATGTTAGTTTTACGGCAAGAGCCGGTGAAAAGACAGCGATTGTTGGCGAATCCGGTTCAGGAAAAAGTACTTTGGCTAAACTTTTAATTCATTATTATGATGTTTTAGATGGAAGCATAAGTATTGGTGGACAAGACATACAAGACATAAGATTGGAATCACTCAACAAACAAATTTCTTATGTAGCACAAGACCAATATCTATTTAATACCTCGCTTTTAGAAAATATTCGCATTGGTAATTTAGCTGCCAGTGATGATGAGGTTATTAAAGCAGCTAAAAAAGCCCAGTGCATGGAATTCTTAAATAGACTTCCGGATGGTATTTATTCTTTGGCTGGAGAAGCAGGAAAGATGCTTTCAGGTGGAGAAAGGCAAAGAATATCATTAGTGAGAGCTATTTTGAAGAATGCTCCGATTGTTGTACTTGATGAGGCAACAGCCTACGCAGACCCGGAAAATGAAGAAAAAATGGAAGCGGCTATTCGTGAACTTGTGAAAGGAAAAACCTTAATTGTTATTGCACATAAGCTGCCATCTATTGTAGATGCAGATCAGATATTGGTTATGGATCATGGTCATTTAGTTGCGAATGGAAAGCATAAAGATCTATTAGAATCTTCAGCAGAATATCGTAAATTATGGGATGCGACACTATTTAGTAAAAGATTGGAAAATCAGCAGAAAGGAAGGTGAAATGAATGTTTAGACTAATTTCAAGAATTTTTAAATTTATCAGGTAAATACAAAAACAGAATAAAGTCTGCATTTATATTTGCCTTTATTGAATCTATATTAAGTAAAATGCCTATATTTATTGCATTTACCGTTTTGATTGGATTTTTATGAAAAAAACGAATACCTCCAAAAACTTTTTCTATATGTAGGGTGGGACTTGTTTTTAGTGGTTTTATTACAAGCTGTGGTTCACTTTAAGCGATAAATTACAAAGTGCAGCCGGCTTTTATGATTTTTTGCTGATAAAAGAATGGAGCTTGGGAATCATCTTAGAAAGCTTCCGATGGGATATTTTACAGCAGGTAATTTAGGAAAAATAAATTCTGTTTTAAGTTCGGACATGGCTTTTATTGAAGAAGTTTCCATGAGTACGATTGCCAATATGATGAGCTATGTATTATCAACACTTGTACTAACAGTATTCATGTTTGTTTTTAGATTACAGAATTGACTGATTGCGGTGTGTGTAACACTGGTTGCAACATTGCTTGCAAATAGCATGAATAAAATGTCTTTATCTGAAGCGGTTATTAGACAAGAACAAAGTGAAAAACTCACCGATGCAGTTTTGTCATTTGCTGAGGGGATCAGTGTTATTAAAAGTTACAACCTTTTAGGCGAAAATTCTAAATCTCTTACAGATAATTTTATATCCTCAAAGGACACATCTATAAAATTTGAAAATAAAAATAACACCATGGACAACCGGTTTAAATATTATTTATGGAATTGGGATTACATTTATTTTTAGCAGTGGCTTTATATCTTAATCATCAAGGAACTTTGGGACTTCCATATGTTGGGGCTTATTTTTGTTTGTGTTTGACTTATTCAGCCCTTTTAAAAAAACACTTTTATGGTGAAGCGACAAGGCTTACTGTAATGAACGCTGCATTGGATCGTATTGAAGAAGTGTTAAATGAAACTGAACTGCAAGATGTGGGCAAAAACATATTTCAAAAATCTGATACCTCAGAACCCTGAAATTTGTTTTAATCATGTTAAATTTTCTTATGGTGAAAAAGAGGTCTTGCATGATATGAGTTTCAAAATGAATAAGAATACAATGACGGCTTTAGTTGGACAGTCCGGGAGGTAAATCCACAGTAGCAAATCTTTTGACAAGATTTTTGGGATGGATTCGGTGAAATTTTTGATTAGAGGAGTGAATATAAAGGATGTTTCACTATCTGAATTGATGTCGGAAATCAGTATGGTTTTCCAGAGAGTTTATTTATTTCAAGATACGATTTTTAACAATATTGCCATGGGGAAAAGAAAATGCAACGAAAGAAGAAGTTATAGAAGCAGCCAAGAAAGCAAGATGCTATGATTTTATTATGGCACTTCCTGATGGATTTGACACAATGATTGGAGAGGAGGAGCAACTTTATCCGGTGGTGAAAAACAAAGAATTTCTATTGCCCGTTGCATGTTAAAAGATGCTCCTATTGTAATTCTTGACGAGGCAACAGCAAGTGTTGATGTGGACAATGAAAGCTATATACAGGAAGCAATTAGTGAATTGGTAAAGAATAAAACATTATTAGTTATCGCCCATAGATTAAATACTATTAGAGATGCCGACAATATTATTGTAATCAGGAAGGGAATATTGCAGAACAAGGTAATCACGATAAACTGATGTCCTTAAACGGCATTTATAAAGGGATGGTAGAATTGCAAAATAAAAATGAAGGGATAAAAATTTTTGTAATGAGATACGGAAGAAGGAGCAAAAATTATGAGTATAAGATCGTGTTATTTAATAATTTCAGAAAAAAAGCGAAGCTCCTTTTATATATGTATCTTTATAATTAGTGGCTGTAACTATTTAAGTATAAATTTAATCTTCCATTTTAGAGGACTTCTATGCCTATGTGCAGAAGTCCTCCTTTTTATCTAAAAATGCAGATAATGGAGGAAATAAAATGCCAAAAGAATATTACCTTTATGTCAACGGGCAAAAGGCCAAAGTCAGCGAGCAGATATATAAAGTCTACTGGCGAGGAAAAAGAACACGAAAAGTATTTAGAGCAGGTGGACAAAAACCACTTGCTCTTTTTCATCGTTGGATCAGGATGTTTTCTTGAAAATAAAGAATCTTGACAAATATTGAATTTTTGATTTATTATTAAATATAAATTCAGTATTGGAATAGAAAGAGGTGTGCTATGGCACAAGTATTAAAAGAAGAGTTAGAAATAGAATACTTGAAGCAGCAGAAAAAGTGTTTTATAAAAAAAGGATTATAGAGGTGCCAAATTAACAGAAATTGCAAAAAGAAGCAGATATTCCTGTGGCACTAATTTATACCTATTTCAAGAATAAAGAAGTTTTGTTTGATGCAGTAGTAAGTTCTGTTTATATAAACTTTCGAGTCAGCTTTTTGATGAGGAGGAGTCTTTGGAAAAAGGTTCTGCTTCTGAAAGGTTTGATGAAGTTGGAGAAAATTATATTCATAAACTTTTAAAAGAGCGTAAGAAGTTAATTATTTTAATGGATAAAAAGCTCAGGTACGAAAGCATACAGAAGCCAAAACACAAAACTCATATCACAAATGCAGGTTCATATTGAAGTAAGTTTAAAAAGACAATCAAAAGAGGAATATGATCCGATGCTTGCTCATATTTTTAGCCAGTAACTTTACAGAGGGGCTTCTTGAAATAGCAAGGCACTATCAAAGTGAAAAGTGGGCAAAAGATATGCTAAAACTTATTGCAAGGTGTTATTACAAGGAGTGGAATCCCTGTAATCAGCACTAAAAATAGACTTTGCGTAATCAGCAAAGTCTTACTTTAAAACCTTAATACTGAATTAAAAATTCAATATTATTCAATTTTGAAAGGAGAATTGTTCATGCCGGAAAAAGAATTAAGGAAAAAAAGTGATTGGAAAAAAATGGTTTATCCAATTCACTTCTTGCTTTAAAAGATAGTATTTGATTTGATACCACAAATCTTACTTGTTTATTTGATTAGTTCTTTAATCACAAACAATATTAACGAAGAGAATTTAAAGTATATATTCTTGGGAATCTTTATATCGTTTGTATTAAAAGGCGTGTTTTACTATTTTGCAACAAAGGTTGCTCATGAGAAGGCATACGAAAAATTGACAGAACTTAGGATAGATATTATCGGGCATCTAAAAAAACTAAGTTTGGGATTTTTCAAAGAACATAATACAGGAGAGCTTACCAACATTGTTCAGCATGATGTAGAGCAAGTGGAAGTATACCTTGCCCATGGGCTTCCAGAAATAATGTCAGTCACACTTCTGCCTACTATCATTTTCATATCCATGATTTTTGTGGATTGGCGTCTTGCACTTGGTATGATTGCCGGAGTTCCACTTATGTATTTGGTAAAAGTTCTTTCACAGAAAACAATGGATAAAAACTTTGCTATTTACTTTAACCATGAAAACAAGATGAGAGAAGAGCTAATGGAATATGTAAAAAATATTTCTGTTATTAAGGCTTTTGCTAAAGAAGAGGAGATTAGTGAAAGAACATTAAAAACGGCAAGAGAATATATTTACTGGGTTAAAAAGAGCATGGGAGCAATTACAATTCCAATGGGACTCATTGACATATTTATGGAAATTGGAGTGGTAATTGTCATGATTTTTGGGAAGTATCTTTCTTTATCAGGGGAATATTACAACGCCTAATTTTATCCTTGCCATTATTTTTATCATCTGCGTTTACAGCATCCATAAGCAAGACAGCCACTCTACAACATTTTTTTCTATTGTATTTAAGGAGGCATTAAAGGCGATTGGAAAAGTTTTTAACAGTTCCGCTTCCAAAGAAAAAAAGACAGAACAAGGTTTAGAATTTGGAAACATAGAATTTAAAGATGTGAATTTTGCATACGGAAAAAGATGGATTTGAGCTTAAAAAAATATCAATTTGACTTTTTAAGAAAAAAATAGTTTGAATGCCTTTTGTAGGAGCAAGCGGTTGTGGGAAAAGTACAGTATCCAATTTGCTTATGGGATTTTGGGATGCAGATGAAGGACAAATACTGATAAATGGAAAAGATATAAAAGAATATAGTCAAGAAAATATCTCAATGTTGATTGGTAGTGTCGGGCAAGATAGTTATCCTTTTTGATTTAAGCATTTTTTTGAAAATATAGCAATTGGAAAATTAAATGCAACAAAAAGAAGAAGTCATAGAAGCGGCTAAAAAAAGCAAGATGCCATGACTTTATTTCTGCTTTGCCAAATGGATATGAAACACGAGTAGGCGAGATGGGAGTTAAGTTATCCGGTGGAGAAAAACAACGAATCTCCATAGCAAGAATGATACTTAAAAATGCACCGATTTTTGATATTAGATGAAGCAATGGCAGCTGTTGATAGTGAAAATGAAAAGACTAATCGGCGAAGCGATTGATGATTTAAGCAAGGATAAAACCATTATTACAATTGCTCATCATCTAAATACGATTAAAGATTCAGACCAAATTATTGTTATGGATAAGGGTGTTGTTCTTGACGCAGGAAGCCATGAAGAGCTGATGAAAAGATGTGAGTTCTATAAGGATATGGTTGAAGCACAGAACAAAGGTAGATAGATGGAATTTGAAAGATAATAGTCTTTCACGGGCAAGTAGCAAAGTGGATTGCAGTGAATCAACGAAAGTCTTTCACGAGCAAGTAGCAAAAGCGGATTGCGAGTGTACGGAGGTGGTAGCAGAAAATGTTTAGAGAAATGTTAAAACTACTTTACAAAAAAACCGGCAAGAGAGATTTGATTATATCAAGTGTATTCTTTGCCCTTTATGGACTAAGCTCCATAGCCATGATTGTTATCGTATTTTCTATACTGTTCCGAATCTTTGATGGAACGAGCTTAGTAAGCCTATATAAATATTTTTATTGCGATTGGATTACTTGTAGTCTTCAAAGGTATTTGCAATATGGTTGCGGATATGAAAAAAAGCATAGTGCAGGTTTTGATATTGTTCAGCAAATCAGAGAACGCATGATTATCAAATTAAAAGAAATTCAGTTTGGGATTTTATACCAACGAAAGACTGGGTGAGATCAATACGATTTTACACAAAGATGTTGATAATATGTCCCTTGTTGTAGGACACATGTGGTCAAGAATGTTTGGCGATTTTTTGATAGCTGCAGTCGTATTTGTTGGTCTTGCAAGTATTGATTTTTAAACTGGCTATTATGATGGCTGTATCTGTTCCGATTGCACTTATCTTTCTATATCTGACAATTAAGCAATCTGAAAGAATTGAAAATCAAAACAACTCAGCGCTTCTTGATATGGTTAGCTTATTTGTTGAATATGTTAGAGGAATACCTGTACTAAAGAGTTTTTCAAACAATAAGAGCTTGGATAATGAGCTTATGAATAAGACAAAGAAGTTTGGAGAAACAAGCAAAGCAGCTTCAAGATTTAAGGCAAAACAATTATCTATATTTGGTTTTTTGCTGGATATTGGATATTTAGTTCTTTTAATTGCAGGAACAATATTTGTTGTAAAGGGAAATCTTGATGTCCTTCATTTTATTATCTTTGCAGTAATTTCAAAAGAGTTTTTATAAAGCCGTTCGCTTCTATGGAACAGCACTATATGTACTATGTTTCGGCGGTAGATAGTTACGAAAGACTTTCAAGAATTTTTATATGCAGATGTAATCCCGGATAAAATGAATGGAATTGTTCCGAAAAGATAATGATATAGCTTTTGAAAAATATAGATTTTTTTCCTATGAAAAAGATGAATTTAAAATGGAAAAATTGAGCTTTTCTATTGCTGAAAAAAACAATGACAGCCTTAGTTGGAGAATCCGGTAGTGGAAAGACTACGATAACCAACTTGCTTCTAAGATTTTTATGATGTGCATAAAGGAAAAATTACACTCGGAGGAATTGATATAAGGGATATTCCTTATGATGAGCTTTTAGATCGTATCAGCATTGTTATGCAGAATGTTCAACTGTTTGATAACACGATTGAGGAAAATATCAGAGTAGGTAAAAAAGGAGCTACAAAAGAGGAAATCATTAAAGCTGCAAAGAAAGCAAGGATACATGATTTCATTATGAGTTTACCAAAAGCTTATGAAACGGATATTGGAGAAAATGGTGGGATTCTTTCAGGCGGACAAAGACAAAGAATATCTATAGCAAGAGCTTTTCTAAAGGATGCACCGATTTTAGTTCTTGATGAAATGACAAGTAATGTTGATCCTGTAAATGAATCTTTGATACAAGATGCCATTACGGAACTTGCAAAGAATAGAACTGTACTTGTGGTGGCTCATCATTTAAAAACAATTCAGAAAGCTGACCAAATTCTCGTGTTTCAAAAAGGAAATTTACTTGAAAAAGGAAAGCATGGGGAACTTCTTGAGAAAGATGGTTACTACACAAAATTATGGAAAGCGCAGTATGAGGTGTAACCATGATTTTGTTAAAAGATGTTTCTTATGAATGGGAAGATGGACGAACTGCTTTAAAAAATATCAATCTTGAAATTAAAAAAGGTGAATTTGTTTTAATTTCAGGGAAAAGTGGAAGTGGTAAAAGCACTCTTGGAAGTATAATGAATGGTCTTATTCCGCATTATTATAAAGGCAAAATGCAAGGGAAGCCTTTTGTGTCCGGAAAAAGATATAAGCAAATTATCGCTTCATGAAATAGGGCATATTGTAGGAACTGTATTTCAAGATCCAAGAAGTCAGTTTTTTTACGACAACGACAGATGAAGAAATAGCTTTTGGTCTTCAAACTATCTGCAAATCAAGAGATGAAATCAAACAGAGAGAAGAAGAAGTATATGCAGAGCTGGATACTCCGGAACTGAAAGGAAAATCTGTTTTTGAATTATCAAGCGGACAGAAACAAAAGATAGCTATTGCAAGTATCTATGCGATGAATCCGAAAGTTTTAATTTTAGATGAACCTTCAGCAAATTTGGATATGAAAGCAACATTTGACCTGTTTTTTTCATTTTTGGAGAAATTAAAGAAAAAAAGGAACAACGGTTGTTCTAATTGAACATCGTTTGTACTATGTAAAGTCTTTATTTGACCGTTTTCTTTTGATGAAAGAGGGAGAAATTGCACAGGATTTGAGTCGGGAAGAAGTTACCCATCTTGAAGGGGCGTTTTGGGATGAAAATGGACTAAGAACTCTTGAATTAGAAGAATACAGGATAAGTGAGAAGAAAGATTTATATCAATTAAATGATGAAAGTATCAGTGGGAAAAGGCTTGAAATTTTTGTTACCCAAGTACAACTAAGCTTGGAAATAAGCAAAAACAGTACATCTTAAATCATCTTGATTTCAATATGGAGTGCGGAAAAAGCCATTGGTCTTATCGGCTTTGAATGGTACCGGGAAAACTACCTTTTGCAAGAGTGATTTCAGGACTTGAGAAGATAAAAAGAGGGAAAAATATGGGCGGAAAAAGATAAGTCGCTTAATCATAAAAGATTTAATGTATATGTCATATTTTTGTCTTTCAAGATTCAGACTATCAGTTGTTTTTCGGAAAGTGTACTTGATGAAATGTTACTTGGTATTTCAAGTAAAGATAAAAAAAGAAAAATACGCAAAAAGGCAAAAGTCTATTTTGAGTGTACTTGGCTTAGACAAATACATTGATAAGCATCCGTTTGCTTTTATCAAGAGGAGAAAAACAAAGATTGACAATAGCTTGTGGAATGATGAAACAGGCAAAGATTTTTCATCTATGATGAGCCAACATCAGGTTGTGATAAAGACTCAATGCTTTCCGTCGCAAAAACTGATTGAAGAACAATTAAAAAAACGGGACAACAGTTTTGGTAATAAGTCATGATTTTGAGTTTTTAGCAAACACAGTGAGCAGGCTCTGGGTAATGGGAGATGGAAAAAAATAGAAAAGGTTCTGAATATGAGTGAAAGTAATAAATTTCTCATATTAGACAAGATGAGAGGAGGTAGGGAGCTTGATGGATAGAAAAACAGTCGATCCGAGAATAAAAACTTACTCTACTTCCAATTGCTTCCTTTACGAGCTTTTTTTATAGGCGATACGATTCTACTTTTTCGGACTGATTGTCTTCGCCTTTTTTTCTGTATGTATACAGTGGAATGTGGAAAAGAGCATTACGCTTTATCTTGTTTTTTGTGCTTTTTATATTGCATAGAGTTAGGGCTTGGAAAGTTTTGCAAAAGCAAGCATCGTATTTGCAATATATATGTTTATTTACTTTGCATCAAGAATGACCTTAATCGCTATGTTTGGTGGATATATAACAAAAGACTACAAGTGTAAGTGAAATGCTGGAAGCATTAAATAGAATGAAAAGTACCAAGAAGCATTGGTATACCTTTTAGTGTTTTTGCTTAGGTTTGTACCAACTATAAAAAAATAGAATTTAAGTCATTAAAAGAAAATATGAAGATTCGAGGAATCGTAACAAGCAGATTTTTTTCCCGTTGCTACATCCAATTAAATTTATGGAATATACGCTTGTTCCGCTTTTTAATGAGAATGATTAAGATTTCAGATGAACTGTCAGCTTCAGCACTCATTAGAGGACTTGATAGTGATGAGAAGAGGGTAACATTAACAGAATTGCGGTTTAGAAAAAAACAGACTTAATGATTGGACTATTAGGAGCTTTGATGATTGCTTTTGTGATAGTAATACAGAAAATTTATTAGGAGGACTTTAATGACAAACAAATTGAATGTACCGTGATTTTATTACAATCGGAATTTTTAATGCAATTGGAATTGTCATATACATGGCAGCCAGCTTTTGCTATGGCAACAACAGTTATAGGAGGATTTATTGCTTCAGGAGTTAGCTTTTATGATAGCTGCTACCGTTTATATTCTTATGGCTGTAAAAGTTAAAAAGAAGGGTGTATTTACAATATCAGGAACGCTTCTTGGTTTAATTGCATTGTCAGGAGGACATTTGCCTCATGCAGTCTTTGCTGTAATCGGTGGAATGATATGTGATTTGATTATAGGAAATTATGAGAGCAAGGGACGCATGATTATTGGGTATGGGACATTTGCATTAGCAGATTTTTTAGGGACAGTAATTCCTGTAATTTTATTCGGGACAGCTTTTTTTGTGGAAAGAGCATCAAAATGGAAAATGAGCGAAGCACAAATAAATGAAGCATTATCTTATTTCAAAGTTTCGTGGGCAGTAGGATTTGGCTTGATAACTTTTGTTCTTGCTTGCATAGGAGCATTCGCTGCAACAAGGATACTTAAAAAACATTTTGAAAAAGCAGGAGTGATTTAATCAATCTTTTTTTGTGAGGGAAAAATGGGTTAAATAATGGAGACGGTGGCATTATTGTCCAAAATTGATGTCGATAAACATATAAATGTTGAAATTTAGCTTGATGAACTTAATTTAACAAGTGCTGAAGTCAAGGCAAGCTATGCACAAATCATGGAATAAGTATTAGAAAAATTTGCATTAAAAAGTTCCCTAAAAAATTCTTGATAATTAGGGAACTTTTTCGTATGATTCAAACAGAAAAGTTCCCTAAAAAGAAAGGGGTGACAGCAATGGGAGCAAATTATTCAGAAATTCAAGATTTATTACAGCAAAGAGCGGATATACAGGCGAGAATGAATCTAATGCCATATGATGGAAATCCGGAAATTAAGGTATCGAATGATGCAAGATACTTGTACATGCGAAAACGAGTGGCAGGAAAACTAACATCTACCTATGTGGACTTGTATTCAGATGAACTGTATCAGTTGCTTTTGCGTAATGCTAAAGAACGAAAAGATTTAAATAAAGCTCTTCGTAAAATCAATAAAGAGTTAGCGGTGCTTGGTTATGAAGATAAAGAACTTTCGACCAGAGTGTTACAGAACTTGGATTTTGCCAGAGCCAATATGAAAGCCAATATCTATGATCAGGCAGTCTTAGAAGGTGTTGCAACCACTTTTCCACAGACAGAGGACATTATAGAGAACGGAAAGGTTAGTGGAGTATCGGCTACTGACGTGCAAAAAATTCTTAACTTGAAACATGCCTGGGAATTTATTCTGGATAGAGATGTTATTCAAAGCGAAAGTAATTATCACATGCTCTGTCATATTGCAAAGCTGGTTAATGAAGGTTTCTTCTATGACGGAGGCCGTATTCGTGGTATTCCCGTACAGATTGGAGGAACAAGTTATGTGCCACCGTTGCCTGTTGAATCTGCCGTTATCGGGCAAATAGAAGAAATTAGAAGCCGAGACAAAGATCCAATAGAGACAGCGATTGAATTATGTATGTATTGTATGAAAACGCAGGTGTTCAAAGATGGAAATAAGCGAGCATCAGTTATTTTTGCAAATCATTATTTGATTGCACAAGGTATGGGGCTATTAGTTATACCGGAAAAAGATGTACCGGAGTTTAAGAAATTATTAGTTCGGTATTATGAAGGTGAGTCACTAGAGCTTATTGGAGCATTCCTAAAAGAGCATTGTTGGAAGCGCTTTTAGGGGTTTAACAGCTTTTTCTAAAAATAATCCGTCTTTGTTTTTTAATAGTATGAAGACGGATAGTGAGATAAGTGCCATAAAATGCCGTTTGAATATAGCTTATCAGATAATTCGCGAAGAGTAATTTTGAAACATGATAGAATAGATACGGATAGCGACGGAATATTTCCGATAGGAATTAAAAATTGGGAGATTGTTCATGCAAATAACCCAATGCTACCAAAAGATAAATACCATAGGACAAACAAGAACTTATCAAAAACAAGACAGTTATATCCAGCAATATATTCAGCGACAAAGGATATGGATATTACTATAATATATGGAACAAAGCCTGGGGATAAAACAGAAAAAATGAAAATGTGTAAATTTGATTAGAACGTTCTTTTGCTTGTTTGAATAGATATATACCTATGTTCAGAAAAATTTCCATGGATATGTTTCCACTGATAGGTAAAGGTAGAAATGTGGCTTTGACATAATTACTGTTATTTCGGTGGAAAACGATAAAACAGGACATTGTAAGCATGAAACAGGATATTGGAAGCGCAAAACAGGATGATAAAGATCACAAACAGGACATTCAAAAAACAAACAGCAGATTGTGGTGTCAGACATGATCAATAAAAAAACAAGGCAGCGTATTCAAGTTTTATTTGAAAGGTTTGGGCATGAGCGTTTTTGGGACGCACCGAAGTTATGAGCGAGCTATCTATAACCGCCTCACCGGCGTCGGTATTGCTCAAGAAAATGCTGAATCTGGGCATGATATCTCTCATGAAAGGAAAAGGCAAAGGAAATATCTCTTTGAGGAAATCATAGGTTCTTTAGAACACAAAGAAGAGCCTTTCAGAACAGTTTGAGCAAGTTATGGGATTAGATTGGAGAAACAATTTTTCAGATAATGACATAAGCATTTACTTATGGAAGGTGGAATAAAAATGACGATACCGGATAAGCCAAACAGTAGGAACCAAAAATATAAAAAAGTGAATAGTGAAGGAAAGGGACACGTAAGCTTACTAACGAAAGACGAATGGGAAAACTTCATCACGCTATATACACCGTCTTTGGAAGATCTTTGGTTTCGGCAGAAGATGATGGCAGATACGGAAACTATGTCGTATAACCAAGCATGGGGAGGTACAATTCCTTTTCCTAAAGAAGAGTGGCATAGCTGGTATGATTACTGGATTGTAAAGCACGAAGGTAAACGTTATTACAGATATTTAAGGGACAACGTCGGTTATTTTATTGGAGAGCTTGCCTACCATTACGATAACGATAGAAAACTTTATCTCGCAGATATCATAGTCTATGCTCCATATAGAAAAAAAGGCTATGGCGCTATTGGATTGGATTTGTTGTGCAATGCTGCTAAGCAAAATGGTGTAAAACTGCTCTATGACGATATCGCCATAGATAATCCGGCAATCACAATGTTTCTACGGAATGGATTTAGGGAAGAATACAGAACACACAAAGTTATCATGCTAAAAAAGAACTGTGAAGATTGATCTTTTGCTTTTCTTGGAAATCTGTACAATTGAAGTGGCGGATATAGCTGGAATAGTGGCTTGTTTTTAAGAGGAGGTATTGATATGCTTGAAAAATCTTAAATCTTTAAAGGAAGATATGAAAAATAAAGGATGGACTATTTGTAGTTTTATTTTCAAATATAAAAATAAAAAAATTACATTGTATTAGTAAAAAGATTTGTTGGAAGTGTAAAGAGAATTAGTGAGTATGCTCTTGTAAAACTTGAATTTATAAAGGAAAAATGATTTAACTGATTTATTGGAAGTTGAAGCGAACAGTAATAGGTTGCTTATTGATACAAAGAAATTAAGAGAATATTTTTGGTATTGAGTACAGTAATAACTTAGGTGATATAATAAATCAATTTTCTAACCAACTTGGAGACTCAATTCCCAAAAACATTAAAAAAAGAATGTTTCTGACATTGAAAAACAAGCCATGGTTCGTTCTCTAAGCATAAGCGATTCAGAAGACCCTGAAAAAAATATTGCACAATGGTACGTAGAAATCCTGAAGGGAAAAAGCGAAGTGAATTTAATTCAGATAAAACAAAAATACGTAGAGAAGAGTTGTTTGAATATTTTAAAGATGATGAAAGTATAAGCTTTTTGTTATTCGAAAGAACCAGAAAAAGAAAATAATGATGCAACGATACTTAGGAATTTTTCAAAAATAATATTTGTTAGAGTGATATTATCAAAATAGTCTAATTAAATTAAAGAGCTGAAAACATAGAATTATTAAAAACACACAAAAATCAACGTGTTTTTAGAAAGGATTATAGATTTTTAAAAATAGTCTAATAATGACATGAGGAGATGGTAGCACTATTGTCATTATATATGTAGAAATAATAGTGCAATGAGGATTATGAAAAGGAAGAAAAATAAAAAGAAATATACTAATTAATTTTTAAATTTAAATATTGTTATACTCTTCTTGCGTAGGTATATCAAGAGAAGTTTGTTTAATAAGATGCAAAAAAATCTTGTATATGGCTAGATAGAGGTAATCATTCCATTTGAAAAGAAAGGTTTATCTATAGAAAGGATGCAAATCATGAAACAATTTACACAGGCGAGCCTGTTTTGTGGGGCCGGAGGTCTTGATATTGGGTTCGAGCGTGCAGGTTTCAAAACCATATGGGCTAATGATTTTAATGCAGATGCATGCGAGACATTTCGTAAGTGGAGCAGTGCTGAAGTAATTTGTGGTGATATCGGTAAAATTGAGGCTGAAGACATACCCAATACAGATGTTATTCTTGGTGGATTTCCTTGCCAGGGTTTTTCATTATCTGGACCACGCAAGCTTGATGACAGTAGAAATATTCTTTATAAGCATTATGTACGTATTGTTAATGCAAAAAGACCTTTAATGTTTATTGGTGAAAATGTTAAAGGTCTACTAACTATGGGGGAGGACAAGTTATAGATGCTATTGTTGAAGCATTTTCAGATTGTGGATATAATGTTCATTATAAGCTGTTAAATGCAAAAATATGAAGTTCCCGAGGATCGTGAACGAGTGATTATTGTGGGATTTCGCAAAGACTTAGGAATAAAGAAATTTGAATTTCCGATAGAACGTGAATTCGAAATACCATTAAAAGAAGCATTGAAGAATGTGCCTGCCCCGAAAGAGGGAGAGGTATGCATGGCACCATATAGTAGTAGATATATGTCTCGGAATCGTAAGAGAGGGTGGGAGGAGGTTTCCTACACTATTCCTGCAATGGCAAAACAGGTGACATTGTGGCCTGGTTCTCCAGATATGGTGAAGATTGATAAAGATCTTTGGGAATTTGGAAAAGGTGGTGAAACGAGGCGTTTGTCTTGGCGAGAAGCTGCTGCTATTCAAACATTTCCCAAAGATATGGAATTCTGCGGTGATTTAACAAGCATTTACAAACAAATAGGAAATGCTGTGCCATGCAAATTGGCAGAAATCATTGCAACGCATTTATATGGTCTTTTGGTAAATATTACAGCGTAAGGAGGGGCAGATTAAGTGACAAAGTCGGGAAGACAAACAGAGCTTGGCAAAGCGTTTGAATATGCCTGCGTCGAAGCGCTGTATGAAAGATATAATGATACTCAACCAGTTGAAATCGAAAAATCTTTGCAATTAAATACTGCAAAGATTTTTTTTGAAAACAGTGGTGTTAAAAAGCAAGATTTGAAGGATGCAGCTAAGGCGGCAGTAAGAGTAATAGATAGGCTCGAACCTAAACTCCAGTACGCAAATGGTGATATACCGTTGACCCTCTCTATACAATCGGATGCTGCAGGTATAGCAGGAGATGTTAGAGATGTTCTTTGCATTCGAAAAGGTAATAGATGGCAGGTTGGTCTGTCTTGTAAGCATAATCACCATGCTGTCAAGCATAGTCGACTGTCAGATACAATAGACTTTGGTCAAGAATGGTTTGAATATCCATGTTCAAATACCTATTTTTCTGAAGTTATTCCTAAATTTAGTAATTTAAGAAAGATGCGTGATGAAAGCAAAGAAGCAGGTGAACCTGCTTTATGGCGCGACTTAGAAGGTAAGTTTGAAGATTATTATGTTCCAATACTTCAATCATTTATGGATGAGCTAAAAACGCCTTTATAAAGAAAAATAAGAATGTTCCAGAGAAGCTGATTAGGTACCTTGTAGGGAAATATGATTTTTATAAAGTGATTACAGATGATGCAAGACGAACAACTAGAGTTGAAGCTATCAATTTATCTGGATCGTTGAATATTAAGTCGGAGGGATAAAAAGTCATTACAAATGTTCCAATTTTAAAGATGCCTACAACTTTTTATCACATAGGTTTTAAAAGAAACTAATGGTGAAAAAAATCACAAAATACAATTCATATTGTTTGTGATAATGGTTGGGAAATTTCCATGAGGCTGCACAATGCAAGCTCCAAGATTGAACCATCTTTAAAATTTGATGTTCAGCTTATTTCTTTTTCCTTCCTCTCTTTATGTCCAAGTTGAGCCATGGGATATAGAACAATTTGTAACATATGAGTATTCGCAACAGAAAGGTAAATTATTTGTGGCTGAGGATAGAGCCAAGTAAGAAATTGATATAGTAAAGTTCAATTTAGTAAATGCTGTCTCTTCGACCATAGGATAAATGTTGATATTTTTTTATACGATAAGATAATAAGTGAGGGCAACATTTATTTGCTATAAAAAAAGTTAGTATAAGTAGGACAATATACTAATCTGAGTTAGATATAGGATGCAAAATATTTAGTTAATATTTTTTTATTTTTGCTCACAAACAGAGGGGTATAACTTTAAGTAATTAATGATTAGCAAAATGAATGATAAAGGAAAGCATAGAAGTAAGCTACATTTAGCTTCGAGGCATGTACAAGTATATACTATAGAGCTTAAAGGAAAAAAATTGCATATGAATATTTCTCCCATAGTATAGCGATATAATAAAAAAACTTTGAGGACAAATCCTTGCAAAGAAAGTAGTGCCAGCGAAGGACAGAGAATATTACTCCCCAATAAATGTGGGGATAAATTATATTTTTCTTGAAAGTGGCATTACAAAAAGTTTGATGCCATATTGAAACAGTTTAGGTTGTTTGGCTGATTGGAAGATTTATAACATATTTATGATTTATCAAGAACATTTGATTCTGAAGGTGCTGAAATTATAGGTATAAAAATTTCGAGCTTTAATTTGTTATAGCACTAGGGTCTAATCTTTTCTTGATGTAGGTGTATATACGGTTGTGAATACGAAAGAATAGCAAAAATATCTGGCAAACAAACACAAGAAAATAATCAAACCTAAAGGGAGGTATTGACTTTGAAAAAAAGCAGTTAATGATGCTTCATTACAAAAAGTGGGTGATATATACCAGTATCTCATAGCGTTAAGAGATTGTTTTGATCTGAATGATGATGATACTCTGCAAATTGAGATAAACGGCGATGTAAGCATTATAAATGATGGAAAGGGACGTTTTTCAGAGAGAAGTAAAACATCATTTTGGTAATAAATATATTTCAGACAGAGATATAGACTTTTGGAAGACACTTGCAAATTGGTATGAAGACTATGAACGTGTAAAAAAATTTTTTTCCAATTATATACTTAGTACTACAGCTGCAATCAAAAAGTAATTCTCTGTTTCATAGTTGGAATAATAAAAATACTGATAAATTAAAACTCTTAAAAAGGTATAGGAAATATCTCTAAGAAAAAAATGAAGAAACATTCAGGAATCAATATAATAGAATTTTTGGTGACTCTTATGACGAAAGTTGCCTTTTGAAAATATTAGATAAATTTACTATTGAAGCTGCCAAAAATTTCAATAAGCGGGATATCTGATGAATTTTTCTAAATATGTAGGTCATATTCCTACTGAAAATAGAGATGGGTATATAGGTGCTTTGCTTGGAGAAATATTAATAAAAGTTAAAGCTCCACCGCATAAATGGGAGGTAACAAAGTTAGAATTTGATGAAATTCTACAGGTACAATCAACAGCATATGGAACAAAAGGTACTGTACCACTACCAATTGAGTACGCAAAAGCAGTTATTCCTGAAGATAAAATTGGTACACTTAAGGACAAAAAATTTGTTGAGTCCATTCGTGAGATTAAGCATGACCAAATGATTCAAGACGCAGTGTCAGATTATTGGAAAGCAGATTTAACAGTTGCTAAGTATTTTCAGGGACAACCTTATGTATTTACAAAGCCTTGATTTATATAGGGAAGAATTATCTGAAAAAAATGAAATATAGTAAAGCAAGTAGAGATTTGGATGTAGAAAATGCAACTGAAGAAGAACAAACAAGAATTTCAAAGAGGCTATACAATGATATAATGGGTTGGCATGCGATAGACTTTGGTTCTATTATTCGTAATCAAGGATACTTCCAGCGAGGAGTAATACATAATATAGTGGATGAGACAGATTTCAAAATGGAAAGTAGGTGAAGAAAAGAATGAGCATAAATAACATAAAAAAAGCTGTCAATGAATCCTCATTTTTATTCTTTACTTATGCAGAGTTTTTCTTTCTGGTTATGAAAAACCTTGTGAGATTAAATTACCGTTTATGGCAATTCCAATTTTACTATATGCCGAATCACGAGAAAAAAATTAGTCAATGCAAAGAGAACAAGCCGAATAGATACTTTGTTTGAGTCCTATCAAATTATTGGTGAAAATAAAATATCTGGTAAAACAAGGTTGTCTGGCTTTATTGACAGATATAATTTTCTTAGACCATATTGTAAAGATGCAATTATTATTTTATTTTTCTGAAGGTAAAATAGAACTTAAACATAACAAGATTATTCTTAATAAGAAAATTAATTACAAAAATTATAGTAAAACCATCAAAGATTGAGCTTAGTGCGCATTTTACCTTGGCGTTGTGTTTTCAAAAACAACCGAAGACCATTTATCTTTCTTTTTAGGAGTAGATACAAAATGAAAAAGTTATATAAAAGCGATTATTATATTTAATAAAAAAATGGTGAAAAAGAGTAGTTCCACTTGAACAAGGAGTAAATATAATCACTGGCGAATCCAAAACAGGTAAAAGTGCATTAGTTGAGATAATTGATTATTGCATGTGTAGTACTCGTAGTACAATACCGAAAGGTAAAAATAACCGACTTTACGTATCTTTATACTATTGTAATGATTATAGGTGAAAATTCCTATGTTATTGCTCGTTATAATTGGAATGATGGCGGCAAAATGCATTTTTCTAAAAGAAACAAAGGACTTTGAACCCGGGAATTTGGAGCTTAGCTATTTTGTAGAAAAAAATTGGCATTGCCATATAAAGATATAAAAAAATGAGATTGAATGTGCATTAGGCTTATTTTGTAACAAATATGGCTACTGGTGAAGAACAACAAAAGTAAAAAAAGCGTCATTAAGAAATATGGTTTCTTATTTGTTTCAACATCAAAACCTAATGGCAAGTAAGTTTGCGTTATTTTTATCGATTCACAGATTTTTATAAAAGAAGAGATGTGATAGATCAATTTCCTGTTTTTGCAGGAATGATTAGTCAAGAATATTATAGTGATTTAATTCAATTAAATACATTAAAAGCTCAATTAAAACAAAAATACAAAAAAATCAGAAAGCTAATGAAAAAAAGTACAGCATATATTAAAGAAAATCTTTCGCCGCTATTAAAAAGATTATTTTTGCATTGCTTGAACAGGATTTTTGACGGAAAAACTCAGTACAAAAAAATGCTTGAAATAGCTTCTAATTTACCGGTTTTTGATGACAAACAACTTTTTAGTGATAACTGAACGTTATAGTGAGTTAAATAAGGAATTAGAAAATCTTAGAGATGAAGAAAGAGAAATATTATTAAAAATCAAAAATATAGATAATGCTTCTGACATAGGTGGTTCTTTCATTCAAATGTTGAAGGATTTAAAAACAACAAACAGGTGTAGCTGAAATTGAAACTGATGAATATACCTGTCCTCTTTGCGGTAACAATTGTAAAAATTGCCGAGAATGATTCAAAAGCTCATTGAGGCTACAGAATGGTTAGATAATGAATTAAAAATTACCGAAAAAAATTCACTGCTGATTTTTTTCTGAAGATGTTAGAAAGCTCAAGGAAGTTCACTCAAGCATTGATAAAAAAATTCGGTATGTTTGCCAACAGATAAAAAAACAATTGAAGAAAAAAATTTATTACATCAAAAACTCTTGCTTCAAAGAGGGAAAAAAATAAATTATGCAAAAAGCAAGAATTGCTGTATATGTTGAAATGAGTAAGTCCGGTATATTTGAAACAGTTGATAGGGATATTGAAGAACTTAAAGAAAAAAATAGCTAAACTCGAAGAAAAAAATCAAGGGATTTGATATTGATAAGAAGATGTCAAAAGCTGAGAGCTTTTTGTCAAACAATATGAATCGTCTTTCTTTAACGCTTGATTTTTGAAGAAGATTATAGACCGATTAACCTGAATTTTGGTTTAATGGACGGTAGTTTTGATATTTATCAGCATCAGAACAGTAATGAGAATATCCATCTATATGAGATGGGAAGTGGTGCAAATTGGGTATCATGCCATATTGCTTTGTTTTTAAGTTTCCTACGCTTTTTTGCGACACAAGATAATTCACCGATGCCTTTGGTTATGTTTTTTGATCAACCAAGTCAAGTGTATTTCCCACAAGGTAATGATAAAGTTGAAATCACACAAGCAGATTTGGTTGCTGTTAATAAAATGTATAAGACAATTTTTGACGAAGTTAACTCTATCGGTAAAGACACAGGAATATTACCTCAAATTATTATTGTAGATCATGTAAATGGAGATAAATTAGAATGTAGAGAGGAATTTAAAAGATATATTCGGTGTAATTGGAGAAATAATACAGGTCTTATTTAAAGAGTATCAACTTAAAAAGTAATAGTACAATAGGGCTATATTAGTTATTATATAGTTTTTTATGTTACTGTAGCTAATTTAAAGACGATGAAAGAAAAAAATTCTTATAATTAGCATCTTTAGATATTGGAAGAAAGATTAAAAAGGTACTTACTGGTGACAGGTCATGTATAGCTGGTTATCCTCAATAATAGATGGAAGGACTACTTGATATATTTCTATATATTGTAGTTACTACTACACGTCAGTTATAAATTCCTAAAGTATAGTATTTTATTGCAAAAATAAATCATTTAATCCTGTTATCCTAATAATTAACAAGAGTATCTTGATCAAGCTATATGAGGTAGATATTTGAAGAATTAAAGTGAATAGCAATAAAAATCATTTCAATATTAAATTTGGAAAAAAATAAGTCATACAGTATTCTGAATGTGTGAACCCAAATTATATATTTGTACAGTAAATGGTAGTAAAAAAAGACCTATTTTAGGGGAAAAGCAAAAATTTAAGCCTCTTCAGAATTGTCCATTTGGTAATGACAGTATAGAAACTGATTTTTAATCTGATATGTAAATTATTTTTTTATTGTATCGGATTTGTTTTTGATAATATATACCAGAAAAAGCATTTCAGGATATGCAGGAATATATAAGAAAGGGGTAAATGCTATGATGCTCCCTGAAAATTTAATGAACTTGATTCGTCAGGGTGAAGGACTAACCGTCGAATTCAAAAAATCGACAGCAGATATCACGAAGGATGTCTACGATACCGTTTGTTCCTTTTCTAATCGGGAGGGCGGTCATATTTTCTTTGGTGTAAAAAGATACCGGCGCGATTCATGGCGTCGATAAAGACTGCATTGAGCAGATGAAGAAAAACTTTGTTACGACAATCAATAATGAGAACAAAATGTATCCGCCACTATATCTGACTCCGGAGGAATATGAGATTGATGGACTTACTGTTCTATATGTCTATGTTCCGTCTGGAAAAACTGTTTACCGCAATGCAGGCAGAATATTTGACCGCAATAATGAGTCTGATATCGATATTACGGATAATGCGGACATGGTTTTCAATCTTTATGCTCGTAAGCAAAGCACCTATTTTGTGAATAAGGTCTATCCTGCAATTCCGGTTTCAAGCCTTCGTCATGATCTGATGGATCGAGCAAGGAGAATGACGAGAATGAATACCGAGCATCATCCGTGGGTTGACATGACAGATGAGGAGATGCTCAGAAGCTGTGGACTCATACTTGAAGATCCGGAAACGAATAAAGAGGGTATCACACTTGCGGCAATTCTGCTCTTCGGTACAGATAACCGTATCATGTCTGTGTTGCCTCAGCATAAGACAGATGCTATTTTCAGAGTGTTTAATGTGGATCGTTATGATGATAGAGATGTGGTAATCACAAACTTGATTGAAAGCTATGACCGTCTGATGGAATTTGGGAAGAAGCATCTGAATGATGTATTTACATTGGATGGCATCCAGAGGGTAAGTGCCAGAGATAAAATTCTGCGTGAGATTATCTCCAACTTGCTCATGCACCGTGATTTTTCTAGCGGATATGTACCGAAGCTTGTCATTGAGCGGGACAAGCTCACAACAGAAAAATGCGAATCTTGCGCATGGACATGGGAACTTGAATCTGAAGACATTCCAGTATTTGCAAAAAAATCCGCCGATAGCAAAAGTGTTCCGCGAAATTGGACTGGCTGACGAACTTGGAAGCGGCATGCGAAACAGCTATAAATATACGAAGATGTACTCCGGTGGTGTGCCGCGTAGTAAGCGTGAGATGCTGGATTACCTTGGTCTTACAGATAGTAAGAATTTTAGAGAAAGATATCTTGTTCCTTTACTTAATGCAGGAAAGATAGAAATGACGATACCTGATAAGCCAAGTAGTAGGAGGCAGAAATATAAAAAGGTAAACAGTGATGTATGAAGAATTTCCGGCTCTCAAGAAAAAGAAAGGATAGATATGATTTTAGAAACAGAGAGACTTATCCTCCGTCCTTGGGAAGAAACGGATGCAGAGGAATGCTATAAATATGCGAAAGATCCGCGAGTAGGTCCGATTGCAGGGTGACCTGTACACACAAGTGAAGAGGACAGCAGACAGGTTATTAGGAATGTGCTGATGGTGCCGGAGACCTACGCTATTGTGCTAAAGGAAACAGGACTTCCCATTGGCAGCATCGGCCTTCACCACAATGACCTTGCAGAAAAGGAGGATGAGGCGGAGCTTGGTTATTGGCTGGGAGTTGATTATTGGAGACAGGGGCTTGTGCCGGAGGCGGCAAAAGAGCTACTGCGTCATGCCTTTGAGGATCTAAAGCTTGTTCGCATCTGGTGTGGTTATTATGATGGCAACGAGAAATCAAAGCGTGTTCAGGAAAAGCTGGGATTCAAGTATCAATGGACTACCGGGGATGCACCTGTGTCGCAGATGGGCGAAACAAGAAAGGGACACGTAAGTTTACTAATGAAAGACGAATGGGAAAACCTCATCACGCTATATACACCGTCTTTGGAAGATCTTTGGTTTCGACAGAAGATGATGGAAGATACGGAAACCATGTCGTATAACCAGGCATGGGGAGGTACAATTCCTTTTCCGAAAGAGGAGTGGCGTGGCTGGTATGATTACTGGATTATAAAGCACGAAGGTAAACGTTATTACAGATATTTAAAGGATAACACCGGTCATTTTATTGGAGAGATTGCCTATCATTACGATAGTGATCGAAAGCTTTATCTCGCAGATGTCATAGTCTATGCGCCATATAGAAAAAAAGGCTATGGCGGTATTGGATTGGATTTGTTGTGCAATGCTGCTAAACAAAATGGTGTAAAACTGCTCTATGACGATATCGCCATAGATAATCCGGCAATCACAATGTTTCTACAGAATGGATTTATGGAAGAATACAGAACACACGAAATTATCATGCTAAAAAGAACTGTGAAGATAGATCTTTTGCTTTTCTTTGTGAATTTTAGGGAGAAAGGAGGGGGAATGGAGCAATTTGTAGCTTCAAAGGGCAATGAAGTGAAGTTAAAGGACTTGGTTAAGAAAGGAAAACTGGAAGAAATTGCCATTGGAGAAGATCCTAAAAGATAGTAAAGACTCATTCAAGGTATAGGGTTTAGAAAATGGAGAAACATACTGTAGTCTTTGTTTTTAGTACGATTATTCGATTAAATAAGTGAGTTATTACTAATCAAATCATGGGAATTTGATTTTTATTAAAAAAATATGGTAATATACAAATAACCGATCGGAAAAATTAATGAAAAAAATAGATAGCTATAGATGTGTCACTCTATAAATCTAACATTCTATAAATCAGAAAAAAATGGGACTTTCAAGAATGAGAGCAAATTAAGAAAGATAGAAAAGTTCATTTCCACATTGCAAACTATGAGTAATATAGCTATTACTTAGGAGTTTTTTTCTTTATCAATCCTTTGATTTTTGTTGTAGAAGTAAAAATCAATACCAAGATTATTATCAATAGCTGAGCATTAGATTAATTAGCATAGGAAAAGAGTGTGATATTCTATGAATAATAGAATTGCTCAGGAAAGGAAAAACAGATAGATTATTAGCTGTTGGAACAGCGGATATAGCTGGAATAGTGGCTTGTTTTAAGAGTTAGGATGGTGAGTAAAGATGAAAGAAGAATATAAAAAAGCTATCTTCGTTTTAGTGGTTTGTGCCATCGGGACTATTATAATATGTTTTATACCTTCTTTTTTTCCGATGATACATTCAACAATTTTTACAGTATTCGCTTAACGAATAATCGAATAAAAAGAAGTAGTTTATAAGAAGTCCTTTTTCAGGGGGTATTATGCAATTTGCGCATAATACCCTCTTTTGCAACACTGCTGGACATGATAGATGCTTCAGAAGTCAGAGAAGACGATGAAAATTATAAGAATCCGATAGACAGGCTTTTTGAGGAATTGGAAAAGAAAGAACCAAGGCACTTTGCTGCAAAGCAATACAAGAAACACAAGCTTGCAGCCGGAGGCTAGACTAAATAGAGAGACATCTGCTATAAGACTGTGATTTTGATTAATACAATAGGAATGGAACAGAAAACGAAGCAAGATCATAATGCCTTATCTCGCTTCGTTTTTTTCTTTTTCGATGTATTGATGAGATTATTTTTCTAGATGTTTTTGTTGATGCCTTTTATAAGTGAAAAATGCCTAGTATAGCAATAATAATTCTCCATACTATACCTGAAATCCCAAACATCATAGGTAATGGAACTATTGCACTAACTACTAGAATAATTAATCCAACGGTTATCAATAAAATAGCTTTCATAACAACACCTCAAATTACATCATTTAACAGTAATCTTTATAGAAGGAGAATTGAGGGTTTCATCAAAAGAAGCACCTACCGGAAAAACCTCCAATACTTAATCCGATAAACCAAGTTCCAGTTACAGAAAAATTTCGCTTTTTTTCCACCAAGAGGGCTACCGGATCCTCTTCGATAAGTCCATATGGTGCCAACAATACCTGTCATATAGGAATCTTTAACAATTCTTTCTTGTATATCACTAGCTCATAGATGCATTTTGTCATACTAAATCGTGAAAGTCAAATTCGGTGCTGTATATTTAATCTTAAGAAAAAGTATACTGCAAGGCAAAATAACATAAGAGATGTAGAGTAATAGTTTGGAAGAATTTTAAAACAATACATACATTCTGATTTTGATATAGATATAGAAATTGTGTATATTTAATGGGAGGATTATAGTTTGTGTTTATAATATTTGGGAGATATAAGGTGTTAAAAAAAGAATTTTTAAATATATCATTGGCTTATGTGGGAGTTGTTATTGGAGCTGGATTATCTTCCGGACAAGATTTGATGCAATACTTCGTTAGCTTTGGTAAATGGGGGATTATAGGAACCATTGTTCTTGGTATCATAAGTGTAGTTTTTGGTAAAAATCATTATTACTTTAGGGAGTTATTATCGATCGAATGATCACTTTGAAGTTCTTTCTCAAATAGCCGGACCGATTACGAATAAAATTCTTGATATTGCTTTTAATCATTTCCTGCTTTGTAGTCGGATTTGTTATGATTGCCGGAGCCAGTTCAAACCTTAATCAGCAGTTCGGTCTTCCCTTTTGGGCAGGAGGATTATTGTGTGCGGTACTAGTAATCGTTGTCAGCTTTCTTGATTTTGAAAAAAATCACAAGTGTGCTGGAATATTTACTCCTATGGTTTTTATCATGATTATGATTATTGCAGTCTATACTTTTTACAAATCGGAGCTTTTTATTTCGATGAATTAGAAGCTATTTCAGCTACTATTCATTCCCCGATGCCAAATGTATGGGTTTCTTTATTAAACTACTTTGCACTCACTGCTATGACGGGTGTGTCTATGGCATTTGTATTAGGTGGATCCATTATGAGAATTGGAGTTGCCGAAAAAAGTGGTCTTTTAGGTGGATTCGTAGTTAGTATAATTATTACTGTTGCTACCTGTATTTTATATGCAAATGTTAAGCTCGTTTCCACTGTTGATATTCCTATGCTAGCGATTGCAGAACAGATTCACCCGGTATTTTTCACTGGTATATGCTCTTACTATTTTTGGTCTTATATTTAATACTGCCTTCAGTTTATTCTATGCCTTAGCAAAACGCTTTTCTTCCGATAAGCCCAAGCGTTTCTATCCTATTCTGATTGGCGCAGTAGTGATAGGTTATGGATTATCCTTTATGGGCTTTAAATCGTTAGTATCTGTTATGTATCCGCTTTTAGGATATATTGGTTTTTTTAATGTTATTTATTTTGGCTATTGCATGGGTAAAAGAAAGGTCAAATATTATAGGGAGAAGCACCTGAGACGGAAAATGATTCGACTTATCACTAAAAAGTATGATGACAATCAAGAATATACCAAGGGGGATAGAGAAGAATTTCATCAGCTGGGCGAAGATTCAATTGTTGATACGCAGAGTATTAAGAGTGATATTAAGGATCTTGTTAAAGAGGAATTTAACGATAATACAAGATAAATGATGGATGGTTTTGTGTATTGGGGATAGTTTTTTTCTTAGATTAATGTAATGTTCATACACTTTGTCCATAAACTTTGTTATACTAGAATCATAAATTAGATTTTTTCACACTGCAGTAATAGCCAAGGAGAAATAGATTTTGACTTAGAACTAAAGTATGAGAAAAAAAACACTTGAGTGACTGAGACATCTAAAGGAGGACTTATGTTTGAACAGGTAAAATTAGACTATGCTTTTGATGCTTTGGAGCCCCACATTGATACCTTAACCATGGAGACTCATTACGGAAAGCACCATGCAGCATATACGAAGAACTTTAATGAAGCAGTGGATAAGGCAGGGCTTAGCGATAAATCCGTAGAAGAAATTCTATCTTCTCTGCCTTCTGTATCTGATGAAGCCTTAAGAGATACTTTGCAGAACAATGGTGGCGGGTATTACAACCATAATTTATATTTTTCTATTCTGAGCCCGAAGAAAGACACAAAACCCAGTCCGGCCTTGGAAGAAGCTATTCGGAGAGATTTCGGTTCTCTTGAGAAGCTGATAGAGACTTTGCAGAATCTGGCTTTAGGACAGTTTGGATCAGGCTGGGCATTCCTTTCCGTAGATAAGGAAGGAAAGTTATATGCGACCAAGGCTGCAAATCAGAATAATCCCTTTATGGAAGAGGAAATCATACCCCAATCTTAGCCTTAGATGTATGGGAACATGCCTATTATCTAAAGTATAAGAATTTAAGAGGAGATTATATAAAGAATTTCTTTGAAGTTTTGGATTGGGAGAAGGTAAGTAAAAATTACGAAAATTTTTAGATAAACAGAGACTAGGCATTCTCATTTGAGATGTCGCTCTAAACCCTTTTTGGAAGACGATAGAACTTTAACTCTATCGTCTTTTTGTAGTCAAAAAAAAGAAAAATGATAAAGAAATTCAAACTATGTTTTGGAAAAGTTTGGGTTTAAATTCATATAGCTTGACGATAAAAAGGAGAAGAGGATACTATCAAAGAAAAGATTTTCAATAAATTCATAACATTACCCGTGAGTTCTCCAAATAAGGTTTTCCTTGCAACTTATAGAACTGAAAGCTTTTAGAAAATTAGCTCTCGTTCTTTCAATTTTGTAGATTGCAGAGTTTATTTTACCGTTTTGCAAATCTCTGCGGTTTTACTAAGTTCATTCCTGCTCCCGGGTCTCAGCTTCTCGCAGGGCACGCTGTATGAAGGCGGTCATATTTTGTGGGGGGGGAGGTAGAATCAAAAATATAAATAATTAAACAATGAGAGTTGCGTGCTAAGGCATTTGGTACAGTAAATACTGTAGTGTATGTAAAAATCTTTCTATGGAGATTTCTGGATGAATATGATATTAATGCCATTCGTGCAAATATTGCTTTGGATATGGTTTCTGGGATGTACGATTACATGGCGCTTCGGGAAACGAATTCTTGTTGAAGGAATGGGAATGCAGAGCGCAGAGTTTGCCATGCTTTGCCTGTATAGCACAGGACTGATTAGTTATTATTTTTTTCAGCCTACAGGTAAATGGATTTTGTTCACGATCCTTGTGTTATGGTTTACGATTCAGTTTTTTTGCCATTGGTATTACACTATCTTTGGCGCCTCCGAAAGAAAACTGAAAGGGTACAACGCGTGCTTTAAAGGAACGCTAAGGTTCATTCCTATGAGTGAAAAACGCGTGATACCGGACTTGTATCATATTGTTCTTCATATATTGATATTGTTAAACGGCATACTTTGCTTTCTATTCCGGCATCCCGCTTAAAATTGTTTCAATCTGAACTCCTGCTAACACCAATCAAGGAGGCGGGATGTCGGTTGCCCTTTAATTATCCGATTCCGTTTCTCAAATACATGCTTCAGGTTATTTTTGCTTGTTATACAGAACTTGAAGAGCGCGTCGGATTAATGAATGAAAATGGAAATGGCAGCACTATATGACGTTAATATTCGTACAATAAATGAGCATATTAAGAAAATTTATTCTGATGCAGAGCTTGACCAATTGCATACTTTGCTTAACAGGAATAGGGGGGGATTAACAATGGCATTGCTGACGCTTAAAGATGTATCCTATTTTTACGAAGGAACGCACAACGGAATTTGTGACATCTCTTTTGAGGCAGAGAAAGGAGATTTTATTGCTGTTGTTGGCAAAAACGGAGCCGGAAAAAGCACTTTACTCAATGTATTATCCGGAATTTATACCCCCCAACACGGAAGCATTACTTGTTCACCTAAGCTTACTTATCATGATTTAGGCATAAGTCCACAAAAGCAATCCATTGATTGGTATTTAAATGTGCGTGATAATATTATGCTTGGAGCTGTATTGACCGGTCTTTCTAAGAAAGAATCACAGACGGCAACAGATTCTATCTCTGAAATACTTGATCTTACAGATTTCTATACCCGTTCCCCCGATTCACTATCCGGCGGACAACAACAACGAGTTCAAGTTGCACGTGCTTTAGTTCATAATCCTGAAATAATGATTTTGGACGAGCCAACTGCCGGTTTGGATTACCGTTACTCCCATGGACTATTTGAATATTTGAAAGAGAAATGTTTTGACGAAAAGAAACTGGCTCTTGTTTCATCCCATGATTTGGGAATGCTGGAAGATTACTGCAATAAAATTCTATTTCTAAACCAAGGTCAGCAGTTTTACTTTGGTAGTATGCGGGATTTTTTAAGCGCTCACCAATTGACAAGGGAAATCGAAATTTCCTTCTCCGGCGAAATGAGTGACGCGCTCAAAGAGGAACTGATTGACCAAGGAGCTAAGCTTGAAGAGCAAACAGTAAGTTTCATCGAGTCTTCTGTAGATTTGAACTGCATTGTTGGAAAGCTTTTAGCCGAAGTATCGATTACAAGTATGGGCAGTGAACGCTTGGGCCTTAAGGAAATCATGATGCAAGAGGAGGCGACAGAAAATGCGTAAATTTCAAATGTATATTAAGCGCGGGCATCTCGGGCTAAAGGGTTTACCCATAATGGTCAATAATGAGTTGAAAGCACTTTGGTCCAACAAACAAATTATCTATAGTAGTTTGATTTCCCCTATTCTATATTTCTTATTTTATTCTGTAGGTATTCAGGCTACCTTTGGAGATATATCCTTCAATGGAACGACGGTAAGTTTTCTTTCCTACTCTTTAATCGGTATTTTTGCCATGTCGTTATTTAAAGAAATGTACCAATGCGTTTATCGCATGATAACGGACAAGCGTTGGGGACTTTTAAGCTTAAAGATTCTTAACGGCATTCATCCGGCAATTTATATTCTCGGAATTGCAACATTTCCAATCGTAGGAGTTGTAATTCAAGCTACCATTTTATATATTCTTTCCTTTTTTGTTGGTGGCTCTTTTTCGCTTTATAGATTTTGCATGATAATCGTTTTTTTAATGATTAGCGTGCTGTTTTGGGCTTCTATTCTGATTTGTGTTGCGCTACTGATAAAAAATTATAAGCAGCGAGACTTTGTTATGGACACCCTGTTAGTGCCAATTCTTTTTGCCGCACCCTTATTTTATTCTTTTGACAATGCGCCATTCATTCTAAAATATATTTCACGCATTAATCCCTTAACATATCAAGTTGATGCCATGCGTACAATCGCATTCGGCATTCCGGATTTCACTACAATTTGCATCGTTTTAGTTTTCACAGTTGTGGCATATTTATTCGCTATATTCTGTCTTAGTAATACCAATTTCAAAAATGATGAACATTAATTACAACTCTAAATCCAAACCTATGAATTGAATTCTAAAATACTGGGGTCTTATTTCAAAATGGAATCAAGAGACTGAGTGATGGAGCATTGGTAACGATAATATTAATGATTGCGGAGTCGAAGCAGGGAGTGATGCAGGAAGAAATTCCGGTTCTGAAGAGAAAGAAGTGAAAAGTATGATTTTAGAAACAGAAAGACTTATCCTCCGTCCATGGGAAGAAACGGATGCAGAGGAATGCTATAAATACGCGAAAGATCCGCGAGTAGGCCCGATTGCAGGGTGGCCTGTACACACAAGTGAAGGGGACAGCAGGCAGGTTATTAGGAATGTGCTGATGGTACCGGAGACCTACGCTATTGTGCTAAAGGAAACAGGACTTCCCATTGGTAGCATCGGCCTTCACCACAATGATCTTGCAGTAAAGGAGGATGAGGCAGAGCTTGGCTACTGGCTGGGAGTTGAATATTGGGGACAGGGTTTTATGCCGGAGGCGGCAAGAGAGCTGCTGCGTCATGCCTTTCTTGATCTGAACCTTGTTCGTATCTGGTGTGGTTATTATGATGGTAACGATAAATCAAAGCGTGTTCAGGAAAAGCTGGGGTTTAAGTATCAATGGACTACCGAGGATGCACATATACCGCTATGTCCGTCATATTAAAATTGAGTCGTAAAATTGTATCGGAAAGAATAAAGAAATAAGAGGAGGGCAGTAACATGCCAACAACAATAGAAGTGAATAAACAGAGCGTGGAGATGCTCCTAGGCAGTGGTAAATCAAAGCCGTTTGTTATTCCGGAATATCAGCGCCCCTACGCATGGACAGAGGAGCAAGTAGAGACTCTTTTTGAGGACTTATGGGAATTTACTACTATAAGTGGAGGTGCAGAAAGAGAAAGCTCCTATTTTCTGGGGAGTGTGGTTTCCTACGAAAATGAAAATGGTGAGCAGGAAATTATCGATGGCCAGCAACGTATCACATCGTTATTTCTGCTGCTACGTGCAATTTATACAAAGCTTGTAGCTACGCCTGAATCGGAGAGAACAGCAGAAGCTAATAACTTTATTGGTAAAATTGAACCTACAATCTGGCGCACGGATAAGCTTACCGGTACAGTGGACTTCAAGAATATTCTTTTGACTTCCCGTGTTGTGAATAATGAAGGGAATGAAATTCTACGTGCTATCTTGGAAAGCGGAAAAACAGATGAGAATGCGAAAGATAACTATTCAAGGAACTATCGTTATTTCCAAAAACTGTTTGATAGACATTCTACAGAAAATCCGCTTATGATCTATCAGTTTATTTATGCAGTGTTGAATCAGGCAATTTTACTTCCAATTACCGCGGATACACAGGATACAGCATTAACTATTTTTTCAACATTAAATGATAGAGGATTACCTCTGTCAGATGCTGATATTTTCAAGGCAAAAATATATAATCAACTTGAAGTGGAAGCAAAAAAAGTATTTATAGAGCGCTGGAAAGATTTGGACGAGCAGGCTACAGATGCAAATGAAAGCATACAGCAGCTCTTCTATTACAATATGTTTTACTACCGAGCACTTGATCAGGATACGAACACAACTACTCCCGGTGTTAGAAAGTATTATTCGGCGAATAAGTTTGAACGTTTATATAAGAAAGAACTATTGGATACTCTCTTCATAATTTTGAATTTGTGGAAGGTTATAAATAAGGGTGAGGAGATTGAAGGTGAAGCTTGGTCTAAGAATAATAAAATAAAACAGACACTGGATATCTTGACTTCCTATCCGAACGAGTTCTGGAAATATCCGGTTGTTATTTATTATGTTTGTTACAGAAACGAAGAGAATTTTGAAACAAGATTTGCACGTTTCTTGAACAAGCTTCTTATGGAGTTGGTGACAAAGTATCTGATGATGCCGACAATCAATGCTGTTAAACCGGATATTCTGAAGCTAAATTCTGCCATTGTAGCATCCAATATACCTATTTTTGAGTTTAAGACCGTTGATGTGACGCAGTTGGAGCCTTATATTCATAATCCGAATCGGAATGCAGTACGCATGCTGCTGAAGACACTTGCCTACGAACATCAGGATGATCTGCTTCCTACTAAATGGGAAATTGAACATATATTTCCTCAAAAGTGGCAAACCAATTACTTTCCAAAGGAGTCGGACTCAACTATTAAGGAAAAAATTGAACATATAGGGAATAAGTTGCCATTTGAAAAGAAACTGAATATTGTTGCCGGTAATGGCTATTTTAGTAAAAAGAAAAAAGAGTATACGCTGTCTAAGATTGCTATCACGAATACAATGGGAACGTCGGAAGTCATGGACTGGGATCTGGACTCTATTATGAAACGTGATCTTCGTATATCGGACGAGATGGCTAAGATTTTTGCCAGATGGAACAGTGAATATTTGAATTTTCCAATCGATAAAGAAAAGGCGGATGTACCTTCGGAGGAAGACTTAGCTCAAATTGAAGAGTTTAAGAGGAAAGGTTGGATCTAGTAATAAGACAAAAAGGAGGGAGCTATATTTGACAAAGAAAAAAGAGGAAATGAGCATCCGTTCCGGCGCAGCAGAATACTTAACTTATGTTGCTTCTATCGGCGAGCGGGAAGACAATATTGAGATGCGCTACGAGGACGAAAATATATGGTTGACGCAGAAGATGATGGCAACTCTATATGACGTAGGTACGAATACAATTAACTATCATATCAAAAAGATATTCGAAGATAGTGAATTACAGGAGGATTCAGTTATTCGAAAATTTCGAATAACTGCGCTTGATGGGAAAAGCTATAGTACAAATCATTATTCTTTAGAGATGATTATTGCTGTAGGCTTTAAAGTCGATTCTGACCGTGCGGTACAATTCCGGAAATGGGTAAACCAAATTGCAAAGGACTATACCATTAAAGGCTGGGCAATAGATAGTGAACGGCTAAAAAATGGCGGCTCTGTACTTACAACAGAATACTTCGACCGCTTGTTGGAGCAGATTCGAGAGATTCGTTTATCTGAGCGTAGGTTTTATCAGAAAATAACGGACATTTATGCTACAGCTCTCGATTACAATCGAACAGCCAAAACAACCAAGCAGTTTTTTGCAAAAGTGCAAAATAAAATGCATTATGCGGTGCATGGACATACAGCGGCAGAGTTGATTTACGAGCGTGCAGATGCAGATAAACCTCACATGGGATTAACGACTTGGGCAGCAGCACCGGAAGGAAAGATTGTAAAAAGTGATGTGCGTGTTGCAAAGAATTATCTAAGCGAGAAGGAACTGCGTTCACTGGAACGAATTGTATCAGCTTATTTAGATTTGGCAGAAGACCGTGCGGAGCGCCGTATTCCTATGACAATGGAGGATTGGTCAAAGCGTTTGGATCTATTTTTTTGATGGTAGATGATAGAGAAGTTCTTCAGGACGCAGGAAAAAAATCACTGCTGAGATAGCCGCAGCAAAAGCAGAAACGGAATTTGAAAAATATCGTGTCATTCAGGATAGGCTATTCCTGTCTGACTTCGATAAATACATGCTGGAGCTGGAAGAAAATGCGAAGAAATAGTAGTGTTGGAAACACTGTTTACAAAAAGGAAATGAGTTGGCTACAATTTGTAGTCAACTGAAATTTAAGTAGAAGAAAAAGGAAAAATTATATGCAGAAAATCTCTCCTTATAACAAGAAGCTCTATGACGCCATTTTTTTGGCTTTTGCCATCGGCGACGCACTTGGTGTCCCCTATGAATTTCAGGAGCAGGGGTAGCTTCCTCTGCACGGACCTCACAGGCTATGGCTGTCATCATCAGCCGGCAGCCACCCGGGTCGGACGACACTTCCATGACCTTGGCGACCTTGAAAAGTCTCAAGGAAAAATAACGGGAAAATCAATATCGAGGACATCAGAAAGCATTTTCTTTCCTGGCTCCGGGAAAATGCCTTTACCGCCAATGGAGAAGTTTTTGATATCGGTCATGCCACCTACGAGGCACTGACCAGCGGCAAACCCTGCGTAGGGGAGCGTTCCAATGGCAATGGCTCCCTTATGCGCATCCTGCCTTTGGCCTTTGTGGAATGTACGGAGGAAGAAATCCGAGCCGTTTCCGCCATCACCCATGGGCACTGGATTTCGGAGGAAGCCTGCGTCATCTACGTGCATGTGGCAAAAAGATTGCTTGCCGGAGAGAATATTTTGGATATCCTTCCCACTTTGCAATATGATAAGCCCTTCGACAGGCTCCATCGGATTCATCAGCTGGATATTTCGGAAATCAAGTCCTCCGGATATGTGGTGGACACCTTGGAAGCTGCTTTATGGGCAATCAGTCATGTTGAGGAAAATGAGGAAAATGATGAACGGACAGGATTTATAAGCAAGGATTATGCCAATGATGTTTTAACTGCCGTAAATCTTGGGGAAGATACGGACACCGTGGGGGCTGTGGCAGGAGGATTAGCCGCAATAATTCATGGATTGGGGAATCAAGGAGAACAATGGCTTGAAAGATTGAGAAATAAAGAGCTGATATTGGAATGTTTATGGGATGATAAAACACTATTATCCCGATAATTTAAATGGCTTATTCCTCATACTGTTTATATTATTCCGATAAGTTGTATAGGATCTTTCTCACTACTTTTTGACACCGAAAAATATTAAAGCAATTCCCAACAGAGCAAGAAGAACTCTCCACACTATACCGGATAGTCCCAGCATCATCGGAAGTGGAAGTGTTGCGCTGATTAAAAGAATAATAAATCCGACTATTATCAAAACAGTACCCCTTTTTCATAATGCCTCCATTTTTTTAGTTAATATTTAAATCAAATCTTTTTCATTGCCCCTTAATGACCATGAACAAAATGATAATATAGGGAAAAGAATTGATGCTTGAAAATCTCGTACAACTATAGGTATTCTATCAGAAAAAAATTCTATAAATTGAATCTTTAGATAAAAATGATAGTAAACGCAAGAATTCAGCCAAAGACCCGGGAGGAATTTATTATGCCGGAATATGGCAGGAACTGGTTCTGAAGGACAATAAAGATTCGGAAAAAGTGGGCAAAGAGCATGTTTTGATGTGCAAAATGATGCACATTTCTATTACAAAGGATAGATTATTTTTGATTCATGGATAAATGAAAAGTCACAGAGATTATCTTAGCCGGATCACGAGAGCAAAGGAGGCAGCATAACTTGATTATTAACACAGGACAGAGGACGGACATTCCCGCTTTCTATGCGGAATGGTTTGCAAACAGGCTGAAAGAGGGCTTTGTTTGCGTGCGAAATCCCTACAATCCAAGTCAAGTCAGTCGCTATCGCCTTGATCCTTCCGTGGTGGATGTCATTAGTTTTTGCACGAAAAATCCCTCCCCCATGTTTCCCTATATGGAGCTTTTAAGGGCTTATAGACAATACTGGTTTCTTAGCATTACCCCTTATGGAAAAGATATAGAGCCGAATGTGCCGGATAAACATTTACTTATAGAGCATTTCAAATATCTTTCCATGCAGCTGGGAGTGAATTCTATCGGGTGGCGTTACGACCCGATTTTTCTGTCGGAAAGATATAGCAAAGACTATCATTTGAAAGCATTTGAGCAGATTGCTACGGCATTGGAGGGATATACGAAAACAGCCGTTATCAGCTTTGTAGACCTTTACCCAAAGGTGAAGCGGAACTTTCCGGAGCTTCAGGCGCTTGAGAAGGAAGACAGACTTCTACTGGGAAAGTCTATGATTGCGATTGCTCGTTCCCATGGCATGACACTGAAGCCCTGTGCGGAGGGAGATGAACTGGCTGAGTATGGGGCAGATTGCGGTGGATGTATGCTTATCAGCGACTATGAGAAAGCCATTGGAAAACGCTTGCATGTTCCCAAAAAGAAGGGGGCAAGAGCAGCCTGTGCGTGTTACCTCTCTTGTGACATCGGTGCCTATAACAGCTGTAAGCACCTTTGCAAATATTGCTATGCCAATGCAGAACCCTCTACCGTTATGAAGCAAAGCCGACTGCATAATCCGAAATCCCCATTCTTAATCGGGAATTACGAGAAAAATGACAGTATTCATGATGTACCCCAGCAGTCCTGGGTGGATGGACAAATGAGCTTGTTTTAGCCCCTCGTTGACAGTAAATGTAGGGCAACTTATACTGAAGAGCATATAGAGTAGGAAAACGAAGGAAGTAAGAGAGCAAGCAAGGAAGCAAGTATGTAAAGTAAGCAAGGAAGCAGGTAAGGAAGGGAGAGCAACAATCTCCATACCGAGAAAGTAAAATATTTTACGGAGTAACATCATGAAAGTAACATATCTGAACCACAGCGGTTTTTGCTGGAATTAGAAGACTGCTATATTGTTTTTGACTATTACAGGGGAGAATTACCGCCTCTCAACACGAAAAAAAGAAGTACTTGTTTTTTGCAGCCACGTTCATGGGGATCACTATAATCCCAAAGTTTTTTCCTTGCTTAATGCGCAGGGGATGAGCTATCAGGCGGTATTGGCAAGTGATATACGGGATAAAAAGCGCCTGTCCGAGATCAAGCACAGCTTTGTTGAGCCTGATAAAAGCTATCAGCTGGATCATGAAATTCAGCTTGAGACTCTGCTTTCCAATGACAGTGGAGTCGCCTTTATACTAAAAAAACAAAGGAAGGCTCTATCTATCATGCCGGGGACTTAAACGATTGGTATTGGGAGGGAGAACCGGAAGAAGATAATCGGAGACTCCGCGAGATTTATTATAGGGAAATTTCGCGAATCAAAGGCAGACATTTTGACCTTGCCTTCGTTCCCCTTGATCCGAGACTGGAAGCGCACTACGCTGACGGGATTCTGTTTTTTCTTGAAAATGTGGATTGCGATGCCATATTTCCAATGCATTACTGGGGCGAGCCCGATGTGATTCAACGCTTTATTACGGAATATCCTAAGTACCGCTCACGGATCAAAAACACGGAAACAGCGAAAGGAGAAAAGATATGAAGTTTAAGATGATTCACGAGAATTTGAATGTATCCGATTTGGATCGTTCCCTTCGATTCTACGAGGAAGCCCTCGACTTACATGAGGTGAGGAGAAAGACCAGCGAGGACTTTATCATTGTGTACTTGAAAAGCGATGTCGGTGATTTTGAGTTGGAACTGACTTGGCTGAAAGACCACCCCCAGGCTTACGACCTGGGAGAGTGTGAATTCCACCTGGCATTTCAGGCGGATGACTTTGAAGAAGCACACAAAAAGCACAAAGAGATGGGTTGCATTTGCTTTGAAAATGAAGCCATGGGCATCTATTTCATTGAAGACCCGGATGGATACTGGCTGGAGGTTTTGCCATAAGGTCACCGATTCGGAGGGGGACACAGAGGTTGTTTTCAGAGCACTGTCGTGATGTATCTTGAGAATATAGCCCATGTAGAGGAGCTTGTTATAAACTGTATTTTCAAAGTTGTGATTGATATCCTATCTATTACTTTCCTTTAATGAAATTCGAATACTACTGGACAATAATACTAAAAATCAAAAAAATTGTCCAGTAGTATTATATTTGTAAAAATCAAAAAGCCCTTGCCTTCTAGACATGTGTTCTCACATCACTTTTCTTTAGATACAGAATGCCGATGCCCAGTGCTGCGAAAATATAAAAGGCACAGCTTAAGAGGAGAATCGGAAAGTTCAGCTCTCCGGTGATAGAAGTGCTGCCCATACCGTAAATCAGCGTGGAATAGGGCAGGGCATAGTAGGCTCCTTTCACGGTCAGTGTGAAGCCTGCTAAGCTACCCAGAAAAGCCAGCGCGATGGGGAGGGCAAAGGAGTGGAAAAACATGGACAGGGTGCTTTGCAGGGCCGTAATGGCGGCAATGGAAAGGACAGCGGAAAAGGATTCGTATCCAAAAGATGGCAGGAACATCTCCCGGAAGACCGAGAATCTTACCGCTTAGAAGATAAATAAAAAGTAATCCAGACCATGCAGAGCGTGCCGAGAAGCGTTGCGGTAAACCATTTGTCCCGAATCAGTTTTCCGGGGGAAGTGACGGTTAAAATCAGGTTCCAGTTACTGCCCTGATGCTCCATTCGCCATAGAAGACTGCAAAGAATGCCGATGAGGGGAGCCAGGAAAAACATTCCCAGAAACAGGGATTGTTGAGTCCAGAGATCCTCCCAAGTATATTGTAAGACACCCTGATTTTGCACAAAAATTTACCGTTCCAATCAGTGCCGAAATCAAGGGAATCAGAAGGAAAGGAATCCAGATGGGGTTCCTTTTTAACTTGATAAATTCCGGGGACAAGCTGCTGTGCATACTGCGACTTACTTTTTGCCTGTGGAGAGAAAACAAAGCTTCTCCCTGCTCCGTGCTGGTGAAAAGAAGGAGACCCAGCAGAAAAGTGCCGATGAGGTAAAGCAGGCTTAGCAAAATATCGGAAATAGGGATGGACCTTAGACTCAGGCTCATGATTCTTGCTGCGCGGTCATAGTCCATACCGATAGGGCTTAAGGAAAGGAAAACGGACCAGGGAGTCCACATGTCTGTGCTGATAAAGGCCAGAAATAAGCCGGCCAGGGTACCGCCGAAGGCGATGGAAAGGGCTGCAAACTGGCTGGAAAACAGCAGGGAAAGTGTGCATTGAAGCTGATAAAGAATCATTCCGCCGATAAGTTCCGAGAAGAACAGAACGGGAACAATATGTGACGGAATATCTCCGGTAAAACCTAAGACCTTTCCCCCGATAAGAACCATGCCGATTTGGAAAGTACAAAATAGGACAAGGGTAATAAAACCGAAGAAAAGCTTTCCCAGATAGATAGACGCTCTGCTTTCCAGGGTGGGAAGAAGGTTCCACATAGCGCCTTTGTGTTCCATGTCCACAGACTGGGAGGCAATTACCGCCATAAGTACGGACAGAACCAGGGTGTTAATGATGGGAAGCGCATAAAAGATATTTAACCATGGTTCGGAAGAAGATTTTACGCCATAAAACAGATAGGCATCATCTAAAATCAGTGCAGCGAGGAAAAGCAAAGGAAAATGCTTATGGCGCGCTTTTTGAAACTCGATAGAAACAATTTTCGGGATATTGCTTAGGGTGTTCATAAAGACTCCTTTCCGCCGGTCATTTCCAGAAATGCCTCTTCCAGACTTTTTCCGTTACATTCCAGGTCCTTAAGAGGCCCTTCATAGAGTAGCTGTCCATGGTGAATGATCCCGACTTGACTTGCCATTTGCTCTATTTCACTGAGAAGATGGCTGGAAATGATGACCGTCATATTTCTTTCTTTAGGAAGAGATACAATCAGCTCCCGGATTTCTTGTATGCCGGCAGGATCCAAGCCGTTTGTGGGCTCATCCAGGATCAGAAGCTTCGGATTTCCCAAAATGGCCATAGCGATACCGAGACGTTGTTTCATTCCCAGAGAATAACTGCTGAGCTTCTTATCTCTTTGTTCATAGAGCCGGACGGTTTTCAGTGCCGAGGCAATTTCTTCTTCCTTAACGCCCTTTAATTTCTGCACAATCTGCATATTTTCCAGTCCGCTTAAATGCCCGTAACCGCCGGGATTTTCAATAAGACTTCCGGTCTTTTGGAGAAGAGAAAGGCGATTTTTGGAAGTTATCGTTTTTTTCCCAGAAACTGAACCTTTCCTTCGCTCTGGTGAATCAAGCCCAGAATCATTTTGAGTGTAGTACTTTTTCCGGCTCCATTGGGGCCTAAAAAGCCGTAAACGCATTTCTCCGGAACAGATAGAGAAAGGTCTTTTACACGGTAGGTATTTCCACTTTTTTTGCTAAGATGCTGTGTTTCCAGAATATAGTTCATCATTTTTTCCTCCATGTGTTTGTTTACGGTAGGAGAATAGCGAAGGAAGCTTATGGGAACCTTGTGCGTACCTTTATGTTTACCTTAAGAAATGAAAAAAACTATGGGGAAAGAGGGGAGAAAGGCTATAGTAAGACGGGTAAGGACAGACGGCAGCAGGAGATAGAATCATGGACAAAGAACATTGTAAAATTTTGGTGGTGGACGATGAGAAAGAGCTTAGAGAGCTTTTGCAGGAACTATTAAGAAAAGAAGGATATCTTTCCGTGGAGGCTGCTTCTTCTTGTAAAGAAGCGGAAACGAAGCTTTCAGAGAATTGCTATCAGCTGATTCTTTTGGATGTCATGCTGACCGATGGCAATGGCTTTGATTTTTATAAAAAGCAAAAGAGCGGAGGTCTACTTTCCGAGGTTCCGGTGATTTTTCTCTCTGCAAGGGACGAGGATAGGGCTCGCTTGCATGGTCTGGGACTGGGAGCGGATGACTATATTACGAAGCCTTTTCTCCCGGAAGAGCTCATCCTGAGAATTGCCGCCGTGCTGAGAAGAACCTGTCATTTGGAGGAGAAAGAGCAGGGCGTGCAGCTTGGGGAATCGCTGGTTTCCATTGATGCAGGAACGGTGATACGACAAGGAGAAAAGCTTTCTCTACGGCTAAGGAACTGGCGCTTTTTTCTATCCTATACCGGAATAAGGGGAAAATTGTCACCACGGATACCCTCTGTGATGCCCTTTGGCCGGATGGGAATTTCGGATTGGAAAGCTCACTGCTTGTGCATATGCGGCATTTACGGGAAAAGATAGAAAAAGAGCCATCTAAACCCATATTTCTACTGACCGTAAGAGGGCTTGGCTATAAATTGGAGATAGGAAGATGAGAGGGAATAGAGAACGGAAAATTCAGCTGATTGCTCTGGTGCTTCTGCTCACGATTTTTTTACTGTTTGCAGACCTTTTGATTTTTGGAATTTTTGTGTCCCGAAACGGTATGCCTTATTATCCCGACAGTCAGGAGATTATGGAACATTTGCATAAGGAAAAGGGTGAGTACCGCTTAGAGGAAGAGGAAGCCGAAAAGCTGTCCGGGGCACGGCAATTTGCCATGCTTCTCGACAATGGAGGAAATATCCTATGGAGCGAGTTCCTGCCGAAAGAGCTTCAAAAAAACTATACCTTACAGGATGTGGCGAAGTTTACTCGGTATTATCTGGAAGATTATCCGGTGCGTACCTATGTGGTTCTGGAAGGCTTATTGATTATCGGACAAAAGAAAGAGCAGATTTGGAAATATACCTTGGAATACAAAGAGGGAGTTATCCGAAACCTCATTGAGTTTCTGCCGCTTTTTTTGCTCTCCAATGCGCTGATTCTTGTTTCCGTTCCCATATGGATACAGAAGAAACGGGCAAGGCAAAAGGAGGAAGAACGTACGGAATGGATTGCCGGAGTTTCCCATGATATTCGAACGCCTCTTGCCATTGTTCTGGGAAATGCGGAAATGATTGCAGCTACCACGGAATCGGAAGAAATCAAAGATCGTGCGCTAAGGATTGAGAAGCAGGGACTTCGTCTTCGTCGCCTTGTAGAGAACCTGAATCTTTTCAGTAAGCTTTCTTTTGGCTATGGGAACTTGGAAAAGGAAAAAATCCAAGTAAGCCGTTTTCTTCGAAAGACGATTACGGAAATGCGGAATCAAACAGAGGATGAAAGGATGCAGTTCAACTTGGATATTGAGGAAGATTTGCAGGGCTTGGTACTGGGCTTCAATGAAAATCTGATGGAAAGAGCACTGATGAACTTATTATACAACGCAGTGCAACATAATCCGGAGGGATGCGAGATAACAGTGAAGTTATATCAGGATGAGAAAGCCCACGTGTTTCTCCATGTGGAGGATAATGGCTGCGGTTTAGAGAAAGCTGCTCTGAAAAGACTGAACAAAAAAAACTATGAGTGGGAGCCCAGCACAGGACAGCATGGTTTGGGATTAAAAATTGTAAAACAGGTGATCAGCCGTCATCGATGGAAGGTGCAGTTTGGAGAAGGAAGTCAGGGCGGATTTTTGTGCCGCATACAGATGAGATAAAAATGATTACCAAGGGATAAAAGTTGTAGGAAGAGCAAGCAGGTATAGCAGTCTGAAATAAAAATCATATTAAATTGACTCGCCTTGTGTAAAGTTCTAAGATATCCCTGTATAAGTAAAAGGAGGGTGAAAGATATGATTTTAAACAACGAGAAGAAATTGAACCCTACGACAAAGACCGCCGGTGTGGAGCAAGAGTTTCAGAAAATTGCCGGAAAAGAAGCTTCTCTGGTCTTACAGGAATTAGGCTGTACGACAAATGGAATCAGCGACGAGGAACGGGAAGAAAGACTCGCGAAATACGGCTATAACGACCTTTCCGCCATGCAGAAGCATGGCGTATTCTATTTTTTATTTCACAGCTTTACCGATGCTTTTATTATTGTTCTGCTTGTTTTAGCTATCGTTACCTTTGTTGTGGAAAGGGATATTCTGTCCGGAGTTATTATCCTGGCACTGGCCTGTATGAGTGCGGTGATTCGATTTACCCAGGACTACGGTTCCTATCTGGATATGCAGAAGCTAAAGGATATGGAGCACGATACGGTAAGAATCCGAATTCCGGGAAAGGACGGCACGGAAATAAGAGAAGTGCCGGTGGAAGAGGTGGTACCCGGGGATATACAGCTCATCGGCTCAGGAGATATCGTGTGCGGAGACCTTTATCTTCTGGAGAGCAGAGACTTGTTCCTTTCGGTTTCCGCTTTCACGGGAGAATCCATTCCGGTGGAGAAATATACCGGAGTGGATCAGAGAATTGTTAATGCAGCGGAATTAAACAACATCTGCTTAGGCGGTTCCACAGTGAATTCCGGCACCGGAGTCGGCATCGTGGTGCGGACCGGAAAGAATTCCTATCTGGGGAAGATTTCCTCCACCATCCATACACAGAAGAAAGAAACCGATTTTGATAAGAGCCTATCGAAGATAACCAAAATCCTGATTAGCTACATGATTGTGGTGGTTCTTTTTGTATTGCTTATTAATGGCCTGGTGAAGAAAAACTGGCTGGAAGCCTTTCTGTTTTCCATCTCCGTTGCGGTGGGCATTACCCCGGGAATGTTACCGATGATTGTGAACGGAACCCTTGCTAAAGGGGCAAAGTTCTTGGCAAAGAAGAAGACCATTGTAAAGAACATGTCTGCCATTCAAAATTTAGGAGCCATTGATGTGCTGTGCACCGATAAGACCGGAACCCTTACCATGGACAATGTTGTTTTGCAGAAATATATCAATGTCAATGGAGAGGATTCCTATGTGGTTTTAAACTATGCATGGATGAATGCATACTATTCTACAGGGGTAAAGAACCTCATTGACCGGGCTATCCTATCCTACGGTGCGGAAAGCGATGTGCAAAAATACGCCGGAGGCTATGTGAAGTCCGATGAGATTCCCTACGATTTTGAACGTCGGAGAATGAGTGTGGTGATTTCCAATCCGGGGGGAGAACATTTGGGAGAAGAGACGGAAGAAATTCTTCCCAAACCCCAGGATGAGGTATTGATTACCAAAGGCGCTTTGGAATCCGTACTGGCCTGTTGCAGCCGTATTCGGGTGAAGAAGGAATACATGGACATTCACGAAGAAGACCTTCAGAAGATCAATGCCCTTTCCGAGAAGTTAAATCATGAGGGAATGCACGTCATAGGAGTTGCCGCAAAGAGGAAAAATGCAGGAGACACCGCTGTTTTCCATGCGGAGGACGAAACGGATATGACCTTCCTGGGCATTATTGCCTTCCTAGATCCGCCCAAGCCGGATGCTAAGGAAGCCATTCACGGACTGTATGATGCAGGCGTACAGGTAAAGGTCATTTCCGGCGATGCCCCCGTTGTGGTGGAGCATGTATGTAAGCTGGTAGGCATGAAGGTAGGAGAACAAAATGCGGTAACCGGCTCCGACTTGGAAAAGATGAGTGAGGAAGAGCTTTCGAGTCTTGTAGAGAAAAAAGACATTTTCGCCCGTCTCTCTCCTATGCAGAAGCAGCGAGTGGTGGATGCCCTTCGGAAAAACGGACATGTGGTGGGCTATATGGGAGACGGCGTAAATGATGCGCCCAGTCTTCATGATGCGGATGTAGGCATTTCCGTAGACAATGCCACAGACGTTGCCAAGGCCAGTGCGGACATTATCCTCTTGGAGAAGAGCTTAACCGTCATTTTAAACGGTATCTATGAAGGAAGACGAATCTACGGAAATATCCTGAAATACATGAAAATGGCATTATCCGGTAACTTCGGAAATGTGTTCTCCGTATTGATTGCCTCGATATTCTTGCCCTTTTTACCCATGTTGCCCCTGCAGATTTTGATTCAGAATCTCATCTATGACTTTACGCAGATTGCGATTCCCTGGGACAATGTGGACGAAGAATTCCTGCAAAAACCCCATAAGTGGAACAGTGCCTCTCTTGTGTCCTTTATGAACGTGATGGGCGGCGTGTCCTCCGTATTCGATGTGATGACCTTCCTGGTACTTTGGTTCCTCTTGGGCTATAACAGCCTTTCCATGCAGAACTACTTCCAGACAGGATGGTTTGTAGAAGGTTTGATTTCCCAAATCCTGATTGTGCAGTTCATCCGTACATCGAAGCGACCGATTCTGGACTCCAAGTGCGACTCCAGACTGGCACTGGCTTCAGCACTGGGCATTTTTGCGGCCATTTCCATTCCCTATCTTTTTTTCATAATCTGGACAATACGGTATTTACGGAAATGCCGATGGATTATTTTGCGTATTTGCTTGTGATTCTGGCACTCTACGGACTTACGATTGAGACCGTGAAGAAGCTCTATATCAAGAAATACGGGGCTTGGTTGTAAGCTGAAATTTTGACGATTGTTTTGGAAACCGTATTGTTCGTGTCCTTCGTAGTGCGGCATTTTCCGAAGGAAATCAGGAAGGAAATGATTTGAGCGTAAAGCAATCAGAATATGGCATTTTCATTTTAGAAAAAGTGGTACAAGTACCCTAAAATCTAAAAATGGAGGCAAGTAGAATCATTAGGTGGTGACAGAGTGAAGGTGGATATTCAAAAAGTAAATTCCTATGAAGAAGAGCGAGCGGTGATTCGTGCTGTCCAAGTAACGGAGAATATTCAAACTGCCATCAATGTTCTTGAAAACAGTGCTTCTGTTATCACCGCCCGTTGTAATGGAGAATCTGTTTTCTGCTCGATTGATAAAATCTATTATATAGAATCCGTGGATAAACGAACCTTTGTCTATACAAAGGATGATTGTTTGGAAGTGCAATATAGATTATATGAACTGGAAAATACGCTAAGTCGGAATTTCTTTAGGGCTGCAAAAGCAATGATTATCAATATGAGGAAAATAAAGTCAGTTCGAGCAGAAATTAACGGAAGAATGACGGCAGAACTTTTAAACGGAGAGCGCGTGATTATTGCAAGATCCTATGTGAAAGAACTAAAAGAAAGGCTTGGACTATGATATGCAAAAAGTAAAAACTATTTTTTTAGTCAGACTTTAATGATTTCAACAGCCATTCTTTTTGGAATTGGAATTCTGATGTTTATTCAGCACTTTGTATCAGGAGTACAGACCCTAAGTTTGCAATGGAGTGACCCTCTTTCTATTTGCCTCACGGGATTTTTATCCTCCTTACCGACATATTTTCTTTTGGATATGGATAGTTTGAAGAAAAGTGAAGTCCGGATCAGAATCGGAATCCACTTTGTCTCGGTTCTCGGAATCGTGGTTTTGTGTGCAAGCCTTTTTCATTGGTTCGGACAAACCATCAACTTACGCATCATTTGTCTTATGTACAGCCTCATTTATCTCTTTGTCTGGTGTGCAACAGCATGGATGGCAAAGGTGGATGAGATTAAAATCAATGGAGCTATTAAAGATCTGCAAGATTCGGAATAAGAAATAAAGCGTTTCATGAAAATAAAGCCTTTCATGGAAAAAGTGCAACTCAGTAGGCTGTAAATGCAGCTTGGTAGGGTGGCACTTTTTTTATGCTTACAAGTTGATAAGCTGATTTATGTCAAAACCGGTGAGGCAGAATAACAAGTTAAGACAACAGGGCAGAATTGTGGGAAAAATTACAGGACAGAACCACAAGATGGAATCACAGGACAAATTGGAACCGCGAGAGGCTCTATAGGACTGAATGATAAGACGAACTACAGGATAGACTTACAGAAAGAACTATAGAGGCGCCAAGAAGGAGCGAATCGGATGAATGCAATCACAGTAAAGAACTTAAGCAAAAACTATGGTAAAACGACTGCGGTGGATCATATTTCCTTTTCTGTGAAAGAGGGGGAGTTTTTTGCATTTCTCGGGGAGAATGGTGGGGGGAAATCAACGACCATCAATATCCTCTGTACCATTTTTGAAAAGACAGAGGGAGAGGTAAAAGTCTTTTCCCACAAGCTTGGAGAAGAGGATGATAAGATTCGAGAGAAAATAGGCATTGTTTTTCAGAACTCGGTTCTGGACGGCGTATTGACTGTAAAAGAAAATCTTTTAACGAGAGCTTCCTATTACGGAATGCACAAAGAAGAAATCTTGGATCGCTTGTACCCTTTAATGCAGGCCTTCGAATTGGAAAGCATCTGGAATAGAAAATATGAGAAATTATCCGGAGGACAGCGAAGAAGAGTGGATATTATCAGAGCGCTTTTACATAATCCGAAGATTCTCTTTTTGGATGAGCCCACAACCGGGCTGGACCCCATGTCCAGAAAGTTGGTGTGGGAGTATATCGATTATCTTCGGAAAGAAAAACAAATGACGATATTTCTGACAACACATTATATGGAAGAAGTAAGAGATGCAGACAGAGTTGTAATCCTGGATAAGGGTAGAATTGTAGCAGAGGACACACCGGCGGCTTTAAAAAGGAAATACACGAATACAAAACTGATTTGGTATGCAGAGAAATGTAGTGACAATGAAGCTGTGCTGAAAGACATAGAGCATTCTTATGAAGCGGATCACTATATTGTGCCATTGGAATCAAAAGAGGGGTTCCATCTCAGTGAGTTCCTCTATACAAATCGAAATAAAATCAGAGATTATGAAATTGTAAAAGGCAGTATGGATGACGTATTTCTACATTTAACAGGAAGAAAGCTGGAGGTATAAGATGAGGGGGATTTCGGGACTTATCAAGAGAAATTTATTGTTGTTTTTCAAAGATTGGCAGAGCATTCTATTCTCTCTGCTGACATCCATTATTGTGCTTGTACTGTATTTATTATTCCTAAAAGGCACCTTTGTTAGTGCGATACAAAGAGCAATGGAGCAGTATCCGGGACTGGCTTCTATGGTTCTCCAAAAGGATATCGATATGTTTGCAAATCTCCTTTTGCTGACAGGAATATTGGGATCCGCAATGATTTCAGTTCCCTTTAGTTGTATTACCACACTGGTAAGAGATAGAGCCAATAAAGTGGATTATGATATTCTGGCAACACCACTAAAAAGAGGACAGATTATCTTTGCTTATTTTGTGTCGGCGGTGCTTTCCTCTACACTTTTGACCGGGATAATCCTGGCTATCGGTCTTGTTGGGATTAGCTTGCAAGGGGATAATCACCTTAATGGGATTCAACTTGTCAAAGCCTTTGCTGTCGTTGCACTTGGATCTATTTCCGCAAGCGCAATATTTATGATTATCGTTTTGTTTTTCAAATCCGTTAGTGCTTGCGAATCTTTCTTTGGAATACTATCAGCAGCTTCGGGATTTGTGATTGGAGCGTATATTCCAATTTCGCAATTTTCCAATGGAGTTCAAACCGTGTGCAACCTATTTCCTGCGAGTCAAATAACAATTATGCTGAGAAATATACTGCTTAACGGACTCTTGGAGCATATCAATACAAGCCTTGCAGGAGTGGATCAGGGAATGTTTGTTTTTAGTCTGAAAGAATACTTTTCCTTTCAAGCAAAACTGTTTAACGGGTATCTGGACATGAATAAAATGCTGGAATATATCTTAGGAGTAATACTATTCTGCACCGTAGCGCAGATTCTGATTTATTCCGGAAGCTATAAGAAAAACTAGGCTTGAGAAAAGGACATATTTTTTCATTTTAGAAAAGCGGTAAAAGTACCTATATAGCCCTACAGGGCATCCTTAATATTCTGTTTGACATTCATGGTATTAAAAATTATAATGAATTACGGATTTTTTTAAATTAGTATTCCGTTCTTTAAATGGCTGGTCTCGCCTTTGATAAGAGGGGAGATTTTAGGAGGAATGGAAATGCCAACACAAATGATTATCTCTTTAATAACAACAGTAGTATGGGGATTAACCTTTCCCATAATGCTCTTCATGCTCAAGAAGAGAGCGAATTCGGTGATGAAGTTTAGTGCAAACAATCGAAATGGAGCAATGCTTCACATCTATGGTAAGCAGGTCAAGGTCGATGGAAGCAGTCTTGTCAATGTGCCGTTTACTACGGGAAAAGATTTGGAAATTATCGTGACGGTGACTCCCGGCCAGCATACAATCGAAGGAATCTTTGAGTCCACGGAAACGGTGGGCACTAAGACAAGGAGTATTAGAACGGAGAAGTTGAGCTTTAATCTTACCGTAGAGGCTAGGCATAGCTATTCCGTAGCATTGTATTTTCACTCTGCCGAAGAGAGAGCAAACTATTATAATGGACAGACAGGAAAAGCCATTTTGGAAATGCCACTCACCATTTCCGAAGACAGCGATTATATACAGGCATTTATCATTGTCTATAGGGAAGACTAAAAAAAGCCTTTGAAAGGCCCGACGCCCCCTTATGAAAGCTATGATGAACGGGAGGAGACGGAAGAGAAGGTAACGCAGGCACTTGCATTTTTGCAGGTGCTTTTTTATTTTTCGAAAATTGCGTTTGAAAAAATACCGACTGATAGTCGAAAAAGCTTGACAGTCACCTTTTGCTGCTTTATCATAAAAACCGACCAATGGTCGAAAAGTCGAATGGAAACAAAAAGCTCAAATATGGAGCCCGGGGAAGATATGAAAAAAATAGGGCGAATATGAAAAAAGAAGGCAAATAAAAATGGAGGCGAATATGAAAAAAGGGGAACAAAGAAAACAGGAACTTCTAAAGCTTGCCTATCGCATGTTCATAGAAAAAGGCTATGAGAATACCAGCATTGACGAGATTGTAGCTAAGGCCGGTATCGCAAAAGGAACTTACTATTATTATTTTGCAAGCAAAGAGGAAACGCTGGAAGCAGTCATCGAAATGATGATAGAGAAGGAGAGCGCCGTAGCCAAAGAGCTTCTTCAGGCACCGTTTTCCATACCGGAGAAACTGGTTTCAGTTGTAAATGCCTTTCGTCCGGAGAAAGAGGAAGCGGTGATTACGGATGTTCTGGAAAGAAAAGAAAATATCGTCATGCACGATAAAATCTGCAAGAAAATTGTAGAAGTAGCGGTGCCGATTCTGGCAGAGATTGTTCAAGAAGGAATAGCACAGGGAATCTTTTCGTGTACGTATATTGAAGAGCGAGTGAAGATGCTCCTTGTTACGAGTCAGCATATGTTCGATTACGGAAATTTTGGTGAAAAAGATGTAGAGGTGTATATCGATATGCTGGAGAAGTCTCTGGGTGCAAAATCCGGAACCATGCAATTTATCAGCCAGGTCTTAGTAGAGGGGGCAAAGGAATGAGCAAGGGAATGAGCGAGATAATGAGCAAGGGGATAAGCAAAGCGCAGAATAAAGCGCAGAATAAAGCGCAGAACAAAGCACAGAACAAAGAACAGTTCATGCTGGATAAAGATGAATATCGATATAGACCGTGGTTATTCTTTCTCTGTGCATATTTTTTCACATGGATCTTCTGGATACCGGCAATCTTTGTTTCTGAAAATAAGGGAGCGTTATTGATGCTGCTGGGTCTCCTTGCACCGGCTGTGGTCTCCACTGTATTTGTGCTTGTATCCGGCTGTGAGGACTTGAAGAGAGATCTTAAAGAAAAGATTATAGGCTTTTATAAAGTAAAGTGGATGAATGTATTTTGGGCAGTGGTTATTTATGCGCTGATTATTGTTTTTTCTATACTTTTATCCCTTTTATTTGGACAATCCTTAAAGCAGTTTTCCTTTACGGAAGATTTTTCCTTTACCGGAGTGGGAATAGGATCTGCTTTTGTGACCATTACACTGGCTTCGATTATTGAAGAAGTAGGTTGGAAGGGATATTGCGAAGACTCCATAGGGCAATATATGGATTGGTTTATTGAATCTCTGATTTTCGGAATCTTGTGGTCATTCTGGCATTTTCCCCTGCTTTTTATCAAGGGGACATATCAGGCAGGACTTATGGTTAATCCCTTGTTTGCCATTAATTTCTTCGTGGGTGCCATACTTATGGGATATATCATCACCTGGGTGTATCTGGTCAGCGACCGCTCCATTCTGGCCTGCATGGTTTTCCATCTGTTTGTAAACTTCATGCAGGAAAAAATCGCGATGACGGCGGAGACAAAGTGTGTGGAAACCATTGTGATTTTCATTGTAACGGCGATTATTGTACTGCTGAATAAGAAAATGTTTTTTGGAACGGAGCACGTTGGTAGACTCTTGAAAACACGATTTGGGGAGGGAAATTAAGATGAGTTCCGGAATGAAAAAGTTCCTCCTTCTTTGGATTGGGGAGCTCATATCGTCTATAGGTGGCGGACTCACTTCTTTTTGGACTTGGGGTTTATGTCTTTCAAAAAAACAGGCAGTGCGGCAGGAATGTACTCGGTGACTTTACTTGGATTTCTTCCTCCTCTTCTTTTCACTGTTCCGGCAGGAGTGTTGGCTGACCGTTACGATAGAAGAGTTCTGATGATGATTGGAGACGGTTGTTCAGGACTTGGCATCCTTTACATTTTCCTCTGCATGCTACATGGAGAAGCAAACCTCGTTCAGATAAGTATAGGCGTGTTCGTCAGTGCCATATTTTCCTCCCTTTTAGATCCTTCTTACAGAGCAACGATCACGGATTTATTATCCAAGGAAGAGTTTTCCAAAGCCTCCGGATTAGTGTCTTTGGCAGGAAGTGCCAGATATCTGTTCTCGCCCGTTATAGCAGGCCTATTGCTGGTATATCATGACATTTCCCTGTTGCTGCTCATTGATGTATCTACCTTCTTTGTTACGATTACAACGACCTTTATTGTAAGGCGAGGAATAAAAGCAAAACAGCCTACAGAGAAGCAGTCATTTTTGGAAAGCATGAAAGAAGGCTGGAGAGCAATCCACATAGAGAAAGGCGTTTTTGTACTTGTCCTCTGTTCTTCTCTGATTACCCTGTTTCTTGGGACTTTGCAAATTCTTGTTGAGCCGATGATTCTTTCTTTTTCAGACTCCAAGGTGCTGGGCATTGTGGAAACCCTATGTGCAAGTGGGATGCTTGTATCGGGAATACTTCTCGGAAGTTTTGGCATTAAGAAAGAATATGGAAAAGTTCTTCAAATCTCCTTTTTTATGGCGGGAATCTTTATGATCGGTATGTCAATATTTGAAAATCTGGTCAGCATCAGTATATTTGGTTTCTTTTTCTTTGCTACCTTGCCTCTTTGCAACAACTGCATGGATTATCTTTGCAGGACAAATATACCGGATGCTTTACAGGGTAGAGCTTGGGGATTTATAGGTTTTCTTTCTCAAATGGGATATGTTCTTGCCTATGCAGTTTCCGGCTTAGCTGCGGATGGTCTTGGGAGTCTGAGCGGAATGGGTGTCGGACGGGGAGCAGCAATGATGATTGGTATTTCGGGTGTCTTTCTTTCTCTTGTGGCAGTTACTTTACTTCGTTTTCCGGCTATCAGAGAACTGGAAAAGAGAACGGAGTAGAGGAATCGTAATAGGTAATTTCCAGAAGTCTAAGGCAATCTGTGAGTTTAAGGAGGCTTAGTCAATGCATCAGAAAAAAATGAATCTTTTCTTGCGCGTGCTGTTTATCATTCTCATCATAGCGATATCCGGTGCGGCGATCCTACAGATTTTCGCACCGGAAAATATGGGAAGAAACTCTGCGTATGGCATTTCTACAGGATGGCAGAGAGAAATCGGCTTTTGGAATATTGCCGTTTTGGTCATATTGATTACGGCGTACAGGCACTACAATTGGACCTATCTAAAATCCATTTTGCTGGCTCTCATTCTCGGTGGAATCGGTATCGGAAGCAATCATTTTATCCATTATCTTAAGATGCATCAAATGGTAAATTTGATTGGCGCTGTGGAAAATTATCTTCTGGTTCTTGCCTGGATGATTGGATGGAAAATAGAAGAAAGGAGGCAGAATTTATGAGAATATGCGTAGTAGGCCTTGGCGTTATAGGCACAACATACGGGTATGTGTTCCAAAAAGCCGGGCATCAAGTCGAACATTTGCTGAGAGAAGAGAAAAAATCGAAGGCACCGGAAAGTCTAAATATCAGTTTATTAGATGGACGCTATAACAAAAAAGGAGAAGAAAAAGCGGATCAATACAAGGTGAATCTTGCCGAGTCGAATGCAGAGTATGATTTTATTATTTTGAGCGTGGCAAGCGGAAAAATAAAGGATGCTATAACGACGCTTTCACAAAACCATATTACAGGAAGCTTGATTTTGTTTTGTAACTTTTGGAATAGTCGGGAAGAGATTGATGAAATAGTGGGTGCTTATCCTTATATTATCGGCTTCCCTACTGCCGGCGGACACCTTGCAGGAAATGTGCTGGATTGTGTTCTCTTTGACCACATCATGCTGGAAAGTGAGGAAAAAGCAGGGATTTCCAATGACAAAGCTTTAACAGCTCTTCTTGCTTCTGCAAATTTGAAAACGGAGATTCCTCACGACATGGTGGAATGGATATGGCTTCATATGGCTATCAATGCAGGGGTCACCTCTTCTGCTGCCCGGGAAGGGAAAATTGAGCATCCGATGCAGCTTGCTCTTAATTTGATGAAGGATGCCCATGCCCTGTCTATTACAGTAAAGGCAATAAGAGAAACGATTCAGGTGGTCAAGGCGAGAGGAGTAGACTTAAGCTTCTATAAAAATGAACTTCTCCCGTATAGAATTCCGTCTACCTTTGCCGGAATTTTTATGAAACAAATGTTCAAAACGAATGAACTCACCCGAAGAATCATGACTTTACATAGTGATGTAGGAGATATGCTATATGGGTGCAAATGTGTTTATGAGACCGGGAAGTTAAAGCATCTCGAGCTGCCGATATTTTATGCCAATATAGAAGTTTTAGGTTCCATCTGGGAATCAAGCCCTTTGTAAAGAAAAAAGGCACGCTATATCAAGGGGTTAGAGAAAGATGGAGTAAGTTGGGAATTACCTGAATAAAGGAGATTTTTGCATTGGATGCATAGAATCTATAAAAAATATTTGACAAAAAGCAAAAATTCCTTATAATTGGCACAGCGTCAGTTACAAAAGGAACTAATTGACATTTTTTAGTAACTTTACGACAAGTACAATTGAAAGGAGTCAGCAGATGTCTAAGAAAAATCAATCTTTTTGTAGGTTCTATTGGAGCGTTTCTTGGAATTTTTGTTTTTATTGCCTATATCCCGCAAATTTACGCCAATTTACAAGGAAGCAAAGCACAACCGTTTCAGCCTCTATTTGCAGCAATTTCTTGCCTGATTTGGGTTATTTACGGATGGACAAAGGAACCGAAAAAGGACTGGATTCTCATTATTCCTAACTCTGCGGGAGTAATTTTAGGGAGGATTAACCTTCCTTACTGCATTATAAATCCATGTAATGGCTATAAGAGCCGGCGACTTCGTTAGGAAGTTTGCCGGTTTTTTATTACTTGCCATTCCGGTGGAATTAGTTTAAATAAGGGAAGAAGCTGAATATAGAGAAGAATGCAGACTCAACCGGTGGTAGAATCAATAGAACTCAACTGCCGGTTCCTGTTATTTCCGGCGGTTTCCTGTAAGCTTATGCCGTGAAAGGAGGTGTCCGATATGGATCAAATCAAAATCGGAAAATTTATAGCATCTTGCAGAAAGGAAGAGGGTATGACCCAGGCGGAGCTTGCGGAAAAGCTTGGTATCAGTGACCGGGCGGTATCCAAATGGGAAACCGGAAAGTCTATGCCGGATTCCGGAATCATGCTGGAGCTTTGTGGATTTCTGAAAATCAACGTAAACGAACTCCTGTCGGGCGAAAGAATCATGGCAGAATTCTATAGTAAACAAGTAGAAGAGAACCTTCTCGCAATGAGACGAGAAGTGGAGGAAAGGGACAGGAGAGCCCTTAAGCTGGAATACTGGCTGGGATTCTCGACAGTGCTCTCCGGATCGGTCTTAATCCTTTTGGCATCCTTCCTGGTGATGCCTTTCTGGCTGAGAATGGTACTCTCCGCCTTTGCCCTTATGATGATTTTACTGGTAAGCTTTATCGCAGTTGGTATTGAACAGAAAGCCGGGTACTATGAATGCGGGTGTTGTCATCATCGCTATGTGCCCTCCTACAGTAAGGTCATTCTATCCATGCACAAGGGTCGGGCAAGATATATGAAATGTCCTGTATGCGGAAAACGAAGCTGGCAGAAAAAGGTATTGGGAGGAGAATAAAATCATGTGTGGTTTATAGAAATGCTGTTAACAGCGCAGTAATTCTTCTACTAAAAAGTTATTATCTCATTTTGATTTTTCTGTCTATGCCATAAAAATGCCGTTTACGGCAAAAATATGAAATGAATCTCTTGCGAATTTTTCCGAATAATGAGTACAATATTTCATAAAAAGTGCCGTTTGCGGCAAAAAAATATAAAAATGGAGATCAAGATGGAAATCAATAGAGAAATCAATAGAGAGTGTATCTTAATCGACTTATTGTCAGAAAAACACAATGGCTTCATTAAAGTGATTACCGGAATCAGACGCTGCGGGAAGTCGTATTTGCTGAATACTTTATTTTATAAGCATTTACTTTCGGAAGGGGTAGGAGAGAGCCACATTATCCGATTCGCCTTTGATACAGCGGAGGATTTATTAAAGATTGGAGAAGATCCCATCGTACTGGATAATGAAAAAGAAGAGCGTAAGGTAGATCCCTCCCGATTTCTTACTTGGCTGATGCCACAGATTCGTGGTGAAGGGATGTACTACCTTTTGCTGGACGAGGTGCAGAAGCTGGGAGCCTTTGAGTCAGTGCTGAATGGGTTCCTTCGGAAGCAAAATGTTGATGTTTATGTGACAGGCAGCAATTCCAAGTTTCTGTCAAAGGACATTTTAACCGAATTTGAGGGAAGAGGGGATGAAGTGCATGTGCTGCCTTTATCTTTTTCTGAATACTATGCATTCAAAGAAGGAGATAAAAGTGAAGCCTATGATGATTACTCCATCTACGGAGGGCTCCCGGCGGTTGCCCTGATGAGTACGGAAGAGCAGAAAAGCAATTATTTGATATCCCAAATGAAGAACGTGTATCTTCGGGATATCGTGGTACAGATATTCGGTACAGGATGAAAGCACTTTAGGGGAAGTAATCGATGTCATTGCCTCCGGCATTTCCACCCTTACCAATCCAAGGAAAATTGCCGCAACGATGAATTCTGTTCATGGGACAAACATCAGTGACACAACAGTGGATAAGTACATTACCTATGGGGAAGAAGCATTTATGCTTTCTCGGGTAAAAAGATATAATGTGAAAGGGCGAAAGTATATCGGAACCCCTTATAAAATCTATTTTGAAGACCTGGGCCTTCGCAATGCTCGACTGTCATTTCGGCAGATAGAAGAAACTCATATCATGGAGAACATCATTTACAATGAATTGCGATACAGGGGCTATCAGGTAGATGTGGGAACCGTGGAATCCAGGGAGAAGGATGCAAAAGGGAAAGAAATTCGTGTGCAGAGGGAAATCGATTTCATCGCTACATTAGGAAGTAAGAAGTATTATATTCAGTCTGCCTATGCCATTCCCGATAAGGAAAAGTATGAGCAGGAATGCAAATCCTTTGAGCGCACCATGGATTCTTTCAAGAAAATCATTATCGTAGAAAGAAGTATGAAGCCTCGCTATGACGAGAACGGATATCTGATGATGGGAGTTAAGGAATTCTTGTTAGATGGGAATAGTTTGCTGATTTAATTCATGACGAGTATAGTGTGGAAAGCCCACGATACTTTTTTGATGGCGTTAAACTCGAAAAATAAAGGGGGAATTCCACCCTAATTTTTCGAGTTTGTTTGCTTGAATCAAAAAAAGGGTGCTTGTGAAAAATTCAAAAGTCCCTTGAAAAAAATTGTAAGAATCAATGAAAAGTCCCTTGAAAAAGTTGTAAGAACTGGGAAAAAGTCACTTTAAAAAGTTGCAAAAATCAGAAAAAGTCCCTTGAAAAAGTTGCTCTCAGCTTCTATGATTAGCATAAATCAGTTTTTGTTGGAGGGAGTATGCTAAAAAGGAAGATCGAAAAAGCAACTTTTTAAATTGGAAAAAAATAGTAAGGAGAGAAATCCCTCATTCTGAAGGGATGTAGGCAGTGCGGGAAGACTTGGTCTGTGAATGCCTTTGCCAAAGAGTATTATAACAATGTGATTTACCTTAATTTCTTTGAAAATCCCAATTATAAGGAGATTTTTTTCCGGTGCTTTAGAGGTGGATCATCTTACGATGATGATGAGTGTTTTTCTGGGACCGGGCGTCTCTTTTGAGGCTCATGAAACGATTATTATTCTGGATGAAATTCAAGAATGCCCGGAAGCTAGAACAGCTCTAAAATTCTTCAAGCTGGATGGACGTTATGATGTGCTGTGTACCGGTTCCTTGCTGGGCGTAAAGGGCTATGGCGAAAGACCTGCCTCTATACCGGTGGGATATGAAAGCATCTTGGAAATGTATCCCTTGGATTTTGAAGAGTTTTTGTGGGCAAATGGGATTAGTGAAGAGATAATCGCCATGCTTCAAGGCTATTTGCAAAGAGAAGAAAAAATTCCGGAAGCTCTACACCAAAGACTGCGAGAGTTTTTGCTCCAGTATATTGTTGTGGGAGGAATGCCCAATGTTGTCCAAAACTTTGTGGATTCCAAGCAAATGAATCTGGTTTTACAGATGCAAAGGGATATCCTTCATTCCTATCAGGATGATATGTTGAAATATGCTGAAAAGGCGGATAAGGGAAGAATTCGAGACTGTTTTAGCTCCATTCCGAAACAGCTCAGTAAGGAAAATAAAAAATTTCAGTATTCTCTTGTGAAAAAAGGAAGTACTGCCTCTCAGTATCTTGGCAGCTTACAATGGATAGAGGATGCGGGCATAATCAGTCGTTGTTATAATTTGACGACTCCGGAATTGCCCTTGTCCGGTAATGCTATTTCGGATATTTTCAAAGTGTATATGAATGACACAGGCCTGTTTGTGGCGATGCTGGATGACGGTACTCAATTCGATATTTTGCAGGGAAATCTATATAGCTATAAAGGAGCAATTTTTGAAAATCTTATAGCCGGAATATTCCAAAAAATGGGAAGAAAGCTGTATTACTTTCATAAAGACACCGGCTTAGAAGTGGATTTTGTGATTCGTTATCAGGGAAAAAGCTACTTTAGTGGAGGTGAAAGCCTCCAACGGAAATACAAAAAGCACGAAAACTGTTCTAAAAAAACAAGGACAAGTATCACGTGGAACAGGCTATCAAAATCGGAGATTGCAATCTGGGACGAGAAGGAGCGATATTGACGGTGCCGCATTATATGGCATTTTTGCTGCGAGAATTGTGAGGACAGAACTATGGGGATCAGCCCTGGTAATAGGTACATTCTTTCTTAAACAGGTGCTTTTTTTGCACAAAAATTAGTAATAACTTTATTTGCTTTTATATAATATGTTCAAAATGACGAAGAAGAAATGAGGAAATACTATTTATACGCTAGTTTTAATATGATAAATTAAACGTTAATAAATATGGTTCGTATAAGTTACATATGAAAGTTTAAGAGAAAAGAAGATAGATTTGTAATAAAATGACAAAATATGTCTATGTAATTTGTTAACGTAACCCTATATAGGTAAAACAGAGAGGTGGTAATTACTACTATGGATCTAGGGAATGATAAAGCAAACAGGGTATTATCACTCTACTCAAAGCTTATGAATGGAGCAATGGTTTATAAGTCGGAAGATACCAATCGCTTTCAAGTGAATGAGCGAACTATTCAAAGAGATATTGACGATATACGCAATTTTTTGGAAGAAGAAATTGCTTTACAAGGAATCACAAGCGAAGTTGTATATGACAGAATTAAAAAAAGGCTATCATTTAAGCAGCATCTATGCGATTAAGCTTTCCAATGAAGAGGTTTTAGCTATTTGCAAGATACTATTGGATAGCAGAGCGCTTAAGAAATCTGAGATGAAAAGTGTTCTACAAAGATTGATAGATTGCTGTGTTCCGGAAGATAACAAAAATCTTGTGAATAATCTTATTTCTAATGAGAGTTTTCATTATATCGAGCCGCACCACAAGAAATCATTTTTGAAAGTTATGTGGAAAATAGGGGCAGTACCATTCAATCTCATCATTGCATAGAAATTGAATATCAAGGCATCCAAGGATCAAGCATAAAAACGAAAAAAATCCAGCCCCTTGCGATTATGTTTTTCGGAATACTATTTTTTATCTGACTGCTTTCATAGAAGATAAAAAGGTAAGAGAGAAATTTAATGTTATCGATGACTCTTTTCCGACAATTTACCGGATAGATCGAATTCAATCCCTTCGAATACTAGATGAGAAATTTCATGTTCCTTATAGTAGTCGATTTGAAGAGGGGGAATTTAGAAAAAGAATTCAATTTATGTTTGGTGGAAAAATTACGGAAAGTTAGATTTGAATATAGTGGTTTTTCAATTGAGGCAGTGCTAGATCGACTTCCTACTGCAAAAAAATAATTAAGGAGGAAGATGGCAGGTATACTGTCCAAGCTGAAGTATTTGGAGATGGAATCGATATGTGGCTGAGAAGCCAGGGCGATATGGTGAAAATTTTATAGTATTACGGAGTCAGAAGATGAAGAAAAATGGAAAAAAATACAGAAAATTACAGAAAGAAAAAGAGTTGATACTGCAACAAAATCAAAGAAGTTCTGTTGAACAGGAGGTGGAAGATATCAAAACAATAGATTTAGCAATGGCACATATTTTAATAGAGAATCCTATTATTTATGATGCCGAAGATACAAAAAAAGAAATACTTAGAAAAGCTAAAGCTATATGTGAAATTATGTGCAAGGAATAAAAGAAAATACGAAGCTTCAGAATTGCTTGCGTATGATAATATACTCCATTCATCTACAGAGATTAAAGATAAAAATGATGTAGATTTTTTTATCGATATTTTTATTCTTTTGATTTGATTCATGTCCTTGGATACGACTTGACCAATATTTCAACATTAAAAAAATAGAAAATCTTAAGAAACAGTATTTTTGAAGATTTTTAAAAATGCTGATTCTAAGATAGTAACAAAAATACTTAATTGTGTACAAGGCGAAGAGAGAAGGTTAACTAACCTATATAAATTAGATGCTCTCAAGAATGAAAGTAACTATATAAAATTAGTGAGAAATAACTTGTCTTTTTAAAAAAACAAAGATCATTTTGGAATATTGGTAACAGCTACTATGAGTGCAGGTAAATCAACATTTATTAACTCTTTAATAGGGAAGTATGTGTGTTTATCTCAGAATATGGCATGTACCAGTAAGATTCATTCCATCATTAATAAGGCATTTGAGGATGGATATTCTTCAGAATTTGACCATGATTTAGTTTTAACGGCAGGAAAAGAGGAATTGCTGAATGATCATGAAGAAAAACCAGTCGAATATGATTTATGTTGCTACTAATTATTTTGGCGAATTATCTAATTCCAGAATAGTTGTCAGTGATTCTCCCGGAGTGAATTTTTAGTGGGGACAAAGAACACCAAAAAAATTGCAGAGCAACTAATCAAAAAAACGAAACTATAATATGCTGATATATGTGATGAATGCAACCCAGTTGGGAACAAATGATGATAGTGAACATTTGGATTTTATCAAACGTACAATAGGAAGATCACCAATACTTTTTGTAATGAATAAGATTGATGCACTGAATCCGGATGATGAGGATGTAGAAACTATTATAAATAGGCAAAGAGAGTATTTGAAACGGAAAGATTTTTAAAAATCCGATGGTTTGTCCGATATCTGCAAGGGCAGGATATTTATCAAAAAGTTTGAAGAGTCTGGATTAACCAAAAAGTGAAGAAAGGGAACTTTATAATTACGTGGACAAATTTGATAAGATCAACTTGCCCCAATATTATTCAAAGTTATTTCCGCAAATAAAAAAATAAAAGATAAGGAAAAAGAAGAGACACAGTTATTAAAAACCAGTGGAATGATATATGTTGAAAAAAATCATAAAAAAAGTTTATTGAAGGAGAAAGGTAAAATGGCACAAATTAATTTAAAGTATAATCCATACAAGTTGGAAACAGAAATTTTTAGTAAATAATAAAAAAATATCCAAAGATAGCAGCTTATATAAACTGGTAAAAAGGGAAAAAGAATGCAAGAGTGGATTGGCAAATTTCCTCAAATGCTAGTAGATGAGTTGAATACTGTAGATTTTGATATTGTCTTTTATGGTATGCCATTAGATTGGGATGACTTTGAGGGTGTTTTTAAGAATGCTCAGGATTCAGGTATGATAAAGAATCTAAAATTGACGTTTTCTGAAGGAAGAAGTGACGAAACAGTCAGGGATAAGATTGTACAAGTGTTTACAGATTTACAACAGGGGCCTGTAGATGATTTTAGAGATCCAAAGTTAGTTAGAGCCTTTTCAAACATCAATAACTCTGTCTTTCCAATTAATGTAATTGCTACAATGAGTTCAGGCAAATCTACACTTATCAATGCATTAATTGGGAAAAAACTTATGCCTTCAAAAAATGAGGCATGTACTGCAACTATTACGGAGATTTTAGATAACGATTGTGAAACATTTGCAGCAGTTGTACATAATGAAGACGGAGATGTCTTACAGGAAATATCAGATCTTCAATATGATCTAATGTGTAAGTTAAATGAAGATGAAGAGGTGCACAAGATTTCCGCGCGGGGGAATATCCCCTTTCTTGATGCAAGGAGCACAGCATTAATGCTGGTTGATACACCGAGGCCCAATAATTCACAGAACCAAGCTCATAAAAATACAACTTTTAGAGCAATTAACAGCGACGCAAATAATCTTATTTTGTATGTGTTAAACGGAACACAGTTAAGTACAAATGATGATGCTTCACTACTAAGTTATGTTTCAGAACAAATCAAAAAAGGAGGAAAACAAGTACGAGATAGATTTATCTTTGTAGTAAATAAGATGGATGGTTTTAACCCGGAGGAAGAGGATATTGGTAAAGCTGTAAAAGCTGCTAGAAGATATTTGGAGTCTTATGGTATTGAGGATCCTCAAATTTTCCCATGTTCTGCATATACGGCTTTAAATATTAGAACATATCTGGATGGAGTAGACATCGATAGTTTGGACAGAAAAGCTGAGAAGGAATTACCTTCTGCGGCAAGAGATACTCTTCCGATGATAGATAAATTTATTGATTATGAAAGTATGCATTTAGAGCAATACTCTTCTTTATCACCAAGTGCGCAGAGCGAATTAAACTTTAAATTAAGTCAGGCAGAAAAGAGAAATGACACAAAAGAGCAGGCTCTAATTCACTGTGGAATTTACTCTATTGAGGCCGCAATTACAGCCTATGTTAAGAAGTATGCAAAAACAAAAAAAGTTAAGGACTTAGTTGAATCATTCCAGGAAGTATTGGAAAGTACACAGATCTTGGCAAAAGCAAAGACTCAGGTTGCAACCGATGAAGAGGCTGCTAAAGAATGTGCTGAGCGAGCAGCGGTAGTAAAATCTAAGATAGCTGATGGAAAAGATGCTCAAGCTTTTAAAAATAAAATACAACAGTTAGATCCATTGCCACATATCAAAGACAAGGCTGATATATTAATCCAAGAAGTAATTAATAAGGCAAATAAAGTTTTCCAACCTTATGGTGATGAGATAACAAATAAAGCAGAGGCCAAGCGCCTAGTAAATCAATTTACGATGATGAGTTCAGATGCAATTGCAGAACTTACTTCTGAGTTAGAAAGTGTCATTAGTCAGGAAGTAATGGAAACCGGAGAAAAAAATTTTGGTTGAGTACCAAAACAAGTTATCCAAAAATTGATGAAGGAATATCCGGAAAGCAATTAGAGTTTGGAACAGTGGATTTGATTAAAAGGGGCATTAAACAATATGAGAGATAATGCCCAGGCTTGGTGCTCTGATGAATTTGCTACAGAAACGATTGATGATGTAGGCGAAACAAGTTATGAAGAAAAGGTATACTATGAAAAAGTAGGACAGGAAGAGGAACAGGTTGTAGCAGGGACTGAACAGGTAAAAGTAGGCACAGAAAAAGGTTCTCGTAGGATCAAGAAGAGAAAAGGTTGGTACCAGACGAGTTGAAAAGAAGCAAAAAGGAGTTATTGGTTTCTTTAAAAATTTATTTGGTGTGAAGGAGTACGAAGATGAAGATGTGTTTGAAAATGTAAATGTTTATAAAGATCAGGACGTTTATGAAACAGTTGTTAAGTACGCTACAGTTATGAAAGATGTTTTCGCAGAAAGAAAAGAAACAATTGAGAATTTTACCGTGGCAACACGTGATATCTCTGCCGGTTTATTATTTAAAATTCAAAAGAATCTTGATGAGGGAATTGAAGCATCTCTAACATTTGCAGAAACACAAGTTAAAAACATGAAACAGCAGTTTACAGAGTTATTTGATGAGTTAGATGCTATCATCCAAGAAAAGTATACAGAATTGGAACAATGCGCTTTAGACCAGAAGGCAAGAGAAGAAGCTTTGGAAAAAGAACAAGGCAGTACTAAATTGGATTGATGCATGCAAAATGGAGATTGACGAAATATTAAATGTATAAGCATGGGAGATAAAAATATGATTTCAGGTATCAAAAAATGTATAGAAGATAAAGATATTGTGGGGTTAAGGTATATTTTTTTGGATAGTTTGGATGTAGACCCAACCTTCGAACAGTATCAGTCTGATTATAATATATGTAAAAAAATATTGAAGGCATGTTTGAGCCATACATTGAATTAACACCTTTATCCTTATCATCTTCAGAATGGAACATGGAGTACTGGGGAAAAATAAAGTTTGATCAGAAAAAATTTCTCTGAAAAGCGATTTGAACATATGAGAACTATTGCAAAAAGAAGTACATGCAGAGAAAGTAAAAAGATTAATTGCTGAGCGTGAAGAAAAAGTGAAAAGGTGAGAAAGAAATTCACAGTGTTATTCCTAACATAGAACTTAATACATCACAAATAAAAAAATGATAGTTTATACTCGCAAGCAAAAAAATTTCGAAGCGGATCAAAGAAGACTGGAGGAAAAAAAGGAGGAACTGGATTTAAGAAATCAAGCTTTTGAAAAAGAACAAAAAAAGTAGCAACTCTAATAAAATATATAATTTTGAAAAGCAAGAAGTATATGATGTGACACAAAAAGGGCAAAAATAACATAAAAAAATAGTGGGGGTTGCGTTAATAATAATTATAGTAATAGTGTTATTCTTAATAAAGGGAAGATAACGCAATCCCTGACTACAAAGATGTAAAACCTACGACTAATTCTAGTAATTCTGAGTTATACTCTAGCGCTGGATATAAAACGATATGTAAAAGAAAAGAAGTGTAGATTCGAGATTACAATAAATGGTAGCTACTTACGAAAAAAATAAGTATGAACGAAGATAGTACAGAAGTCTATCAAAAAAACTATTGGAGATGAGAAAAACTCCCGGAAGAATATAATGGACAATGGAGACCAAGAGATGGTAGATGTTCTCATCAAATAAAAAAAGTATAGAAGAACTTGTAGATGAGAACGAGTTTCTCACTGGCTGGTGCAAACTCGGTATAATGTTTGAAAAAGATGGTAAAAAGAGTTTGTAAGACATATTATTATAGGAGGATACCAGAAAATGGAATATAAATCTTTCTCAAAATCAATGAATACTTCTTATGAAGCATCGGCAGTAATTAATGAGAAACCAGTAGAATTAGAAATTGACAAAAGACCATTTGCAGAACCGGCACCTCAAGATATAAATCTTAGTATTCTTCAAGAGAATTTAAGAAATTGCTTAAACATCATCGATGACGAGGTGATGAAAGGATATGTTACTCGATTAGATCAGCTACCTATCATTATTCAGGATGACAAGATTTTTTTGATAACTTGAATGAAATACATTTTTAAGATTTCCGAACTGGTATACCACGAAGATGAGTTTACGGTAGATAAATTATCCATGGTGTTTCATGCTTTATCAAATAAACCCTGTACACTGGTGCTCATGTTAGAAGCGATGGAGAAAAAAACAGAATTTTATTTAGGAGCTAGACCTAGAGATGAACGTTCGTCGGGAACCTTACATCAAATGCTAAAACAAGGATTGCTTGGATTTTTTTCCGGGTACTCAAATTTCTAATTATTATGATGAAGACCTGAAAAAGAGACATTCAAAATCTAAAAGCTGGTTGTATTTCCAGTGTCACAAGTGTTGCAGATTTTAAACAAGATAAAGAGGAAAGAACCAATAAAGACTTTATACAAGGCTTAGAAAAGTTTGTATATGCGATGCAAGGGAAAGCATATACAGCTATTTGCATCGCGGACAATCTATCATATGACGAACTAATGATGACCAAAAGGGAGTATGAGCAGATTTATAATCAACTTTCTCCTTTTGCCAACATACAGATGAATTTTTCTGTGAATGACAGTACCAGTACATCTAAAGGCAGTAGTGAAGGTACAACACAAACTACATCTCGTACCACAAGTAAAGGGACTGCACAAACATTTACAGATTCATCAACGCATACCGTTGGAAATACTGAATCTACAGGACTTACCGAGACTCATACTGAAAATTCTTCAGATTCTAAGGGAGAGACACATACGACTGGTACTACAGAAGGAACAAGTCATACGATAACTAAGACAAAATCCAGTTCTACCAGCAGAACTACATCTATAAACAGTGGTGCTTCTTTATTTTTTATTCATGGAGGAGGATCTAGTTCAAAAACAACAACATCGTCGAATAGTAACTCTGTATCAAAAGGTACTAGTCACACTGACTCTATTTCGGATTCTATTTCTAAAACGCTTACGCGTGGATTTAGTGATTCTAAGGGCGTTACGAAGACAAGTGGTATAAGTGAAAGTAAGAGCCAAGGGGAAAGTTTCAGCTCTACTGTTAATGATAGTGATGCTTTTACGGCAGGTGAAGCATTTAATTTAGTGAATACTAAAACAATTACAGATACTTTTGGAACATCTAGAAGTGTAACTCTAAATGCTCAAAACATGACTCTTAACTTAGCAATGCAAAGATTACAAACTCATTTAAAACGTATTGAAGAGTGTGAGAGCTTTGGTATGTGGAATTTTTCAGCATATTTTATAGGGGAGTCTGCTGCAGAAACAGAAACAGCTGCTAATACATATAAAGCTGTAACAGCAGGAACAAATAGTGGGATTGAAAGAAATGCAATTAATACTTGGAGTGAGAAAGAATCTGTAGAAGTGCTAATGCCATATTTATCACATTTTGTTCATCCACAATTTCTTTATACAGGATTTAGTTATGGGGACGAGCGACATATCTCGGTGAATCCATCTGCACTAATCAGTACAAATGAATTGTCTATTCATATGGGGCTACCTAGGCATTCTGTAAGAGGGTTACCTGTAGTGGAACATGCTGCTTTTTGGACAGGAGGTTATTTCAAGAAAAAAATAATATCTGAAAAAGCCATTAATCTTGGAAAAATATATCATATGGGACAAGAGACTGAGACGGATGTGCGACTGGACCAAAATAGTTTTGCAATGCATACGTTTGTGACAGGATCAACCGGTTCCGGCAAATCTAATGCAGTATATCAAATTTTAGGAGAATTAAAGAAAAATGGAATTCCATTCTTAGTTATAGAACCTGCAAAGGGAGAGTATAAAAGGGTATTTAAAGAGGTAAAATGCTACGGTACTAATCCGCTTGTAGGAGAAATGCTAAGAATTAATCCTTTTTCTTTTCCGGAGGGAGTTCATGTATTAGAACATATTGACAGAATTGTAGAAATTTTCAATGTTTGTTGGCTGATGTATGCAGCAATGCCTGCTGTTTTAAAAGAATCTATTGAAAATGCGTATAAGTCTGCCGGCTGGGACTTGGATTTATCTATCAATGAAAAAGTTGATCAGTTGTATCCTACTTTTGATGATGTCCTTCGAGAATTAGATAAGACTATCAATAGTTCAGATTATTCTGCAGATACAAAAGGTGACTATATTGGTTCGCTTTCAACCAGAATAAAATCTTTAACCAATGGTATTAATGGAAGGGTTTTTGTTAGTAATGAGATGCTATTGGAAGATTTATTTGATAAAAGTGCAATTATTGATATCAGTAGGGTTGGAGCAATGGAAACTAAAGCCCTCATAATGGGTATTGTTGTAATGAAATTGCAAGAATATAGAATGGCTTATTCCAGCGAAATGAATTCTGACTTAAAGCATGTCACAGTACTTGAAGAAGCTCATAATTTATTGAAGAAGACATCATCAGAGCAAAGTACGGACTCTTCTAATTTAGTTGGAAAGTCTGTTGAGATGTTGACAAATGCTATTGCGGAAATTCGTACTTATGGAGAAGGGTTCGTTATTGTTGACCAAGCTCCTAATCTATTGGACACTGCTGCCATTAGAAATACTAATACAAAGATAGTTCTTAGATTACCGGAAAAAACAGATCGAGAAATTACAGGTGGATCAATGGCTTTTAAAGGATTCACAATTTGATGAACTTTCTAAATTACCTACAGGTATAGCCACAATTTATCAAAATGATTGGCAAGAAGCTATTTTATGTAAAGTAAATAAATTTAAAAATTATGAAGATATTTTTTTACCAAGTCTGACATTAGTATACCTGCTGTTACAAAATTAAAGAAAGAGAATGATAGATTATTGCATATACTTCTTAACAAGAGTACTACGGTTGAGCCAAAGAAGATAAAGGATTACATTTTAAAGTCAAACGTGGCTGCAAAGGTAAAAAAAGATTTAATTACAAACTTGGGTGTGAGAAACATTGATTTTGAATGGGCAATAGCTGATTTTATAAAGAAAAACTATGATTTATCAGATGTTTTTAGAGGCACCCAAAATGAGAACTGGTCTGATTTATCTGAACTAAGTGGTATTATGATTTCCAATTTGCAAGCTGAGTTTTTAGATTTTAATTCTGCTGAGATGCAAGCTATTTTTGTATTATGTATGTAGAATAGAGCATGAGTTGTATCCAGAACATAGTTTGATAGAAAAACTTAGAGTGGAATATTTAAGAGAGAAGGTGATTTAATGCCAATTGAGCATCTGGCTAAAGCTGTTGTTAAAGCGTCACAAAAGGATATGTCGAAACCACAATTTGATGATTCCAATAGAACCAGTGGAATTGAAAAACCTAGAGGAGAAGTTGTTCAAGAGAGGGAATTCCCTGAATTAAAAAAATATCCCGATTCTGAACGAGAACTACCAGAGGGACCTAAATGGAATGAGGACAACTTAGGTGATTTAAAATCTGAATCCAAACCTTTAGATAAGGACATAGTCATACACATAGATCAACAGAGTGATGTTATGGCTTCAGAAAAGAAAAGAAGATAGTAAAGATTTAAAAGAAACAAAAGAGGCTAAAGATTCTAAAGATGGTAGTGAGAATGTAGATGATTCAGGAGAAAAAAAGGGGCTAACTGATGAACAAAAGCAAGAAATAAAAGAAAAGACTGGTTGGTCAGATGAGATTATTAATGCTATGGGCTCTATGGAAGAAGCGGAAATATATATGAAAGCAGGCTTGCAAGAGGTTGAAATAAATGGCAAAAAATGTCTTATAAGAAGTGATATTGATATGGATCAAAAAGATGAAGATGGAATTTCTAATAGGGAAAGAATGGCAAGAGGTAGACCACCGATTACAAAAGATGGTGATGAAGTTGAACTTCATCATATTGGGCAAAAACCTGACAGTCCTTTAGCAGAGTTAACGACTCAAGAGCATAGAGGCACAGGAAATGATACAATACTCCATGATAAGAATAAAGAGTCAGAGATTAACAGAGGTGAATTTGCCAAGGAAAGAAAAGAGCATTGGAAATCAAGATCAGAAGAGGGAGGCTAGTATGTCCAAAATTGTAGATGTAATAAATGAATTATCTGATTTGCTTTCTACAGGAGCGGCAGATAGTGAAGTCATTGCTGGTGCAGAAAAAGAATTGGGTTTAACATTTGCTCCGGAATATAAAGAATATCTTAGCACTTTTGGTTCAGTGATAGCGGAAGATGTTGAAATTACTGGTATTGCAAAAGCTAAGAGTAGAGATGTTGTTCTCGTTACGAAAAAGAGAATGGGAATTAAATCCTCAAGTGAACCATAATATGTATGTAGTGGAAAATTTAGCTATTGATGGGATAATTATTTGGCAGGATGAAGTTGGGCATATATATGAAAGCATGCCTCATAAGGAAGTAAAAAAGGTAGCGGACAGTCTAGCGGAATATATACTATCACAAAAATAGAATTCTTAGTCATTGTAGTGAATTTTCTTGGATTTTTATGTGGCTCTTCTTCTTTTGGAGAAGAGCTGATTTTAGCTTGGAGTTAATTTTATAGTTAAAACTAAACTAAGATATATAGTCTTATTCCAAATCAAATGCATAGTGTTTTTAGCAAGAAATTTTACGAAGTTCATCAAAGGAGGAACGAACATGTCTCTATTACCGGATTGGAGGATTTGCCCCCATTGTCATAAGAAATATAGCTTTAATCCCGATGTGGGGAAGTTTAACTGTCCTCATTGCGGTCATCCTGCTCTGGGAGGAAAGGTGGATATCTCCCTAAAGATTCAGGATCCCTTTGGAAAGGAGAGAATTCTCTATTTGGGGGAAAAGAAAAAGTAACGCATGAACCATCATCCAATTGTTTTTAGTCATTTTTAAAACATTGGGCGATGGTTCTATTTTTTCCTGCAAAATCCTGTTTTTTTAAAGTATTTTCCATTGCACTCATTAAATCCTTTTTAATCCTTTTTAATCTTTCTCACACCCGATAAAAAAATCTTAGAAAGAATTAGAAAGAAAATGTAGAATGACAGTATTTGTCCTCCTTAAAAAGCTAAAATTAATTTATCTTCCACAGGAAGAGTAGATTTATACCTCGCTTTCAGGTTCGGAAGGAATTGTCTATCGGGGATAAGCAATTCTGCCGGACCGATGATTAAAGAAGTTTCGCCGGGAGAATGTTTATAAGGAGAATGCGTATGGAAAAGCTATTGTTTGGAGATTTGGAAGATTGCCTGAATCCTGTAGAGGAGCTTTTGGATGGGCTGCAATCTGCGATGGAGGAGTTTTGCGAGAATCTATCGGATTTTGGAGATACGATAGGAGAGGGATTATCCTATATGGAAGAGAATTGGGCGGATGAGCTGGAAACGATTTCGGGAAACTTTCTGGAGGAAATCGACTGTGCAAAGGAAGAGCTTTCTGCAGGGATAGAGGATTCCCCGGAGGATTTGGTAGGGAATTAAAGGGTATAGGGGAGCAGATTGGGGATGGAATAGGTCAGCTTCCTAGAATCATTAGCGAAAAGGGAGACTGGGAAAATGCTAAAGAGCTTCAAGGCTTTTCCTTGCAGAGAGACCGTTTGTCCAATCGATATAGAATTGTGGATAGCTATTCTGTGCAGAAAGCGATTGGCAGTAAAGAGGCTATGGAAGCCAGGCTGGAAAGGCTTGCTAAGGGACATTTTCTGGAAGCAGGAGATGTGATAGGCGTGCATAGACCCGGTTATGAGCATTATGGGATTTATATTGGAAATGAAAGAGTGATTCACTATGCCGGAGAAGGCAGCGATTTCTTAAGACCGATTTCTATTCATGAGGCGAGTTTTTCAGAGTTTATGAAGGACGGAGGTGAGTTTTTTTATCTGCATTTTCAGGAAAAGCTGCCGATAAAGATTTATCGTTCCGAGAAGCTATATTCTGGGGATAGACTTCCCTTTGCCAACACCAAGGAGTACCGGATTTTTTTCTCCGGAAGAAACGGTGAGAAGAGCTAGAGAAAGGGTGGGAGAGGAAGAGTATAACCTGATCTTCAAAAAAATTGTGAGCATTTTGCGCTTTGGTGTAAAAACCGGTGTGGAGGAGTCTACCCAGGTAATCCGTGGTACCATGCAGTGTCTCGCCTTTTGGGCTGAGCTGCGTGCTTCGATTTTGCCCTTTGACCTTTCGGAACAGTAGAAAGGAGGTTCTCATGGATCTATTTTTTGAATATTCTTTACTGGCTCTCGGTCTTTTTCTTTTTTGGGGCTTATCGGCTTTTGGAAGGGATAGAAAATACGAAGAAAATACGAGGACTTTTTCTATGAAAGCCGTAATCCTAAGGAATCCTTTTCTTTTCCGCTATTTTTGGGCGAATTTTTTTGCTTGGATTTTTTTCTGGGAGGCTTTGCAGGATATAGCTTCTTCTTTATGGTATACGTTTTCATCTTCGGAATCATGAGCTAATCGTGAAGACTTCCCATCCTATTTCTTCCAACTTTGCATTTACCGGAAAAAAATGCTTGGCGCGCTGGGAAATACTCTTGCCCGGGGCAGTGCAGCAGGCATTATGATTTCACTAAGCCTTTTTCTTGTTTATGATGGCTTTTAACTTTTGGTAGTAGCGGAAGGTTCTTTGCGTGGATGAGTAGGCTTTGTTTGCAGGAACACTGCAGCACTACCTAAGGAACTTCACCAGAGTTAAATACAAAAAAATAGAGGTAGTAAAAATCAAAAATAATTAAATAGATTTTCGGCAATATAGGTCTAAATGAGGGGTAGTCTGAGCCCTGTCCGGTACTTGCGAAAAAAACAAGAGAATCGAAGTTTTTCGCTTAGTATCCGCAAGGACAGACTTTTCATCAGAAAAGTCGTCCTGTTACAGACCAACTTCCGAAGGAATTTGCTTTTGCGAAGCAAAGTGAGCAGTGGTTAACAAAAACCACTGCTCAGTCAGGGATATGCTATATGGGTGCAAATGTGTTTATGAGACCGGGAAGTTAAAGCATCTCGAACTACCAATATTTTACTCTACTTTGGATAAAATCTTGGCATGATATTTGAGAGATTTTGGGGATAGCCGAAATAAGATTTTGACTCAACCGCCGGTAGAATAGGCAAAACTCAACCGCCTGTTCCTGTCATTTTCGGTGGTCTCCTGTAAGCTTATGCCGTGAAAGGAGGTGTCCGATATGGATCAAATCAAAATCGGAAAATTTATAGCATCTTGCAGAAAGGAAGAGGGCATGACGCAGGCGGAACTTGCGGAAAAAGCTTGGCATCAGTGACCGGGCGGTATCCAAATGGGAAACCGGAAAGTCTATGCCGGATTCCGGAATCATGATGGAGCTTTGCGAATTTCTGAAAATCAACGTAAACGAACTCCTGTCGGGCGAAAGAATCATGGCAGAATTATATAGTAAACGAGTAGAAGAGAACCTTCTCACAATGAGACGAGAAGTGGAGGAAAGGGATAGGAGAGCTCTTAAGCTGGAATATTGGATGGGATTTTCGGCGGTGCTATCCGGGTCGGTCTTGATCCTTTTGGCATCCTTCCTGGAGATGCCCTTCTGGCTGAGGATGGTACTCTCCGCCTTTGCCCTGATGATGATTTTACTGGTCAGCTTTATCGCGGTTGGCATTGAACAGAAAGCCGGATACTATGAATGCGCGTGCTGCCATCATCGCTATGTGCCTTCCTACAGTAAGGTCATTCTGTCTATGCATAGGGGACGGGCAAGATATATGAAATGTCCGGCCTGCGGAAAACGAAGCTGGCAGAAAAAGGTATTGGGAGGAGAATAAAATCATGTGTGGTTTATAGAAATGCTGTTAACAGCGCAGTGATTCTTCTACCAAAAGTTATTATCTCATTTTGATTTTTTTGCCTATGTCATAAAAGTACCGCTTCAGGCAAAAATATGAAATGGATCTATTGCGAATTCTCCAAATAATGAGTACACTATTTCATAAAAGTACCGTTTGCGGCAAAAATATGAAATGGAGATCAAGATGGAAATCAATAGAGAAATCAATAGAGATGTGTATCTTAATCGTCTAATTGTCAGAAAACACAACGGCTTCATTAAAGTGATTACCGGAATCAGACGCTGCGGGAAGTCGTATTTGCTGAATACTTTATTTTATAAGCATTTACTTTCGGAAGGGGTAGGAGAGAGCCACATTATCCGATTCGCCTTTGATACAGCGGAGGATTTATTAAAGATTGGAGAAGATCCCATCGTACTGGATAATGAAAAAGAAGAGCGTAAGGTAGATCCCTCCCGATTTCTTACCTGGCTGATGCCACAAATTCGTGGTGAAGGGATGTACTACCTTTTGCTGGACGAGGTGCAGAAGCTGGGAGCCTTTGAGTCAGTGCTGAATGGGTTCCTTCGGAAGCAAAATGTTGATGTTTACGTAACAGGCAGTAATTCCAAGTTTCTGTCAAAGGACATTTTAACCGAATTTGAGGGAAGAGGGGATGAAGTGCATGTGCTGCCTTTTATCTTTTTCTGAATACTATGCATTCAAAGAGGGAGATAAAAGTGAAGCCTATGATGATTACTCCGTTTACGGAGGGCTCCCGGCGGTTGTGCTGATGAGTACGGAAGAGCAGAAAAGCAATTATTTGATATCTCAAATGAAGAACGTGTATCTTCGGGGTATCGTGGCCAGATATTCTGTACAGGATGAAAGCGCCTTGGGAGAAGTAATTGACGTCATTGCCTCAGGCATTTCCACCCTTACCAATCCAAGGAAAATTGCCGCAACGATGAATTCTGTTCATGGGACAAACATCAGTGATGCAACAGTGGATAAATACATCATCTATGGGGAAGAAGCGTTTATGCTTACTCGGGTAAAAAGATATAATGTAAAAGGGCGAAAGTATATCGGAACCCCGTATAAAATTTATTTTGAAGACCTGGGTCTTCGAAATGCCCGACTGTCATTTCGGCAGATAGAAGAAACCCATATCATGGAGAACATCATTTACAATGAATTGCGATACAGGGGGTATCAGGTAGATGTGGGAACCGTGGAGTCCAGGGAGAAGGATGCAAATGGGAAAGAAATTCGTGTGCAGAGGGAAATCGATTTCATCGCTACATTAGGAAGCAAGAAGTATTATATTCAGTCTGCCTATGCCATTCCCGATAAGGAAAAATATGAACAGGAATGCAAATCCTTTGAGCGCACCATGGATTCTTTCAAGAAAATCATTATCGTAGAAAGAAGTATGAAGCCTCGCTATGACGAGAACGGATATCTGATGATGGGAGTTAAGGAATTCTTGTTAGATGGGAATAGTTTGATGATTTAAGGAGACATCATGCCTACGTTAAAACTAAGCCTTATACAAAAATACAAGTTGGAAAATGTATATACCTATGTGTACAGCACAGGCTTTCTTTCTCCTGCCTGTCCGGAGCAAGGCACGAGAGCTCTCCTCTTAACGAGAAGAGAAGAAGCTCCCGGAGTCTACACTGTTCTTGTCCTGTCCGAAACCGGCATACAAGAAATAGAGCTTGGGGAAGATTTTCTTGACCGGGAAAAATGAACCGGTACTTTTTTTCATTTGGAAACGGCTTCGGGGTAATCAAGGCAAAGAAAGAAATTTTCTATTTTACCGGAGATTTTTCTTCGCCGGAAATCATCCCGATTAAGAATGGATTTTTGCCCTTTAGCAAAGTGCTGCCGGAAAATGCAAGACAACGGTATTTTCAGACCGTATCAGACGGCTGCCTGATTCCTGTCTGCTTTGAAAAGGAAGTTTATTACGGCCTTTCCCGATGTTTTGCTTTATTAGACTCTGACCCTGTAAAAAAAGAAGCCAAGTGGAAATGCTTTTCGGAAATAGAGAAAAATGCCTTTACCCATCATGATGACAGGGCGAAGGATGCTCCGAAAATCGATAGCTTAAAAATTGTAAATCATGAACTTTACGCCTTTACTTCGGGAGAAAGCACAGGCTCGGTGAACAAATGGGGAATGGATTATTATGCTCTGGCAAAAATCTCCTCTGAGGGCAAGGTAAAGGAAAAGCTTTTGGAGTCGGAACAGTTGAAAGCGGGAGGAATGAAGTCCGGAGTAAATGGAACTTTCACCCATTCGGATTATCTAATTCTCACACCGCTTTTTAACAATGACGATTGGAAAGGAAAGCAAAAGCTCTTTTCTCTTAGTAAGCGGGAATATCTGGATATTGCTATGCCAAGAGGCATGACAAAGCATAGCTTACACAACATTTGCGGAGAGCTGTGTCTCACCGCCCTGTATGATAGAGGACTGAAAGAAATCGGGCTTTGTAAGATAGAAGCAGCAGAATAAAGCAGAATAAAAGCGTATCTGTGGAATCAAATTACCCGTAACGAATCCGGAAGGCAATAAAGTGATTTGTGTTTTTATACCGACTTCTCCTTCTTCCTATACGCCTCCCATGCTTTTTTGTAAAAAAAACGCATAGATTCCCGACATTCATCCGGCTCAAGAATTACCGCCTCTTTTCCGAAACGCCGAAAATACGCCTCCAGCTGTAGTCTTGGCCAGTGGAAATACAGAGTATTTCCCTCTTTTTTCAAGACATCCGGTCTGTTTTTTGTGACAAGATGAAACTTCTGCATACCCTTATCGGTGAAGAGAACTTTAGCTTCTACACTTTTGGATGCAGATTGGGGGCTTCTTCCGGCAATTTCCTGTAGCTCCAGTTTTCTCTTTTCATCCGGAAGAAATTTATCGGAAGAAGTAAACAGGGCGTGAATTCTGGAAATACGGAAAGTCCGAGGAATTCCGCTGGCGTAGTCCGTGCAAAGAAGGTAATTGCATTGTTCTTCTTTGGATGCGGCAATAAAATAGGGGCAAACCGTGAAATGCAGTTCGGGGGCGGAGGTGGAAGAAAAGCTGATGATGCTGTTCTTCTGAATAGCGGCATTTAACTCTAAAAAAGTATCTTGAAAGAGGATTCTCTCCCGGTCTTTTCTGGAAATGGAAAGGTAGGAGCTGAAAAAATCGTTAAGATACCGGGAAAGAGAAACCCGGGTGAGCATATTGCTTTCGATGGAACGCATAATATTCAAGGAGCGACCGCTGACCGTTAAGGTGATGGCAGCGTTTCGCTCACTTTTTAATGCAGAACGAGTGTTTCTCCCGAAGCCTGCGGCAGTTTGCCTTGCAAGGGCATCCTGCGTAAAGTGCAGGATATCCCGTTCCGGTCTTCGGAGATACGTATTCATGATTTTTATCCGCGATGGCATCGGCGTCCTCCCGGGAAATAGAGGAAAATGCACTGAGGTCAGACAAAATAGTATCCAGTAGCCTTTCCTTTGTTTCACGATATTCATCAAAATATTGGAGTAAAAGCTCCTTCAAAAATCCATTCAGATTTATAGAGCCATCCTTCTTAAAAAAATCAAAGAGCTCCGCATCATTCAGAAGGCGTAATCGCATCTCTTCCGGGATATAAATTTTGTACTTCTCCGTCATGATGTCCTCCATTCATACAGATACATAAACATTTCCTTGAATGCATTATTTAAATATGCTTAAAAACATATTTAATCGAGAATCCGAGTCACAATTGAGACTTCATTTAAAAAAACAATGTAAACCGAGTATTCAGTAATTATCAAACTCCTTAATGGATATGTAAACTATTTATAATATAACGAATATACTACAATAATTCAATGAATTTGGGGTTGAAAAATTATTTGTATTCCTCAGATTTTTTTATCTCCTGAAAAACGGTATATCATAAAGGCACGAAAGACACATACAGCAAATTGCATACATACATTTTAGAGTAAAAGCGGATGATTCATCCTGTGTCTTGTACATCTTAGGGATATCCCCTAGGTAAAGTGAAACAGTCGGAAAGATACTAACAGCAAAAAATGTCATGGCGATATTTGGCTGAGTTAGCCGGCGCGAGGCTTAGTCCCGACGCTTCCGGGGGGTGCAACTCCCCCTGCTGGAAGGGACAACTGCCCCTTACCTTATAAAGTATCTTGTGACTGTTTCTTTTTTAGAAGGAGGTAGAGCGATGTTTTTAGAAGAATTAAGAAAAGAAGAGAATAGGACTTATACGGAGAATGGCGCTCTTACCAACAGGAGTACGAACTCTTATTGTTTGGATCTTTTTGCTACCATTGGGGCTCTGCGAAATGCTGAGGACAATGAAATTATTTCCCGATTTATCAAGGCCTATACGGAAGACAGAAATATGGCGATGAAGATTCTCTTCTTTGCAAGGGATATCCGAGGAGGACTTGGGGAGCGAAGAGCGTTCCGGTCTATATTCAAGTGGCTTTCACTTCATGAGGCGGACTCCGTTCGAAAGAATATTGCAAATGTTCCCGAGTACGGAAGATTTGATGACCTGCTTTCTCTTCTGGACGGACCTTGCGAAAAGGATATGCTTAGCTTCATAAAAGAGCAGCTGGATAAGGATCTTGCTGCCCTGAAAATCGGAGATACTGTCTCTTTATTGGCAAAATGGCTTCCTTCCGTGAATACCAGCAATAAAGATAGCGTTAAAAGTGCAAAGAAACTTGCGAAAGCTTTAGGCTTTAGCGATGCAGAGTATCGTAAAGTCCTTGTTTCACTGCGGGCGGAAATAAAGTTGATGGAGAATTATCTTCGGGAGAAGGACTATTCCTTCTCTTACGAAAAGCAGCCCTCTAAAGCTTTGTATAAGTATAGACTGGCTTTTCTTAGAAATGACAAGGAGAGATACTCCGCTTTTTTAGAAAAGGCGGAAAGCAATCCCTCAGTGATAAATACCGGTACATTGACACCTTATGATGTAATAAGACCTATTATGTATAGAGCGGAAGAAGAAATAGAAATTTCGGAAGAAGAACGCCGTTCCATGGACATCACATGGAAGGCACTTCCGGATTATACAGGGGCGGAAAATGCCCTTGCTGTAGTGGACGGATCCGGCTCCATGTATTGTGGTTTTGGATATACGCCTGCGACAGTAGCACAATCTTTGGGGATTTATTTTGCGGAGCATAACAAGGGCTGTTTCCATAATCATTTTATTACCTTTTCTGAAAATCCCAGACTTGTGGAAGTGCAAGGGCGGGATATTGTGGAAAAACTCAGATACTGCATGAGTTTTGATGAATGTGCCAATACGGATTTACAGAGAACCTTTGATTTAATCCTGAAAACGGCCATTCAAAACAAGGCGAAGCAGGAGGACATCCCGGAAAAACTATATATCATTTCTGACATGGAATTCGACTATTGTGCGAACCATGCGGAAATAACGAATTTTGAATACGCAAAAAAGAAGTTTGCAAAGCATGGCTACAGGCTTCCGCAAATTGTATTTTTGGAATGTGAACAGCAGAAATCTGCAACAGCCTGTTACGAAAAATGAGCAGGGAGTTGCCCTAGTGTCCGGCGCCTCTCCGCAAATCTTTTCCATGCTGTCCGAGGGGATTCTGGATCCCTATTCCTTTATGCTGGAAACGCTATCTTCCGAACGCTACCAAAGGATTTGTGCGTAGAGAAGATGAAAAAAGCGGAAAGTGCTGAAAAAGAACAGCGTTTTCCGCTTTTTTATGTGTCCATTTTCCCTTTCCCTTGACAAGGAAAGATTCCGAACTATATAGTAAGCGAAACAAGTGAAAGGAGTAGTAACTATGGCAAATTACAATATCAATACAATCTGTGTGCAGGGCGGGTATGAGCCGAAAAACGGAGAACCAAGGGTGGTTCCCATCGTGCAGTCCACAACCTTTAAATACGAAACTTCCGAGCAAATGGGGAATCTTTTCGACTTAAAGGAATCAGGCTATTTCTATTCCAGATTGTCGAACCCCACGAACGACGCGGTGGCCAACAAAATCTGCCAGCTGGAGGGCGGGGTAGCGGCTATCTTGACCTCTTCAGGTCAGGCGGCAAATTTCTATGCCATCTTCAACATTGCCGGTACAGGAGATCATGTGATTGCCTCTTCCGCAATCTACGGAGGAACCTACAATTTAATTGCAAAGACCATGAAAAATATGGGCATTGACTCGACCTTTGTAGACCCGGACATTTCTGTAGAAGACTTGGAGACAAAATTCCGTCCCAACACAAAGGCGGTTTTTGGAGAAACTTTAGCGAATCCCTCTTTAAAGATTTTGGACATTGAAAAGTTTGCTAAGGCAGCGCATAAGCACGGCGTTCCTCTTATCGTAGACAATACCTTCCCCACTCCGATATTCTGTAGACCTTTTGAATGGGGAGCGGATATCGTGACACACTCCACCACCAAATATATGAACGGCTCTGCGAACTCTGTTGGCGGTGCAGTTGTGGATTCCGGAAACTTTGACTGGACGAAGTACGGCGAGAAATTCCCCGTCCTCACCACTCCGGACGAAACCTACCATGGTACAGTCTATACGGAGAGTTTCGGGAAGGCGGCTTATATTGTGAAAATGACCACGAACCTCATGCGTGACCTAGGTTCCATTCCTTCTCCGCAAAACTCCTTCTACCTTGGCGTAGGATTGGAAACTTTGCACTTAAGAATGGAAAGACATTATGAAAATGCCTTGGCTTTAGCAAAGCATTTGGAAAAGCATCCGAAGGTATCCTGGGTTTCCTTCTCCGGCTTGGAAAAGGACAGCCAGCATGAATTGGCTAAAAAGTACCTGCCAAAGGGCTCCTGCGGTGTTATTTCCTTCGGCGTAGTTGGAGGAAGAGAGGCGGCTGTAAAGTTTATGGATTCTCTGAAACTCGCGGCTATCGTTACTCATGTTGCAGATGCCAGAACCTGTGTACTGCATCCGGCATCTACCACTCACAGACAGATGAATGATGAAGAGCTTCTGGCAGCAGGTGTATCGCCTGACCTTATCAGAATGTCTGTAGGCATTGAAGATGTGCAGGATATTATTGCCGATGTGGATCAGGCATTGGAGAAGTAAAATAGAACTTTAGCCCTAAAACTTGCGAGTATATTTGATTTTTGAAAAAGAACTTACTATAGTTGATGAATTTTTATCTATAGTAAGTTCTTTTTGATATAACAAGCATCTTGATCCTTGCCTTTAATGCTAGGGTTTATCATGTACAAGTATATAAGAGTCATGGCTTCCACGGGTAGGATAAGTATATTAACGTAGGACTTACTTCTTCTTTCACATAGGCAAAGAAGAAGCATAGAAATCCTATTAGCCAAAAATGAAAATATTATTGAAAATGGCTAATAGAATAGATATGATAAGGACATACCGGAAAGGAGGGAAGGTTATGAAGTTAATATGCCGAGAGCTCTATATGAATAAAATTATTCATGCTATGGGAACCCCGGATATCAAAGTCATTACAGGCGTTCGAAGATCCGGAAAATCCAAATTGTTGGAAGCATTTAGTGACTATATTAAAAATATTTCTACAGCTAATATTATTTTTGTCAATTTCAATTTGCCTGAGTATGAATCCCTTCTTAGCTATAAAGCATTGTATGAATTTATCCATTCACAATATAAGGAGAATGCACACAACTTTGTTTTCATTGATGAAGTGCAGATGTGTGCAGGCTTTGAAAAAAAGCGATCAATGGGCTACATGCCTCGGAAAAAAATTCGATATTTATATCACCGGATCAAATGCTTTTTTTATTAAGCTCTGATCTTGCAACTTTATTTACAGGAAGAACTTTTGAAGTAAAAATCTACCCATTCTCCTTTAAGGAGTATATGAATTATTTTCCTTCTCAAAAATAAAGATAAGGCTTTTTCTGCATATCTGAAAGAAGGAGGAATGGCGGGGTCTTATTTGTATCAAGAGCAGGAAGCAAAATATAATTACATCGAAGATGTTTTTGACACATTGATTATCAGAGATATTCGACAAAAAGTACAAAATTAGAAATATGCAACTGATGAACAGAATTGTGGATTTTTTTGATGGATAATATCTCAAATCTATCTTCTGCAAGAAATATTACCAATGTCTTGGGAAGTATGAATGAAAAAGTACACCATACAACGGTCGGATCGTATATAGACTATCTATGTAATGCTTTTGCATTTTACAAGATTAGAAGATACGACATTAGAGGGAAAAAGTATTTTTTTCAGTAATGATAAATATTACCTAAGTGATCATGCTTTTCGTTATGCAAAACTGGGAACAAGAAATATGGATTATGGAAGGATTATGGAAAACATAGTTGCCATTGAACTTCTTCGTAGAGGCTATGAGGTATATGTCGGCGTGTTGTATCAAAAAGGAAATAGATTTTGTTGCCATAAAGCGGGATGAAAAATTATATATTCAAGTATCAGATAATATTTCAGAGGAAAAAAACTTTGGCACGAGAAGTTTTTCCGTTGCTTCAGGTTAAGGATGCATATCCAAAAGATTTTTAATAGCAAGGACGAGAAATGAGGAGTATCAGTATGAGGGAATAAAAAAATTATGGATATTTCTGATTGGCTGTTAGGCTAGACAAAGCTGGCATGTAGCACAAACTAAAGGCTATAAATCAATTATAGTAATATAAGTTGAAAAGGAAGAAATAAGAAAGGAGAATCATCCATTTTCTCAAAGTTATATGTTCTCAAGAGTACGAATCAACAGTAGGAAAAATCGGATGGAGACTAACTATGAAAATCATTGAAAACAATAGAATCTTTGCCTTTGACAGTAAAAATGAACCGGTCGCGGAGGTCATGGACGGAGAGACGGTCCTTTTCCGTACCCATGACTGCTTTGATAACCAGCTTAGTGAAGAGGGAAGCTGCATCGGAGCTTTGAACTGGGATCGTATCAATCCCGCAACCGGCCCTGTCTATGTAGAGAATGCAAAGGCTGGAGATGTTCTCAAGGTGGAAATCCTGGAAATCGCTTTAGATAAGCAGGGGGTAATGTGTGCCCTTCCGGAGAATGGCGTCCTTGGCTCTTTGGTGAAAGAAGAGTCCGTAAAACGGATTCAGGTGGAAGAGGGCAAGGTTCATTTTAACGACAAACTTGTTTTCGATGTTACGCCGATGATTGGCGTAATCGGTGTTGCGCCGGAAAATGGTTCCATCAACTGCGGTACACCGGGCTGTCACGGTGGAAACATGGACAACAAGCGCATTAAAGTTGGGGCAAGCCTGTATTTTCCGGTATTCCATGACGGTGCTCTTTTCTCCTTGGGAGATGTGCACGCGGCGATGGGAGACGGAGAGGTAATGGTCAGCGGCGTGGAGATTTCTGCCGATGTAAAGGTAAGACTGTCGGTGATTAAGGGAATCCGCATTGTCACACCTATGCTGGAAAATGAAGAGCTCTGCGGCGTAATCTATTCTCATGAAGAGATAGAAAAGGCGGTTTTTCATGCGGTACGAATCATGAATGAGAGAGTACAGGAGAATCTGAGGCTCTCCTTTAACGAAGCCGGTATGCTTCTCAGCGCCGTGGGAGACATACGCTTCTGTCAGGTGGTGGATCCGGAAAGAACTGTCATGATGTGCGTACCGAAGAAGATCATGAAGAGTTTATTTTAATTTATTCTCTCCTTCACAAGTCTCTGCAAAAGGGGGATATTTTTCTCCATAAACCAAGGATTTTTTCTTAATCCATCCATAATTTAAGGGGCTGGGATGGACCAGCGGAAAATCGATAGGGGAGGAGCCGTTTTCCGGGGAGAACGCTTTGTCCTCTACAGCATAGGAGTAAAGCAGTTCTTTTAAGGAAAGCTTTGCTCCTTTTTTGTCGTAGTGGGAAATGGCATACTTGCCAATTAAAATTCGAAGCTCAATCTTAGGAAGCAATGCCACAATTTCATCGTGATATTTACGCATAAAGCTTCGGGGAGGGAGGTCTCCGCCCTTTCCCTTTCCGGGATAATAAAGGTCCATGGGAACAATGGAAATGGACGAGCCATAAAAAGATTTCTTCGGAAATCCCCATCCACTCCATCAGTCTTTTTTTCCGGAAAAAGATCATGAAAGGGAATGCCGGATTCTTCTACCTTTCTTCCCGGCGCCTGCCCGACTAAAAAGAATCTTCGCCTCTTTATGGAACTGAAAAAAATAGGCGGAATACCCCGCTCAGTATAGCTTTGATTTTTCCGGTAAATGTTCTATTTCTTCTACAATTTTCTGTAAAGCGGAATCCTGTTCGTTCATATTTTTTTGTAGTCCTTTTTAAAAATATCATCTAAGATATAAGAATAACACCTTTCAGCATAGGAAGAAAGCGATAGAATTCCTTATATTTTGCCGTAGGGAAGAAAGCAATAGAATTACGTTCATATTGCTTTTTAAAGGGATAAGGAGACGGGCGATGTCCAACGAAATGGAAGCAATGTCCAATGAAGCGGAAGTATTTTTCAAAAGAAAAAAACATAGAAGAAAAATCAGAGCAACGATCATCAAAGCGAAAATCCGGAGCAGACCTATGAAGAACTCGAAAAGGAGAACTTTCCGGACGGAAAAACGAATCAAATTCATTGCGGAATTAGGGGCGTCTTCAATATAGAGGGACATTTCAATTAATTTGTCGAAGCTGGAAAGAGGAGAAAAATTTACGGCTGGAAAGCAGCTTTGACCGGCATGGAGAAGAGGGAATTCGTTTTTACTGGAAAGACTTAGGCAAACGGAAATAACAGATGCTTTACTTGAGGAGCAAGAAGCATCCGAAGAGCTTAGAAGCTGTGTTTACGGCTTATCTTCTTGCGGAAATTCTTTCGCAGGGAAGACACAGAGAGTATTTCTCTTCCTACTGTGAAAAAGCTCCTTCCTTTTCTCCTTCGGTTTAGCGAAACGAAAGAGGATTTTCCTTCGTGAAAAATGTCTGATTGCCCTGGGCTGGGTGGTAGCCGAGCGGGAGATTCCTTTTTGACAGGGAAAATGCTGGAAGACCGGGACGCTCTTTGCCGAGCATGGGCGGCGAGCAGCCTTATGCAAATGTCTTTTTCATAGGGTAAATAGAGTGATTTTTACAAGAAGAAACGAAATCCGATTTTGCAAAAAGCGATTGAAGAGGAAAAGGATTTGCAGGCTTCCGGCATCATGATAGAAGCGGCACAAACTTTATTTTTCTAAGAAATGGCTGAGTACGTCTGTATTGGAGGCGGAAGACGAAGTACAAATCGAAAAAGGCAAGACGCTCTGCGGTGCGGTTTTTGATGAAGTAAGGTGTGGAAAGTCATGGATAAAAGATAGTTATTGAGCTATATCAATTTAATACTCTTTTCATACTTTCAATATGGCTTTTTCCCATTCACGCTTTATGATTAGTACGTTGACATTTCCTATTTAAAAATTTAACGGGTCAAAAGAGAATCACTTTTCTTGTAAGTGAGTTATCGCTGATTTTGATGCGTTTGATATTTAACATTACTAAAATTTAAAGGAGAAGAACATGAAAAAAGTAGAGAATTTAATCATCGGATTCGGTAAGGCGGGAAAGACTCTTGCGAATTATCTGGGAAATAAGGGCGAGAAGACCATTTTGGTGGAAAAGTCTCCTCTGATGTACGGCGGAACCTGTATCAATGTGGGCTGCATTCCCTCTAAGTTTCTTGCGACCGCTGCGGATAGAAGAAGCTTCAGCGGAGGGAGTGACGCGGAATACTATAAAAATGCCGTTGTACAGAAGAAAGCACTGATTGCTAAGCTGAATCAAGTGAATTACGACAAAGTGGCAAGCAATGAAAATGTCGAAGTGCTGGACGGACTCGCATCTTTTAAAGACGAGCATACCGTGCAGATTACGAATGGTAGCGAGGTGTCCGAAGTTTATGCGGAGCACATCTTTGTAAACACCGGGGCAAGACCGTTTATCCCCAGTGTTCCCGGTTTGGAAGTCGGAAAACGCATTCATACCAGCGAAACGCTGATGAATCTGGAAGAATTCCCAAAGAGCTTGGCGATTCTCGGCAGTGGCTTTATCGGGCTGGAATTTGCGGCGAGCTACGCGAAGTTCGGTACAAAGGTAACCATCATTGACCAAGGAGATCGGATCTTACCGAGAGAAGATGAGGATGTAGCGAAGGAAGTATTTTCCTCCTATCAGGCAATGGGTGTGGACTTCCTCTTTCATGCCGCACTAAATCAGGTATCGCAGGATGAAAATGCGGTTCACCTTTCTTACACGGTAAATGGAGAAAAGAAAGAGCTTTCCGTAGAGGCTTTTCTCGTTGCGACCGGAAGACAGGCGAATACGGAAGAGCTGCATTTGGAAAATGCGGGGGTAGAAGTTTCCGAAAGAGGCTTTATTAAGGTAAATGAGCATTTGCAGAGCAATAAAGCGCACATTTTTGCTATGGGAGATGTCAACGGGGGTCCGCAGTTTACCTATATTTCCTTAGATGATTTCCGAATTGTGAAGAGCTTTTTGGATAATCAGGGAAGCTACAGAAGGAACGAGCGTCAGCCGGTTGCTTTCTCCGCCTTTCTCCATCCTACCTTTTCCAGAGTGGGACTCAGTGAAAAAGAAGCGAGAGAAAAAGGCTACAAAATCAAAGTAGCGACCTTACCGGTTACCGCGATTCCCAAGGCGAAAATCCTCGGAAATCAAACCGGACTGTACAAGGCAGTTGTAGATGCCGAGAACAATCAGATTTTGGGCGTGACCTTGTTTGGCGAAGAGTCCCATGAGATAATCAATATCGTAGTTTTAGCGATGATGACGAAGCAGCCCTACAATGTTCTTGCGAACCAGATTTTCACTCACCCGACTATGGCGGAAGCGCTGAACGATTTGTTCGGGGCGGTAAAATAAAATTTGCTGCAATTTACCTCAGTGGTTGTTATGATGCCATTCGAAATAAGGAAGCACTCTATCGGAGTTTTAAAATAGACTTTACGTGCTTATGAGAAAGAGTCCCCTCATTTAAGAGGGGGCTCTCCTTTTGTTATAGGAGAAAGCTTGAAATTTAGCTAAAAAGCATATATTAATATTAGCTAATAAGAATGAGAGGTGGCACTATGATAGGAAATACAGCAATTGCTACAGCAACGGAGATGCAGAACAACTATGGAAACAAAATGTGAAACCGTAGTTGCTCCATGCTTACCACAAAAAGAAGAAGCAGAACCGAGCTGATGATGAAGCATCCGCTTACGGCAAAGCTTGGGGAATAATAGCTCCTATTTTCCTTTGGAGAGGAGCCTAAATTCCAATAATGTGTCAGTTCGCTCATCACAAAGCAGATGACAAACTGTGCTCTTCCGCAATTGAAAAGTACGGAGGAAATAGAATGGCTTTTAGCATGAAAGAAAAGATAGGTGAAGAGGGTTAAAAGAAGCATTCCCCTAAGGAAAAAACGACTCTGCTTCAGCGCATCATAGTTTGTCTTATTTTCCAATTTCACACGATGAATTCGATCCTGCATACTCTGTCCGATGCGATAAAACCAATTCGGTACTTCTTTTTTCTGTTTAACGGAAAGCTCCAAAAGAAGATAAAGATAAAATGAGAAACCGTAGGCAAGGCAAATGATAAAGGCAAAGAATAAATAGAACAAATAATAGCCCATATAATGTCCCTCCCTTCTTCCACTTTTTTTAACGAGTATCGCTCGCGAAGCGTGCCGCATCACGCTTGGGTATTTTTCCTCAAGGAACCCATTATCTATTTGGACTTTTAGCGCGGATTCTTCGTTTGATCTCCTACGAACCAGTAATCACAGATTGTGCCACCCGTTGCCAATGTCTGTTCTCTATGCAATACACCCTTGTTCCGTTCCACCGCAATGTGGTCAATGTCGCAGCACAAAGGCAAGAGATCGAGATAACCATGCTCTCTTGCAAATTTTTCCAAAGGGCATCTTGTGAAGTGATAATAAAAGCCGTCCTTATGCCGCTTTTCATCAAAATGAAAATCCCAGGTTTTATTCTGATATTCCGGATGTGCCTCCGCCCATTCTTCCGCCTTATGCATTCTTTCGGCAAATTTCTTCATATCCGTCTCTTTATTGAAATCTATGGAGCTCATGGCTTTTCTGATGAAACGATTGTCCATAAATGCAGCGATTATTTCTCTAAAATCCTCTACCGAAAACTTACCGGCTCTGCATACTGCCAGGAAAACATAGGCGGAGTAAATATTGTGCGCCATAGGGTTCTTCTCCCCGATATCTTCCGTGTTTTCCAGCATTTCCCGATATAAGATACGTCCTTTTTGCAAGCTTTCTTTCGTCTTATCTTTCCCGAACTTTTTTACCATCGGTTTTTTCAGAAATAAACTGAATAAGCTAAAATAGATTCCTTTGTATTTCATTATAATCACCTCGCTTAATTTTTTCATCAAGGCAGTTCAGGCTCTGCTACTTAGTACATACCGTATGAGCTACAGAACTATAGGAATAAAACATAATGAGATAAGATAATGATATAACAAGTAACACGGTATTAGCCTTATTTAACTAATAGTAGCTTAACACTTTCAGCCATTTTGTCTAGGCTGAATTATCTTTCCTTCATCCTGATTTTCTAAGACAGGATATTTATACTTTCATAAATCCTATGTTGGGTCTGATTTCGTTATAGACCATAGGTAATGACTTTGGTTTTGTAAACTTTGTGGATTTACTTGTATAATGAAGCTGAGAAACAACAATAAGAGGAATTTAACGTAAATAAGGGGGCTCAAATGGCTACGGTTTCATTAAAGGCGGCTACTAGAGAGGATTTGCAAACCATATGGGAAATGCAAATTGCAGCTTTCTCGGAATTGTTGGATAAATATCAAGACTATGATATGAGTCCCGGTGCAGAGGGGCTGGAGAAAATCATTGCAAGGTACGAACAACCTTGGACTGTTTACTATTTTATTGTTGCTGAAAATGAAAATGTCGGTGTCATTCGCGTGATTGACAAGAAAGATACTAGTAGAAGACGAATATCTCCAATCTGGATTATGCCGGAGCATAGAAATAAAGGATATGCCCAAGCGGCAATTTCTGCGGTAGAGAAAATACATGGTTTCCATCACTGGTGCTTGGACACGATATTGCAAGAAGTAGGGAATCTTCATTTGTACGAAAAGATGGGCTATCATCAGACCGGAAGAATGGATAAGATTAATAATCGTATGGATATTGTCTTCTACGAAAAAGATTAAAGATAAGTTTTAAGTTCGGATTTCTCAACCGGCTTTCTATTCTGTTTGTCCCGTTTCCGGATAAAAGTCCATCTTGGAAACACACTCTGGTTTAAAAGTGATGTATAAACTTTCAATAAGGTAGAGTGCGCTATGATTATTTTATTGCGTTCCGTAACATAAAAATACTAGGATGTTTTTTGAGAAATAAAGTAAATAGTATAGCAGTTGGGCAATGTAAGATAATAATAGGCAAAGTAAGAGATGATCAGAGCAGGAAAGTATAGGTCTAAAATTGCCGGACCGGCAGTAGAAATCATTAAGACATCCGAAAGCTAGAGGTGGAGCTTTATGAAACATTTTTCATGGATTCTCAGAATCTTTCATATTTTTTTATATTATATACTTGGATTACTTTTATACTCCTACTTCCGGCAAGCCCTGTTTTCAGTTTACAGCTTTATGTCTTATTAAATATCCTATTTGCCCTTGTGTTTACCGGCTTTTTAATCACTCAGATTGTGGATGCTTTTAAAATTTTTAAAAGAGGGGATAGTGAACAGTGCATAAAGGCTTTCCTTTTCTTTAAATACAGTTCTCTGCCTGGCGTACTGATTTTTTGGGCAATCTTTCTTGTGGTTTTACTTGGAGGAATAGGGCTTTCCTTTGTGATGCTGGTACTACCGGCTACCCTATTCATTGCTCCCTTTTTCTTCGCCATGAGCTTAGTTGTGGCACCACTTTTCCTCGGAATATCGTTTATGGCGGGATTAGCAGGGCTTAGCTATGCCATTTGCCTGATTTTACTGAGCAGAAAAGAAAAGGGCTGGACTTTGGGACAATGTATCTTGCATTTTATTTTCCAGTGCATTCCCGGCTTTGATATATTGGATGGTCTGTATATTACGGTGCGATATTGGAAGAGGGGGAAAATTTTATCGATAATCACTGCGATTTGTGCTATCTTGGGATTGACGTTTATACTATTTATGCGTTCTTAAACAAAGACATCATGCATTCTTAGAGAAATACATTATGCCGTTCTCAAGCAAAGACATTATGTATACTTAAAGAAAGACAGTGAAGATAGTATTTTAGGAAGAGAGTCAAAATGAGAAATTTATGTTTTTTATTGATTCCCATGGGGATTGTATTATTGATTTTCAGCATTAGAAAAATGATCCGTTTTGCGAAGTCAGAGATATTCTTTGAAATGCCTTGCATAGAGGAAGAGGGAAGCGTTCATCTTCCCCAGGGAAATTACGGGATTTGGCTTAGCGGAAGGCGTTTCAAAAAAACTCCTATCGGAAATATCGGCTTTCAGTTAAGTAGAGCAGAGACCGGGGAAAAGCTGTACCTTTCTCCCAGTCTTATGCATATGTCAGTCACTAGCTTTGATAAAGGAAGAATGGAGCTTTATCATTTTCAGGTAGAAGAAGAGGGAAATTATACCCTTTCTTTAGATGGAGAAAGCAGCGTGAGAGACAGGCTGGAGGCGTCTATCGGAAATCTTCTCTTCAAACAGCCGGTGGATTTGAGCAAATTTACCGTACAGATTCGAAAAGGAAATTCTATGGCTGTGCTTTTCGTCATTTTAGGGATTAATCTTGCAGTCTGGATGATTCTTGGAGGTATTATGCTTCCCTTCCTATTGGCGGAAGCAGGATATTAATATTTTTTCCATAACGAATAGTCGACGGTTTGCCTGCTTAGCAGATACAATTGCTCATTTCAGACTTCGCAGTGTTTCACGGGCTTGTACGGAAGTTCTACATATTGACGTAAAGAGCCAGAAGGAAGACGGAAAAAAATGCCGCTCCGCGAACTGCATTGGTAGTGGAGTAGATATGATAAGCGTCTTCGGAAGAACTGAACTGCATTCTAAGAAGGAGCAAGATTGGGTGGACTATTAAAGCCACGATAATCGTAGCAAATGGCATTTTTCATGCATTGATAGAGAGCGGCATGAGCGTCTCCGTTCTTATGGTATAGAAAAACAAAGGTCAAAACATTGACCAAAAAGCCAAAGAAAGAGAAATAAGTTGGCATCCCGAAGAGCTGCGGAATTCGTTGCATTTTCATATTCAATATGCACTCTTCCCTGAAAAGCCTGCCCGAATTTATAAATCCACTGAGGGACTTCCCGCTTTCTTATTACGCCGATAAGGAGTCGCAAATAGATATAAAAGGTGAGAAGAAAAGAGAGGCAAACAATAAGGCCGAAAAAAAATTCAAAGTTAAACAAGTTCATTTTCATTATCCTTTACTGATAGAATCATTCCCAAATCGATTGTTGAGCGCGGATTCCGTAGTAGAATACAACGCCATTTGCATCAAAAATATGCATAAAGACTATAGTTTTTTTCCATAATGCATAGTCTTTTTGTTTGCATAGTCAAAAACATAATAGCTCTCATTCTGAATTTCTTTATAGTTAGCGGGTTTTAAAGAGAAAATATCCGTGATTTTCCTAGTTTGAAAGTCGGAAAGGGAGAGTTCCGCTAAGCTCACCCTATTAAACCGGACTTCCGACAACTGCTCGCAATTTCCGGGGATTTCATAATAGGTAATGGTGCAATTCTTTAATGCATCTTCGTCCTTCCAAGTAGGGGTCACACTCATAAAACCGTAGGATTTTCCGTCCTTTGTAATTTCCAGATATTCACCGTAATAAAAGGGGTCATTTCTTTTGTTGGTGACTTTACTTTCAGCGCTTTTCCCTGCAAAAGAAAATCCTGCATCGATAAGCGAAGAGGCCTTTGTGCTGCCGACAATCAGTTTCGTTCCGTCAATTTGTGCAGTTAGGGGGCTTTCCGGAAACCCCATGGTAGAGACAAAGGAAGCCAAAAGGAAGCCGGATAAGAAGGCTACCCAAGAAAGTGCATTGGTTGTGGAATACCAACGACGGGCTTCCCTGGAAGAATGAAAAGTCATTCTAAAAAACTGAAAGAGGGAATGAAGCATCATGGCTAAAAGCACAATAAGGAACTGTAGCTTACAACATTGATAGACAGCTGCATAGTAGTTTCCGCTTTTGTAATACAAAAAAGCAAAGCTTAGAACATTGGAAAGAAGCCAGAAAAAAAGGAAAATGTTGGCATCTCGAAGAGCTGCGGAAGTCGTTGCATTTTCATATTCAACATGAACTCTACCCTGAAAAGCCTGCCCGAATTTATAAATCCACCTAGGGACTTCTCGGTTTTTCTTTACGCCGTATAAAAGCCGAAAATAAATATAAAAGGTAAGGAGAAAAGAAAGGTATACCATAAGAGCGAAAGATAATGCAAATCGAAAAGAATCCACTTTTTCTTTCTCCTTTCCTATAGAGTGTTTTTCTTAAGCAGTGTCGTAAGCGAGTGAAATTTATGACATTTAGCATCTATTAACGGGAACAGTATAGCATTTTTATGAAGGGGACGAAAGAAAATATAGTATGAAGATAAGATGAGATAAACTGCAAAGTGAGCAATGAAAAACTTACTCTATTTTAGGTAAAGCATGGTAAAATCCCGTCTTTGACAGTTGCGAAAGAGTCAAGAGCCCATAAACGGCGTAATTACGCCATTTATGAGCTCTTGTTGTGCGCCTAGCGGCGCACGTTTCTAACGGGTTAAAGTCCCGAATCCGCCCGGTAGTGGGAAGGATAAGACTGCAACACAAGCCAAAGTCCAATAACTACACGAAATCATGCATGATAAATGAGGTAGATATATGGAGAGGAAGAAACGTGTGGTACCTAGGGAGGTCTGTGTGATAAGCCTTGAAAGAGGTAACCATTGTCCAAAGCAATGCTGAACACACAGAAGTCAGTAGAGGTCATAGTAGTCGAGAGACAAAGGACCGAATCAGTAGGAGTCTCAAGTATGACTGAGAAATGATGGAAAGAAAGTCTATCTTGACAAAATACCTCTATATGATTATAATTATGTTCATAATCATATAGATACTAAACTTCAGATATAAGTTACAAAAAAATAAGGAGGTATGGTTATAGTACAAAAAAATATTTATGTTGCAGAAGCAGATCTACACTTATTTGATGATGCTGCCAAGTACGCCGGAAGTGTTTCTGCCGCTGTGATACAGGCACTTCAGGACTTTCTAAGTGTTCAACGCAACAAAAAGCGAAGGATATGACAAGATTGAGTTAAACCTCTATGAAAAAGGGGTAGAAGAAAGGTAATGTTCTATGGTATGGAGATTACTCGTGTAGAGCGTCCGGTAGACGGTGGAATAAGGATTGACACGATTTATAAAAACTGCAAAAAGGGCAGCTTGCAGTGGCAACCAAGGTTCGCAAGGAGCTTCCGAATTGGGCGAAAGGAAATCCACACGTATGGGAAAAACCCGCAGTCTTGGTCACATGATTTTTTTGGAATCTGGGGACAGAGTGTTAAACGTATATCCGGACATAGAGAGCCTAAAGGAGAAGGATGCGTATCTTGCCGAGTGCTGCGAATCTTCTCTTTCGGAAAAAGCCTTATGAGTTTTTTGGATATTTAGATTAGGTATAAATACTAGATTTATAGAACTATAACAAGCAAATAATGAGATAGCTTTGTGTTTATATATCATATGGATTTCAGAGATGAAAAAGAAGGAAGCTTTAATTAAAGCCCTATCGCGAACAGGTACGGAATAAAACAATTTTTAATATTTTTTTCTATTTTTGGGGCAAAAATCCCGACATCTACATCTAGTAACGCTATCCAGCATCACGTTCACAACTTGACGATATAGAGCTTTCTTGATATTATGCCGAGTTTGAGCTCATTAACGGCGTAATTACGCCATTTATGAGCTCTTGTTTTCTTTTTGAATTCTAGCAATATTTCTACTTTCTCGTTGTGGTTAAAATCTTTTTTATTTCTCTTTGAGATACAATCTCGTAATCCGTTCTAAAACCAAATGTGCCGTGATTCGATCTTTTTCTACTGAGATATACCGGTCTGGCTTAAAATTCACTCTTTATAATCCGGAAACATTCTTCAATCCAAGGCCTGAGGAGATTTTGGAACGATTTAACTGTCAAATTGCCGTGCATGTTTAAATTGATTTTAGGATATTGTTTTTTTCACTTGTTTCTATATGCTATTCTATAATGGATGATTATCCATAGTATATACAAAAAGACGAAGGAGGACATAATATCCAATGGACAAATAAAAAGTATTTGAAGTGGTATAACAAGGTTGGTTATGGTTCCGGTGATTTGTCAGGAAATATAGTTTATGCATTTCTTTCGTCATTTGTAATGCTATATCTTACCAATAAATATTATCTTTTGATTTGCATGGCTTTATATTTGCCAGCAGATTTATTCTGCTATGCTGAATATGGGTATTTATTACATGATTTATATTCTTAAGAATGAGAATTTGTATTCCGTGTTTTCTTGGGCAATTAATATTCCGGTTATTATTGCCATGTGTATTACACCGATGCTGGTTGAAAAGATGAATGGTCTATATCGGATGAATCTTGCCGGCTATATATTAGGTACGGCAGGTCGTGTTGGTGTGATTTTTGCCGGCTATATGGGAAGTGTGCCTTTGATGCTGGCCTTTACTGCAATTGCCGCACTGGGAATGGCGCCTTGGCAAGGAGATATGGGGGCAGTTGTAGCAAGCTGCTCTGAATATACCTATCTTACAAAACGCAAGCATATTGATGGAACGATGTACTCCTGTACATCTTTTGGAACCAAGATTGGAGGTGGCATAGGAGTTGCCCTTTGCGGATGGCTACTGGAAGCCAGCGGTTTTGTTAAAGAGTCTGCCGTACAACCGGAATCCTGTTTGAGTATGCTTTATGTCATGTATTTGTGGATTCCGATGATTTTGTCATTATGTATAACTTTTATCATGTCTAAAATGAATGTTGAAGAGGCAAATCAGAAGCTGAAAGCACAAATAGAGGGACATTGATATGACGGGTCCTGCAATCACTGCGGAGCTAAGTCAGCAAGAAGATAATGAAGCTATTCCTTATAGCCAGAGGTTTGCAAAAAAGAAAGGAGCCCTATGAACGCTTGCATAAAATGGTTGGATAATCCGGAAATTTTTCGTGTGAATCAATTGGATGCACATAGTGACCATTCATACTATATGGATTATGCGGATATGGGAAAAACGGATAATCCTTTATCACAGTCACTGAATGGTCAGTGGGACTTTGCTTTTAGCAAAAATTCAGCGAGTAAACTGGCAACTTTTATGAAGAGGGATTTGATGCTTCCGATTTTGATAAAATCATGGTGCCGGGGCATATCGAACTAGCCGGATATGATAAGATTCGCTATATCAATACCATGTATCCATGGGAAGGCAAAGAGTACCACCGAGGTGCGTATAGCCTGAGACAGCACGGGAGCAGAGGAAGGAATGTTTTTCGGAAGCGAGCTATAATCCTGTGGGCTCTTATCTTAAACATTTTGATTTAAAAACCGACGATGCTTGGAAAAAGAATCGCATTTGCTTCGAAGGAGTAGAGAAGCGATGTATTTGTGGATTAATGGGCAGTTTAGGGTTACGCTGAGGATAGTTTTACACCCTCTGAGTTTGATCTTACACCGTATATTCGTGAAAAAAATAATATCCTTGCCGTACAAGTTCATAAAATGAGTACAGCAGCATTTTTGGAAGATCAGGACTTCTTCCGTTTCTTTGGAATCTTTAGAAATGTTACGTTGAAAGCAGTGCCGGATGTCCATATGGAGGATGTGTGGTTTAAGCCTGTATTGAACCCGGACAATGAACATGGAAGTGTAGCGGTGAGCATGAGAGTATCTGCTCGAAAGCAAGTCACTGTCCATGCGCAGTTTGTGTTGAGAGATAGAGAAGGGAATGTGGTTGCGGAGAACAGTGTTTCATTACAAGGCTTAAACGGAAACCTCACGGGAGAAATATATACGGATGTTGAGCAATTAAATCTTGGGATAACCACCACCCCTATCTATATCAAGCAACAATTGCGTTAAAAAATGCCGAGAATGGAGAGTTACTGGAGCTTGTACCGTATGATATTGGCTTTAGAAGAGTAGAAATCATTGATAAGGTCATTTATCTAAATGGAAAGCGTCTCGTCATCACAGGGGTTAACCGTCATGAATGGAGCCCAAAGACCGGAAGATGCATCGGAATGGAGGAGATGCATTCCGATATAGCATGTATTTTGAAAAATAATATCAATTCCGTACGTACCTGCCATTATCCGGATCAAATCCCTTTGGTATTTTTCTTTTGCGATGAAGCCGGAATTTATGTCATGGCAGAGTGCAATCTTGAAAGCCATGGAAGTTTTTCAAAAGCTCGGTGCTATTGAACCGTCTTGCAACGTGCCGGGGTCTATTCCCCAGTGGAAAGAAGCTGTTATGGATCGTGCAAGAACCAGCTTTGAAACTTTTAAAAACCATACTTCGATTTTATTCTGGTCTCTGGGAAATGAGTCCTATGCAGGCGATGACATCGAGGCTATGAATGTTTATTTTAAGGATAAGAAGGATGGACGTTTAGTTCATTATGAAAGTTCCTATTATAATAGAGCATACGAAGATACAATTTCAGATATTGAGAGTAGGATGTACGCAAAACCCCAAGGATGTAGCGGAATATTTAAGTGATAAACCGAAAAAGCCGTACATTTTATGCGAGTTTATGCATGATATGGGGAACTCAATGGGCAGTACTTTGGGGATTACATGAAGCTGCTTGATGAATTCGACCTGTATCAAGGCGGATTTATTTGGGACTTCATAGATCAGGCAATCTTGGTAAAAGATCCGGTTACAGGGAAGGATGTTCTCCGTTATGGCGGTGATTTTGAAGATCGACCTGCCGATTATGAATTTTCTGCAAATGGTATTTTATTCGCAGACCGTAGAGAGAAACCGGCAATGCAGGAAGTGAGGTATTACTATGGCTTATACAGATAATGAAAAATTAAGGGTGGTATATGGCGATTTTACTCTTGGCGTACATGGAGAGGGGTTTAGTTACATTTTTTCCTATGCCCAGGGGGGGCTTGAATCGATAGTGAAGGATGGATATGAATGGCTATTCCGGTGCCCTAAGCCTACATTTTGGAGGGCTTTGACAGATAACGACAGAGGAAGTAAATTTCACATTAAAAGTGGTCATTGGCTAGCAGCGGATATGTTTATTGATTGTCAGGACATTACGGTCATTATGGATGGAGCGGTGCAGAATTGTAAGGCACCGGATAACAACAGCTATGGTGGAGATGTATCGGCAAATGAGATTACGGTCAAGTATCTGTATAAGACCATTTCTGTTCCTGTCACAACGGTTATGGTATCATATACCGTAAATACTTCCGGGAAAATCAAAGTAGATGTACACTATGATGGCAAGAAGGATCTTCCGGAATTTCCGGTTTTTGGCATAAGGTTTATTATGCCCACACTTGCAGAAAAGTATACTTATAAAGGCTTGTCAGGAGAGACGTATCCGGATCGAAAAGCGGGTGCGCAACAAGGTGTATTTGAAGTTACCGACCTGAGCTTGACCCCTTATATTGTGCCTCAGGAATGTGGTATGAGAATGGATACAGAATGGCTTGAAGTTACACGCCGTACAAGTCTGGACAACAGCAAAACGGATGTATCTAATCACACGCTTCGGATCGAAAAGGCAGACGCCAAATTCGATTTTTCATGCCTGCCGTATACTGCAAGTGAAATTGAGAATGCTTTACATCATGAGGAATTACCGCCGGCGAGAAGAACGGTATTGTGTATTTATGGTGCAGTTCGTGGTGTTGGTGGCATAGACAGTTGGGGAACCGATGTTGAAGATGCTTATCATATCAGTGCAGAAAAAGATATCGACTATTCGTTCTATATTTGCTGATAGGAAATGACATAGCATGCTATTCCTAATCTTATGGGCAGAAGGAGATATTACGAGTGTTATTGGTGTAGAGAGTCAAGAGCCCATAAACGGCGTAATTACGCCATTTATGAGCTCTTGTTTTCTTTATCCGGAAACATTCTTCAATCCAAGGCCTGAGGAGATTTTGGAACGATTTAACTGTCAAACTACCGGAAAAAATTACTCTATTTTAGGTAAAGCATGGTAAAATAAACCGATTATTTTTGAAGCGTATAGCAGTAGCTTTTTGGGAAATAGCGGATTTTTGCCATTTATAATTAAAATTCACATATTTTTTTACTATAGATTATTTAATAGGAATTCGGAAATTGCCAAAAAGAATTTATTTAATAGGAGTGAGAGACTTGCTGAAAATCTTTATTTTAGAGGATGAAAGAATACAACAATCCCGCATTGAAAAAGGTGATTAAAGAGCTGATTAGTAGGAAGAGCTTTATCTTGTAAGGCACCGGAAATCTTTGGAAATGCCGGGCAGCTTCTTACTGCGATTACGGAAAGAGGTTCTCATCAGCTTTTTCTTTTTGGATATTGAGATTAGAGGAGAGGAAAAGAAGGGCTGGATATTGCGAAAGAAATTCGAAGCAGGATCCCAATGCCACTATCGTATTTGTGACAACTCATTCGGAATTTATGCCGATTACCTTTCGCTATAAGGTTTCGGCACTGGACTTTATTGACAAAGCTTTTGGATGAGGAACATTTTTCCGAGCGTGTGGAGTCGGCTATTGAGTACACCTTGGAAAAACTTGGCGCTACTGTATCGGAGGATTCTTTCAGTTTTGAAAACACTAGCTACCAGAGTGCAGGTTCCTTTTCATAAAATTTTTGTATTTTGAGTCTTCGCCTACCGTCCATAAGGTGATTTTACATACCAAGGAGGAAAGAATTGAGTTCTATGCAGGGCTTTCCGACCTGGAAAAGGCAGATTCCAGACTGTACCAATGCCACCGCTCCTTTGTGGTCAATCCGGAGAACATTGTGAAGATTGATAAAGAGGAAAAAATGGCGATATTCGAGAATCAGGAGAGCTGTCTGATTTCCCGTATGAAGTATAGAGGACTTCTGGAACGGATGAAGTCGATGAAGCAGTAAAATATTTTCAGAGAGGAGAATGTATGGAATCTATGATCAATCTGACAATTGAATATGTGAAAATCGTCAATGTGATGCTATTCTATCGTCAGATTGGCGATGAAAATATGCCTCTCTGGTCTTTTCTCCTTGTTCCGGTTCTTTTTGAGCTATTGTTCTTCTTTTTTCCGCCTCTTGCTTTCTTCGGGTATTTTGTGAGCTTCGTGCTGTACAGCTTCTATCGAAATCGGGAGAAAGACGGAGGGCTGAAGCTTTTTTACGGCCTTTATCCTATTGTTTTTAGAAAGTCTGCTGGGAAGGCTGCTGACCTTCTATGTTTTTCCGTTCTTTGGCATTTCCGTTTACAATGAGGCGAGTATCGGCGGATATGATCTTCTGATTGAACTTCTGGTTTTTCCCCTCTATCTTGTTATTATAAAATCCCTGAAAATCAATTTTCAGGAGCTGAAGAAAGGCTTTACGCGTGGTTTTTTTCGCCGCTTTTTACTGCCGATCAATCTCTCGATGATGGTTTACACTGTTTTGATTACAGCCTTTTTGATGCTGCGTGAAAGCTTTTCTTGGGCGGACAGCCTTCGGGGACAGCTGAATAATCTCTATATCATTATCTTTTTCGTGGTGCTTTTATATATCAATGCCGTTTCCAAGGAAAGACTGGAAGCGGAAGTGCTGGAGCAAAAGGACAGTGAGCTAAAGGCGCTTTCCGAATACAGCCATCATGTGGAGGAGTTATACGGAGAGATTCGCAGTTTTCGCCATGACTATATGAATATCTTAACCAGCTTGAAGCTGGGAATTGAGCGGAAAGACTTTGACAGCATTCAAAACATTTACAATACGGTTCTTAAGGACAGCGGAAAGCCATTTTATAGCAGTAAATTTGACCTTGCAAAATTAAGCCGGATTGAAAATGATGCGGTAAAAAGTATCTTATCCGCGAAGCTCCTGGAGGCCCAGAGTAAGGGGATAGAGACTTCTGTGGAGATAGAAGAAGAGATTTATGATTTTCAAATCGAGCTGCTGGATTTCATCAAGATTCTTTCTATTCTTTGTGACAATGCCATAGAGGGATGTCTTACTGCTGAAGATCCGAAAATCGCTATCGCCTTGATTCGTGAGGAGAGAATGCTCATTTTGGTGGTGGAAAACAGCACAGAGGCGGAAAAACTGGAGCTCTCTCCTATTTTCGAAAAGGGGTATTCCTCTAAGGGGGAAGGCAGAGGACTTGGTCTTTATAACGTGCGTACGATTCTGGAAAAATATCCGAAATCTCTAATCAGTACCCGCAGTGCCAATCATCTTTTTTCTCAAACCATTCAGTTTTGCAAATAGACCCTGGGATTTTTCCTAAGATCTATTTTTGTGCATTCTTTTAGGGGATACTCCTTTCAAAAAACATTTTTTGCTGCTATACGATCCTCTTTCAGTCTGTTTTTTTCCGGGAAATTACCGTTCGCGACAAAAAAATCACCATTCATGACAAGCTTATTTTCTCTTCCGGAACACGTTCTATAATGAGCCTCGTAAAGAAAAAAGAAATGGAGGTTCACTGAGATGTTTAGTGTAGATGAAATCAAGAAATCCTTTAAAAATAAAGAGGTATTAAAAGGCGTTTCCTTCTCCATAGAGGAAGGTGAGAAGGTCGCTTTGCTGGGGAATAATGGAGCAGGAAAGAGTACGCTGATGAAAATCATTGCCGGTCAGCTGGAGGCAAATTCCGGTACTGTGAAGACGGCACTGGATTATCAGACAGAAATCGGCATGATGCCCCAGGGCGATATTTTAATCGATGATTTGACGGTTTCGGATTTAGTACAGCTAAAAAGTTCGATGAATCGAATTGCAATAGATGTGGATAAAGCCTTGGAAAAAGTTTCCTTGCAGGATTTTAAAAAGCAATATGTTGGCGGTCTTTCCGGAGGGCAAAAGAGAAGGCTTTCCTTACTGCTCAGCATTTTAAATTCTCCAAAGCTGATTTTTCTGGATGAGCCAACAACCGGAATGGACTTAGAATCCGTAGACCGGTTTTGGAAGCTTCTAGAGAAGGAAAAATATACTTCGGTGATTGTTACCCATGATTTTAATCAGATTGATCACTTCTTTACGAAGGTGATGATCTTAAAGAATGGACGAATTGCAGCAGCTGAATCCGTAGAAGAGATTCACCGGCAGGGAAAAACGATTGAAGAGTTTTATAGAGAAAAAGGTTGAAAAAGGAGTACCAAAAATGATTAGCATGATTCAATTAAAGCAGGTGTTACGAAACAGAAGATTTGTCTTATTTACGATTCTTCTTCCACTTACGCGGTATATGTTCTTATACAATATTCAGGCGGATATGCTACCGAATATTATGCTGGGGATTGCCGTGTTTATCGGTATCATCGGAAACAGTCTGGCAACCTTTAGTAAAAGAATCTCCTCTGACATCGGTTTTTATTCCTTTGAATCCCGATTTTCCAACTACGGGATAAAAAACTATCTTTTGGACCAGACCTTCGTGCAAATCGTATTAAATGCCTTGATTTTCGTTGTTGTTTTAGGCGCTGCGACGGTATTTGCCAAATTCCCGATTAACGGAAAGCTGGGCATTCAGTTTTTCTTATTGACCATCATGGGGATTTACTTCAGCGTTATCGGCTTTGTACTTGGTGTGAGATTGGATGCCAAACTCATTGATACAGTGGGATTTCCGGTCATTATTCTGGCAGCTTTGACCATTATACCCTTCGCAAGCTTCGGAGCGGAAAGCGGATTTATTTCCCTCGTTGCCAAAGTACAAAGGATTTTCCCGGGCTATTATTACACGAATATGATGAATGCAATCTTGTCCGGAAATGGAATTCAGCTAAAGGATATGCTGCTCTTTATCACAACATTTGTACTGAATATCATTCCTTTGTACTTCCTTGTTCCCAAGGTGAAATTCAGTAAGGCAAAATAAGAGATCTTATGCAAAGAAAGAAGTTTTATGCAAAGAAAGAAAATCTATGCATAGAAAAGCGGAGTCCTATGAAAAACCTTCGTTCTTATGTAGCATCTCCGTCACTTCGTTTGCAAAATAGAAGGCATATTTTAGCTGTATTGCCGTTTCTTCTATCCGCCATGCCTTGAGACTTTTCTTGTCTTTCGGCACGGCGAAGGAATACCGGTCGTTATAATTTGCAAAATAAATCCGAGACTCGTTACGATAGAAGGAAAACTTGCAGTCCGAAGTCATGTTGTTAAACCATTCGATGACAGTGGGAGTTAAGAATTTTCTTGTAGATTGTTCATTCGTACAGTAAATGTTGTAGTGCTCGTTATGCTGTATATCTTCTACATCGATTTTCTTCCCGTCTTGCATGGTGCCGGGATAACTCCCTTGGGTTTCAAAGAGAAGGAAATGCTCTGTCGGAACAATTCGCAGTTCTCCTTTTAAAGAGAATGTGTTCTTTATGGAGTAGACCTGTCCGAGAAAGTCGGTTACATCATCGTAACCGTCTTTTCCTTTTATAACACTATACGCATATAAATCCACTGCTTGGAGATCCCTTTCGTCATTGAGCTTGAGTATTCCGGATTGGATATAGTATTCTGAAATGGGAACCACTTCTTTTACATTGTTCGGGGACATGTTATGCTCTGTATCGATTTCTGAAGGAGGATAAAGGATTTGCAGTATCGGAGCCAGAATGTCACATTCGTAAAGCTTGCGGAGCTTAGACTTTTGCTTTGCTTCCCAACCGGGACCAATCAAGCTATACAGTAGGACACTGAGAATCTGGAGTGCCACAAGAAAAATTCCCAGCCTGGCAAGGAGCGTCATAACTGAATCTATAAATTCACTGCGGGGAAGAGTACCTTCATCGGTAAGGAGCATTAAACCGCCACCGAAAAGAAAGCAAAAAAACAAAAGAAGCATATTCCGAGCAAAATAATGTTGTACTCTTTCTTTCCAAGTGAGGATATTTCGTATGGCTTTCCAGCTATGTTGAAACCGCGCCGTATTATGAAGGTCGTTTATTTTCTTTAGTTCTTCTTGGCTCAAATCCATTTTCGCTATCCCTTCTTCCACTCATTTCTATAAAATAGTAAAAAATTGATTTTATTATAACTTTTTAAGTATAACACAGGAGAGTTCTATTCGTGATACAATAAAATATCTTTTTATGGAATTTTGATTCGATTACGTTGGAAAGAAGAGGAGAAATTATGGAATTTTTCATTGCGGAAGAAGGAGTTCCGATAAACCTTGGCCCTGACGGGGGAAGTATCGCCTATTTTGGCAGTGAAATAGACTTTCAATATGAAACGAAGCACCTCACGGAGACGGGATTTTTTCCGCAAAGCTTCCGCTACTGGAAAGGTCGCTTCCCTTTTGGCTTTATGGGCGGAATCTCCTGTTTTTAGATGCCTATTATTTATTGGCGGAGACTGTGGAGAAAGGCAGTTGGAGCCCTATTTGCAGTATACTGATTAATATTCATTACGGACAATATGCGTCTTTGGGGCAGTGGTATAACAGCGTGATTATCGAGGAAAAAGGAATTCGCTTACGAAATAATTTTGACGGTAGCAGCTTTTTTCTGGAAAATCCGAAAGAATTGCAGTGGAATGATATGTAAGAGAAGTTACTTACATGGATTTTGACCCAGATAAGGAGGGAAAAGAGGGACAGATTCTTTGCTATATCCATGATCCGGATGAGGTGATTTATGCAGCAGCAGGACTTTCGGAGTTCGTGGATGATATTTTACTGACCATAGACTGAGGGAAATCCGGATTTTGATATTATAGGGAAGCAGTAATGATAACGGGGATATTCTCCCGGAAAGGGAAGATTATGGAAGCAATAAAACTACCGAAGAAGTACCGAGACATTTGTGAGGAAATCAAAAATGGCTCCTATGAAAGTTTGGCGAAGCTTGATGCCTTTGAAGAGAAGTTTCCCCATCAAAATCTTGCGGTAAGGGCTGGGGCGGAGTTTTTTGACCTCAAATATGAAGACGCGGTGAGTCATACTCTCCTATTAATGCCCTTTTGGGATGAGTGGTATTATTCCAATGTGGCTAACGAATATATGATGGCTATGTGCTTTGCGGCAAAGAAAATCGGACGGGAAGCGGAAGTCATTCCGGCTCTTCATGAAGAACGAAGTCGCTTAATGGAAGCAGAGGAAGAGAAATGTCTTAAAGGCTCTTGCCAACGCTATAATTATTGCGCGATTCTCCTGAACTATTTGCAGCAGGATATTTTACCGGAATCAAGAAGCAGGAATTATCAGCCGCCAAGAGTGCCGAAAACAGCTTCGGAATTGATAGCAGAAGGAAAGTTAAATCCCGAAAAAGACTTTGATAAGATGAAGCTTCTGAATTTACTCTTTATGAAGGGGAATCCGGAGGACACAGTGGACTATTATGAAAGGATCAAGGACTTGAATCTTGGAGAATTGTATTATGAGCAAGCCTGCATTTGCTATGGGTATCTTGGGCAAAAAGACAAGATATTGGAAGTGATAGAGCACTGGGCAAAAAGTAAGCTTTGGGATGTGACCAGTCCTACGCAGGTTCGTCCCATGAGCTTCTTTATGTATCCCTTTATGCATGAATATTTGGAGAATGAAGAGAGTTTAAAAAGAATTAGAGAAGCTATCTTCGGATAAAGTTTGGATAAAGATTAGGAAGGAAAAGGATGAAAGAAAAAACCGTCAGAGTGATCAAAATCGGTAAGGAAGCTCTGTATGAATTTCTCTATGAAAATATCATCTCGCAGGAAGAAAGTCTCTTGCAAGTATCTGCTACAGAGGTGATGAATCACTTTGCCATAGACTGGGAAAAGGGAGAGTTTATTTTCATGGCGCATCAGGCGGAAGATGCGGATGGAGAATTGATTTCTCTCCCGAAAGAAATCCATCCGGAAACATTGCTGAAAGTCCTGCCGGTAACGACTGAATCTCTACTGAAACGAGGAAAGGTCTATCGGAACTATAGCTTTGAGGAATTAAAAGAGCTTTGCGGAGAAAACGAAGATAACGACGGAAATATTCATAGATGTAAAAAAATTCTTCCGATACTTAAACAAGAAGTGTTTTTTTATATCCTTCAGTTATAATGGAGAACAGCAGAATCCAGAGGATTTCAAAGAAGATAAAGAAATAGATTCAAAGGGAACAAAGTAATAGAACCAAAATAGGATTAGAATAGGATAAGAGATAACAAAGCAATAGAATTAAAACAGTATAAAAAGAACAAAATTATGGAATCAAAGGAGGTTTCAGACAATGAAGTTTTTTTAGAGGAAGCACGGGCGTATCAGGACAATATGATTGCTGACTTGCGAGAGCTGGTAAAGATTGAATCCGTGCGGGATGACGATGCGGCAACGAAGGAAGCTCCATTTGGTCCAAACATTGCAAAGTGTTTGGATAAGGCCTTGGAAATCGGTAAGCGAGACGGTTTTCAGGTGGAAAATGTCGATGGCTATGCCGGTGTAATTCAGTACGGGAATTTAGAGGAGTCGGTAGGCATACTGGGACACTTGGATATTGTTCCTATCGGAGACGGCTGGCACTTTGACCCCTTGGCAGGAGAAATTAAGGACGGCTATATCATGGGAAGAGGGACCTGTGATGACAAGGGTCCTGCTATTGCGGCGTATTATGCGATGAAGATATTAAAGGATAAGGGCTATAAGCTAAAGCACAATATCCAGATGATTTTAGGTACCGATGAGGAAAATACCTCTGCCGGCATCCTTTACTATAAGAAGGTGCGTAAGAATCCTATTATGGGAATCGTACCGGATGCGGAGTTCCCCTGTATCTACGCGGAAAAGGGAATTCTGGACTTTAGCGCTGAAGGGAAAATTGATTCCTGCATAAAGTCTATGCAGTCCGGCACAGCTTTCAATGTAGTAATCGGTAAGGCGGATGTAATTGTGGATAAGCCGCTGGAAAAAGAATATTTTGAAAAAGTTCCTGCTTGCAAATGGACTAAGCGGAGAATGTCATCAGGATGAGGAAGGCGCGCATTATCATATTGATGGAAAGCCCTTCCATGCTTCTCGCCCTTACATGGGCGTGAATGCGGCGGTGAAGATGTTTGAATTTGTCGGAAGCTGCTATAACGATGCCTTCAGCTTAAATGCAGTGAAGCTGTTCAAGGATCCGTACGGTGTCGGCACTGAAGGTGGATTATGACGGTGCCTACATGGGTACCTTTGACCTTTAACTTGGGTAAAGGCAAATATTGAAAATGGTACGGGTTTACTTTGCCTTGGACTACCGTTATCCGAATGAATGTGAAGGCAGTGATTTACTAAAAAGAAGTGCGGACATCATTCAGGAAGTCTTACATATCGATACGACCTTAGTAGACGATTCCAAGTGGCTTCTGAACAATCCGGATAGTGAACTCATTAAAACTTGTCTGAAGCACTACCGTGCCTTTAGTGGAGATACCTATACACCGCCTCTTCGTATCGGCGGAGGTACCTATGCGCGCAGCTTTGAGAATTTTGCCGCCTTCGGTCCGATTTTCCCGACAAGAGAATATGCATCATGGGTTGGTGCGGAGCATGAGGCGGACGAGGGCTTTGAAATAGAGACGATGCTTCTCGCCTGCGCGATTTATACCAATGTACTCTATGACTTGGCATGTGAAAAATAAGAGATTATAAAAATCAAAGTAATAAAGAGATTTTTCGAAATATAGGTCTGAATGTGGGGCAATCTGAGCCCAAGTTCAGACCTATATTGCTTTGAAAATCACTTTGATTTTTTTAAAGCACCTTTTTTCTACAGCTAATTATCCTCTTCTTCCCAGAATAATTCATCCAAGCTTTTCCCTAATACATGACAAATGGCGAGGCAGAGGCGGATGGTAGGGTTATAGTCCCCTTTTTCTATGGCATTGATGGTTTGCCTGCTGACGCCTATCAGATCTGCCAGTTCCTGCTGGGACAGGTCTTTACCCGCCCGAGCGGATTTTAAACGGAGATTCTTCATTTTTCACCTCGCTCTTCGTCATGCTTCATTCGATTCTTCAGTACCATGAGAATCAGGGCAATAGCAAGAAAGATACTGAGAAGGAGAGGAACCATAAAGCGGCTGCTGAGCCTTCCGGCAATCCATATTTTATCTGGAGAGCTATTATCAACGAGAAGCATGACGTTCAGGACACTGTACAGAGCCCATACAGTAACAATCATTCTTTTATTTTTCTTACTGCTAAGCCCCCAGAAGGCATCATGGAAAAGGCAGTATCCCATGCTGATCAGTCCCGAGAAAAGAAGAATGGCAAGGGGAATAATCCCGGCTTCCAAATATTTCTCAATCGGTTCGGCAAAAACAGTGTACAGTATGAGGAGCCCCATGGTGGTGGAAAAAGCGTATTGATAGCCCTTCCCGCGGACGATTACCTGCCTTTCATCATAGCAATCCTGTTTATCCTTACTCAATCTGTTTCGAAAGAGAACTAAGAGGGAACCGGCAAAAACACCTACAGCGATTCCTAAGTTGAAATAATTCATAAAAAACTCCTTTCCTTTTCTCGTCTTCTAACTCTTTAGCGAAAGCAATATGTGTTACAAAATGTCGTAAATACTTTTACATAAATAATATAAGACTTAGTTTCTTGAATATCAAGTATATTTTACAAAAAGACATCTAAAGAATCCGCTGGTAGAAATGCAAGAATCCATAAAATTGACAGATTTGTGGAAAGGGGACATTAAAAGCTGAAAGTAGATGTAAAACATACGTTGCCATTATAAGAGCAAAATATAGTGTCGCGTTTGTATATTCCACGAAAAATTCGCCGTCTAATTCCATGATTCAGAATTGGTGATCCGTCGCAAGTAGCGAGGAAGTTATAAAAGTGTTGAACTTGTAGATAGTATAGGTAAGAGTGTGATGATAACAGATAATCATAAAAATGCAGCAATACGCAAAAATTTTACGAGTACAATTGATTTGCTCCTTGAATAGGAGTACAATTAACTCGTTATAAAAATGCGTATTGCCGCAAAAATTTTACAAATATAGAGGCGCGAGATGATTATTGAACGTAAGATTTACCTGGATAAACTTATATCTAAACGAGAAAATGGTCTTATCAAAGTTATTACAGGTATCCGTCGATGCGGAAAATCCTTCTTGCTGTTTGAACTTTATCATGAGTACTTGGTATCTACCGGAGTGTCGGAAGATAATATAGTGGAGCTGGCATTGGATGAAATTAGTTATGCAAAATATAGAAATCCAATGGAACTTGATCAATATATTCGAGCTGCTGTTTCTGATAAAAAGCAGAAGTACTATGTGTTCATCGATGAGATTCAAAAGGTGTCAGAGATTCAGAATCCGTATGTAGATGACAAAGAGGCTAAAATCGGATTTGTTGATGTGCTGTTAGGACTCATGAAGCTGAAAAATGTGGATTTATATGTAACAGGTAGCAATTCAAATATGTTGTCTTCAGATATCTTAACTGAGTTTAGAGGACGTGGAGATGAGATTCGTATGAATCCTCTTACTTTTGCAGAGTTCTATTCTGCATACGAAGGGGATAAGAGAAATGCGTGGAGAGAATACTATACCCTATGGGGGAATGCCATTTGTATTATCTTTAAAGACGCATGAAGAAAGAAGTAAGTATCTAAAGGATCTATTTTCAAAGACCTATATTTCTGATGTGCTGGCGCATAATAAGATTGAAAATAATCAGGATGTTTTGGGGGAATTATTAAATATTGTGTCATCTGCCATTGGATCGCTTACGAATCCAAACAAGTTGTGCAATACATTCCGGTCCATGCGACAAGTACGAGTCGCACCTGCGACCATCAGTAAATATCTTGATTACTTTATTGATGCGTTCCTTTTAAATAAGGCATATCGCTATGATATTAAAGGGAAGAAGTATATCGACACTCCACTGAAGTATTATTTCAGTGATGTTGGATTAAGAAATGCCAGACTGAATTTTAGACAACAGGAAGAAAACCACATCATGGAAAATGTGATTTATAACGAGCTATTTGCCAGGGACTTTGATATTGATGTTGGTGTTGTAGAATACAACTATCGAGACGAAGATAAAAAATCAAGAAGAGTTCAGTTAGAAGTTGATTTCGTAGCGAATAAAGGAAGTAAGCGATACTATGTGCAATCAGCATTCAGTGTTGAGGATGAATCTAAGAGACTACAAGAAATCAATTCGCTTGTTCGAGTATCAGATTCGTTCAAAAAGATTATTGTCGTAAGAGACAATATTATGCCTTGGCATGACGAAAATGGAATCCTGTATATTGGAATAGAAGATTTCTTATTAGATCCGGAATCGTTAGAAAAATAAAAAAATAAAAGATGAGTAATAAATTGTATCCTCAATCAAGCAACGAGCTTGAAACTTTGTGTTCCCATACTATCGACAATGAATTGCGAAGTAGTGGCGTTGTTGGAGAAAGATTAAAAGTCCTTTATCTGTGTAAACGTTTTTCGTTCAAGGTAGAAAAATTCATAAATCGGCGATACAATAAATTGTAGTGTAAGTGCAATATATGTTACTACAGCAAAGGAGAGTCGGAACGCTGAAGAATAACGTAGAAGTCGATGTAAAAGTGAAATGTATAGAAGGCGATATTACCCAAGTAAAACTGGCAGAAGAAATAGGAACTTCGGCACCGTATGTCAGTCGGCTCATAAGGAATAACGAAAAGATAGTCAATAAGACTTTTCTCCAGCTGATGGAAAAGCTGGGATACGATGTTGAGTTGACCTATGTAAAACGTGGGGAGGAATGACGCAATGGTGAATTTGAGCAAACTTGAAGAAATAAAAGACCTGCGGACGGTGTGGCCGCATGAAGCCCTGGACTTTACTCCGTGGCTATCACAGGATGATAACATTGCTCTCCTTGCGGATGCAGTGGGGCTTGATATTACCGTTGACGAGACGGAGTCTTCTGTGGGAGATTTCAATGTCGATATCTTTGCGTCTGAGACGGGAACGGATCGGAAAATTATCATCGAGAATCAGCTGGAGGACACAAACCATGATCACCTCGGAAAGCTGATAACCTATGCGTCCGGAAAATCTGCGGATGTGATTATATGGGTTGTGAAACACGCTCGTGAGGAACACAAGGCTGCCATCGAATGGCTGAACAACCATTCCGATGAGAAAATCGGGTTCTTCCTCTGTGAGATAAAACTGTATCGCATCGGTACATCCGAGCCTGCCGTGAAGTTTGAGGTCATTGAAAAAGCCGAACGACTGGACAAAAGGAAGTAAAAAAAGAGTGAGTCTGCAAATGAGACTCAGCAGCAGAGATATGATTATTGGGTGGCGTTCCAGGACTATGCTTTCCAAAACGCACAGTTTGCAAAGAACTTCAAGCGCAGGAAACCGTCTATGGATCATTGGATGAACTTCAGCGTGGGTTCTTCTGCCTGCCACATCGCTGTGTCGCAGATTCAGAAACGGAACGAACTGGATGTGGAACTGTATATCAGCGAGGATAATGACCTGTTCCACTCCCTCTTCGATAATAAGGATGATATCGAATCCGATGCCGGATTGACCTTTGATTGGCGGGAACTGCCGGAGCGTAAGGCCAGCCGTATCGTCATTGAAAAGAGCGTGACCTTCGGTGATAAGAACCATTGGAACGCGCAGTTTGACTGGCTGATTGATGTCATGCTCAAAATGAAGAAGGCGTTCAAGAAATACTTGTAATTTATCTTGTTTCAGGGAGAAGATACAGAATGGGTGAGAAGTATATAAGCCGATTGTAAAAGATGGAGATCCCTCATTCGTTCCAAGGATAATCCAGACCGCGTGAGAGGATTGACTCGGGGCGAGAATAATCAGAATCCGGACATCATCGAGTGGGAAGAGTACGATGTTGACGATTTACGGAGCGATGATTATGATCCCTACCCTTATAAAGAACGGCACGTTCAATTAACACCGGAGTAGGAAGAGTTTGCACAGCAAGTCGGAGAAGCTCTGGGTGCGGCCATCGTAGCCGGAGGAATCTTGCTGTTTCGGAAGGTTATATCTCCTTGGTGGAAAAATACCGCATGGCCTTGGGCTAAGGAAAAGGGTCGCGGTATAAAAGATGCTATTAGCGGGAAGAAGGAGCAAAAAGCCGCTACGACAGCAAAAACAGTGATTAATGTTGCTTGTGGATGAGGTGGAGAACAAAGAGTTTCTCTGTGAATTGCTGGAAGCGATGTACGAAGAACTTCCTGCTCCGAAAAAGAAGAAGTGAGAATAATATGAGCAGAACGGAAAATGTTGAATTGGCGGTATTGTGTCTCATCACGGATGGGGACAGAATGCTCCTTCAGAACAGAGTAAAAAATGACTGGCAGGGATATACGCTTCCAGGCGGTCATGTGGAACCGGGAGAATCTTTCATTAATGCGGTTATCCGTGAAATGAAAGAGGAAACGGGGCTGGATATAAAGAATCCACGGCTTGTGGGTGTGAAGCAATTTCCAATCAAGGGCGGACGCTATGTTGTTATTTTGTTCAGGACTAACGAATATAGCGGGACGGTCATGTCTTCTGACGAGGGTCAGATGGAATGGGTGGAAAGCAATCGCCTATCAGAGATAAACACGGTCGATGATTTTGAGGATTTGATGCGAGTAATAAACGATCCGGCTCTGACGGAATTTCAGTACCTGGTCGATGGGGATACATGGACAGTCTCTATAAAATAGTATGAGTACACGAGGTTGAAAAATGAGCAGACCTATAACAACTTTATTTATGCTTATGTCGGTAGACGGCAAAATCAGCACAGGCTCCTCGGACGAATTGGATGTAAATAAGGATTATGGCTGTGATAGATTGGCGGTACAGTCGGGGGGAACTGTAAATGGATTGTTCCTACGTGAAAAGTTGTTTGACTTTGCGATATCGTTGTGGCTCCGATACTGATTGGTGGAAAATACACCTCCACTTTAATTGATGGACAGTCTTTGAAATCTAAAAACGAACTATCCGATATGGGCGTGTTGAAGTTGATGGAATGCTCTGTGCTGGAGAATTCCTATATAAGATTAAGATACCAGGTAATTAGCTGATTATTCACGTTTCACAAGGAGAAAGCAATGTACGCACAGACAGCGATAAAACCGAATACCTTACTCCGTAACGGTGCATACGGCATCGTTATGAGGGGTGTGCAAAAATGCACCTGTACAGGCGCATCGTTAAGGGGGAGAAATTCCGCTCCGTTATGTGTATCAAATTAGACACGGCAAGAGATCCTGCATGTGGGTTTCCGACTCTCTTCTTCTAAAAGCGGAAAAGATTTTGGTCAGAGATGCTGTCAGAAATGGGTTTTATGGACAGGAAATCAATATCGCCATATATAAGCTCTACCGCATCAATATGTTCCTGCATGATATTGGTTTTGATAAGTTTGACATTGCTTGTGAGGATCCTCGAGAGACGTGCGGTATCTCGTTTGGACTCATTTGCGCAGTTTTTTACGGACCTTGGATGAGGATATTGTCCGCTATTCTGTCTTACACGATAACAACAGACTGTTTATATTGAGGTAATTACTTACTTTTTCAATCTGGACTCAAAAGATATATTAGTGCTGAGTTTCCAATGAAAAAGAAGCCATTTTGAATGCTTTGAAGTATTTTTAAGATGTCGGAATGTTAAGTTTATATATTAATATCCCTGGAGGAAAATGATGAATATCAATAATATAAACAATTTATCTTATTATTGTTCTGAAAGAGAAAAATCAATTTTTTTGATAGAAAAAGTTCCAGAATTAAACCGATAGACATACTAAAGCATTTAGTTGCATTCGCCAATGCGGAGGGAGGACAACTGGTTATAGGTATTGAAGATGACGGAACGATTACGGGATTTAATTATAAAGGTGCTCATGTAATTGATGAGTATAGAAATATATTTTTAACTGAATTAAGAGAAACCCCTATAAATCCAAGATTTGATGTTTTGGATGTAAAAAAATAATAGAAATGAGGGTGATAAGATATTAATTATTTCTGTAGAGGTCTCTACAGATAGAGTGGTAAAATCGTATGATGGCAAAGTTTTTCCTTAGGCAAAATGATAAATCCAAAGAATTAAATTTTGAGCAGATTCTTCAGTTGCAGTACGATAGGGGACAGAGATACTTTTGAAGATGAAATCGTTCAATTGTCAAGTTTAGATGATTTAGATGATACTCTAATTAATGATTATAAGGATATTATGGATATTTCTGAACTTTCTAGTGAAGAAGTATTAAAAAGCAAGAAACTTACTGATAGAAGGAAATTAACCAATGCTGAATTCTGCTTTTTGGTAAAAAAATCCATCAAAGTTTTTTTACCGCAAGCGAGACTAAGGGTTATTAAGTATAATGGAATGCACCAAATGGTTGGAACCGAAATAAATATTATAAAAAGAAAAAAACATTTGATGGAGCAATTCCCAATATTATTAGAGATTCAAGAGAATTTATAAATACTCAATTAAGAGATTTTTCAATATCTAGATAAAGATGGAAAATTTAAAAATAATGCCAGAATATCCGGAGTTTGCATGGTTTGAAGGCATAGTTAACGCTTTGACGCACAGGAATTACTCGATTCGAGGAGAACATATAAAGGTGCTGATTTTTGATGACAGATTAGAAATCCTAAGTCCGGGACTATTACCCAATATTGTGACCATTGAGAATATATTGAGTCAAAGATACTCTAGAAATCCAAGGATTGCCAGAACATTATGTGAATTTGGTTGGGTAAAAGAAATGAATGAAGGTGTTAAGAGAATTTATTCTGAAATGGAAAAAGCTGTTTTTAAAAGAAACCAAAAGTATTCTGAACCAAATAGTAATGTCCTTCTTGTCTTGGAGAACAATATTTTAAATAGAACGATGAGAACAGTAGATAAAATAAAAAAATATGATTTCAGAAGAAAAGTTTGAAAAAAATTAAATGGAGATGAAAAAGTAATCTTGCATTTTATGTATAATAGCGGAGAAAAAAATGACTACTAAAAAAAGCAATTGAACTTGTCGAAAAAGGGTCTACCTTCTGTAGAAAGTTACTTAAAAATCTTGCGGATAAAGATTTGTTAGAATGGCATGGAACATCACAGAATGATCGTACACAGCACTATACACTCAAATTCTAGTTTTAAGAATAATTTGTTAAAAAGAGTTGAGAAAAAAACATAGAAGAGTTGAGAAAAACATAGAAGAGTTGAGAAAAACATAGAAGAGTTGAGAAAAACATAGAAGAGTTGAGAAAAACATAGAAGAGTTGAGAAAAACATAGAAGAGTTGAGAAAAAAACATAGAAGAGTTGAGAAAAAAACATAGAAGAGTTGAGAAAAACATAGAAGAGTTGAGAAAAACATAGAAGAGTTGAGAAGAACGCAGAAGAGTTGAGAAAAACGCAGAAGAGTTGAGAAGGATTTTATCAAGCTGTTCGGTGCCATCCTCAGCATGAGAAACATTCTTTCGTCCTTTGACCAGTTTACCGAAATGGACAGTGTGGTACTGCACGGGATTTACAGGATTACTAGAGTATTTACCTCGACCTTTACGACAAGTACCGTAGAAAAGAAGATGCTGAAAAAGAGGATATAACGGATGATATTAAATTTGAAATCGAGCTGATTAAGCAGGTGGAAATCAATATCGATTACATCTTGATGCTGGTTGAAAAATATCATGACGGTAACTGTGAAGATAAAGAAATCCTCTCTTCTATCCGTAGAGCAGTTGACTCAAGTATGCAGCTACGTAGCAAGAAGGAGCTTATCGAAGCATTTATCAGTCATGTCAATGTGGATACGCAGGTAACGACAGATTGGTGGCGCTATGTTCTGAAGCAGGAAGAGAATGATTTAACGAATATTATCACCAGCGAAAAGCTAAAAGAGGAAGAAACCAGAAGATTGGTTGATAACGCATTCCGTGACGGAGTGTTCAAAACCCTAGCTCATTTGTCAATCTTCGAGTCATAGTGTATAATCATGAATTAATAGAGGAGACTATTTTGCAAGGTTTTTATGACCTTCTTTTTTATATAGAATTAGATATTGATTGGGGGAGATATAATGTCGATACGGAAGATTCGCAAGAAATATAATAATGTAGAGGCTGTTGATATATTGCATCAGGTGGCGAATCTTTATATTTCGACCAAGGTTCCGCAGGACTATGGCACCGGAGAGGAGTATACCTCTGTGGAGGTGCATACACTAAAACATATTGCAGATAATCCGGGTATTACCGTGACGGAATTGGCATGGGATTACGCAAAAACCAAAGGGCCATTTCACAAATTTTAAAAAAACTGGAGAATAAATCCTTGGTTTATCGTCCACAGAACCCTGCCGGTGATAATCGAACTCCCTTGTATTTGACAGAAAAAGGCGAAATACTTGATGCAGCACATCGTAAATATGATGAGGTCAGTTTTGGAGAATCTATCGACCAAGTACGTTTGCAGTTTAGTGAGGAGGAGATAGATATAGCCTTTAATGTTTTGGAAACTTGGTTGAATGTAAGACGTGAAGTACAACAAAATCGTATGAAACAAAAATATACAGCTAAGCGTAAGAAGCTTTATAGGATAAAACATATAAAAATATACTGTAAATTCTTGTAAAAAGGAAAACGGCTTTTTTGAAGTGTTCTATGCACTAACCGGAAGGCCGTTTTCTTTGCTTCACCATCGGCGTTGTAAGAAAATATGCCGGACTATTTTCGATAGGGGGTTCTATGCCAAAAAAAGCTACTCGATATATGGATTGCAAATATAGACGTTTTGTACTAGTTAATTATAAAAAAATATTATAAAAAAAGATAATATATCATAAAAAAATTACTATATATATAATATGTTGGTATAGATTATTGCAAGATATTTCGAATAACAATAATAAATTGAGCATAATTTACAAAAACAGCATTGACAAGTATAATAGTGTAGTTTAGAATCTAAACATAATATAATATCAGGAGGTGCAAAAATGAAATTCGTGCACAATTTTGATGAAGTTATTGACAGAAGAGGAACAGATTCAAAAAAATATTCCGTCTATCCGGAAGACGTGATTCCTATGTGGATTGCAGACAGTGACTTCAAAGCACCTCAACCGGTTGTTGATGCGTTGGTTGAACGTATGCGTCAGGGAGTGTATGGATATACCCCTGTAAGTTCTCGTCTAATGGTGGCTGCGGCAAGATGGCAGAAAGACAGATTCGGATGGGAGGTGCATCCCGATGCGGTAGAATTTGTGCCGGGAGTTGTCTCAGGCATTATTTGTGCAGTACGTGCATTGAGTCGCCCGGGGGACAATATTGTAATTCAGACTCCATGTTATCCTCCATTTTTTGATTTATCGGAACATAACGGGAGACATTTACTGAAAAATGAGATGATCTTAAAGGATGGGCGTTATGAAATTGATTATGATGATTTCGAGTCCAAACTAAAAGATTCCAGAACGAAACTGTTCATCTTGTGCAATCCGCAGAATCCCACAGGGCGTGTATTTACTAAAGAGGAACTGATTCGTCTTGGGGAGCTGTGTCTTAAATATCATGTGATTGTGATTGCAGATGAAATTCATAGTGATGTGGTGTATTCCGGAAACAGGCATATTCCTTTTGCGAGCATTTCCAAAGATTTTGAACAGAATACTATATCTTTTATGAATCCCAGTAAAACCTTTAATCTTCCCGGTTTTCGTACAGCGGCTTTTATTGCTGCAAATCCACTTTTGAAAGCGGCAGTGCACAATGTAGTGGTGAATAACAAAGCTATCGGTGAGAATATTTGCGGTACTCTGGCATTTTGCATTGCCTACGAGCAGTGTGATTACTATGTGGATCAACTGATTCCTTATCTGGAAGTGAATCGTAATTATGTGGAAACAAGCTTAAAAGATATGGATGGAATAGATGTGGTTCACCCGGAAGGAACATATCTGCTCTGGCTGGATTGCAGAAAATTGAAGATGAAGCAAGAGGAATTGGAAAAATTTTTTGTTGAAAAAGTAAAATTGGGATTAAATAACGGACTTAGTTTCGGTATAGAAGGAAACGGCTTTATGCGTATGAATATAGCGTGTCCGCATAGTACGGTGGAAGAGGCTATGGAGCGTATAGTTATGGCAACAAAAAATTTGATTTCATAAAGGAGAGAAACAAATGAGAACGAGAAGAATTTTAGCAGCCTTTTTGTGTTTAGGAGTCATGGCAGTGTCTATTGGAGGCTGTGCAGGCAAAAAAGAAGAAACGCCAAAGGACACTCAAGCTGTAGCGGAAAGTTCTGCCGAGGAAAAAGAGACCGCGGTAAAGAATACGGATTTTCCTAAAAAGAATATCAAAATTATTGTTCCCTATGCTGCGGGGGGAGGAGTGGATATTACAACTCGTATTTTAGCGGATACAGCCGGGAAGGACTATTTTAACGGACATTCGATTATTGTTGAAAATATGCCCGGCGGAGGAGCTGTAATTGGAGCAACTTCTGTTGCTAATGCTGAACCGGATGGATATACACTTTTGGCTTATTCCAATAGTATTGTAAGTGCACCTTTGCTAAAAGAAGTGACATTTACACTGGATAGCTTTAAGCCTTTGGGGATGGTTTGCTTTGATCCCGAAATTTTTGTAGTGCCTCCAACATCTCCTTATAAGACATGGGAAGAATTTGTGACCTATGCCAAGGAAAAATACCGTGAAGCTTGCAACGCCGGGACATTCTACTGCCCATCATATTGCGGCTATGCAATTGGCAAAAGAATTCGGTTTAAAGTTTGAATATTTGCATAATGATAGCGCTTCTATTCAGATGCAACAACTGATGGGAGGACATTGTGATGCAGCTATGATGGCAGCAGGAGAAGCTGTTAGTGCAATTAAAGATGGTACTGTCATCGGATTAGCAATTGGTACCGAAAAACGTATGGAAGAAATTCCGGATGTACCAACTTTTAAGGAAATGGGTGGAACCATGGTTGCCGGTGCATTTCGTGGATATGCGTGTCCGGCAGGAGTACCGGATGATGTATATCAGGTATTGTGTGATGAATTTAGTAAAATAACGACTTCCGAAAAGTTTATTAGCAGTATGAAGGAAGCATCAATTCCTTACTCTTATAAGAACGCAGCAGATTTTAAGGACTATGCCGTTCAATATTATAAAGACATTGAGGCTTTGGTTCCTGAACTGAAAGAAACGAAATAAGACAGAGGATTATTGACAGGCATTCGCATACTGAGTGCCTGTATCTTTTTATAGATGGAGGGTGCAATCCTTGAATAAAAAACAATTGATTATCGAACTGGCAATGCCTGTTTTGTTTATTGCATTGTCCCTTTTTGTTATTGTCAGTGCTGTCCCAATGGGAAAGGAAGGCTTTTTCCCTATTATGTCGGCAGTTGTATTGCTGCTTTGTGCCATATACCTGTTCTTTGAGTCTGCTATTAAAAGAGATGCAGTTGTAAAGCTGGAAGGCGTGAATCTTGGGAAAGTTGGAATTACACTGCTGATTTTAATTGTGTATGCTGTCTTGATGAAAAAAATAGGGTACGTGATTGATACTTTTTTACTATGCGTGTTCATTATCCGATTTCTGGGTTATAAAAACCTTATAGTAACTGCACTTTGTGCCATATTAACCGTATGTGCTACTTTTGTGGTATTTAAGTTGATGCTATCGGTACCCTTGCCAATGATTTTTTTGAATTTCTAAGAAGGGGGAAAAATGAGTGGTATTTTATTAGGGCTTGGAGAATTATTTCAAACAAGTGCATTGCTTGCACTTTTTGCCGGAGTGGTTATTGAGCTTAATTGTTGGATCTTTGCCGGGATTAAATGATTCTATCACCATGTCGGTTTTAATTCCCATCACTTTTGGTATGGAACCTCAGGTGGCAATTTGTTTACTGGTGGGTATTTACTGTGCCTCTGCCTGTGGCGGTTCGATTCCCTCCATCTTGTTAAAAATTCCGGGAACAGCATCGACCACTGTAACTGCTTATGATGGTTATCCGATGTCGCAGCAGGGAAAAAGCGGAGAGGCATTGGGGCTTGCTATATCTTCGTCTACCTTTGGAGGATTATCCAGCGCTGCCGTATTGTTATTTTTGTCCCCTTTTTTAGCACAGCAGGCATTAAAATTCGGACCACCGGAGTATTTTATGCTGGCAATACTGGGAATGAGTACAGTAATCGGTATGGCGGGGAAAAATATTGTAAAGAATATTTTGGCTATGGCGGTTGGACTGGTTTTTAGTTGCATTGGCATGAGCCCCCAAACGGGACTGGCAAGATTTACTTTCGGCCAGGTAAGTTTGATGGATGGTATTTCCCTAATTCCCATGCTGATTGGTTTATTCGGCATTACTTCCATTTTGGAAATGATTGAAGGAATCAAAGGTAAAGAGATTGATTTGCAGAAAGTAAAAGAGGAATATCAGAAAGTAAAGGTGTCATTACCAAATAAGAAGATGGCAAAGCGCTTATTGCCTGTCTGGATTCAATCCAGCGTAATAGGAAATATTATTGGTATTATTCCCGGAGCGGGAATGATTATGGCGATTTTCATGGCATATGATCAAGCCTCCAGAAGATATCCAAACTTAGAATTCGGCACGGGAGTTCCGGAGGGAGTTGCTGCTCCTGAGTCTGCTAACAATGCAGTGGTTGCCAGTTCTATGGTGCCTTTATTAAGCCTTGGTGTTCCGGGGAATTCAACATCATCCTTATTTCTTGGCGCTTTAACCATTCAGGGCTTACGAACAGGCCCAACGTTATTTAGAGATACGCCTGAAATGGCTTATATGATTATACTAAGCTTTATTGTGGCAAACATTCTAATGCTACCATTATGCGTATTTTATTGTAATTTTTTGGCAACAGCAGTATTGCGCTTAAAGCGAGAAATACTAAGCGGATGTGTTTTAGTGCTATGTGTGACAGGTGCCTTTGCGGTAAGTAATAACGTTTTCAATGTATACATCATGATTTTTTTCGGTTTTGTCGGATATGCATTTAACAAGTACAAAATTCCTCAGTCTCCTCTGATTTTAGCGTCAATATTAGGTAGCATGATGGAAAACAATTGGACGCAAAGTATGGTATTTGCCAATGGTTCTTTAACTGTATTTGTAACTAGACCGTTGAGCTGTGCGCTATTTATTTTGTCTGTTATTTTTATCGGTATGCCATTGGTAAAAAGATTTAAAAACACCAAGAAATAGTCATTAATATCTAAAAAGCAAGCTTAGAAGCCAAGAAGAAAAATGTAAATTCCAAGAAATAATTTTTTTCGATATTGAATTTCGAGAAAGAACGTAATCCCAATTTTTTAGGAGGAGCTTTTTCATGAAGGAGACGATGGGGCTAACACAGAGCTTGGCAGCCTATCTCTGTAGCCTGGATGCTTCCAAATTCAGTGAATCTGTTATCGATGTCACAAAGATGTGCATAGAAGATTTTGTAGGAGTAGCTATTGCAGGTTCAGTTAAAAGAGAGTCTGAAATTTGGAAGAAATATTATGCGAAAAAAATCACGGCAGTTCAAGCATCTACCTTACAGAAGGGATTTGTCGGGATGACAGTGGAACAGGCTGCAGCCCTTAATGCAGTATTTGGTCATGTGATGGACATGGATGATGTCAATAATGCCTCCATTGCTCATCTTGCCGTGATTACTATTCCTACAGCTCTTGCTTTGGGGCAAGAGCTGGAAAAAAGCGGTATGGATATCATTACAGCTGTTGCAGCAGGTTATGAAGCCGGATCCAGAATTGGAGAGGCCATTAATCCGTCCTCCTATAAGTACTGGCATACTACCGGAGTGGTCGGTGCTTTTTCATCCGGTACAACGGCGGCTAAGCTTCTGGAACTCAATGAAGAAGAGATGTTGCACTGTCTTGGAACTGCCGGCACTCAGGCAGCAGGATTATGGGAATTTTGGCCAGCGGATCCATGAGTAAGGTGGTACATACGGCCAATGCTAACCTCTGCGGCCTACGGTCTGCAGAGTTGGCTCAATTAGGTTTTACAGGCGCTCCTACTATTTTGGAGGGGGACAGGGGATTTGTGCATGCATTGGCTTCCGAAGCACATTTGGAGAGCCTGACAAAGGATTTTGGAAAGAAATTACGAATCGAAGAAAATTCCTTTAAGCCCTATGCATGCTGTCGTCATACTCATTCCGCCAATTACTGTATCGAAAAAATTATATCTTCTCAGCGTATTCAGCCTGAAGATATCCTTTCCATTACCGATGAAACTTATAGTACGGCGGTTCAGACAACAAATAATCCTTATCCGGAAAATCCTTATGCGGCCAAGTTCAGTCTGCAATTCTGTATTGCTGCGGCAATTGTACTGCGAGATTTAAGTGATAAAGCTTTTACTGTAGAAAATATGAATGATCCGAGAATCCGAAGCCTAATGAGTAAAATTAGAGTTACGATAAATAGAGATTTGGATGAGGAGTTCTGAGCAGATCCTTGCCGTTGGGCACACCGTCTTACGATTTGCCTGAAAAATGGGAAAACAATTATGGAACAGATTGATTATCCGATTGGGGATTTTAAGAATCCCTTTGATTGGGATATGGCGGATCAAAAGTTTACATCCTTAGTAGAAAATATCATTGGAGCAGAATCTACACATAAATTGCTGGACAGGCTACACCGGCTGGAAACAATACAGAATATTAAGGATATTTTTAAAGATTTATAAAATATACATTGTAGTCACAACTTAAACATTAAAGTCATTCTTTATTTGATACGAGGAGGTGCTTGTATGAACGAACAGCTGATGAGAAAGGAAATTCACGATGCCTGTATTCGGGCGGTTACGGAAATTTCAGAGGATGCAAAAGCGTTATTACAGGAAGCTCTACAACGGGAAAGCAATGAAACGGCAAAAAGCATGCTATCTTCCATGTTGGAAAAATCTTAACCTTGCCAAGGAACAGGACAAGGCAGTGTGTCAGTCTCCCGGTTATCCAACTGCGTGGATATCATACGGCGACGGTAATTTTCCCGGATTTGCACAGGAAGTGATTTCTTCCGCATTGGATGAAGCTACGAAGAAAGGATATTTACGCCCCAGTATTGTGGATCCTCTTACACGATTCAATCCGGGGAACAATACGGGAATAGGTGTTCCCAATATTGAATATCAATATCATCCCGGACAGGACTATGTGGATTTTATCATCAGCTTCAAGGGATGTGGTGCAGAGTTGGGAAATGCAATGAAAAATTTTCACAACGGCAAGTATCAAATTGGATCAAGACTTTGAGGGATTCAAACGTTTTTGTATTGGAAACGGTAATCAATGCGGGAGGAAAGCCCTGTCCGCCCTTTTGGTATTGGCATCGGTATCGGAGGACAAAATGGATGCGTATCCAAACTAAGCAGAGAAGCTATCAGTACCCGCAGTTGGGATGATTGCAATCCGGATCCTCTGCTGGCTAGATTGGAAGATGAATTAAGAGAGAATATTAATTCCCTCAAACTTGGTGCAGCCGGAACGGGGGGGGATACAGTTTGTCTTGCGGTAAAAATCGGTACTGCAGCCACGCATACGGCCATTGCTCCGGTAGCTATTAATTTTCACTGTTGGGTGACCAGAAGGGCAGGAATACGTTTCTATGACAATGGGGAAATAGAAAAAAACTTCTTTAAGAGCGAGGAATATCAAAGGAGGATAAACAGAAATGAGTGAAAAAATAGTTTTGAAAGCTCCGCTGAAAGAAGAGGATGTCCGTAGCTTGCAGATAGGGGATGTTGTTTATATTACAGGACATATTTTTACAGCAAGAGATATGGGACATCTGAAAATTCGAGAGATATTAAATAAGAATGTTCAGTTACCAAAGGACTTTAGAGGCTCAGTTGTTTTTCATGCAGGTCCGGTTTGTCTAAAAAATGAAGACGGTTCCTGGCGTCTGAATGTTATTGTACCAACTACTTCCATCCGTATGGAACCCTATGCGGACATGGTCGGTGAGTTAGGAGTGAAGTGACGTTATCGGAAAAGGCGGAATGGAGCAAGGAACGCTTGATGCTTGTGAAAAATACGGGTATATTTATTTGCAAGCTGCTCCCGGGTGTGCAGCTAAACTGGCACAAGGAGTGAAGGGGGTACAGGATGTGAATTGGCTTGAAATGGGAATGCCGGAAGCTCTATGGGATTTAGAAACAGAGGAGTTCGGCCCCGGTAGTAGCAATGGATACGCATCAAAAAAAGTATTTATAAAAATTTAAAAGAAGCGGCTCGGAAAAAAACTTGATGAGATTTATCCAAACTGATTTTTCCCTGTTGTAAATGCTGTATGGAGGAAAAAAATGGACTATAGAACAGAACACGATTCCATGGGGGAAGTGCGGGTTCCGGTGGAAAAATACTGGGGGGCACAAACTCAGAGAAGCTTTGAGAACTTTAAAATAGGGACGGAGAAGATGCCCACTGAGATTGTTCGTGCCTTTGCCATTTTTAAAAAGGCGGCGGCAATCGCCAATAACCGACTTGGTAAACTGGATGAAAGACGAAAAACTTTGATCTCCGGTGTATGTGATGAGATTTTTGGAGGAAAACTCAACGAGCATTTTCCCTTGTGGTATGGCAGACCGGAAGCGGAACCCAGTCCAACATGAATGTGAACGAAGTCATTGCCAATCGAGGAAAATGAAATGGCAGGAGAAAAAGCTTCTGCATCCGAATGACCATGTAAATATGTCCCAAAGCTCCAATGATACCTTCCCAACAGCCATGCATATTGCAGCAGCCTTGGAAATCGAGGAGAGGCTTTTTCCAAGTTTGGATACCCTCATTCAGTCCTTTGAAAGACTTATGCAGGAAAATGAAGGCATTGTGAAAACAGTACGGACTCATTTACAGGATGCCACCCCGATTAGTTTTTTCTCAGGAAATCAGCGGTTGGAAAAAAATATGCTGGAAAAAAATCGAAGGAGATGCTGCAATTAAGCCTTCCCGGACTTCGGGAACTGGCCCTTGGGGGAACCGCGGTGGGAACGGGGCTAAATGCCCCTAAAGGCTTCGACTTGGAAGTGACCAAAGCGGTTTCTGAACTTACGAAGAAGGATTTTAAAACCGCAGCCAATAAATTTCATTCTCTTACGGCGAAGGATGAGCTTGTTTTTGCCCACGGTGCATTGAAAGCATTGGCGGCGAATCTTATGAAAATAGCCAATGACATCAGATGGCTTTGGGAGTACCAAGATGCGTACTTTCTGGAGAAATTTTTTCCTTCCGGAAAATGAGCCGGGAAGCTCCATTATGCCGGGGAAGGTCAATCCCACCCAATGCGAAGCACTTACCATGGTTTCCGTTCAAGTCCCGCTACAATGATGTGGCGGTGGGCATGGCGGCTTCTCAAGGAATTTTGAGCTAAATGTATATATGCCGGTGTGTATCTACAATTTTTTGCAGTCCGTACGCCTGCTTTCCGATGCCATGCTGTCCTTTAATCGGAACTGTGTTGTAGGCATCAAGGCGAACAAGGAGAAAATGCAGGAAAACCTTCACCGTTCTCTGATGCTGGTAACCTGCTTAAACCCCTATATCGGCTATGAAAAATGCGGCGAAGACAGCGAAAAAGGCCTTTTCAAGAAAATATTTCTCTGAAAGAAGCCTGCCTACAGCTTGCTTCTTGACGGAAGAGAAATTCGATGAAGTATTTCAACCGAAAAAAATGATATAAGAAAAATAGAATCAAAGTACTAACCAAAGAAGAAGTTAAACAAGAAGAAAAGGTATTAAGAAGAAACGATATAAGAAGCGACACAAAAAGAAGTGATACAAGCAAAAGTGGAATTAAGAAGGAATGATACAAAGTATAAAGTATGGAGGAAGAAAAATGGACTATGCGAAGGAATCATTGAAACTGCATTATGAATTAAAGGGAAAGCTGGAAATTACACCGAGAGCCAAGGTGGATAGCAAAGAGGCTTTAAGCCTTGCTTATACCCCGGGAGTTGCAGAACCCTGCCTTGTGATACAGAAGGATGTGGAGAAAAGCTATGAGCTGACCAGACGCTGGAACACGGTTGCCGTGGTAACGGACGGAACTGCGGTTCTAGGCTTGGGAGACATTGGGCCGGAGGCAGGTATGCCGGTTATGGAAGGAAAATGTGTGCTGTTTAAGGCGTTTGGAGATGTGGATGCCATTCCGCTCTGTGTAAGAACGAAGGATGTGGAAGAAATCGTGAAAACGGTGAGCCTCCTGGCCGGAAGCTTCGGGGGAGTAAATTTGGAAGACATTTCCGCACCTCGTTGTTTTGAAATTGAAAAGAGATTAAAGGAAGTTTGCGATATTCCTATTTTCCATGACGACCAGCATGGTACTGCAGTAGTAACTTTGGCAGGCCTTATCAATGCCTTAAAGCTTACCGGGAAAAAAATAGAAGAAGTGAAGATTGTAACCTCCGGTGCAGGAGCGGCAGGCATTGCCATTATCAAACTGCTCTTAAGTATGGGAGCAAAAAATGTGATTATGACGGACAGGGAAGGGGCTATTTATAAGGGGAGAGAGAACTTAAATCCCATTAAGATGGAAATGGCAGAGATTACCAATCTCTCCATGGAAAAGGGAAGTCTTTCAGATGTTATCAAGAATGCGGATGTCTTTATCGGTGTTTCCGCACCGGGAACCCTGAATAAGGATATGGTGAAAAGTATGGCGGAGAAGCCTATTATCTTTGCCTGTGCAAATCCTATTCCGGAAATTTTCCCGGAGGATGCGAAGGAGGCCGGCGCTGCGGTAGTATCCACAGGGCGGTCGGATTTTCCCAACCAGATTAATAATGTACTATGCTTCCCCGGCATCTTTAGAGGTGCCCTGGATGTGCGGGCAAAGGATATTAATGATGAAATGAAGGTTGCCGCAGCCTATGCCATAGCGGAACTGGTGAGTGATCAGGAATTAAATGCGGAGTACATTTTACCCGCAGCCTTTGATGAAAGAGTGAAGGATGCGGTGGCTAAAGCCGTTGCGGAAGCGGCAAAGAAAAGCGGTGTTGCCAGAGTGTAAAACGAAACGGTAATGCCTAACTGTAAAATCAAACGGTAAGAGCATTCTTGTAAAACAAGCTGTAATTTGGATTGCTATAGGGGAACAGTATAGTGCAGAAGGGGCTGTAAAGAATAAAATAGTTATATTTTTATATATAACCAAGTTATTCTCTTGCTTTTTATTCAGCCCCTTTCTCCTATGAGCGGAAATATATTTTATAAACTAAGCTAAAAACTCTTTTCCATTTCTCATAAAGTCAATAAGGTTAATATGCTCAATACCGTTTCTCTGTTGCAGAATAGAGTCTGCAGTAACAACATATTTTGGATAATTGTCCTTAATGGATTCAAGTGGTCTATACTCACGGTCTTCAGTATCCTTTGATAATGCAATGGTATAAGCAACTTGGATGTAGGAATAACGCATCTCATTATTTCTTAAGATGAAATCACATTCCAGCTTCCCTATTCTCCCGACAGCTACAGAATAGTCATGAGATTTTGCATATATATAGGTGATATTTTCAAGAACAGGACCAAAGTTAATTCTGTTGTCCGTGTTCTGAGCAAAATAAAAAGCGGTGTCTGCTAAATAGTATTTCTTTTCTCCACTTAAGGATTTTTTTAGACTTCATATCAAACCTAGGGCATTCGCAAAAGAATTTTTCGCATCCAACAAGGCTTTAACATATCTTGCAATCGTGGCTTCGCTTATGGCTGTTCCATTTTGTTCAATGGCTTTTTAAGCTTTTTTTAGACTGGTTGTCGCGGCAAAGTTGTTGATGATGTATTTTTGGACGGTTTCGAATGTAGACTTATTACGGATTTTTTTAGCCTTCTTCTAATGTCTTTTTTTCAAAGATTTCCTCGATAACGCTTTTGAACATATCTACGCTTTGCGGCAATATTTTCCAGTTGTATTGTTCTGGGAAAACCGCCTTCAAGAATATAGTTTTGTAATTCTTCTTGTCGGTCGGGAGCAATTTTTTTTCCATAGAATTTTTTAATGCCTTCGTATTCCTCAAACGAAAGTGGGAACATCTCAAATTCAATATATCTTCCGGTTAGTTTTGTCATCAATTCTCCGCTTAGGAGATATGAATTTGAACCGGTAATAAAAATTGACCATTCATTAGACCTACGAAAGCTGTTAAGAATTAGTTCAAAGTCCTTTACATTTTGAATCTCATCAATAAAAAGATATTTTGTTCCACGCACTTTTTGGAACTGATTCCAATAGCTGTTCCAATTGTTCCGGATTTGTAATTTTATGATAGTCCTTACTGTCCAAGTCGAAGAAATAAATATGATTACTAGGAATTCCGGACGATATTAATTCGTTGGAAATTGTTTCCATAAGACAGGATTTACCACATCTTCGCACACCGGTGATTACTTTAATAATATCGGTTTCGTGATAAAAGTCACGAATCTTCTTAAGGTAGTTTTTCACGAGGATACCAAGTCATATTATTCTTCCTTTCTAACTTGTTAGTTCATAGTATATAATAGCAAATATAGTACGAAATATTAAAATTAACGTTGGCGATTTTTGTGAAAATTCAAAAAAACGCTAACGTTAAATCCGTAAAAATCATTATATCAGAATATTCCCGTACCGGCATGTGTTATAGTAAAAAAATTATAAGAAAGGAAAAATATGACTACAGAAGAAAAAAATTAAAAGAAATATCAGGATTGGCTGTTCAAATGCTCTGCCTATCAAATGACCTTTAAATATCATTGGCATTGATAAGCAGACGGTGGCGCCGGAGGCAGGGGCAAGCTATCGGGACGCCCGCTCCGCCTTTTTGTCAGGAGAGCTTTTCAGCTTGGAAACCGATCCGGAAATTGTGGCATTACTAAAGGATTTGCAGGAAGATCCTAAAGTGGACGCGGAAAATAAGCGGGCTATTCAGCTTTACTATAAAAAGGCGGAAGACACCCTTTGTATTCCGAAGGAGGAATTTGTTGCTTTTTAAAAAGCTTTTGTGCGGAGTCCTTTGAGGCTTGGATTTTGGCAAAATCCAAGGCGGATTATTCTCTCTTTGCTCCTTATCTGAAAAAGGTAATTGAGAGCCAGAAAAAGCTTTACGGTTATCGAAAGAGTGACAAGAGTATTTATAATCAGATGCTGGACGACTTTGAGCCGGGGATGGACGAGGAAAAAAATATGATGCCTTCTTTGCCGCTTTAAAGGAAAGACTGGTACCGCTCATTCAGAAGGTCACAAAGGCGAAGCAGCTTCGGGAGGATTTTTCTTACGCAGAGCTTCCTGTAGAAGAACAGAAGAAGTTTATGGAAGGTCTTTTTAGAGTATCTGCATTTTGATTCTTCCCGGGCTATCAAAATGAGTCCGAGCATCCTTTTACTTCCTGGACCTGCGAAAATGACTGTCGTACCACTACGAAATATCTCGAGAACAATGTGATTTCTGCGATTTTGTCTACGGTGCATGAGGTGGGGCATGCCTACTATGAGCACAATATCAACCCGAAGTATGACGGTATGATTTTATCCGAGGGAGTGTCTTCCGGTATGCATGAGTCCCAGTCCCGACTTTGCGAAAATTATCTGGGAAGAACTTTGGCCTTTTGGAAATATCATTATCCTAAGCTGCAAAAGCATTTTTCCAAAGCAACTGGGAGAGGTGTCTTTAGAGGGATTTTATCAGGCAATCAATGTGTCCAAGCCTTCCTTTATCCGAACGGAAGCGGATGAATTGACCTATCCGTTGCACGTTCTCATTCGTTATGAAATTGAGAAGGGCTTATTTAACGGAAGTATTTCCACAGAGGGGTTGGATAAGACTTGGAATGCAAAGTACAAGGAGTATTTGGGAGTGGATGTGCCAAACGATAAAGTAGGTATTTTACAGGATGTGCACTGGTCGGACGGAAGCTTTGGCTACTTCCCCACTTACGCTCTGGGAACTGCCTTTGCGGCGCAGTTTATGCAGGCTATGCGGAAGGATCTCAATGTGGAGAAGCTTTTGGAAGAAAACCGTTTTGATGAAATCATGAATTGGTTGAAGGAGCATAGCCATACCTACGGTTTCCGCTATGAGGCACCGGAGCTGATGAAAATGGTGACAGGGGAAGAGTTCAATGTAAACTATTTCTTGGATTACATTGAGGAGAAGTACACGAAGCTGTATCAGTTGTAGGGGAAAGAAGGAAATCGTGGCACGCTTTATTGTTTTTGATGTGGAGACACCGAACCGAAAGAACAACCGCATGAGTGCGATCGGCATTACCGTGGTGGAAGAGGGAAAAATCAGCAAGGAATTCTATTCTTTAGTGAATCCCGAGGCAGACTTTGACTATTTCAATGTAAAGCTTACCGGAATCAGTAAGGCCAGTGTCAAGGATGCGCCCACCTTTCCGGAATTATGGCAGCAGATTGAGCCACTTTTTTCCGACGGAATGCTGGTAGCCCACAATGCCTCTTTTGACATGAATGTGCTGAAAAACTGTCTTTTGGACTATGGAATTGACTGGAAGCCCTATGCCCGCTACCTTTGCACGGTGAAAATGGGCAGAAGCCTCTTTCCCGACAGGAGCCATAAGTTAAATATGGTCTGCGAGGATTTTGGGATTTCCCTTCAACACCACCGGGCGGATAGTGACAGCCATGCCTGTGCGGAGATATTGCTTCGCTATCTGGAAGCCGGGGCAGAGGTGAAGGATTTTATACGGACCTGCTCGTTTAAGAAATAAAGAATATTAGAAATTTTGCAGGGAAGACATTATGAAAGACATTATCATTAAAGAAGCTCTATCGGAGGAGGCAAGAAAAGCGTATGCATAGAGAAGAAATTACCTTGTGTAATCATAAACTAAGCTTATTTCTGGCGGAGAAAGTGGACCGCCCGCTGATTGTTTTTCACAGCTTTTCCGATGAGGGGGAGGCGGTGTATCAGGAGCTTCGGAAACAGAATGCGCCGGAGTGTCATTTTCTATCCATTGCCATTCATGACTGGCAGAGGAGATGTCCCCATGGTATGCGCCTGCACTCTCGAAAGACGGAGAGGCTTTTTTTCCGGAGGCGCGGATGCCTATCTGGAAAGTCTACTGTCCGCTATTTTACCGTGGGCAGAGGATAGTATTCACGGAAAGGCAAGTTTTATGGGCATAGCCGGCTATTCTCTTGCCGGTTTATTTGCCTTGTATGCCATGTATAAGACGGATGTCTTTTCCCGTGTGGCTACTATGTCCGGTTCTCTGTGGTTTCCGGGAATCAAGGAATTTTGCAAAGAAAATACGATGAAAATCCTGCCGGAAAAGCTGTATTTGTCCATTGGAGATCAAGAGTCCAAAACAAGACATCCCATTTTACAAATCATGCAGGAAAATACGGAAGAGCTGCTCGAGTATTTTTAGGAGCTTGAGGGATTCCCTGCAAATATGAGTTGAAGCCGGGAAATCATTTTCAAGATGTCAATCTCAGATGTGCCAAGGGAATTTTGGAGCTTTTGCAATAATAAAAATGGATGCAAGGGATTATGGGGATTCCGGTTGCTTTATCACTCGAAATGTATTTAGTACTTTGAGCGAGAGGGGAATCTTGTTCGATAGGGCAAAGGCGGGAAAAGCAGAGGTATAAGATAGAAAAGCAGGAGTAGAGGAGAGAAAATGTTAAATAGTAAAGGTTTTGATTTATGGGCGGATGATTATGATAAATCAGTCAGGGGTATCGGAAGAAGAGAATCGTTATCCCTTTGCAGGGTACAAAAAGATTCTGGGAGATATTTACAAAATCATAATGGAAAAAGCCGGATGCAGTAGTTTTGGACCTCGGATTTGGGACAGGTACATTAACGACAAAACTATATGAAAACGGATGCACTATTTACGGACAAGATTTTTCCTCAAGAATGATAGAGCTCGCGTGTGAGAAGATGCCGGGTGCACATCTTTATCAGGGAGATTTTTCAAAGGGATTAGCGGATGAACTGAAGCAAGAGTCCTTTGATTTTTATTGTTGCGACTTATTCTATTCATCACTTAACGGATGCGCAAAAGACTGTTTTTGCTAAAAGATTTGCTTGCACATCTGAAAGCCGGCGGAAAAATTCTAATTGGAGATGTCGCTTTTTTTCAAATCGCAGGGAATTGAATCAATGCAAAAAAGAATATGCGGATGAGTGGGATGACGATGAAATCTATTGTGTTGCTGATGAATTAAGAACAGAATTTCCGAATCTGATTTTTGAGAAGAAGACATTCTGCTCCGGCATACTGATATTAGCAGGAGAAAATTTTGTCTTATACGAAACCATTGGTCTTGAGGGAAATTAGAAATGTCTGTAAGCAGTTTTATTCATGTAAACAAAGCGGAAAATAAGGATTTTGATTTAGAAAAATTCAATAGGGAAATAAAAAAAGAAGTATCCGGGGACAGAGATAGAGCAGAGTAGCAGTGCGTCATTTTCCTATGATCTTTGTTGGGAAAATTATGAGGAGTCTTATCAGTTTACCCTACGAATGGATAAAAAAAGAACAACCTTTGCCATAGAGTATTTTAATTCCGAGAATAGAATGAGGGATTATGCAAGCTTTATTGTATGGCTAAGCCTGTTTTTTGATCAAGAACAGGAATTGATCTTATGTGATGAAAACAATGAGGACACACTGATGCTTTCTGCGAATACCTCTGTAGAAGATATTGAGGAGTGGTTAGAAAAGTTAGGAATTTAAGTATGGGGGATAGAGATGGATTTTACGCAGGATAGGAAAAAGTAATATTCTTTTTAGTTTGCATGATAGCAGGATAAAGAAGTTTAGCTTTTAAAAAAACGATGTTCTAACAATAGAGTTGGATACAATATTTCAATATACGAAAGGTGAAGAAAAATTATATTCCGGAGAAGTTTTGTTTTTTGACAGTGATTTAGAGGAATGTAATATTTTGATATTGGATAGGACTGTATATGAGGGGGAATTTTCCGGAAAAGCCATCGGATTAAAAGAATATATGAAAGAATATGCCCATGCAGAATTTGAAATCTTAACAGAAGGATACTTCGGCTATAGTACAACATATACAGGCTGGCTTTGGGAGAAAGGAAAAGAACCTGTATCGGCTATCCTGTATATTTGGAATTCAGGGGATATGGTTTATAGAATTGATTGCTAAAATGGAATTTGAGGGGGGAAGTATGGCTTCAAGTAAAGAGTATTTAGATTTTATTTTAGAACAACTATCTGATTTGGAAGAAATATCATATAGGTCAATGATGGGCGAATATATAATTTATTATCGTGGAAAAAAATTATTGGCGGAATTTATGATGATAGGTTTTTAGTAAAAGCCTGTGAAGTCTGCAATAGCATATATGCCAAATGCAAAGTATGAGTTACCCTATGATGGAGCAAAGGAAATGCTGTTGGTAAATGATGTTGATAATAAAGAATTTTTAACTGGTTTATTCAATTCAATGTATGATGAATTACCTGTACCCAAATCAAAGAAAAAGAAATAATAAAATTTGAAGTTGTGGGGAAGTGAAGATGGATTTTAATAAGATGATTCCGGAATTATCGGTTTTTGATATTAATAAAACAAAAAATTCTATAGCAGATTAGGATTCAAAATAGAATACGAACGCAATGATGAAAGGTTTGTTTTCATGTCTTTTCAAGGTAGTCAGTTTATGTTTGAACAAATTCATGATGATGGGTGGAACACAGGCGAATTAAGTTATCCCTTGGGAAGAGGTATAAATTTTTCAATAGCAGTCGAAGATGTTGAAGGAATTTATAAATTAGTGAAAAACTCTAAATTTTTGAAATATATAGAGAACTAACAAGAAATCAATATCACGTTAATGGTGCAGAAGAAACACAAATTGAGTTCTTAATACAAGATCCCAATGGATATTTATTAAGATTTACAAATTGATAAATGACAATTTGTTGAACTTAGCAAGGTATAAGTTTCTATGAGATGAAACCTATAAAACTTGTACAGATATTGTAGGGTAGGAAAAAGAACTCTTCCTCTATACTAAAATAAACCGAAAGAAAGGAGGAAATCAAAAATGAATATTATCAAGTCGTTTAACAACACAATTGATTATCTTGAAACAGTTCTTGATGATGAGATCAATGAAAAGAAAGTAACTCAGTTATCTGGATACTCTTATTCTATGTTCAGCCGATTGTTCTCTATTCTAACCGAAACAACGCTATCAGAATATTTAAGAAGCAGAAAATTGACGGAAGCAGCCGTTATATTAAGAGATACGGACGAAAAGATTATTGATGTTGCCTTAAAATTCGGATATGAGTCATCAGATTCATTTGGAACAGCTTTTAAAAATTTTCATGGATTTACTCCTTCTGAGGTAAGAAATGGAAAACCATTCAAATTAGTATCACGAGTGCAATTAGCACTCAGTGTAAGAGGAGGAAGAAGCATGAACATTACAATTCAAAAGAAAAAAGCCTTTACGGTTGCAGGTGTGAATGAACAAAGCATCAATTCATCATTATGTCCGAATGTCTGGGATAAACTGTATGAAAAATATAGCCACGATGAGCTTGCGAGCTTGGGAAACGGTCAAAGTGTGGGCGTTTGCCATGATGTGGAAAACCCAAGCACAATAAATTATATGGCTGGGTATATCGTTAATGATGCAGACAAAGCCACAAGTATGGGCTTAGATGTTTTGGAAGTGGAAGAAGCAGAGTATGCAGTTGTAGAATTAGTAGGAAGTGTTCCGGAGTGCATTCATAACGGGTGGAAATATGCAATGGAAGTATTCTTCCCTGAGCATGGCTATATTCATTCAGGAAAACCTGACTTTGAATATTATTATGAAGGTGATATGCACAGCAATGATTATAAAATGGAGCTGTGGATTCCGATAACTAAAGCTTAAAAAACAGGTTTGTAAAGATAAAAGAGATTCCATTTCAAGAGGATTGGGGAGATAGAAGAAGTATGCTGAACATCAGCCAACTGTCTACAAAGTATAGAATTAAAAAAATGGAGGAAGAGGATATCTCCAGGATTTTGAATCTAGAGAATAGCAATCCCCAATACTTTGCGTATTGCCCACCAAATCCATGTAGGGAAACGGTACTGAATGATTTAAAAGCAATACCGGAGGGGAAAAGCCTTGAGGACAAGTTTTATATCGGCTTTTTTGAGAATGACCGCTTAATTGCCATTATGGACTTTATTCGCTCCTTTCCAAAAGAAGATACGATTTTCATCGGCTTGTTTATGATGGACAGTAAAGAGTCCGGAAAAGGGAAAGGGAGCGCTATTATTACAGAGGCTTTAACGGCATGGAAAAGCGAAGGTTATGAAAAAGTAAGACTGGCCTATATGAAAGGAAATATGCAAAGTAGGAGCTTTTGGAGAAAAATGTGGTTTTACGGAGACGGGCGTAGAAAAGGAAAATGAGAATGGAATAGCGGTCATTATGGAAAAAAAATATTATGATGGGATAAACCTGGATTTAGTAAACTATTCATGATTACATAAGAAGAGCAAGAAAAATGATTTTTCAAGTTTAGTTGAGGATGAATTGATCCTTTAGAAGTAAAAAGAAATGGAGGGAATTTAAATGGGATTTAGGATATTCATGCTAATCGTAGTTTTACTTATTCCGTTCACTATGCTTTTTCTTTGGCTGGCTACTTTTCAGGAGAACCCCGAAAGAAATCAATTATGTATATGGATACTGAACAAAAAAAGGTCCATGAGGAATGAAGAAACATGGAAGTTTGCGAATCAATATTTTTGGGAAAGCATGGTATCTTTGCGGACTACTTTTCAGCACCTCTCTCCGTGATTGCCATAGCCATTGTTTTTGAAAAAGGAACGGAGACAGTGGGGACTGTTGGCGGTATTATCACGATGATTCAGATGATCCCTTTAGTTGGCGCGATGATTCCAACAGAGATTGCATTGAAGAAAAACTTTGATGAAAACGGGAGAAGGAAATAAACGAGGTATATCCATCACTAGAAGAAAAGCAGCAAATCTTTTATATTTCTTGATAAAGGATCATCCCTTTGTTGATGGATGTAAGCGGATTGCAGCATCCATTTTTTTGGGAATTTCTAGGAGAAATTTGGTTATGAATTTATTGAAGATGTAGATAACTTAGAATTTGTTTAGTTCCTTAGAGTAATGTATGAGCATTGTGTATTGTCTGATGCTCTAAAATGGTTCTAAGACCTTATATAGAAAGTAAGAGAATATGGGTAAAAAAGTAGTGATTATTGGAGCAGGTGTTTCTGGCTTGAGTGCTGGAATATATGCATTGCAGGCTGGATATTCAGTAGAAATATACGAAAAAAACAAAATGCCCGGTGGTGAGTGTGCAGGGTGGAACAGGCAAGGATATCATATAGATAATTGCATTCATTTTCTCGTTGGATGCAATAAGGATGAACAATTATATAAAATGTGGGAAAATCTAGGAGTTCTTTCTGATAGTTTGGAGATTTATCGTGAGCCATATTTTTATTGTATGGAAATGGACGGGATAACACTACATTTGTGGAGAAATTTAGAGAAAGCAAGAAAAGAGTTTTTAGAACTTGCTCCAGAAGATACCAAAGAATTAAATTTGTTTTTTGACTGTGCTAAAAGCTTAGAGTGCATAAAGCCGCCATGTGATATTTCAATTGCTCATATGAACCTAATACAATTTATTAAACTAGGAATGAGCATGAAAGATGCTAATAAGGCTATAAAGGAATATGGAAAACAGTCTATGGAAGACTTTACAAATCGTTTTACAAATCATTACATTAGAGCGATTTTTAAAAATTACTTTAATAGTAACTTCATTGCCCTCTCCTTTGTTGCATCGTATGCTTTTTATACAAGTAATACAGCAGCTATTCCACAGGGAGGTTCTGTTGGCTTGGTTAGTAGAATGCTTGCAAAATTTGAATCCTTGGGTGGCAAACTACATTTAGGCGTTAATATTGAAAAAATAAATATTGCAGATAAGCAGGTTGTTAGTATTATTGGTAATAATGGAAAGGTTATCAACTCAGATAACTATATTTGGTGTGCAGACCCATATTCTCTTTTCTATGACTTAATTGATGAAGGATATTTGGATAAAAATCTTAGGTACATGTATGAGAATCCGGAGGGTTATGTTTCTAATACAGGTTATCAGGTTGCATTTGGAATAGTTACTGAAGCGGATTTGAAATTACCTGAAGGAAGCATTATTTTTCCTTGTGACGAATATGATGTTGCAGGAGAAACACACAATTTTTGTGGAATGCGTGTTTATGATTATGATGAAACACTATTTCCTATGGGAAAGAGAGTTATTCAGTGTAATGTTTTACAAAATGCTGAAAATTATGCTTACTGGTTTGGGCTAAAAGATAATAAAGAGAAATATAATCAAGAAAAACAGCGAATTGCAGAAGAATTGAGATTAAGAGTTGAAAAAAAGTTCCCTCAGCTTGAGGGTAAACTCATCGTGCTTGGAATGTATTCTCCAGTTACATTCACAACTTGGTGTAATGCCCACCAAAGGGGATATATGAGCTTTTAATCCACAGAAAGGTTATAAAAAGTAAGTATGTTAAGAGCATTATCAAAGGTATAAACAATTTATACCTTGCAAGTCAATGGATTCAAACTGGTGGAGGGCTTCCTATAGCTGCAGCAAGTGGAAAGTTTGCCATAGATAATATGAAATCTCATAGATAAATCCCAGTTTGGAGAATTGAAAAAAACGGAATTTACCTATTAAGGCATATAAACTGTTGATAATAAAGCTCCTATATAGTATTGTTTAAAGAAAAATACTATATAGGAGCTTTTGTATGAAAACAAATGGCGGATTTCTTGTCACCAAAATAAAACAACTTGGTGACCGGATTTTTGAGAAGATTCTCAGCGAAAAAAATATTGATGCGTTTAATGGAGCCCAGGGGCGTATTCTTTATGTACTGTGGCAGGAGGATGGTATCTCAATCAGGTCACTTTCGGTCAAATGCGGATTAGCGATAACATCTCTTACGACGATGCTGGAAAGAATGGAAAATCAAGGGCTGATAAGCCGTGTTCAGTCTGAAACGGACAAAAGGAAAACACTCCTGTTTCTGACTGAGAAAGCACATGCCTTAAAGGGCGAGTACGATTCTGTATCTGATGAGATGGGAAGTATTTACTACAAAGGTTTTTCAGAGGAAGAAATTACCCGGTTTGAGGAATGCCTCGACCGTATCAGAAAGAATCTTGAGGGGTGGCAGGAGTCATGAGTATTTGTATCAAAGATCAGATTCAGAACATGAACATCGTCATCGGCTGTACAGTGGGGTGTACATATTGCTATGCCCGCAACAATGTGAAACGCTGGCATATGATTGATGACTTCGCTGATCCTGAATTCTTCCCGGGTAAGCTCAAGATGATGGAAAAGAAACGTCCGCAGAATTTTCTTCTTACCGGCATGAGCGATCTCTCCGGATGGAAGCCGGAATGGAGAGACGAGGTATTTGCAAAGATCCGTGAAAATCCACAGCATCAGTTCCTGTTCCTTACCAAGAGACCTGATTTGCTGGAGTTTGATACAGATCTGGAAAACGCATGGTTTGGCGTTACGGTGACGAGGAAAGCAGAACTGTGGCGTATTGACACACTTCGTAAAAATGTCAGAGCAAAACATTACCATGTTACCTTTGAGCCGTTATTCGACGATCCCGGCACAGTTGACCTTTCCGGAATCAATTGGATCGTTGTCGGCACCATGACCGGAGCTCAGAGCAGGAAGATTCATACGGAGCCGGAATGGGCATGGTCTCTGACGGACCAGGCACATAAGCTCGGTGTTCCGGTGTTTATGAAGGAAGACCTTGTCCCTATCATAGGGGATGAAAATTTGATTCAGGAAATGCCGGAAGAATTCAATAAAGTGTTGGAGGTACAGAAAAGATGGCAGAAGTAATCGATGGAATCCTCATTGACGAGGTGGAAACAAAGAACATCATGACTAAGTCCGGTCTGCCGGTAGGCGGTTACTCGGTCAATCCCTATGTGGGCTGTACACATGCCTGCAAGTATTGTTATGCTTCTTTTATGAAGCGCTTTACAGGACACACGGAGGAATGGGGCACTTTCCTTGATGTGAAGCATTGGCCGGAAATTAAAAATCCGAAGAAATATGCCGGACAGCGGGTGGTCATCGGTTCTGTGACAGATGGCTACAATCCACAGGAGGAGCAATTCGGGAATACCAGAAAACTTCTGGAGCAGTTGATTGGCAGTGACGCAGATATTCTGATCTGCACAAAGTCTGATCTTGTGGTAAGGGATATTGATCTGCTGAAGAAGCTTGGACGAGTGACCGTTTCATGGTCGATCAACACACTGGATGAAAATTTCAAGAACGATATGGACTCTGCTTCGAGCATTGAACGGCGTATCGCTGCTATGAAGCAGGTATATGACGCAGGAATCCGTACAGTCTGTTTCGTATCCCCGGTATTCCCCGGGATCACGGACTTTGAAGCCATCTTTGAGCGGGTAAAGGATCAGTGCGATCTGTTCTGGCTCGAAAACCTCAATCTTCGGGGCGGATTCAAAAAGACGATTATGGATTATATCGCCGGAAAATATCCTGATCTTGTACCGCTTTACGATGAGATCTATAACAAGCATAACCGCAGCTACTTTGAAGCGCTTGAAGTAAAAGCTGCGGAAATGGCTAAGAAGTATGATTGTCCCTTTGTGGATAATGAAATGCCTTATGGCAGAGTCCCGCAGGGACATCCGGTGATTGTGGATTATTTCTATCATGAGGAAATCCGTGGGACAGAGAATACCGGAAAAAGAAATCGTTAAACAGAAATTTATGGCTGCGGTGCATTCGTATTTTGCTTCGCTTCAAACGAATAATTCCAGTTTGTCGAATTGATAAAATCCCTTTAGGAACTAAAGGACGCACTTCTATACTCTCCTGTCGGGACTATCGTTCGTCCTGCGGAGCTTCATTCTCTGTCAGCATAAAAAAGCTGGATGACCGAGAATGTTTCGTCACTTCGTTCTGTCAAAGTGGCTACACCTCCTTGCACCGCTTATGCGGTTATTCCCTGTGTACTTACCGTCCGCAAACAGCACGAAATGCTGTTCGCCGCCAGCAAGTTTGAAGGCGAATAATGATGTTCGTCAGTTTGCGGTTAGTAAGAATCTAAGTCAAATCATTGTGCCGAGAAATGGTGAATATATAGAACGATAACTTCAAGTTCGAAAAATTGAGAAATTATAAAATTGAAGAAAAAAGAAATGCACAGTTCTTAGCATATCGGGAACTGTGCATTTCTGTAAATAAATACTTTTTATTAGCCGATTACGGCATCCTCTGCTGTAAATGTTCCAGAGAATTTTCTTTTACCTGAATGCAGATATAAGTAATTCCGGAAATATCGGATGCAAAAAACTGACGCTTTGCAGCAGGTGCGATTTTTAGCCAGTCTCCAGTTGAAAGACTGATTTCTTCTCCATCAATTATGGCTTTGCCGTTACCTGAAAGAATTCCATAGATTTCTTCATTTTCTTTATGAGAATGAACAAATGGGACATTTGCTCCTGCAGGTAGTTCGTTCAAACTGATTTCTGCACCTGTTAAAGACAACTTTTCATGCAACTCAATTCGGTTTTCCTTTCCAATAGTTGTTTTTGTGTAATTTGCCATAATAATACATACCTCCATGGTTAATTTATAGTTTCTGGTTGCTTATTATTAGCATAGTGTGAGACACATACAAAAACAAGTACGCATCTTTTTGTAACTGTACACTCAAAATTGAATGTGTTACAATAGACTCGGAGGTGAGAATTATGCGAGCAAAAGAAGAATTACTGGAATGCCCAGTTGCAACAGCAGTATCTCTCATAGGAGGAAAATGGAAATTGCTGATTTTGCGTAACTTGAAAGAGCGTCCATGGAGATTCAATGAGCTACAACGAAGTATAGACGGTATTTCACAAAAGGTTTTGACAGATAGTTTAAGACAAATGATGAGTGATGGACTGGCATATCGCCACGATTACCATGAGCAGCCACCGAGAGTTGAATACGGCTTAACGGAACTCGGAACAAAAATGCTTCCAATTGTTAATTCACTTGCTGATTTTGGTAGCTACTATAAATCACTTATTGAACAGAATCAAGTGCGTTAGTATTTGAAAAGCTCGAACAATTAGTATTTGAAAAGCTCGAACAATTCAAGTTTGCTAGTATGGGTGACTTTGAATTTTAGGGGGTGTTTTTATGTCGACCATTAAAATTGAAAACCTCACTTTCTCATATTATGGCTATGTAAAACCTGTATTTGAAAAATGTATCCTTTTCATTTGATACGAACTGGAAAAACAGGGCTAATAGGAAGAAACGGAATTGGAAAATCAACACTATTTAAGCTACTTCTAAATCAAGAAGTTTATCAAGGTAAAATCAGCAAAAAGTGTTGACTTTTATTAAATTTCCACCTAATTTAAGTGATACTTCAAAATTAGGGATTGAGTTATATAAAGAACTCATCTCAGATGAGGAAGAATGGAAATTATTTAGAGAACTTAATTTGCTAAATGTAGATGAGAAGCTTGTTTACAGGGAGTTTGCAACGCTTTCTAAAGGAGAACAAACAAAAATCCTTTTTAGCTATTTTTGTTTACAAGAGAAGATGGTTTTTACTTATAGATGAACCAACAAACCATTTAGATATTGACGGAAGAAAAAAATTGTCAGTGAATATCTGAAAAGTAAAAAAAGGTTTTTTTGCTTATTTCGCATGATAGAGTTTTTTTAGATGGATGTATCAATCATGTTATTTCTCTTAACAGGAATTCTATTGATGTCCAATCAGGAAATTTTACATCCTGGTATGAAAATAAATTGAGGAAAGACCAATTTGAAATTAGTCAAAATGAGAAATTAAGAAAAGATATTAAACGATTAAAAAGAAGCTGCAAAGGCAAAGTCAAATTTGGTCTGATAAAATTGAAAATACTAAAAACGCTGTGAAAGTATCAGGTGTAAAAACCGGACAAGGGACATATAGGTCATCAGTCAGCTAAGATGATGAAAAAAATCTAAGAATTTGGAGCATAGACAAAATAAGGCAATAGAAGAAAAACAGAATTTACTAAAAGATATTGAAACAAAGGAAAGTCTATTATTGCATACGTTAGATTATCATAAAAATCCTCTAATATCCGTTTGCGATTTATCATTATATTATGGAGAAAGGCAGATATTAAGGAATATCAGTTTTGAGATAAAAGCAAGGAGATATAGTGGCTGTATATGGGGGAATGGTAGCGGAAAAATCAAGTTTGATTAAAATTTTATTAGGGTTAAATCATGAGTATTCAGGTGATGTAAAATTAGCAAGTAATTTAAAAATATCATATATTCCTCAAGATTCCTCCAATTTAACAGCTAGCCTAAATGAGTATATAAAAAGCCAAGGTGTTGATGAAACATTGTGCAAAAACAATTCTTAGAAAAATTAGATTTTTGCAAGAGAATTATTTGAAACAGATATGAAGAACTATAGCGATGGACAAAAAAAGAAAGTTTTAATTGCGGTAAGTTTATCAAAAGCCGGCTCATATATTTGTTTGGGACGAACCGTTAAATTATATAGATGTAATATCAAGAATACAGATTGAGGAAATTATAAAAGAAGCAAATCCTACACTCATATTTGTGGAACACGATAAGAGGTTTGTAGAAGATATAGCGAATAAAATAGTACGACTATGAACTAAATAACAACTTTTCGGTTTGTAGGGGAGAGTAAAATGTTAAAGATAAGAGATTTGGCATAAAGGGCGAAAGTTCCTAATTCGCAAAAGATAGTGGAAAAGGATAGATGAAGATATCTGCGTATAATCATAAAAATTTACACAAAGCTATATTGCGCATAATCAAACGCAGATGCTTGTGGCAAAAAGGACACAAATTGTACTTTTTATACGCACTATTTCTATGAAAAACACCGTAACGATATAGAAATGGATTTCATTATATCCAATAACAGTAAGCTGAAATATAAAATGTAGCCTATAGAAGTAAAGTCAGGGAAAAATATACTACAGCTCGACACCCGCTTCATGCAATCGCTTAGAATTAATTTATCGTTGCACTTGCATACAGTATTGATGTGCTTAAACACATAATATTGCGAAATGGAGGATAATTGTAGCATATGAAGAAAGTAGCATTTATCGTAATGCTTATTCTATTCATGGTAATCGATGCATATACCTTGTATCTTATGTCGCCCGATCTTCTGTTTCCTCGCAAAAGCATATATGTTACGAATCAAGACGACGATATAGCGGAAAAGGTAAAAGTGTATTTTAGTATTCAATATGAAATTAGTAAGATTGTCTATCAGCAAGGCTTTCCGGATGGCTATTATCTGGATGTCTATGATGTCGGGGAGAGAAGCACGAAGAATTTGATGATACATTTAATGTTCCTGAAAGTGATACAATACAACAGTATTTTTCGGAATTTAAAGCCGGATACACCCAAATATCTGAGGCTGTTTGAAGCCGAGCTCATAGTTGAGTTTCTTGCCGTTACGGTGATTAGTATTGTGAATCTTAGAAAGAAACGAAAAAAATACCGGTAAAAATATTTTGCGGAAACAATAATGCTTAAGTTAGTCACAGGTAATTCTTGCTTTTAAATACTACAATGAATAATGATAATAGTTTTATATAGATAACTATATTTACCCTGCTGAAATAGAGTGGAGTGGTGTTTTGCTGAAAGAGCATTATTCTGGAAGACATAGTTTGATTATTAGGAGGTCTCCTTAAATGGATATAAAAGCGGAATTTTTAAGAATTATGGCTAAACAAACAGAAATAGCCTTGGCAACATCTGTAAATAATATTCCCAATGTAAGAATAGTAAATTTTTATTTTGAGCCGGCTGAAAATATACTTTACTTTTCGTCTTTCAAAGGAAACGACAAAGTGAAAGAAATAAACGCAAATCCAAACGTGGCATTTACCACCATTCCTCACGGAGGAAATGAGCATGTCAAAGCTAAGGGGATAGTGCAAAAAGTTTCAAGACAATTTTGATCTTGCCGAGCAATTTATTGCTAAAAATTCCGGACTACAAAGACACGATAGAATATGCAGGAGAATCGTTGATTTTATTTGAGATCAGATTTGATACGGCTGTAGTTACCAAGGATTTACACAGCATTAAAACTATAAAGCTATAAATTGCAATCGAATATATTGAAAGCTAAAGGAAATATATCGAAAGCCAAAGGAAATGTACTGATTATGATTTGCTGACATAGTGCAAAACAAATTAGAATTCATAGGAGGTAACGATGAACAAGATTACTTGTATTTGTTTAGGTGTGAAAGATATGGAAAGGTCAATAAAGTTTTATAGAGATGGTTTAGGATATAAGACTGATTGCAGAGAAAATAATCCGTCAGTATGCTTTTTTTGATACTCCGGGAACAAAGTTTGAACTATTTCCTTTTGGAACAATTAGCAAAAAGATATTGATGAAAATAATCCACCAAAAAGGGAATGGATTTTCAGGAATTACATTGTACTACAATGTTGAACATAAAGAAGATGTAGAGACTGTAATTGCATTAGTAAGAAAAAGCAGGTGGAAAAAAATTGTAAAAGAGCCACAGGAAGTTTTTGGGGTGGATATCACGCATATTTTTTTCGGATTTAGATGGATACTATTGGGAAGTTTCATGGGGACCGAATTTTTCAATTTGATGAAAATGGATTGCTGAAATTTTGAGGATAAATAGGGAAAGAGTATGCCATAAAGTAAGGAATATTTGATTTGGAAGGAGGTAATCATGGTGAATGAATTTAATGAATTTGTTCGTGAGATTTTTTTCCGCAGCAGGTGATATTGCCATAAGATCCATGATGGGCGGATACCTTATATTTTTAACGGTAAGCTGATAGGTGACATTTGCGATAATGAACTATTTTTTAAAGAGAACGCCGACATCGGACAAACTTCTTGCAGACTCAGAATTGCGTTATCCGTATGAGGGTTCAAAAGACATTGATGTATGCATTCGACAGATTTGAGGATATGGATTTGATTACTGAACTACTGAAAGGTATGTATGCGGAACTGCCAGAAAAAGAAACCCAAGAAAGCCAAATGAGACAAACAAGCTTCAGTTTGTAGGGGAGAGCAAAAATGTTAAAGATAAAAGATTTTATATTTCAAGATGATTGGGAAGATAGAAGAAGCTGCCTCATGTTCTTTAAAGCAGACCGGGAGGAAAGCGCCTCATGGGCTGTAGACATTGGGTTTAAGCCCGGGGATTTCGAGGGAAATGAGATTTCTCCTTCCATATGTATTAATCCGATAGATACGGATAAGAGCACAGTAAAGGAATTGGTGGGGACTACATTTTCAGTAGAGACAGTTGAGGAAAGCGAAGAGCGTGAAGATTCCTTTTATATTTATGAAAATGAACCGCTAATTGAATACAGGATAGAAGTCTTAGATATAGTAGAGGCAAAAGCCCATATAAAATGCAATGGGGTGCTTATTCTGGACGGCTATACGGAACCATGGATAGAGGAAAGATTCGAAATAGACAGTTGGATTCCGGTAATAGAATCCGTGCAGGATTGGGATAAGCTGACCTTATGACGGTAAAATGACATGCTTTCCCTGTTTGCCGGGAAAATCCAAGCGGTAATCTGCCGTCGGTGGCAGAGTCGCCTTGACAGTATTGACTTTTTACAAGCCAGAAAGGATGGTGAACCATTTATTCGCGATACTTCCGTTTTGGATAATTGGAGTTCGGAAATTTTCAAGCAGATTACAGAAGGATTGAAAGTACTATAAGGCTATGTAAACTTTACTTTATGGCTAAGTCTGTTTTTGATTAAGAAAAGGAATTGATTACTAAATATAAAAAAATGAGGTGAGAAAAAGAAATGGAGTTAAATAAAAACAATGTTATTGAAAATGCTTATGATAAACTCTTTTTTTACAGAAAAAGCAGACAAAGGATATACAAATATATTGCTTAAACAATGATACAGGAACGGGTGAAATGCGCTGCTATAATCTTTTTGGAAGGAATTCAACTTTCTTACAATACTTTGAATATGCAAACTACTTATCAAAAAAATAGAGCCTAAGGAGGGTATGTTACAGATTGATCATTGTTTAGAAGGTTGTTATGAATTTATTTTTAGAAAATAACGAGCATGCCTTTTTAGGGAGAGGAGATTTAAGTATTGTTGATCTTGGCAAAGCTTCATTTAAAAAGTCGTGTATCCCTATGAAGAAATATGTTGGACTTTCCCTTTTATTGATATAAATGTGGCTCAAAAATCAATTGATCAATATTTTTCCGTATGGAAATATTGATTTGCATAAATTACGAGACAGATTGTGTAAAAATGGAGTATCTTTGATTATACGTTCTCGTGATGGAATAAATCATATTATCAACGAATTGTATGAGGTAGATGAAAGGGTAAAACTTCCATACTCTATTATAAAAAAACAATAGAATTACTTCTGTTTTTAAGCTTGATAGAACCAAAAGACACTGAACAGTTTTTATCATTTTTCCGAACCGGTATACAGAGCAACGCAAGAGTGTTATAAAAATGATTATAGAATCCTTTTGAATGGCTGAAGATAAGAGATTTAGCGAAAAAGTTTGCGGTTTTCGAATCAAGTCTTAAAAATTGCTTTCAATGTATTTCAGGGGCAATCGATAGGTGCTTTTATGAGGACAAACAGAATAAAAAGAAGCAGCGATTCTTTTGCATAAAAACCATACTTAAGCATAGGGGAACTTGCCGAGATGGCTGGTTATGAAAAATCAAAGCAAGTTTTTCAAAGGCGTTTAAAAAGTATTATGGGTAAAACGCCAAGTGAATTTAAGTGAGAGCAATTTGTCTTTTTTGGAGTAAAAAAATACCCAATTGGTTATAGAGCACTTCTAACATTGCAGGCATACTTAACATAGATGGTGATATAGGGCACTGGTACACCAGTGCCTTAATTTTTTTCATCAGGGTTAGTTAAAGCTAATAAAGAACTGGAATTTAGGAGGGAAGTTTATTATGAAGTTAAAAGACATTATTCAAATCACTGTATTTACAGTTATTGCTTTTGTTTTAGGTATGGCTGTATCAATGGGAACAGGAATGTTGGGAACCGTTTCTCTTTATGTTGCAAGTGGTTTTTCTGCACTTGTAATTGCTCCACCCTTTGTTGTAATGGCAAAAAAAGTCAAGAAAAGACCTTCTGCTTTTATCTTTTTTATGTTGTTATCTGTTTTTTGGTCACTAATGGGATACTGGCCGATGCTTATCATAAATTTAGTAGCGGGCATTGTGGCTGAACTTATCATAGGAAATTATGAAAGTGATAAACGAGTTGAACTAGCTATTGCAACAGGAATGTTTATCATTTCAATGCATGCTATGACCTTTGTTAAAGTTTTAGGTCCTGAAAAATTAGTGGAAGTATTTACTGTTTTTTCTCCGGAGCAAGCTCAATATATGTACACATTTTTTACACCTAAAGCAATGTTGATTTCAATTATTGTAAACATTGTTTTGGTCACTTTGGCTGGTTTGTTCGGAATGTATATCAATAATAAATTTTTTTCGAAAAAAAGAAAAGAGAAAGGGATACTTTGATGCAAAAACACAGTAAAAGAGACTTGCATAGTTAATAGTATAGTTTTTGTTTATCCTCATCGTTTCATTTTTCCATTACACTTTTTATTACGGATAAACTTGGCTATTATATTATGATGTCCGTTTCATTTATTTTTGTTACTAACGCATTCAAAAAAAGCATTTCTTAGTGTGTCTGTAAAGTACCTGTTTCTTTTATTACTTTTGCATTTGTTGGGGAAACTTCCTTATAGACTTGGAGTGGCGTCTTTTATAGGTTTACTCTTAATTGGGATAAAACTTTTTCCCATTTTTGTTTTAGGTAGGATACTGATTTCTTTATCTCCACTTACAATAATGAGTTCCTTAAGGAAAATTGGAATTCCAAATGACTTTAACCTTAGTATTGCTACGGGACTTAGATTTATGAGTGAGATGGAAATAAGGATGAAAGAAATACGAAATGGTATGAAAGTAAGGGGCTTAAGAATAAGCCTCTTGCATCCTGTCCGTTCATTTGAACTTTATCTTATTCCATTGATGTATAAGTGTCTTCATGTAAGCGAAACTTTAACGTCTTCCATTATTTCAAAAGGTGCAGAGTATAAAATAAAAACAAGTTACAATCCAACTAAATATAATATTTTTTTGACTTGATTTGTTTGGTTGTTGCTTTTTATTTAGTATGGAGGTTGTTTTTAGATGCAGGGGATTATAAATGAACATTTTTAGAAGTCAAAAATCAACAAATTTAAGTATAAAAAAACAGCAAAGAGATTATCTTAAAAAAATTTAAGTTTAAGTGTTGAGCCGGGTGAATTGATTGTTATAACAGGACTTTCAGGATGTGGAAAAACGACTTTAACAAGAATATTAAATGGCTTAATTCCCAATCACTATGAGGGTGATTTAGACGGAGAAGTAAAATTATTTGATAAAAATTTGCTGGACTATGAAAAAGGTGAGCTTGCAAAATATATCGGCAATGTGTTTCAAAATCCGTCGGATCAGTTTTTGCTACCATTGCGGAAGAAGAAGTCGCCTTTGTCGGAGAAAACTTAGGAATGCCCCTTGAGGAATTAAAGCAAAAAACAAAAGAAGCCTTTGAAAAAATGGGGATTTCCAATTTGATGGAAAAGAAACTTTCAGAACTTTCCGGCGGACAAAAACAAAAAGTGGCAATCGCTTCTACCTTGCTATATGATACCAAAATTATTTTCTTTGACGAGCCTTCCTCCAATTTGGATTATCAAGGGATTGCTCAGTTTAGAGATATTGTCCGTACTTTAAAAGAAATGGGAAAGGCGATTATTATTGCGGAACATCGATTGTTTTTTTTGAATGATTTATATGACCGCTTAATCTATATGAAAGACGGGACAATCGAGAGGGTGTTTTCTCAAGGAGAACTCACAGAGGATGACTGCAAAAAATATGGATTGCGAGCAATCAGTTATCAGTCTCTGAAAGCACAAAACTCGGATGAAGAGCAAGAAAAGGTTGCCGAGATCGTAGATTTAAATATTGATATACGAAAACAGGAACTCATAAAGAATCTTTCTTTTGATCTTCATTATGGAGAAATCATGGCAATCATCGGGAAAAATGGAATCGGAAAAACAACGTTAGGAAGAACTTTGGCAGGCTTAATTAAAAATAAAGGGAAAATAAGCTATGGAAAAACGATGAAAGAAAGACTGAAGCAATCATACTATATGATGCAGGATGTGGATTATCAAATTTTCTTTGATACGGTGGAAAATGAACTGATTCCTAAAAATAAAGTGAAAGACAGTGAATACTTAAAAGAAGTCACTACCTGTGTTCATGCGATTGATTTGTGGGATAAAAAAATGGATCACCCGCAAGAGCTTTCCGGCGGGCAAAAAGCAAAAGGCTTGCACTTGCCACTGCCTTTTTAAGTGAAAGAAAAATCATTATATTGGACGAGCCGACTTCAGGACTTGATTATAAGAGAATGAAAGAAATAGGAGCTATGATAAGGAAATATGCCGCCAAGAGACCGGTGGTTATTATTACCCATGATTTAGAACTTCTCTTTGAGGTGTGTAATACGGTGTTGATGCTGGATAACAAGACTTATAAAAAGATAGCTGTAAAAAGGAAATGAAGGTAAAATATCGGATTTCTTATTTGCTCCCATAGGATAAAAAAATTTTTTTGGTATCAGAGGAGGATTTGGATTATGAATTTAATCAAACAGTATGTAAAAAGAATATAGGAACACTTACATTCAATCCGTTCTATTGGCAGTTTTAGGAGTGGTATCCGGTCTTGCCGCATATATCGTATTAGCAAAAATGATTGTAGGACTGATTGGAAAAAACACAGAATTCGGATTTTATTTGCAATACGGGCTTATGGTATTAGCCGCAATGGTCTTGAAAGAAATCTTTGCGGCGGCTTCCACTTCCATATCGCATCAGGCAACGTTTTACTCCTTAAAAAAGATAAGGGAAGAAATTTCTAAAAAACTGTTTCGGATGCCCCTAGGAAAGGTTATGAATATTTCTTCCGGTAAGCTCAAGAATATTATTGTGGATCAGGTGGATTCCATGGAAACAACCTTAGCACATATTATTCCTGAAATGACTGCCAATATCATCGGTCCGATTCTCTTACTGATTTATATGTTTATTTTGGATTGGAGATTGGCACTTGTTTCCCTGATTCCTCTTGTGATTGGAATGTTCTGTATGAAATCGGTGATGGCATCTTATGGGAAAAAGTATCAGCAATCGGTGGAAATCAATCAGAAAATGAATAACGCAGTGGTGGAATACATTGGTGGAATTGAGGTCATCAAGATGTTCAATCAAAGCGAAACTTCCTACCAGAAATACAGTGAAGCAGTCCATGAAAATGCGGCATTTTATTATCATTGGATGAAAGAAACGATGATTGGTGTATCTGCATACAGAAAAAAATTTTCACCTATGTCCCTTGCTTACAATCCTGCCGTTAGGAGTTTATTTCTATTTAAATGGTTCATAACAATAGCGACTTTTATAACTATCATAGTACTTTCTTTTTGGAACGGTGGAAAATATATTGACGGCGACCAATTATATGGATGATCTGTCCAGAATAGGAACGATTACAAAGGAAATCGGATTGATTTTGGATGCCCCTGATCTTGAGCATGGTAAAGAGAATGTTTCGTTATCCGGTAGTGATATTGAACTGAAAAATGTGGATTTCTCCTATTCGGAAGATAAGAAAGTATTAGAAGGGGTCAGTTTGACGATTGGGGAAAAATCAGGTAACGGCATTTGTCGGTCCGTCAGGAGGCGGAAAGTCAACCATTACGAAGCTGATCGCAGGTTTTTGGAATGCAGATACCGGAGAAGTAAGTATCGGAGGCAAAAATATCAAAGAGATTCCGCTGGAACAGTTATCCGAAACCATCTCTTATGTATCACAGGACAACTATCTATTTGATATGTCTGTCAGAGAAAATATAAGAATCGGAAAACCGTCGGCAAGTGATAAGGAAGTAGAGGAAATGGCAAAATTATCCGGTTGTGATGAATTTATCCGAGGGCTATCCGCCGGGTATGACACGATTGTGGGAGAAGGCGGAGGACATTTGTCCGGAGGAGAAAAGCAAAGAATTTCTATCGCAAGAGCCATGCTGAAAAATGCACCGATCGTTATTTTAGATGAAGCCACCTCCTATATGGATACCGAAAATGAGAGCATCGTTCAGGAAGCCATCAGTAATTTGGTGAAAGGAAAAACATTGATTTTAATTGCACATAGGCTTAGAACCATTGTCAATGCAGATAAAATATTTGTGGTCGAAAACGGGAAGATTGAAAGTTGTGGACAGCATGAGGAACTTTTAGAAACGTCAAAAGTCTATTCCTCTTTATGGAAAGCTGCGGGAAAGGTGGAGCGTTATGATTACAGTATTTAAGAAAATATGGAACTTTGCGGAAAAGGAACAGCCGAATATACGAAAGTCCATTATTGTCGGCTTTCTTTGTGCGGCGTTTAACGCAATGCAAATGGGCGGTGTGTATTATGTTCTCGTTAAAATATTTGACGAAACTCTTTCCATGAAGGATATAGCCATTGTCTTAGGGATTCTCCTTGTCAGCTTAGTCGGAAAGATTATCACACAATATATATCTCAACTGGAGCAAACGCATGCCGGCTATTTTATGGCGGCGGATAAAAGAATTCGTATCGGAAACAAGCTGAAAAAAGTACCGATGGGATTTTTCAGTGAATTCAGTTTAGGAAAGATTACAACAATGAGTACCACCACTCTCAGCCAGATTGAAATGCAGGTACCAATGTTACTTGTGCTTGTTTTAGGCGGATTACTCAATACTTTCGTCTTTGCCTTAGCCTTATTTTATTTGCACATAATGGTAGGAATTACCGCATTTTTGGGTATCCTTGCATTTTTTATTGTCACCTATTTTATGGAGAAAAAGTCAAGAGAAAATGCAAGCGAAATCGGTATTGCTCAAACACATTTGACAAAACAGGTACTGGAAACCGTACAAGGAATGCAGGTGATTAAATCATACAATTTAGGTGGAAAGAATAATAAAGAACTGAGCAATGCGTTCGAAGAAAACTGCAATATTACAATGAAACTGGAAAAAACCATGACGCCATATATCGCCTTACAGCGAATTGTTCTTGGAATCAGTATTGCCGCTATTATTATTTTATCTGCCAAGTATTACATTGAAGGAGATATGCTTTTGGCAGATGCGATTATGTCTATGATTGCCGGCTTTATTATTTTTGAAGGAATTAAGGCGGCAGGAAGCTCTATGGCGATACTGAGAATTGCAGAGAACTCCATCGACAGCTTGAAATATTTGGAAAAGATTCCGGAAATAAAAAGAAGGAGCTGAAACAAGCCCAATCCGTCACCCGGATATTGAATTTAAAGATGTTTCTTTTCGCTTATGATGAAAAAGACAATTTTAGATCATATTTCCTGTGAGATGAAGAAGAACACCATGACCGCCATTGTCGGTCCGTCCGGAAAGCGGAAAGACGACCTTTTGCAATCTGATTGCAAGATTTTTGGGATGTAAACGCAGGAGAAATCTTAATGGGCGGCAAAAACATTAAAAGAGTATACCCTGCCCAATCTGATGAGTCATATCGCTATGGTATTCCAGAATGTATATCTCTTTGAGGATACGATTGAAAAATAATATCAAGTTCGGTGTGCCAAGTGCCACAAGAGAAGAGGTCATAGAAGCTGCTAAAAAAAGGCGATGTGTCATGATTTTATAGAAGCCTTGCCAAATGGTTACGATACGTTGATTGGAGAAGGCGGAGCCACTCTTTCCGGAGGACAAAAACAGAGAATTTCCATTGCCAGAGCTATGTTAAAAGATGCCCCTGATTGTCATTTTTGACGAAGCTACAGCAAATATTGATCCGGAAAATGAAGATAAGCTAAAAGGCTGCCATTGAAGAACTGACAAAGAACAAGACCATTATTATGATTGCTCACAGGCTTTCTACCATACGAAACGCCGATCAGATTTTTGGTTTTTAAATAACGGGAAAATAGAACAACGAGGAAATCATGAAGAACTGATGAAGCAGGGAGGTTTGTATAAAACCTTGATAAGCATGAAAAAAATAAAGCAACTATTTGGAAGATTGCCAATTAGTGTGAAGGAGAAGGTTAAAATGAAACTATTTCAAGCCGCCACTTCCTTTTTTATACTGGAACTCGGTGGAAATTTACGATTACTTGCTTTGAGCACGGTGGCAAACGGAGGATTCACCGTGTTATTATAGACTTTGAAATTGAATTTGTTCGTGAAGCCTTTCCCGTAGCAGGTGATATTGCCATAAAATCCATGATGGGCGGATATCTTGTATGGGACAGAAAGGAGTCTGTTAGTGAGATTACTCATATTTGGTACGGGAGTGATAGGCTCGCTGTATGCATCGCTTTTTGCCGAAGCGGGTTTTGAGACTACTGTTTATGCAAGAGGAGCCAGGCTGGAAACGCTTAAGAAGAAGGGTCTACTTTATTTGAAAAGAGAAAAAGTTACAAAAGCAAATGTTTCTGTTTTGTCTGAACTCAAGGATAATGTATTGGATGCCACACTTACTCCGAAAATCATTCAACCGACTACCTTTGCAGAGATTTCCGGAATGAGAACGGATAGAGTAAGACGCCTTTCTTTGATTCTTAAGCAATCGTCTATTTCATATCAGATAGTGAAAGATATGCACATTTGGCAGCTTTGTCATCTTGCAATGGTAGTTCCTATTGCAGATGCATATTATGAAGTGGATAACCCTGCAAGAGCCGGCTATGAACACAAGATTATGCATAAGACGGCAAAAAGCTCTAAAACGAAAACCTCCAATTTGTGAGGAAAAAAACTGCGGCAAGTTATCCCCATGGAAAATGAATATTTTTTTGCTTGTGCCGCTGCCGATATTGACTTTTATTATGTCGTTTGTATATAGAAGTACTTTCGGCGAAAAGTTCATGTATCAACATTCGATAAACGCACCGGATGAAATGAGAGAATTACACAAGAAATTTTTATGAGTACATGGAAAATGTTATAAATATAACTGATGCTGAATCAATGCTTTAGAAGTAAAAAGTAATGGAGGAATTTCAAATGGGATTCTGGATATTCATGTTCATTATGGTTTTACTTATTCCGTTAACTATGATTTTCTTCGGGTGGCTACTTTTCAGGAAAACACCGAAAGAAATTAATTATGTGTACGGATATCGAACAAAAAGGTCAATGATGAATGAGGGAACATGGAGATTTGCGAATCAATATTGTGGGAAAGCATGGTATCTTTAGAGAAGATAAATAGAATTGACGGAGCTTTTTGAGTGAGATTTGTCAGTGCAAAATAGAAAAGAGCAGAGCAAATCTCTTAGGGAGGTGAGTAGATTTGAAGGAATATATTGCCGCATTAGAACAGGAATTATCTTCGGTAGAAAATGGTTTCAAGCCGGAAGAAAGTAGAGCATTGGAGGATTTTCATTCCCATGATTTTGCTTATTGCAAGACTTTGGCATTTGCAGCTTATCAATCTCCTGCTTATCAAATGAGAATGTATGGGGTATTTCTTTTCGGCTACTTATCTGAAGATGAAGAAATCCTCCATTTTATGAAGGAAGAAGTTACGAAGGATGAGAACTGGAGAGTGCAGGAGATTTTAGCGAAGTCCTTTGATATGTATTGTAAAAAAATCGGAATGGAAAAAGCCCTCTCTACGATTTCGGAATGGCTACAAAGTCCTGAGCCGAACGCCCGAAGAGCCGTTACGGAAGGGCTAAGAATCTGGACAAGCAGAGCCTATTTTAAAGACCACCCGGAAGAAGCCATTCAGCGTTAAAAGAGGATTCAAGTGAATATGTCAGAAAATCCGTGGGCAATGCTTTACGAGATATCAGTAAGAAATTTCCGGATTTCATTCGAAAAGAAGTAGAGGCTTGGTCCTTAGATAGTAAAGAGATCAAACAGGTTTATCACTTGGCAAGTGAATTTATCAAGGATTAAAGACATTGTTCTGTTACTTGCCATAATTGGAACGGAGAAGTTGAGAAGGAGTTATACTAAATTGAATTCTAAGAGGCTGGCAAAATTTCTTATCATTACATTCCTTATTTCTTGGATAGCATGGTGTGGGCTTGCTGCGTTAACAAGTCTCAATATTATTCCATTTTCCCATCCTTTAGGTACTATTCTGCATATTATAGGAGGCTTCGGACCAGCGATAGCAACTTTATTTGTATTGGAAGAAAAAAATACGATTAAATCTATAGTAAAAATACATTTTTGAGCACAGAAAAATCATTGAACTATCTGTTTCTATTTTCTGTTTTTGAAATACTGACAATAAGTTTATCTTCAAGAGAATTTAATGCTGCATTAAAGATGTATTTGATACCTTTTAATTTTTTTCTACAAGCAACATTTATATATGGTGGTGAAGAAGAATTAGGTTGGAGAGGAGTTATGCAGCCTTTATTAGAGAAACAATTGAATTTTCCGATATCCGCCATCATTACAGGTACAGTGTGGGGGATTTGGCATATACCGCTTTGGTTTATAAATGGGTCATCTCAACAAAAATATGCCGTTTACCTTGTTTTTTTAGTATTAGCTATTATACTCAGTTTTTGGCTAGCAACAATTTACAAAAAAACGAAATGCATATTTGCTTGTAGTGTTTTTCATGGATTGACAAACACTCTTTTGTCTATGTTTATCATTAAATTGAATATTATACTTATAATAGGTGTTATTGCTATGCTTATATATTCAATATATATATGGTATTACGGAGAAGCAAAAATCATAATTCCCAGTTTGTAGGGGGAGAAAAACGGAATGGACTTATGGAATCAAATTAAGAATAATACGGAACTTCATACTATGCTTATGCGAGTGTGACATTTGCTTTTACAAGCAGCTTCAGGAAATCCAGTTTATGGAGAATAATGAGAACTATTCTATGCAAGCTAAGGCATTTGCACATGATGCGAGTGGCGGAGAATTTGTGTTGTTACAGGATGAAAGTATTGGCTTTATCGGTAGTGAAGGAGAGGTAGGAAGAATTGCGGAAAGTCTTGCAGAGCTTCTGACCTTTTTAATTCACGCAGGAAATCTATTTGACTTTAACTGTAAGAAGATTTATCAAAGGGAAAGCTTGCTGAGAGCCTTTTGTGAAGGCTATCTAGCCAAAATCCGAGAAGCGTATCGTAAAGAGCATAAGGACTGGGATAAGATTCGGGGGACGTTAGCAGAAGAACTGTCACTTCCGTTTCATCCGGAGCAGTTGGTGGATGTGGCAATGCAGTTTTATAAAGCAGCGATAAGAGAGCCTTTATTTTCCTGCAAATATATGGACGGTACGGAGGAATATACTTGTGATTCTCTGCTTTCCGACACGGTAGGGATGTGGGTGAAAGAACTTAGCGGAATGACGAAAGAGGAGATGGAAAACAATCATGAGCATCTATAATTGGATACAGAAAGTGTTCTTTGAGATTTATGAAGAATGGCACATGAAAGACCCGGCTTACGATAGAAATGGATTTCATATCAGCGGAATTGATAATGCATTAAAAGCGATGCATGACGGATATTATACTTATGCAGAGATAAGCCCCTCCCATGCCATAAAGGGCTGTACATCGATGAAAGCGGTAGTTGGGAAAAGTAAAGAGCTTGTCAATTTATATTTGAAAATAGAGGATAAAAAATATCTTATTTCCGACTTAAGCTACAGCGATGCGGTAAAGATTATGAGGGCGTTTGTGAAAAAGGAAGTTCTTCCCGATGCAAAGACGTATACGGAAGTGATAGGAAATGATGATGCAATCGTAAAATCCGCATTTGAAGAATTAACAAAGCTCCTGCTGGCAGACCCCCAAACAGCAAAAGCGATTCTTAAAAAAACACAAGTATGAAAGTATGGAAGATATGGATCATGCCTGGGAAGAGCTTTTTTTTGCATTAGAGCGGAAAGGAAAGCTTATAGAACTGGATTGGAAAGCAAGGAAGGATAGCTTTATTCCTGCTGTGCGTAAATTAAGTGCCGGCCTAAATCTTGAGACGGATGAGAAAATACTGAATGATGAAGAGGATATTCCAAGGTGGGGAAAGATTCTGAATGCCCAGTGGACAGAATATGTTTTGTCTGCTATGGATATAGGAAGTGACAGCTATGCACTGATGGTTCTCAGCAAGGAAGACTTTGAAAAAGCAAGGGAGCTGGCGAAAGTAATCTTGCATAGAATAGCAGTGATTGAAGAGATGTGAGAAGATTTTTATGGTTATATTCCAAGGAAACAATCGAGGCATGGTATAATTACTTCATCCGAAAAGCTTGAATGTATAAGGAGAAAAAAACGCTAATGATTAACGAAATAATTTTTCATGGAAATTAGATTATTAGGAGAGTTCTGCCAAAAAGTATAGAATGAGTCAGGGCGGCTGCCAATGATCTTTTTTCAAAACATAAAATCTGGCAATATATAGAGTCGTGTTATGACACTTTTCATATTAATGGTGATGAGCACAATTTAGAGGATATCAGTAATGTTTTAAAGACGAAGGGAGCGATTTAGTGAAACTAAAAGATGGAATGCTCCTATATCATGGGAGTTATGCTTATGTAGAAGAGATAGATTTAGCGCAGTGTGTTGAAGGAAAGGATTTTGGAAAAAGGATTCTACTTGACAAGCAATCCTAATCAGGCTAGAAGCTTTATTCGTTCATCCATAATAAAGGCTCAAAATTCCGGGCAAATACCATTTTCGCAAAATTTTGGATATGTTTCATCGTTCAGATTTTATTACCCCAAAGAGAATATTCCTATTCAGGAATTTGAGAATGCAGACAAAGAGTGGCTATGGTTTATATCACAAAACCGTAGAAAGAGGCTTGCAAGAGAGCTGGTTCCTTTAATCAATAATGATATTTTTAGTGCGGAGATAGTAATTGGTAAAAATAGCAAATGATACTACTAATCCGGTGATTACAACATATCTTAACGGACTTTATGGAGATGTAAAGTCAGAAAAAGCAGTGAGTTTTGCTATTGATCAGTTGTTGCCGGATCATCTTGTGGATCAATTCTGTTTTCTCACGGAAAGAGCAATTGGCTGTTTGAAATTTCAGGAGGCAAGAAAATATGTCATTTGAAAAATGAATGCATGTGCAGACATGATACTTACAGATGCTATTTGTGATATGGCTGAAGAAGAAAATATCTCCATTGAAGAGTCGAGAAATAGGCTTTTAAGTTCTAATGCATGCAAATGTCTTTATGATTTTGATTCCGAACTGTGGAAAGAAGGACCTGATTATTTTTTGGACTACTATAGAAGGTCTGAGAAAAATCTGAGGTGTAAATAGATATGGAAAGGCTAAACAGCATCATTCAAAAAATGGAAGCCTGCATTCAAGATAATGACGATCTTGAAACCGTGATGATGGACTGCATGGAAGAAATTGAAGAACACTATAATCAATTAGACTCGGTACAGCCCTTGCTCCGGCTAATGGAAAGGCATCCTTTAACAGACTTTGGAAGTCCCGAGCCAATCGTCCATTTTGTGGAGAGATTTTATAAAAAAGGATATGAAGAAGAACTTCTTCTGTCCTTAAAAAGAATGCCTACTTTACATACGGTATGGATGCTAAATCGTCTTATCAATGGAACAGATCAAGCGGAAGTCTATTTAGAACTTCTGAAGGGAATTTCTGAAAATGCATCCTGCGATAAGGAAATCAGAGAAGAGGCATTGCATTTCTTGTTGATTCACTAAACTGTAATAGAAAAGGTGATAAATATGAACTTGGCAAAAATTTCAGCAAACGGTCAGATTACAGCGCCTGTAGAAGTGCGTTATGGAAGAAAGGTATAATGAATAATAAGTCGGTTATAAAAGCATTTTTATTTCCAACATTGCTTCATATAACAGCAGTTGCAGTACTGGTTGGAATTCTAAAAGAAAAAGGATATGGATTAGGCTACCATTCTTTTTTGGGGATGGTTTTTATTATCATTGGAGGTGTGTCGTCCGCCTTTTGGGGCGTATTTTATCAAATTAAATACAATGGAAAAAAATCCTTTGTGTATAATAAAGGATTTTTTTCAAGATAAAGCAGCCATTTAAAATCTATGCAATGGCAATTGTGTTTTTAATTATAGATTTTTGTTCTGTGGCAATAAGTAAAGGGATTCAAAATTGAAAATGTATGGATTCCGATAGCTCTATTCTTTAAAGGTACATTCTATTTGGCGGAATAGAAGAAATAGGATGGAGATATTCATTCCAGCCCTGTTTAGAGAAAAAAAGCTTTTCCTATATCGTTGCGACGATGATGACCTTTGTATGCTGGGGAGTATGGCATTTTTTTGTTCTTTTTTTATTGATGGTAGCATTGTAACGGTTGATGTTCTTAATTTCTCGTTGGGACTATTCACAAACTGTTTCATACTATCGGCATTATTTGCCTATTCAAATAGTTTATGGATATGTGTAATGACACATGCACTAATGAATACATTATCTCAAATTACTTTCCAGGATAATGTAATTATAGGGAATGCATCCAAAGTAATATGTATAGTTGCTGCTATTTTGTTAGTTCATGCGACAAAGAAGGCAAAAAGCAGCTTAATGAAAGCTGACAATGTTTCCACCGTTGGATGAGCAAAAGTTCAGCAATTTGATAGGGACTATATCAAGAGCAAGGATGCGAGAATCAGCGAATTATTGTAAAAAACATGGATTATATTGAAAGTGAGGTGAAGCGAGTGTTAATGAATTCGTCGGAGTATATCTCCATTGTTGAGAAGATAAAGAGTGAAATTACGAGTGCGCAGTATCGGGCAGCTGTTCATGTAAACACAGATATGTTGCTCCTATATTATGACATCGGTTGTGTCATTAATGAGCACAAAACTTGGGGAAATAAATTCATTGATAACCTTGCGTCCGATATTCGTATGGCGTTCCCGGAAAGCAAAGGTTACTCTGTTCGCAATCTAAAGTATATGGCAAAATTTGCTGCTCGTTTTTCAGATAGAGAATTTGTGCAAGAGGCACTTGCACAAATAACTTGGTATCATCATATTGCCTTGATGGATAAACTGAAGAGTGCAGATGAACATATATGGTATACGAAAGAAGTGATAAAGAATGGCTGGTCTCGCAATGTGCTGGTGCATCAAATCGAAAGCGGACTATATCAGCGGCAGGTGCTGGTTGATAAGGTTTCTAATTTTGAAAGTCGCTTGCCGTCACCGCAAAGTGAGTTGGCAGCGCAGACCATGAAAGACCCGTATGTGTTCGACTTTATCCCATTCCGTGAGGAGATGTTGGAAAGAGATATTGAGCAGGCGCTTGTTCGCGACGTTACTAAGCTTCTGCTGGAACTTGGAACAGGATTTGCATTTTTAGGCAATCAGTATCATCTTAATGTCGGGGGCGATGATTTTTATATTGACCTATTGTTTTATAATCTGAACCTGCGGTGTTATGTAGTTATCGAGTTGAAAGCAGGAGATTTCAAACCGGAATATGCCGGTCAGCTGAACTTTTACCTATCTGCAGTAGATGGAATCCTAAAGAAAGAGGAAGACAATCCGTCCATCGGCTTACTGCTCTGCAAAAGCAAGAATAATTTGGTTGCAGAATATTCCCTAAAGGACATTTCAAAGCCGATTGGTGTGAGTGAGTATAAAGTTACGAGCAGTCTTCCGAATGCCCTGGAAGAGCAGCTGCCGTCTGTTGAAGATATTCTAAAGAGAATCAAGTAAACTTGTGGAGGAAAAACATGAAAAAGCATTTGGGAATCGCTTTAGCTGTTATTGTTATATTTGCATTAACAGCTTGCGGAGCGAAGAAGGAAATCAGCCTGCCGGAGGCAAAGGAAATAACAGAAATGGAAATTACGGAAAATCCTTCCGGAAATACTGTGAAAATCACGGATCAGGATGAAATAGCTAAAATCGTGAAGGACATCAAAGAAAATACTAAAGATACAGGAGGGGAAAGTTATCATGAATCGCCTGCAAACATTAAAAATTTTCTGGCTGTTAGCTTTTATTATAACAATACGGAAGGGAACTGGGGAGTCGTTTATCTATATGAAAATAGAAATAAGACCTATGCTGAACAACCCTATTCAGGGATTTGGAAAATTAAAAAAGAAGTATTTAAAGAGATTAGCGGTAAATTAAAGCAATAAAGGGACAATGTAAAAGGATTTTGACACACGCTATAAGTGATGTAAAAGCTATTTGCTGGACGACAAGGGGCATTTTACCTACAATAAAAATGCCAGGGAGGTGCAGTAGCATGGAGCATAATATTAGAAACAAAATCATTATCATACTCTCCTATCTTCTGATTTGGGCACTTGCCATAATTGTGTTTTGGTTTTTTACAAGTGGAAGTGATGCTATGGGCTACAGTCTGATGTATCTTTGGATTATCCTTCCGGTAACAACATTTGTTGAGTCCGTGCTGATTGGGAAAAATGACTTTTTTGGAAAAGGAAAATGGGGATCTACCCTTTTCTTTGGCCTAATGTATATGCTTGCTGAATATGGCACATTTAAAATGGCAAACAACATTGCCGTTAACAAGATCAATGCCCCGGATTTCGGAATGATTGTAGCCGGAGCGATAATCTCTGCAATCGGTATCTTGCTGGGTTCGTTGTGGAAGAAAAAACACTAAATTTAAGGAGGTAATTCCTTGCGTTATATCCTTTTCCTTCGAGCTGTCAATGTGGGTGGGAAAAATAAAGTTTCTATGACGGATTTAAAAAGCCTTATTGGAAAATGCAGGTTTTGAAAATCTTGATTCCTATATCAACAGCGGCAATCTGTTTTTTAGCAGTGCTGAAAGTCGTGAAACCTGCATTTCCAAAATAAGAAAAGTCTTAGAAACAAACTACGATTTTTCGGTTCCCTTTGCTTTACTTACGAAAGAGGAGTATCTGGAAGAACAAGCGGCTTTACCGGATTGGTGGGAAGAGGAGTTGGCAAGAAGAGATGTTTTGTTTTATTCCTGTACTATGGATAAATCTGATATTCTTCACTTTATAGAGAACGCCACATTTTACAATGAGAAAGTATATGTCGGGAAACAGGCAGTATTTTGGGGGAAAATGGATGAGGCGGAATATCTAAAAACCACCTACCATAAAAAACTCATGAAGCAGGGTTTCTATAAGCAAATTACGATTCGAAACGGAAATACCTTTGATAAGATTGCTGAAATTTTGAGGAGCTCAGAATGAAAACAATAAAGCTAATAGGAAAAAACATAGGAGTTATAGTGCTTTCCATACTGGTGCTAATAATCGGTGCTATTGCGGAAAGTTTAGTGCAAGAATGTTTTTCCAATCAGTATTTGCGCCTTGTCATACCGGCTTTTGTAAGGATTGCGGTTACCGTTGCCCTTGCTCGTTTTGTATCGTCGAAGCTACTAAAAATGAGTGCAAAGGAGCTGGGACTAAAACTCAAAAAGATGGATGTTAAGTTGTTCCTTATCTCTATATCCCTACCGCTTACCGTTTTGGCTTTTTATGCATATATACTGCCAAGTAAAGCTTACATTGCAAAACCGGGAAGCTTTTGGATATCTTTGATAAGAGGGATATTTAGTTTTGGGATTACTGCAGGAATCTGTGAGGAGCTGATTTTCAGGGGCATGATTTTTAGGTATATGCAGAGAACTTTAGGCTTAAAAGCTGCAGTGATACTACCCTCTCTTTTATTTGCCTGTGCCCATATCATGAATATGGAAAGTATCAACCTTACGGATCTGGTACTTTTAATCTTGGCCGGTTCATCGGTTGCAGCCATGTTTACTCTATTTGCGTTACAATCAGATTCAATCTATCCGGGGGCATTTGCTCATGCAGCCTGGAATATCCTTATCATCGGCGGCGTTTTCGGAATAGGGGATACGGTAAATGGTATGGGGAACGATTCCTATCTTATCATTCCCATACAGTCTACAAATAAGTTACTTACAGGCGGTAATTTTGGTGTAGAAGTAGCTCTTCCGGCGATTATAGGATATATGGCGGTTGCTTTGTTGATAGGTTTTTTTAGTAAGAAGGAATCAAAAAAATGCGCACACTGAATCCAAAAAAATGTGCGTATTTTTTTGTTTATTTTGAGATTATGAGTATAATAAAAATCAGATACATAGAAGAATATTGTGTGTTTGATATTTTGCGAAGCAGGTATATTGATGGATATTCAAAATCAAGTTAGCAGTATCTCATCGAGGAAACAATTTCAAAACTATTATCAGAAAGAGAACGAAAAGAAAGAATCATAAATCGTATTTAATAAACACTGGATGATACACTCACTTTTTGACACTACAAAACAAGACTTTTATACGGCGACTAATATAAAATGAGACTTTAGATTAGTCGCTTTACTTTTACTAGGATGGCGACTATAATAAATTCAAACTTTAGATTAGTCGGAGGATAGGCATGGCATATATTCCAAGAGCTATTTCGGATATTTTAAAAAGCAGGGTAAAAAGTAGCAAATGTACATTGATTGTAGGGGCAAGACAGGTGGGAAAATCCACACTGGTCAAGCGGGAATTTCCTGAATTTAACCGAAGCAATTTTGATGATCGCTTAACCAGAGTGCAGGCCAAAGAGGAGCCTAAGCTTTTCTTTTTGAACAATCCCTGTCCCTTATTTATTGATGAGGTACAGAAGGAGTCTTCCATTTTGGAAGAGATTAAATTGAAGGTGGATGATTCTGATGAAAGAGGACAATTTATCCTATCCGGTTCTCAAAAGCTGGAATTGATGAAGGAGGTAAGCGAATCTTTGGCAGGAAGAGTATCGGTCTATGAGTTATCCGGTTTATCCTTACGGGAGCTTCATCAAATCCGTTTCAACCGTCCTTTTGTTCCCAAAGAAGAATATATCAAAGAACGGGAGAAGGAATTGAAAGACTATGACAATATTTGGGAAATTATTCATAGAGGCTCTTATCCGGAGCTTTATGATATAGAGAGGGACTGGCAGGAATTTTATTCTTCCTATGTTGCCACTTATTTGGAAAGAGATATCCATGAACTGATTGCTGCGGATAGTATTACGTTTACAAAATTCCTGACTGCAGTTGCGGCAAGAACAGGGGAAATGCTGAATTATAAAAACATTGCGGGAGATGTTGGCGTAAGTGAACCGACCATAAAAAACTGGATTTCTATTCTGGAAAGAACGGGAATCGTCTTTCTTTTACAGGCTTACAGTGCGGGGGCTTTAAACAGAGCAATCAAAACCCCGAAGATCTATTTTCGGGATACGGGCCTTGCTTGTTATTTGACCAGATGGTTAACTGCGGATGCTTTGAAAAATTCAGCAGTTGCCGGAAACATCTTTGAAACCTTTGTGGTGTCGGAGATTTTAAAATCCTATTCCAATGCAGGAAAAGACTACCGCTTTAATATCTTCTACTATAGAGGAAAGGATAAGAATGCTTCCGGTGAAAATGAAATCGACTTAATCATTGAAGAGGATGGAATCTTGTATCCGGTGGAAATAAAAATGTCGGGAAACCCTAAGGCTTCCATGGGAGCTACAAATCAAGTACTGGATAAGATCCCGGATAAAAAAAGAGGCATGGGAATCATCCTATGCCTTATTGATAAAAAGACCTATCTCAGAGAGAATTTATTGGCGTTGCCGATTGCTTATGTCTAGTGGAGAGATTATCACGAGTGCCTCTACTGCTTTAGGGAACTTTTTACGAATGAGAAATACATAAAAGTTCCCTAAAATATACGCCGGAAGAGTAAATTCAGTGCCCCCCTCTACGCTGTAATCGATTGTTCGGCGTTCCACATGGCAGTATATTTACCGCCCAATGCCAAAAGTTTTTCATGGGTTCCGGATTCCACCACTTTTCCACCGGACAGCACGAGAATCTGATCCGCGTTTTTTATAATAGACAAGGTGTGCGCAATCATCACAACGGTCTTGTTTTTCTTGCAGAAGACTTACAATTGCCTGTTTTACAGCGAATTCATTTTCAATGTCCAAAGAGGCGGTTGCCTCATCAAGAAGCAGAATCGGGCTGTTTTTCAATATGGACCGGGCAATAGAAAGCCGCTGCCGTTCACCGCCGGAAAGCAGATTTCCATTTTCACCGATAGGAGTATCATAGCCTTTTTTCCATTTTGCGGATAAACGGGTCACAGTTCGCTTTTTGGCAGGCGGTTTCAATTTCTTCATCGGTAGCGGAAGGCTTTGCATGGCGTATATTTTCCCGAACTGTATCATTAAACAGGAAGGTGTCCTGATCTACCATGGAGATGCTATCCAGCACATCTTCCGCATTGACATTTCGGATAGATTGTCCTCCGATGGCAATTTCTCCGCTTTCCGGCTCATAATACTTTGCCATCAGATTCAGAATGGTTGATTTACCCGATCCGGAGTCTCCCACGATAGCGGTTAGCCTGCAATCCGGGATGGAGAAGCGCATTTCTTTTAGAACCACTTCTCCCTGCACATAAGAAAAGGATACATCGTGAAAGGAGATGTCGTGCTCTTTGGGAGAAAAAACAGCTGGCTTTTTCGCTTCTTCCTTTTCCGCCAACACGTTTTGAATGTTTGTCTTAGAGAGCAGGAGATTCCTGTAACTGAACAGATCGACCGAAATCGCAGCGATTAGACGAGCGAAAACCATTGGCATCATGCAAAGAAAGAGGAAAGTGATTGCGGGAATCTTCCCGGACTGCCAAGGGATGAATCCAATCCACATAATAAGCGGAACAGTTAGCCAATTGACAATGTTAAAAGCGAAATTAACAGGTATTCCGTGTGCCTCATATTGATAACTGACGGTGCTGAATTTCCTTAGGACATCTGTTGTATTTCTGTTTTTAACACCGCCCATTCCATAGGAACGGAAGTCCCGGATTCCGTCAATGTACTCGACGATTTGTCCTACGGCTTCCGCCGTAACGGAATTCTTCTCCTTGCCGTACTTTTCCACAATTCGAAACGACAGACCCATTTCCGGAATGAGAAGTAGAAGAGAAAACAGCAGGAGGATTGCGACCGGAAAATAGAGAACACAGATCAAAGCAAGTACGATTACAGACAGCACCCCGTTTTTTACAAGGGAGGCAAGTTTGTGCGTCAGAATCTGCTCATAACTGTTTACATCTGCCGTCATGATATGGATATATTGTCCTTCCTGTTTCTCTGTAAAAGAGGATAATGGAACTCTCCTCAGCTTATCGCCGAGCCCGAGACGGATATTTTTAGAAACTTCGGCACCTCCGATTTGGCTCTGTGTATAGCCGGTGCTGTAAATAGCAAGCCGTATCAGGAAGATTACGCCGACGAGGCAGGATATACGGGTGATGCTCCTTATATCAGCAGACCCGTCGTACAGCATTTTCAGCACTGCGTAAAGGACAATGTAGTTACTTCCTGACAGCAGTCCTTCCAGAACAGTCAATAGCAGACCGAGGTAAAACCGGGGATTCTTATGGAAAAGATCTTTGTCTCTCATCTTACGTCTCCTCCTTTCCCATAGCGGATATTTCTTGCCGCTTCATAGCTTTCCCAACTTTTCCGATAGGTTCTGTTTCGTAAAAGCAGTTCATCATGGGTTCCTATATCGGAAATCGTGTGATTTTCTACCACCAGAACCCTGTCACACATGCCGACCACACTAAGCCGATGGGCAATTATAATGACGGTTTTTTTCCTTTGCAGAGGTTCTTAATCGCCTTGTCAATCTCCATCTGATTTTCCGGATCGGCGGCACTTGTCGCTTCATCTAAAATCAGGATCGGTGCATTTTTCAAAATTGCCCTTGCGATGGCGATTCGTTGTTTTTCTCCGCCTGAAAAGCGGGAACCATAACTTCCGACCTTTGTATCATATCCATCCGGAAGGGACATAATAAAATCGTCAATCTGCGCTTTTCTTGCAGCATCCCGCACCTCCGTAAGAGATGCATTCCTCCCCATACGGATATTGTCAAAGACAGAGTCCCGGGTCAGAAAAGTCTTCTGAAAGACAAGAGAGATATTCTGAAGGAGCGTTTCATAGCGAATGCTTTTGACATTTTTCCCTCCAATCAAAATCTCCCCCTCGTCCACGTCATGGAAACGGGCAATCAGTGCGGCAACCGTGCTTTTCCCCGCCCCGGATGCTCCCACAACGGCAATTTTCTCGCCATCCCGGATGCTTAGGTTGGCATTTTCCAGTACATTTATTTTCCCGTCATAGGAAAAACGCACGCCTTTTTAACCGGATATCATGGCTTTCCGGGAAAGCGTCGCCCCCATCAAAGGTAGGAAGCGCCAGTATTTCTTTGACTTTGCTCATGCCGCGAAATGCCTGTGCAAAATTCCCGGAAAGCTGTTGAAGCGGAAGCAGTTCCGTTAAATACAAGGATCCGATGTAGGAAAAGAGGAGAAATACACTTGCCGGGATAGAACCATGCAGGAAAAGTCTCCCGCCAAGAGGAACAAGGAGTAAAAGTCCGGACTCCAAAAGCAGGATGAATACGGCATATAGGGGAGCAGTCTTTTTCGCGATTTTGTTCCATGCTCTGTTTTCGTCGAGAATGGCTTCTCTGAATTTTTTAAAGGATTTGCTGCCCATCCGGTATGCTTTAATGAGACGCATACCGCGGACATATTCGACCATGACGGAATTGAAGTCGGCGAGAGAGGCGTTGGTCTCCGGTAATAGGGCAGACATTTTTTTGAAACACCGCCATCATTACCGGGATATCCAAAAAGAGAGGAATCAGGGAAATCAGTGCCAGCGGGATGTTCACGGTCATGAGGTACATAAAAATCACGACAGGACCGGTGAGATAACTGACAAGCTCCGGAATGTTATGGGCAAGACATAACTCCAGCTTCTCAATGTTCTCATTCAAGACCGTTTTGATTTCGCCTGTGCTCCGTTCGCTAACGTATCCGAGTGGCACTTTCGCGAGCTTTTCTATAATCATGCAGCGCACGCGAAACAGCGTACTGTATGCCCCTTTATGCGAGAGCACGCCGGACAGCCCTAAGAGAATCATGCGGAAAACAGTCGTGACACTTACGAGAACGATACAGTCCGTCAATCCTTTCCTTGTCAGTGTTCCGAGGAGGACGGCGTCCATCAGGTGATAAATGCCGACATACGGTCCGATTACAAACAGTCCGCTCAAGAAAGCACAGAAAACGGAGGCAAATAAGTACCATTTGTCGCTGCCTGCCCATGTAAGAAGTAATTTTATCGGCTTTTCCTGATTCTTATGCAAAGCAATTCCCTCCCTTATTTCCACTCTTCTTTTCCCCCACGGCGGAAAAGAACAACTGCTTTATTTCGTCCTTATTCTCTGCACGGCATTGTAAATCGTAGTGTATTTTCCCATCGAAAAAAACAAGCATACGGCTGCATGTCCTGCAAAAAAATTCATAATCATGCGTCACAATAAATAGGATTTTCCCCTGTTCGGAGAGCTTACGGACAATTTTCGCGACCCTTTCCATGCTTTCATAATCGAGTCCACTGGTAGGCTCGTCAAAGACAATCAGCTCTTTTTTACAGACCTGTCCTACCGCGACGGCCAGTCTTTGCTTTTGTCCGCCGGAAAGGGTACCAGGATGCCGTTCGCTAAATGGGGTCAGTTCCAGCGCAGCCATCGTTTCTGCGACTAAATTGCCATCCGGGTTCTTTATGCCAAAGGAGCATTCGTACTTTACGCTTTCTGCAAAAAGTTCATAATTGACGTCCTGCATGACCATATAGGAGATTTTTTGCCGCGTCTTTTTTGAGAGGATTCTACCATCCCGGAGAAACTCCCCTTTTATTTCTTCATGTAATCCGCAAAGAGCCCGTGAAAATGTTGTTTTTCCTGCGCCGTTTTTCCCGACAAGGGCAATGACCTCACCTTGTGAAAACTCTTCGTTGATATTTTCCAGCACGGTTTTTTTCTTGTAGAAAAGAGAAACGTTCTTCAGCTCCAGCCTTGTTTCTTGCACTTTCTCTGCGGTGATTAAGGGGAGCTCTTTTCGTAAATCCGTCGTTCGGAGCCCCATACTCTGGCGTTCTTCGTCTGGAAGGCTTAGGAACTCTCTCGCTGAGCAATCCTTTTTTATTCTCCCCTCATTCAGAACAATAATCCGGTCAGCGATATCCATGAGATAATATAGCCTGTGCTCGACTATTAAAATGGTCTTTCCCTGAGACTTCAGCATTTTAAGATGAGATTGCAAAAGAAGCGACTGATTCCATATCCAGATTGGAGGATGGTTCATCCAAGAGATAAACAGAGGGGTTCATGGCATAGACGGAGGCAAAAGCAATCTTCTGCTTTTCTCCCCCTGAAAGAGAGAAAATATTTCTTCCGCGCAGATTTTCAATTTTTAGGTCTTTTGCTGCGGTCGCCACTTTTTTCTACAATCCGTTCTCTTGGGAATGCCCTGGTTTTCCAAACCGAAAGCAATCTCACTGTCTGTGTCTACATTAAAAAACTGCGTTCTGGGATTCTGAAATACCGAGCCGACAAGAGATGCCGTTTCATACATTGGCATTTCAGATACGTTTCGCCCGTCAAGCAGAACTTCCCCACGAAGCTTCCCGGGATAAAAATGCGGAACAAGTCCATTTATGAGGCGCGTCATCGTGGTCTTTCCGCATCCGCTTTTTCCGGTGAGAAGGACGCATTCTCCGTCATGCACCGTCAAGTTGATGTCATGCAAATCCTCGGTTCTCCGTCCGGCTTCCTGCTCCTCGTGCGAGTCATACGAAAAAGATACATGCTGAAACGTAATCATAGGTTACACCAGCCTTTCCCGAATAAAACCCAAAATAAGGATGAATACTGCAAGAACTATGGCGACGAGGTCCCTTCCTCGAAAACGGATTGCAAGAAGGCAGGTACGGGGCTTTGGATTTTCTATCCCGCGTGTTACTGCGGCACAAGAGAGTTCTTCCGCTGTATTGGAAGCGGTCATCAATAAAGGAACATAAAGGCATTCCACCGTCATGACCGGGTTTTTAAGCAATCCGAATAAGGATGGTGTTACATCTCTAAGCCGCATAGCGTCTTTGATATACCCCCAGTCTTCACGAACTGCGGGAATATAGCGAAGCATGACCGCGAGCGGAATAAGCACTTTCTTCGGTATATGTGCTTTGTTCATCGCAGTCAGGAACTCGTTCACATTCGTTGTGGAAAGAATAATGCTCGAAAAGGAAAGCACAAGGGAAGACCGTATAAAACAAGCCGAGCCAGGAGGTGAACACGGTGTAAAGTACCCCTTTTTCAAGCGAACGAATCCATAGCGTTAAGATATAGAAAGCACCGTAAAATGCCATGCAGAATAGTGATCTGCGTACTTTCCCGCTTGCACAGCCGAATACGGTAATCGCAAAAACAAGCACGCTCTCATACAGGAGAGAGGAGGCAATCGTCGCTGAAATCACGCATAGAATCAGTAGAACGATTTTTGTGCGGGGAGTCAAATTGTAGGCCGAATCGGTTTTCTATATATGCACTCCGATTCATGCCGTGATTCCCGCTTTTGTAAAGTGTTTCTTTAACAGTTTGCTACCAACAAGGCCACTGAGAAGAGCAACGAAAACTGTGCCTGCCAGCATGGTTAGGAAAACTCGGTGGTTAACTGCTGATGTCATTCTATCCAGATATTCCTCCGGTGTGCCTTTCTCCAACATCCGACTTACCCGTGCCTTTGGGATTTAAGAAATAGGCAATATAAGAACCGGTTCCGCCGAGACAGAAAACAATATAGGATAGAATGTTGATTCTTATACTTTTATATCGTGCGGTCCATGCCAGAAGATCCGCCGCTGCGCTTCCGACCAGATATCCGATGGTCATGCCGATATGCATGCCGGTCGCATAGCAGAAAATTGCCATCAAGAGTCCTGCGATAAAGATTGGCCCGGTTTTTGGCACTTTTGCAATCAGTAAAAGATAGACCGGTCCGGCAAGAAGCGATGCGCCCACCGGAAAATAAAAAGGTCAAAGCCGGGAACATGGCAAAAGGGCCTCCGCTCAAGGAGATACATACAAAAATGATGGCAGAAAAAATGCCGACCGTAATGAGGTCCTTGATTGTAAGGTTCTGTTTCTTGATCTTTCTTTTGCTTGTCATAAGAGATGCCCTCCCTTTAACCGTACATATTGAAATGAAAGAGATGCTGTGGTAATACATTGTTAGATGTCGCTAATCGCAAAAACAGTATAAAAAAAGCAGGAGAAGCGAAACAATATAGTCGAGCGTTGTTTGCCTGAACTGTACGAAATGATGTCCGATATGTATGATTTTGAGGGATTCTATGGAAGTCAACGAATTTTACAGAGAATGGCTTACCCGCAGCGGTTTTGTAGAATGTGAATCTACACAGAACTTTAGCCCTGCCGGAAAATTGTATCTCGCGCCAAAGGAGCTGGCTTGTGGATATTACTGGGTCTACGGAGAAAAGGATTTGTTTGATATTAAAATCCATGATTTCTATTTTTTTCGAGGATCACTTTATCTCTCTTACTACGCCGGAGTGTTTAAGCATTACTTACTATGATTCCGTGTCCGGGGAGGAGTTGACCCCTTACCGCCGTTTAACTGCGGGATGTGTAAAAACCTTCCATGGAGGGCATGCGCTTTATCAATCCATTATGCACAAGAATATTCCGATTCGTTCCGTGGGAATTGAAGTATTTCCCGCATATTATGAAAAATATCTGCGGGAAAGCTATCCGGATGACTACCTTCCTCCCAATGAGGCGTTCCGTCGTATCGGGCAGATGCTTGACTTCCCTGAGATGTCCCGACTTTTTACGTCAAGTTTGGGAGTATAATGGAGAAGGCATACCGGCAAAGTTATTCTATGAAGCCAAGGTCGCTGAAGCGGTTTCGCTTGTTTATGAACACGGAAAGAATAGTCAGAATACTTTATCTGCAAAAATATCCAAGCAGGACATGGATGCCTTAAGTAATGTTACCTCCTATATCCATGACCATTTTAACTCGGCGCTTCCGCTGGATACGCTTGCGCGAATCGCCTGTATGGGTACAACAAAGTTGAAGACTTCTTTTAAGCATGTCTATCAACGCACCATTTCGGAGTACATCCAAGAGCGACGTATGAGTCATGCGGAAATGCTTCTGAGCTCCACAGACCTTACAGTCGACCAGGTAGCTTCGGCTGTCGGGTATTCCAATGCCGGAAGATTTGCGGCAAACTTTAAAAACAATACAGGACTCTTTCCGTCGGAATATCGTAAAATGGCACGTAGGAAATAAGGCAGAATATTTTTCCATTTACACGATTTTTTTGCTATCCTAAAGTTTGCAAAAGTTATTTTTTTACAGATTGGTGAAACAAGCTTAAACAGATTAGTGAAACAGCTTAAACGAGGAGATATATGAAAAAAATCAGTAAAGCATAAAAATATGTATCGCTCTGGGCATCTTATTCGGGCTTATTCTTCTTTTTATTAAGCTACGGTTTCAACTTAGTGAAGAAGAAACCATGCGAATTTACATTTATTTGTCGATAGCATTAATCATCATCAGCGCTATCATAAACCTGTCCTATAATTTATTTTATGGAAGGAAAATGAACGCCCTAATGCCCTTACTCGGTGAAGCAAAATATGATGAATATTTGGACAAGATAACAGCGATTCGAGATAAGGTAAAATCCAAGCATCTTAGGGCTATTGCGGAGCTGAATCGTACTGCGGCGTTAACAGGGGAAAAAGAATATGCTACGGCAGTGGAAATTCTGAAGGAATTGGAGCCGAGGGTAAAGAAAATGCCTTCTGTAGAGATGGTGAGAAGGTTGAATCTATGCCTGAACTATTTTTATTTAAAGGACTACGAGGAAGCGGAGAGTCTTTATCAAGATAGTGAAGCTCTATTTGGGAAATACAAAGAAAATGTGTTCTATAAAAAGAACTTTACCATCCTGGATTTGTTTATGGATCTATGCTGCTATGGAAAAAAGGAGGGAGTGGCAGAACGGATTCAGGAAGCGAGAAGGATGTATCCGGAAAAGCAATTGCAAGAAGATTTTGAGTATTTGGAGGAACTTTTGGAAGAAGGAAAGGAAAATCTGCAGGAAGACACCAAAAGTGATGTATAGTATAGGGGAAAAGGAGGTGCAAAAAGCAGTATGATACAGTTTATACAAGGGGAAATTTTGAGAATGGACTGGCTAAGCCGACTGTTTCGGGATGCTTTGGAACACATAGGGATTGCTACGGAAAGTCGCATCGGAGGAAGTCTCCATTTCTTTCTCTATGATTGTGTGAAAATCACGGTGTATCTTTGCGTCTTGATATTTGCCATTTCCTATGTACAGAGCTTCTTTCCGCCGGAAAGGACAAAGCGGATTATGGGGCGTTTTCACGGTATCTATGCCAATATCATAGCGGCTCTTTTGGGAACGATTACTCCTTTTTGTTCTTGCTCCTCCATTCCGATTTTTATGGGATTTACAGCAGCCGGCATTCCTCTTGGAGTCTCCTTTTCCTTTTTGATATCTTCTCCCATGGTGGATTTGGGAAGCCTTGTGCTACTCACCGGTATTTTCGGTCTAAGGATTGCCTCTGTCTATGTGATATTGGGACTCTTGCTGGCGGTTCTAGGTGGCTTAGTGATAGAGCATTCGTCCTTGGAAAATGAGATAGAACCCATTCTTCGGCAGCTGCAACCCGTGGAGCAGGCGCTCCCTACCTTGTCCCGGAAAGAGCGTCTTTCTTATGCTGCCGAGCAGGTGAAAACGACCTTTCGAAAGGTTTTCCCCTATATCCTTTTAGGGGTAGGTATCGGTTCTTTGATTCACAACTGGATTCCGGAGAACTGGATTATTTCTTTACTTGGGAAAGGGAATCCTGTCGGAGTGATTCTTGCGACTCTGGTGGGGATTCCCATGTATGCGGATATTTTCGGAACGATACCGATTGCGGAATCCCTTCTTTTGAAGGGGGCGGAGCTGGGAACGGTGCTGGCCTTTATGATGGGAGTCACTACTCTTTCTCTTCCCTCTATGATTATGCTTAGGAAAGTCATTAAGCCGAAGCTCTTGGGGACTTTTATAGGAATATGCATCCTTGGCATTATTCTTATCGGATATATTTTTAATGCATTACAGGCAGTGCTTCTGTTATGATTTACAAGGTAGGAGATAATTTATGGAAAAGAAAAAAATTATATGTCTTAACAGGCTTTTTAGGAGCTGGAAAAACCAGTCTTTTGCTGCATATCTTGGAAGAATTTTCCGATAAAAAGCTTGCCATTATTCAAAACGAATTTGGAAAAACCGGAATTGACGGCAGTATTCTGGAAAAGAAGGAACTGACCATCAAGGAAATCAATAGAGGATCAATTTTTTGCTCCTGCCTGCAACTTTCCTTTGTGGAGGCATTGGCAGAGATGAGCAAGGGAGATATGGAATACCTTTTTGTGGAAAGCTCCGGTCTTGCCGATCCTTCGAATATTCGGGACATTTTAAAGAGCGTAGAAGTTCTGGCCGGGGACCTCTATGATTTTCAGGGCGTAATCTGCCTGATTGACGGCGTGCATTTTCCAAAGCAGGTAAAGGATACGGAAACGGTAGATAGGCAATTAAAGCATTGTGATGTAGCCATCGTGAACAAGATGGATTTGATTTCCGAGGAACAATATAAGAAAGTACTTTCTTTGATTCGGGAAGTGAATCCCCATTGCCTGATTTTACATTGCGAAAATGGAAGAGCAGATCTTAGCTTTATTAGAGAGGGCTTTGAAAAGGGAAGCTGGGTAGATTCGGAAGAAAGCTTAAATACGGTGGACAACAAGCCGAAAACCATTTCTCTGGTATGTGCGGAAAATGTTTCCAAAGAGCGTTTTCATCAATTTTTGCAGGAAGTTTTGCCGGACTGTTATCGGATTAAAGGTTTTTTCCTTTTGGACAATTGCTGGATGCAGGTGGATGTGGTGGAGGAATTAGTCGACTATAAGCCATGTCTAACAAAGGATATTTCCGAACTGGTATTTTTGTCAAAAGTTGGACCGAAGGTGATTCGGAGCATTGATGAAGCTTGGAAAAACTATATGGACTCTCCTATGAAGTTAAAGAATTAAGGAGTAAAAAGTAAAATAGGAAGGAAATATAGAAAAGAGCTACATAAATATAAACAAAGAATAAGTACAAAGAATTAATGCAAAGAAGTTCTTGTCAAAGCATAGAAGTTAGAAAGGGAAAAAGCGGAACAGTAATGTAGTGAGGGAGGGAATATGGAAATTAAGGTTATCGGTGCAGGCTGTAAGGAATGTGATACGCTATATCAAAATGTAAAAGAGGCGGTAAAGGAGCTGGGGAAGGATGCTAAAATCGAAAAAGTAGAGGAGTTAATCGAGATTGTAAAGCTTGGGGTACTCAGTGCGCCATCCCTCATGATTGACGGGAAACTTATCGTAAGCGGACGGGTTCCCGGAGTCGGAGAGTTAAAAAAGCTATTGTCTTAAAGGAAGGAGAAGCGTGGTGCAAAAGGTAAAAACTGTAGCCATTGTCAGTCTTTCCAGCGGTGTTCTGGGAGAAGATTTTGTGCAGCATGAAGTAAAAATAGGCTTGGAACGCCTACGCCGTTTTGGGTTGGAAGTGAAATTCATGGAAAATGCCTTGCAAGGCTTAGACTATCTAAAAGAGCATCCGGAGAAGAGGGTAGAGGATCTCTTACAGGCTTTTTCCGACGATTCAATAGATATGATTTTATGTGCCATAGGGGGAGAGGATACTTATCGCCTACTTCCCTATCTTTTTGAAGAGGGGCAATTGGAAAAGGTCGTAAAGCAAAAGATTTTCCTTGGCTTTTCCGATACCACGATGAATCACTTGATGCTTCATAAATTGGGAATCAAGAGCTTTTACGGACAGGCTTTTCTACCGGATATTTGTGAGTTGGAAGAGGAAATGCTGCCCTACAGCGAAAAATACTTTTCGGAATTGATTCAAAGCGGAAGCATTCGTTGTGTTGAGCCGAGTCCGATTTGGTATGAGGAACGGACAGATTTTGGACCGAAAGCAATAGGAACAAAACGAGTTAGCCATGAGAATGAAGGCTTTTTGCTCTTACAGGGCAGTCCTGTTTTTCAAGGAGAAATCTTAGGGGGCTGTATAGATACCCTCTATGATATCTTTGACACAACGAGGCACGAGGACTCTGTCAGCTTATGCAAAAAGTATGCACTATTTCCGGATTTGGCAGACTGGAAAGGGAAGATTCTCTTGCTGGAAAGCAGTGAGAATCAGCCTAATCCGGAGAAGTATAGGAAAATGCTCAAAGCCTTAAAGAAAAGCGGTATTTTCGAAGTCCTTAGCGGTGTGCTGGTGGGGAAGCCTATGGATGAGCGTTATTCCAAGGAGTATCAGGAAATTCTTCCGGAAGTGATTGGAAATCCCACTCTTCCGATTGTATTCAATCTGAATGTGGGACATGCCACTCCCAGGGCGATTCTTCCCCTTGGCATTATGGCGAAGGTGGATGTTTTGACACAAAGCATCAGCTTTACGGAAGCGTAAGGCTGATGCTTAACTAAAAAAGACACATATTTTTCACAACTAAATTAGCACTCAACACTTGACAGTGCTAACAACTTGAGTATAATCATAATCAAGCAGAGGAACAGAGAAGACCGCAAGGACTTTAAAGGTTCTCACGATGATGAAGATTCTTCCCCTTGCTGAAAAAAATAACAAGATATTAGAAGTTAAAAGAAGAGTATAAGGAGGAAAAAGATATGTTAGCACCTAGCATTTTTGGAGAGAATTTATTTGATGATTGGTTTGATTTTCCGAGTTTCGGAGGTCTTGGCAGAGTAGAGAATAAGCTTTATGGAGACCGGGCAGGAAGACTGATGAAGACGGATGTGCATGAGAAGGACGGACAGTACGATATGGATATCGACCTTCCGGGCTTTAAGAAAGAGGATATCAAGGTAGAGCTGCATGACGGCTATCTTCAGGTCAGTGCCGTAAAGGGCTTAAATGAAGAGGAGAAGGATGAGAAAGGAAAACTCATTCGTCAGGAACGTTACTCCGGCTCTATGCAGAGAAGCTTTTATGTTGGAGAGAGCATTAAGCAGGAAGATGTAAAAGCAAAGTTTGAACAGGGCGTTTTGAAGCTTTCCTTCCCGAAGGAAGGGGAGAAGAAGCTTCCGGAAAAGCAGCCGATTATGATTGAAGGTTAAGGCTGCCTTGTTGCGGAATTTAAGGCTAGGAAATGTAAAGAAAGAAGATAGAATTTAATAGATTCTATTTGGGGAAGGCACTCTTTATGATGAGAGATAAACCTGCGGATCTCATTAAGCCGGTAGTATCTATTAAGAAGTAAATTTAGAAGCCTGAGTTTTAGAGCTTTCCTAGATAAAGCTTCGACTGTTAAAAGAAATATCCGCTTTGAAGGGGATAAGAAAAGGTTTGTGAAAAAGATTCACTTTTACAGACCTTTTTTATCCCTAAATATTTTTTTCACACCTAGATATGCTTTTTTTACCAGTATATTTTTTTATAACTATTCATTTCGTTTCAATTTTTTTGATAAATAGGATTTTCTATTAAATTCTTTAGAGAGGCGTTAATATAAAAGGGAAAAAGGAAGAGAGGAAAAAAGCAGAACAGGAAAATAGATTGTTAAAAATATTGACATATAAATAATAGAGGAGTAGCATGGGGGACGTAAAAAGTTGGAAGGTCTATTTAAGGAGGCTTAAGATGAGATTTACATTACCAAGAGACATTTATCACGGAGAGAATGCATTAGAGGCACTGAAGACTTTTAAAGGAAAGAAGGCTTTTGTCTGCGTGGGCGGCGGATCGATGAAGCGTTTCGGCTTTTTTTGGACAAAGTAGTACAGTACTTACAGGAAGCCGGTATGGAAGTAAAAGCTTTTTGAAGGGATTGAGTCCGATCCTTCCGTAGATACCGTAATGAAGGGTGCGAAGGAGATGCAGGACTTCGGACCGGATTGGATTGTGGCAATCGGCGGAGGTTCTCCCATTGATGCGGCTAAGGCTATGTGGATTAAGTATGAGCATCCGGAGTGCACTTTTGAAGATATGTGTAAGGTCTTCGGTATCCCGACACTTCGAAACAAAGCGAAGTTCTGCGCGATTTCCTCTACTTCCGGAACCGCGACCGAGGTAACCGCATTTTCTATTATTACAGATTACAAGAAGGGAATTAAGTACCCGATTGCGGACTTTGAGATTACTCCGGATGTCGCTATCGTTGACCCGGCTTTGGCACAGACCATGCCGAAGAAGCTGGTTGCCCATACCGGAATGGATGCTTTAACCCATGCGATTGAAGCCTATGTTTCTACTGCAAATTGCGACTACACGGATCCTCTGGCTCTACATGCCATTGAGATGATTCGGGATGACTTGGTAGATTCCTATAATGAGGATAAGAAGGCCAGAAATGAGATGCACAACGCACAGTGCCTTGCCGGAATGGCATTTTCCAACGCCTTACTGGGAATCGTGCACTCTATGGCACATAAGACCGGTGCCGTATTCGGAGACTTAGGCGCTCATATTATTCACGGTGCGGCAAATGCCATGTATCTTCCGAAGGTTATCGCCTTCAATGCAAAGGATGAGACGGCGAAGAAGCGTTATGCCAAGATTGCCGATGTAATCGGTCTTTCCGGACATACGGATGACGAAAAAGGTAAAGGCATTAATTACTTACGTTAGAGGCTTAAACGACAAGTTGAATATTCCGCATTGCATTAAGAACTATGGTGCGGATTCCTATCCGACAGAGCAGGGATTCGTTCCGGAGCAGGTTTTCTTAGAGAGACTGCATGACATTGCGGTAAATGCCGTTGCCGATGCCTGCACAGGCTCCAACCCCCGTCAGCCGAGCGTAGAGGAAATGGAAAAGCTCTTAAAGTGCTGCTACTATGACACGGAAGTGGATTTCTAAACAAGAAAGCGAATTCTATTTTGTATTTACGCGTTATGATTAAAAGCAAGCTCCTCGAATGTTTTTTTAGTGGGGAGCTTGCTTTTTATCTTAATATTCCTATAATTTTGTAAAAAAATTTATATTTTAAGTATAAAGAAAAGGAGAATTTATGGGAGAATCTTATTTTGACGGCGGTTTATTACAGTTAATCGGATGGAAACTTTTTGGGGGCTTTTAATCATTTTTGTGTACCTTTTGGTCTTTGTACTCCTTGGGCAATATGCATGATTTATAACTGGGAAATCTCTCATACTGTGATTAACGGACATCGTCTTCGTTTTTACCGGTACAGCGACCGGCTTATTCCTGCAGTGGATTAAATGGTTTTTCCTCTGCATCATCACTTTCGGTATATATGGCTTTTTGGGTAGGAATTGCTTTGAAAAAGTGGCAGGTAGCACATACCGAGTTTGCAAATTAAAATTTCTGCAGAATACAATTTTGCGTAGGAGTAAGAGTCTTTTTGGAAGTTCCCAGGGCTCTTATTTTTTGACTATGGAAATATAATAAAAATTTTTTCATAGATTGTAAATGGCGCTGTATTTGATACAATAGGTCTATTGCTGCCATCGGCAGTAAAAAATGTAGAAGGGGGTTTTTATGAGTTGGAAAAAACGCTGATTGATTTAAGGGGAATTACCAAATCTTTTGATGGAGAGCTGATTTTGGATGATCTGAATCTTTCCATAAGAGAGAACAGTTTCGTAACTTTGCTCAGTGCTTCGGGTTGTGGCAAGACGACCACACTTCGTATTATTGGAGGCTTTGTGCATCCGGATAAAGGACAGGTATTTTTTTGAGGGGAAGGACATCACCAATTTGCCGGCAAACAAACGGCAGTTAAATACGGTATTTCAAAAATATGCTCTATTTCCTCATATGAATATTGCGGAAAATATTGCCTTTGGACTGAGGATACGCAATAAGTCGGAGGCTTATATTCGGGATAAGATTCAATATGCCTTGAAGCTTGTGAACTTACAAGGCTATGAGAAGCGTTCCGTGACTTCGCTTTCCGGCGGGCAGCAGCAAAGAATCGCTATAGCAAGAGCGATCGTGAATGAGCCCAGAGTCTTACTTTTGGACGAACCCTTGGGGGCTTTGGACTTAAAGCTTCGGCAGGAGATGCAATACGAACTGATTCGCTTAAAAAATGAATTGGGAATTACCTTTATCTATGTTACCCATGATCAGGAAGAGGCACTGACCATGTCCGATTATGTGGTGGTAATGAATCAGGGTTATATCCAGCAGGCGGGCTCCCCCGAGCAGATTTATAATGAGCCGGAAAATGCCTTTGTGGCGGATTTTATCGGCGATTCCAATATCGTACCGGGCATTATGTTAGAAGATAGACTGGTACAAATTTTTGGTGCAAACTTCCCTTGTATTGACGAGGGCTTTGGCCGAAACAAACCTGTCGATGTGGTTATCCGACCGGAGGACGTGGAAATTTTGGAAGACGGAGATGATCGTGCAATTCTTAAAGGAACAATGACGCACATCATTTTCAAGGGAGAAATCTATGAGATGGAATGCACCACCGAGGATGGCTTCGAGTGGTTGGTGCACTCCACGGAGATGCATGAGCCGGGAAAGAAGGTGGGACTCTATGTCAGACCTTCCAATATTCAGATAATGAATAAGCCCGAGTCTGAGGACGAGGAGGCTATCGGCGTTGAAGAATAAAGAGAATACCTTACTTACCACACCCTACTTAGTTTGGATGTGTGGCTTTATTGTCATTCCGCTGGCACTCGTGATTTACTATGCCTTTACGACGAAGGCGGGTGCCTTTACGCTGGAAAATGTAGGGCAGATTTTACTGTGGGAAAATTACAAGCCCCTAGTTTTGGCACTGCTTCTTTCTTTAGCAAGTACGGTGCTCTGCTTTTGTTTTTTTGCCTTTCCGCTTGCTTTAATTCTTCGCAATAAGAAAATCGGGAAAGGCTCTTTTTGTGGCGTTTATTTTTATTCTTCCCATGTGGATGAATTCGCTGCTTCGGATTCTTGCGTGGCAGACTCTCTTGGAGCGAAAAGGGGTGCTGAACGAGATTTTGCTTTCTTTGCATTTACCAAGACAGAACCTCATCAATACTCCCTATGCCATTATTCTCGGCATGGTTTATGACTTCCTGCCCTTTATGATTTTACCGATTTACAACACGCTAAGTAAAATTGATGACAATACCATTGATGCGGCCTATGACCTTGGGGCAAGCTTCTTTACTACGCTTGGGAAGGTTATTTTACCGCTTTCCGTTCCGGGCATTGTCTCGGGGGTGACCATGGTTTTTGTTCCGGCACTCACTACCTTTGCCATTTCGAATATCCTTGGAGGTGGAAAGATTTACCTAATCGGAAATGTTATCGAGCAGGAGTTTACGACAAATTCCAATTGGAATGTGGGCTCCGGCCTTTCCATGATTCTGATGCTCTTTATCATTCTTTCCATGGCGGTCCTTTCCCGCTATGACAACGGAGAGGGGGCGATGTTTTAATGGAAAAAAGAGGAAAAAAATATTTGGAAAACGGTTATTTAGGCTTGGTGGTGCTTTTCCTTTATGCCCCTATCTTTATGCTGACCGCGCTTTCCTTTAATGCGGGACGAAGCAGAGCGCATTTTTCCGGCTTCAGCCTCCAGTGGTATGCGGAGATGTTTCAGGACGAGGCAATTTTGCAGGCCTTAAAGAATACATTGATCATTGCATTTTTGTCGGCCTTTATCGCGACTGTACTGGGTACCATGGCGGCGATTGCGATTCGGAAAATGAAGAAGCTCCCGAGAAACTTGATTATCGGGGTAAGCAATGTTCCGATGCTCAATGCCGACATTGTGACCGGTATTTCTTTGATGCTGATGTTTATTGCCTTTCGTTTCAGTCTGGGCTTTAACACCATACTCATTTCCCATATTACCTTTAACCTGCCCTATGTTCTTCTTTCGGTGCTTCCAAAGATTAGGCAGAGCTCGCAGGTAAGCTACGAGGCAGCACTTGACCTTGGGGCGACTCCGCTTTACGCCTTCTTTAAGGTAGTGCTTCCGGATATAATGCCGGGGGTTTTATCAGGATTTTTACTGGCCTTTACCATGAGCCTCGATGACTTTATCATCACGCACTTTACCAGAGGCGCGGGCATCGATACCATTTCTACACTGGTCTATTCCGAGGCAAGAAAGGGAATCAAGCCGACGATGTATGCTCTCTCCACCCTGATTTTTGTGACGGTTTTTGTGGTTTTACTTTGTGCGAATTTCGCACCGGGATTTTTTGAGCGGAAGGAGAAGGAGGCGTAAAGCGAAATACAGGAAATCACCTTTGCACATCTCTTCAAAAGGCGCTCTCGCTCGATTTCGACGCAACGGTACTAAGCATCAAACTTCGCTTTGCTCGTTTTCTGCAAGTGCCGGCGTCTCCATACGCTTTTTCGGAGATGGTGCAAAGGTGATTTCGGTATAGTTGCTGTACCATGTGTACTGGAGGCTTGCACTGTATATTTCACGAAAAGACCGTCGCGAGGCTCCCGTTATTTGTTCCATGCTAGCTAACGAGTGCGGAGCGTGTTTGAGCGAAGCGAGTTCGCTAGGAGCACGAGTGGATGAGCGCATGGGACAAATAGGGAACGCAGTGGGTCTTGAGGGAAATATACTGCATAAAGCACAGCTCTTATAAAGTATAAAAATATAGAATCAGGAAAAGGAATATCATATGTTAAAAATCATGAAACATATAAAAGGAGAACAATCCGTCTGCGGATGCTCTCGTAAGATCGCTATAGTTCTTTCGCTGTTTTGCATTTGTCTTACGTCCGCTTTTTTAACCGCTTGTGGAAGAGACAAAGAGGAGACGAATGCTGCGGAGCAAGGAGATCAGGCGGATGCGCAGGGCGACAATGTCGTTACGGTCTACAATGCGGGAGAGTATATAGACCCGGAAGTTCCGAAGCTCTTTGAAGAAGAGACGGGAATCAAGGTGATTTACGATACTTTTGAGACAAACGAAGAAATGTATCCGGTTATTCAGGCCGGAGGGGTTGTTTACGATGTGGTTTGCCCTTCCGACTATATGATTGAGAAAATGATGCAAAATCATCTCCTGCAGGAGGTTGATTTTAACAATGTCCCGAATATCAAAGAAATCGGAAAACAGTATATGGAAATGTGCGAGCAGTTCGACCCCGGGAATAAATATGTTGTACCGTATACCACGGGAACGGTAGGAATTCTTTATAATAAGAGAATGCTGGATGAACTCGGCGTGCCCTATCCGACCAAATGGGCAGACCTATGGAATCCTAAGCTCAAGGGAGAAATTCTTATGCAGGACTCCGTGCGAGATGCCTTTATGGTGGCATTAAAGATGGAAGGACATTCCATGAATACCGTGAGTGATGCGGAGCTGGATGAAGCTTTGCAGGACCTTATCAAGCAGAAGCCTTTGGTTCAGGCCTATGTAGTGGACCAGGTTAGAGACAAAATGATTGGAGAAGAGGCTGCGGTCGGTGTCATTTACTCCGGAGAAATCCTTTATGTACAGGATGAGCTGGAAGGCACGGATGTGGAAATCGAATACGCAATCCCTGAGGAAGGCACGAATGTCTGGTTTGACGGTTGGGTGATTCCCTACAATGCAAAGCATAAGGAAAATGCCGAAAAATGGATGAATTTCCTTTGCAGACCGGATATTGCCGCTAAGAATTTTGAGTACATTACTTACCCGACTCCGAATACAGGAGCGCTTGCGCTTTTAGATAAGAGTTATACGGAAAATAAGGCTGTTTTCCCGGATATGGAAAAATTGTTGGAAAAGGGAGAGGTCTATACTTACCTCGGAGAGGAAAAATGATACAAGTACAATAATCGCTGGAAGATTTTGAAGGCATCGTAGGGTGATTATAATTATCTTTTTAGAAAAAAATTTTTTTCCGAAAATAAATATAGAAGAGTTCTTCCACTTCAAAATAAAAGCTATTCCCGGAAAGTAAAATTTTGTTAGAATAAAAGAAATAAAAAAACTTTTACGCAGTGTTAAAGGGGGAAAGATAATGCGCTCAAAATATGTGGCTTATATCGGTTCTTATTCCTACACCGGTTCTGCAAAAGGGATTACTATCTGCGATGTGGATATAGAAAAAGGGAAATTCACGAAGAGAACAGAAATAGAAGTGAACAATTCTTCTTACGTTGCAGTTTCGAGAGATCAGAAAACACTTTATTCCATTGCGGATGAGGGTGTAGTTGCTTTCGGATTCTGGATAATGGAGGCTTAGCAAGTTAAATACGAGAAATATTCGAGGCATGAGAGGCTGTCATTTGGCTGTGGATAAGAGTGGACAGTATCTTACAGTTTCCGGCTATCATGATGGAAAAGCCACATTACTGGCTTTGAATCCGGACGGTTCTGTGGGAAATATCATTGACGGTGTATATGATCAAGGTGTCGGATCCGTTGCCGAAAGAACCTTCCGTCCCCATGTTTCCTGTGCCAGAATGACGGATGACCAGAAATATATTTTTAATTGCGGATTTGGGAATTGATCAGGTTAAAATCTTTCGTTTTGACAAGGCAGACGGAAAGATGCGCCAGATTGATACACTTCGCTGTGAACTGCAATCCGGTCCGAGACATTTCCGCTTCTGTCCTGATAGAAAATACTTGTATCTTCTCTATGAGTTGAAAAATGTAATCGATGTTTACGCTTTTCATGAAGAAGAGGGGGGAGACGAGGTTACTCTGGAGAAGATTCAGACTATCCCCACCTATAAGGAAAAGGATCAGGACCCTTTAATTGCGGCTTGTCAGATGCGTTTCTCTCCGGATAAGGATGCGTCTCATCTTTTTGTATCGAATGCGGGGATTAATACCATTTCCATTTATGATAGAGATATTAAGACGGGGCTTCTGACCATGAAGGGAGCTTGCCGATTGGGGAGAATATCCGAAGGATTTCTGCATTTTCCCGGATGAAAAAGCATATCGCCGTTGCAAATAACGAAAGCGGTACGATTACGTTCTTGAATATTGACTATGAGCACGGGCTTCTGTCTATGTGTGCGAGAGAACTGGAAATTGATGAGCCGAACAGCATATGCATGGTAAAGCTCCAAGGTTAAATGGGCTTTGCAAGGTGGCTCTTCAAAGATAAAGTTACTGTGTAAGAGTTTGCTTGAAGCTTAAAGTTACTATGTAAGGAGAGGTATGGGCGGAAGTATTTTTGGAAAGATTTTCCGTATTAGTAGCTTTGGAGAGTCGCATGGAAAGGCTCTGGGGGTTGTTGTGGACGGTTGCCCGGCAGGTCTCTCCCTTTCTGAAGCGGATATTCAGCCGTATCTGGAGAGAAGAAGACCGGGAAAGAACTTGAAAATGACCCAAAGAAAAGGGGGGGATCAGGTAGAGATTCTCTCCGGTATCTTTCAGGGACGGACTACGGGAACGCCGATTGCGTTAATGGTTCGGAATGAGGATCAGCGTTCGAAGGACTATGGAGATATTGCCGAAGCATTTAGACCCGGACATGCAGACTATGGCTTTTTCAGTAAATACGGGTTTCGGGACTACCGTGGAGGCGGACGTTCTTCCGGGAGAGAAACGCTTGCGAGAGTGGCTGCCGGAGCGATTGCGAAGAAAATATTGCAGGAACTTCAGGTTGAAGTGGATGCCAAAGTGACGGAACTTGCAGGAATCTCTTTCCACTCCGGAGGGTCGGGAAGAAGCGGATGCACGAATCCTTAGCTAAGAGAAGAAGGCGACTCTGCAGGGGAGTTGTGGAATGCAGAGTCCGGGGGCTCGTTCCCGGAATCGGGGAACCGGTTTTCGATAAGCTCGATGCCCGCCTTGCGGAGGGCATCATGTCCATTGGAGCGGTAAAAGCGGTCGAAATCGGAGACGGGGTGGCTGCTTCGAAGGCCTTGGGTTCCGAAAATAATGATTCGTTTTTTTACGGTTGAAGCTTTGCCGGAAAGTAGAAGGGGGGATATTTCTATAGAGGAAGTGGGCGAATCAGATGAATCGGATGACTCGGAAAGAGGGGGCACAGAAGAAGATTATTTTTTAGAAAACAATTTAATACGGCTGAAGAAGAAAACAAATCATAGTGGTGGAATCCTAGGTGGAATGAGCGACGGATCAGAGCTTATTCTCAGGGCATGCTTTAAGCCCACCCCCTCTATCGGTAAGCTGCAAAATACAGTAAAGGAAAATGGGGAAGCGACAGCTATAAAGATAATGGGACGGCATGATCCGACAGTGGTGGAGCGTGCAGCGGTGGTGGTGGAAGCCATGACGGCAATCGTGATTTTGGACTGTCTGTTGGAAAATATGAGTGCAAGAATAGAGAATATAAAAAAAGTATACCGAAAAGGATAAAACGAAGGATACGAGAATAAAAAAAGGGCATTCATGTCGAAAGATATGTAATAGAGTATGAAAAACTTAGCGCAGGGTAACAAGTTTAACGTATGGCAACAAGTTTATAGTAGGGTAACAAGTTTAACGTAGGGCAACAAGTTTATAGTAGGGTAACGAGTTTAAAGTAGGGTAATAAGTTTATAGTAGGGTGATAAGTTTAAGTAGGGTAGTAAGCTGAAAAAGGAGTAGTGCTATGGACATTCATGCAAGTGTTACCGCAGTTTTACTTTTCATTTTGGCAGTTTTGGGGTTCGTTTTCCTTTTCTTTTTTGTGAGTGATCTACGGAAAAACAGAGAGAATATGGAAAAAGAAACAAGTTTTTTTCTAGGCAGTCTGATTTCTTTTGTTATCAATTTTTTTGATGTCTTCGGGATTGGGAATTTTGCACCGGGAGCTTCCCTTTATAAAGGCTTAAAACAAACGGATGACCGCTTGATTCCGGGAACTTTAAATGTAGCTTGTACCATACCGGTTATTGCGGAGGCCTTTTTGTTTATTCATGGGGTCAGGGTGGAACCGCTTACCTTAGTGAGTATGATTGTGTCGGCTATGGTTGGGGCATGGGTTGGTGCAGGTTTCATTTCCAGATTGTCGAAGGAAAAAATCCAGCTGGTTATGGGCGTGGCCATGACTTTAATTGCATTTGTTATTATAGCGCAGGTGACGAATCTGGTGCCGGTGGACGGAACAGCAATCGGTCTGCATGGGATCAAGCTCGTTATTGCGGTTACAGGTAACTTTTTTCTCGGTGCAGTAATGACTGCCGGAGTCGGATTGTATGCACCTTGTCTTGCGCTTGTCTGTCTTTTGGGAATCAATGTTTCCGTTGCCTTTCCGATTATGATGGGAGCCTGTGCCTATCTTATGCCGGTGGCTTCTATTCGTTTTATCAAGCAGAACAGCTACAATCGGAAGCTGGCACTCGGAGGAAATATCTTCGGTACGCTTGCAGTTATCCCGGCTTTTCGAGTTTACCTCTTAATCAGTGGGTCGTTACCTTCGCATGCTTTGAAAATCATTGTAATCTGTGTGATGTTTTATACTGCGATTTCTATGTTTTATTCTCTGTACAAGGAAGAAAAAAAGGAGGAGCAAACATAGAGACATAGAATGACATAGAGGATAAGAGAATAAAAGGATAAGAGAATAAAAGGATAAGAGAATAAAAGGATAAGAGAATAAAAAGAATAAAAAGAACTAAACTATCAAGAGATGATAGATAATGGAATTATTAAACAAAACAGAAAATAGATAAAAAAACAATAAGTTTTTTTAGAGAAAAGAAGAAATACCATAGCGAAATAAAGCATTGTGCAGTAAAATAAGAGGCTGTGAGTTAATATTGTGTGAAAAAGACAGAGGGCGATATCGGCTTTGTCTTTTTACTGTGAAAGAAGAGGCTAAAAATGAAATTTATCAAGAGCATTCATGCTGTAGATTCTCATACAGCAGGTGAATCAACCAGAGTGGTAGTAGGGGGAATCCCTAAGATTCCGGGAAAGTCGATGCCGGAGAAAAAAAGAGTGGTTAGAGAAGAACTTGATTACTTGAGAACTGCAATCATGCTTGAACCAAGAGGCCATAACGATATGTTTGGTTCTATCATGACGCAACCTACTGCAGATGAGGCGGATTATGGTATCATTTTTATGGACGGTGGCGGATACCTCAATATGTGCGGGCATGGTACTATCGGTGCGATGACCGTTGCGGTAGAAACCGGAATGGTGGAGGTTACAGAGCCGGTTACGAAAATTGTTCAGGAGGCTCCTGCGGGAATCATTCTTGGTCATGTGCAGGTGAAAAATGGAAAAGCGAAGAAAGTAAGCTTCCAGAACGTTCCTGCTTTTCTTTACAAAAAGGATCAAGAGGTAGAGCTTCCCGGTCATGGAAAGATTAAGTTTGACATTTCCTTTGGCGGCTCTTTCTTTGCGATTGTTAAGGCGGATCAGGTAGGACTTGAGATTAAGCCGGAAAATGCGGCGGAGTTACAGGAACTGGGGATTCAGCTCAGAGACATTATCAATAAGGAAATTCCTGTACAGCATCCTACGCTTTCTCATATTCACAGCGTGGACTTGGTGGAGTGGTGGTCAGAGACAGAAACCAAGGATGCAACTTTAAAGAACTGCGTGGTCTTCGGACAGGGACAGGTAGACCGTTCTCCTTGCGGAACCGGAACCTGCGCAAAGATGGCAACCTTATTTGCTAAGGGAGAACTGAAGGTCGGAGAGAAGTTCTATTATGAGTCCATCCTCGGCACTATTTTTTTGAGGGAGAGATTCTTGGTACGACCAAGGTGGGAGACTATGATGCCGTGATTCCGCAGATTACAGGTTCAGCTTATATTACCGGATTTAATCACTTTGTGATTGATGAGGAAGATCCTGTAAAAATACGGCTTTGTTTTGAAATAAAATGAGCTGTCTTGTGTTTTTGCCGGATGGCGCTCATTAGAATAAAGACTAGCGAACTAACCTAGCGAGGAATGGCAGTATGGAAGGAAGACTTACTAGAGCTAGCGGCGAAAAGAGCGCAAGAAGAGAAAAATTTATTTTTCTCTTCTTATTTTGCTGTTCTCTTCTTTGGGCTTTTTTCTTTTTTTTCAATAGCGGAAATGCGGAAAGGCTTATGGAAAAGAAAAGTCTGCTTGCCCTAGGCGAAGTAGGAGTGCTTTCTCTCTATATTTTTGCTGTTTTGTTTTTCGTAAGCGAATCTTTACAAGCAAAAAGAACTATCTGCTTTGCCTTTCTTTTCCCTTGCTTCTTTCTGCATACTTACATCGTTTTTCTTCTTCCTTTGGGGATTTCGCTCTTATATTTTTTTCTTTATTGGCATCAGTTTTTGGCTTTCTTCTTTCCGGAAAGCTAAGTTATTTTCCAAAGAAAATGAAGGAACTGCTTGCTTCATTACCCTATAAGGTAGAGGCTTTTTCTCATCCTTCCATTTCTTTTTTTATCCAGATGAATCGCAGCAATATTGCTTTGACTCATGACTCGCTTCGCTATGGTCTAAGGGGGAATATACTCTTTTTCTTTTTCCGGATGCTGTATTTACCGGAGGGCAATCATTGAGTGAAGGAATCCATTCATTCCTGAAAGGCTTTTTTCAGTTCGCACGGTTTACTCAATGCCGTATACAGCTATCCAAAGGGACTGGAGCTTCTACCGCGCCTCTCACTGTTTTACCGGGATATGGTTTTCTTCTGGCTTTTCAGATCTGGACTTATCTGGCGATTGCTTTGGTCTTGTTTTTACTATCAAGAAGAATTCATCTCAAAAGCGGGATGCCGATACTTCTTTTGTTTTTCTTTTTTTCCTCAATCGGAAATATGTCGATTACTGCAAAAACGGATAATATTACCTTGCTTTTTGCAAGTCTTAAGTCTATATTTTTATGCGAAGGGAGAACGAAAAAACAGCGTTTCCATGCTGATTCTCAGTTATAGCTTTAAGCCGACAGCAGTAGTCTTTAGTACTCTGATTTTAGTCGGACTATTTCTAGACAGCCTTCTTAAGGGAACAATCAGGGAGTTTTTCTTTAAGGAAATAACTTCGGAAGGGGAGAGAACTGAAGAAGTAAGAGTTAAAGAAGTAAGAGTTAAAGAAGTAAGAGTTAAAGAAGTAAGTGCCAAAGAAGTAAGACATCCCAAAAAGGAAAAGAGAATCAGACAATTTTGTATTTTAGGAACTCGACAGGAGGGCTCTACAGTCCTATTGTTTTTTCGCTTCTTTTTACCTTCCTGGTTACACTTCGCACCTTTCTGATTACCGGTTTACCCTTTTCTACTACTTTTACGGGAATCTTTCAGGCAATGGGATTTTCCGTAAAGTGACCCTTTAATCTGGATGCTCATGTGGATTATAGCGGAGAAAAACCTGCTTTTGAGATTGTTCTTTCTGTTGTGAAGAGAGTCTTTTTTTTCCTTTTTTATCCTGTGGGTGAGGATATGGAACATGTCAGCATTGCGTGGAGCGGAGTAGTATTTCCGGCAGTTCTTTTCTTGGCATTTAAGAATGCCGTTTGTGTCGTCTTCCCAAAAAGGGAAAAAAATATGCAATGAAAGGTATCGAGGGGGTGGAAGATGAAGGACGGAATTACTCATATTTACGGATTGTTTTTCTCTTAATCAGTTTTTTCTCTCTCTTAAGCTTTTCTATGCTTTGGCAGATTGACGGAAATTACTATATTTTGTGGGAGTGTCTTGCGCTTTTACTGGCGGCTTCTTCTCCTTTATGGAGTGAAAAGCAGGTCTCTTTAAGGACAAATAAGTGGATAAAAGGGCTTTTTCCCATTAACCTATCTCGCTTCAATATTGATTACACTTGTAACCTCTTGGGCGGGAGCGGTCGGTTTTACACCGATTGATTTTGTGAATAAGGGCTATTATGACCATTTTGCTGTGGAAAAGGATAAGCAGGCAAAACGGGGAAGTCTTCCTCTTTTTCTGAAAATGGCAGAGAATCCGAACAATCATGTTCTCGCTGTTGCAGAAACACCGGAATGCTATCAGATTCCCTGCATTGTGGAAAGTATTACCGATGTGGAGGGATCCGGAGGAAGCCCGGGCCTCCATAATGATCCGCTTTACTTTGCGTGGTTTTTAAAATGGGCAAAAACGGATTACATTTACATAGAGAAACCCTTTTTAGAAGAAGAAAGAGAAAAGAGAATAAAGAAAATGCTCGGGCAGATGGCAGAGCTCGGAATCCTGATAGAGCCGGAATTTTCCACAGAGCCTTCTGCAATGATGAGCGTGGATGACTTTGACTTAGCATGGCTTTTTAGGAAGACAAGAGGGAGGAGAGAAAGATTTCAAGAATTTAACGAAAACGCAAGATAGTTTTCCGAAATACCTTCTTGTGAAAGTGAATCAGTCTCGCTTAGAATATGCGTGGAGAGAAGAGCCATATCCTACGCTTACGAAAGACGAAGAGGAGAATGCGAAGAGGGTGTGGACTTGGATAGAACGGGAATTAGATACAAAATAATGGAAGCGCATGAGGGCGAAATGAGTAGTGTGAGAGAACAAAACAGTTTGCAAGCAGAAGACCGCTTAAAGAGTCAAGATAGCGTGAAGAAGCAAAGCTTGCAGGATGAAGATTATGTAGAGAAAAAAAATAGTTTGCAAGTGGAGGAGAAAAGAGAGAAAAGACAGAAAAGACAGGGAAACATATTCAGATTGCTTTTCTTCCTGTGCAGCTTTTGCCTGTTAATGCTTTTTGCCTTTTATGTAAACAGGCATATCCATATTAAAGCCTTATATATGGATGACCTGTATCTCTTTTCTTTCTTTCGGGAGCAGGATTTCTTGACCTTCAGCTTTCCGATAGGAGAGGCGGTGCGATTCCGTCCGGTTTACTGGGCTCTTAGCTATATCGAAATGGTCTTTGTGGGGAACGATCCCAACCGCTACTGGTATTTCAATGTGGTATTACTACTTTTTGGCTTGTTTCCTTCTATTTCTCCTGGGTGGTTTCAAAGGGAAAGAAAATTGTCTCTTTCTTTAAGCCTTATTTTTTTCTGTCTGCCCACTTTGCTTATTATCAGATTGCACAGGCACTTGGAATACTGGAGACTTTGGCACTGGGATTTTCATTGATTACTCTTTATTTTCTTTATTTGCAATTAAATGAAGAAAAGCATTTTCTGCGAAACCTTGTCTTTTCTCATATTTTCTTCTTTTTACTTGTTTTTACACATGAACGTTATATAGCTTTGCTTCCTCTTTTCTATGTTCCGCTCTTTTTTAAGGGGAGAGCAGGGGAAGCGAAGATTTTGACAGGAGGAAAAATCCTCCCTCTTGCTCAAGCTTTTCTTTTTTATGCTATCCGCAAGTTTGCCATTGGTTCTTTCATTCCTAAGGGGACGGGCGGAACGGAAGTTACGGAAAGCTTTAAACTTGAAGAAGCCCTGCAGAATGCCTTTACAGAGGTCTATTACATCTTCGGCTTTCAGAAGGGGCCGGAGCATTTAAATGGAATCCCTTGGGAGAAGGTTAGCCCGGATATGCGGAAACTGGTCTACGCATCAATTGCCGTTCTGGCTTTCACAGTGCTCTTCTGCCTGATTTTTGCGTTCGTCCGCATTTTTAAGACGGATAAAAGTGCAGGAAGAAATGCAGGAAGCAGTATCGAAAGCGGCAGTGGAAGCAGCATAGAAAACAGTATAGAAAACAGTATAGAAAACAGTATAGGAAAGAAGGCTACAAAAGATTTAGTAAACAATTCGGTAAGTGACTCGGTTAATAACTTAAGAAAAGACCAAAAGCGTGAAAAGCTCTCCCGTCTTCGCAACTTTATCGGAAACAATATTTTATTCTTACTGTTTATCGCGATGTGTATCGGTTCTTCTTCCGTGACGATTCGCGTGGAAATGCGCTGGGTTTATGTGAGTTTTGCTGCCTCTCTTCTCTATTTTTCGTATTTGCTGGGCGTGAGCAGGCTGCCGCTCGGTACGATTTTCTGCTTGGCCTTTATTTGCCTGCGCCTTCCGGTGGAGCGCTATTATCGTTCTTATTTTCCACAAATCTATTTCTGGGAGGATCAGGATAGGATGAATTCCTTGGCAGAGCAGACCATAGAAAAGTACGGACGAGACTATGTTTTGGGTAAGCAGGTCTATATTCTGGAAAACAGCTATAAGATGAGTAAGTTTTACGGAGATACCTTCTTTCAGGTCTTTGATGAGGATTTCAGCGGACACGGTACGAAGATTCATTTCTTCAAGGATTTTAGGGAGCTTCCGTCGGAAGCAAATTCCTCTAACAGTATTGTTTTAAAGGAAGTGCCGGAGGAAAGAGGCTATAAGGATATTACCCAGGAGGTATTTCCAAACCTCTGATGTTAGAAGATTCTCCGGATCGGAGAAAGGATAAATCTGATTTTTGAAATGTAGAAGTGAAAAATAGATTTGCTTCTATGCTTCGAAAGCAGAAAAATGTAGAGCAGTTTTCGCTGATAGCATGACTTGGTTGGAAAACCGCATCTAAAAAATGAATTTGCTTCAAACTACTATAAAATAAAAGGACATAATTTTGCTGAGAAAGGAAGGGAGAGTATGGCAGGGCATGAGGGAAAAAACAGAAATATACCGGTCACCGGGTCAGAAGTTTCTACTGCACCGACTTCCGGCGAAGAAGCTTCCGGAGAGCGGGTTCCCTTAGGGCAAGGTTTTGGGGTATCGGCTTCGTACAAGCATCTGCTTTCCAAGGGGAAAGAAGGGAAGCTCCCTGTTGCTTTATTGCTCCTTTCTTTCCTCATGGCGCTTGCCATTCTCTTTTATGTTCTTCTAAGTACTACGGATGTTTTGTATTCCGACTATATCCGGCTGGTAAATTCCTATTTGGGAAAGCCGTTTCAGCTTGGGGATTTACTGCAAAAGGATATTTTAACCAGAATTCCCTTGACCTATTTCTTTAGGGAAATAAACCGTTATTCTTTTGGTTATACCCTGATTTTTGACCGGACACTTGGGGTACTGGGACTATTCTTAGCCAGTAAACCCTTGCTGCTTTTTATGAGAAAAAAACAGCTGTCCTTTTTGAAGCAGCTTCTGTTTTTACTTCTTTTTTACAGCTTAAATAAGTGGGAAATGCTTTTAAACGGCTCAGGTTATATTCATTTTTCTTACTTTTTCAGCATTTTTATGACTATTTCTATGCTTTTGGATCAGTACTTCAGCAAGAAAAAGCTCCTTGCTTGTTCTATCGATTTATCCGCCATTTATTTTACTGGTGGCAGGGCCATATTGCTTGGCGGTATTCCTTTCCTGCTTTGCCCTGTTCTTCTTCTTGGCTTTGGGGAAGAAGCTATGGGATATGAAGGGGACGATTCTTCTCCTAATTTCCAATGGACTTTGCCTCTTTCTGTATCTTCTCAGCAACCACTATGCGGTGTATGAATATGCCGGGGCAGAAAGCATTTCCCTAAGGGAAGTACTGCAAAATCATCTGCTTTTTGTGGTGAAATTTATCTTTTACGGCTTTTCCTCTATGCTGGTTTCCGGGGAAAATCTGGAGAAGCTTCTACGAGACGGAGTGATACAGGGAAAAGGAATCGTTTTGATTGGCGCATTTGTGCTTTTCTTTTATATTTTTATGACCCTGTTGTATCTTTGGAAGTTTTTTGCATCTTCCGGAAATGGAGGAGGAAAAGTATTTTCAAAGAAGAATGACGGAGCGCCTTCCTTAAATCAGGGGCAAAAAGAAGCTGTAAATCCGATAGAAAAAAACCCTATGGCAGCAGAAAAAAAGGCGGAGAGACTTTCTACTTCGGTTTATTGCCGTACCCTACTGCTTCTTCACGGTTTAGCCAGTCATGCTCTGGTTTTCCTCACTCGCTATATGTTTTTAAAGGAAAGCTATGCCTTTCAGAGCCGCTATGCCCTGCAATACCAAAGTGCTTTGCTGGGAGCATTTTTGCTCTTGTTCTTATGGAAAAATGAGAACCGAGCAAGTTTGGGACAGAAAGCAAGAACAGCACAGGGCAGACTTGCCGTTTGTCTTCTGTTTAGCGGAATCTTTCTCTTGGGCACTCTGTGGACAGACCGCAGTGAATGGGGAAAATCCATGTATAGAAGGGAACATTATGAGCGTATGTGGAGCTATTCCCATGACCTTTCCGCCTATTCCGATGAGGAACTGGAAGATGTTTTTGAGTATCGTCATGGCGGAGAACGAATTCGGAAGGCCTTTGCCATCTGGGAGCAGGTGAAAAAGGACTGGAGAGAAAGAAGGTAAGGAGGCTAATCTCCAAGCTCAAACGGTAGATGCAACATCTTTCATGGGGGAGATAGAGAAGTTCCTACAGAGGCAAATAGATAAGGCTAAATTGAAAAAGTAAATTCCAGTGCAGAAGTAAATTCTACCTAGCAAAAATAAATCCCAAAAATCAGGCAGTTTGAAATTTCATTTCTGCCTGATTTTGCTATTATAGTGTATAACAACCTCAAAAAAATCTCTTTCCGGGCATGGGAAATAAGCCAAGTGAACATTGATTAGATGAATTAATTAATTTGGGTTTAAAGGTATTTCCTATCTGTTACGGTGGATGTGAATATAGGAATCAAATATCGGGATTTCATTGTGAAAAGGCTCAATTTTATGCCAATGATATTCCCCTGATCAAGGAGATGGTAAATGCTGGAAATCAAAGGCTTGAAGAAGAGCTTTAAAGCAAAAGAAGTTTTGAAAAATCTGAATCTTTCCATAAAGGAAGGAGAGATTGTCTGTTTATTGGGAAATAATGGAGCCGGAAAGACCACCTTAATTAACTGTATTCTTCGCATGATTCAGGCAGATGCAGGCTCTATACTCTTGGATGGGCGAGACATTTTTACGTATAATAACGAAGAGTATTTTTCCAAGGTAAATGCTTTGCTGGAATCCAGTGTGAATGTCTATGATTATCTTACCGGATGGCAAAATATTGAGTATTTTTCCGGACTACTGAAAATCGATTCCGAGAACGAGAAAATCAAAACGTATATTTCTCTATTCGACTTGGAAGAGGCAATCCATGAAGCTGTAGGGACTTATTCTCGAGGAATGCGACAAAAGCTGGCTTTATTGATTGCCCTAATGTCCTCTCCGAAGCTCTTGCTCCTAGATGAGCCTACTTTGGGGCTGGATATACAGAGTAAGTTATCCGTTATTCAGATATTGAATACCATTATAAAAACAGAGAAAATTGCAGTCTTACTTACCTCTCATCAAATGGATGTGGTACAAAAGCTTCAAAGTAGAATACTGATTTTAAAGGATGGAGTCGTACATGAATTCGATAAAACGGATTACGAAGACAAGGATTTATATATGGTTTCCTTTATAAAGGATAATGTGCCGGAATGTGACACGGTTCGGGGAAGCTTTCAGGATATATATCAAAGCTATTATAAAAAAATATGAAATTCTGGAAATAAGAAAAAAAGGAAAGAGACTTGGAAGAAATATTGCTGGAGGTTTTTCCATGAAACTGATTAAGGCTGAATTCAAAAAAAGTCTGATAGAGGCGGCCAGCTATTATCCGGATTATATTGTGGGCATATTAACAGATATTTTGTTACTCGTAATAGTTATGCATACGGAGGGGGAACAAGAGGAAAAGCTCTTTGCTTATGTTTTTATGGATTTTGGTAAAATGGTGTTTTTATCGGAAGCGTCTTTATGTATATCCACGGAAAAGCAGATGGGAACTTTGCAAAACCTGATGATTAAACCCTATTCCATTATGCAAATTATTAGCGTAAAAAAACCTTGGTTTGGTTTTTGCTAAATAGTGTTAAAGCTTGTATTTGCATAGGAATAGCCTCTTTATTTATAAAGCTTACCTTTCGATTTGAATATTTTTTTATATTGTTATCTTGGTGTGCTTTTGGTTGTATGGGGATATCCTATATACTGTCTGCCTTAACCCTCATTTTTACGAAAATGGCCTCTTTTGTCAGTATTGTAGGCTATCTGTTTTTATTTCTTTCCGGCAGTATCATTTCTTTACCGGGATATCTGAACTATACCAATCCGCTATCGGCAGGTTCCCATTTTTATGCTCTCTGGATTCGTAAAACAGCAGGTGTTAAAGATTTTTTCATGTTACTGATTCTATGTGCAGTATATTTCTTTGTAGGAAAAGAAATTTTTGCCTTTGTTTTTCGAAGAAGTAAACAGTTTAAATGGACCTATTAAGACTATAATGAAGTGTTGGCAAATAGATAAGTTCCTGTCCCGCATTGACAGAAAACTGCAGGATAGGTAAAATAATAGAGTTCCATTGTTCCCTTAGTTAAATGGATATAACAAGCGCCTCCTAAGCACTAGTTGTGGGTTCGATTCCCGCAGGGAACATTCGTTCTTGCAGCAATGAGTAGAATGATTCGTTGCTGCAATTTTTATTTTTCAAATGGGCTGTGAAGGCCTGCAGACAATAGAGCAGTTATGATATGTTTTCATAGATAGATGCTCAAAACATTTGGAAAGAAGGCGCAAAGTGCAGCACAAGAATATAAAGAAAGAATGCGAAGATCTCTGGGCAAAAAATAAATATTATGTGCTGAGCAAATCGCATAAGGCATATCTCAATATCAGAGAGTATTTGAAAGAAAAGGAAGTGGATATTGCATATCTACAGGAAAAAATACAAAGTGCAAAGGATATAAAAAGAGAGTAAAAAAGATTTTCATAATGCCATTCTACATGTATGGGGATATTTCAAAAAAGACGTAAGTGAGACGGAAAAGCAAGGATTATTTGTCCTATTAGAAGAATATATGAAAGGGGAAAATGGTCAGGAAGCTGTGATTCAATATCTTAACGCTTTACTAAGGAAATATCCCAATCAATATTTGGAGGAATCTACTTTCTTAGCAGGAGAAAATTATGAGACTATGGGAGATCGTAAGAAAGGTGCTGTTGTATGAAAGATAAGAAGGATAGAGAGGTGACTATTCGTAGTTCTGCGGCAGAATATTTGACCTTTGTGGCTTCTACCGGGGAGAGCAATGCCAGTTTTGAAATGCGATATGAGGATGAGAATATCTGGCTTACGCAAAAGATGATGGCGTCATTGTATGACGTGGGACTTCCTACCATAAATGAACATATTAAAAAGATTTATGCAGATGGAGAATTGATAGAGTTAGCAACTATTCGGAAATTCCGAATAGTTCAAAAGGAGGGGGCACGGCAGGTTAACCGTGAGATGACGCATTATAATTTGCAGCTAATCATTGCTGTGGGATTTAAGGTAAACAATCAACGTGCGGTACAGTTCCGTAAATGGGCGGGACAGATTGTTAAAGATCACACAATTCAAGGCTGGACGATGGATGCGGTGCGACTGAAAAAGGGCATATGTTCACAGATGAATACTTTGAGCGCCAGTTGCAACAGATTCGGGAAATCCGGATTTCCGAACGAAAATTCTATCAGAAAGTCACAGATTTGTACGCCACTGCATTTGATTATGACAAGAATGCAAAGACCACTCGTCTATTCTTTCAAATGGTGCAGAATAAGATGCATTATGCTGTTCATCGCCATACAGCAGCAGAATTGATCATGGAACGTGCGGATGCAAATAAAGAACATATGGGACTAAGCACATGGGAAAATGCCCCGGATGGCAAGATACTAAAGGCGGATGTGTCTATTGCAAAGAATTATTTGAGCAATGATGAAATGAATTATCTGGAACGCATAGTGTCAGTCTATTTAGACTATGCTGAGTTACAGGCTGAGAGAAAGATTCCCATGAGTATGGAGGACTGGGCAAAGCGATTGGATGGATTTTTGGAATTCAATGGCAACGAATTGCTGACCGGGCCGGGAAAAATCAGCGCCGAACAGGCAAAACTCCATGCTGAAACAGAATATGAAAAATATCGTATCATTCAAGATCGATTGTATGAAAGTGACTTTGATCGTTTTCTAATAATGCAACAAGAGGTAAACGATAAGGGAAGGTTTAATAGCGTGAATCAAGTTCTGTAGAGAATGAAATTGGGAAATCATAGATTATTATCAAATTATAAAAGTAGAAATAGGAGGATTACTATGTTGGAAGTTGGAACAAAGGCACCGGATTTTACATTGCCGGATCAGAATGGAAACATGCACTTCTGTCGGAATACAGAGGAAAGAAGGTCATTTTTATACTTCTACCCAAAGGACAATACTGCCGGTTGCACGAAGCAGGCTTGCGGCTTTGCAGAACGATATCCCCAGTTCACAGAGAAGGGTGCTGTGGTTCTGGGCGTCAGTAAGGACAGCGTGGCTTCCCACAAGAAGTTTGAAGAGAAATACGGACTGCCCTTTACGATTCTTTTCCGATCCGGAGCTTGTGGCAATTCAGTACCTATGATGTATGGCAGGAGAAAAAGAACTACGGTAAGACTCTATCTGGGTGTGGTTCGTACCACATATTTGATTGATGAAGAGGGAAAGATTGCCAAAGCCTTTGACAAGGTAAAGGCTGCGGATAACCCGGAGCAGATGCTGGGAGAATTGGGATAGTAAGCAAAAGGGGTGTAAAAATCAAAATAATTATTTTGATTTTTGCAGCTCTTTTTTGTTGCCTTTCAAAGGAAATCCCTAATGTTTACCAGTTGCAAGTTTCCACATGTTTTTTGCTACGTTTTTTGACTATGATTTCTGAAATTTCCGTATTATCGGCATTTGTCTTAATAAGAATCCAATCATCAAAATACTTGTAGACATAAGGATATCTTTCAAATAGTTTGTAGCTTGAGGGCAGTCCGTCTTCGCTGATTTCCCCGTGATTGTTTCCGCTCCACCCATATTGCACGTGTCCATTTTTAAGTCTTCTGGCAATAATACTGGTATCTCCCATTGCTTCTTCCTCCTTTCAAATGTATTGGTAAAATTACTGAATGTATCGCAAAATATTACATTACTGTACTGCTCTGTAGCGTGTGGTAAGGCTACCCCCCAGCTTTATAATCTGCCCCCGATCTACCATGGTTTTTTTAGAATGCTACTGCAGTAGACTGGCTGACTTCCAATAGCTCTTGCACTTCCTTTCTGGTGATCTCTTTTTGTCTGGAAAAGACTTGCAGGATTTGCTCCTCAGCGGAGGGCAGGGTAGAAGAGGATGCGACAGAATAAGGAGCTACAGAATAGATGACACTATCCTCTTTTACGAGTTGTCCTGCATTGGTATTGGGAAGGACGATTTTAAAGGCATTATTGCTACAGATAATGGAGGGCTGTTTCCGTTTTCCAAAGTAGCTGTCCATAATTTTTTTATGCCGGTTCCATAGGCTTCTATTAATTGCAAACGATAGAAAATATTGGCAAGATGGGGATTTCGGCAAACGGAAATCCCTAATTTGATATCCGCAAGTTCCAATCCTGTGGGTAGTACTGCCCAGGGTGACAAACCCATGTGGTCCGGATAAATACTGATGAGGGTAGCGGCATGGAAGGAGTAGTCCCTATGTACCAAAGAATTGAGCAGTGCCTCTCGGATTACCACTTCCGGATAATCCCGATTGTCAATCCGCAGCAATTTATCAAAGCTTGCGTGTACTTGGTTATGAAGGTCGATATAGTCGTATACATCATGAAGCTGTTGCATAAGGGAACCGGAAAACTCTCTACGATCTTTAAAGACAGTTTCCGTACCGCTCTCAAAAACGGCAACTTTAATAGAGTAGGGACATTGATCGGAGAGTAGTAGGGCAAGATTTGTGTAGAGCTTGTCGGCGGACTGCATGTGGAGCGTTTGCATTTGCGCCTCTGCGAAAGGAATCTTACGCGTTTTAAATTCCTGCTTTAGGGCATCAAAGCTTAAGGTTTGATTTAGGGAATGCACTTCTTCGAAACTATCACTTTCTGATTCTTGAAACTTCATTTCATCACCTACCGCTTTCTCTCGATACTCTAATTTATATTTCAATTCATTCTATTTAATTTACTTTTGCTCTTTCTGCTCGCTCTAGTTTCTAGTTTCTAATTTCTCTACTCTTACTAATCATTCTAATCATTCTAATCATATTTGTCAAGAAGGGTGATTAGAATATTCTATTTCGTGTCGTTCCTATCGCAACCTTGTTTCACACAAGGGAAATAACCGCAGGCTATTAGGGGAGAGCGGGGAGCTTTTGTGTATCCGGAGAGGGTAAAGGAGCTAATCCTTAGGTAATCTGTCTCAATTCATTTAAGAAAAATCTATAGTAAAATCAGGTAAGAATGCGAAAAGTGGTGTAGAATATTTTCTAAAAAGAAATTACTATTGAAATAATATCTGGCTTGCAATGGTAAGGAAGAGAAGATAGGAGGATTATGATGTTGGAAGTAGGAACAAAGGCACCGGATTTTTTTGGGATATCGGAACAACAGCAGCGGATTTTTGGAGAATGGAGCTGATATGCGAATCATTCTTTCTCCTGCAAAAAAAGATGCGATACGATGAAAAATGTACTGGCTTTACTG